>OGSG01000006.1_pt1 | contig 241030 bp, 203 predicted proteins | sample 1573841 | NCBI WGS metagenome assembly OGSG01 (sample SAMN03295849, study PRJEB24534) | human gut metagenome | isolation source: fecal sample 2 from infant 7 | host: Homo sapiens | place: USA: Pittsburgh, PA | collected 2014-07
TCACGGAGTGCTCCTGCAGGTTGTGACCTTCACCACCGATGTAGGAAGTCACTTCAAAACCGTTAGTCAGACGAACACGGCATACTTTACGCAGTGCGGAGTTCGGTTTTTTCGGAGTGGTAGTATATACACGAGTACATACACCACGTTTTTGCGGGCAAGCTTCCAGCGCCGGCACGTTGCTCTTAGCAACTTTGCGAGCGCGAGGTTTGCGAACCAGCTGGTTAACTGTTGCCATTAAATAGCTCCTGGTTTTATAGCTTTTGCTTCGTAAACACGTAATAAATCGCCCTCATATAATATGAGGACGCGGAATTTTAGGGCTGTGCTTTAAGGGTGTCAAGAAATATACAGCGTTTGCACGTTACCAGGCCATCTGGCTTACGTGTTTTACGGTAAGTTTGACGAACTCAGTATAGCTAATCGTATCGATGCTGCTCGAAATTTGAGCACCAAGCCCGCGGGCTTCCACATCGTTGTGTAAGGCGACAACCCGGGCGGGCGACGCCAGCAGTGCGGCGAGATGGGCGTTATCTTTAAGCGCGGCGATCACGCCGTCCTGCATGAGAAGAAGATCATCACCCGGACGCACAAGGCGCAGCAGCGCGTGAATATCTACCTGCCAGGGCGAGTGAGAAAGCGTATACAGCATGACGTTCCTTAAAATGTCAGCACGACGTCGTAACCATCGAGGCGTTTGCGCAGCGCGTCGGCGTCGAGCGCTTCGACATCAATCACAAAATCGTGTTTGTCGCTAAGGCCGCGCTCGCGCAGCGAATCGCGGCAGATGTAGCAGCGCTCAATATCGTACAGCGGCAGAACTTTAAAGGTAGAGATATAGTCGCGGCTCAGGATCGCCTGCGGATGCTGGCCTGGCAGAATCTGAAAAACACCGTCGCTCAGAAAAAAGACGCCAATTTCTTCCGTTAACGCAGACATCGCCAGCAGCGCGTCGAGTCCTTCACGACCCGCTGCGGTGCCATGCGGCGCCTGGGTAAAGACAAAAGCCACCTGTTTCATTAAAACTCTACCACTCTGTCGCAGGTTAGCGCGGCTTCGGCCAGCGCGCCCAGGCCGCTCAGCTGAAACCCGGGCTGAAGATTGGCACCAGGCAGCCCCTGCGCTCGCGCTTCATTTTCATCCGTCACGCCGCGACGCAGCGCGGCCGCCACGCAGATATGCAGCGCGACGCCGTTTTCGTCGTGAAGCTGTTTCCAGGCGCGCACCAGATCGAACTCGTCACTCGCGGGCGACGTGAACTGATTGGCGTTGTAGATCCCTTCCCGATAAAAAAAGACGCTTTCAAGGCTGTGCCCTTCCGCCAGCAACGCTTTCGCAAATTGTAAGGCGCTGCTCGCCTGCTGCGTGCCATAGGCCGGGCCGGTAACCATCAGGGTAAAGCGCATTAACGTTCATGCCCCTGAAAATCACCGTTCTTAAACTGACGGATATACAGATAAACCGTGTGTTTGGAGATATTCAGCCGGTCGGCCACCTGATTAATAGCGTCCTTAATATCAAAAATGCCTTTCTCGTAAAGGTTAAGGACAATCTGGCGGTTCTTGGCGTTGTTCGAGACATTGCGATCCGCGTTCACCTCTTCAATGGTGAACTCCAGCGTCTGGGTCACAAGATCTTCCACGGACGAGGCAAAGTTTACGGAAGACGGCACTTCCTGCGTTTCCGGCGGTACAAAGGTGCTCATAATCTGGGAGAACGGCACATCCAGGTTCATGTTAATGCACAGCAAACCGATCACGCGATGTTCCCGGTTACGGATGGCGATAGTCACCGATTTCATCAGAACGCCGCTTTTCGCGCGGGTGAAATAGCACTTTGAGACGCTACTGTCAGCGCCGGTCATATCGTGCAGCATACGCAGTGCCAGATCGGTAATCGGCGAGCCGATTTTGCGTCCTGTGTGTTCGCCGTTAGCGATGCGGATAGCCGAGCATTTCAGATCCTGCAGGGAATGCAGCACAATTTCACAGTGGGAGCCGATGAGCATCGCTAACCCGTCCACGACCGCTTCGTAGGAACGCAAAATATCAAAGTCGGTCTGTTCGAAGGGACGCTGATCCAGCAGATCGAGTTCGCTGGCCTCATTGGTTAATAGCGAATTGGACATGAAAACATACCACCCTTTACAGCGAGCCTGTCGTCTCTCAAGGTCTGGGCAGACTCATCATTCAGTTGTTACGTAACTCGCTAAAGTAATACAGCGGGCGCAACACTAGCCAGCTTTTATTATACGTGGCACGGATAAAAAAAACCGCCGCCCGGAGGCGGCGGTCTGCGAAGCGTTACTTCGCTTTGGCAGCGTCGTCGGCTTTATCGCCCGCGGCGGCCTTCGGTGCGGCGTCTGCTTTCGCCGCCGGATTGATATCCAGCAGTTCTACGTCAAACACCAGGGTGGAGTTAGCCGGAATACCCGGAACGCCGTTTTTGCCGTAAGCCAGCTCAGGCGGGATGACCAGCTTGATTTTGCCGCCTTTCTTAATGTTTTTCAGGCCTTCGGTCCAGCCCGGGATCACACCGTCAAGACGGAAAGAGAGCGGCTCGCCACGCTTGTAGGAGTTATCGAACTCCTGACCGTCGATAAGCGTGCCTTTGTAGTTAACCACAACGGTGTCGCTCTCTTTCGGCGCAGCGCCGGTGCCTTCTTTCTCAACTTTATACAGCAGGCCGGTAGAAGAGGTCTTCACGCCCTTCTCTTTGGCGAATTTGTCGCGGAAGGCTTTGCCTTTCGCTTCGTTTTCAGTCGCGTCTTTCTCGACTTTCGCCTGAGCGGCGCCTTTCACGCGAGTTTCAAAAGCCTGCAGAGTCTGCTCAATTTCCTGGTCAGAGAGTTTGCTCTTATCAGCAAACGCATCCTGGACACCGGCGATCAGCTGGTTTTTATCCAGTTTGATGCCCAGTTTTTCCTGCTCTTTCAGGGAGTTTTCCATGTAACGGCCCAGTGATGCACCCAGCGCGTAAGCCGATTTCTGATCGTCGTTCTGGAATGCAGCTTTGCTGTCAGCGGCAGCAGGCGTCTGCTGCTGTGCGGCTGGCGCAGCAAAAGTCAGAGGCGCGTTGAACGCCACAGCCATCGTGGTCGCCAGCAGCGTTACTTTAAACAGTGATTTCATCCATTATCTCCAGGGTTGGGGCCTCTCACCCCAGGGTTATCTTAAAAACGAAAGTCGTACTATAAAACGTCGCAGCGGAAATCAACATAACCACTTTTCCGTTTCGGGCGTTATTTCAGACTTAATTTGTTTAAATAAGTTTCTTTCTGTTGAAGCAACCCGGCAGAATCCGGAAAAGTTGCGTAGAATCGCGACGCAAAGGGGGAAACATCATGCACAACGAATCGACTGAACACCGTATCGCTGAGCTGGAGAGCCGGCTGGCGTTTCAGGAAACCACTATTGAAGACTTAAACGCCGCCATCACAAAGCATGAGCTGGAGCTCACGAAGATGCGCGAACAGCTCAAAATTATGGTGGAGAAAATCAAAGCCTCGCAGCCGTCAATGATCGCATCGCAGGCGGAAGAAACACCGCCGCCGCATTACTGACGGGTAAATCGCGGGCAGTAAAAAGGGGCGCCGGAGCGCCCCTTTTTTATCAGGCTTAGTGGCAACCGCAACCGCCGTTACCGCAACCACCTTTACCATGCTCGTGGTCGTGGCTATGGCCGTGACCGCCGCAGCAACCGTCATGGTCGTGATCGTGGTCATGATGATGGCCGTTCGCGCCGTGAACGTGGCCGTGAGCCAGTTCTTCTTCGGTCGCTTCGCGGATAGCAACAACTTCCACGTTGAAGTTCAGGTTCTGGCCCGCCAGCATGTGGTTGCCGTCAACCACAACATGGTCGTCGCCCACTTCGGTAATTTCTACCGGTACCGGGCCCTGATCGGTTTCCGCCAGGAAGCGCATGCCAACCTGCAGCTCGTCAACGCCCATGAAGACGTCTTTCGGTACGCGCTGTACCAGGTTTTCATCGTACTGGCCGTAAGCGTCGTTAGCGCCTACGTTCACATCGAATTTATCGCCAACGTCATGGCCTTCCAGCGCTGCTTCCAGGCCGGAAATCAGGGAGCCGTGACCATGCAGGTAGTCCAGCGGCGCACTCACCGGAGACTCATCAACCAATACACCGTCTTCTGTACGTACCTGATAGGCCAGGCTGACCACCAGGTCTTTTGCTACTTTCATGATATCTCCTGAGTGAGGAAAAAAGACTGGCGCCGATTGTAGCCCAAATCGACGCCTGTGTACCCTTTAGCTTAAAGAAACCTGGGGCATCTCGCTAGTCGGGATGAAAAATCCCTATGACTTGCTCATCTTTGCGAACCTTCTCGCGAACTTCTTTGTCCGCCTCGCGCATCTGATGCCCGCACTTTACGCACTCGACAATATCGACCTGATTTTCACGCCACATGGCGAGAGAATCCTGCGCCTGGCATTTCGGGCAGACGGCCCCGGCAATAAAACGTTTACGCACAGCCATAGGTTCACCTTCTATTCAAATTCGTCCCAGCCGTCGAGCTGGCGTCGTTCCTGCTGCATCTCACGGTGGAAAATCTCCTCCAGCTCGCGACGCGCCTCGCGGACACGGGAAATTTGCGCGTTATCGGTATGTACCGGCATCAGTTCGCGCAGCATCCGCATATCAAGACGGCGGAAATGGAGCTGTGCGCGCTGCGCCTGATGTGGATGCATGCCTAGCGAAATCAGGGTTTTACGCCCAAGCTCCAGCGCGCTGGAGAACGTCTCGCGCGAAAACTGCTTCACGCCAGCCTGCAAAAGCTCATGCGCCTCAACGCGCCCGCGCGCCCGCGCCAGGATCTCCATCTGCGGAAAGTGCTGCTGGCAGAGATGCACGATGCGCATCGTATCTTCCGGATCGTTACAGGTGACGACGATAGACTGCGCGGATTCGGCCCCGGCGGCGCGCAACAGCTCAAGCTCGGTGGCGTCGCCATAGTAAACCTTATAGCCATATTTTCGCATCAGGTTGACCGCGCTGATATCGCGCTCCAGCACCGTAATACGCATTTTGTTGGCCATCAGCAGGCGGCCAATCACCTGCCCGAAACGCCCGAAGCCGACGATAATCACTTGCGGCTTATCATCTTCCACGTAGGGCATTTCGGCATCTTCATCCGGTACGTTAAAGTGGCGCGCCAGCAGCCGGTCAATGCCTTTCATCACCAGCGGCGTGGTCATCATCGAGAGCGTTACCGTCACCAGCAGCAGCGCCATCTGGTCATTGTGGAAAAGCTTCTGCGACGAGGCGCTGGAGAAGAGCACAAACGCGAACTCCCCGCCCTGGCTCAGCACGCCCGCGAACGGCAGCCGCTCGGTGCGCCGCAGCCCCTGAAAACGCCCGAGACCGTACAGCACCGCCATTTTGACGCTCACCAGCACCACCACGCTCATCACGACCCACAAAATATGGGTATAGAGAACGCCCAGATTCAGCGCCATGCCGACGGAGATAAAAAACAGCCCCAGCAGCAGCCCTTTGAAAGGCTCGATGGCGATTTCCAGTTCGTGGCGATATTCGCTCTCGGCCAGCAGAATGCCCGCGATAAACGTGCCGAGCGCCATAGAAAGCCCAAGCAAATCCATAAACAGCGCGGAGCCCAGCACCAGCAGCAGCGCGGCGGCGGTAAACACCTCGCGCACGCCGGAACCGGCAATAAACCGAAACACCGGGCGCAGGAGATAACGCCCGCCCACCAGCATGACGGCGAACGCGAGCACTTTCATGCCAATTTTCAGCCAGTCCGGGTGTTCATCACCGTTGCCGGCCAGTAAAGGCACCATCGCCAGCGCCGGGATCACCGCGAGATCCTGAAACAGCAGCACGGAGAATCCTAGCTGGCCGCCTTCGGTGCGGTTCATGCCTTTGTCGCGCATCAGTTGCAATGCCATCGCGGTAGACGACATCGCAAGGCCGATACCGCCCACCACGGCTGCCTGCCACGCGAAATCAGTGAGCATCAGCAGCCCCGCCAGCACTACCGCACTTAACAACACCTGGGCAGCGCCGATGCCGAAAATAGAGCGCCGCAGTTTCCAGAGTTTTGACGGGTTCAGTTCAAGCCCTATCAGGAACATCAGAAACACAACGCCGAGTTCTGAAAAGTGCAGGATCTCGTCGACGTCGCTGATAAAGCCAAGCCCCCACGGGCCGATGGCAATTCCCGCCAGCAAGTAGCCGAGCACCGCGCCGATACCCAGGCGCGCCGCGATTGGCACCGCCACTACCGCGGCGAAAAGAAACAGAATGCCTGCCAGCAGCAGATCCGAACCTTCCATCAAAAGCCTCCCGGCGTTAACGGGTCCGCCAGCCAGCGTTCATACGCGCGGCCATGAGACGCCAGTTCGGAAAGCGACTGACGCCGCGCCCAGTAAATAATCAGCGGTGTCATCCAGTGCATACGGCACATGGCGGCGGTCAGCTCGAAAGGCCGCAGGATGTCGCTCAGGGCGTAGCGGTTAAACCCGTCCGGGCGATAGGCCGTCTCCGGCTCGCCGGTCGTAATGACGCAGCGCCAGTATTTGCCGGCAAGCTGATTGCCACCCACGCCGCTCGCGAAACCGCGGCTTAACACGCGGTCGAACCACTCTTTTAGCAGCGCCGGACAGCTATAGGTATAAAGCGGGAACTGAAAAACAATCACATCGTGATCGCGCAGCAATGCCTGCTCATGGCTGATATCAATAAAGAAATCGGGATAGTGGGCATAGAGGTCATGCACCGTGACATTTGGTAATTGCAGAGCCGGCTTAAGCAAAACCCGGTTGGCCACCGAGTCCTGAGATTCCGGATGGGCATACAGCAGCAAAACTTTCGCTGTCTGTGACATCATTCCCCTCCAGGGCGTCGTCATTGTTACTATTTTGGGCTACCATGGCGGCCCCACGCGGTGCCCAAAGCATCACGTTACATGAATATAATGACAATTTAACATAGTCTGAATCTACGGCGCCTTATGATTGTTTTCTCCTCGTTACAAATTCGTCGCGGCACCCGCGTGCTGCTGGACAACGCCACCGCCACGATCAATCCGGGCCAGAAAGTGGGCCTGGTCGGCAAAAACGGCTGTGGCAAATCCACGCTCCTGTCGCTTCTGAAAAACGAGATAAGCGCCGACGGCGGGAGTTTTACCTTTCCCGGCACCTGGCAGCTCGCCTGGGTAAATCAGGAAACGCCCGCGCTCGCGCAGCCCGCGATGGAGTATGTGATTGACGGCGACCGCGAATATCGCGCTTTTGAGCGTGAACTGAACGACGCCACCGAGCGCAACGACGGTCACGCCATCGCCGCGGCCCACGGCAAGCTGGACGCCATCGACGCCTGGACCATTCGCTCGCGCGCCGCGAGTCTTCTGCACGGGCTGGGATTCAGCAATGAACAGCTGACGCGCCCGGTGAGCGATTTCTCCGGCGGCTGGCGCATGCGTCTTAACCTCGCGCAGGCGCTGATTTGCCGCTCCGATCTGCTGCTGCTTGACGAACCGACCAACCACCTCGATCTCGACGCCGTCATCTGGCTGGAGAAATGGCTGAAAAGCTATAACGGCACGCTGATTCTCATCTCGCACGACCGTGATTTCCTGGATCCGGTGGTGGACAAAATCATTCATATCGAACAGCAAAATATGTTCGAGTACACCGGCAACTACAGCTCGTTCGAGCGCCAGCGCGCCACGCGTCTTGCCCAGCAGCAGGCAACGTATGAAAGCCAGCAGCAGCGGGTCGCGCATCTGCAAAGCTTTATCGACCGCTTTAAAGCGAAAGCGTCTAAGGCGAAGCAGGCGCAGAGCCGCATTAAAATGCTGGAGCGCATGGAGCTGATTGCGCCTGCCCACGTGGATAACCCATTCCACTTCAGCTTCCGCGCGCCGGAGAGCCTGCCTAATCCCCTGCTGAAAATGGAAAAGGTCAGCGCCGGTTATGGCGAACGCATCATTCTGAACTCTATCAAGCTCAACCTGGTGCCTGGCTCGCGGATCGGTCTGCTGGGGCGCAACGGCGCAGGCAAATCGACGCTCATCAAACTGCTGGCGGGCGAACTTGCGCCAGTCAGCGGTGACATTGGGCTTGCCAAAGGCATCAAGCTTGGTTACTTCGCGCAGCATCAGCTGGAGTTTTTACGCGCCGACGAATCGCCGTTGCAGCATCTGGCGCGCATCGCCCCGCGTGAAACCGAACAGCAGCTGCGCGACTATCTCGGCGGCTTCGGCTTCAAGGGCGATAAAGTCACGGAAGTTACCGAGCGGTTCTCCGGCGGCGAGAAAGCGCGTCTGGTGCTGGCGCTGATCGTCTGGCAGCGCCCTAATCTATTGCTGCTCGATGAACCGACCAACCACCTGGATCTCGACATGCGCCAGGCGCTGACCGACGCGCTGATCGAATTCGAAGGCGCGCTGGTCGTGGTCTCGCACGACCGCCACCTGATCCGCTCCACCACCGACGATCTCTATCTGGTGCACGACGGCAAAGTCGAACCGTTCGACGGCGATCTGGACGATTATCAGCAATGGCTCAGCGACGTGCAGAAGCAGGAGAGCCAGAGCGACGACGCCAGCCGCGAGAAAGAAAACGGCAACAGCGCGCAGGCGCGTAAAGATCAGAAGCGCCGCGAGGCGGAGCTGCGCACCCAGACGCAACCGCTGCGTAAAGAGATAACGCGTCTGGAAAAAGAGATGGAAAAGCTCAACGCCACGCTTGCGGGCGTCGAAGAGAAGCTCGCCGACAGCGCCATTTACGATCCGGCTCGCAAAGCGGAGATGAATGAGTGTCTGCAAACGCAGGCGAAGACCAAAGCCGCGCTGGAAGAGTGCGAAATGGCCTGGCTGGACGCGCAGGAATCGCTGGAGCAGATGTTAAATCAGCCGTAACGTTCCATGCTGGCAGCCCGCCTGCCAGCGTGGCAAGGGCTGCGTCGGGCGCAGACTAAACCTGTAAACCCGGCGCAGCGGGCCATCTTTGATTACGCGTTATACCGCCCTGAGATGCACATTCAGAAATATGCCAATTGCATATGGCAATTAGTACCCTTTCAAAACCGTTGAAACAAAGATCATCTTTGCTTACTCTCCAGGCATTCTGCACACAGGCAACGCGTATTATGCAGCGCGGTTATCCCTTAGCCCGTCGATAAAAACTGTCGCTCTGTCTGATGACTCTCCCCTGCCTGCCAGGCGTCGGGGTAATACTGCCGCCGCCGTGGCGACGATAAAAAAGGAAACCGTTAATGACAGATACGACCCCGGTCACTGACCTGTCGCCCCTGCCGGCGGCGATGCAAGATATTTTACCTGCAGGGGAAGTATTAACCCCTGAACAACAGCAGGAAGTCGAAAAGCTCGTCAGCCAGATAGACATTACCGATCCCGTGATGTCGCTTTCATGGGGTGCGAAAACCATGGGTGAGATCTCCCGGTTTTCCGATGCCCTGCTTGAGCAAGTGCAGGCGAAGGATGCTGGCGTCGTGGGTGAACAGTTGACCGATTTGCTGAGTAAAGTTAAAGCGGTGGATCTAACCGCGTTCAGTGAAAAACCCGGCTTTTTGGCTTCCGTGCCCCTGGTCGGCAAGCTGTTTAATCGCCTTGAGCGCACGCTATTAACCTATCAAACGCTGGCCCGTCAGGTGGAAAACATCTCCGGTAAGCTCGAAGACGCGATGGTCGATTTACTGCGTAATATTTCCACGCTTGAGCAGCTCTTTATTCGCAATCGCGACTATTACCAGCAAATCAATCTGCATATTATCGCCGGCAAGCTAAAAATCGCTCAGTTACAGAACACCGACCTGCCCCTCGCCCAGCAGCAGGCGTCTGGTGATGCGCTGCAGATGCAGACCGCGCGCGACCTGGCCGCCAATATTCAACGCTTTGAACGGCGTCTTCATGATCTGATGCTCTCCCGCACGATTGCCGTCCAGACCGCGCCACAGATTCGCCTGATGCAGAGCAACAGCCAGTCGCTGGCGGAGAAAATCCAGAGCAGCCTGCTTACCACCATCCCGGTGTGGAAAACCCAACTGGTGCTGGCGCTGTCACTGAATACCCAGCGGCAGGCGACAAAACTGCAGAAAGATGTCGCAGATACCACCAATGACATGCTGCGCCGCAACGCAGAGTTGCTTCAGACCGGCACAATAGAAACGGCTCGCGAAGTGGAACGTTCTGTCGTGGATATCGACACGCTACGCGATGTCCATACTCGCCTGTTAACGACCCTTGAAGAGTCTGTCGCTATCGCCAGTAATGCCCGCGCAAGCCGTCAGAGCGTTGAAAAAGAGCTCTCTGTGATGGAAGACGAACTGCGCACGCGCCTGTCAAATATCGCCAGCAGCACCGCGCATCAGGCATAAATCTTTCCCGCCGGACGCGGATGTCGCCGCGTCCCGTATGTGATGAGAAAAAGCATGGCTACTTTTTTAGACGCGTTTCATAACAAACGCTGGAAGCGTGTCGTTATCCAGCTGTTTATTCTGCTATTTTCTTCAAGCTTCGTGACAACACAGCTGGCGGATGCCGTAGCAAGAACGCATGACACCTCCGATGCCTTCAGGAGCGCGCTTTCCGTCTCGTGCTGGATGGGATTTATACTGCTTGCCCGCACGCTGTTTTACGATCGCGTGGCGTTTACCGTCGGTGTGCTTGCGGGGCTTTTCTGGCCGGGGGCGAATGCCGGCTTCGCCTTCTGGGCAGGCAGCGTGGCGCTGGTGACCTATATCCTGCGCAACCTGAAGCCTTTTCAAAAAATCTATATCTGGTATCTCGCTGTTGGAGGGATAGCCTGTCAGGCTTACTTCGAGGCTTTTGGCACGCAGTCATTATCGCCAGGGTATCTGATTTTCGTCGTCGCCCTTGTCGCCATCGGGATGGGCTGGACGCCGATTTACAATGCCCTTCGCCAGCGCATCGCAGCATTCAAAAATAAACGCCTCGGGAAAACGGCCTCGCCCGCCGTCGGGCAACCTCAGGCAGTACAGAAGTCGTCTGCCGAATTCGACCCTCAACGTGAGATCAATTATCTGGTCTCTTTACAAGGACTGGCACCGGAGCTGCAGACGGAAATTGACGGCATCATCAATTACACGCATCTGATCATGCACTGTATTGAAACCGATCCTAAGGATGTGGAGCCGGGAACCAAATTCCTGCAGCGCTATTTGCCTGCGGTAAGAGAGATTACGCTGAAAAGCCATCGTCTTGTGGAGCAGCAAGTGGAGAATAGCGACGCCGCTGAAATTAACGCCCGCAGCGCCGCCATGCTGAAAACACTGCATTCCGCCTTCAGTCAGCATCATGCCCGCCTGTTAGAAAACGATAAGACCGAACTCGCTATTGAAATGAGCACGCTCGACAAAATGCTGAAAACCGACGGTTACGTGTAATTTAATGAATGTGCGCCTGCATACGCAGGCGCCGTCAGAAGGGATACCACACGGGCGCGAACGCCCGGTGCGCTGGATTAACGCTGCGCCGCCAGGCGCTGGCGCAGGGTTTCCAGATGCTCCACGCCGTGAAGTTTGCCATCCAGGAAACGGGTTTTCAGTTCACCCTGCTGTTCCTGTTCCAGCGTCTGTTCGTCAAACAGCTGATAATCGCCGTTGTCGTCACGCTCGACGCGCAGCAGCCCGCGCGCTGAGCGTTTCAGTCCGCTGTCGGTTTTCGGCTCTTTGAAAATCATGCGGCCGACGCCGTTTACTTCGCCGTATGTCGCTTTCATCGCGAAGCCGAAGGTATCGCGGGTGTTGTACTGATAGGTAAACGAACCGACGCCGAACACCACGTTTGAGCTGGCGAAGCCTTTTGCCGCCAGACGGCGCAGGATCTCTTCGGCGCGCTCAAGCGTAATGGAATCGCCGTAAATCAGCCCCACATGCGGGTCGAGCACTTTGAAGCCTTTGTCATTCACGGTGCCGCCGAAAATTTCCCACAGCACTTCCACTGAGCCTTTCTCTTCCGGCGTGCGGTCGGCGCGCGTGTCGTCATCGGCACCGGTGCCGCAGAGGATCTCCACCGGGTCGCCGCTGTCCGGGCGGAACACCACGCGGCCTTCACGCGCCATAATCTGCGTTTTCAGCTCACGGGTATATTCCGTGATAACGCGCCAGTAGTCCCAGGTGTCCGACACAATCGAGACAAAGCCGTTCGGGTAGAGATCGCAAATCAGGCGGCGGAACGTCTCGATTTCGCTCTCTTTTTCACCCATACACATCACGCTGTGCTCGGTCGCCGGGATGGACGCGGCAATAAAGCACTCCTGGCCCTGGGTGTAGTAATCGCGGGCGTAGAGCATCGACGGAATATTATCGGTGCCTTTAAAGCTCAGCAGGTGGCCGCAGCCCGCCTGCGCGGTATCCTGAAGGCCGGACATGCCGCGAAACGAGAAATCGTGGCACTGAAAATCGAGGTGGCTTACGTCAGAGCAGGTTTTCTCTGCCCAGCGCTCGCAGATAGTCCGGTAGTGATGCGCGATAGTGGCGTTAGTGGAGGATTTCCACAGCTCCGCCGAGAGCACGGTTTCCAGGTAGTTCACCAGCCAGAAGAATTCCGGAAGGGTATTGGTAATGGTCAGCACCGGCACTTTCATCGCCACTTTGCTGCCTTCATCCAGCGCTTTGATATGCAGCGGCAGATAACCGAGCTGATGCAGCGCACGAATGTGGTCCGCGCTGACAGCGCCCTTGCCGATATAGCTGTCCATCACCGCCTGATACTCATCTACCACTTCCGCCTCAGGGCGCGCGAAGAACTGCTCGTTAAACAGATCGACCAGGAACCATTGCAGGAATCCCTGCAGGCCGAAGAACACCAGCTTGCCGTCCGCGACAGGAGAGTGGAAATGACGGTCGCTGCGCGGCGTAAAGTTGGAATAGACTTTAGTGGTGCCTGCCGGGTACTGCTCGCGGTGCGACACTTTGTAGCCATCAATAGCCAGAATCGGATTCATGTTCATCGCCCTTCTCCTTACGCGTTATAAATTGTATTGATATCAATCATTTCTACCCGTTCCTGCGCCAGTTCAGCGGGCGCGAAGGAGGTGGTCGTATACAGCTTATCAATGCCGTTATTCAGCAGGTTTTCGACGCCTTTAGAAAACACGCCGTGGGTGACATAGAGACTGACGCTGCTTGCCCCGGCGTCACGCAGCACCTGGGCTGAGCCGATAAACGTGCCGCCCGCATCGCAGAGATCGTCCACAATCAGCACCGCTTTGCCTTTCACGTCGCCGTCCACCAGGCGAAAACCGGTCAGCTCGCCGGTCGCGACGTTGCGCTGTTTGGTCAGAATGGCAAATTCATGAACGCCCGCCGCCTGCGCGACGGCATGGATTTTTTTAAGCGCCCCGGCATCGGGTGCCACCAGCATTAACTCGCCAGCTTTCAGGGCACGCTCCAGCGTCTTGCTTTGTAACAGGCAACGCTCCTGCGGGATAGCCACCAGATTTTCAATCGCGGCGGCAGCGGCTTCGCTGTGCGGGTCGAGTACGATCACTTTGTCGAAACCGAGGGTGTTCAGCTGGCGGGCGAAGACTTTCAGCGCGAAGCTGTCACCCGGCTGCATGTGCCTGTCCTGGCGGGCATACGGCAGCCACGGCAGTTCCAGATGGCTGAAGCGCACGTCACAGTGCTGGCGCACCGCGTCGGTGAGCTGCGCCAGCAGCATGAAATCGTCCATCGTTTTCATGGCGGCGGCGCGAATGCGCATCAGCGAGGCGACGCGCGGCAGTGCGCCGGTCACTTTCGCCCACACGGCGCCGTCAGGAAAACGCCCGGTCTGTGTTGCAATCTCTTGTCCGTCTACCATCAGTTGCGGCTGCATCATTTTCGCCCCCCGGTTAATTAGTTTATGTCCTTGCGACACATTTAATATTGTCCAAGAGACACTAATAAGCAAGCGAAATTTTCGCCGCACTGGCTAAAAAATAGCATGTCGCTGAAAATTAAAACATTACAGGTTTGCTTTGTCCCGGCGTTCAGGGCTGTTAAACTTGTCTCTGAGACAATTAAACGGAGCGGCGCATGACCACTGAAGCGGAATATCTGGAAACTTATGACCCTGCGCGGTTCCCTTCCCCGCTGGTGACCGTCGACAGCGTGCTGTTTACTCTGCACGACCAGGCGCTCTGCGTGCTGCTGGTACAGCGCGCCCGTCAGCCGCAGCAGGGCCGCTGGGCGCTGCCCGGCGGGTTTATCGATATGCAGAAAGATGATTCCACCCACGCGACGGCGCTGCGTAAGCTCACCGAAAAAACCGGCGTGCGCCCGTCATGGCTGGAGCAACTGGAGACGTTTTCCGGCCCGGATCGCGACCCGCGCGGCTGGAGCCTCACCACCGCCTGGTTTGCGCTTATCGCCTGGGTGGACTGCCAGCCGCATATCGCCTCCGTCAGCGATGCGCAGTGGGTGCCGGTGGCGGAGCTTGACGCTATCGAGCTGGCGTTCGATCACCAGACGATTATCGAGGCCGCTCTGCGCCGCCTGCGCCAGAAAACGATGTATTCGCTCCTGCCGGTCTACTGTCTGCCGGAGTGTTTTACGCTGAGCCAGCTTCAGGAGGCGACGGAGATTATTCTCGGCCAGCCCATCCAGCGTAAAAGCCTTATCCGGCGCTTTGAGGCGTCCGGCATGTTTGAAGAGACCGGCGAGAGCGTCGCCACCGGCGCGCGTAAGGCCAGGCTCTGGCGACGCAAGCCGGATGCCGATATTCACCTGTTCTCGCGCAATTTACTGGCCGAGTGATCCGCACCAAAGCATCAACAAAATGAATCACAACCGGTATAGTAATTAGCGAACTAATAAAAGACATCAGCTATGGCCGACATTACTCCCGCAGAACTTCCTGCACTGAACACCGATTCCTCACACTTTCAGCCAATGCCGGGAGTCAGCAATCCACACCTGCAAACCATGCTGCCGCGCGTGCTGCGCCGCCGTTTGCAGTTTGAGCCGCACTGGCAGCGTCTGGATCTGCCGGACGGCGATTTTGTCGACCTGGCGTTTAGCGAAAACCCTGACCAGGCGCGTCATAAACCGCGTCTGGTGGTGTTTCACGGTCTGGAAGGCAGCCTGCACAGCCCTTACGCCCACGGCCTTATCCATGCGGCGAAAGCGCGTGGCTGGCTCGGCGTGGTGATGCACTTTCGCGGCTGTAGCGGCGTGCCAAACAAACTGGGGCGCATCTATCATTCGGGCGAAACCGAAGACGGCACCTTTTTCCTGCGCTGGCTGGATGAGCGCTACGGCACCGTGCCGACGGCGGCGGTGGGCTATTCCCTCGGCGGCAATATGCTCGGCTGCCTGATGGCGGAGATTGACGCCAGCTTCCCGCTGACGGCAGGCGTGATTGTGTCCGCGCCGTTTATGCTCGAACACTGCTGCAACCATATGGAAAAAGGCTTTTCACGCTTTTATCAGTTCTATCTGCTGAACCTGCTGAAAGCCAACGCCACCCGCAAGCTGAAGGCCTGGCCCGGCACGCTGCCGATTGAACTCGCCCAGCTTAAGCGCCTGCGCCGCATCCGCGATTTCGATGATTTGATCACGTCGAAAATTCACGGCTTTAGCGATGCCGTCGATTACTATCGCCAGTGCAGCGCGATGCCGCGCCTCGCCAGCATCACCCGTCCGACGCTGATTATCCACGCCAAAGACGACCCGTTTATGGATCATCACGTGATCCCCGACACCACCACGCTGCCTGCTAATATTGAATATCAACTGACAGAGCATGGCGGTCACGTGGGCTTTGTCGGCGGCACGCTGCGTCAGCCCAAAATGTGGCTGGAACAGCGCATTCCTGACTGGTTAACCCCGTATCTGGACCGATAAATGATCATTCCCTGGCAAGAGATCGCGCCCGACACCCTGGAGCGCCTGATTGAAGCCTTCGTCTTGCGCGAAGGCACCGATTATGGTGAACATGAACGCTCGCTTGAGCAAAAGGTCGCCGACGTGCGGCGTCAGTTGCAAAGTGGCGAAGCCGTTCTGGTGTGGTCTGAGCTGCACGAAACGGTCAATATCATGCCGCGTTCGCAGTTTCGCGGTTAACGTTGCCAGGCGGAGCCTTGCCCCGCCGCTTCAGGGAGTTGTCTCGCTATGTCTGCCAAACATCCGGTTATCGCCGTCACAGGCTCCAGCGGCGCGGGAACCACCACCACCAGCCTCGCGTTTCGTAAAATTTTCGCCCAGCTGAATCTCCGTGCCGCCGAAGTGGAAGGCGACAGCTTTCACCGCTACACACGCCCGGAAATGGACATGGCTATTCGCAAAGCGCGCGATCTTGGCCGCCATATCAGTTACTTCGGCCCGGAGGCGAACGATTTCGGCCTGCTGGAGCAAACCTTTGTGGAGTACGGGCTGACCGGCAAAGGACAGTCGCGTAAATATCTGCACACCTATGACGAAGCGGTGCCGTGGAATCAGGTGCCCGGCACGTTTACGCCGTGGCAGCCGCTGCCAGAGCCGACAGACGTGCTGTTTTACGAAGGGCTGCACGGCGGCGTGGTGACGCCGCAGCATGACGTGGCGAAGCATGTCGATTTACTCGTAGGCGTAGTGCCTATCGTCAACCTGGAGTGGATACAGAAGCTCATCCGCGATACCAGCGAGCGCGGCCACTCCCGCGAGGCGGTGATGGATTCCGTGGTGCGCTCAATGGAAGATTACATCAACTACATCACGCCGCAGTTCTCACGTACCCATATTAACTTCCAGCGCGTGCCGACGGTGGACACCTCCAATCCGTTCGCCGCGAAAGGCATTCCGTCGCTTGATGAAAGCTTCGTGGTCATTCACTTCCGCAATCTGGATAACATCGATTATCCGTGGCTTTTGGCGATGCTGCAGGGCTCGTTTATCTCACATATCAATACGCTGGTGGTGCCGGGCGGGAAGATGGGGCTCGCGATGGAGCTTATTATGCTGCCGCTGGTGCAGCGGCTGATGGAAGGAAAACAGATAGCGTGACGGCGATGCCCGGTGGCGCTGCGCCTGCCGGGCCGTCCGTCATCTCATGACGCTTCAATCACTTCATACGAATGGGTGATATTGACCCCTTTGCCGAGCATCAGCGCCACTGAGCAATACTTCTCTGCCGACAGATCCACCGCGCGCGACACTGCCGCGTCTTTCAGAGCTTTGCCCGTCACCACAAAATGCAGATTGATATGCGTAAACAGACGCGGCGCTTCTTCGCGACGCTCTGACGTCAGCTTCACTTCGCAGTCGGTCACGTCGTGACGGCCTTTTTGCAGAATAGAGACAACATCAATCGCGCTGCAGCCACCTGCGGCCATCAAAACCATTTCCATCGGGCTCGGCGCTTTGTCGCCAGAGTTGCCGTCCATCAGGATCTGATGCCCGGAGGCGGACTCGCCCAGGAAGGTTAACCCTTCCACCCATTTCACTCGTGCATGCATGTTAATCACTCCAGGCTATTCATTTTTCTGACAGATTACGCGCGCGCGACGTCAGAGGCAATGGAAGGGCGACCTGCGTCAAGCTGAAACGAGACAACAGGAGACACCTGAGAAAAGCTATGCTAAAACAGTCTGGATGCAGCGGCGATACATTGATGTTACGCATGTATGCAGAGGAGAAGAGAATTTATCGGCTGCGACGTCCACGGACAGCCAACTTCCCAGGACTCGGGAAGATGATGAATGCAAAGCCAGACAGGGGTTACGCGCCCTGTCTTTGGAGCCAGTTTAAAACAGAGGATAACCGCGCATGGTGCTTGGCAAACCGCAAACAGACCCGACTCTTGAATGGTTCTTGTCACATTGCCACATTCATAAGTATCCATCTAAGAGCACGCTGATTCACCAGGGTGAAAAAGCGGAGACGCTGTATTACATCGTTAAAGGCTCAGTGGCAGTGCTGATCAAAGATGAAGAGGGCAAGGAGATGATCCTCTCGTACCTGAATCAGGGTGACTTCATCGGCGAACTGGGTTTGTTCGAGGAAGGTCAGGAACGCAGCGCCTGGGTTCGCGCTAAAACTGCCTGTGAAGTGGCTGAAATCTCCTACAAAAAATTCCGTCAGCTGATCCAGGTTAACCCGGATATTCTGATGCGTCTCTCCTCGCAGATGGCTCGCCGCCTGCAAGTTACCTCTGAGAAAGTGGGCAACCTCGCCTTCCTCGACGTGACTGGCCGCATCGCGCAGACCCTGCTGAATTTGGCGAAACAGCCGGACGCGATGACGCATCCGGACGGGATGCAGATCAAAATCACGCGCCAGGAAATCGGCCAGATCGTCGGCTGCTCCCGCGAAACCGTTGGCCGCATTCTGAAAATGCTCGAAGATCAGAACCTGATCTCCGCTCACGGGAAAACCATCGTGGTTTACGGAACCCGCTAAAAAATCAAAAAACGGCGTGTCGCTTCGGTAACACGCCGTTTTTGTATCTATACTTCTCCCCTATGTGGCGTCGTCTTATCTATCACCCTGAAATTAATTACGCTTTACGGCAAACGCTCATCTTAAGCCTGCCGGTGGCGGTCGGGTTGATGCTGGGCCATCTTCAACAAGGGTTACTGTTTTCACTCGTTCCCGCCTGCTGCAACATTGCCGGTCTCGATACCCCGCACAAACGCTTTTTTAAACGCTTGATCATCGGCGCATCGCTGTTTGCGCTGAGCAGCCTGGCGGTGCAGCTGTTGCTGCTGCAGTCTGTGCCGCTGCCGCTCATTCTGCTGATGCTGGCGCTGCTGCTTGGCGTGACGGCGGAAATCAGTCCGCTGCATGCGCGTCTGCTGCCCGCCTCGCTCATCGCGGCCATCTTCACGCTAAGCCTCGCCGGCAATATGCCCATCTGGCAGCCCATGCTGCTCTATGTGCTCGGCACGCTCTGGTATGGCGCGTTTAACGGTTTCTGGTTCTGGCTGTGGCGTGAGCAGCCGCTGCGTGAATCGTTAAGCCTGATTTATAAAAGCCTCGCCGACTACTGCGAAGCCAAATACAGCCTGCTGACGCGCCACACCGAGCCGGAACAGGCGCTGCCGCCGCTGCTGGTGCATCAGCAAAAAGTGGTGGATCAGATAAGCCAGTGCTATCAGCAGTTGCAGATGCTTTCCGCCACTAAGCAGAACGGTTACAAGCGCCTGCTGCGCACGTTTCAGGTGGCGCTGGATCTCCAGGAGCACATCTCGGTGTCGCTGCATCAGCCCGGCGAAGTGCAAAAACTGGTGGAGCGCAGCCACGCCGAAGCGGTGTTGCGCTGGACGGCGCAGACCGTCGCCACGCGCCTGCGCACGCTTTCTGACGACATTCTCTACCACCGCTATTCGCACCGCTTCTCAATGGATAAGCAGGTCGAGGCGCTGGCGAAAATCGCGCGCCAGCACCCGGATAACCCGGTTGGCCAGTTCTGCGAATACCATTTCAGCCGCATTGCACGCGTGCTGCGCACCCAGCGCCCGCTCTACGCCCGTGACCTGATGGACAGCGGTAAGCGCCGCCTGCCGCTGCTGCGGGCGCTGAAAAGCTATTTGTCGCTGAAATCCGCCGCGCTGCGCACCGCCGCACGTCTGGGCGTGATGCTGGCGGCGGCGGGGTTGTTAGGGAGCGCGTTCCAGTTGCCGAAGCCATACTGGATCCTGATGACGGTGCTGTTCGTCACCCAAAACGGCTATGGTGCGACGCGCGTGCGCATCCTGCACCGGGCGGGCGGCACGCTGGCGGGCCTGATTATCGCAGGCATCACGCTGCACCTGAAAGTGCCGCAGGGCTATACCCTGCTCGGCATGCTGCTGGTGACGTTAATCAGTTATCTGATAATCCGGCGGCACTACGGCTGGGCGATGATTGGCTTTACCGTCACGGCGGTCTACTCGCTGCAAATCCTGACGCTCAACGGCGAGCAGTACATCGTGGCGCGCCTGATAGACACCCTGTCCGGCTGTCTTATCGCGTTCGGCGGCATGGTCTGGCTCTGGCCCCAGTGGCAAAGCGGCCTGCTGCGCCAGAACGCGCATGACGCGCTGGAGGCAGACCAGGAGGCGCTGCGCCTGATCCTGAGCGGCGACCCGCAACCCGGCCCGCTCGCCTGGCAGCGTATGCAGGTCAACCAGGCGCATAACGCGCTCTATAACTCGCTTAATCAGGCCATGCAGGAGCCCGGCTTTAACAGCCGTTATCTGGAGGATATGCGCCTGTGGGTGACGCACAGCCAGTTTATTGTCGAGCACATCAACGCGATAACGACGATGGCGCGCGAGCAAACCGCGCTGCCGCCAGAAACCGCAGCGCGCTACTTACAGGCGTGTGAGATTGCGCTACAGCGCTGCCAGCAACGGCTTGAGCATGACGCGCCGGGCGATACGCAAAACGAGGCGGTACTGGAGGGCGAAGATGTCTTACCGGAAGGGGCACCGGGCGTGATGGAACATCATCTGCTGCGCATTCTCGATCACCTGCGCACCATGCATACCATCTCTTCCGTGGCGTGGCGTCAGCGCCCGCATCACGGGATCTGGCTCAGACGACGCCTGAGCCAGTCACCATGATTAGCCGTTGACCACGCGCGCGACGGCGCGCGCAAAGCGGGCCATACCTTCGTCGATATCCGCGCTCTCCACCAGCAGCGACGGCGCAAGACGCAACACGTCCGGCCCGGCGTTCAGCACCATCACCCCTTCCGCCGCCGCGGCGTAGAGGAGATCGCGCGCGCGTCCGTGGAAGGCAGGCGTCAGCTCGGCACCGATCAGCAGGCCCATACCGCGAATATCGCTGAATAAGCCGTACTGCTCGCCAATCTGCGCCAGATGCTGTACGAACTGCTCGCGTTTATGCGCTACGCCGCCCAGCACCTCCGGAGTGTTGATGATATCAAACGCTTCGCCCGCCACCGCGCAGGCGAGCGGGTTGCCGCCGTAAGTGGAGCCGTGCGAGCCGACGTGAAACGCCGAGGCGATATCATGGGTGGTGAGCATCGCGCTGACCGGGAAGCCGCCGCCGAGCGCTTTGGCGCTGGTCAGGATGTCCGGCGTCACGCCGTAATGCATATAAGCAAACAGCTTGCCGCTGCGGCCCATGCCGCACTGCACTTCATCGAATACCAGCAGCGCCTGATGCTTATCACACAGCTCGCGCAGGCCGCGCAGGAAGGCCGGCGTCGCGGCGGTCACACCGCCCTCGCCCTGCACCGGCTCGACCACGACCGCGCAGGTGTGGTCGTCCATCACCGCTTTGACCGCATCGAGATCGTTAAACGGCACATGAATGATATCAGCAGGTTTCGGGCCGAAACCGTCGGAGTATTTCGCCTGGCCGCCCACGGAGACGGTAAACAGCGAACGTCCGTGAAAGGCGTTATAAAACGCGATGATTTTGGTTTTGTATGGGCTGTGGCGGGTGATGGCGTAGTGGCGGGCGAGCTTGAACGCGGTTTCGTTGGCTTCGGTGCCGGAATTCATAAACACCACGCGCTCGGCGAAGGTGGCGTCCACCAGCTTCTGGCCCAGGCGCAGCGCAGGCTCGTTGGTAAAGACGTTGCTGGTATGCCAGAGCGTTTCGCCCTGCGCTTTCAGCGCCTCTACCAGCCGCGGGTGGCAGTGGCCAAGCGCCGTTACCGCAATCCCGCCCGCGAAATCGACATACTCTTTGCCCTGCTGATCCCACACGCGGCTGCCCTTGCCTTTCACCGGGATAAATTCAGCCGGTGCATAAATCGGCAGGATCACGTCATCAAAGGTGGCGCGCGTAATTGCTGTTTTTTCAGTTGCCATTTCATGCCCATCCAGTAAATGTGCCATCGCACATGAAAAGATAAGCACAAAATATGAATAAAAAATCAATAAAAGGCAATAAAAATTCAGCGCGCCAGAAAGTTCGCCAGTAGCTGATGGCCCTGCTCGCTGAGAATGCTTTCCGGGTGGAACTGCACGCCTTCAAGCGCAAGGTGGCGGTGACGAATGCCCATGATCTCGCCCGCGTCCGTCCAGGCGGTTATCTCAAACTCCGCGGGCAGCGTGGCGCGGTCGATAATCAGCGAGTGATAGCGGGTCACGGTCAGCGGGTTGTTGAGCCCCGCAAACACGCCGCTGTTGTTGTGCGAAATTACCGAGGTCTTGCCGTGCATAACCTTTTCGGCTCGCACCACGGCCGCACCGAAGGCCTGTCCGATGGCCTGATGCCCGAGGCAAACGCCGAGGATCGGCAGACGACCGGCAAAACGCCGGATCGCCGCCAGTGAAATACCAGCTTCATTCGGCGTACAGGGGCCGGGGGAGATCACGAGGCGCGCCGGGGCGAGCGCCTCGATATCGTCGCACGTCAGTTCATCGTTGCGCCTGACCACCACCTCCGCGCCCAGCTCGCTGAAATACTGAAACAGGTTCCAGGTGAAAGAATCGTAGTTGTCGATAAGCAGTAACATGGCGGCTCCGGAAAAAAGAACCGCGCCAGTTTACTCGCTTTCCCGCGCTTCGCTCACTACGCTTGCGAAGATTTTCTCAAGCGGCGCCAGATCGCCCATCGCGCCCGCCTGGTTGGCGGCGCGCCACGCCTCAACCTCCACGCCGCGCCAGTCGAGGCTGTAGCCCGCATGCAGCGCCAGCTGTTCGAAGAAGATACGCTGGGCGCGGCCCGTACCGATACGGAACGGATGCAGCACGTTGATTTCGCAGTAGTAGTGCGCGAGGCGCGCGACAAACGCCTCGGGCTCCAGACCAATGAGATAGTCCTCATCTTCCAGCGCCTGCATCAGCGCGTTGCCCTCTGTCTCCAGATATTCGAAATGCGCAAAGCGGGTTTCACCCTGATAGATGTCCACTTCACGCAGTTCGCCCGCCCAGTCGTAGATATCCTGGAAAAGCTGGCGGTGAATGGCGCACAGGTGCGGCAGCCCGCGCTGTACCGGGCCGAGTTCCAGCGTCGCCGCGCGCAGCGAGGTCAGTTCGCGCTCGGCATGTTGTAGATCCTGCGCGGCATGAATGTTCAGCCGGTTGCGCAGCACATCGCTGCCGGACCAGAAATAAGGGTCGCGCCCGTCGCCGAATTTATCGCTCATAGTGCCCCCTTAGCTCTTCAATGCGCGCCAGCGCTTCTTCGCGGGATAAGGTCACCAGAGGCACCTCAATGCCTTCCAGCCGGTTGCTGGCCTGGAAGTTCTGATTCTTTTGCGCGTCCCAGAGACGGGACTTTTGTTTGTCGGTGAGTTTCTTTGGCATTTTGCCTCCCTGAGCGTAACCCCGTGTGCCACAAGTATAAGCAGCAACAGCCGGGTTTGCCGGGAGGAGAAGCAACGCGGGCCGCAAAGCCCGCGTGAGGAAGATTACGGCAGGACTTTCGCGGAGAGGATAACGACAGGTTTGGACGGTACATTCTGGTACGGGCCAACGTCGTGAGTCTGAACCTGGGCGATTTTGTCCGCCACATCCATACCCTTCACGACTTTACCGAAAACGGCATAGCCGAAATCGCGCTGGCCGTGATTCAGGAACGCGTTATCCGCCACGTTGATAAAGAACTGGCTGGTGGCGCTGTCTTTCTCTGCAGTGCGCGCCATCGCGATGGTGCCGCGCGCGTTTGGCAGGCCGTTATCCGCTTCGTTTTTCACCGGCGCGTTGGTCGGCTTCTGCTGCATATCCGCAGTAAAGCCGCCGCCCTGCACCATAAAGCCCGGGATCACGCGATGGAAAATCGTGTTGTTATAAAAACCGCTGTTGACGTAATCAACGAAGTTTTTCACGGTCGCCGGCGCTTTCTGGCTGTTCAGCTCCAGCTCAATATTTCCCGCAGAGGTCGTCAGCAGAACGTGCGGGTCGCCTTTTGCCGCCAGCGCAGCAGGAGACAGGGCAGAGAGAGCAAATACAGCCGCAACAGCCGCCAGAGTGGATTTGAGCATGAAGAATTCCTTACGAAGCAGAAATAAGCGAGTGGGTCGATTCTAAATAGCGATTGCATGACGTGCCAGCGATTTACCTGGATTTACGAACCAGCGCGCAGCGAAAAAGCGCTCATCGGATCTGACGCGTGAAATTCTGTGAGCCCCGTCATATAAAGCATGTCGTTTTACACGACATGTGATCAATGAATGTTTTATTGGATCACAATACCACCTAGAATGCCTGGGTTCCCGGCGCCGTCAACGCGCTTTACACTTCTATTCACAGGCCAGTCATGACTAACAGCAATCGTATTAAGCTCACATGGATCAGCTTTTTTTCCTACGCCCTTACTGGCGCGTTGGTAATCGTCACCGGGATGGTGATGGGAAATATCGCAGAATATTTCAAACTGCCCGTATCCAGCATGAGTAACACCTTCACTTTCCTGAACGCCGGGATTTTGATCTCTATTTTTTTAAACGCCTGGCTGATGGAAATCGTGCCGCTGAAAACCCAGCTGCGCTTTGGCTTCGTGTTAATGGTGCTTGCCGTGGTGGCGCTGATGTTCAGCCAGAGCCTCACACTCTTCTCCGCCGCGATGTTTGTGCTTGGCCTGGTGAGCGGGATCACGATGTCGATCGGGACGTTCCTGATTACCCATATGTATGAAGGCCGTCAGCGCGGCTCACGCCTGCTGTTTACCGACTCCTTCTTCAGCATGGCCGGGATGATCTTCCCGATGGTCGCCGCCTTCCTGCTGGCGCGCAGCATCGAGTGGTACTGGGTCTACGCCTGCATTGGTCTGGTTTATGTCGCGATTTTCATCCTGACGTTCGGCTGTGATTTCCCGGTGCTCGGCAAACACGCCGTGAAGAACAACCAGCCGGTCGTGAAAGAGAAATGGGGCGTGGGCGTGCTGTTCCTCTCCATCGCGGCGCTTTGCTACATTCTGGGACAGCTCGGCTTTATCGGCTGGGTGCCGGAATACGCCACCAAAGGCCTCGGCATGAACCTGAACGACGCCGGCACGCTGGTGAGCAACTTCTGGATGTCTTACATGGTCGGCATGTGGGTCTTCAGCTTCGTGCTGCGCTTCTTTGATTTGCAGCGCATTCTGACCGTGCTGGCAGGTCTCGCCACGGTGCTGATGTACTTTTTCATCACCAGCAAGCCGGAGCATATGGCGTGGTTCATTCTGGCGCTGGGCTTCTTCTCCAGCGCGATTTACACCACCATTATTACGCTCGGCTCGCAGCAGACCAAAGTCTCCTCGCCGAAACTGGTTAACTTTATCCTGACCTGCGGCACCGTCGGCACCATGCTGACCTTTATCGTGACTGGCCCGATTGTGGCGAATCACGGCCCGCAGGCGGCGCTGTTTACCGCCAACGGCCTTTACGCTGTGGTGTTCGTGATGTGCTTCGCGCTGGGCTTTGTTACCCGCCATCGCCAGCACGCGAAGGCAGAAGCGGCGCACTAAGTCTTATCTGTCCCTTCTCTGCCGGGAAGGGACGCTTTTCCTCTTTCGTTTCCCTCACCCTTTGCGGTTTGCCCTCTTCTCCCGCCTCACTTTAACGCCTTCACACCATCAATACTTCTGGCGAAAATTTGCGCCATTGCGGCACAAAAAACCGACACCCGCGAAACCTCTGTTAATTCCTGCACTTAGGAAATACCACTAAAATCAACAATATAACCATTAAGGGGTATACAAAGATGTAATTGATTTACATCAATAAGCGAGGGTGCTGAATCGTTAAGGTAGGCGGTAATAGAAAAGAAATCGAGGCAAAAATGAGCAAAGTCAGACTCGCTATTATCGGTAACGGCATGGTTGGTCACCGCTTTATCGAAGACCTTCTCGATAAAGCCGAACCAGGCCAGTTCGACATCACCGTCTTCTGTGAGGAGCCGCGCATCGCCTATGACCGCGTGCACCTCTCCTCTTATTTCTCCCATCACACCGCGGAAGAGCTGTCGCTGGTCCGTGAAGGCTACTACGACAAGCACGGTGTGAAAGTCCTGGTGGGCGAGCGCGCCATCACCATTAACCGCCAGGAGAAAGTGATCCACTCCAGCGCCGGGCGCACCGTCTTCTACGACAAACTGATCATGGCGACCGGCTCCTACCCGTGGATCCCGCCGATTAAAGGCTCCGACACCCAGGACTGCTTCGTTTACCGCACCATCGAAGATCTGAACGCGATTGAAGCCTGCGCGCGTCGCAGCAAACGCGGCGCGGTGGTTGGCGGCGGTCTGCTCGGTCTGGAAGCCGCGGGCGCGCTGAAAAACCTGGGCGTCGAAACGCACGTGATTGAATTCGCGCCGATGCTGATGGCCGAACAGCTTGACCAGATGGGCGGCGAGCAGCTGCGCCGTAAAATCGAAAGCATGGGCGTGCGAGTTCACACCAGCAAAAACACCCAGGAGATTGTCCAGCAGGGCACTGAAGCGCGTAAAACGATGCGCTTTGCCGACGGCAGCGAGCTGGAAGTGGATTTCATCGTGTTCTCCACCGGTATCCGCCCGCGCGACAAACTGGCGAAACAGTGCGATCTCGACATCGCGCCGCGCGGCGGCATTGTGATTAACGGCCAGTGCCAGACCTCCGACCCGGATATCTACGCCATTGGCGAATGCGCCAGCTGGAACAGCCGCGTGTATGGCCTCGTCGCACCGGGCTACAAAATGGCGCAGGTGGCGGTCGACCATATTCTCGGCAACGCGGGCAATCAGTTTGAAGGCGCGGATCTCAGCGCCAAGCTGAAACTGCTGGGTGTTGACGTCGGCGGCATCGGCGACGCGCATGGCCGCACGCCGAAATCACGCAGCTATGTGTTCCTCGACGAAAGCAAAGAGATCTACAAACGCCTTATCGTCAGCGAAGACAACAAAACGCTGCTCGGCGCGGTGCTGGTGGGCGACACCAGCGATTACGGCAATCTGCTGCAACTGGTGCTGAACGGCATCGAGCTGCCGGAAAACCCAGATTCCCTGATACTCCCGGCGCACGCCGCCAGCGGTAAGCCGTCTATTGGTGTTGATAAACTGCCGGACAGCGCGCAGATTTGCTCCTGCTTCGACGTGACCAAAGGGGCGCTGATCGCCGCCATCAACAAAGGTTGTCATACCGTCGCGGCGCTGAAAGCTGAAACCAAAGCCGGTACCGGCTGCGGCGGCTGTATCCCGCTGGTGACTCAGGTGCTGAACGCTGAACTGGCGAAACAGGGTATCGAAGTGAACAACAACCTGTGTGAGCACTTCGCGTTCTCCCGTCAGGAGCTGTATCACCTCATTCGCGTCGAAGGCATTAAATCGTTCGAGGAGCTGCTGGCGAAATATGGCAAAGGCTACGGCTGTGAAGTCTGTAAGCCGACCGTCGGCTCGCTGCTGGCGTCCTGCTGGAATGAATACATTCTCAAGCCGCAGCACACGCCGCTGCAGGATACTAACGACAACTTCCTGGCGAATATCCAGAAAGACGGCACCTACTCGGTGATCCCGCGCTCGGCTGGCGGCGAGATCACGCCGGAAGGGCTGATGGAAGTGGGCCGTATCGCCCGCGAATTTAACCTCTACACCAAAATCACCGGCTCTCAGCGTATCGGCCTGTTCGGCGCGCAGAAAGACGACCTGCCGGAGATCTGGCGTCAGCTAATTGCCGCGGGCTTCGAAACCGGCCACGCCTACGCCAAAGCGCTGCGCATGGCGAAAACCTGCGTCGGCAGCACCTGGTGTCGTTATGGCGTCGGCGATAGCGTGGGCTTCGGCGTTGAGCTGGAAAACCGCTACAAAGGTATCCGCACGCCGCACAAAATGAAATTCGGCGTCTCCGGCTGTACGCGTGAGTGCGCCGAAGCGCAGGGCAAAGATGTCGGCATTATCGCTACCGAAAAAGGCTGGAACCTTTATGTCTGCGGTAACGGCGGCATGAAACCGCGTCATGCGGATTTGCTGGCGGCGGATCTCGATAAAGAAACGCTGGTGCGCTATCTCGACCGCTTCATGATGTTCTACATCCGCACCGCGGACAAACTGACCCGTACCGCGCCGTGGCTGGACAATATGGAAGGCGGCATCGACTACCTGAAAAGCGTCATCATTGACGACAAGCTGGGCCTGAACAGCCAGCTCGAAGCCGAAATGACGCGTCTGCGCGAGGCGGTGATTTGCGAGTGGACCGAAACGGTCAACGATCCGCAGGCGCAGGGCCGCTTTAAACATTTCGTGAACAGCGATCGCCGTGACCCTAACGTGCAGGTGGTGCCGGAGCGCCAGCAGCACCGCCCGGCCACGCCGTATGAGCGCATCCCTGTCACCTTCGTGGAGGAAACCGTATGAGTCAGTGGAAAACGATTTGTTCGCTCGATGAGATCATTCCGGCGACCGGCGTTTGCGCGCTGGTCGGCGAACACCAGGTGGCGATTTTCCGCCCGCGCGCGAACGACGAGGTGTACGCCATCAGCAATATCGACCCATTTTTTGAGGCCAGCGTCCTTTCTCGCGGCATTATCGCCGAACATCAGGGCGAGTTATGGGTGGCAAGCCCGCTGAAAAAGCAGCGCTTCCGCCTGCGCGATGGGCTGTGCATGGAAGACGAAAGCCGCTCTGTGCCGCACTTTGAGGCACGCGTGAAAGACGGCCAGGTACAGGTGAAGGCGTAAATATCACAGGGTGGATACACGCTGTGTATCCACCTGCGCCATGTAAGAACGTCAGTTCGTAGGGTGGATAAGCGCAGCGCATCCACCTGCGCCATGTAAGAGCGTCAGTTCGTAGGGTGGATAAGCGCAGCGCATCCACCACGGTGTTTTAAGGAAGTCAGCCAAAAGCGCTACTTATAAAAACGCTACCAGCGTTCACATTTCGGGAGCGTTGGTGGCGGATTGGGCCAGAAGCCTTCCATATTCAGGAGTACCGCGCATAACCTGTTGGGGGTAATCCCCGCGAATACGCCTTCTGACGCCGTGTTCACGAGTTTGGGTTACTGATATGCTCCCTGAAAGCGAAGCGCCCGCAGCCTGTCGCCCACACCGCCCCACAACCCGCTCATTAAGCCCGAGAAGAAGGATACGCCGTGGATCACCTGCCGATATTTTGTCAGTTACGTCATCGCGCCTGCCTGCTGGTCGGCGGCGGCGATGTCGCAGAACGTAAGGCGCGTCTGCTGCTGGAGGCAGGCGCTGCGCTTACGGTCAACGCGCTCGCGTTCGCGCCGCAGTTTGAAGCCTGGGCAAAACAGGGCATGCTGCGCCTGGTGCAGGGCGAATTTAACGCAATCCTGCTTGACGACTGCTGGCTGGCTATCGCCGCCACGGACGATGACGCGGTAAATAATCAGGTCAGCGAGGCCGCCGAAGCGCGCCGTATCTTCTGCAACGTGGTGGATGCGCCAAAACAGGCGAGCTTCATCATGCCCTCGATTATCGACCGCTCGCCGCTGATGGTGGCCATCTCCTCTGGCGGCACGTCACCCGTGCTTGCACGCCTGTTGCGCGAAAAGCTCGAAGCGCTGCTGCCTCAACACCTCGGTAAAGTCGCGGGATATGCCGGACAGTTGCGCCGCCGCGTGAAGCAAACTTTCACCTCCATGAGCGAACGCCGCCGCTTCTGGGAGAAGTTTTTCGTTAACGACCGCCTCGCGCAGTCGCTGGCTAATGACGATGAACAGGCCGTTAACCGTATTACCGAAACGCTGCTGAGTGAACCGCTTGACGATCGCGGCGAAGTCGTACTGGTGGGCGCGGGCCCTGGCGATCCGGGCCTGCTGACGCTCAAGGGGCTTCAGCAGATCCAACAGGCGGATATCGTGGTCTACGACCGTCTGGTCTCCGATGAGATTATGAATCTGGTGCGCCGCGACGCCGATCGCGTGTTCGTGGGCAAACGCGCGGGCTATCACTGCGTACCGCAGGAGGAGATAAACCAGATCCTGCTGCGCGAAGCCCAGCGCGGCAAACGCGTGGTGCGCCTGAAAGGCGGCGATCCGTTTATCTTCGGGCGCGGCGGCGAGGAGCTGGAAACGCTCTGCGACGCGGGCATTCCTTTCTCTGTGGTACCGGGCATCACCGCGGCGTCGGGCTGTTCAGCCTACGCCGGGCTGCCGCTGACCCACCGCGATTACGCCCAGAGCGTGCGGCTTATCACCGGACATCTGAAAAACGGCGGTGAGTTTGACTGGCATAATCTCGCCGCGGAAAAACAGACGCTGGTGTTCTACATGGGGTTAAACCAGGCCGCCGCCATCCAGGAAAAATTGATTGAACACGGCATGGATCCGCAGATGCCGGTAGCGCTGGTGGAAAACGGCACCAGCGTCAAACAGCGCGTGGTGGCCGGTGTGCTGACCGAGCTTGGCGCGCTGGCGCAACGCGTGGAAAGCCCGAGCCTGATCATTGTCGGCCGTGTCGTGGCGCTGCGCGATAAACTCAACTGGTTCTCGTCTAAATAACCCCTCTCAGGCCGGCCCCGCTGGCCTGAAACTTTCTTTCCTTACCTTTCAAAGACATAGCATTAAAATATATTACATATCGCTAACATGCGGTGATTTTGTGATCTGCCTCGCCAACACAATTCATTATGTGTTGTTATATTCGTTATGCGTCATCTCATCATGAAAACAGCCTGACGGCATTCCGCGACCCCATCTGACGGGTCGTGCGGCCTCCTGCTGCCTTCATCCGGGCGACGCGCTCTGAATCCTACAACCCTGTTCAATACTAAAAAGGTAACGATATGGAAGGCCAGGAACTCCAACGCAAGCTCGGCTTCTGGGCCGTGCTGGCCATTTCCGTCGGAACGACCGTCGGTTCCGGTATTTTCGTTTCGGTTGGTGAAGTGGCGAAAGCGGCAGGCACGCCGTGGCTCACGGTGCTCGCGTTTGTCATTGGTGGTTTGATTGTGATCCCGCAGATGTGCGTTTACGCGGAGCTCTCTACCGCTTACCCCGAGAACGGCGCTGATTACGTGTATCTCAAAAACGCCGGCAGCCGCCCGCTGGCGTTTCTCTCCGGCTGGGCCAGCTTCTGGGCCAACGACGCGCCGTCGCTCTCCATCATGGCGCTCGCCATTGTCAGTAACTTCGGGTTTCTGGTGCCGCTCGATCCGCTTACCGGCAAGCTCGTCGCAACGGCGCTTATCCTCGCGTTTATGCTGCTGCACCTGCGCTCGGTGGAAGGCGGCGCGACGTTCCAGACGCTGATTACTATCGCCAAAATCATTCCTTTCGCGATAGTGATTGGCATCGGCGTCTTCTGGCTGAAGGGCGATAACTTCACAGCGCCTGCCGCCAATGCCACCACCAGCGCGACGGCGGGCATCATGGCGCTGCTGGCGGGGATCTCGGCTACCAGCTGGTCCTACACTGGCATGGCGTCCATCTGCTACATGACCGGCGAAATCAAAAACCCCGGCAAAACCATGCCGCGGGCGTTGATTGGCTCCTGCCTGCTGGTGCTGGTGCTCTACTCGCTGCTGGCGCTGGTTATCTCCGGGCTGATGCCGTTTGACAAGCTCGCCGCCTCTGAAACGCCGATTTCCGACGCGCTGACCTACATTCCGGCGCTCGGTAGCGTGGCGGGCGTGTTTGTCGCCATTACCGCCATGATCGTTATTTTAGGGTCGCTCTCCAGCTGCGTGATGTATCAGCCGCGTCTCGAATACGCGATGGCGAAAGACAACCTGTTCTTCAAATGCTTCGGCCACGTGCACCCGAAATACAACACGCCGGATGTCTCCATCATTTTGCAGTGCGCGCTGGGCATTTTCTTCATCTTCGTGTCAGACCTCACCAGCCTGCTCGGCTATTTCACCCTGGTGATGTGCTTTAAAAACACGCTCACCTTCGGCTCCATCATCTGGTGTCGCAAGCGTGAGGATTACCAACCGCTGTGGCGCACCCCGGCCTTCGGCCTCATGACCTTCGCCGCCATCGCCTCAAGCCTGATTCTGGTCGCCTCCACCTTCGTGTGGGCACCGGTTCCCGGCCTTATCTGCGCCCTGATTGTTATCGCCACCGGCCTGCCCGCTTACGCCTTCTGGGAAAAGCGCAACCGCCGTCTGGCTCATGTTTCTTAACCCTGTCTGGAGAGTTGTTTCATGTTGAATATCGATAAAAGCACCGTGGATTTCCTGGTTACCGAAAATATGGTTCAGGAAGTAGAAAAAATTCTGGAAAAGGATGTGCCGCGCGTACACGCCATCGTGGATGAGATGATCCAGCGCGGTATTGACCGCATTTATTTCGTCGCCTGCGGCTCGCCGCTAAACGCGGCGCAGACGGCGAAGCATCTGGCGGATCGTTACTCAAGCCTTCAGGTTTACGCGCTTTCTGGCTGGGAGTTCTGCGACAACACGCCGCACCGCCTCGATGCGAAGTGCGCGGTGATTGGCGTCTCCGACTACGGCAAAACCGAAGAAGTCATTAAAGCGCTGGAGCTGGGTGCGGCCTGCGGCGCACTGACCGCCGCGTTCACCAAGCGCCCGGACAGCCCGATCGTGCAGGCCGCTGAGCACGTGGTGGCGTATGAAGCCGACTGCATCTGGGAAATTCATCTACTGCTCTGCTACAGCGTGGTGCTGGAGATGATCACCCGTCAGGCGCCGCACGCGGAGATCGGCAAAATCAAAAATGACTTGCGCAAGCTGCCGCAGGCGCTGGGCCATCTGGTGCGCACCTGGGAAGACAAAGGCCGCCAGCTCGGCGAGCAGGCGTCGCAGTGGCCGATGATCTACACCGTTTCCGCAGGCCCGCTGCGCCCGCTCGGCTACAAAGAGGGCATCGTGACGCTGATGGAGTTCACCTGGACGCATGGCTCGGTGATTGAGAGCGGCGAATTCCGCCACGGGCCGCTGGAGATTGTCGAGCCGGGCGTGCCGTTCCTGTTCCTGCTTGGCAACGATGAGAGCCGCCACACCACCGAGCGCGCGATCCGCTTTGTACGCGAGCGTACCGATAACGTCATCGTCATCGACTACGCGGAGATTTCCCAGGGGCTGCACCCGTGGCTCGCGCCGTTCCTGATGTTCGTGCCGATGGAGTGGCTCTGCTACTACCTCTCCATCTACAAAGACCACAACCCGGACGACCGTCGTTACTACGGCGGCATTGTTGAATATTAATCCCCGCCCGGCCCCTGCGGGGGCCGGATATTGATGCAAGGAGAAGGGTTATGAAAACGGGTATGTTTACCTGCGGACATCAACGGTTGCCGCTGGAGCACGCCTTTCGCGACGCGCACGAACTGGGTTATGACGGGCTGGAGCTGTGGGGCGGCAGGCCGCACGCGTTTGCGCCGGATCTCAACGCAGGCGGCATTCGTCAGGTAAAAGAGCTTTCCCGCGTTTATCAGATGCCGATCATCGGCTACACGCCGGAAACCAACGGCTATCCCTATAACATGATGCTGGGCGACGAGCGGATGCGCCGTGAAAGCCTCGACATGATCAAACTCGCCATGGAAATGGCCAAAGAGATGGAGGCAGGCTTTACGCTGATTTCCGCGGCCCACGCGGGCTATCTCACCGGGCCTGACGCCATCTGGCAGCGCCTCGCCGATAACCTGCGCGAGCTGTGCGAATTCGCCGAAGAGATCGGCATCGATCTGCTGCTGGAGCCGCTCACGCCGTATGAATCCAACGTCGTGTGCAACGCGAACGACGTGCTGCGGGCGCTCTCGCTGGTGCCGTCGCCGCGCCTCTACAGCATGGTTGATATCTGCGCGCCGTTTGTGCAGGGCGAGCCGGTGATGAGTTACTTCGACAAGCTCGGCGATAAGCTGCGCCATCTGCATATCGTCGACAGCGACGGCGCGAGCGACAGCCACTACATCCCCGGCGAAGGCAAAATGCCGCTGCGCGAGCTGATGCGCGACATTATCGATCGCGGCTACGACGGCTATTGCACTATCGAGCTGGTGACGATGTATATGAATGAGCCGCGGCTTTACGCTCGCCAGGCGCTGGCGCGCTTTCGCGACCTGCTGCCACAGGAGGCGCTATGAAAACACTGGCGACGGTCGGCGATAACTGCGTGGATATCTACCCGCAGCTTGGCAAAGCGTTCTCCGGCGGCAACGCGGTTAACGTGGCGGTGTACAGCACCCGCTACGGAATGCGGCCCGCCTGCGTCAGTTGGGTCGGCGATGACGACTATGGCGACATGCTGAAACAGGATCTGGCGCGCCACGGTGTCGATATCTCACACCTGCATACCAGACCGGGCGTCACGGCGCAGACCCAGGTGGAGCTTCGCAACAATGACCGCATTCTTGGCGACTACACCGAAGGCGTGATGGCGGGCTTTACGGTGAGCGATGAGGATCTGCGCTGGCTCACAGGGTTCGATATGATTCACTCCGCCATCTGGGGCCATGCCGACGCTGTTTTTCCGGCGCTTCACGCTGCCGGGAAGACGCTGTCGTTTGATTTTGCCGACAAATGGGAAAGCCCGCTGTGGCGCACGCTGCCGGAGCATCTGGATTATGCGTTTGCCTCCGCGCATGACGAGACGCCCTGGCTGCGTGACCGTCTGCAAACGGTGGTGGAGTGCGGCGCGGGCGTCGCCATCGCCACGCTCGGCGAGAACGGCAGTCTGGCGTGGGATGGCGCGCAGTTCTGGCGCATGCCGCCGGAGCAGGTTGAGGTGGTGGATACGATGGGAGCCGGAGATTCGTACATCGCCGGTTTCCTGTGCGCTGTCGCCGCCGGGCTGCCGCTCATCGATGCCATGAAACAGGGTACGCAGTGCGCGGCGAGAACGCTTGGCTATCACGGCGCCTGGTAAGGTCTGCGTTGGCGTGACGCAACTCACGCCAACGCCCTGTCACTCCTCAATAAACGCTCTTATAATCATCCGCACGTTTTCTACAACTTCAGGGTCGATACATGCCAGCTACGGAGCGCTACTCTCATCAACTCCTTTACGCCACCGTCCGACAGCGTCTGCTTGATGACATCGGGCAAGGCGTTTATCAGGCCGGCCAGCAGATCCCCACGGAAAGCGAGTTGTGTACGCTCTATAACGTCAGCCGCATCACCATTCGCAAGGCGATTAGCGATCTGGTGAAAGATGGCGTTCTGATCCGCTGGCAGGGTAAAGGCACGTTCGTGCAGAGCAAGAAAGTGGAAAATGCCCTGCTGACCGTGAGCGGCTTTACCGATTTCGGCGTATCGCAGGGCAAGCCCACTAAAGAAGAAGTGATTGAACAGACGCGCGTCAGCGCCGATCCGTTCTGCGAACGCCTGAATATCCCGGGCGGCGGCGAGATGTTCCTGCTGCGCCGGGTGATGTATCTCGATGGCGAACCGCTGTTTATCGACGCCTCGTGGATCCCGCTCTCCCGTTACCCGCAGTTTGACGAGATCTACAGCGCCGGCGCGTCAACCTATCAGCTGTTTCAGGAACGCTTCGATACGCAGGTGGTGAGCGATAAAAAGACCATCGACATTTTCACCGCCACCAAAGCCGAAGCGCAGTGGCTGAAATGCGAGCTGGGCGAGCCGCTGTTTCGCATCAGTAAAATCGCCTACGACCAGCACCAGAAACCCGTGCACTATTCCGAGTTGTTCTGCCGCGCTAATCGCGTCACGCTGACCATCGACAACCAGCGGCGCTGAACACCCGCGCCCGCGCGGTTTTTCCTGCTGTGCAAGTCCTGTTACTGACGTTGACTTCCCCTGCCTGAAGCCGCATAAAGTCGTCCCGTTATGAATCGTCATAAAAACATTCATATCAGCTATTTAGGACACTTTATCTATAGGGATGCATAATGAAACACGTCATTAAACTCGCGATGCTGGCCGCCGTACTCTCCTCACTGACCGCCTGTACCGGCCATGTCGAAAATAAAAACAAAACCTGCAGCTATGACTATCTGCTTCATCCGGCGATTTCTATTTCGAAAATGATCGGCGGCTGCGGCCCGGCAGCGGACGAGTAATACGGCTGCGCTGAGCAATAAAAAACCACCTCCTGAGAGGTGGTTTCACTGTGACACGCAAAACCGGGCTGACCCGGTTTTTTATTACGGCTGCGCCACAAACCCGATGGCTTCATACACTTTCTTCAGCGTTTCGCCAGCATGCGCGCGGGCTTTCTCGGCCCCTTCTTTCATCACGCTTTGCAGGAAGGCTTCGTCGTTGCGGTAGCGGTGATAGCGCTCCTGAAGCTCTGTGAGCATACCGGAGACGGCATCCGCCACTTCGCCTTTCAGATGACCATACATTTTGCCTTCGAAATGCTGCTCCAGCTCCGGGATGCTCTGGCCGGTCACGGCGGAGAGGATATCCAGCAGGTTAGAGACGCCCGCTTTGTTCGCCACATCGTAGCGCACTACCGGCGGCTCGTCGGAATCGGTCACCGCGCGTTTGATTTTCTTCACAACGGATTTCGGATCTTCCAGCAGGCCGATGACGTTATTGCGGTTGTCATCCGACTTAGACATCTTTTTGGTCGGCTCTAGCAGTGACATCACGCGCGCGCCCGATTTCGGGATGAACGGCTCCGGCACGCGGAAAATGTCGCCGTAGATAGCGTTGAAGCGCTGCGCGATATCGCGGCTCAGCTCCAGGTGCTGTTTCTGATCTTCGCCCACCGGCACCAGATTGGTCTGGTACAGCAGGATATCCGCCGCCATCAGCACCGGGTAATCAAACAGACCGGCGTTGATGTTTTCCGCATAGCGCGCGGATTTATCTTTGAACTGCGTCATGCGGCTCAGTTCGCCGAAATAGGTGTAGCAGTTCAGCGCCCAGCCCAGCTGCGCGTGCTCCGGCACGTGAGACTGCACGAAAATGGTGCTCTTTTTCGGGTCGATGCCGCAGGCGAGGTAGAGCGCCAGCGTATCCAGCGTGGCTTTGCGCAGCGCGGCCGGGTCCTGACGCACAGTGATGGCATGCTGATCCACGATGCAGTAGATGCAGTGGTAGTCGTCCTGCATATTAACCCACTGACGCAGCGCACCCATGTAGTTACCGATGGTCAGTTCTCCGGATGGCTGTGCGCCACTAAAAACGATGGGCTTACTCATTTTTCAATTCCTGATTGTCACTGTGGGGGAGCCCGAACGCGGGCAGTAAGTCGCGGAAATGGTCAAAGACGAAATCCGGGTGGCTTAACGTTATCGCTTCACCGTAGTTATAGCCATAGCTCAGGCCGACGCTTGCGCAGCCAGCGGCCTGCGCCGCCTGAATATCATTGCGTGAATCGCCGACAAAGAGCAACTCCTGCGCTGTCACCTGCAACGCGTCCATAACTTTCAGAAGCGGCTCCGGGTGCGGTTTTTTATTCTGCACATCATCGCCGCCGATAATAATGCTGAAATGGTCTGCGATGCCGAGCGATTCCAGCATGGGCGCTACGAACGGCGTCGGCTTATTGGTGACCAGCCCGAGCGCGAGACCATGACGGCGCAGCGCGTCTAGCGTCTCGGCCACATCCGGGAACAGCGCGCTGCCCGCCTCGACGGCCTCGCCATAATAACGGTCAAACAGACGGCGCATCATGCGGCGCTGCTCTTCTTCCGGGATGTCGTCGGTTTGCGCAGGTTTACCCGCGGCGGCGCGAAGCGCGGCTTTCTCCTGACGCGCCCAGGTCAGCGCGCGCTCGATAAGCACATCGGCACCGTTGCCAATCCAGGTAATGACGCGCGCGTCGCCCGCGGTCGGCAGTTCCAGCGCATAGAGCGCGTTGTCCACCGCCCAGGTCAGGCCCGGCGCGCTGTCTACCAGCGTACCGTCGAGATCGAAAGCGACAGCGCGGATTTTTTGCAGCTTATCCATGAGAAACCTTTGCCAGCTCGCTACGCATATCGTTGATGACTTTCTGATAATCCGGCTCGTTGAAAATGGCCGATCCCGCGACAAACATATCGGCACCCGCCGCGGCAATAGCGCCGATATTGCTGACCTTCACGCCGCCGTCCACTTCCAGGCGGATGTCGCGCCCTGAGGCGTCGATGCGCTGGCGCACTTCTTTAAGCTTCTCCAGCGTCTGCGGGATAAATGACTGACCGCCGAAGCCGGGGTTGACCGACATCAGCAGAATCACGTCCAGTTTATCCATCACGTAATCGAGATAGCTCAGCGGCGTCGCCGGGTTAAAAACCAGGCCCGCTTTGCAGTCGTGTTCTTTGATCAGTTGCAGCGAACGGTCGATATGCTCGGAGGCTTCCGGGTGGAACGTAATGATGCTGGCACCCGCGTCGGCGAAATCGGGGATCAGGCGATCCACCGGTTTTACCATCAGATGCACGTCGATGGGCGCGGTAATACCGTAATCGCGCAGCGCCTTCAGCACCATCGGGCCGATGGTGAGGTTTGGCACATAGTGGTTATCCATAACATCGAAATGGACGACGTCGGCACCGGCGGCCAGCACCCGTGCGGTGTCTTCACCCAGCCGGGCAAAGTCGGCCGACAGAATCGAGGGGGCAATCAAATACTGTTTCATCCGCTTCTCCATTAAGTCTTGTGTGTATGGCGGGCGGAACCGGCTCAGGCCTCGTAGAGCGCCAGCAGTTCGTCCACCTTTCTGCGCGTGCCGCCATTGCTGCTGATACTGCGTCGTACCCGCACCTTATGCAGCTTCGCCTGCTGATACCACTGGCGGGTCAGCTCGGTATCGTGGTTGGAAATGAGCACCGGAATGCGCTGACTTTGCAGCCCTTCCGCAAGCTGCGCCAGATGCCGCTGCTGTTCCAGATTAAAGCTGTTCGTGTGGTAAGCCGTAAAATTCGCGGTAGCGGAAAGCGGCGCGTAAGGCGGGTCGCAATAGACCACCGCGCTGTTTTCCTGCTGCGCCCGCGCCATGCTGGCGTCGTAGGATTCGCAGATAAATAGCGCGTTCTGGGCGCGCTCCGCAAAATGGTACAGCTCCGTCTCCGGGAAATAGGGCTTTTTGTAACGACCAAACGGCACGTTGAACTCGCCGCGCAGATTATAGCGGCACAGCCCGTTGTAACCGTGGCGGTTAAGATACAAAAAGAGCAGCGCGCGGCGGAACTCGTCCCGGCTCTGGTTAAACTCTTCACGCAACTGATAGTACACCTCGGCCTGATTATGCTCGGCGGTAAACAGCAGACGCGCTTCGCTGACGTAATCGTCAGTTTTATCTTTAACCGTGGTGTAGAGGCTTATCAGATCGCTGTTGATGTCTGATAACACATAGCGCGAATAGTCGGTGTTGAGAAAAACCGACCCGGCGCCAACGAAAGGCTCGATAAGACACTCCCCTTCAGGGAGGTGACGTTTGATATCATCGAGCAGGGGGTATTTCCCCCCTGCCCATTTAAGAAAAGCGCGATATTTTTTCATGCTGCCTGATTAACTCATACCTTCCCACGCTGTGGAGGAGGCTCCGACAGCATACTGCGCTTTACTCATTACTTCAGATCGGCCTGGACCTGGTGAATCGGCTTAGCCCACGGGTTTTTCGCCTGCACGTCGGCTGGCAGCGAAGAAACCGCGCGTTTCGCTTCATCTTTCGAGCCATACACGCCGCTTACCAGCACATACCACGGCTGACCGTTACGGGTCGTCTGATAGACCACGTAGTTTTTGAGATTCTCTTTCTTCGCCCACGCGTTCAGGTTGTTGTAGTTCGACGAACTGCTCAACTGAAGCGTGTAGTGACTGCCCGGCGCGGATTTCAGCGCACCGACATTACCAGCGCTCGCACCACCCGCAGGGGCAGAAGGCTGGCTCGCGGCAGGCGTACTCTTCGGCGCTTGCGTGGCGGTGGTCGCTGGCGCTTTCACCGGTGCGGAGGCGGTGCCGGTCGCAGGCTCGCTGCGTTTCGGCGTGCTGGCCGGTTTCTGCTCCGTGGTGGCGGTTTTCGCCGGTGTCTGCTGCGGTTTGCTCTGGGTAGTCTGCGTTTTACGCGGCTCAGACTCAATCACCATCTGCTTACGCTCAGGACGCGTGGTGGTAGCGGCGTTATGACGCGCAGGTTTCTCGCTTTGCGCGGTGTCGCGCGACGGCTGAGCGGCTGCGGCGTTGCCGTTCACCGGCGCGACAGTTGCAGGCTCGGTGGGAAGCGTAGAGCCTGCCACGGCGTTATCAATCTGGCCCTGCTGCTGCGTCAGCGCATTGTTCAGATCGCCCGGAACTTCGACACGCTGCTGGCCTTGCGGCGCAGACGGGGATTCCGCCTGAGTCGGCGTTGAGGAAACCGGCGGCAGAGAGATATCCTGCGGCGCGTTAGCGCTGTTCTGATTTGCGGCAGAGGTGTTGCCCGGCTGCGGCTGCGCACCGTTGGCCTGATCTGACGCGCTGCCTGCGTTACCGGAGAGATCGATATTCTTCTCGGCGTTTTGCGCCTGCGCATCGTCGGTTTTCGTGGTATCCGGGCCTTTCAGCGCCGAACCGATGCCGATAATCAGCAGCACCAGAACAAAAATACCGAGCGCCATCATCAGATGCTGGCGAGAAATGGGCCCTTTCGGGGGCGCTTTTTTACGCTTGCGCGGACGACGTTCCTGGACTTCTTCATCATCCGCCAGCGATTCATCCGCTTCGTAAGTCTCTTGCGTCTGCTCGCGACGCGCTCGCGCCGGACGACGATCGTCTGCATCAAGATCAACGTCATCAATGTTGATTTGCGGTTCGTTATCGAACTCAGCAGATTTACGAGAACGACCAGGACGACGATCGCTGGGATCGGGTTTCAGCTCGTCTTCTGGTTTGAATTCATCCATTTAACACCCCACTCGAAGGCTCATTGCGGCCTGCGCCACGCTATTGCCCGATAGTAAAAACGCCATTGACTGGCGAACAGTACTTTTCATTCACGCCTGCTGACAATCAGCAATCGCGCTTAAAACCAGATCGTGCGGCACTCCGCCGCGCACTTCACTCTTCCCGATAGCCAGCGGCAGCACTAAGCGCAGCTCGCCAGCCAGAACTTTTTTATCACGCATCATGTGCGGCAGATACGCCTGCGGCGGCATGGATTCAGGGCCGGTGACGGGCAGTCCCGCGCGCTTGAGCAGCGCGATAATGCGCTCGACATCCTGCGTCTCAAACTGGCCGAGACGCTCGGCGGCACGCGCCGCCATCACCATGCCTGCGGCGACCGCTTCGCCATGCAGCCAGTTGCCGTAACCCATTTCCGCTTCGATCGCGTGACCAAAAGTATGGCCCAGGTTCAACAAGGCGCGCATACCGCTTTCGCGTTCGTCCGCCGCGACGACATCGGCTTTGATCTCGCAACAGCGGCGAATGCAGTACGCCATCGCCGCGCCGTCGAGTGCCAGCAGCGCGTCGATATTCTCCTCCAGCCAGAGGAAGAAATCGCGGTCGAGGATGATGCCGTATTTGATGACTTCCGCGAGCCCGGAGGCCAGCTCACGCGCAGGCAGGGTTTGCAGACAGTCGAGATCGACCACCACGGAGGCGGGCTGCCAGAAGGCGCCTATCATGTTCTTGCCAAGCGGATGGTTTACGGCAGTTTTGCCGCCAACGGAGGAATCGACCTGCGAAAGCAACGTAGTCGGCACCTGGATGAAGCGCACGCCGCGCTGATAGCACGCCGCGGCAAAGCCGGTGAGATCGCCGATAACGCCACCGCCCAGCGCGATAAGCGTAGTATCGCGGCCATGCGGTTTTTCCAGCAGCGCGCTGAACACGGTTTCCAGTACCGCCAGGCTTTTATACTGCTCGCCATCGGGCAAAATCACCTGGTCAACCTTCACGCCAGCCTGTTCCAGCGCAGAACGAACTTTATCGAGCCACAGCGGTGCCAGCGTTTCATTGGTGACCAGCATGGTCTGATCACCTGCACGCAAAGGCCAAAAGGAAGCCGGATCGTTGAACAATCCGGCTGCGATGGTGATAGGGTAACTACGTTCCCCGAGAGTAACCGTTAACCTCTCCATGACGTTCAGTAACCTTCTGTGCTTTACCCGCAGGTGAGTAAGGATTCGCCGGAATTAGTTGTTTTCCAGCATATGGATAATCTGGTTAGCCACGACTTTTGCGCTCTGATCGTCAGTACGGATGGTGACGTCGGCAATCTCTTCATACAGCGGATTACGTTCGTTAGCGAGCGCTTCGAGCACTTCACGCGGCGGCGTATCAACCTGCAACAGCGGGCGTTTTTTATCACGCTGAGTACGGGCGAGCTGCTTTTCGATAGTGGTTTCCAGATAGACCACCACGCCACGCGCGGAGAGACGATTGCGGGTTTCGCGGGATTTGACAGAGCCACCGCCGGTCGCCAGTACAATACCCTGTTTTTCCGTCAGTTCATTGATGACTTTTTCTTCGCGATCGCGGAAACCTTCTTCGCCTTCTACATCGAAGACCCAGCCGACATCAGCTCCGGTACGTTTTTCGATCTCCTGATCGGAGTCGTAAAATTCCATGTTGAGCTGTTGTGCTAACTGACGCCCAATAGTGCTTTTGCCAGCACCCATAGGCCCAACCAGAAAGATATTGCGTTTCTCTGCCATTTTTTCGGTACTACTAAGACAATTCGTTGATGATAAACCCGCGTGCAATAACCCTGAGCTGCGGGAAATGAACTGAAACCTCTTAAGCGATAGTGCGAGAGTCAGATCAAAAATTATCTCAACACTCAAGGTAGTTTGGCAACCGAATAAATCACCGCGTCTGACGCACAGGAGTGAAAAAACAACAACGGATGCACCGCCTTTGACCGACTCTCAAATCGGTACTCCTTGTATGCTAATTCCACCCCTGCGTCAAACATCCGGCGACGATAATGGCTAAAAACTCCTGTGAACTCAGGCCCCGTTGATGATGCGCGGCGTAATAAACACCACCAGTTCACGTTTTTCGTTATCTTTACCGTCGTGGCGAAAAAGACTCCCGAAGAGCGGAATATTTCCCAAAACCGGCACCTGTTCATTCCCCGCTTTATTTTTTTGCTGGAAAATTCCACCAAGCGCCAGCGTTTCGCCGTCTTTGACCTCAACCTGCGTTTCGATTTCTTGTTTATCAATCGCTAACACTTCACCATCGGCCTGCTGTAGCGCCTGGCCCGGCATATTCTGGCTGATGCGCAGCTTAAGCTTGATACGCCCGTCCTGCCCAATGGTGGGCGTTACCTCCATCCCCAGCACCGCTTCTTTGAACTCCACGGAAGTCGCCCCGCTTTCGCCGCTCGACACCTGATACGGAATTTCACTGCCCTGCTTGATGCTGGCAGGCTGTTGATGTGCCGCTAACAGCCGGGGACTCGCGATAATCTCCACCTTCTGTTTTTGCTCCAGCGCCGAAAGCTCAAACTCCAGCATGCGCCCATCGATACGCCCGATATTAAAACCAAGCCGCGTGGTCGCATTCGCCACTGCCAGATCCGCGGAAATGGTCGTCGGGTGATAGAGCGTCGTGGGGCCGTCGGCATCCGCGGTACTCCACTTAACACCAAGCTCACGCAGGCTCTGCTGGTTAATGGTGACGATATGCGCGGCCAGTTCCACCTGACCTACCGGGATATCCATTTTCGCGACCCACTCCCGTACCTGACGCAACGCGTTGGCGGTATCACATACCAGCAGGCGGTTAGTGCGCTTATCTACCGTGACGCTACCGCGCGGGGTTATCAGTTTATCGCCGAGCGCGGCCATCGCGGCGGCAAGCTCCGAAGCCTCGGCATAACGCAGCGTGAAGGTGTCGTTTACCAGCGGCAGATTCCGTTCCTGCTGCTGGCGCGCGGCGTCCCGCTGTGCCTGATTTTGCTGCTCCCAGCTTTCAGGGTAGACGCGCAAAATGTTGCGCTCTTTACGCCAGCGCAACCGCGCACTCTCCGTCACCATCTGGAACGCCTGCTGCCAGGGCACATCCTGCAAATGCAAAGAGACGACGCCCTCCACACCCGGCGCGACCACCAGGTTTAACTGCTCGCTTTCAGCCAGCGCCTGTAACAGCTGGACGACCGGCGTTTCATCCGCCACCAGCGAGACGCCCGGGCTCGTGGGCGCGGCGAAGACGGTTGTCGCCGCGAGTAATAATAAAGGAAGGGATTTCCTTATCATGATGCGTATCCTTAAGTGTCCATACCAGAACCGAAGGGCGACACCCGTCGCCACTCTTTAACATCACCTTATTGGCCTCAACACCGGTAAGCTGCCAGCCGGTCGGGAGCGTCGCGCCTGGGCTGACGCGCAGCCACGTTTTCTCCGGCGTCTGTAACAGCACCCGCACCGACTCGCCCCTTTTCACCATGCCGCCGTAACGCCAGAGATCGGCCTGATGCAGCTGACAGCGCCCCTGCGGTGGCGTAAAAGGGTCTCGCGCAGCCCAGGCAGGGCAACTCGCCAGCATCAGTAAGATCCATAGCGCGCTACTTCTCATGGGCGCGCTCCAGTTGTAGCGTGAGCCGCAGGCGTTGGTCGCCCTCTCTGCTCAGCGTAAAACCGTGCGCCAGCATGTCGCTTTGCGCGAGCGCCTCAAAAATATCAGGCACATGCGGCCAGGCTAATGCCAGCTCCAGCTCGCCGGTATCCCCTTGCGGTTGCCAGTGAATAAGATGCCCTTCGGGGCCGGGATCCACCGCCAGCGGCGAAAAGGGCTTCATGGCAAGTTGTGCCTCAAGCGCTGCCACAGCGTCTCGCTCGCCAGATTGCGCAGCCTGCCGCTGCTTAAGCGTTTGCAGTTCAGCCCGGCGTTGTTCAAGCTGCGCTTGCGTCTGGCGAAAGTCCCTGGTGAGAGGCATCAGCCCTGCGTAACCCGCCGCGACCAGCAGCGCTATCCAGACGCCAGCGCACGCGGCACGCCGCGATGAGGGGCCGGAAAGCCAGCGATCAATGAGAAGCCGCATCGGCAGACTCCTTTTGTAATGAGAGCGAAAAGTGCCAGTAGCCTTCCGCCTCCCGGCGCGTTTCCCCCGGCATCACCCGTGTAAAAGGCGCAAGCGCTCGCACGTTTTCCTCAAAGAGGCTGAGCGCCTGGGGCTCATACGCATTGCCGGTGAGCTCGAGACGGTCATCATGAAAACGCAGCGTGGTGAGCCAGAGCGATGCCGGCAAGGCATCGGCAAGCGTCAGCAGACGCTGCCGCCATGCCGCGACCTCCTGGCGGTCGCTTTCACGACGTTGCCAGCGCGCGCGTAATGCCTCATATTCCGCCGCGGCGCGCTGTGCCTCTCGCAGCCGCGATTTCTGCTCCGTCAACGTAATGAGCAACGCATCAAGCTGTTGCTGCAGCGCGCGCTGCTGGTGCCTGATGACGTAGTGGCCCGCCATAGCCGCGAGCAAAACCACCAGCGCTGCGAGAAGAAAAAAACCGCCCCAGCGCATCAGCCGGGTGCGCCGCCTGACATGCCGCCACGGCAGAAGATTAATATGCCGCCTCATCACGCCGCTCCCAGCGCCAGACCAAGCGCGACGGCGAAGCACCCGGTGTCTTCGGGCTTCGGCAGACAGGGCCAGGTGATAACCTGCCACGGATCAAACGCCTGCCAGTCACCCTCTTGCCAGGATGCACCGCACAGCGCGATTTCCTGTGCCTGTATGCCAAGCTGCGCGCCGAGCGATCTCAGCCCTTCCACGCCTGGCGTTGCACAGACGCCCCAGCGATCGCGCATCGCCCACAGCCACTGCGTGCCCGTCTGCGCCACGATGACCTGACAGGCATCATCGGTATAGGGCAAGAGGCAGGCCAGCGCGCTCGCATCCGGCGTCAGCGCGGCGGGCGTAAAACGCAGCGCGCGGGCGCACGCCATCAGCTCTGCCACTTCCGCAGCGCGCGCGGCGGTTACGGCATAGCCGTCCTGGCGTTCGGTATAATCAAACGCCAGCGCGTCGGGCGGCAAAGAGAGCTGACGGGCAGCCACGGCACCAAGCCAGGCCTCGCACTCTGGCTCACACAGCGTGGTCGCAGGCCTGGGAAGTTCGCGCTGTAGCGTGCGCTGCGCTGGAAACCCAAGCCGGATGGAGGAGTAGCGCGGCAGTTGCGCGCGCCACGGCGTCAGCGCCTCGATTAACGCCTGGCGGCGCGGTTCGCCGTCGTGATGAGGGGCCAGCGGGAATCTCCACCAGCGCTGCTGTCGCCAGCCGCCTCGCTTTCGCACCAGCGCCACGGCAACGATGCTATCTGATTGAATATGCAAGCCTATCTGCCATTTCCCGACGATCATTTTTGACGTTCTCCCTGTCGCGCAAAATGAAAATGCCATATCAATGCTTCAGGCTTGCCTTTATACTACCGCGCGGTTGTTTATAAACTGCCCAACAGAAACTAAATGGGAAATCCTCGGTGAAGTTCGTAAAGTATTTATTCTTCCTTGCAGTCTTTTGCATTCTGCTGGGAGCCGGCTCGATATACGGCCTGTATAAATTTATTGAGCCCCAGTTACCTGATGTCGCCACGCTGAAAGATGTGCGGCTGCAAATTCCTATGCAGATCTATAGCGCTGACGGCGAGCTGATCGCACAGTACGGCGAAAAGCGCCGTATCCCGCTGACGCTCAATCAGATCCCACCGGAAATGGTGAAAGCGTTTATCGCGACAGAAGACAGCCGCTTCTACGATCACCACGGCGTCGATCCTATCGGTATTTTCCGTGCCGCGAGCGTGGCGCTCTTCTCCGGTCACGCTTCACAGGGCGCGAGTACCATTACGCAGCAGCTGGCGCGTAACTTCTTTCTTAGCCCGGAACGCACCCTGATGCGTAAAATCAAGGAGGCTTTTCTCGCGGTGCGTATTGAGCAACTGCTGACGAAAGATGAGATCCTTGAGCTTTACCTGAACAAGATTTATCTCGGTTATCGCGCTTACGGCGTGGGCGCGGCTGCTCAGGTCTATTTCGGCAAAACGGTGGATCAACTCTCCTTAAGCGAAATTGCCGTGATAGCTGGCCTGCCGAAAGCGCCGTCAACGTTCAACCCGCTCTACTCGCTTGAGCGCGCCACGGCGCGCCGTAACGTCGTGCTCTCACGTATGCTGAGCGAGGGCTATATCAGCCAGTCGCAGTATGACGAGGCGCGCAGCGAAACCATTAACGCCAATTATCACGCGCCGGAAATCGCGTTTTCCGCACCCTACCTGACGGAAATGGTGCGTCAGGAGATGATCAGCCGTTACGGCGAAAACGCCTACGAGGATGGTTATAAGGTTTACACCACCATTACCCGCCGCATTCAGCAGGCCGCGCAGAAAGCGGTGCGCGACAACGTGATGGATTACGACATGCGCCACGGTTATCGCGGCCCGTCTAACGTGCTGTGGCGCGTGGGCGAAGTGGCGTGGGACAGCAAGAAAATCACCGATTCGCTGAAAAACCTGCCGACCTACGGGCCGCTGCTGCCTGCGGTAGTCACCTCGGCGAATCCTGACGAAGCGACGGCGTTGCTTGCCGATAACTCCTCGGTGTCGCTGAAAATGGACGGTGTGCGCTGGGCGCGCCCTTACCGCTCCGATACCGCGCAGGGCCCGACGCCGCGCCGCGTCACCGACGTATTGCAGGCAGGCCAGCAGATTTGGGTGCGTAAGGTTGATGACAGCTGGTGGCTCGCGCAGGTGCCGGACGTCAACTCGGCGCTGGTCTCCATTAACCCGAAAGATGGTTCGATACTGGCGCTGGTGGGCGGCTTTGATTTCAACCAGAGCAAGTTCAACCGCGCGACCCAGGCACTGCGCCAGGTCGGCTCGAACATTAAGCCGTTCCTGTATACGGCGGCGATGGACAAGGGCCTGACGCTCGCGAGCATTCTGAACGACGTGCCGATTTCGCGCTGGGATGCCGGTGCGGGCTCTGACTGGCGTCCGAAGAACTCTCCGCCGGAATATGCCGGGCCGATTCGTTTGCGCCAGGGGCTTGGTCAGTCGAAAAACGTGGTGATGGTTCGCGCCATGCGCGCGATGGGCGTCGATTACGCGGCGGAATATCTTCAGCGTTTCGGCTTCCCGGCGCAGAATATCGTGCATACCGAATCGCTGGCACTCGGCTCCGCGTCCTTCACGCCGTTACAGGTCGCGCGCGGCTATGCGGTAATGGCGAACGGCGGCTTCCTGGTGGACCCGTGGTTTATCAGCAAAATCACCAATGTTCAGGGCGAAACGCTGTTTGAAGCGAAGCCGAAAATCGCCTGCCCGGATTGCGATATCCCGGTGATTTACGGCGAAACGCCGAAATCAAACGTGCTGGAAAACAAAGACGTGGAAAACGTCGCCACCTCTGCCGAACAGCAGAACGCGCCGGTGCCGATGCCGCAGCTTGAGCAGGCGAACCGCGATCTGGTGGCACAGAGCCCGGCACCGCAGTATGCGCCGCACGTCATCAGCACGCCGCTGTCGTTTTTGATTAAAAGCGCGCTGAACAGCAATATCTTCGGCGAGCCGGGCTGGCAGGGAACAGGCTGGCGCGCCGGACGCGATCTCAAACGTCGCGATATTGGCGGTAAAACCGGTACGACCAATAGCTCAAAAGACGCCTGGTTCTCCGGTTATGGTCCGGGCGTGGTGACGTCTGTGTGGATTGGCTTTGACGATCACCGCCGCGATCTCGGTCGCACCACGGCCTCGGGCGCGATTAAAGATCAGATCTCCGGCTATGAGGGCGGTGCGAAAAGCGCGCAGCCTGCGTGGGATGCGTATATGAAGGCCGCGCTGGAAGGCGTGCCGGAAGAGCCGTTAACGCCGCCGCCGGGCATCGTGACGGTCAATATCGACCGCAGCACCGGCCAGCTGGCGAACGGCGGCAACAGCCGTGAAGAGTACTTTATCGAAGGCACGCAGCCGACCCAGCAGGCGGTGCATGAAGTCGGCACGACGATTATCGATAACGGGGAAACCCACGAGCTGTTCTGATAAAACAACAAACGCCCCGTCATGGGGCGTTTTTTTAGGTATCACGCAGATGAAAACGCCCTTTACCGGGCGTTTTTTGTGAGGCGATTACAGCCTGCCGTGCATCTTCAGCCATTCGCGCACTAAGAACAGCGCGCTGACGTTGCGGGCCTCGCTGAAATCCGGATCTTCCAGCAGATCCATCATATGCGCGAGCGGCCAGCGCTCCTGAATTAGCGGCTCCGGCTCGTCGCCCTGCAGCGTTTCCGGATAGAGATCTTCCGCCACCAGGATATTCATTTTGCTGGAGAAATAAGACGGCGCCATAGTGAGTTTTTTCAGGAACGTCAGTTGGTTCGCACCAAAGCCGACTTCCTCTTTTAATTCGCGATTGGCCGCTTCGTAAATATTTTCACCCGGATCGATAAGCCCTTTGGAAAAGCCCAGCTCGTAGGATTCGGTGCCGACAGCATATTCACGGATTAAAACCAGATGATCGTCAATGATGGGCACGATCATCACCGCCTCGCGCTCCGAAGGACGCATACGCTCATAAACGCGCTGCTCGCCATTGCTGAAGGCGAGGCTTACCTGCTCAACGCTGAAAAGACGCGAACGGGCGACCGTTTCAATATTTAAAATAGTGGGTTTTTGCAGAGGTTTATTCATATTAACCGGCCACCGGGTAACCATATCTTTGCTCATTGTGCGACACACGGCACGGTTCGGGCAATGTGAATCGTTTTTTATTTACATTCCTGCAACTTCACGCGCACGTAAAACCTAAATACCCATTTATGTCAAGAGGTTGAATTTAAAATAAGAATTTGCTGATATTTCCACGCTTCCCGCTTTGCTAACATTGATTTACCGCTGGTATGCCTCAAATAATTTCACTCAAATTGACTCCATACCTGTCGATTTTTGTTCATTGTTCTGCCTTAATGTTGCATAGGCAATACTTGTTTACATTTGCATCGAGTACCGTGATTTGATGGGGAAAGCATGAGCACCTTGTTGATTTTAGTCGCTGCTATGCTGGCCTGCATCGTCATTGCAGGCTGGTGGATAAAGCGCAAAATTCGCCCCCGTCATCCTCGTTTACCCGCCCAGGTTTTTGCTGGTGCCACTACCCGTAAACTCAGCAGTGAAGAGCGTAGCGCCATCGAAAGCTATCTGGAAACGCTCTCGCGTTTTCAGGATTCGCCGACGCCGACCGGCGCCATTAAGCCGCCAGTCCGGTTAACGCTGACGCCGCAAAGCAGCACCGTCTATTGCATCCGTCGGGCTATTACCCGCTACGGCCTCTCGTCTGACGATCCGAACAAATGGCGTTACTATCTGGACTCGGTAGAAGTGCATCTGCCGCCCTTCTGCGAGCAATACATCACTGATGATAATAGCGTCGAGCTTATCCGCACCGCGACGCTGCCGCTGGTTATCTCTCTGAATGGCCATTCTATTCAGGAACATGTGCATGAAGCGCGCGGCTACGTGCTGGAAGGCCCGGCATCCGGCCTGGCGTCCATTCGCGGCGAAGAGAGCGAACAGATTGAGCTGCTGAATATCCGGCAGGAGACGCAGGAGGAGCATGCGCTCGGGCGTCCGGATGGACTGCGCGAGGCGCTGCTGATCTGCGCCGCGTTTGTGCTCTTTTTCTTCTGCCTCGTCACGCCGCCGATGATGCTGCCCTGGCTTGCAGGCGGCGCGATTCTGCTGCTGGGCGCGGGCCTGTGGGGGCTGTATGCGCCGCCGGCGAAAACAGCGCTGCGCGAAATCCATTGTCTGCGCGGCACGCCGAAACGCTGGGGGCTGTTTGGCGAAACCAACCAGGAACAGCTTAATAATATTTCGCTCGGCATTATCGACCTGATCTATCCGCCGCACTGGCAGCCGTTTATCGCGCATGATTTAGGCCAGAAAACGGATATCGATATCTATATGGACAGGCATGTGGTGCGCCAGGGTCGTTTTCTGTCGCTGCATGACGAAGTAAAACATTTCCCGCTTCAGCACTGGCTGCGCAGCGCAGTGATCGGCGCAGGCGCGCTGCTGGTATTGCTGCTGCTGACTATCTGGGTGCCGCTCGATATGCCGTTTAAGCTGACTATCTCCTGGCTTAAAGGCGCACAAACGGTCGAAGCGACCAGCGTGGCGAAGCTTGAAGAAGCTGGCCTGCGCGTTGGTGATACGCTGCGGATTAACGGCACAGGCATGTGTAATATTCATCTGCCGGGACGCTATACCACCCGCCAGAATTACCCGTTTATGCCGTTCGACTGCTCGCAAATTCTCTGGAATAACGCAAACCCGTTGCCTCTGCCGGAATCCGACACGGTGACCAAAGCCACGGCGCTGGCAGAAGCAGTAAACCGCCAGTTGCATCCGCAGGAAGGCGACACCAAAATCAACCCGCAGCTGGCGTCGGCGATTCAGAAATCGGGCATGGTGCTGCTGGATGATTTCGCGGAGATCGTGCTGAAAACCGAAGCGCTGTGTACCGGCGAAGAAGAGTGCGTCAGGCTGAAAAACGCGCTGGTGAATCTTGGCAACACCAAAGACTGGCCGTCGCTCGTGAAACGCGCCAGCGAAGGCAAGCTCGACGGCATTAACGTCCTGCTGCGCCCGGTCAGCGCTGAATCGCTCGATAATCTGGTGATTGCTTCCACCGCGCCGTTCTTCGTACGTGAAACCAGCCGCGCCGCGCAGTCGCTCAACAGCCCGCCACCGGGCGGCTTTATGATTATCAGCGATGAAGGCAAAGATATGGTGAACCAGCCACTGCCGCCGACGTCGCTGTATGATTTGCCGCCGCAGGAGCAGTGGAAAGAGTTCCAGCGGCTGGCGGGTATGCTGATGCAGACGCCATTCCATGCGGAAGGCGTCGTTACCAGCCTGCGCACCGACGCCAACGGCACCCAGCATGTGACGCTCAGCAGTATCCCTGACAGCGCCGGGCTGTGGCGCTATTTCGGCACCACACTCCTGATGCTGGTGATGCTCATCTGTGCGCTGTATAACGGCGTCGTCGCGCTGCGCCGCTGGCAGCGCAGCCGCACCCGTATCGAAGAAATTCAGCGCTACTACGAAAACTGCTTCAACCCGCAACTGGTCCCTTCCGCGGATATTCGCCCCCTGTTCTGATAATCCGGCGGCGACAGGTTTATGGTAACCTGTCGCCCCTTTTTCCTCAGGCGGGAGTTCCCATGACTATTGATATCGCCTGGCAGGACGTTGATACCGTTCTGCTGGATATGGACGGCACGCTGCTGGATCTGGCGTTCGACACCTTCTTCTGGCAGAAGCTGGTGCCCGAAACGCTAAGCCAGCAGCGCGGCATCTCGCTGGATGATGCCCACAATCATATCCGCGCTGAATATCACGCCGTGCAGCATACGCTAAACTGGTACTGTCTGGATTACTGGAGCGAGCGCCTGGGGCTCGATATCTGCGCCATGACGACCGAGCAAGGGCCGCGCGCGTTGATACGTGAAGATACCGTGCCGTTTCTCGACGCGCTGAAAGCCTGCGGCAAGCGACGTATTTTGCTGACCAACGCGCATCCGCATAATCTGGCGGTCAAGCTTGAGCATACCGGGCTTGCTCAGCACCTTGATTTATTACTTTCCACCCACACATTTGGTTATCCAAAAGAGGATCAGCGGTTATGGCAGGCCGTTGCCCGGCACACCGGCCTTGATAAGTCGCGCACGCTGTTTATTGACGACAGCGAGCCGATTCTCGATGCCGCCGCACGGTTTGGTATTCGCTACTGCCTTGGCGTCACCAATCCCGATTCAGGCGTTGCAGATAAAAGCTATCAGCGCCACCCGGCGCTTGGCGATTACCGGCGTCTGATCCCCTCGCTGCAAACCGAGGAGTCGTGATGAAAGAGAAATCCACCGAAGGGGTTCGCCTGGACAAATGGCTCTGGGCGGCGCGCTTCTATAAAACCCGCACGCTGGCCCGCGAGATGATCGAAGGCGGCAAGGTGCACTACAACGGGCAACGGACCAGGCCGAGTAAAATTATCGAACCGAACGCGGTATTAACGCTGCGCCAGGGAAACGATGAACGCACGCTGGTGGTAAAAGGCATTACCGATCAGCGACGACCGGCAAGCGAGGCGGTACTGCTGTACGAAGAGACGGCAGAAAGTATCGAAAAGCGCGAAAAACTCGCGCTGGCGCGTAAACTCAACGCCCTTTCCATGCCGCATCCGGATCGCCGCCCGGATAAAAAAGAGCGCCGCGATCTGATCAAATTTAAATTTGGCGACAGCGAATAACCGTCACGCCAGGAGAGAGAATAATGGCTCAACACGACCAACTACACCGCTATCTTTTTGAAAATTATGCCGTGCGCGGCGAACTGGTGACGGTTTCAGAAACCTGGAAACAGATCCTTGAAAACCATGACTATCCGATGCCGGTTAAAACCCTGCTCGGCGAGCTGCTGGTCGCCACCAGCCTTCTGACCGCGACGCTGAAATTCGCGGGCGATATCACCGTTCAGTTGCAGGGCGACGGCCCGATGACGCTTGCCGTGATTAACGGCAACAACCGCCAGCAGATGCGCGGCGTCGCGCGCGTGCAGGGCGATGTTCCGGCGGATGCCAGTCTGAAAACGCTGGTGGGCAATGGCTATCTGGTCATCACCATTACGCCGGAAGAAGGCGAGCGCTATCAGGGTGTCGTCGGTCTGGAAGGCGATACGCTGGCCGCGTGTCTGGAAGATTACTTCATGCGCTCCGAACAGCTGCCGACCCGTCTGTTTATCCGCACCGGTGAAGCGCAGGGCCAGCCTGCCGCTGGCGGCATGCTGTTGCAGGTGCTGCCGGCGCAGGACGCCCAGACGGATGATTTCAACCATCTGGCGACGCTGACCGAAACCATCAAGGCGGACGAGCTGTTCACGCTGCCTGCCAACGATGTGCTGTGGCGTCTCTACCACGAAGAAGAAGTGACCGTTTACGATCCGCAGGCGGTGGAGTTCAAATGCACCTGCTCGCGCGAGCGCTGCGCCGATGCGCTGCGCACGCTGCCGGATGAAGAAGTCGCGCAGATTCTGGAAGAAGACGGCGAAGTGGATATGCACTGCGACTACTGCGGCACCCACTATGTGTTCGACGCGATGGATATCGCCGGGATCCGTAAAAACGCCTCCCCGGCCGATCCGCAGGTACACTAAAGTCTGCTGACGCTTCCCGCCGCCTGGCGGGAAGCGCTTTTTTTACGCTTACTGATAGTTTATCGGGATCCTCACCCCGCCAATTTCCACATCCTGCCAGGTTTTCTCTTTTCCTTTGATCTGATTTTCGCGCAGCGCCTTGTCGAATTTTTCGCGCGTCAGACTGCCGGGAATCTCCTGGCTCCAGCCCGCCTGCCGCCACTGGCCGTTCTCGCGCATCGTGACGCTACAGCTTCGCGTGTCGCTACTGCACAGCAGCACTTCATTTTGCCCGTCATGGTTCAAATCGAGCGCCGCCACAACGCAACTGCCCTTCTCATATAAACAGCCGCGCACGCTGTAGGTGTCTTCTTTGCTGACCCACTGCCACCAGCTCTCTGCAGGTGCCTGCGCCCCTGCGGCAAGCGTAATGGCGTCGCGCAGGTCGTCATCGGCCACCGTCGAGTCGCTGTCCAGCAGATCGCGCAGCGCCTGACGATTCTCTTTATCGGCCATAAAAGCCGGGTTATGGCGAAGTTCATTCAGTGCCGCCTGGCCGCGGCGTCCGGCGTGTTGCAGCATATAGAGGCTCATCAGGTCGGCCTTTTGCGCCCCGCTCTCATAACGCGCCATCTGGCTCTCCACGCTGATGCGCCACGGGTCGAGCACTGGCGTATGGCTTAAGACCAGCAGTGCGAGCGAGAAGAGCATGACAACACGGCCGCCGCGATCGCCTGCCGGTTCATTGCCCTTCATACGGCTAATCGCCTGCAGCGTGGCGCACACCGCCCAGCACAGCATCGTCGCCGTGATAAGCGCCGCGTAAACGCGCCACGGCGTCCAGCCATATTGCTGCACGCGCAGCCACAGCGACCACCCGGCCAGCGCCGAGAAAAGCGGTGTGACGATAACGCCGGCGCTGTTCAGCAGACGCAGCGCTTTATGCGGCGACGGCGCGCAGGCCAGTCCGGAAAGCGCGAGCAAGACCAGCGCCAGCGTATTCAGCAGCGCGTTACAGGAGGTGCGCGCCGCAAGGCCGCTCAGACCAACAAACGGCAGCGTCGCGAGAAACAGCAGCGCGATAAGCGCGGCGAGCGGCAGCAGGCCGGATGCCGCCAGCGTCAGAAAACGCATCAACGCCTCGGTGATGCGCGTCTGGCTGCGGCACAGCAGCAAACATACCGCCCCGGAAACCGTCGCCATGACATAAACAAAGAGCGGCGTGTCGAAAAACAGAATGTCAAAGAAGCGGATATCCACCGCGTTAAAGAGTTTCGCCCACAGCAGCAGCACGCCCCAGAACACACCGGCGAGCGCCAGCGCCAGCAGCAGCGCGACGCCGTTATTCCACAGCGCCAGGCGGCGTGAAACAGGCGCGCCGGACGTCCTGTCACGCTGCAGCCAGGGGAGCGCCATAAAGAGCGTCGCCGCCAGGTGGAAATACCAGGTGGCGATCATCTCGCGAGCGTCCAGCTCATCGACGCCCGTAACAGACCAGCGCATCCAGCCCGACATCACGCCAATCAGCACCAGCAGCGCGCCCGTCATCCACCAGAAACGCAGCGCGCGCAGGCGAGTCGCCGCCAGCGCCACACTCGCGCAGAGTGTGATGGCCAGCGAGTGCAGCACCAGCGCCGATCCCTGGCTCATCGCTATCAGGCTGTGCGGACCGGTTAAAAACATCAGCAGGCCGCAGAGCGCGGCAATTATCACAATGCCCCAGCGCGTCGCGGGTGCCAGAGGATGAAGTTCAGACATGACGATAATCCTTTAAAAACGCATTCACGCGATGAAGATAACGCGCCTGCGTGAAGTGAGCGTGAAGTGGGAAAAGAGGCGTTTCGCAGGCCAGAGCCGGACGCGTATCCGCAAAAGTCTGTTTATCCTGTGCGATCCCCCGCCGGTTTTGGTTTTCACAGAAAAGATAATTTTCTTCAGGAAAGCGCTTACAGTCACAAAGTGCGGGTTTGGCGGGTGGCTTTTATAACATATTCGGAACAATTAACGCGTACACAGATAAAATGTTGCCATACTCTGAGACCCGTCGTGACCGGTCTCACAGAATTTTCCACTATGGCGCGCCTGGCAACCCATCAGTAACGTAAATCTATGAAGCCTGTCGCGGTTAACGTCCCCGGAATGACCCTACACTTTCAGATAGTATAAATTGGCTAAGGAGCAGTGAAATGCGAGTTACAGGCATAACCCCGCAGGATCTCAAGGCTTACGGTATTAACGACGTCCAGGAGGTGGTTTATAACCCCGATTACGACACCCTTTATCGCGAAGAGCTTGACCCGTCGCTTGAGGGTTACGAGCGCGGGGTGCTGACGGATCTGGGTGCGGTCGCCGTCGACACGGGCATTTTTACCGGCCGTTCGCCGAAGGATAAATACATTGTTCGCGACGACACCACGCGCGATACGCTGTGGTGGTCCGATAACGGCAAAGGCAAAAACGACAACAAACCGCTGACGCCGGAAACCTGGCAGCATCTGAAAGGTCTGGTGACGCAGCAGCTCTCCGGTAAACGTCTTTTCATCATCGACGCTTTTTGCGGCGCTAACCCGGACAGCCGTCTGTCGGTGCGTTTTATTACCGAAGTGGCCTGGCAGGCGCATTTCGTTAAAAACATGTTTATTCGCCCGTCCGAGGATGAACTGGAAGGCTTCGAGCCGGATTTCATCGTGATGAACGGCGCGAAATGCACGAACCCGGACTGGCAGGAGCAGGGGCTGAATTCCGAGAACTTTGTAGCCTTTAACCTGACCGAACGGATGCAGCTGATTGGCGGCACCTGGTACGGCGGCGAGATGAAAAAAGGCATGTTCTCGATTATGAACTACCTGCTGCCGCTGAAAGGCATCGCCTCGATGCACTGCTCGGCGAATGTCGGTGAAAAAGGCGATGTAGCGGTATTCTTTGGCCTCTCCGGCACCGGCAAGACGACGCTTTCCACCGATCCGAAACGCCGCCTTATTGGCGATGACGAACACGGCTGGGACGATGACGGCGTGTTTAACTTCGAAGGCGGCTGCTATGCCAAAACCATTCGCCTCTCCGAAGAAGCTGAGCCGGATATCTATCACGCCATTCGCCGCGACGCGCTGCTGGAAAACGTCACCGTGCGTGACGACGGCAGCATCGATTTTGACGATGCCTCTAAAACCGAAAACACCCGCGTCTCCTACCCGATTTACCACATCGATAACATCGTGAAGCCGGTGTCGAAAGCGGGCCACGCGACGAAAGTTATTTTCCTGACCGCCGATGCGTTCGGCGTTCTGCCGCCGGTATCGCGCCTGACGGCCAGCCAGACGCAGTATCACTTCCTCTCCGGCTTTACGGCGAAACTGGCGGGCACCGAGCGCGGCGTGACCGAGCCGACCCCGACCTTCTCGGCCTGTTTCGGCGCGGCGTTCCTGATGCTTCACCCGACGCAGTACTCTGAAGTGCTGGTAAAACGGATGCAGGCGGCGGGCGCGCAGGCGTATCTGGTCAATACCGGCTGGAACGGCACCGGCAAACGCATCTCCATTAAGGATACCCGCGCGATTATCGACGCCATCCTCAATGGTTCGCTGGACGACGCGGAAACCTTCACGCTGCCGCTGTTTAATCTGGCGATTCCGACCAGCCTGCCGGGCGTCGATGAGCGCATTCTCGACCCACGCAATACCTACGCCTCGCCGGAACAGTGGCAGGAGAAAGCGCAGCAGCTGGCGCAGCTCTTTATCAGCAACTTTGAGAAATACACCGACACGCCTGCCGGTGCCGCGCTGGTGAGCGCAGGCCCACAGCGCTAACGGGTTAAATGTAAAAACGGCTCCGTAAAGGAGCCGTTTTTTTATGGCGTGAAGAGAAAACTAGCTGTTTTTAACTACCGTCGTGCCTACCGGCACCGGCAGCCAGGCGCGAATGCGTAACCCACCGCGCTCGCTCTTGCCGATATCCAGCAGGCCATGGTGATTGTCGATAATACGCTGCACAATCGCGAGCCCCAGCCCGGTGCCGCTGGTGCTACGGGCGCTGTCGCCGCGCACAAACGGCTGCAGCAGGTGTTTGAGCTGGGCAGGCTCAATGCCCGGCCCGTCATCTTCCACCTGAAACCAGGCGCGGTTGAGTTCTGTGCCGCTACTCACTTTGATCCAGCCGTTACCGTAGCGCGCAGCGTTGACCACCATATTCGCCACGGCGCGCTTGATGGAGAGCGGATGAATGCGCAGCGGGATCTCGCCGCTTTGCAGCGCCGTTTCTATCTCACGCTCATAGCCGCTTTCCGAGGCGATCACCTCGCCCAGCACCGCGTTAAGATCGGCGGTTTCCAGCGGCATCTCCTGCCCGGTGCGCAGGTAGTCAATAAACTGCTCGATGATGTCGTTGCACTCTTCGATATCTTTATTGATAGATTCCGCCAGATAGCCGTCGCCTTCGCTCATCATCTCGGTGGCGAGGCGAATACGGGTCAGCGGCGTGCGTAAATCGTGACTGACACCCGCCATCAGCAGCGTGCGGTCGTCCGCCAGTTGCTTCACGCCTGCCGCCATATGGTTAAACGCGCGCGTCACCGAACGCACTTCGGAAGCGCCATATTCGCGCAGCGGCGGCGGAATAATGCCTTTACCCACCTGCAGCGCGGCGTGCTCCAGCTCCACCAACGGCCGGTTCTGAATGCGGATAAACAGCCAGGCCCCGCCAATCGCCAGCAGCATAATCGCGAGCGTATAGCGGAACAGCGGCGAGAAATCGCCCTGATGGATTTCGGTGAGCGGCACGCGCACCCAGATGTTGGGCGACAGCCAGGTTTTCAGCCACACCACCGGCGAGCTTTTATTGACCTCGACGCGCACTTCCGTCGGGCCGCCAAGCTGCTGCGCCATCTGCTGGCTTAAGAACTCATAATGCTGCGCCCAGCGCAAACCCGCCTCTTCCGCCGCCTCGTTGGCATAAAGCGAAATCCCCAGCTCGCGGTAGATCTCCCGACGAAACGCCGGCGGCACCACCAGCTGCGTCCCGTCCTCCAGCTGCAGTTTATCGGTCATCAGCATACGCACTTCGTAGGCCAGGACTTTATTAAACTGCTGGAGGCTCGGCAGGATGGCGAAGTTAAGCACCACCAGGTATGTCGTCACCAGGCTTGCGAACAGCAGGGTGACGATAAGAAGCAGCGTGCGGGCAAAAGAACTGCGAGGCGAGAAGCGCAGCTTCCTCATGCTTTAGCGCCGTCCGGCACAAAAACGTAGCCCAGGCCCCAGACGGTCTGGATATAGCGCGGATGCGCCGGATCTTCTTCCACCATGCGGCGCAGACGAGAGATCTGCACGTCGATGGAGCGCTCCATCGCGGAGTATTCACGCCCGCGCGCCAGGTTCATCAGCTTATCGCGCGACAACGGCTCGCGGGGGTGGCTGACCAGCGCTTTCAGGACGGCGAATTCACCGCTGGTGAGCGGCATCGGCTCATCTTCACGGAACATCTCGCGCGTTCCCAGATTGAGCTTGAATTTCCCGAAGGCGATAATCGCTTCTTCCTGCGACGGCGCGCCCGGCAGTTCGTTGGCCTGACGGCGCAGAACCGCGCGGATGCGGGCCAGCAGCTCACGCGGGTTGAACGGTTTAGGAATATAGTCGTCGGCACCAATCTCCAGCCCCACGATACGATCGACCTCTTCGCCTTTCGCGGTGACCATGATGATAGGCATCGGGTTGCTCTGGCTGCGCAGACGGCGGCAGATAGAAAGCCCGTCTTCACCAGGAAGCATCAGATCAAGCACCATCAGGTGGAAGGACTCGCGGGTCAGCAGGCGGTCCATCTGTTCGGCGTTTGCCACGCTGCGCACCTGGAAGCCCTGCTCGGTGAGGTAACGCTCAAGCAGCGCGCGCAGGCGCATATCGTCATCCACCACCAGAATCTTGTAATTTTCCTGCATTGTGTTTACTCCCAAAGGCTCAAACAGTTGTAACGCCATTCTAAAAAAGTGTGCGTCAGCCGGTGAGTTAAATCTGGTATATATTGTAGTCGAAATTGTTACAAAGCATATTTAACAGCAGCTTATCTTCACTTTTCATCACAAAACCGACGTATCCCCAGGGGGCGATATGACGACGCTGCCAACATCAGCTTTCATCATAAACGAACTGGCGCATTTCGTATGCTGGCCGGGTTGTTTCTGGCATGTGGAACAGGCGCGTTTTCACGCGCCAGGCGCTTCACATTCGCTACCGCGCCCGCTAAGGTACGGACGTTAAAATTCTCAGCGAAGGCCAGCCGATGAAAACGCCGTTAATAACCCGCGAAGGCTACGAAAAACTGAAAAAAGAGCTCGATTATCTGTGGCGCGAGGAGCGGCCCGAAGTCACCAAAAAAGTGACCTGGGCGGCAAGTCTTGGCGATCGCAGTGAAAACGCCGATTACCAGTACAACAAAAAGCGCCTGCGCGAAATCGACCGCCGCGTGCGGTATCTCACCAAATGCCTTGAGAACCTGAAAATCGTCGATTATTCGCCGCAGCAGGAAGGCAAAGTCTTTTTCGGTGCCTGGGTTGAGGTGGAAAATGACGACGGCGACGTGAAGCGTTTTCGTATCGTCGGCTATGACGAGATTTTCGGGCGCAAAGATTACATCTCTATCGATTCCCCCATGGCCCGCGCGCTGCTCAAAAAAGAGGAAGGCGACGTGGCGACCGTCCAGACGCCGGGCGGCGAGGCCACCTGGTATGTGAACGCCATTGAGTATGTGAAGTAAGTCCTTTGCGGATAGCTCCGAAACCCGCCGCGGGCGCGGCTACGGCTGGCATTTTTACCCTTCAGTCCGTATAACTGTGCCCTGACTTTTTGTACATAATAGATGATATTGCCATGATGAATGATTCGCTCAGTCGTATTATCGCCAGTGAGCTTCAGGCCAGGGCTGAACAGGTAGACGCTGCCATTCGCCTGCTTGATGAAGGGAACACCGTGCCGTTTATCGCACGCTATCGTAAGGAGGTCACCGGCGGTCTGGACGACACCCAGTTGCGCCAGCTGGAGACGCGTCTGGGTTATCTGCGCGAACTCGAAGAGCGCCGTGCGGCTATCCTCAAATCGATTGCCGATCAGGGCAAACTGACCGATGAACTTCAGGCGGCCATTACCGGCACCCAGAGCAAGACCGAGCTTGAAGACCTCTATCTGCCTTACAAGCCGAAGCGCCGTACCCGCGGGCAGATAGCGATTGAAGCGGGCCTTGAGCCGCTCGCTGACCTGTTGTGGAACGAGCCGTCTCACGACCCGGAAGTGGAAGCCGCAAAATTTATCAACGCCGATAACGGCGTGGCCGACACCAAAGCCGCGCTCGACGGCGCGCGTTATATCCTGATGGAGCGCTTTGCCGAAGACGCTGCGCTGCTCGCCAAAGTGCGCGACTACCTGTGGAAAAACGCGCATCTGGTGTCCACCGTGGTGCCAGGCAAAGAGGAAGAAGGCGCGAAATTCCGCGACTACTTCGCCCATCACGAACCGATCGCCACCGTGCCGTCGCACCGTGCGCTGGCCATGTTCCGCGGGCGCAACGAGGGCGCATTGCAGCTCTCGCTGAACGCTGACCCGCAATTCGACGAGCCGCCGCGCGAAAGCTACTGCGAACAGATTATTACCGAACATCTTGGCCTGCGCCTGAATAACGCCCCGGCCGACAGCTGGCGTAAAGGCGTCGTGAGCTGGACCTGGCGCATCAAAGTGCTGATGCATCTGGAAACCGAGCTGATGAGCACACTGCGCGAGCGCGCCGAAGACGAGGCGATTAACGTGTTCGCCCGTAACCTGCACGACCTGCTGATGGCCGCGCCTGCCGGGCTGCGCGCCACAATGGGCCTCGATCCGGGCCTGCGTACCGGTGTTAAAGTGGCGGTGGTTGACGCCACCGGCAAACTGGTCGCGACCGATACCGTCTATCCGCACACCGGCCAGGCGGCGAAAGCGGCGGTCGTCATCGCCGCGCTGTGCGAGAAGCACAATGTGGAGCTGGTGGCTATCGGTAACGGCACCGCCTCGCGCGAAACCGAGCGTTTCTTCCTCGACGTGCAGAAGCAGTTCCCGAAAGTGACGGCGCAGAAAGTGATTGTCAGCGAAGCGGGCGCGTCGGTGTATTCCGCCTCTGAGCTGGCGGCGCAGGAGTTCCCGGATCTCGATGTATCGCTGCGCGGCGCGGTCTCTATCGCCCGTCGTCTGCAGGATCCGCTGGCGGAACTGGTGAAAATCGACCCGAAATCTATTGGCGTGGGCCAGTATCAGCATGACGTCAGCCAGAGCCAATTGGCGCGCAAACTCGATGCGGTAGTGGAAGACTGCGTGAACGCCGTGGGTGTCGATCTCAACACCGCGTCGGTGCCGCTGCTGACGCGCGTGGCGGGCCTGACACGCATGATGGCGCAGAATATTGTGGCCTGGCGCGATGAGAACGGTCAGTTCCGCAACCGCCAGCAGTTGCTGAAAGTCAGCCGTCTGGGGCCGAAAGCGTTTGAGCAGTGCGCGGGCTTCCTGCGTATTAACCACGGCGACAACCCGCTCGACGCCTCAACGGTTCACCCGGAAGCCTATCCGGTGGTGGAGCGCATTCTGGCGGCGACGGAGCAGTCGCTGCGTGATCTGATGGGCAACAGCAGCGCGTTGCGTAACGTGAAGGCGGTAGATTTTACCGACGAGCGTTTCGGCGTGCCGACCGTGACCGACATTATCAAAGAGCTGGAAAAACCCGGCCGCGACCCGCGTCCGGAATTTAAAACCGCCCAGTTCGCCGAGGGCGTGGAGACGATGAACGATCTGCAGCCGGGCATGGTGCTGGAAGGCGCGGTGACCAACGTGACCAATTTCGGCGCGTTTGTGGATATCGGCGTGCATCAGGATGGGCTGGTGCATATCTCGTCGCTCTCCGACAAATTCGTCGAGGATCCGCACACCGTGGTGAAAGCGGGCGATATCGTGAAGGTGAAGGTGCTGGAGGTCGATTTGCCGCGTAAGCGTATCGCGCTAACCATGCGTCTTGACGAGCAACCCGGCGAAGGCAACGCGCGGCGCGGCGGCGGAAGTAGCCGCGAGGCGCAGAAGCGTCCGGCGCAGAATAACCGTAAACCGGCGCGCGACAGCAACGCAGGCGGCAACAGCGCGATGAGCGACGCGCTCGCCGCCGCGTTCGGGAAAAAGCGGTAATTCGCAATCGTGAAAGTGGAACAAGAAAGGCCGGGAAACCGGCCTTTTTTATTGGCATCACGTGTGGTGCCATTGGCGGGTGCGCTTCGCTTACCCGCCCTACGTTTCGGCAGGCGTTTTGGTTCCGTAGGGTGGGTAAGCGCAGCGCACCCGCCCTACGTTTCGGCAGGCGTTTTGGTTCCGTAGGGTGGGTAAGCGCAGCGCACCCGCCACACCATAAAAGGCATTTTGCGTATTTGTAGGGTGGGTAAGCGCAGCGCACCCGCCACATCATAAAGGGCAGTTTGCGTATTTGTAGGGTGGGTAAGCGCAGCGCACCCGCCTTTCTTCGACAGGTAAAACACCTCGCCGCCTTAAAAAACCTCACATCCGGAAATAAACGCCAACATGTGCGCGGTTACATTTTTCATTTTAATAACAACAGGCACTAATAAATAACATGCTGAACGCGCACAGGAATAAATTGCCTGTACGTTTAAATTTAATTAAATGAAAAATAAAGCATAAATAAATTGAAAACTTTTATTGCAAATACCCCATGCCGCATTTTTTGCGCCAGAACAAATAAACCTCAGAAAGTCTCGCCGCGCTGCAATATTCTATTGAAGATAAAAACCATTCTCATTACCATCTTAAGCAGATAAACAACGCCTTCCCGCGCAATAATCGGCTCCCGGCCGCTGTATCGCCACGGTTCACCGCCGCTGAGCGCATTCGGAATAAGCAGGTCCTATGCAATTCACACCTAATAGCAGCTGGAAAATTACGGGTTTCGCCCGGGAAATCAGCCCGGCCTATCGCCAGAAACTATTGTCACTCGGCATGCTGCCGGGCTCATCGTTTGAGGTAAAACGCGTGGCTCCGCTGGGTGACCCGATTCATATCGAAACCCGACGCGTAAGCCTGGTGCTGCGAAAAAAAGATCTGGCGCTTTTGCAGGTTGAAGCAGCCCGCTGAACTATTTCTGTGTTGAGTTAACGCAAATGAAAAAATTAACCATCGGCTTAATCGGCAATCCCAATTCCGGCAAAACCACGCTATTTAACCAGCTCACCGGCGCGCGGCAGCGCGTGGGCAACTGGGCCGGCGTGACGGTCGAACGCAAGGAAGGCAGCTTCGCGACGACCGATCATCAGGTAACGCTGGTCGATTTGCCTGGCACCTACTCTCTGACCACCATCTCTTCACAAACCTCGCTCGATGAACAGATCGCCTGCCACTACATCCTTAGCGGCGAGGCGGACATGCTGATAAACGTGGTGGATGCCTCCAACCTTGAGCGCAACCTCTACCTGACGCTGCAACTGCTGGAGCTCGGCATCCCATGCGTGGTCGCGCTCAACATGCTCGATATCGCTGAAAAGCAAAATATTCGCATTGATATCGACGCGCTGGCGAAACGCCTCGGCTGCCCGGTGGTGCCGCTGGTCTCCACCCGCGCACGCGGGATAGACAGCCTGAAGCTCACGCTTGATCGCCACACGCGCAACGAGACTATCGAGCGTGTGCATTACCCCGCCCCGCTCGTTGACGCGGCCGAAACGCTGGCGGCGGCGATGCCTCACGAACTCACCCTCCAGCAGCGCCGCTGGCTCGCCCTGCAAATGCTTGAAGGCGATATTTACAGCCGCGGCATCGCGGGCGATGCCGCCGCACGGCTCCCGCAAATCCAGGCGCAGCTTGAAAGCGAGCTTGACGACCCGGCGCTGCACATCGTTGACGCCCGTTATCAGAGTATTTCGACGATTTGCGATGCGGTCAGCAACAGCCTCACCGCCGAACCGCACCGCCTCACGGCCGCGCTGGATAACATCATTCTCAACCGCTTTCTGGGCCTGCCCATTTTTCTTGGCGTGATGTATCTGATGTTTCTGCTCGCCATTAACATCGGCGGCGCGTTGCAGCCAATTTTCGACGCGGGTTCTGTAGCCGTGTTCATTCACGGGCTGCAATGGGTCGGCTATACGTTGCATTTTCCCGCCTGGCTGACGCTGTTCCTGGCCCAGGGGATTGGTGGCGGTATAAATACCGTGCTGCCGCTTGTGCCGCAGATAGGCATGATGTACCTGTTTCTGTCATTTCTTGAAGATTCGGGTTATATGGCCCGCGCGGCATTTGTGATGGATCGCCTGATGCAGGCGCTGGGCCTGCCGGGTAAATCGTTCGTTCCGCTGATCGTCGGCTTTGGCTGCAACGTGCCGTCAGTCATGGGTGCCCGTACGCTCGATGCGCCGCGCGAACGGCTGATGACGATTATGATGGCGCCGTTTATGTCCTGCGGCGCGCGTCTGGCGATTTTCGCCGTGTTTGCCGCTGCCTTTTTTGGCCAGCAGGGCGCGCTGGTGGTCTTCTCGCTCTATCTGCTCGGCATTGTGATGGCCATCCTGACCGGCCTGATGCTGAAATATACGATCATGCGCGGCGAAGCCACGCCGTTCGTGATGGAGCTGCCGGTATACCACGTGCCGCACCTGAAAAGCCTGCTGCTGCAAACCTGGCAGCGTCTGAAAGGCTTTGTACTGCGCGCCGGGAAAGTCATCGTCATTGTCAGTGTGTTCATTGGCGCGCTGAATAGCTTTTCGTTCAGTGGCCAGGCCGTGGACAACATTAACGACTCCGCGCTGGCCTCCGTCAGCCGTGTACTGACGCCGCTTTTAACGCCGATCGGCGTTCATGAAGATAACTGGCAGGCCACCGTTGGGTTATTCACTGGCGCGATGGCGAAAGAAGTGGTCGTCGGCACGCTGAACACGCTTTATACCGCCGAGAATATTCATGAAGCGCCATTTGACGCGGCCAGTTTCAGTCTGAAGGACGAACTGACCGCCGCGCTGGCGGAAACCTGGCAAAGCCTGAAAGATACCTTTAGCCTGAGCGTGCTGGCGAACCCGATTGAGGCAAGCAAAGGCGACGGCGAAATGGCAACGGGCGCGATGGGCGTGATGAGCGCGAAATTTGGCAGCGAAGCCGCCGCTTATAGTTATCTGATCTTCGTGCTGCTCTACATTCCCTGCATTTCGGTAATGGGCGCTATCGCCCGCGAATCAAGCCGCGGCTGGATGGGCTTTTCGATTCTCTGGGGGCTGAATATCGCGTATTCGCTGGCGACCCTGTTCTACCAGGGCGCGACTTTCCAGGCGCATCCGCTCTTTAGCCTGACGGCGATGCTGGCGGTGGTGTTGTTTAACATCGCGCTGCTGACCGCGCTGCGCCGGGCGCGTAGCCGGGTCGATGTCAGCCTGCTGGCGCCACGCCGCGAGGCGCGCTGCTGCGAAACCACCGCCGGAGAGTGTCACTGATGGCAACGCTAATCGAAGTGCGCGATCTGCTGGCGCTCTCGGGCAGAATGGACGCGCAGCGTATCAGTGAACAGCTCGCGACGCCGCTGCCGCTGGTCAACGCGATGCTCAGTCGCCTGGAAGCGATGGGAAAAGCGGAACGTCAGGAGGAGTGGCTGTCGGGCTGCCTGAGCGGTAGCTGTCGCCACTGCCCGGAAGGCAAGGCGTGCCGTAAAGAGGTGTGGCAATTGCGCTAACAGACAGGGCGGGCCTGATGCCCGCCCTTTTTATTGATAAACGCGTTATTTATACACATCCGCCGTGGCGTGAATGTCTTTGCCGGTTTTCTCGCCGCTGGTGATGACATAATATTTGCCACCCATTTCATCGGCTTTCTTAACCAGTTCGGCTTTCGCATCCATCGGCGCGGTGCCTTTGTCAGAGACGATAGTGCCGATTTTGGTGAGATTCATCTCTTTGACTTTATCTTTTTGCAGCTCCTGTGCCGCCATCGCGCCAAAAGAGAGCGACCCCACAACCACAGACAACAGCATACCGGTGCGTAATTTCATATGAATGACTCCCTGCTCAGATGATGTGAAGGGCGGGATAAAAACGCCCGATAACAATGACATCTAAAGTATGGCGCGCTTTTACCGGTTTGCCAGGCGAGCCTTCAGCGCCAGCAGCGCATCGCAGAATTCGCGCGGGTGAGAGATGAACGGCGCATGAGCCGCTTTCTCAAATACCTGCGATTCGCTGTCAGGAAAACGTGCATCAAGCAGCGCAGCGACCTTGCGCGGCACCAACCCGTCGAGACGGCCGTAGAGGCGTAAAAACGGCCCCTGCCAGGCGGTAAGCGCCTCGCGCAGATCGACGGTTTTCAGGATCTCCAGCCCGCCGTTTAATACGTCAGCACCAGGCATCGGCTGCGCCAGCACGATGGATTTCAGCACGCGCGCGTCCTGGCGCGCCGTCTCGGTGCCGAGCGTTTGCAGCGCGAGAAAACGCTCGACCGTACGCTGAAAATCCTCGCTCAGCTGACGCTGAAAACCGCTTAAAACTTCCGGCTTGATGCCGGGCCAGTCGGCACCCGCCTGAAAACAGGGCGATGAAGCGACCGTCACCAGCGCGTCAACGCGCGACGGTTCACTGAGCGCGACCTGGCTTGCCACCAGCCCGCCGAGGCTCCAGCCGAGCCAGATGGCGCGTTCGGGCGCGCGGCTCGCCACCAGGCGCGCCATCTCGTCGAGCGTCAGCGCGCCATAGCCCTGGCTGCGCCCGTAACCCGGCAGATCCACCAGGTGCAGCGTAAAGTGCGAGCTTAATTCCTGCGAAATGCAACGCCACACTTCGGCATTCAGCCCCCACCCGTGCAGCAGCACAAGATGACAATTTCCTTCGCCCGTGGTCTGCCACCAGATGTCGTTCATCCGTTACTCTTCTCATGATTGATGTACAAGGAGGTCGTCATGCTAACAATACCGGGGATGTGTTGGCTATGCCGGATGCCGCTGCGCGTGCCGGGATGGGGAATTTGTTCGCGCTGCCAGCGGCGGCGGCAGGTGGCGGTGTGCCCACAGTGCGGCATGCCTGCCGCGCTTGAGACGCAACCATGCGGCCGCTGCCTGCAAAAGCCCCCCGTCTGGCAACGGCTGCTCGCCGCGAGCGATTACGCGCCGCCGGTAAGCGGGCTGGTGCATCAGTTGAAATTTCAGGGACGTACCGCGCTTGCGCCGGCACTCGCCCGTTTGTTGCTGTTAAAAATCCTGGCGGCGAAACGCGCAGACGCCCTTCCCAAAGCGGATCTTATCATCAGCGTGCCGCTACACCGCACACGCGCCTGGCGGCGTGGTTTTAACCAAAGCGCACTTATCGCCAGGGCGCTGTCACGCTGGCTTGGGATACGCTACGCGCCGGACGCGGTAGCGCGAATCAAAGCGGCTCCGCCCCAACGGCAGCTCAGCGCCCGCCAGCGGCGCAGCAACCTGAAAAACGCCTTCCGGGTTGAATTACCGGTGGCGGGTCTCCATATCGTTATTGTGGATGATGTCGTCACAACAGGGAGTACTGTTGCCCAAATCGCGCGCCTGCTTAAGCGCAACGGCGCGGCGACTGTCCAGGTATGGTGCCTGTGTCGAACCTTGTAGAGCCTCGATGATGGGCGTATTATAACCAACTAAAATAGTCAACTATTAGGCCATTGCTATGATCCGTATTTCCGATGCCGCCCAGGCACACTTTGCCAAGCTACTGGCAAGCCAGGAAGAAGGGACGCAGATCCGCGTATTCGTTATTAATCCAGGCACCCCCAATGCTGAATGCGGCGTGTCTTACTGCCCGCCCGACGCCGTGGAAGCTACGGATACCGCACTGAAATTCGACCTGCTCACCGCGTATGTCGACGAACTGAGCGCGCCGTATCTGGAAGATGCGGAAATCGATTTTGTGACCGACCAGCTGGGCTCGCAGCTCACGCTGAAAGCGCCTAACGCGAAAATGCGTAAAGTGGCGGATGACGCGCCGCTGATGGAGCGCGTGGAGTATATGCTGCAGTCGCAGATTAACCCGCAGCTGGCAGGCCACGGCGGTCGTGTCACGCTGATGGAAATCACCGACGAAGGCTACGCCATTTTGCAATTCGGCGGCGGCTGTAACGGCTGTTCTATGGTGGACGTGACCCTGAAAGAAGGTATTGAGAAGCAACTGCTGAACGAGTTCCCGGAACTCAAAGGCGTGCGCGATCTCACCGAACACCAGCGCGGCGAGCACTCTTACTACTAAGCGCTATCGCCCGCCATTAAAAAAGCCCGCTTTCAGCGGGCTTTTTTTTCGCGTATCCTCGGAATAAAAAAACCCGCACGAGGCGGGTTTTTTTTTGCGTCGATTTCACTGCTCAGGGCTGACCCGTCATCGCTGTCGGAAACCGCGCAGAGCGAGCGATTAGATGGCAGTTACGTTCGCAGCTGCCGGGCCTTTCGCGCCGCTTTCAACGGAGAAAGAGACCTTCTGGCCTTCTTCCAGGGTTTTGAAGCCGTTGTTCTGGATAGCGGAGAAGTGAACGAAAACGTCCTTGCTGCCGTTGTCCGGAGTGATGAAGCCGAAACCTTTTTCCGCGTTAAACCATTTTACTAAACCAGTCATTTTGTCAGACATGTTATCACCTTAAAAAATCATTGAGCCTTACGGCGTTGCGTGGCCTGCATAACAGAATTTACTTAGCGCTTATGGAGGAGACTCAAAAAGAAGGGATATCTTGGGATAACACTTGAAATGAGAACTGCTTTACTAAACTGCTTTTCGACGGGTCTGTCTCGCAAACCGAGGAGTGCATTAACGCATGATGGCTCACACAACGCAAGCTTTTTATTGCATCTGTGAAAAATAGTCGCCCCTGCGCATGTGCACGACGCAGGGGCGAGCGATTACTTACGTTTTGCTGGCTTAACCGCCGACGCGGCGCGGCGACGTTTATCCAGATCTTTAATCAACCGGTTCACGGTGTCATCAGCAAACATCGCCTCCAGCCCGACGGTGAGCTTGCGCCGCCAGTTTTTATACTGGTCGCTGGTGCCCGGCACGTTGACCGGCTGCGCCATATCCAGCCAGTCTTCCGGCTGCAGACCGAGCAGCGCGCTGTTGCTGTCGGCGATATAGCGCTGGAGCGCGCGGTTAAGCGTGGCGCCCATTTTCATGCGCGCGGCGTGATGCCCTGCGCGTTTCGGCAGGCAGCCATGCTGGTGCAGGCTCTCCAGCAGCCCCTGTTTGGCCCGCTCACGATCGGCGTATAGCCCTTTTAGTACCTCTTCGTCGGGATAGAGCCCCAGCGTTTTCCCGAGCGTTAAATCGCCGCTTTCCCAGTAGCCGCGCAGCGTGGGCAGATCGTGAGTGGTCGCGACCGCCATCGCCTGCGACGTCCAGCGCTTCGGCGCGCGGAAGCGGCTGCCGCCTTCGTTTTCAAAGTAAAGCACTTTGTACGAATAGACGCCGCTGTCGCGTAGCTTGCCGACGATTTCCGCCGGAACCGTACCGAGATCTTCGCCGATCACCATGCAGCGGTGGCGCTGGCTTTCGAGTGCGAGGATCGCCAGAAGATCGTCGACCGGATACTGCACATAAGCGCCTTTATCCGCCGTTTCGCCATACGGGATCCACCACAGGCGCAGCAGCGACATCACATGGTCGATGCGCAGCGCGCCGCAATTCGTCATATTGGCGCGCAGCAGCTCGATAAACGGCTCGTAAGCGCGCGCCTGCATCACGTGCGGATCCATCGGCGGCAGGCCCCAGTTCTGACCGAGCGGCCCCAGAATATCCGGCGGCGCGCCAACAGACGCTTTCAGACAGTACAGCTCGCGGTCGCACCAGGTTTCCGCGCCGCCTTCCGCCACACCGACCGCCAGATCGCGATACAGCCCGATCGGCATGTCGTGCGACTGGCTGGTCTCCCAGCAGCGGGCAAACTGCTCATACGCGAGCCATTGCAGCCAGAGGTAGAAATCGACCTCATCAGCGCGGTTTTTACAAAACGCCTGCACTTCCGGGCTGCTGGTGTTCTGATACGCTTTCGGCCAGGCGGGCCAGCCCCAGCGCATCGGATCCTCCTGCGCCTGCCAGGCGTGGATGGCGTCGAACGCCGCCTGCCAGTAGAGGCTTTCGCCCGCGCGCGCCACGAAATCGCGAAACGCCACCACATCGTCATCATCCGGGCCACGCGTGGAGAAGCGCGCCCAGGCCATTTTCAGCGCGGTGAGCTTGAGCATGGTCACGGTCGAATAATCGACCCACTGCGACTCCCGGGCCGCTTTCAGCGCCTGCTGGGTGGACTTAAGCTTCCACCACGCCTGCGCCTCATCGCTGCGCCGGAAATCCTCCACCGCGTTCACGTCGATATAAATGACGTTAAGCCAGCGGCGAGAAGACGGACTGTACGGGCTCGCGCTCTCCGGGTTCGCCGGATAAAGCGCGTGAATCGGGTTTAAACCGATAAACGCGCCGCCGCGCGGGCCCACTTCATTCAGCATCGCTTGCAGATCGCCGAAATCCCCAATGCCCCAGTTATTTTGCGAGCGCAGCGTATAAAGCTGGACGCACGCGCCCCAGAGTTTTTTACCCTCACGCAGCGCCTGCGGCTCATAGCAGCGCTTCGGCGCGACAATAAGCCGACAGTGCCAGCGGCTGTCGTCACGCGTGAGCGTCAGCGTGTGATACCCCTCGTCAAGCTTCGCCGGCAGCGTCAGCGCCTCGCCGCCGCGCGCGTTGCCGCTAAACTGCTCGCCGGTTTCGCTGGTGAGCAGCCAGTGGTAATCGCCGCGGCCCTGCGGCGTTAACTGCATACGGCGGCTCTTCGCCACCACTTTTACCGGCGGCAGCGGCGATTTATCGGCCGCTTTCGGCGCGGCCTCCGGGTTCATCGCTTCCAGCAAACGCCGTTTGGTCTCAGCGCCAATCGCCTGCGGTTTGCCGTGCGCATTGATGTAGTTAGGGCTAATCCCCGCCGCAAGGGCGGAGGAGTCAAGGCGTTTGCTTTCCATGGCGGCTCCTTTTAGCGTTTTGCCTGCCAGATACGTTGCTGATAATCGCGGATGGAGCGGTCAGAGCTGAACATGCCGCAGCGTGCGGTATTGAGGATAGCCGCACGAGTCCAGGCTTCCTGGTCGCGGTAAAGCACATCCACCTGCTTCTGGGCTTCAACATAGGCCGCGAAGTCCGCCATCACCAGGTACGGGTCGCCGCCCTGTTTCCCGAGGCTATGCAGCATCTGATCGAAGGCGTGTTTGTCGCCGTTTGCGTAGACGCCTTTTTCCAGCTCTTTGAGCACTTCATCCAGCAGTTTGTCTTTCTTGCGCCATTTCACCGGGTCATACCCTTTGGCTTTCAGCGCTTTCACTTCTTCAACCGTGTGGCCGAAGATAAAAATGTTCTCTTCGCCCACCTGCTCGGCAATCTCGACGTTCGCGCCATCCAGCGTGCCAACGGTAAGCGCGCCGTTAAGCGCAAGCTTCATGTTGCCGGTGCCGGATGCCTCTTTGCCGGCGGTCGAGATCTGCTCGGAGATATCCGCCGCCGGGATCATCATCTCGGCGACCGAGACGTTGTAATCCGGCAGGAAGACCACTTTCAGCTTATCGCCGACCTGCGGATCGTTATTCACCGCCTGCGCGACTTTGTTGATAGCGTAGATGATATTTTTCGCGAGGTAGTAACCCGGCGCGGCTTTTGCGCCAAACAGGAAGACGCGCGGCACGCGGTTCGCGTTCGGGTTTTCGCGAATTTCTTTATACAGCGCCAGGATGTGTAGCAGGTTGAGATGCTGGCGTTTGTACTCGTGCAGGCGTTTGATCTGCACGTCAAACAGCGCGTTCGGGTTGATTTCAATGCCGGTGCGGGCGTGGATATACGCCGCCAGACGCTGTTTATTTTCCTGCTTGATGGTGCGGTAAGCCTTGCGGAATGCCGCGTCGTCGGCATATTTCTCGAGGCCAGCCAGCACATCGAGATCGTTTACCCACTCTTTTTTCAGCGTTTTGTCGATAAGCGCCGCCAGCGCCGGGTTGCACTGTTTGATCCAGCGACGTGGCGTGATGCCGTTGGTCACGTTGTGGAATTTGTTCGGCCAGAGCTGGTGATATTCCGGGAACAGGTCTTTAACGACCAGATCGGAGTGCAGCGCTGCCACGCCGTTCACCGCAAAGCCGCTCACCACGCAGAGGTTCGCCATGCGCACCTGGCCGTTGTGTACTACTGCGAGTTTCGCCCAGACCGCCTCGTCGCCAGGCCAGGTTTTGGTTACCTGCTTTTTAAAGCGCGTGTTGATCTCTTTGATTATCTGCATATGACGCGGCAGTAGCGTGCGGATCAGACGCTCGTCCCAGCACTCCAGCGCTTCCGGCATCAGAGTGTGGTTGGTGTAGGCGAAGGTGCGGCTGGTGATCGCCCAGGCGTCGTCCCAGCTCAGCTGATGCTCGTCGATCAGCACGCGCAGCAGCTCCGGGATGGCGATGGTCGGGTGCGTGTCGTTGAGCTGGATGACTTCGTGATCCGGCAGTTCAGCCAGTTTGCGGCCCGCCAGATGATGGCGGCGCAGAATATCGGCAACGGAACAGGCGCACTGGAAATATTGCTGCATCAGGCGCAGCTTTTTACCCGCCTGATGGTTGTCGTTCGGGTAGAGAACTTTAGTCAGTTTTTCCGCGTCGATGCCCTGCTGCTCGGCACGCAGGAAATCGCCGTCGTTAAATTTGGTCAAATCAAACGGATGGGCGTGCGTCGCCTGCCACAGACGCAGCGGCTGCGCCACGCTGTTACGATAGCCCACCACCGGCAGATCCCACGCTTCGCCGGTGATGATGAACCCTGGCACCCAGCGCGCGGTTTTTCCCTCTTTGATGACTTTACCGCCGATGCCGACCTGCACATCCAGCGCCTCGTTATGGGTAAACCACGGATAGCTGCGGCGGTGCCAGTCATCCGGTGCTTCCATCTGCTTGCCGTCTTCAAAAGACTGGCGGAACAGCCCGTACTGGTAGTTCAGTCCATAACCGGTCGCGGACTGTCCGACGGTCGCCATCGAATCCAGGAAGCAGGCCGCCAGACGCCCCAGACCACCGTTGCCAAGCGCCGGATCCGTTTCCTGCTCCAGCAGATCGCCCAGATGGATATTGTGGCTTTCCAGAATGCGGCTCACCTCATCGTGCCAGCCGAGATTGAGCAGGTTGTTGCCGGTCAGACGGCCAATCAGGAATTCCATCGAGATGTAGTTCACGTGGCGCTGTTTCGCCTGCGGCTGATGCGCCGGGATCGCGACAAGCATTTCTGAGAGCGCGCCGCTGACCGCCTGCCACCACTGGCGCTGCGTCATTTCTTTGGCGCTGTGTAAACCAAAACGCTGCCACTGACGGGTCAGCGCAGCCTCGAATTCGGTCGGATTAAAGGTGGGCTGTGACATAGTAAATCGGAGTCCTGTAGCAAAAATAAGGAGAATTTTCGCTAGTTTGCCCCGCCCCCTGAGTGAATTCCTCCTCCTGCGCAGGATTAGCCAGGGAGGAGAAACGGGGAGTAGCAAAAACTGTGATCTACGGCACTAAAACCCCCACAAAAAGCGGTAAAACCTGCGGGAACATCTGCAAAACGTACCGCTTCACTCGACATATTCCCCTTGAGAGCATGCGAAAGCGGAAGCGCTGTTACAGCAGAAACGAATTCTCACTAAAAATAACGCTTCAGCTCCCTTCCGGCGCATTTTTACGGTGATTCTGCGCACAAAACCCACTGAAAATATGGCAGGTTTGCAAGGTTTACTGTGCCAGTGGCGAAATAAAACTCATCCACACCTTAACGCAAAGCCAGAGCCAACGGCCTTTGCAGGCGAACGTGGGTGAAATATTCACAGAAAAAATGGAAATGTGACAGAGTGCAACTTTAACGTGCCCAAAAAAGGACATAACTTGCATTCATGCTGATTCTGTCCGACCTTAATTTAGTATTAATTACGAAGCTCAAAAAAAATCGTCATCTCTTTGCCTCCTGCACAGTGAAGTGATCCTATGTTGATACCGTCTAAGTTAAGTCGCCCGGTTCGTCTTGAACACACTGTGGTTCGTGAACGTCTGCTGGCTAAATTATCCGGCGCTAGCAACTACCGGCTGGCGCTAATCACCAGCCCCGCCGGCTACGGAAAAACGACGTTAATTTCCCAGTGGGCCGCAGGTAAGACGGAGCTGGGCTGGTATTCGCTTGACGAAGGCGATAACCAACCGGAGCGCTTCGCCAGCTATCTTATCGCTGCTATTCAGCAGGCGACCGGCGGGCACTGCGCCAGTAGCGAAGTGATGGCCCAGAAACGCCAGTACGCGAGCCTCTCTTCCCTTTTTGCGCAGCTTTTCATCGAGCTGGCGGACTGGCCGCGCCCGCTCTTTCTGGTGATTGATGATTACCATCTCATCACCAATCCGGTTATTCATGAGGCGATGCGCTTCTTCCTGCGTCATCAGCCCGATCATCTGACGCTGGTGGTGCTTTCGCGCAACCTGCCGCAACTGGGTATCGCTAACCTGCGCGTGCGCGAGCAGTTGCTCGAAATCGGCAGCCAGCAGCTCGCCTTTACGCACCAGGAAGCGCGCCAGTTTTTCGACTGCCGCCTGAGCCAGCCCATCGAACCGGCGCAAAGCAACCGTCTTTGCGACGACGTCGCAGGCTGGGCCACCGCGCTGCAACTCATTGCGCTTTCGGCACGTCAGAATACCGGCGCGGTGCATCAGTCGGCGCGCCGGCTGGCAGGCATTAACGCCAGCCACCTGTCCGATTACCTGGTCGATGAAGTGCTGAATAACGTCGATAACGACACCCGACAGTTTTTACTGAAAAGCGCCCTGCTGCGCTCAATGAACGACGCGCTGATCGTGCGCGTGACCGGCGAAGAAAATGGCCAGATGCGGCTGGAAGAGATCGAACGCCAGGGGCTGTTTTTGCAACGGATGGATGATTCCGGTGAATGGTTCAGCTATCACCCGCTGTTCGGTAGTTTTCTGCGTCAGCGCTGCCAGTGGGAGCTGTCGACCGAGCTGCCGGATATCCACCGCGCCGCGGCGGAGAGCTGGATGGCGCAGGGGTTCCCGAGCGAGGCGATTCACCACGCGCTCGCGGCGGGCGACGCCAGTATGCTGCGCGACATCCTGCTTAATCACGCCTGGGGGCTGTTCAACCACAGTGAACTCACTCTGCTGGAACAGTCTTTAAAAGCCCTGCCCTGGGAAAGCCTGCTGGCGAACCCGCGCCTCGTGCTGTTGCAGGCCTGGCTGATGCAAAGCCAGCACCGCTACAGCGAAGTCAACACCCTGCTGGCGCGCGCCGAGCAGGAGATGAAAGGCGAAATGGACGACACGCTGCATGGCGAATTCAACGCTCTGCGCGCGCAGGTGGCGATTAACGACGGCGACCCGGACGAAGCCGAACGGCTGGCGATGGTCGCGCTGGAGACGCTGCCGCTGGCGAATTTCTACAGCCGCATCGTGGCGACATCCGTCCACGGCGAAGTGCTGCACTGCAAAGGCGATTTAACGAAATCGCTGTCGGTGATGCAGCAGACCGAGCTGATGGCGCGCCGTCACGATGTCTGGCACTACGCGCTCTGGAGCCTTATCCAGCAGAGCGAAATTCTCTTCGCCCAGGGCTTTTTGCAGGCGGCCTGGGAGACGCAGGAAAAAGCCTTTACGCTTATCCAGGAGCAGCATCTCGAACAGCTGCCGCTGCATGAATTCCTGCTGCGTATTCGCGCACAGCTCTTGTGGGCCTGGGCGCGGCTGGATGAAGCGGAAGCCTGCGCGCGCACCGGAATGACTGTGCTGGCGAATTACCAGCCCCAGCAGCAGTTGCAGTGTCTGGCGCTGCTGGTGCAGTGCTCGCTGGCGCGCGGCGATCTCGACAACGCCCGCAGCCATCTGAATCGTCTCGAAAATCTGCTCGGTAACGGCCATTACCACAGCGACTGGGTTTCTAACGCCGACAAAGTGCGGGTGATCTACTGGCAGATGACCGGCGATAAAGCCGCCGCCGCGGCCTGGCTGCGCCAGACGCCGAAACCCGCCTTCGCCAATAACCATTTCCTGCAAAGCCAGTGGCGCAATATCGCGCGCGTGCAGATCCTGCTTGGCGACTACGAGCCCGCGGAGATGGTGCTGGAAGAGCTTAACGAAAACGCCCGCAGCCTGCGTCTGATGAGCGATATCAACCGCAACCTGCTGTTGCTGAATCAGCTTTACTGGAATGCCGGGCGCAAAAGCGACGCCCAGCGCGTGCTGATGGAGGCGTTAACGCTGGCCAACCGCACCGGGTTTATCAGCCATTTCGTGATTGAAGGCGAAGCGATGGCGCAGCAGTTGCGTCAGCTGTTGCAGCTCAATACGCTGCCGGAGATTGAACAGCATCGCGCGCAGCGCATTCTGCGCGACATTAACCAGCATCATCGCCATAAATTCGCGCACTTCGACGAGAACTTCGTCAATAAGCTGCTGAATCACCCTGAAGTGCCGGAGTTGATCCGCACCAGCCCGCTGACCCAACGCGAATGGCAGGTGCTGGGGCTTATCTACTCCGGTTACAGCAACGATCAAATCGCCGGTGAGCTTGATGTGGCGGCGACCACGATTAAAACGCATATCCGTAATTTGTATCAGAAGCTTGGTGTGGCGCACCGTCAGGACGCCGTTCAGCACGCCCAGCAGTTGTTGAAGATGATGGGGTATGGGGTTTAAAAGCGGTATTGATAAGGGCGATTGATGCGGATACATGGTGGGTGCGCTGCGCTTACCCACCCTACATAATATTACGATGAACTGAATCGTAGGGCGGGTAAGCGAGGCGCACCCGCCGTCCCACCAACAACCACACCGCAAACCCCACGTCACCGCAAAGGCATTAACACAGTTCTAACTGCACCTTATTGGCGGTAATCACCTGCATCACACCGGCGGGCGGCATGGTATCGGTATAAACCGCGTCCACAAGGCTGATACTGCCTAAATTCACCATCGCGTTACGGCCAAACTTGGAGTGATCCACCACCAGCATCACGTGGCGCGAGTTCTCGATAATCGCGCGCTTGGTGCGCACTTCGTGATAATCGAACTCCAGCAGCGAGCCGTCGCTGTCGATGCCGCTGATACCCAGAATGCCGAAATCGAGCCGGAACTGAGAGATAAAATCGAGCGTCGCCTCACCGATAATCCCGCCGTCGCGGCTGCGCAGCTCGCCGCCCGCCAGAATGATACGGAAATCGTCCTTCACCATCAGCGTATTCGCCACGTTCAGGTTATTGGTCACGATGCGCAGATTCTCATGATTCAACAGCGCGTGCGCCACCGCTTCCGGCGTGGTGCCGATATCGATAAACAGCGTTGCGCCGTTGGGGATCTGGCTTGCCACTTTATAGGCGATACGCTCTTTTTCCGCCGTCTGGGTCGCCTTGCGGTCATGCCAGGAGGTATTGACCGAGCTTGACGGTAACGCCGCGCCGCCGTGGTGGCGCAGGATCATATTTTGTTCTGCAAGATCGTTGAGGTCGCGACGGATGGTTTGCGGGCTGACGGCAAACTGCTCCACCAGCTCTTCGGTACTCACATAGCCCTGTTTTTTTACCAGTTCAATAATGGCATCGTGACGTTGTGTTTGCTTCACACCCTTCTCCTGACGTGTTGCCGTATTATTTTCGTTTTCGCGCATGCAGGGTATCCGTCATGGCCATCGCCAGACCAATCAGCATCCCCGCCACCAGATCGGCATTCGCCGTCTTGTTGCCAAACAGCCCCAGGCCGCCGATAGCGAGCCACAGCAGCATAAACACCAGAATGCCGCGAGGCAGATAAAGCCCGCTTTCCGGCTCGCGTTCGCCACGCAGCCAGACATAGCCCACCAGCGCATAGACCACGCCGCCGAGGCCGCCGAACCACGGGCCGGCAATTTGATACTGGATAACGCCGCCCACCAGCGCCGTCACCAGCGTCAGCGTCAGCAGTTTACCGCTGCCGACGCTACGCTCCAGCGGACCGGCAAGATACCACCACCATAGCAGATTGAAGATCAGGCTCAGCAGGGAAAAGTGCAACAGCAGCGGGCTGACATAGCGCCAGAGTTGAAATTTGAGAGAGGGATCGAACGGCCATGCAAGCCAGACGGCCACTTGCGGAGAACCAATGATGCTCATCGCGAGATACGCCACGACGCACAGCGCCATCATGCCAAGCGTCAGCGGGCCTGCGTGGGCGCGCACGGTCGCCATAAACGGATACGAGCGATAGCGCAAACCGGCATTCAGTTGCCCCGTCTGCCAGCTCGCGGAGAGATAGCGCGGATCGCCGTGGTGCGCGAGAAAATAGCTCAGCTCCGCTTTGACCCTTTCCGCCTGCGCCTCATCGGCAAGCCAGATATCCCAGGTGTCATGCCGCTGGATTTCCAGTATCACGCCCTGGGTGGCCATATAGTCAACAAACGCCTGTGCAAGACGCGGGTTGTCAAACGAGTTAATCATCAACATAGCAAGTCGTTCTTTTCAGAAAGGTATCTCCACATGAGGCAAACAGTATACCTGCGAACGACGCGCAGACGATGCTTAACTCTCGCCGTGCGCCACTTCCGCCGGGAAATGGCGATGCCAGGCGTCGAAACCGCCGTCCACGCTGTAGACCTGGTCATAACCCTGGTGAAGCAGATACTGCGCCGCTCCTTTGCTGCTGTTGCCGTGATAGCACATCACCAGCACCGGCACGTCGAAATCGGTCTGCTGCATAAAGGCGGGCAGCGTGGCGTTGGTTAAATGAAACGCGCCAGGCGTGTGGCCCATCGCATAACTTTGCGGATCGCGAATATCCACCAGCACGGCGTTCCCCTGCTGCAGTTTCTGGTGCGCTTCTTCGACATTAATACATTCAAACTGATCCATGGTGATCTCTTTCATCTTTAAAGGGGCGTAAGACCGGCCAACCGCGCGAGGCGCTATGCCGATAATAACGTAAGTGTAAGGCTTCCTCCGTCTGTAACGCCATAATGTTATTCACATCACACGGAAATGTTTTTTTGTTGTTATCAAAAGCGCGTTTGTTTGCTATTATGAGCGATAACGAACATTTATGAGCTTTAACGAAAGTGCGTGAGGGCAGCAGCATGGAAACCAAAGATCTGATTGTGATAGGTGGGGGCATCAACGGTGCCGGTATCGCGGCAGACGCCGCAGGGCGTGGACTCTCTGTGCTGATGCTGGAAGCGCAGGATCTGGCGTGCGCCACTTCTTCCGCCAGCTCCAAGTTGATCCACGGCGGGCTGCGCTACCTGGAACATTACGAGTTCCGTCTGGTCAGCGAAGCGCTGGCAGAACGTGAAGTGCTGCTGAAAATGGCGCCGCACATCGCGTTCCCGATGCGCTTTCGTCTGCCGCACCGCCCGCATCTTCGCCCGGCGTGGATGATCCGCACCGGTCTGTTTATGTACGACCACCTCGGCAAGCGCACCAGTCTGCCGGGCTCCACCGGTTTGCGTTTTGGTTCGGATTCCGTGCTGAAGCCGGAAATCGTGCGCGGTTTCGAATATTCCGACTGCTGGGTCGACGACGCGCGTCTGGTGCTGGCGAACGCCCAGATGGTCGTTAAAAAAGGCGGCGAAGTGCTGACCCGCACCCGCGCCACCTCCGCGCGTCGCGAAAACGGCATGTGGATCGTGGAAGCGGAAGATATCGATACCGGCGAAACCTACACCTGGCAGGCGCGCGGCTTAGTGAACGCCACCGGCCCGTGGGTGAAAAACTTCTTCGATGACGGCCTGAAACTGAAATCGCCTTACGGTATCCGCCTGATTAAAGGCAGCCATATCGTCGTGCCGCGCGTGCATAACCAGAAACAGGCTTACATCCTGCAAAACGAAGATAAGCGTATCGTGTTTGTTATCCCGTGGATGGATGAGTTCTCGATAATCGGCACTACCGACGTCGAATATAAAGGCGACCCGAAAGAAGTGGCGATCGACGAATCCGAAATCAGCTATCTGCTCAAAGTCTATAACGCGCACTTCAAAAAACAGCTTGCCCGCGATGACGTGGTCTGGACCTACTCCGGCGTGCGTCCACTGTGCGATGACGAATCGGATTCGCCGCAGGCGATCACGCGTGATTACACGCTGGATATTCACGATGAGAACGGCAAAGCGCCGCTGCTGTCGGTCTTCGGCGGTAAACTCACGACGTACCGTAAGCTTGCCGAACACGCGATGGAAAAACTGTCGTCCTATTACAGCAATATCGGCCCGGCGTGGACCCGCAACGCCGTGCTGCCGGGTGGCGCTTTCCAGGGCGAGCGCGACGACTACGCCGCACAGCTGCGTCGCCGTTACCCGTTCATCAGTGAAACGCTGGCGCGCCACTACGCGCGTACCTACGGCAGTAACAGCGAGCTGATTCTGGGCGATGCTGCAGATATCCACGCGCTTGGCGAACACTTCGGCCATGAGTTTTACGAAGCGGAACTGCGCTATCTGGTCGAGCACGAATGGGTGCGCCGTCTGGATGACGCCATCTGGCGTCGTACCAAACTCGGCATGTGGCTCAACGGTGAAGAACAGTCACGCGTAGCGCAGTGGCTCACTGAAAACGTCGGCAAAAAAGCCAATGTGAAGCTGTCGCTGGCGTCGTAACCCTTTCCCCTTTCGCGGCCGCGTTTCCTCCTGCGCGGCCGCGTCTTTTTATCTGCTAACTCCCCGCATTAACGTCTATTTCTGTCGCTACAATTAATAACATCGTATTACTATGGGTTATTAAACCCCCTCTCAGGAGAGCGCCGCTTGCGCAAGGCAACATCCCGTTCGCCGGATGCCGTAATGCTGGCTTTTTTACTGCTGATTTCGCTGCTGGTGATGGCGGTCAGCGGCGGATCGCTGTGGCAATCGTGGCGACACAGTGTCGAGGAGACAGAGCGTCAGGCGCGTAACCAGGCAATTTCGCTGGCGCGGCAGGCAGAAGATACGTTTTTCCAGGTTCAGTTGACGCTGGATGATCTCTCGCGGCGTGCGGACGATATTTTCCTGCAGCCCGCCGAATGGAACGGCCCGCGCGGCCTGCTCGCCCAACAACAGCGCCAGCTGACGCAACTGCAGGGGTTGTTTGTCTACGACACCCGCGGCGACTGGCTCGCCACCTCGGCGAGCGGCTTTCCGGCGCAGGCGAACAGCGCCGACCGCGACTATTTCATCTGGCACAGCCAGCACAGCGACACTGGCATACGCATCGGCCATGTGATCCGCAGCCGTGCTACGGGGGAACTGGTGGTGCCCGTTTCGATGCGGCTGAATACCCCGGAAGGCCGCTTTCGTGGTGTGTTACTGGCGACGGTGAAACTCGACTATTTCCGCCAGTTTTATGGCTATTACGAAATGGGGCCAGGCGACACGTTGGGGATCACGTTCACCGACAGCACAGTGCTGTATGTGCGCCCTTTCCCCGATTCCTACATTAACCGCACCCTCTCCTCCAGCCCGCTGTTTACGCGGATGCTGAAAATCGCCCCGACCGGCGGCGGCGCCTGGAAATCGGCGATCGACGGCGTGCCGCGCATTTTCGGTTACGCCACGCTTGCGCGTTATCCGCTGGTGGTGTCAGCCGGTTATGACGTCGATGAGCTTCGCGCCGCCTGGTGGCGTAACAATATTCCGACACTGGCGCTTAACGCCGTGCTGCTTGGTGTGGTGTTGGTATTCGGCGTGCTGGTTTTGCGCCAGATCCGCGCCAGCCTGCGCTATCAACGCGAGCTTATTGTGCTGCGTGACGATCTCACGCGCTCTAACCATATTCTTCAGGATCTGGCGCTGCTGGATGGCTTAACCGGGCTGCCTAATCGTCGCCAGTTCGATATCTATCTGGAACAGTGTATGACGCGCGCGCAGGCAACCGGCGCGCCGGTGTCACTGGTGATGTGCGATATCGACTATTTTAAAAGCTACAACGACACGCTGGGCCATGTGGCGGGCGATGAGTGCCTGAAAGCGGTGGGTGAAATTCTGCATCATCTGCCGCTGCACAAATCTGACAGAGTGGCGCGCTATGGCGGCGAAGAGTTTGCCATTATTCTGCCCGGTGCGAACGCACATGCTGCTGAACAGGTGGCGATGCGCGCGCTCAGGGCCATTTATGATGCCCGGCTGGCGCATCCGGCGACGCCGATGGTGGAGAAAGTACTGACGATTAGCGCTGGCACCGCCACGATGACAGGTGACGACGCCAGTGGAGAGACGCTAAAAAACCAGGCCGACGAGGCGCTTTATCAGGCCAAACGCGCGGGCCGCAACTGCGTGGCGGGTGCCACAGGCGTGAGCCACACGCGGCTGGACACACCCTATCACGCGTGACGGGCGCGGCGGCGTCCGTAATAAAATCCGGCAAGTAAGGATGCCTGTGCGGCGGCGGGCAGCCACAGCGGCCATACAAAGAAAACGTCCTTCGCGAGCAGCCAGACGTATGCGCTCGGGAGCCAGCCGGCAAAGAATAGCGCCCCCCGCGGCGCGTCTGGCAAAAACCCCGCCCTGGTACTGAACACGGCGGCACACAGCAGATACCAGACAAGCACCGCCCAGAACACCCGCGCGCTGTCGGGGCGTCGTGTCGCCTGGTGTTTGCCAAGCAGCGCCAGTGACACGCCTTGCAGCACCAGCAGTACGGCGATACCGATGTTCGCTGAGGCATATGTGCGCATCACGCCTGAAAGCGCGAAATCCGCCACCGCGCCGTATACCTGAGCCAGTAATGGCGCGCCTGCCAGCGAGACGAGCAGCGCGCGCGCCCATGTTGTTTTCTTCGTCATCCTTGCCTTTCGCACCCATAAAAAAACCAGAGCGTCGCCACTCTGGTTGTGTTGATAACACGTCGATCTTACAGGCGTACAGGCGTGATGTGCCAGATATTTTCCGCGTACTCCTGAATGGTGCGGTCTGAGGAGAAGTAGCCCATGTTCGCGATGTTATGCATCGCGCGTGTGGTCCATACTTCCGGCTGCAGATAAAGCTCGTCCACCTTCTCCTGACAATCCACGTAGCTGCGGTAATCCGCCAGTACCTGATAGTGATCGCCAAAGTTAATCAGCGAATCCACCAGATCGCGGTAGCGGCCCGGCTCTTCAGGGCTGAACACCCCGGTCGCTATCTGGGTCAGTACCTGGCGTAACTCTTCATCCTTCTCGTAGTAATCGCGCGGGTTATAGCCTGCGCGACGCAGCGCTTCTACTTCATCCGCCGTGTTACCGAAGATGAAAATGTTCTCTTCGCCGACATGCTCCTGCATCTCCACGTTCGCGCCATCGAGCGTGCCGATGGTCAGCGCGCCGTTGAGCGCAAACTTCATGTTACTGGTGCCGGACGCCTCGGTACCCGCGAGAGAAATCTGCTCCGAGAGATCGGCTGCCGGAATGATGAGCTGCGCAAGGCTGACGCTGTAGTTTGGGATAAACACCACTTTCAGGCGATCCTTCACGTCCGCGTCGTTGTTGATGACCTTCGCCACATCGTTGATCAGGTGAATAATGTGCTTCGCCATGTAATACGCCGAAGCCGCTTTACCGGCGAAAATATTCACGCGCGGCACCCATTCCAGATCCGGATCGGCTTTGATGCGGTTATAGCGCGTAATGACGTGCAGCACGTTCATCAACTGACGCTTGTACTCGTGAATACGCTTGATCTGCACGTCAAAGAGCGCTTTCGGGTTGACCACGACATTGAGATGCTGCGCGATGTAAATCGCCAGGCGTTTTTTGTTCTCAAGCTTGGCTTCGCGCACCTGCTGGTTCACCGTCGGGTAGTCGATGTGCTGTTCCAGTTCGCTCAGCTGGCTGAGATCGGTGCGCCAGGTGCGCCCGATATTCTCATCCAGCACCTCTGAGAGCGACGGGTTCGCCAGCGCCAGCCAGCGGCGCGGCGTCACGCCGTTGGTGACGTTCAAAAAGCGCATCGGGAAGATGTTGGCGAAATCGGCAAACAGCGACTGGACCATCAGGTTCGAGTGCAGTTCAGACACGCCATTTACTTTGTGGCTGATAATGACCGCAAGCCAGGCCATACGCACGCGACGCCCGCCCGACTCGTCGATAATCGACACGCGGCTTAAGAGCCCGGTATCGTTCGGGTATTGCTCCTGAATGGTACGCAGGAAATAATCGTTAATTTCAAAAATGATCTGCAGATGGCGCGGCAGGATCTTGCCGAGCATATCCACAGGCCAGGTCTCCAGCGCCTCGCTCATCAGCGTATGGTTGGTGTAGGAGAATACCTGACAGGTTACTTCGAACGCTTCGTCCCAGCTGAACTTATGCTCGTCGATAAGCAGGCGCATCAGCTCCGGAATCGACAATACCGGGTGGGTGTCGTTCAGGTGAATCGCCACTTTCTGCGCCAGGTTGGCGTAGGTTTTATGCAGCATGTAGTGGCGGTTTAAGATGTCCTGCACCGTCGCCGAGACCAGGAAATACTCCTGACGCAGACGAAGCTCGCGCCCGGAATAGGTGGAATCGTCCGGATAAAGCACGCGCGACACGTTCTCGGAGTGGTTTTTATCTTCCACCGCCGCGAAGTAGTCGCCCTGGTTGAACTTACCGAGGTTAATCGCGCTACTGGCCTGGGCACTCCAGAGCCGCAGCGTGTTAGTGGCATCGGTGTCGTAGCCAGGAACAATCTGGTCAGAGGCAACCGCGATAATTTCTTCAGTTTCCACCCAGCGGGTCTTTTTGCCTTCCTGCTGAATACGCCCGCCGAAACGCACTTTATAACGCGTGTTGTGGCGCTGGAACTCCCACGGGTTGCCATATTCCAGCCAGTAATCCGGCGATTCTTTCTGGCGACCGTCAACGATGTTTTGCTTAAACATCCCGTAGTCGTAGCGAATGCCATAACCGCGGCCCGGCAGGCCGAGCGTCGCCAGCGAATCCAGGAAACAGGCCGCAAGGCGCCCGAGGCCGCCGTTGCCAAGACCGGGGTCGTTTTCTTCGTCGATGAGTTCTTCCAGGCTCAGGCCCATCCCCTCCAGCGCGTCCCGCACATCTTCATAGATGCCAAGCGACAACAGGGCGTTTGAGAGCGTGCGGCCAATCAGAAACTCCATCGACAGATAGTAAACCTGTCGCACTTCCTGTGAGAGTTGCGCGCGAGTAGAGCGCAGCCAGCGCTCCACCATGCGATCGCGCACCGCAAACAGCGTGGCGTTCAGCCATTCATGTTTGTTAGCGATGGCCGGATCTTTACCGATGGTGAACATCAGCTTGTAAGCGATAGAGTGCTTTAACGCCTCCACGCTCAGGGTTGGCGACGCATAGCTAAAGGGTTCATTCATCGACGTGTTCCTTTACAACAAGCGTTGATAAAGTTCGCGGTAGGATTTCGCCGCGACCTGCCAGCTAAAGTCCATCCCCATCGCCTGACGCTGTACAAAACGCCAGAGGGACGGACGGGACCACAATACGAAAGCGCGCCGGATAGCCCGCAGCAGCGACCAGGCGTTGCTGTCTTCAAAGACAAAACCGCTGGCGATGCCGTCCGCCAGGTTCTCCAGCGAGCTGTCGGAAACGGTATCCGCAAGCCCACCGGTGCGACGCACCAGCGGCAGCGTGCCATATTTCAGGCCGTAGAGCTGCGTTAACCCGCACGGCTCAAAGCGGCTCGGCACTAAAATCACATCCGCGCCGCCCATAATGCGGTGCGAGAACGCCTCGTGATAGCCAATCTGCACGCCGACCTGGCCCGGGTGTTCCGCCGCGGCGGCGAGGAACCCTTCCTGAAGCACCGGATCGCCTGCGCCCAGCAGTGCCAGTTGACCGCCCTGCTCCAACAGGCCCGGCAGCGCCTCCAGTACCAGATCCAGCCCTTTCTGGCTGGTGAGGCGGCTGACCACCGCAAACAGCGGCACTTTGTCATTCACCTTCAGGCCCATCGCAATCTGCAACTGGCGTTTGTTTTCCGCTTTCTCTTCCAGCGTATCGCGGGTATAGCGCGAGGCCAGCAATAAGTCGTGCGCCGGGTTCCAGATGTTTTCATCCACGCCGTTCAGGATGCCCGACAGCCGCCCTTCGCTGTGGCGCTGTTTCAGCAGCCCTTCCAGGCCATAGGCGAACTGCGGCTCGGTGATTTCGCGCGCGTAGGTCGGGCTCACCGCCGTAATATGATCGGCATAGTAGAGGCCCGCCTTGAGGAACGAAATCTCGCCGTTGAACTCCAGCCCATTCATATTAAACATCGACCATGGCAATCCGATTTCATCCATGTGATGCGCATAAAACATGCCTTTATAGGCGAGGTTATGCACCGTAAACACGGATTTCGCCGGACGCCCGCGCGCTGCCAGATACGCAGGCGTCAGACCCGCATGCCAGTCATGCGCGTGAACGATATCAGGCCGCCAGAACGGATCGAGCCCGGCCGCCATCTCGCTGCCCACCCAACCCAGCAGGGCGAAGCGAATCACGTTGTCGGCGTAGGCGTAAAGGTTGGTGTCGTGATAAGGGCTGCCCGGACGATCATAGAGATGCGGCGCATCGATAAGATAGATGCCGACGCCGTTGAAGTGTCCGTATAACAAAGAGATACGCCCGGCGAAGGTGTCACGACGCGTAATCACTTTGGCATCCGCGACCCCGCGACGGAGATCGGGGAAGCCTGGCAGTAGCACGCGCGTATCCACCCCTTCGGCAATCTGCGCAGCAGGCAACGCGCCAAGGACATCCGCCAGACCACCCGTTTTCAGTAGCGGAAAAAGTTCAGAACATACATGTAAGACCTGCATTATCTCTCCCGTTGAAAGTCACAGCGCAACAGGCGCGCCGAACGCGAAACCATCGCGCGCGGAAATTCTCGTCCGTGCGCACATAATCCTTGTGCGACTCAGGCTGACAAACGCGCCAGCATGTCGCGGGTCACCAAAACAATTCCCTCTTCGGAGCGGTAGAAACGGCGAGCATCCTCTTCGGCGTTTTCGCCAATCACCATTCCTTCAGGGATAACACAGGCCCGGTCGATGATGCAGCGACGCAGGCGGCAGGAGCGGCCAACCCAGACATCAGGCAGCAGCACCGCAGAATCAATATTGCAAAACGAGTTCACGCGCACGCGCGGGAACAGCACCGACTGCACCACCACCGATCCGGAAATTATGCAGCCGCCGGAGACCAGCGAGTTCAGCGTCATGCCGTGGCTGCCGGAGCGGTCCTGCACGAACTTGGCAGGCGGCAACGACTCCATGTGCGTACGAATCGGCCAGTCCTGGTCATACATATCCAGCTCCGGCGTCACCGAGGCGAGATCGAGATTCGCCTTCCAGTACGCCTCAAGCGTCCCCACGTCGCGCCAGTACGGCTCGGCGTTCGGATCGGACTGCACGCATGAAAGCGGGAACGGATGCGCGTAGGCTTCGCCGCTGTACGTCACTTTCGGGATAATGTCTTTCCCGAAGTCGTGGCTGGAGGATTCGTTTTTGTCATCCTCTTCCAGCAACTCATAAAGATAGTCGGCATCAAAAATATAGATGCCCATACTGGCGAGCGCTTTAGTATCGTCGCCAGGCATCGAAGGCGGGTTGGCGGGCTTTTCCACAAAGTCGATGACTTTGCTGTTCTCATCGACCGCCATGACCCCAAATGCACGTGCTTCCGCCACCGGTACCGGTAGACAGGCCACGGTGCAGCGCGCGCCTTTTTCGACATGGTCGATAAGCATGCGCGAGTAGTCCTGCTTGTAGATGTGATCGCCCGCGAGGATGACCACATACTCCGCTTTGTAGCGACGAATGATGTCGAGGTTCTGAGTCACGGCATCCGCGGTGCCGCGATACCAGGTTTCGCCGTGTACGCGCTGCTGGGCGGGCAGAAGGTCGACGAATTCATTCATCTCTTCGCTGAAGAACGACCAGCCGCGCTGGATGTGCTGCACCAGCGTGTGCGACTGATACTGCGTAATCACCCCAATGCGCCGAATGCCCGAGTTAATGCAGTTCGACAGCGCGAAATCGATAATGCGGAATTTACCGCCGAAATGAACGGCGGGCTTGGCGCGGGTCGCGGTCAAGTCTTTCAACCGCGTGCCGCGGCCCCCAGCCAGAATCAGCGCCACGGATTTCAACGGCAACTGCCTTGCCAGCATCAACGGATCTTTCTTTTCAAGCCTGACCATGACGAACTCTTGTTTATGACTTCCGGAAGACGCACACACCGTGCGCAGGCCCATGCCATACAGCCATGACAACCGGATTATCCTCTCCGGCAAATGGAGGAACGGCGCGCCATTCCCCTTCAGGTAATACGATCTCGCTTACTTCATCGCGGCCGTTAAGGGTAACAAGCCAGCGATCGGACAAGAGGATTTGCAGCTGGCGTGCGCCGCTGTGCCACTCCTCGGGTCGCATCGGCGCGCCTGCGGCGTTCAGCCAGCGGACGTTGCCGTCGTTCTCTTCCCACCACCGTGAAGCGGTGAGCGCCGGGATCTGTCTGCGCAGGCGAATCAGCGCCGCGGTATACGCGACAAGCCCTTCGTCCGCCTGCGACCAGTCAAACCAGGTCAGTTCGTTATCCTGGCAATACGCATTGTTATTGCCATGCTGGCTGTGGCCCTGTTCATCGCCCGCCAGCAGCATCGGCGTGCCCTGCGACAGCAGCAGCGACGCCAGCAGCGCATGCGTGCTCGCACGCCGCGCATCCTGAACGCTCTGCCCGCCGCCCAGGCCCTCATAACCGTGATTATTGCTGTGGTTTTCCCACGCGCCGTCGCGGTTATCTTCACCGTTCGCTTCGTTATGCTTGCCGTTAAACGACACGCAGTCGCGCAGCGTAAAACCGTCATGCGCCGTCACCAGATTGACGCACGCCCACGGCTCACGGCCGTTTCTGCGGTATACATCCGCCGATGCGGCGACACGTGTGGCGACTTCGCCCACATCCAGCTCGCTTCGCAGCCAGAAGCGGCGCATATCGTCGCGAAAGCGGTCGTTCCACTCGGCGAACGGCGGCGGATAGTTGCCCACCTGATAGCCGCCGGGGCCGATATCCCACGGCTCAACGATAAGCTTCACCGCGGACAGCGACCGGTCGCGGCGCATCGCCTCAAAAAGCGGCGCATCCTGACGAAATTCCGGCGTGCGGCCCATGACCGTCGCCAGATCGAACCGGAAACCGTCAACGTGGCACTGCTCCACCCAGAATTTCAGGCAGCCGATGGCATAATCCACCACCGCCGGATGGCTCAGGTTCAGCGTGTTACCGCAGCCGGTCCAGTTGTGATAATCGCCGTCGTCCTGTATCCAATAATAGCTACGGTTATCAATTCCGCGCAGGGAGAAGGTCGGTCCTTCGAGATCCAGTTCGGCGCTGTGGTTAAGCACCACATCGAGAATGACCTCGATGCCCGCTTTATGCAGCGCTTTGACGGCGTCGCGAAATTCATTGAGCGCCGCCTGCGGCGCGGGCTGCGAGGCGTAACGCGTCTCGATGGCCCACAGCGCCAGCGGGTTGTAGCCCCAGTAGTTAGCGAGGCCGAGACGTTGCAGCCGCGGCTCGCTACAGAATTTCGCAACAGGTTGTAACTCCAGCGCCGTAATGCCGAGCCGCTGGAACCAGGCGATCATCGCCGGGTGGCCGAGCGCCGCATAGGTACCGCGTAGGGCAGGCGGAATGTCCGGGTGCAGGCGCGTTAAGCCGCGCACGTGCGCCTCGTAAATCACCGTCTCGCCCCAGGCGATGTTGGGCGGCGCGTCGTCTTCCCAGTCGTAGCGGTCATCCATCACGACCGATTTCGGCATCGCGTCGCGGTTGTCACGCGGGTCCGGCGTGTCGATGCCGCCATACAGGCGCGGATCGTCGATAACATCGCCCTCCACGCCGCGAGCGCATGGATCGAGCAGCAGTTTCGCCGGGTTGAAGCGGTGACCCTGCGCCGGGTTCCACGGGCCATGCACGCGGTAGCCATAGCGCAGGCCAGGACGCGCGCCCGGCAGATAACCGTGCCAGACGTCGCCGCTACGCGCAGGCAGCGCGTAACGCGTTTCGTTGCCGCTTGCATCAAACAGGCACAGCTCCACCTTTTCCGCATGCGCGGAAAACAGCGTGAAATTCACGCCCGCGCCGTCAAACCAGGCGCCAGGCGGAGCGGAATGGCCTGCGTTAAGCTGCATCATCTGCCTCTCTGACCAGCCAGATAGTGGCAAGCGGCGGCAGCGTCAGGGAGAGCGAGTTGTCGCGCCCGTGGCTGGCGATAGCCTCGCTGCGCACCTTGCCACCGTTCCCGGCGTTGCTGCCATGATAGTGCTGCGAATCCGTATTCAGGATTTCGCGCCATTCGCCCGGCTGGTTAATGCCAAAGCGATAGTTATGGCGCACCACCGGCGTGAAGTTACTGGCGACAATGATTTCATTGCCCTGCGAATCGCGGCGCACGAAGATAAATACCGAGTTCTGGTTATCCTCTACCACTAACCATTCGAAGCCATAAGGATCGAAATCAAGTTCATGCAGCGCTTTGTGGTGGCGATATGTGGAATTGAGATCGCGCACCAGTCTTTGCACGCCGTGGTGCCAGTTGTCGTCGCCTTCCAGCAGATGCCAGTCGAGGCTGGCGTCGTGGTTCCACTCGCGCCCCTGCGCAAACTCGTTGCCCATGAACAGCAGTTTTTTACCCGGGAAGCCCCACATCCACGCGTAGTAGGCGCGCAGGTTGGCGAATTTCTGCCAGGCGTCGCCAGGCATACGGTCAAGGATGGATTTTTTGCCATGCACCACTTCGTCATGCGACAGCGGCAGGACAAAGTTTTCGGTGTAGTTGTAAATCATCCCGAAGGTCATTTTGTGGTGATGGTACTGGCGATAGACCGGATCGAGCTTCATGTAGTCGAGCGTGTCGTGCATCCAGCCCAGGTTCCACTTGTACCAGAAACCAAGCCCGCCCGATTCCGGCGGCCGTGAGACACCAGGGAAATCGGTAGACTCTTCCGCCATCGTCACCGCGCCGTTGACCTGCTCGCCGATAATGCGGTTGGTGTTGCGCAGAAACTCCATCGCCTCCAGGTTTTCGCGCCCGCCGTACTGGTTCGGGATCCACTCGCCTTCTTTGCGGCTGTAGTCGCGATAAATCATTGAGGCGACGGCGTCCACACGCAGCGCGTCGATGCCAAAACGCTCCGTCCAGTAGAGCGCGTTGCCCACCAGGAAGTTGCTCACTTCGCGGCGGCCATAGTTGTAGATAAGCGTGTTCCAGTCCTGGTGATAGCCTTCGCGCGGGTCGCTGTGCTCATAGAGCGCCGTGCCGTCAAAATTCGCCAGCGCGAAATCATCGGACGGGAAGTGGCCCGGCACCCAGTCGAGAATAACGTTCAGCCCCGCGGCGTGCGCGGCGTTGATGAAATAGCGGAACTCTTCGCGCGTGCCAAAACGGCGCGTCGGCGCGTACAGCCCGGTCGGCTGATAGCCCCAGCTGCCGTCGAACGGGTGTTCGTTAACCGGTAACAGTTCGATATGGGTAAAGCCCATCCACTTTACATACGGGATCAGCTGGTCAGCCAGCTCGCGGTAGCTTAGCCAGAAATTGTTATCGGTATGGCGACGCCATGAACCCAGATGCACTTCGTAAATCGAGATCGGCGCATCGAAGCGGTTAGCGTCCTGACGCGCCGTGTTCGGCTCGACTTTTTCCGGCAGGCCGCAGATAAGCGACGCGGTATCCGGGCGCATCTGCGCCTCAAACGCATACGGGTCGGATTTCATGCGCAAATGGCCGTTCGCGTCGATCATTTCATATTTATAGAGCTGGCCGTTGTGCGCGCCGGGGATGAAGAGTTCCCAGATGCCGCTCTCTTTACGCAGACGCATCGGGTGGCGGCGGCCATCCCAGTAGTTGAACTGCCCCACCACGGAGACGCGCTGCGCGTTGGGTGCCCAGACGGAAAAGCGCGTGCCGGTGACGCCGTCCATCGTATCCGGATGCGCGCCGAGCGTTTCATAAGGACGTAAATGCGTGCCTTCGGAAAGCAGCCAGACATCCAGCTCCTGAAGCAGCGGCCCGAAGCGATACGGGTCATCAATCAGATTTTGCTGTCCGTGCCAGACCACGGCCAGTTGATAGCGAAAAGGATTTTTACGACGCGGCATCACGCCGCTGAAAAAACCGCGAGAATCCAGACACTCAAGCTTGCCCACTTTACGCCCGGTCTTGGGTTCGATGACCCAGACTTCAGTAGCGTCGGGAAGCAGCGCACGGACTTCGATCCCGGCGTCGGTGGTGTGCATGCCCAGAACGGAGAAAGGATCCGAAAAATGGCCCGCAATCAGCGCATTAATCACGTCTCTTGAGACACGATCAGACATGGTTATCATCCTGTTTATTTGGTGTCGCCCCATTCCAGCCTTACGCCTTCGCGTCCGGTAGCGACACTCTTAATGACCTGAACGGGCAGAGCCTGAAGCATTCCTGCGGCTGTGCCGTTCCACCTGGAAGTATGACGAGTAAGACCCGTCTTATGCTAAGCATAGCCAGGGGATTCTGTTCCCCCTCAGAAAATATGAAACATTCGTCTTTTCTTTAGTGACGGACGTAAAAAAAGAGCGCCGAAGCGCTCTTTTTTAATGTTGTTTATGCCAGCTGACGCAGCATACGCCGCAGCGGCTCGGCAGCGCCCCAGAGAAGCTGGTCGCCGACGGTAAACGCCGAGAGATACTCCGGCCCCATGTTGAGCTTGCGCAGGCGTCCGACCGGCGTGCTGAGCGTGCCGGTGACCGCCGCAGGCGTTAATTCACGTACGGTGATATCGCGGTCGTTCGGCACCACTTTCACCCAGTCGTTATGACCCGCCAGCAGCGATTCAATGGTGGCAATCGAGACATCTTTTTTCAGCTTCAGCGTAAACGCCTGACTGTGGCAGCGCAGCGCGCCGATACGCACGCACAGGCCGTCGACAGGAATAGTTGATGACGTGCCGAGGATTTTGTTGGTCTCGGCCTGGCCTTTCCACTCTTCACGGCTCTGACCATTATCGAGCTGTTTGTCGATCCACGGGATAAGCCCGCCCGCCAGCGGTACGCCGAAATTATCCACCGGCAGTTCGCCGCTGCGGGTAAGCTGCGTGACTTTGCGTTCGATATCGAGAATGGCGGAAGCCGGGTCGGCGAGTTCCGCCGCCACGTGCTGTTGCAGCAGGCCCATCTGGGTCAGCAGTTCGCGCATATGGCGCGCGCCGCCGCCGGACGCCGCCTGGTATGTGGCGACAGACGCCCACTCCACCAGGTTTTCCGCAAACAGGCCGCCCAGCGACATCAGCATCAGGCTAACGGTGCAGTTGCCGCCGACAAAGGTTTTCACGCCTTTATTCAGCCCGTCGGTGATCACATGCTGGTTCACCGGGTCGAGAATGATAATGGCGTCATCTTTCATACGCAGCGAGGACGCCGCGTCAATCCAGTAGCCCTGCCAGCCGCTTTCACGGAGCTTTGGATAGATTTCGTTGGTATAATCGCCGCCCTGGCAGGTCACGATAATGTCCAGCGCCTTCAGCGCTTCCAGATTGTAAGCATCCTGAAGCGTGCCGCCGCCCTGTGCGCCAAAGGTGGGCGCGGGCTGGCCAAGCTGGGAAGTAGAGAAAAAGACAGGACGAATGGCGTCAAAATCGCGCTCTTCCACCATGCGTTGCATGAGTACAGAGCCGACCATACCGCGCCAGCCGATAAAACCAACATTTTTCATAACCCGTGTTCCTGCGAGATGTGCTTTGTGTGCGTGTCGGGAGAGCCCCGGAGATACTTTCACCATACAAAATGCAGCTAAAGTGGCAAGTGAAATTAATCAATGATCGCCTGAACATCAGAAACAGAGCTAATCAGGCGTCACGTTTACCGTTATCAGGACGCTTTTATGAATGACATTCTCTCCGCCGCCGTCCTGCTGATCCTGATTATGGATCCGCTGGGCAACCTGCCGATTTTTATGTCGGTGCTCAAGCATACCGAGCCGAAACGCCGTCGGGCGATTATGGTACGCGAGCTGTTTATCGCGCTGCTACTGATGCTTATTTTCCTGTTCGCGGGCGAGAAGATCCTGGCGTTCCTGAATCTGCGCGCCGAAACCGTCTCTATCTCCGGCGGCATTATTCTGTTCCTTATCGCCATCAAAATGATTTTCCCGAGCCACGAAGGCAACAGCACTGGCCTTCCCGCCGGTGAAGAGCCGTTTATCGTGCCGCTGGCGATCCCGCTGGTCGCAGGCCCAACGCTGCTCGCGACGCTGATGCTGCTGTCGCACCAGTACCCGAACCAGATGGGGCATTTAGTCATCGCGCTGCTGCTCGCCTGGGGCGGCACATTTGTCATCCTGTTGCAGTCTTCGCTCTTTTTACGGCTGCTCGGCGAGAAAGGCGTCAACGCGCTGGAGCGCCTGATGGGGCTGGTACTGGTGATGCTCGCCACCCAGATGTTCCTGGATGGCATCCGGGCGTGGATGAAGGGTTAGGAACCCCAAACGCGATGTGCTAAAATTTGTACAATACCGGAGGTAATTTTTATGCCGAAAAATGCGTCTCCCAGCGTTGCCAGCAAGGTTCGCCACCTTGCTGCTGTTCATAATATTTCAGCCAGTTGTGACAGTACGAGCCGTATGGCGACGGCGATTACCCGTCTCGCTGGCGATACGGTGGTTCTTGATAACGTCGAGCAACTGCTCGTTAATCTCAAAAGAAAAGGCGTGCTGACTAAAGCCGAAAGCCTGTCACTGCAGGCGGATTATCTGGAAGAAAAGCGTCAGTCTACAAGGAAAGTGCGTGCGTGATCTTCGATCCTTTTGGTGACTTCGAAACGGCGGGTTACTTACAAAATACCTTAGGGTTGAAAAACCCTGCTGACGTTAAGAAATCCGAGCATTTCGTTTTTGAACTGGGAATCGAAGAAGCGCTCCAGTTTCTGGCTGAGCAAGCCACCCTTGATTACGCTGCTATTTTAAAAGTTCACGAGATCCTTTTTTCAGGCTTCTATCCCTGGGCAGGTCACGATCGCCATGAGCTTGCCCCCGATCTCGCCATATTTAAAGGAAGCGCGGAAAATCCCCGCCATACGGTTTTTGCGCATCCGAAAGAGATTAAACGTGCCGTTGATTATGCATTGCAATTAGCCTCTGACAGTAAGCGGTTCAGGAAACGGCCGGGGGAAGTGATGGGCGTCCTGGCGCTGGCGCATCCTTTTCTTGACGGTAATGGCAGAACGCTTTTGCTGTTCTATATGGAACTCTCTTACCGTGCGGGTTTTTCTATAGACTGGTCCAGAACCCACAAAGATGATTACCTGAGCGCGCTGAGTGCTGAAATTGACGACCCGAGCAAAGGCTGTCTTGATGGCTATTTACAACCCTTTGTCGTGGATATTTCCAGCCGCGATGAATGGCCTGAAATGATTGGCGGCATTAAAGGACTGGACGGTCTGGATAAAGAAAATATTACCTATCAGAGTCTGGACAATCCTGACATTCAAAATCTCTATCTGACGAGAAAGTACTACTTTTCCGAAAACAGCGAAAAATAAAAAAGGGCTTCCGTCGGGAAGCCCTTTTTGTTGATGATTCAGGAAAGCAGCGTAAACGCAATCATTCCGACAATCGCGCCGGTGGTGCCGAGCAACGTTTCCATCATCGTCCAGGTCTTGAGCGTTTGCGCTTCGGTGGCGCCGGTGAATTTACCGAACAGCCAGAAACCGGCGTCGTTGACGTGGCTTACCACAATCGAGCCGCCTGCGATGCAGATAGACAGCGCAGCAAGCTGCGCGCCGGAGAAGTGCAGTTGTTCGATAACCGGCATCACCAGGCCTACCGCCGTCAGGCAGGCGACGGTCGCGGAGCCCTGAATAATGCGCACCGCGGCAGCCAGCACAAAGCAGGTCAGCGCAATCGGCAGGCCCATACCAGTCAGTGCGCCGCCGAGCGCCGGGCCAACGCCAGAATCCACCAGCACCTGTTTGAACACGCCGCCTGCGCCAATCACCAGCAGAATAATGCCCGCCGGTTGCAGCGCCTGGCCGCAGATCGCCATGACTTTCTCTTTTTCCATGCCCTGACGACGCGCCAGGCCGTAAATCGCCACCAGACAGGCGACGAGAATCGCGGTAAACGGATGGCCGATAAACTGCAGCCATTCGTAGAGCGTCGAGCCTTGCTCGGTAAAACGCGCGGCGATGGTTTTCAGGCCCACCAGCACCAGCGGCAGCAGAATCAGCGAAAGGCTGAAGCCGAAGGACGGCAGTTTGCCTTCGCCGAGGTGCGGCTCGCTGATGTCGTCAGGGATGTGCAGCTCGACATAACGGCTGATGAAATTACCGAAAAGCGGCCCGGCGATCAGCATGCCGGGGATGGCCGCGCACAGGCCGATTAAAATCATCCAGCCAAAATCGGCGTGCATCTGCGAGGCGAGCAGCATCGGCGCAGGCCCCGGCAGCAGAAACGCCGCGGCGGCAGCGACGCCCGCAAACAGCGGGATCACTAGCTTCACAAGGTTGGTGCCGGTGTGGCGCGCCATGGAGAACGCGACGCTAATCAACAGCACAATCGCCACTTCGAAAAACAGCGGCAGCGCGCAAATCAGGCCCGCCAGACCAATCGCGTAATGCGCGCGGCTGTGGCCGAAGGATTTCAGCATTTTGACGGCAATCTGATCGACCGCGCCGGTTTCATGCAGGATTTTGCCGAACATCGCGCCCAGCGCCACCACCACGGCCAGAAAGCCGAGCGTGCCGCCCATGCCTTTTTCCATCGTGGCGGCGATTTTATCGAGCGGCATGCCGGAGAAAAGCCCGGCCCCGATGGAAACCACCATCAGTGCGACAAAGGCGTGCATGCGCGCCTTCATCACCAGGAACAGCAGAAGTAAAACGGACCCTACTGCCGTTAAAACGAGGGTTAATGTATTCACGACTTACTCGCCTTTGTTGATAAGCGCGATCGTGCTGTCGATAACGTCGTCGAGCGACGGGTTGATATCCACAATCAGCACATCTTTTTCGTCTTCCTGCGGGGCTTCCAGCGCCTCGAACTGCGTCACCAGCATTTGCGGCTTGAAGAAGTGCCCTTTGCGCGCGCGCAGGCGGCTTTCGATCACTTCAAAATCGCCTTTCAGCCAGATGAAAGAGAGGTTCGGGTTGCCGCTGCGCAGAATATCGCGATAGCGTTTTTTCAGCGCCGAGCAGACGATGAGCGACACTTTGTTGGTGCGCTGCATGGCGAAAGCGGCGTCGTTGAGCGCCTGCAACCACGGCGTGCGGTCGTCATCGTTAAGCGGATCGCCCGCCGCCATTTTCATAATATTGCGGCGCGGATGCAGAAAGTCGCCATCGAGAAACGCGGCTTTCAGACGATGCGCGACTTCGCTGGCGACAACGGATTTCCCGCTGCCGGAAACGCCCATCAGGATATAAATATGGTGATCATGATTGGTCGTGCTCATTGCAGTACTCCCCTGGCAAAGGCATTACGGATAATGTTACGGGTAACTGTTAACGGTAACATTGTCTGGCTCACACTGAAAATTAGCAATTTCCGCAGGTGCTCAGCATGAATAAGTGTGAGCCAGTTCAAATTTGTGGGATTAAATCGAGCCGCCTGGCGAGAGGGTAAAACCGAGATCGAGCATTTGCGGCGTAACGGTTTCACCACGAATGCGCGCCAGCAAACGCTCCGCGCCGATGCGTCCCATACGCTCGCGCGGCGTGAGCACGCTGGCGAGCTGCGGCTCCATCACCTGGCCAATATCGTGGCCGTGAAAACCGGCAATCGCCATATCTTCAGGAATGCGCAGGCCCAGGCGCTGGCACTCGAACGCGGCGCCGATCGCCAGATCGTCATTGGTGCAAAAGATGCTGTCGAGCTGCGGATACTCACGGCGCGCCTGGCGCAGCAGTTCGCTGCCGGTCGAGAAAGACGAAGAGTGTTCCACCATCACGCTGTAGGGCGTGAGACCCGCGTCGAGCATCGCCTGCTCGTAGCCCTTCTGTTTCATGATGGTGCGCTCGTCGAGACGCGCGCCGAGATACGCCACGTGGCGATGGCCGCGCGCGATGATGGCCGCCGTCATCTGGCGGGCGGCGTCAAAGTTATCAAACCCCACGGCGATATCCAGACACGGCGAGACGCTGTCCATCAGCTCCACCACCGGAATGCCCGCCACTTCAATCATCTTGAGAGTGCGCGGCGTGTGGTTACGCTCGGTTAAAATCAGGCCGTCGATATTCCAGGAGAGCATCGACTCCAGGCGCTCCTCTTCCAGCTCCGGCTTGTAGCCGTAGTGGGCGAGCATGGTCTGGTAGCCGTGCGCGTCTATAACGCTTTCGATACCGCGTAAGACTTCGGCGAACACCTGGTTGGTCAGAGAAGGCAGCAGCACGCCAATGGCGCGGCTGGTCGCGTTAGAGAGAATATCCGGCGCGCGGTTGGGAATGTAGCCAAGCTCATCCAGCGCCGCCGCGATTTTACTGCGCAGCGCCAGCGAGACTTGCTCGGGGTTGCGCAGGTAGCGGCTGATGGTCATTTTGGTCACGCCGACGCGATCGGCCACATCCTGAAGTACCGGTCTTCTCTTTTTCATCGTCCTGAAGGGGGGATAAGGTCATGGGTAATAACCAGTTTATCACGGACGCGCAACAACCTTCCCCTGTTTAGAGGAAGGTTGCGAGAGAGGTTCAGGATTTATCAGACCGGCGGCAGATCGAACAGCAGGATTTCGCTGTCGCTGTCGGCGTGGATTGCAAGCGTCGCTTCATCCCAGATGGCCAGGCCGTCGCTGGTGGTCGCGCGGGTGCCGTTGATGGTCACATCGCCCTTCACGACCTGGATCCAGACACGGCGGCCAGCGGCGGGTGCATACTCACCGTCTTCGCCATTCAGCAATGCCCAGCGCGACAGTTCCATATCCTGATGCACTTTCAGCGAGCCGTCGCGGGCATCCGGCGACAGGACCAGCTGGCGGCCCTGGGCGGCGTCGAAGCGGCGCTGCTCGTAGCGCGGCTCAATGCCGTTTTCAGACGGAATAATCCAGATCTGGTACAGGCGCAGACGCTCGGTGGCGCTCGGGTTGTACTCCGAATGGCGCACGCCGGTCCCGGCGCTCATTATCTGGAATTCCCCGGCAGGCACCTGCTCTTTGTTGCCCATGCTGTCCTGATGCTCCACCGCGCCTTCCAGCACGTAGGTCAGGATTTCCATGTCTTTATGCGGATGCGTACCGAACCCCTGGCCTGCGTCGATCACGTCGTCGTTAATGACACGCAGGGCGGAAAAGCCCATGAAATTCGGGTCGTAATAGTTAGCGAACGAGAAGGTGTGCCAGGAATCCAGCCAGCCGTGGTTGGCGTGGCCGCGGTCTTGTGCTTTGCGTAAATAGATCATCGTGTACCCCCTTAGCGATTTGATGGGGTAAGTGTGGACCTGTTACGTCCGCGATCATAGAGGGTGAAAATTGACTCCTCTGTTCAAATTTTGTGAACAAGAACAGAGGAGCCGACAGGCCTTATTTCGCAAGGGTTACGGTAGCGGGAGACGCCTGCTCGAAACCGCGTTCGAGGATCTCAAGGTTCGTGAGCACATCAGATTCTCTGACGTAATTTGGCGCGCCGTTGACGAGCGTATCATAGAGCGCGTCATAGACGCGGCCATAGTCGCCCTCCTCCGGTTTAATCTCTTCGCGCACCGTTTCGCCCTGCGCGTTGACATACTCCAGATGCCCGATGCTCTCATCCGCCGCAAAGCCCGGTTCGCCCGGCATAATCCCGGCTTTCAGGCTGGTCTCCTGCTGGTCGATGCCATATTTGATAAACGAGCCCTTTTTGCCGTGAACGGTAAATTTCGGGTAGTCGATTTTGACGTAGTGGCTGGTTTTGACGATGGCTTTCAGATCGCCATAAAACAGCTGCGCCTCGAAGGTATCGTCCGGGTTCGCTTTGTTGCGCAGGCTGCGGATGTCATAGCTGACGTGATCGGGGCGGCCAAACAGCGAGATAATCTGATCCATCGTATGCACGCCGAGCCCGAAAAACATGCCGTCTTCCGGCAGTCCCGGTTTGGTTTCCGCTTCAGGCCGGTAGTAGTCGAAATGGCTTTCAATTTCGACAATCTCGCCCAGCTTGCCGCTCTCAATCACTTTACGCGTGGTCAGAAAACACGAATCAAAGCGGCGGTTCTGATACGGCGTGACCACAAGCCCTTTGCTTTTTGCCAGATCCAGCAGCAGACGCGCATCCGCGACGCTTGTCGTGAATGGTTTCTCCACCAGCACGTTTTTCCCGGCTTCCAGCGCACGCTTCGCATAGTCAAAGTGGCTGTCGGCATGCGTGCAGATCACCACCAGTTTTACCGAGTCATCGTTCAGGATGTCATCCAGATCGCTCGTAAAGTGAATGTGCTGATAGCGCGGGTGGCTTTCCAGCTCCGGTTTAGGGTGACGGCGGAAGATATGCGCGACGTGAAACGTCGCTTTGCGGTGTAAAACGTAGGGAAGATGGTAGCGGGTGGTGCTTTTGCCAAAACCAATAAAAGCGCAATTTATCGTCATTGCCCGGTCCTTTTTAAGAGTAACAGATGGCATTAACCATAGATTACCAGGCAAAAAAAAAGCCAGCACCCGGCTGGCTAAGAAATACTGGAAGCAATGTGAGCAATGTCGTGCTTTCAGGATGATCCGTTGGGGTTCCCCCTGAACGCATGACAATAATAATCATTATCATTCGCATGTGTCCAGCCTTTTTTGAAAAAAATTTGGGAATTGACCGCTAGGAAAAAACCCTTGATGTTGAAGCGTATTTACCAGGGCGGGTAAGCCGTGCGCCCTCGCCTTCCACCCATCGACCACAGGGAGCACGTCATGAATGAAATCGTCGTAAGACATGCGGAAGCAGAAGACGCGCAGGCATTGCAGCAGATCCACACGATGTCGGAAGTCATCTACAACACACTGCAAATCCCGCATCCGTCGCTCGCGATGTGGCGTGAGCGGCTCGGCGCACCGCAGCCGGGGCGTCGTCAGCTGGTGGCGTGCATGGATGGCGAGGTTGTCGGGCATCTGGCCTTAACGGTGGAGCAAAACCCGCGCCGCAGCCATGTGGCGACCTTCGGGATGAGTGTTCACCCTGGCTGGCGTAACCGCGGCGTGGCGTCCGCGCTGATGCGTGAAATGGTTAATCTGTGCGATAACTGGCTGCGTATCGAGCGAATCGAACTGACGGTGTTTGTCGATAACGCGCCTGCGCTGGCGGTGTACCGTAAATTCGGGTTTGAGACAGAGGGCACCGGCAAGCGTTACGGCCTGCGCAACGGCGAGTATGTAGACGCGTATTTTATGGCGCGGATGAAGGCGGGTTAACGGTTCCGGCACCGTTTACAGGACGCAACACGGCGGGTGCGCATGGCTTACCCGCCCTGCACCGGAATGTGCAAATTTGTAGGGTGGGTAAGCGTAGCGCACCCACCGTTTACAGAACGCGGCATGGCGGGTGCGCATGGCTTAACCGCCCTGCACCGGGATATGCAAATTTGTAGGGTGGGTCACCCAACATTTACATGACGCGGCACGGCGGGTGCGCATGGCTTACCCGCCCTGCACCGGGATATGCAAATCTGTAGGGTGGGTAAGCGTAGCGTACCCACCGTTTACATGACGCGCCACGGCGGGTGCGCATGGCTTACCCGCCCTACACCGGGATATGCAAATTTGTAGGGTGGGTAAGCGCAGCGCACCCACCGTTTACATGACGCCCTCACCATTTACAGGACGCGACACGGCGCTACCTTAATACCCCGCCGTTAAATCATCGACGCTGCGCGGGTCGGACGCGCCGTAAAGCGCCCCGTCCGGGCCAATCATAATGCTCTGGGTGCTGCCCATCGCCTCTTTCACCGCCACGTTCTGTCCTTTCTCACGCAGCAGTTTCAGCGTATCCGGGCTAAAGCCCTTCTCCACCCGCAGCTCATCCGGTAGCCACTGGTGATGGAATCGCGGCGCGTTGGTGGCTTCCGCCACGTTCATGCCGTAATCAATCGTGTTCACCACCATCTGCAACACGGTGGTGATAATACGGCTGCCGCCAGGGCTGCCGGTCACCAGCCATGTCTTACCGTCTTTGACGACAATCGTCGGCGACATCGACGACAGCGGGCGTTTCTTCGGCCCCACTGCGTTGGCATCGCCGCCCACCAGGCCATAGACGTTTGGCGTGCCCGGTTTGGCGGAGAAATCATCCATCTGGTTATTCATCAGAATGCCGGTGTCACCCGCCACAATGCCGCTGCCGAAGGTCGTGTTAAGCGTATAGGTCACCGCCACCGCATTGCCGTCTTTATCGACGACCGAAAAATGCGTCGTCTGGTTGCTCTCATAAGGCGCGAGGTTGCCCGGTTTAATCTCCTTCGACGGCCGCGCCTTATTGATATCAATTTTCTGCGCCAGCGATTTCGCGTAGGCCTTGCTGGTCAGCGCCTGCCACGGCACCTTCACGAAATCCGGGTCGCCCAGATACTCGGAGCGGTCGGCGTAGGCGTATTTTTCCGCCTCGGCCATAATCTGCATCGCGTCGGCGCTGCCGAAGCCATATTTATGCAGGTCGAAATTCTCAAGAATATTGAGGATCTGCACGATGTGGATCCCGCCCGACGACGGCGGCGGCATCGAATAGACCTGATAACCGCGGTAGTCGCCGCTCACAGGCGTGCGCTCCACCGCTTTGTAATTCGCCAGATCGGCTTTGGTGATAAGCCCGCCGTTTTTGGCCATCTCGTCGGCTATCTGGTCGGCAATCGGGCCCTTATAGAAGGCGTCCGGGCCATCTTTGGCGATAAGCTCCAGGCTTTTTGCAAGATTCGCCTGCACCAGTTTGTCGCCCTTCTGGTACGGATTGCCGTCCTGCTTCCAGAAAATCGCCTTGCTGGCCGGGTGGTTCGGGAGCGTCTCCACGCCGTAGGTTTTTAAATCGATAGCGAGCGCGTCGTTGACCGTAAAGCCGTCGCGCGCAAGAGCAATGGCGGGCTGAATGACTTTATCGAGCGGCATCGTGCCATATTTTTGCAGCGCCAGCGCAAAGCCCGCGACGCTGCCCGGCGTACCGGAGGCGAGGTGCGACGTGAGCGATTTTTTGCTGTCGGCGTTGCCCTGCGCGTCGAGGAACATATCGCGCGTGGCTTTCTCCGGCGCCATTTCGCGAAAATCGATCGCCGTCACTTTGCCATCTTTAGTGCGCAGCATCATAAAGCCGCCGCCGCCAAGATTACCGGCCTGCGGATGCGTCACCGCCAGCGCGAAGCCCACCGCGACCGCCGCATCCACCGCGTTACCGCCCTGCTTTAGCACATCGACGCCCACCTGCGTCGCTGCCGCGTCCACCGAGGCGACCATGCCGTGTTCGGCCCGCACCGGATGGAAGACATCTTCTTCCACGCCATAAGAGACCGGCGCAGGCGCAGGGGCTGAAACCGGCGGCGGCGCGGCCCCCGCCGTTAAACAAAAGGTGACCGCCAGCGCCGCTATCACGCTCTGGCGTACGGTTTTCCACTGCATCATCATTATTGTTCTCCGCTTATTATCCGGGACGCTCCCCGCAATAAGTCTGGTTCACAACTCTTAAAAGATCATCGTGCTGGCACAGAGGAGGTAAACTGAAAAGATCTTCCACAGGGGAGGGAAACACCATGAAACGCTATTTACTGATTGCCGCGGCGTTCCCGCTGGCGGCGCTTGCCCAACCGATTAACGTCATCAATAACCCAAACCAGCCGGGGTACGTGAACCCGAGCCAGCAGCGTTTGCAGACGCAAATGCAAAGCCAGCAGCTTCAGCAGAAGGGGATGCTCAATCAGCAGATCCAGACGCAGAGCCGCCTGCAACAACAGCAGTTGCAGACCCAGATGAACAACAACGTCGAGCGTATTCAGCAGAACCAGCCGGGAATGCTGAACCCGCAGAGAGAACAGGTGCTGCCGAACACCAATGGCGGCATGCTCAACAGCAGCAGCGGAAGTTCGCAGCACATGCTCAACAGCAACGGCGCGACGCTGAACAGCACACAGCAGACGCACATGATTGAATAACGTCAGAATGGCGATATGCTGCGCCAGAACGGCACCACGCTGAATACGCAGGGTAGCGTCGCGCCTTAAGCGCGAAAATCCGGCCCGATCTCATCAATCGCATCGGTACAGATGCAGTCCACGCCCCAGGCGAGCAGCTCCAGCGCGCGCCGGGGCGAATTCACGGTATAAACCAGAATACGCAAACCGGCGTCTTTCAGTTGCATGACGCGCGCCTGATCCAAAAGCTTATGGTTCAGGTGAATGGAGACGCAGCCGAGACGCGTGATCAGCGCCTGCCAGTCATCGCGCCATTCGTCCAGCAGCAGCCCGCGCGGCAGTTCCGGCGCGGCCTGTTGCGCCGCCTCCAGCGCCTCGATGGAAAACGACGAGAGCAGCGGCGCGGTCATGTCGCGCCAGAGCGCGCGCGCGGCCAGCGCCACCACGCGCCCGGTGTCGGCATCGGTGCCGGTCGTCGGTTTGATTTCGATATTCGCCATCATGCGGTGCTCGCGGCAGCGCTGCGCCACGTCGCTCAGCAGCGCCAGTTTCTCGCCTTTAAACGCGCCGCTAAACCAGCTACCGGCGTCCACTTTCAGCAGCTCATCCCAGTTCAGTTCGCCCGCCACACCCCAGCCGTTGCTGGTGCGCTCCAGCGTGTCGTCATGCAGCAGGAAAATCTGGCCGTCTTTCGTGAGCTTGACGTCAAATTCAATCATGGCGTGGCCCAGGCGCGCGCCGGTTTCAATCGCCGCCAGCGTGTTTTCCGGCGCCAGTCGGCCGCCGCCGCGGTGGGCGACGATGGGAGGATATGGCCAGTTGCTCATAAACGTTGTCCTGTTTCACCGTCAAAAAAGTGCAGATGATTTTCCGGCAGGTGCAGCCACAGCTGGCTGCCCGGCTGCGGACGCTCCTGATGCGCCAGGCGCGCCACCACTTTCTGGCTGCCCCAGCGGCCATGCGCGAGGTTATCCGCGCCCAGCATCTCCAGCGTATCGAGCGGCAGCGGCACGCCGCCTGCGGCCTGTGAGCTTAGCGCAATATGTTCCGGGCGGATACCCAGCGTCACCTTGCGCCCCGCGAGCGTTTTATGCAGCCGCCCGAGCGGCAGAGAAAGCCCGCCGTCAACGTCAAAATGGGTGCCTTCGGCATTCACGCGCCCTTCCAGCAGGTTCATCGCGGGGCTGCCGATAAAGCTCGCCACAAAGCGGCTGGCGGGTTTTTCGTAGACGTCCACCGGCGTGCCTATCTGCTCCGCCACGCCTTTGTTCATCACCATCACGCGCTGGGCGAGCGTCATCGCTTCGACCTGATCGTGCGTCACATACAGCGAGGTGGTGCGCAGGCGGCGGTGAAGCTGTTGCAGCTCAAGGCGCATCTGCACGCGCAGTTTGGCGTCGAGGTTTGAGAGCGGCTCATCGAAGAGGAACACCGCCGGATCGCGCACAATCGCGCGGCCCATCGCCACGCGCTGGCGCTGGCCGCCGGAGAGCTCACGCGGGCGGCGCTTTAACAGCCCGTCGAGCTCCAGAATGCGCGCCGCTTCTTTAACGCGCTCGGCGATGTGCGCTTTGCCCATGCCGCGAATTTTCAGGCCCCAGGCCATGTTCTCTTCGACATTCATATGCGGGTAGAGCGCGTAGTTCTGGAACACCATCGCGATACCGCGCTCTTTCGGCTCCATCTCGGTGACGCGCTGGCGGTCTATCCAGATATCGCCGCTACTCACGCGCTCAAGCCCGGCCACCATACGCAGCAGCGTCGATTTGCCGCAGCCGGACGGACCGACCATCACGATAAATTCGCCATCCGCGACATCCACCGTCAGCGGCTGAATAACCTGCGTTTTGCCGTTGTCCCAGCTTTTGGTGACTGCCTGTAATTTGAGTCCTGCCATCTTATTTCTCGCTATCCACCAGCCCGCGAACAAACGCGCGCTGCATCACTAAAACAATCACCACCGGCGGGATAAGCGTCAGCAGCATCGCCGCCATCACCTGATTCCACTGCGTGCTGCCCTCGCCCACCGAAATCATGCCTTTAATGCCCGCCACCGCCGTGCCGAGCGACGGATCGCTGATAATCAGCAGCGGCCAGAGATACTGGTTCCAGCCGTAGATAAACGTAATCACGAACAGCGCCGCGAGGTTGGTTTTCGAGAGCGGCAGCACGATGTCGCGGAAAAACCGCATCGGCGACGCGCCGTCGATACGCGCCGCTTCCATCAGCTCGTCAGGCAGCGTCATAAAGAACTGGCGGAACAGAAAAGTGGCGGTCGCGGACGCCATCAGCGGCAGCGTCAGGCCGGTATAGCTGTCCATCATCTTCAGGTTGGCTATCACTTCCACCGTCGGGAAAATGCGCACTTCCACCGGCAGCATCAGCGTAATAAAAATCATCCAGAAGAAGAGGTTACGCAGCGGAAAGCGAAACCAGACGATGGCGAACGCCGAGAGCATCGATACCGCGATTTTCCCGACGGTAATGCTGAACGCCATGATGAAACTGTTCAGCAGCATCAGCCAGAACGGCGCGCTGTTGGCCCCGACGCCGTTAATCCAAATATCTTTCAGGTTTTCCCACAGGTGCGTGCCGGGGATAAGCGTCATCGGCGTGGCGAACACGGCCTGGTTATCGAGCGTCGCCGCGACAAACGCCACATAGAGCGGAAAGAGAATGGCGGCGATGCCGAGGATCAAAAGGGTATGGCTGAAAATCGTCAGCCCAGGGCGGTTTTCAATCATTGGTAGCGCACCTTACTTTCCACATAGCGGAACTGCACCACGGTGAGGATGATCACCAGCACCATCAGCACCACCGACTGCGCGGCGGAGGTGGAGAGATCGAGCCCGGCGAACCCTTCGCGGTAAATCTTGTAAATCAGCGTAGTGGTGGCCTGCACCGGCCCGCCCGCGGTGGCGGCGTCGATAACCGGGAAGGTGTCGAAAAAGGCATAGACCAGATTCACCACCAGCAGGAAAAAGCTCACCGGCGCGATAAGCGGCAGCGACAGCTTAAAGAAGCGGCGCACCGGGCCTGCGCCGTCGATGGCGGCGGCCTCCACCAGCGAGCGCGGGATCGACTGCAACGCGGCGAAGAAAAACAGAAAGTTGTAGCTGATCTGCTTCCAGACTGAGGCGAAGACCACCAGGAACATTGCCTGGCCGCTGTTTTGCGAGTGGTTCCAGTAGTAACCCATCTGCTCAAGCACATGGGTGATAAGCCCGCGTCCGGGGTTAAAGAGGAAAATCCACAGCACGGCGGCGATGGCGGGCGCGACGGCATACGGCAGCAGCATCAGCGTCTGATAAAAACGGCTGCCGCGCACCACGTAATCCACAAGAGCCGCGAAAAACAGCGATATCAGCAGCCCGCTGATGGTCACCAGCGCGCTGAATTTTATGGTGGTCCAGAAGGAATCCAGGTAGTAGCTGTCGTGAAAAAGCTGGGTAAAATTCGCGAGCCCGACAAACTGGCTGGAGAGCCCGAACGGATCGATGCTCTGTACGGAGTACCAGAGCGCCTCGCCCGCAGGCCAGATAAAAAAGATGACGGTGATAATCAGCTGCGGCGCCAGTAACGCATACGGCAGCCAGCCTGAACGAAACACCGGACGGGATGATGACATAGAGAAACGCTTTCCTGAAAAATGCCGGGTGCGGCTGCGCCTTACCCGGCCTACTAATCTGGTGCTGTGTAGGGCGGGTAAGCGAAGCGCACCCGCCGTTCGAAACAACACTCACCGCGCCAGCGCGCTACCAGCGGTACGATTTCTGGTCCCGTGTAGGACGGGTAAGCGAAGCGCACCCGTCGTTCGAAACAGCACCCACCGCGCCAGCCCGCTACCAGCGGTACGATTTCTGGTGCTGTGTAGGGCGGGTAAGCGAAGCGCACCCGTCGTTCGAAACAGCACCCACCGCGCCAGCCCGCTACAGGCGTTACGATTTCTGGTGCTGTGTAGGGCGGGTAAGCGAAGCGCACCCGCCGTTAGCAACAACACTCACCGCGCCAGCCCGCTACCAGCGTTACGATTTCGTCGACTGCTCGAAACGGCGCAACAGCTGATTACCACGCTCAACGGCGGAATCCAGCGCCTGCTGCGGGGTTTTCTTGCCGGTCCAGACGCTTTCCAGCTCTTCGTCAACCACAGTGCGGATCTGCGGCATATTGCCCAGACGCAGCCCTTTGGTGAACGGCAACGGCGGCTTGTTCAGCATCTGACGCGTCGCGATATCCGCGCCCGGGTTCTTCTCATAGAAACCCTGCTGGCGGGTCAGGTCATAAGCGGCTTTGGTGATTGGCAGATAACCGGTTTTCTGATGCCATTCGGCCGCGATCTCAGGCTGCGCGAGGAAGTTCAGGAACTCCGCCACGCCTTTGTACATCTCCTTGTTTTTGCCCTGCATCACCCACAGGCTCGCCCCGCCGATAATGGCGTTCTGCGGCGCGCCTTTCACGTCGGCGTCGTAGGGCATCATGCCCACGCCGTAGTTGAATTTGGCGTAGTGGCGGATATCCGCGAGCGAACCGGAAGAGGCGGTGGTGATAGCGCAATCGCCGTTATAGAACTTCTCGGTGGACTCATCCTTGCGCCCGAAGTAGCTGAAATCGCCCTTCTTGTTCAGTTCTTCAAGCAGGGCGATATGCTTCACCTGCTCCGGCTTGTTGAATTCCAGCACCGCGTCAGCGCCGTCAAAGCCGTTGTTTTTGGTGGCGACCGGCAGACCGTGCCAGGCGCTGAAGTTTTCAATCTGGATCCAGCCCTGCCAGCCGCTGGCGTAGCCGCACTTCATCCCGGCGGCTTTCAGCTTCGCGGTATACGCCGCGAGATCCTGCCAGGTTTTCGGCGGCTGTTCAGGGTCTAAGCCCGCTTTTTTGAACGCGTCTTTGTTGTAATAGAGCACAGGCGTGGAGCTGTTAAACGGCTGGGAGAGCAGATGGCCGCTTTTCGCGTCGGTGTAGTAACCGGCAACCGTCGGCACAAACTGCGACTCATCGAATTTAATGCCAGCGTCGTTGAACACTTCGTACACAGGCTTGATGGCTTTGGACGCCATCATGGTGGCGGTACCTACTTCGTAAACCTGCAGAATCGCGGGCGCGTTGCCGGTACGGAAAGCGGCGATCCCGGCCGCGAGGCTCTGCTCGTAGTTACCTTTGTAGACTGGCTCGATTTTGTACTCCGGGTGCGCCTCGTTAAACCGCTGCGCCAGTGAATTCACCTCTTTACCCAGTTCGCCTTCCATCGAATGCCAGAACGGAATGGTGGTGGCGGCCATCGCCTGGCTGCTCAGCGCCCATCCCAGAGCCACACAAATTGCTGTACGTCGTAACGAAGCTGTCATGTCTGTTATCTCTCTGATTATGCGTCGTTTGAGATGCGCGAAATCACGCGTTTTATGCTCGCGAGCTAACATGACATGCGCGTATGACAGAAAAATAACTGGATAATGACAAGATGGTGACGCGAAAGCGGCAGAGAAATGACGCGCTGGTGATGGTCTGATGACGTGAGTTAAGCGCGAAGCTGAAAGTTTACCCGGCTTACGACAGAAGCATTAAAAGGCCCGGCATGCATTACGCCGCCGGGCCGTACAGGTGAATCAACCGCCCAGATACGCGCTGCGCACCGCTTCGTTGGCGAGCAGCGCCTCGCCGGTGTCTTCCAGCACCACGTGACCGTTCTCCAGCACGTAACCGCGATCGGCGAGCTTCAGCGCCTGGTTGGCGTTCTGCTCGACCAGGAAAATCGTCATCCCTTCTTTGCGCAGCTGTTCGATGGTGTCGAAAATCTGCTGGATGATAATGGGCGCCAGGCCAAGCGACGGCTCGTCAAGCAGCAGCAGACGCGGCTGGCTCATCAGCGCGCGACCAATCGCCAGCATCTGCTGTTCGCCGCCGGACATCGTACCGGCGCGCTGGATGCGGCGCTCGTGCAGGCGCGGAAAGAGATCGTACACGCGCTGAATGCGCTCCTGATACTGCGCGCGATCGGCAAAAAAGCCGCCCATCGCCAGGTTCTCCTCCACCGTCATGCGGGAGAAGACGCGGCGGCCTTCCGGCACAATCGCCACCGCCTCGCGCATAATTTTCGCGGTCTGCCAGTCGGTAATGTCTTTACCATCAAAGACGATTTTCCCGGTGCTCGCGCGCGGGTCGCCGCACAGCGTGCCGAGCAGCGTGGTTTTTCCGGCCCCGTTCGCGCCAATGAGGGTGACGATTTCGCCCTGGCGGATATGCAGACTGACCTCATGCAGCGCCTGGATTTTGCCGTAGTGCGCGCTCACCCTGTCAAAAGATAACATCACGTTTTCCATCTTATGCCTCACCCAGGTATGCGCGAATCACGTCGGGGTTGTTGCGGATCTGCTCCGGCGTGCCGTTGGCAAGCGGCGTCCCCTGGTTTACCACGTAAATACGGTCCGAAATGCCCATCACCAGTTTCATGTCGTGCTCAATCAGCAGAATGGTCGTGTTGTGATGGTTGCGCAGCTCGACAATCAGCTCGTCCAGCTCTTTGGTCTCTTTCGGGTTCAGGCCCGCCGCCGGTTCGTCGAGCATCAGGATCGCAGGCTGCGTCACCATGCAGCGGGCGATCTCCAGACGGCGCTGGTCGCCATACGCCAGGTTGCCCGCCTGGCGGTTGGCGTGCTGCAACAGGTTGATACGCTCAAGCCAGGTGGCGGCGCGATCGAGCGCTTCGCTGTGCGCGCGGCGAAACGCTGGGGTTTTGAGCAGGCCCGAAAACAGCCCGGATTTTAGCTGCTGATGTTGCGCCACCAGCAGGTTTTCAATCACCGTCATTTCACGGAACAGACGCACGTGCTGGAAGGTGCGCACCACGCCCAGACGAGCGATCTGCTGGCCCGGCAGCCCTTCGAGATGCTGGTCGCGCAGCATAATGGTGCCGCCCGTCGGTTTATAAAAACCGGTCAGGCAGTTGAACACCGTGGTTTTACCGGCCCCGTTCGGGCCAATCAGCGAGACGATTTCACGCTCGCGCAGCTCAAGAGAGACATTGTTGACGGCAAGCAGGCCGCCAAAGCGCATCATCAGGCCGCTGACGGATAATAAAGGCTGACTCATGCCTGCTCTCCTTTACTGCTCACACCATTTTTCAGTTTCAGCTGCGGGCGCGTCATCGGCAGTAATCCCTGTGGACGCCAGATCATCATCAGCACCATCAGGCCGCCCAGCACCAGCATGCTGTATTCGTTCAAATCACGCATCAGCTCGCGCGAGACCACCAGCAGGATAGCCGCCAGGATCACCGCGAACTGCGAGCCCATGCCGCCCAGCACCACAATCGCCAGCACGAATGCCGATTCCGCGAAAGTGAACGATTCCGGGCTGACAAAGCCCTGGCGCGCCGCGAACAGCGTTCCGGCGAAGCCCGCGAACGCGGCGCTGATGGTAAACGCGGTCAGCTTGATGCGCGTCGGGTTCAGGCCGAGCGAACGGCAGGCGATCTCATCCTCACGTAGCGCTTCCCAGGCGCGGCCGAGCGGCATACGCAGCAGGCGGTTAATGACAAACAGTGAGAACACCACCAGCAGCAACGCCACCAGATAGAGCCAAATCACGCGGTCGCTCGGGTCATACTTCACGCCAAAGAAGTTGCTGAAGGTATCCCAGCCGCCTTCGCGCGCGGTGCGGCTGAACTCCAGGCCGAAGAAAGTCGGTTTCGGGATCTGGCTGATGCCGTTCGGGCCGCCGGTAATCTCCGTGTTATTCAGCAGCAGAATACGCACGATCTCGCCAAAGCCTAAGGTCACGATCGCCAGATAGTCACCGCGCAGGCGCAGCACCGGGAAGCCGAGCAGGAAACCGGCGGCGGCAGCCACCAGGCCCGCCAGCGGCAGACAGGTCCAGAAGCCCAGGCCGTAGTAGTGGTTCAGCAGCGCGAAGGTATAAGCGCCGATGGCATAAAAACCACCGTAGCCGAGCACCAGCAGGCCGGAAAGCCCCACCACCACATTCAGGCCGAGGCCCAGAATCACGTAAATCATGGTCAGCGTGGCGATATCCACCGTTCCGCGCGACACCATAAACGGCCACGCCACGGCAACAACGAGCAGCGCCAGCAGGAACAGCTTCTGTTTCACCGTCGAGCCGTCAATCGCCGGCAGAATAAATTTCGGCCCGGAGACGTTTTTCAGGCCCTTCTGGAACAGCGGACGTAAAAGCTGGAATAAAAAGACCACGCCGGTGCCGATGGCAATCCACTCCCAGCGAATGCTGTCGGCGGTATCGACCACAAGACGCGTGCCGTCCAGCTCCAGCTGAACGCCCATAAAAATCCCGGCCAGCAGGAAGAACATGGCGGCTGCCAGCAGCGCCGCCACAAAATGCATCGGTTTCATACTTTTTCTACCTCCGGGCGACCCAGAATACCGGTCGGCATCACCAGCAAGACGCCGATCAACAGGGCAAACGACACCACATCTTTATATTCCGTGCTCAGATACGCCGAGCAGAGCGATTCGGTGACGCCCAGAATCAGGCCGCCAATCATCGCGCCCGGAATACTGCCGATGCCGCCCAGCACCGCCGCGGTGAAGGCTTTCATCCCGGCCATAAAGCCGATGTAGGGGTTAATCACGCCATAGAACTGGCCGAGCAGCACGCCCGCCACCGCCGCCATCGCCGCGCCAATCACAAAGGTCAGCGCGATAACACGGTCGGTATTGATGCCAAGCAGGCTCGCCATTTTCAGATCTTCAGCGCAGGCGCGGCAGGCGCGACCCATGCGGGAGTAACGGATAAACAGCGTGAGCGCGAGCATCGCGATAAAGGTCACGACCCAGATAACCAGCTGCATGGTGGTGATGCTGGCCGCGAAGTTTTCGCTGCTGCCAATGGTCCACTGGCCGTTAAAGAGGCTCGGGAGTGCGACGTCGCGCGAGCCCTGCGTCAGGCTGACGTAATTTTGCAGGAAGATAGACATCCCGATGGCGGAGATCAGCGCAATCAGGCGTTTGGAGCTGCGCACGGGGCGATACGCCACGCGCTCGATGCTCCAGCCGTAGGCGCTGGAGACGACAATCGCGCCGATAAACGCGGCGCCGACCAGCAGCCAGCTGGCGTCAATGCCCATCATCATCAGCGCGGCGATGATCATGAATGACACGTAGCTGCCAATCATATACACCTCGCCGTGGGCGAAGTTGATCATGCCGATAATGCCGTAAACCATGGTGTAACCGATGGCGATCAGCGCGTAAGTACTGCCCAGCGTGACGCCGTTAAACATCTGCTGCAGAAAATAGAGAAACTGCTCGGACATAACGTAACCTTATTAAATCCTGCCGGACAACGCGCCAGCAGGCGGGATGAATATCGGGTGTGCTTGACTACGACTCGTTACGCAGAACGGTTAACGACCCGTTGGTCTGCCGCTCAAAAACCTCAGAGACAAATCCTTTCAGATCGCTTTTTTCATCCCAGTTCAGCGGCCCGTTTATGACATTCGCGCTGAAAGCGTGTCGGTTACCTGTTAGCGCGGCAGGCGCGGCACTGTTAACGCCACTTCCCACCGCCATATTGACGGTCATCGCATTGACTGCCTGAGATAGCGCCAGCGCAACCATCCCCGCAAGCCAGCGCTTTGCGTTGCTGTTCATTCTCAGAATCCCCGTTCGTGATGTGTGTTGCTGATTAGTTTTATTATGGTTAAAAAATATTCTGTCGTTTTAATAGACAACGCTACTTTTACCTGTCTCTTTAATGAGTTAGCGTGGTTTTTAGCGAAACTATAATTAAAACATCTATTTTTCAGTCTATTAAGCAAAGATAATATTCTGAAATATACCCAAGATAAACAAAAAAAAGCGCAGCGGTCAGCATAAAATATCGGCATTATTAGCCAAATAAAACGCTGCCATTCAGCGTTATCTGCTGGTTAAATTTCATTCCCCGCGCTTTCACGCTACCTAATGAATAAGACAAAAACTAATCAGCTACCGAATAGATCTCACCGGAGCGTCCAGCGGCCCTGAAAAATCGGGTAAACTCAGAGATTCATCCCTGGCGGAAAGGCTATTATGAAACTCACCATTCTTCGTCTGCATACCCTGAGCGAACAGGACAAAATCGACCTCGCGAAAATCTGGCCGGAATACCCTTCTGAATCGTTACGTCTTGATGAGAACCACCGAATTTACGCCGCGCGTTTTAACGACAGGCTGCTGGGCGCGGTGCGCGTGACGCTGCGCGGCACCGAAGGCGCGATGGACTCCCTGCGGGTGCGCGAAGTGACGCGCCGGCGCGGCGTTGGGCATTACCTGATTGAAGAGACGATCCGCGATAACCCGTCGATGACGGAGTGGTGGGTGATGGATATTGGCGTGGAAGATTACAACGTGATGAACGCGTTTATGCAGACGCTGGGATTTGCGGCGCAGCAGGATGGCTGGGTGAAGCGGCTGGAGCCGTGAGGCCGGGTTGCTGTTGTTAGAAGGTGTGGCGTAATAAGGTGGGTGCGCTTCGCTTACCCACCCTACATTTCCTTCAGGCCCCCGTTGTAGGGCGGGTAAGCCCGCGCACCCGACTGGTTTACCTGTAAGGCAGGTGCGCTTCGCTTACCTGCCCTACATTTCCTTCCGGCCCCAGCTGTAGGGCGGGTAAGCCTGCGCACCCGCCGGGTTTACCTGTAAGGCAGGTGCGCTTCGCTTACCTGCCCTACAACCCCTTCAATCTCCGGCTGTAGGGCGAAAGACGTACTAGCCTCTTTCCCCAAAGATTTCGTGCTACAGCAAGGCGGCAAACCCTGAAATCCCCGGGAGCTTACATCAGTAAGTGACCGGGGTTGAAGGGTGCAGCCAACGCCGCTGTAGTGCGAAAGAGGCCGGGGAAATTATTTGGCGTCGGTCGCGGTACCGTTCGCATGCCAGGTAAACACGCCGAACTCAAACCCTTTCAGATCGCCTTTTGAATCCCAGGAGAGCGGGCCCATCACGGTATCGACGGAGTTCGCTTTCAGGTATTTGGCGATGGCCGCCGGATCGTCGCTCTGGTTCAGGCCTGCGGCCAGCGACTGCAGCGCAGCGTAGGTGGTCCACACGAACGCGCCGCTCGGATCTTGTTTCTTCGCCTTGATGGCGTCCACAATCGGTTTGTTCGCCGGAACCTGATCGTAGTTCTTCGGTTTGGTGACCAACATGCCTTCGGCGGAATCGCCCGCGATATTAGACAGCGACACGTTCGCCACGCCTTCCGGCCCCATAAACTGGGTTTTCAGGCCAGCGGAACGCGCCTGGCGCAGGATCTGGCCCATTTCCGGGTGATAACCGCCGTAGTAAACGAAATCGATGTTTTCTTTCTTCAGACGCGCCACCAGCGTGGAGAAATCTTTTTCGCCCGCGGTAATACCGTCAAAAAAGACCACGTTCGCGCCGCCTTTTTTCAGGCCATCCTGTACCGCGCGGGCCAGGCCTTCGCCGTACTGCTGTTTGTCATGAATGATAGCGATGCGCTTCGGCTTCACCTTATCAAGAATGTATTTCGCCGCGGTCGGGCCCTGGTCGGAATCGAGACCGGTGGTGCGCAGGATCAGCTGATAGCCGCGCGCGGTCAGCTCCGGTGCCGTCGCCGCTGGCGTGATCATCAGAATGCCTTCGTCTTCATAAATATCAGACGCCGGCTGGGTGGAAGAGGAGCACAGGTGGCCGATGACATATTTCACGCCGTCATTCACCACTTTGTTCGCGACCGCCACCGCTTGTTTCGGGTCGCAGGCGTCGTCATATTTGGTGATAACCAGCTTGTTGCCTTTGATGCCGCCTTTGGCGTTGATGTCCGCCACCGCCTGCTCGGCGCCGGTAAATTCCTGATCGCCATACTGCGCTACCGGGCCAGACATGGCGCCCACAACGGCAATTTTAATGTCTTCCGCCATCGCCATGCTGCTCATCGCCAGCGCAATTGCGCCTGCCAGTAACGCTTTGCCCTTCATTTTCATCCTGAGGTTCCCCATTCTTGTGGTTATTGCAGTTGTGATGTTGTTGTTTTTCGCTACTTTATTTCCGCTTCGCTTATCAGCGCAGCATTTAATATTAGTTTTAAGCCCTGCCGCCCGGCAAAAAGCAGCATACTCTGCTAAAAACATACCCCATTTTTATGAATTTGGAATCACTATTTTTCACGTCAATTATGGTGGGAAGTGGCGAAAAAACGTCCGCCGCGCCTGTCACGCGGCGGGTTATCGGGTTTTACCAGCCCGCGGGCAGATAACCGAAGGCGGAGAGCACCGCGTAAACCGCGCTGGCGACATAGAGCAGCACGATCAGCCCCTGGATGAGCGGATGCGTGCTCCAGCTACACTGCCAGCGGGGTGTTATCTCCCCGCGACGGCGCGCGCCGCGCAAAATAAGAATAGGCATAATGGAGAGGATCACGCCGCTGAAGACGCCTGCAAAGTAGAGCGCGTTCACAAAAGAGACCAGCCCGCTGTAAGCCAGCGCGAACGGCGGCAGCGCCACGACCGCCAGCACGCCGAGGCGTTTAAGCGGCTGCGCGTCGTCGCCGAGACGGAATTTGTCGAAGATATTGGTCAGGAAACTGCCGCCAAGCCCCCAGTAAGAAGTGAGCATCGCGCACAGCGCGAAAATATTGGCGGAAAAGAACGCCCACTCGCCGAGCGCCCGGCCCCAGGAGATGGTCGCCACTTCAGAGATGTTATCAAGCCCGCTCAGCGCGATAACCGACAGCGGCACCAGCGCCAGCAGCGTAAAGGTAATCACCATCCCGACGATAATCGCTTTCGGCAGTTTTTCGGGTTTATCAGCAAACCCGCGCGCCATCTCCGGCACAATGTACTGCGCCGCGAAGCAGAAGGCGGTGACGTTAAACACCGGCACCATGTAGCGCCAGTCGCCATCCAGCAGCCATTGCATCTGTGTCGATTCATGCAAAAGCGTAGCGACTACCAGTACCGCAATCATCACCACCATGCCGATACTGATAAATTTCTCGCCGCGCCCGATAGCCTTCAGCCCGAGCCAGAGAATGCCCGCCGCCGGAATAAAGAAAATCAGGCTACCGATGGCGGGCGAGACGCCGATAAGCGAGCTGAGCAGTTTGCCGCTGCCGGTCATGTAGGCGGTGAGCGCGCCGACGCTGTTAACGCACACCGACGCGAACATCAGCCAGGCGCCGATGCGCCCGACATAGCGCCCGGCGAGGCCGCTTAACTGTAAATGCGCGCGGGTGCGTAGCGTCGCTTCCGCGACATACAGCATGGTGATAGTGGTCAATACGCCGACAAGGGCGAGCCAGAAGAGAAGCGGCATAAAGCCCGCTTTGCTGGAGGCATAGGCGATGGAGAGTACGCCCGCGCCGATGTTGGTGCCGACGATCATCGCGACGCCTTCAACGAAGCTCAGGGATTTAGGGGATGACGCAGCCCGCTCTCGGGACGCCCACAGTGAGGCGGAAGTGGTGTTCTCAGACATAGTTCTTCCTTAAATATCCGGCGGCTATCACCACCGGAAGCGGTTGTGTTCACGGTGTGTTGTTGTGTTAGCAAGTGAGATATTTAAGCTTCGGGCCTGTCAGCCTCCCGAAGCGCGCTCCTTCGCAGGTCACCCCAAAGACGCGCCGTTATGGCCCGCTGCTGCGCGGCGGCCAGGCCATAAGGCGGGCGCCCTCGGGGTAATTCCTGTTCGTTTTGTGGCAGGGTTTGGTCTGCCTTACATGGTGGGTGCGCTGCGCTTACCCACCCTACGGACTGTTTTTTGCCCCACACGGTGGGTGCGCTGTGCTTACCCACCCTACGGGCTGTTTTTTGCCTGACGTGTCGGGTGCGCTTTGCTTACCCACCCTACGGGCTGTTTTTTTTGCCTCACATGGCGGGTGCGCTGCGCTTACCCGCCCTACGGGCTGCTTTTTGCCTCACACGGTGGGTGCGCTGCGCTTACCCACCCTGCGAGCCAGGGCTGTGCTTTTATGTAGGGCGGGTAAGCCGTGCGCACCCGCCGTTTAAGCCGCCTCGCCGTTAGCGCCCCAGCGCGCGGGAAAGGATCTCCAGCGCTTTGCTGAACTGCGCATCCGGGATGGTCAGCGGGTAAAGGAAACGGATAACGTTGCCGTAAACGCCGCAACTCAGCAGCAGCAGCCCCTCTTCTCGGGCGCGCGTCAGCACCTGCTGCGTAAACTCAGGCGACGGCTTGCCGGTCTGCGGATCGTTAAACTCTACCGCCACCATCGAGCCCTGCCCGCGGACTTCGGCAATCGCCGGGCAGTAGGTGCGTGCCTGGTTGAGCACCTCTTGCAGATGCTGGCCCAGCTCGTTCGCGCGCTGGCAGAGATTTTCCTGCTCAATCACATCCAGCACCGCGTGCGCCGCCGCGACTGCCAGCGGGTTACCGGCGTAGGTGCCACCAAGGCCGCCCGGCGCAGGCGCGTCCATCACCTCCGCGCGCCCCACCACGCCCGAGAGCGGCATCCCGCCCGCGAGGCTTTTCGCCATCGTCAGCAGATCCGGCTTCACGCCGTAATGCTCCATCGCGAACAATTTGCCGGTGCGCGCAAAACCGCTCTGCACTTCATCGGCAATCAGCAGAATGCCGTGCTCGTCGCACAGCGCGCGCAGGGCCTCCATAAACGCCGGCGGCGCGACGTTGAAACCGCCTTCGCCCTGCACTGGCTCCAGCACAATGGCCGCCACCTGATCCGGCGCGATATCGGCTTTGAAAATACGCTCAAGGCTTGCCATCGCGTCGTCCACCGACACGCCGTGCAGGGCGTTCGGGTATTGCGCGTGGAATACAGAGCCCGGGAACGGGCCGAAGCCGATTTTGTACGGTGCCACTTTGCCGGTGAGCGCCATCGTCATAAACGTGCGCCCGTGAAAGCCGCCGCCGAAGGTGATTAAGCCAGGGCGACGGGTATACGCGCGCGCGATTTTCACGGCGTTTTCCACCGCTTCCGCGCCGGTGGTGAAGAACGCGGTTTTCGCCGGGCCGTCAATCGGCGCGCAGGCGTTGATGCGCTCCGCGAGCGCCACATAGCTTTCGTAAGGAACTATCTGGTACGCCGTATGCGTAAAGGCGCGCAGCTGGTTTTCGATGGCCTCCACCACGCGCGGATGGCGATGGCCGGTGTTCAGCACCGCAATACCCGCTGCGAAGTCGATAATCTCGTTGCCTTCCACGTCCCACAGGGTGGCGTTGTCGGCTTTTTCGGCATAGAAGCCGCACATGACGCCGACGCCACGTGGGGTGGCGCTCTGACGACGTTGGTTCAATTCTGAATTTTTCACCCGCATTCTCCTGCTGATAAACGTCACTTTTTAGCAACAAACCTGAAACAGTGACATTTATTTACCCAGGCTATGGCCCTATAATCGAGTACCAGTTTCGAATAAATGAGGGATCCAATTGCATTCTTTAGTGTCCGATCTCTTATTGCTTCGCCTCGGCGAACAGCGCGATGAACGCCTGCATAAGCGGCTTTATAACGCGCTGCGCCTGACTATTCTTGACGGCAGCCTGCCTGCGCAAAGCCGCCTGCCCGCCTCGCGGGATCTCGCCCAGCAGCTCGGCCTTTCTCGCAACACAGTATTAACAGTTTATGAACAATTGCTCGCAGAAGGATATGTAACCTCTCGCGCCGGCAGCGGCACGTTCGTCGCCGGAATGCTGCCGGACAGCCTGTTATCTGCGCCGCCGGTGGCACAGGGGCAGCACGATCGCGTTGCGCATGCGGGGTTCTCCTCGCGCGGGAAAACGCTGCTCGGGCAGGTCAGCGCCAGCCCCAAACAGTGGGGCGCATTTATCCCCGGCGTGCCGGACGTGCATGCCTTTCCGCATCAGCTTTTCAGCAAAATTCAGGCGCGGATCAGCCGCCGCCCCAGCCCGCAGCGCCTCACCTATAGCTGTCAGGGCGGCACGCCGGAGCTACAGCGCGCGCTGGTGGATTACCTGCGGGTATCGCGATCGGTTCACTGCACGGCGGATCAGGTGTTGATCACCGAAGGGATTCATCAGGCTATCGATCTGGTGGCGCGCATGCTGTGCGATCGTGGTGATACGGCGTGGGTGGAAGAGCCCTCGTACTGGGGCATCCGCCATGTGTTGCAGATGAATGAGGTAAACATTACGCCGGTGACGGTCGACCGCGCGGGCATGGTGCCGCCGGAGAGCGCCGGAACACCGCCGCGGCTGATTTTCGTCACGCCGTCGCACCAGTATCCGCTGGGCGCGGTCATGAGCCTTGAGCGGCGTCAGCGCCTGTTAACGCTGGCGCGCCAGACCGGCAGCTGGATCGTGGAAGACGACTACGACAGCGAATTTCGCTTTTCCGGCCAGCCGATCCCGGCGTTACAGGGGCTGGTGGCGGACCCGCCGGTGATTTACATCGGCACCTTCAGCAAAACGCTCTATCCGGGCCTGCGCATCGGTTATGTGGTACTGCCGCGCGCGCTGGCACACGAGATGAAAACCGCGCATGCCGAGCTTTATCGCGGCGGCCATTCGATTATCCAGGCGGCGCTGGCGGAGTTTATCGAGGCCGGGCATTACAGTGCCCACATCCGGCGGATGCGCCTGCTGTATGGCCGCCGCAGGGCGTGTCTGACAGCGCTGATAACGCGCTATCTGGGGCCGGAGGCGCTGTCGGATTTCAGCGATAACGCCGGGCTGCATCTGGTGCTGAATCTGCCGGATGACGCGGACGATGTGGAGATAGCCCGTCTTGCCAACGCGCGCGATATTCTGGTGCGCCCGCTGTCGCGCTATTACCTGACGGAAAACCGGCGTCGCGGCCTGCTGATGGGATTCGCCTGCGTGGCGGAGGAGAAAATGGAGGGCGCATTTAAAGCGCTGCTGGCATGTATTGAAGCGGCTTACCCGGCGCTTTTACGCCGCGCATAAAACAAAACACCCCGCTTAAGGCGGGGTGTGTCATCAGACTGACGCGGCTTACGCTTCTATCGCGGCACGCAGCTTTTTCATCGCGTTTTTTTCAAGCTGACGCACGCGTTCGGCTGAGACGCCGTAGCGGTTGGCCAGTTCCTGCAACGTGCTTTTGTTGTCTTCATCCAGCCAGCGCGCGCGAATGATCTGCTGGCTGCGCTCGTCGAGACCCTGCATGGCGTCGGTCAGTTTATCGGCGGCGTGTTCTTCCCAGTTGTCATCCTCAATGCCGTCGGCAAAGTTAGAAGACTTATCCTGAAGGAACAGCACCGGAGCCATCGGCTGGCTGTCACCCGCGTCATCGTCCGGGGACATGTCAAAAGTCATGTCCTGCGCGGCCATACGCGATTCCATTTCACGCACGTCTTTGCTGGAAACGCCCAGCTCGCGGGCCACCATTTCCACTTCGTCCTGGTTAAACCAGCCCAGACGCTGCTTGGTTTTACGCAGATTAAAGAACAGCTTACGCTGCGCTTTGGTGGTGGCGACTTTCACGATGCGCCAGTTACGCAGCACATATTCGTGAATTTCAGCTTTGATCCAGTGCACGGCGAAGGAAACCAGACGCACGCCCACTTCCGGATTGAAGCGACGCACCGCTTTCATCAGGCCGATGTTGCCTTCCTGGATCAGGTCCGCCTGCGGCAGGCCATAGCCCGCGTAGTTACGAGCGATATGAACAACAAAACGCAGGTGAGACAGGATCAGCTTTTTCGCTGCTTCCAGATCGCCCTGGTAATGCAGCTTTTCAGCCAGTGCCCGCTCTTCGTCTGCCGACAACATCGGCCAGGCGTTGGCCGCCCGGATATAGGAATCCAGGTTACCGACCGGGGCTAAAGCTAAAGTTTGCATTTCTTTGGTCATTCAAATCCTCTCAATCGACATCGGACTGGCGTTCGTCCCCATCAGGCAACAAACGGGCCAGCATGTTTGAGCAACGAGAATATCAGCCACTCTTTTATCAGACCGTGAATTTATCCACAAGTTCACGTAAGGCTTGTGAATAAATTACGCACAAAATGTGACATTGCTATGAAAAAGCGTGGGCAGGAGAAGCGGAAGTTCACGGTACGCATCCCCTGCTGACGGGAACTCGTAGCAGGGGATGATTATAACAAATATTTTTTACTCGGGGGTAAAGTGACGTAAATGTTGCACGGTGGCAAGCCAGGCGGCCGCCCAGCCGATCATGGAACAGACCAGCAGCAGCAACAGACACTCATCGAAGGATAACCCGCTGATTTCAAAGGTGGTGCCGAAAACTTTCGCCACATCCGTCACGGCGGCGGATAACCGCATCACCAGGATTTCTGACAGAATCAGTGAAAGCAATGCGCCGGTAAACCCGAGCAGCGCGCCGCCGTACAGGAACGGACGCAGGATAAAACCATCCGTCGCGCCAATGAGTTTCTGCACGTTGATGGTGTCGCGGCGCGCGAAAATGCTCAGGCGCACGCTGTTGCCGATAACCAGGAACACGGCCGCGACCATCAGTACGCCTATCATCGCCGCGACGCGCCCGACCAGCCCGGTGAGCGCCGACAGCCGCGCGAACCAGCTGTCATCCATGCGCACTTCGTCTACGCCCTGAAGCTTCGCCACGCGGTCACGCAGCGTATTGAGCGCTTCGCTGCTCTGGAAATCGAGCTTCGGCTCGACCACCACCACGGCGGGCAGCGGGTTTTCTTCCAGCATATCCAGCGCGCCGCCAAATCCCGACCAGTTACGGAATTCGCCAAGCGCCTCGTCACGCGAGAGGTAATTGACCTTCGCCACGCCCGGCTCGGCCTGGAGCTGCCCCACCACCTGTTGCGCGGCGTTATCGTCGAGCGTTTTATCGAGATAGACCGTAATCTGCGGCGACGGATAATACTGCGTCGCCGCCTCGCTGACGTTCTTATAAACCATGTAGCAGACGCTCGGCAGCGTCAGCGAAATGGCAATCACCATCACCGTTAAAAACGTGGCGAGCGGTTTGCTTTTCAGATCGGCAAGCGCGCCCTGCCAGGCGTAACGCACCTGTTCATTGATGCCGCCCTGACGCGATTTGCCTTTGGTGTTGGAGCCTTTATTTCGCTTCTGCACAGGCCGTCCTGTTTCACCGGAAGAACGCTGTTTACGGAAATTATCCAGTTTGTTGCTAAAGCGCCGGATTTCATTCAGCGCGTCACGTTTATTCACCAACACGGCCTCCATGCAAATGCCCTTCGCTCAGGGTGAGCACCGGGTAGCTGCGCCGTGAGATAAGCCCGGTGTCGTGCGTCGCCATTAATACCGTCACCCCGACGCGGTTAAATTCTTCGAAAAGACGCAGAATGCCTTCCGAGAGGGCGTCATCCAGGTTGCCCGTCGGTTCATCCGCCAGCAGCACGGCCGGTTTATTGACCACGGCGCGGGCGATGCCCACGCGCTGCTGTTCGCCGCCGGAAAGCTGAATCGGGAAGTTTTTCGCTTTGTCCAGCAGACCGACCTTATCCAGCGCCGCCGATACGCGACGGCGAATATCTTCGCCGCTGGCACCCGCGATAATCAGCGGGATCGCCACATTATCGTAGACCGTTCTGTCCATCAGCAGATGGTGATCCTGGAAAATCATGCCGATCTGACGACGCAGGAACGGCACTTCACGGTTTTTCAGACGGCTTATCTCGTGGCCGCCAAACCAGATTTTCCCGGCGCTCGGCCGTTCGATACCGCAAATCAGCTTCAGCAGCGTACTCTTACCGGCGCCGGAGTGGCCGGTAAGAAATGACATCTCGCCTGGCCGCAGGTGGAACGTCACCCCCTGCAGCGCTTGTCTCCCACCGAGATAGGCTTTGCTGACATGTTCAAAGCGAATCATGGTTAATCCTCTCGGGCAAAAAGTGCCTCAATAAAGTCGCCCGCGTTAAACGGACGCAAATCTTCAATACGTTCGCCCACACCAATGTAGCGAATCGGAATACCAAACTGATCGGCCACTGAGAAGATCACGCCGCCTTTGGCGGTGCCGTCAAGCTTAGTGAGCGTAATGCCGGTCAGCCCTACCGCCTCGTGGAACAGCTTCGCCTGGCTTACGGCGTTCTGCCCGGTGCTGGCGTCGATAGTCAGCATCACTTCATGCGGCGCGTTCTCGTCGAGCTTTTTCATCACGCGGACGATTTTTTTCAGCTCTTCCATCAGGTGCGATTTATTCTGCAAACGCCCGGCGGTATCGGCAATCAGCACATCTACGCCGCGCGCTTTCGCCGCCTGGATGGCGTCGAAAATCACGGAGGCGGAATCCGCGCCGGTGTGCTGCGCGATAACCGGAATGTTATTGCGCTGGCCCCAGACCTGGAGCTGCTCCACCGCGGCGGCGCGGAAGGTATCGCCCGCCGCCAGCATCACCGATTTACCCTGCTGTTCGAACTGACGCGCCAGCTTACCGATGGTGGTGGTTTTACCCACGCCGTTGACGCCAACCATCAGGATAACAAACGGCGTTTTGCCTTCGACATTCAGCGGCTCGTCCACTTTCGCCAGGATCTCGCCCATCTCTTCTTTCAGCAGGCCGTAGAGCGCCTCGGCATCGCGCAACTGCTTGCGGCTCGCGCCTTCGGTGAGGTTGGCGATGATTTTACGCGTGGTGTCCACGCCCACATCGGCAATCAGCAACTGCTCTTCGAGCTCCTCGAACAGATCGTCGTCGATTTTTTTGCCGCGGAACAGACTGATAAATCCGGAACCGAGATTTTCTTTGGTTTTCAGCAGGCTGCGTTTAAGGCGCGCGAAGAACCCCTCTTTAGTGGGTTTTTCCTGCTCCGCGACCGGCGCGGTTTCTTCCTCTTCCGGCTCGGTTTCCAGCGCCGCTTCCGGGTCAGCCGCCAGCGCGACTAATTCTTCTTCGCTAATCGGCGCGTCTTCAGCAATCTCGTGTGCATCGTGCGGCGTTTCCACCGCAGGCTCGACGGCTTTTTCTTCAACAGCCGCTTCTTCAATGACGTCTTCTTCAACGATCGTTTCCGGGGACGCTTCTGGCTGTGGTTCAGCGACAACTTCAGGCGCAAGCGCTACCGGCGCGCGGTTTTCTTCCTGCTCCGGCAGCCACTCTTCCGCTTGCGCAGCCGTTGGTTTTACGGCTTCCGGCTCTGCTTCAACCGACGTCTCGACAGTTTCCGGCTGTGCGCTCTCTTTTTCTTCATGAATCACGCTTTCGCTGACGGCCACGACGTCATCGGCGAATTTTTCAGACTCGGCCAGGGAGTGCGTGGTCTCCTGCGCGGTCGTTTGCGTCTGCGAGTCAGGCTCAACGCGCGCTTCTGTCGCCGCGGGTTGTTCTGTTACGTGTTGTTCTTGTTGTTCGGCTTCCGTTTCTGCCTGCTCTTTCTGGCCAAAACCCAGCCAGGAAAAAAAGCCACGTTTCTTCTCTTTTGCCATTGGCGAATGCACTCCTCGCGGTTAATACATGGCGCAGTCCCGTCGTCTGGCTCAGGGTACTGAAAAAATTGCGAATGAATAAGTGAGTCTACCACTTTCCCGCCGGGGCGGCATACCGCCGCACGGAGGTTTCGCCCGCCCGTTTGCGCCGCTAGAATAGCAGCCTGAACAGAAAAGCGTGTGAGCATAATGAAGAAACCAACCTCCTCGGGTAGCGGCCAGATCCGCATTATTGGCGGACAGTGGCGCGGCAGAAAACTGCCGGTGCCTCACAGCCCCGGTCTGCGCCCCACCACCGACCGCGTGCGCGAAACCTTATTTAACTGGCTGGCGCCGTATCTGGTGGGCGCGCGCTGTCTGGACTGCTTCGCCGGCAGCGGCGCGCTGGGCCTGGAGGCGCTCTCCCGCTACGCCGCCGACGCCACGCTTTTAGAGATGGAACGCAGCGTCGCGCAGCAGCTTCAGAAAAACCTTGCTACGCTCAAATCCAGCGCAGCAAAGGTAGTGAACACTAACACACTTAATTTTCTGAACCAGAACGGCGAGCCGCACGACATCGTGTTTGTCGATCCGCCGTTTCGTAAAGGGCTGCTGGAAGAGACACTGAATCTGCTGGAGACGCGCGGCTGGCTGGCACCGCAGGCGCTGATTTACGTTGAAAGTGAAGTGGAAAACGGCCTGCCGCCGGTGCCTGCAAACTGGCAACTGCATCGCGAGAAAGTGGCGGGCCAGGTGGCGTACCGGCTTTATCTGCGCGAATCACAAGGAGAGCAAAATGCTGATTAATCTGGGACGCCTGCTGATGCTGGGCGTGTGGGGCTTTCTGCTGCTGAACCTGATCCAGCCGTTTCCGCGCCCGCTGAATATTTTCGTCAACGTGGCGCTATTTTTCATGATAATCATGCATATTCTGCAATTATCGCTGCTGCGCGCCACGCAGCCGAAAGACGCCCCGCCGTTAAGCCGTTTCCAGCAGGCGCGGATTTTTATCTTCGGTGTGTTTGAGCTGATCGCCTGGCAGAAAAATCAGAAGAAGCCGCGCTAACAAACGCGGCAGGTAGTTTCCCAGGGCGGGTAAGCGACGCGCACCCGCCATGCCACGTTAACGCGCAGGCGCATCATTTCCGTAGGGCGGGTAAGCGAAGCGCAGCCGCCGTGCCAGGTTAACGCGCGGGCGCATCATTTCCGTAGGGCGGGTAAGCGAAGCGCACCCGCCATGCCAGGTTAACGCGCGGGCGCAGGAACAAACTCCAGAAACCGCGTTCCCTGATACACCAGCTGACCCTCATCGCCCACCGTCAACTGGTGGTAATGGGCCTCATCCAGCCGAAACCGCATCTCCGCCCCGCCTTCCTGCGGGCGAAACGTCGCTTCGTACCGCACGGTTTGCGCAGGCGGCGCGACCTGCTGTTCGCGCGAACGCCGCCCGTTTACGGGTTTTTCCCGCTTGCTGGCCACCACCACGTCCTGCTGCGTGACCGGGGCCGCGTCATTTTCTGTTTTCTCGCGCCGCTGCTGCACATAGCGAAAGGAAGCGGCCGCGACGATTAACGCGATGATAATAATGAAAAAAAGCGGTGGCTTACTCATGACAGATCCCGGCGGCTCAACTCTTTTTAAGAATACCCCGCAGCGCCAGGCGTTGTCATCTCGCCCGTCTGACCACTAGACTGAAATCAAGGGCCGTGCGCGGTATGCGCACGTTACAATAACTGAATCAGGGACTTATCATGCTTTGGTCGTTTATTGCTGTCTTTTTATCCGGTTGGCTGTATGTCGATGCATCTTACCGCGGTGCCACCTGGCAACGCTGGATCTTTAAACCTTTAACGCTGCTGCTGTTACTGCTGCTTGGGTGGCAGGCGCCGCTCGCCAGCCCGACAGGCTATCTGGTGCTGGCAGGCCTGGTGGCGACGCTCGCGGGTGATGCGTTGACGCTGCTGCCGCGCCAGCAGTTGCTGTACGCCTTCGGGGCGTTTTTCCTGTCGCACCTGCTTTATACCGTCTGGTTCGCGAGCCAGATGACGCTCTCCTTTTTCTGGCCGTTGCCGCTGGCGCTGCTGGTGATAGGCGCGGCGCTGATCGCGACCATCTGGACGCGCCTTGGCGATCTCCGCTGGCCGATTTGTACCTATATCGGCATGACGCTGGTAATGGTGTGGCTTGCGGGCGAGCTCTATTTCTTCCGCCCGACCGACACCAGCTTCTCCGGCTTCGTCGGCGCAGTGCTGCTGCTGCTGAACGCGGTCGTCTGGCTCGGTAGCCACTACCGTAAGCGCTTTACTGCCGACAGCGCCATCGCCGCCGCCTGCTATTTCGCGGGCCACTTTATGATTGTCCGCTCGCTGTATCTATAAACAACCACGACGGGCGGTGAAATGCCGCCCACAATCTCCTTGACTCTGGAGTCGACTCCAGAGTGTAAGCTCTGGTAATGAGAAAATTATCATTACCGGAGGACGCCATGCGCCCCCCTTCTGAAAAGCCTCGCGCCACGCCGCAGTTCGCGAAAATGACGCCGATTTCAGCACCGCAAAAACCGGCCATCAGCAAAGCAGCCTGTTGCGAAAGCGACTCTTGCGAAAACCCGCAACCGGTGCAGGAAGCCGCAGGCGCGCTACGCTGGCAGGTCGCCGGTATGGACTGCGCCGCCTGCGCCCGTAAAGTGGAAAATGCCGTACGTCAGGTGCCGGAGGTGCGTCAGGTTCAGGTATTATTCGCGACCGAAAAACTGGTGGTGGACGCCCCCGCCTCACAACGCGAGGCAATTGAACAGGCGGTGCGCGCCGCCGGTTATACACTGCGCGAGGCAAATGCCGCCGCGCCCGCGACGCCTTCCGGCTTACGTGAAAACCTGCCGATTATCGTTATCGCCGTCTTTATGGCGCTGAGCTGGGCGCTGGAGCAGGTGCATCCGCTGGCGGGACGCATCGCGTTCACCGTCACCACGCTGGTCGGGCTGTTCCCGGTCGCGCGTCAGGCATGGCGGCTCATCCGCAGCGGCAACCCGTTCGCCATCGAAACGCTGATGAGCGTGGCTGCCACCGGTGCGCTGATTATCGGGGCCAGTGAAGAAGCGGCAATGGTGCTGCTGCTCTTTTTAGTCGGCGAGCGGCTGGAAGGATGGGCGGCGAATCGTGCGCGCAGCGGCGTCAGCGCGCTGGTGGCGTTACGCCCGGAAACGGCGGTGCGCCTGCGCGGCGAGGCGCGCGAAACCGTAGCGATAAGCGACCTCCAGCCCGGCGATGTGATTGAAGTGGCCGCAGGCGGCAGGCTTCCGGCAGACGGCAAACTGCTCGCCGCGGCGGCGAGTTTCGATGAGAGCGCGCTGACTGGCGAATCGCTGCCGGTTGAGCGCCAGCCGGGCGAAAAAGTCCCTGCTGGCGCGACCAGCGTCGATCGTCTGGTGTCGCTCGAAGTCACGTCGCGTCCCGGCGACAGCGCCATTGACCGCATTCTGCATCTCATTGAAGAGGCGGAATCGAAACGCGCGCCGATTGAGCGCTTTATCGATCGCTTCAGCCGCATCTATACCCCGGTCATTATGGCGGCGGCGCTGTTGACGGCGCTTATTCCGCCATTGCTGTTTGCCGCGCCGTGGCTGCCGTGGATTTACAAAGCGCTGGCGCTGCTGCTGATTGGCTGCCCGTGCGCGCTGGTGATCTCAACGCCTGCGGCGATCACATCAGGCCTTGCAGCCGCCACGCGCTTTGGCGCGCTGATTAAAGGCGGTGCCGCGCTGGAGGCGCTGGGGCGCGTTGAGCAAATTGCTTTTGATAAAACCGGCACGCTGACGGCGGGCACGCCGCAGGTCACGGCAGTCGATCCGGTCGACGGGCTGGAAGCGGAAGCGCTGCTGGCGTACGCCGCGGCCGTTGAGCAGGGCAGCACGCATCCGCTGGCGCAGGCGGTGGTACGTGAGGCGACCACGCGCGGCGTGGCGACGCTTCGCGCCGGTGCGCAGCGCACGCTGGCGGGAGCGGGTGTTGAAGCGCAGGTGGAGGGCCGTCTGCTCCGCATCAGCGCGCCGGATAAGGTGTCCATTGAGATATCCCCAGAGTGGCTGGCGCGCATCCGCGAACAGGAAGCGCAGGGCCAGACGGTGATCGTCGTGACCGCAAGCGATCGGCTTCTCGGCACGCTGGCGCTTCGCGATACGCAGCGCGCCGACGCGCGCGACGCGGTGGAGAAACTCCGGGCGCTCGGCGTGGGGAGTGTGATGCTGACTGGAGATAACCCGCGCGCGGCGGCGGCAATTGCCGCAGAGTTAGGTATGGAATATCGCGCCGGGCTGCTGCCTGCGGATAAGGTGACGGCGGTCAATGCGCTTAACGCCCGCGCGCCACTGGCGGTGGTCGGCGACGGTATTAACGACGCGCCGGCGATGAAAGCCGCGACCATCGGCATTGCGATGGGCAGCGGCACCGATGTGGCGCTGGAGGCCGCCGACGCGGCGCTGACGCACAACCGGCTGGCGGCGCTGCCGGAGATGATCGCGCTTGCCCGCGCCACGCACCGTAATATTCGTCAGAACATCGCGATTGCGCTGGGGTTAAAGGCCGTTTTCCTGGTGACGACGCTGCTCGGGTTGACCGGCCTGTGGCTGGCCGTGCTGGCCGATACGGGTGCGACGGTGCTGGTGACCGCCAATGCGTTACGGCTGTTGCGTAAACGCGGCTGACGGGGAACATGGAACATGGTGGGTGCGCTTCGCTTACCCACCCTACATTACAGCGACCGGAATACTCGTAGGGCGGGTAAACGAAGTGCACCCGCCATCTCAAAACCCGCCACCTCAACCTGAACACCCGCCACCGCCCTTACATCATCCCTAACACCCGCGGCAGCCAGAGCGAAATGGCCGGAATGTAAGTCACCATCGCCAGCACAATAAGCAGCACCCCATAAAACGGCAGCATGGCGCGCACCACGGTTTCGATATTCTTCTTACTCACGGCACTCGCCACAAACAGCACCGAACCCACCGGCGGCGTAATCAGCCCGATCCCAAGATTCACCATCATGATCATCCCGAAATGCACCGGATCAATACCGAGCTGGTTGGCGACCGGCAACAGCACCGGTGTCAGGATCAAAATGATCGGGGCCATGTCCATCAGCGTGCCAATCAACAGCAGCATAATGTTGAGGTACATCAGGATGACGTATTTGTTATCCGACAGCGTCGTGAAGAATTCTGTAATGCGTGTCGGCAGTTGCATATAGGTCATCACCGCGCCGAACGCTGCCGCAAAGCCGATTAAGATCATCACGATCGTCACCGTTTTCACGGTGCGGAACATCAGCTTCGGCAGTTCGCTCCATTGGTAATCGCGATAGATAAACATCGTCACGAAAAACGCCCACAGGCACGCCACCGCTGCGGATTCCGTCGCGGTAAACACGCCGGTCAGAATGCCGCCCAGGATAATCACGACCGTCATCAGCCCCCACAGCGCATCAATGAAAATTTTCAGCGCCTGCCTGAGCGGGATACGCTCGCCTTTCGGGTAGCCGCGCCGCCGGGCGAAGGCGATGCAAAGAATCATCAGGCTCAGTCCCAGCAGCAGCCCCGGCAACACGCCCGCGATAAACAGCGTCGCGATAGACACGGTGCCGCCCGCCGCCAGCGAATAGATAACCGAGTTATGGCTGGGCGGAATAAGAATCGCCTGCACCGAGCCACTCGCCGTGACCGCCGCGGCGTATTCGCGCGGGTAGCCTTTCTTTTCCATCTCCGGGATCATCACGCTGCCGATAGATGCGGTATCCGCCACCGACGAGCCGGAAATCGCGCCGAAAAACGTCGAGGCGACAATATTCACCAGCGACAGCCCACCGCGGATAAACCCTACAAACAGATAGGCGAAGTTCACCAGCCGTCGGGCGATGCCGCCTTCGGCCATAATCGCGCCCGCCAGGATAAAAAACGGGATCGCCAGCAGCGTGAATTTGTTAACGCCGCTGGTTATCTGGATCATCAACGCCTCCAGCGGCAGATCTATCCAGAGCGCGCCCACGATGGCGCTCAGGCCCACCGCGAAAGCGACCGGCATCCCGAGCGCCAGCAGCACCGCCAGCGTGGCCAGTAAGATAAATGCGTCCATAACGTTCCCCGCTAGCTATGGTTGCCAATGAGCACGACCGGGCGGTTCTCCTGAGAACCCCACAGCAGCCGCTCGATGACGAACAGAATCATCACCGCCGAGCCGATGGGCAGCGGCAGATAACTTTCTCCTGATGTAAGCACCGGAAACTCCGCGACGGGCTGTTCCCACAGCTCCATACACAACAGGGCGCTGTAATAAAACATCACCAGGGAAATGATGAGCATCAGCAGATCGACCACGCGCGCGCAGACCCGCTGCGCGAACGGCGGCAGGCGATCGGTCAGCATGTTCACCGCAATATGCGAGCCTGCGCGGTAGCCCACCGCCGCGCCGATAAAGGTAAACGTCACCATACAGATAATGGCGACCGGCTCAGGCCAGGACTCACCCCGGTTGAGCACGTAACGCGAGAAAATCCCTATCGGGATCACGACCGTCATGATCAACAGCGCGAACCCAGCCACCATCATGGCGAGCAGGTACAGGCGATCCATCCAGACCAGAAAGAATCGGGACATAAACACTCCGCAGCGGATGAGGTGCCGGGGCCAGCCCGGCGTTAGAGGTTATTTGACGTCGGCGATGGCTTTCATCAGATCCTGATGCTTCGCGCCATACTGGTCGCGCACCGGCGCGGTCGCGTTAACGAAAAACGCTTTATCGATGTCGTGGAACTGCACGCCGCCCGCTTTCATTTTGTCGAGCGCCTGTTTGTTATAGGCATTCCACAGCTCACGCTGTTCCATTTGCGCCTCGCGGGCGAGCGTCAGGATTTTCTGTTGCTGCTCAGGTTTTAGCTTGTCCCATTTCACTTTCGAGTAGAGCAGCATTTCGGGGATGATGAAGTGGCCGCTCAGGGTGTAGTGCTTCGCGACCGGCAGGTAGTTGTGCGCGATATAGGTCGGCGGGTTATTTTCCGCGCCGTCGATAACGCCGGTTTGCAGGCCGCTGTAAACTTCACTCACGCCCATCGCCACGGCGTTCGCGCCCATCGCTTTCAGCGTGCCGATGGCGACCGGGCTACCCTGTACGCGAATTTTCATGCCCTTGAGATCGTCCGGCTTCACGACCGGATTTTTGGTGATCAAATTGCGGGTGCCGGAGTCCATCCAGCCTAAAAAGACCAGCCGCGATTTCGGGTTGCTGGTGAGTTTATCGCCGATTTGTTTGCCGATATCGCCATCGATGACCTTGTGCATATGGTCTTCGTCACGAAACACGTAAGGCAGCGTAAAAACTTCGATCTCCGGCAAAATCGCGGCAACCGGTGCCATTGAAACGCGGATCATGTCGATTGCGCCCATCTGCGCCTGCTCTATCATCTGCTTTTCATCGCCCAGCACGCCGCCCGGAAACGTTTTAATTTCCAGCTCGCCATTGGTTTGTTGTTTTAACTTTTCACCCATGTTTTGCACGGCGACGACGTTCGGGTAGCCCTGCGGGTGAACATCGGCCGCTTTAATCACTTGCGCATGCAGAGCGGGCGCCAACAGCAGTGACGCGGTGGAGAGGCAAAGACCGGCCAGCGCCGGGATAAATCGCTTTTTCATCGGGTCGCTCCAGAGGATAAGGACAGGCTAGTTATAAAACGGTGTTTTGATTTGTCGGTTATAAACTAGACGACGTCCTGTAAAGGCAGGGTGAAGCGCCTCACAAAAGCAACAACTTTGAAACAAGGGTTTAAAAAGAATGTGACGTGAGTTCAGAAAGCCGCATGACGGCGGCTTACGGCAGGGATTACTGATTTTTACGCAGCAGATAGCGATACGGCAGCGTTTCGGTTTGCGAGGCTACCAGCTCGTGTTCCATAAAGCGGCAGAATCCAGGAATATCGCGCGTCGTCGCCGGATCATCGGCGACAATCAGCAGCGTTTCGCCGGGCTGCATATTACGCACGGTTTTACGCACCATCATCACCGGCTCAGGGCAGCGCAGCCCGAGGGCGTCCAGGGTGTGGTCAGGGTTGGCGAACAGATCGGTCATGCTTGTCTCGGCGTTGTCAAAAACCGCCATAGTTTACCCCCCGTTTTTTGTGACGCAACTCATGTGAACGATTGCGTTAAAATTAACCATTGCATTGGCGAGGCAAAGCAGTATTATGCGGCGGCTTTTGCGCAAACGCGCTGCGTCTGCCTTAGCATGAAGATGAACTGGGTTCCCTCACCCCAACTAACAAAAAGGTCACAATATGACGCCCTTTACTCCTGGTCAGCGCCGCAACGCGCTCGTCTGGCTTTCGTTGTTTCATTTGCTGGTGATCACCTCCAGCAACTATCTGGTGCAGCTGCCCGTCTCCATTTTTGGTTTTCACACCACCTGGGGCGCGTTTAGCTTTCCGTTTATTTTCCTCGCCACCGATCTGACCGTGCGCATTTTTGGCGCGCCACTGGCTCGTCGCATTATTTTCGCCGTGATGGTGCCTGCGCTGCTGGTCTCCTACGTGATCTCCTCGCTGTTTTATATGGGGAGCTGGCAGGGGTTTGGCGCGCTGTCGCACTTCAATCTGTTCGTCGCGCGCATCGCGACCGCCAGCTTTATGGCCTATGCGCTCGGGCAGATCCTCGACGTGCATGTGTTTAACCGTCTGCGCCAAAGTCCGCGCTGGTGGCTGGCGCCGGGCGCGTCGCTGCTGCTCGGCAACGTCAGCGATACGCTGTCGTTCTTCTTTATCGCCTTCTGGCGCAGCCCGGACCCGTTCATGGCCGAACACTGGATGGAAATCGCGCTGGTGGACTACACCTTCAAGGTGCTTATCAGCCTGGTGTTCTTCCTGCCGATGTATGGCGTGCTGCTGAATATGCTGTTGAAAAAGCTGGCGGATAAATCCGATTTCCGCGTGCTGCAGCGCGGTTAAAGGTTCACGGAATTTCTTGTGTTAAGATGCAGGGATGGGTCGTGTTGACCGTCTCTTGTAAAGGAATAAGTGAATGCGCAATCTGGTGAAATATGTCGGTATTGGCCTGCTGGTGATGGGGCTTGCCGCCTGCGACAACAAAGACAGCAACGCGCCGGCCAGCGCCGGTGCCTCACAGAGCGAAGCCTCCGGCCAGCCGGTCAGCCTGCTGGACGGTAAACTGAGCTTCTCCCTGCCGTCGGATATGACCGATCAGAGCGGTAAAGTGGGCACCCAGGCGAACAACATGCATGTTTACTCCGATCAGACCGGCCAGAAAGCCGTGATCGTTATCGTCGGCGAGAAAAGCCAGGAATCGCTGGAAGTGCTGGCGAAGCGTCTGGAAGATCAGCAACGCGCCCGCGATCCGCAACTGCAGGTCGTGACCAATAAAGCGATTGAAATCAAAGGTCAGAAGATGCAGCAGCTCGACACCGTCATCTCTGCCAAAGGCCAGACCGCTTACTCCTCCGTGGTGCTGGGCAATGTCGATGACAAACTGCTGACCCTGCAAATCACGCTGCCTGCCGATAACCAGCAGCAGGCGCAGAGCACCGCAGAGAACATCATCAACACCATCGTGGTGAAGTAATCTGCAGTAAAGATTACGCTTAAACGCGGCCTGCCCTTTACGGGGCGGGCCGTTTTTTTAGCTGTACGCTTAAGAGAATGGCGAGCAGCACCAGCCCCGCCGCCGCCAGATAGATCGCCGGTACGCCCGCCCAGGCCATCAGCACGCCCGCCGCCGGGCCGGTTATCCCAAGCGACAGATCCATAAACAGCGTATAAGTGGCGAGCGCCGCGCCCTGATTACTCTGGGGCACCGCTTTCACCGCCACGACGCCAAGCGCCGGGAAGACCAGCGAGAAGCCTGCGCCTGCGAGAAATGTTCCCGCTTTCGCCATCCACGGCTCCACCGCCAGCCCAACCATCAGCAACCCGACCGTTTCCACCACGCCGCAGATAAGCGTCACGTTAATGCCGCCCAGCCGGTTAATCGCGTTAGGGAATAACAAGCGTGTGCCGACAAACGCGCCGCTGAACAGCGTCAGGGCGAACGCCGCGCCGTCCCAGCCTTTCGCCTGATAGAACAGCGTAATAAACGTGGCGATCACCCCGAAGCCGGAAGTGGTGAGCGCCAGCGCCATACCGAACGGCCAGACCTTGCCGAGCACCGCGCGAAACGGCAGCGGTTTCCCCTTGCTCGCCTTCACGGCCGGACGCGGCAGCGCTAACACAATGCCAAGTAGCGCAACGCCCATAATGACGCCCGCCACCAGCGGCAGACCGCCGTGGCGGTACAGCAGCGCGCCGAGCGGCGCACCCACGGCCATCGCGCCGTAGGTGACCACGCCGTTCCAGGAGATCACTTTACCGATGTGCGTCGAGCCGACCACGCCGACGCCCCAGAGCGTCGAGCCGGTTCCCGCGCAGCTCTGCCCAAAGCCCAGCACCACGCGCCCGAGACACAGCAGCGCCAGCGACACCAGCGGCGCGCTGGCCCCCCACCACGCCAGAAAATAGCTCGCGCCGCTCAGCAGACAGCCGGACATGCCGACGATCACCACGGTTTTCGGCCCCCAGAGATCGGCATAGCGCCCCGCATGAGGACGGCTTATCAGCGTGGCGATATACTGAAGGCTGATAACCAGCCCCGCCCAGAACGGGCTAAACCCCATCACATCATGGACATAGCCCGGCAGTACCGCGAGCGGCAGGCCGATGGTCAGAAAGGTAGCGAAATTGAAGATAACGATGGAGACGATTTTCAGGTTCAGCCGTAAGCCGCTTAATGCGGGTTCGGCGCTTACATCCGGCATGACATTTCACTTTTTTGGCAACAGCGGTAGCGTCAGTATAAACCTGAAATTTCCTTCAACGGAAACGCCCGCGTTTCAGACTTCCTCCCTGCGGCGCAATGCCCATTGCACACTACACTAAGAAAGCCCTCATCAAAGGAATTGGTTATGATTGGTCCACAACGACCCCAACCCCAACAAGATAAAGTCGGCCTGCATATGCTGCAAAAGCTGGCGGCGCTGGTGATTATTCTGGCCGGTATTCACGCCGCCGCGGATATGATTGTTCCGCTTCTGCTGGCGCTGTTTCTGGCGATTGTGCTCAACCCGCTGGTGACCTGGTTTATGCGCCGCGGTTTTCGCCGCCCTGTCGCGATTACTATCGTCGTGTTTGTGATGCTGATAGGCCTGACGCTTCTGCTGGGCGTGCTGGCGGCGTCGTTTAATGAATTTGTCGCGTTAATGCCGAAATATAATAAGGAACTGACGCGAAAACTGCTGCATCTTCAGGAAATGGTGCCGTTTATGCACCTGCATCTTTCGCCGGAGCGTATGCTGCAACGCATGGATTCCGACAAGATGATGACCTTCGCCACGACGCTGATGACGCAACTCTCCGGCGCGATGGCTAGCGTCGTGCTGCTGGTGATGACCGTCGTTTTTATGCTGTTCGAAGTGCGCCACGTGCCTTATAAGCTGCGCTTTGCGCTCTCAAATCCGCAACTGCATATCGCCGGGCTGCACCGCGCGTTAAAAGGCGTCAGCCACTATCTGGCGCTGAAAACGCTCATCAGCCTGTGGACCGGCGTGATCATCTGGCTCGGCCTGACGCTGCTCGATATCCAGTTCGCGCTGATGTGGGGCGTGCTCGGGTTTCTGCTCAACTACATTCCCAATATCGGCGCGGTGCTCTCGGCAATCCCGCCCATGATTCAGGCACTGCTGTTTAATGGCGTGTATGAGGTGGTGATGGTGGGGGTGCTGTTCTCGCTGGTGCATATGATTCTGGGCAATATCGTCGAGCCGCGCATGATGGGCCACCGCCTCGGGATGTCCACAATGGTGGTGTTCCTCTCGCTGCTGTTCTGGGGGTGGTTACTTGGGCCGGTCGGCATGCTGTTGTCGGTGCCGCTCACCAGCGTCTGTAAGATCTGGATGGAAACCACGCACGGCGGCAGTAAGCTCGCCGTGCTGCTTGGCCCGGGCCGTCCGAAAACCCGGCTGCCGGGGTAGGCCATTACACTACGCGGCGCGCGGCGAGATAACGCGCGCGCCAGTATTCGTTAGTGAGGCTGGAGATGGTCACGCCTTTCTCTTTCGAGGCGTGAATAAACTGATTATCGCCGATATACACTCCCACATGGCGCTGTTGCGGGCCGGTACTGAAAAACACCAGATCGCCCGGTTGCAGCGCCGTTTTTCTTACCGCTGTGCCCTTTTTAAGTTGCTGCAAGGTGGTGCGCGGCAGCGACACGCTCACCGATTCGGCAAACAGATGCTGCATCAGCGCCGAGCAATCAACGCCGTGGCGCGTCGTACCGCCAAAGTGATAGCGGGTGCCTTTCCAGCTGATATAGCGATTTAACAGCGCGCGTTTAAGCAGCGGGTGCGGCGGTGCCGTCTCTGTGAGGTGCCAGGAATAGTCATTATCAGCATCATGATAATGCCAGGACGCAGGCAGTACGGCGCTGAACGCCGGCGCTGCAAGCAGTGAGGTACAATAAAAAAGTATCATTAATAAAAAACGCATCGCGATCGTTACCGTATCGTGTTGTTGCTCCTTACCCGGTCAGGAAGTGCGCTCCGTATGTGCTTCCTCTGACAGGCCGCAACGTTAACGACTGGCGATAAAACAGACTATCGACTCTCACTACATTCGTTTGTTACTCCTCTTTCATTGACCGTCATAACCCCTTCATCCCACACCGAATAAACGCCATTTTTATACGCCAGCCCTTTCTTTTTACGGGATTTTTACTCCGCTGCACGCTGGAAAGCGCTAGCCTTTGACCATCGCCCGAGCGGCCCACAAGAAGCGTGACCTATGTTCTCCTTTGCACTCACTCCCTGGTTTAAAACCCCGAGCCCGACCGCAGCGCCTTCTGGTCAGGAACCGATTATGTTTTCTACACTGCTGAATACCGGGATGCTGGCGGGCACGCCGCAGGGCGCACTTATGTCCTTTCGCCAGGAAGCCGATGCTTACCTGCGGGAATATCCGCATACCCGCCATGTCGATATTTATCTGCACGATCTGAACGGCTGTCGGCGCGGCAAGCGCATCAGCGCTGAGAGCCTGCGCTCGCTCGCCCAGGGCTGCTATTTTCCGCTGTCGGTCTACGCCATGGATATGGAAGGGCATGTCGTTGAAAGCGCCCTCGCGCAGCGCGAGCCGGACAGGCTCTGCCTGCCGGTCAGCGGCACGCTGCGCCCTTGTGCAAGCGATCCAGCGCATCACGCCCAGTTGCTGCTCGCCATGCAGGAGCCGGACGGCGCAGGCTGCGCGCTGGAGCCGCGCGTTGTGCTGGAGCGCCTTCTGGCGCAGTTTCACGCGCGCGGCATCTATCCGGTGATAGCCCCGGAAGTGGAGTTTTATTTGCAGGCCGTGGACGGCGCGCCGCCGACATCGCGCTGCTTTGATATCGATATGCCAGGGCGCGACAGCGCGCTGCTGGAGGCGATGGAAACCGAGGCGCGGCGTCAGGGTTTGCCGCTCTGCGGCATTGTGGCGGAAGCGGAAGCGGGCCAGTTCGAACTCAATTTTAATCACACCCCGCGCGTGGTGGAGATGTGCGACCGGGTGCTGGCGGCCCGGCGGCTGGTGCATCAGGTCGCGGAAAAACAGGGCTATCTGGCAAGCTTTATGGCCAAACCACGCGCTGAGCTTGCCGGCAGCGGCCTGCATGTGCACATCAGCCTGAACGACGCGCAGGGTAATAACCTTTTCGCCGGTGATACCGACACCCCGAACGTGATGATGCGCCGCAGCCTGAGCGGCCTGCTGGCGCTGATGCCCGCAAGCGTCGCGCTGGTCACGCCCGGTGCCAACGCCTTCCGGCGGCTGCGTAAAAGCCTGAACGAACCGCTGTTTTCGTCGTGGGGCTATAACGATCGCTCGGCGGCGCTGCGCCTGCCCTGCGCGTCCCCGGCGTCTCAGCGCATCGAATACCGGCTCGCGAGCGCCGACGCCAACCCGTATCTCGTGGCGGCGGCGGCCCTCGCGGGCATTCTTTATGGCCTTGATCGTCCGTTAACGCTGCCCGAACCAGGCGCAATCGCGGAGCTGCCCGCCCTGCCGCTTTTCTGGCCGGACGCGCTGGCGCGTTTTCAGGAGGCGAAGTGGTTACAGGAGCAACTGGGCGCGCCGTTCAGCGACGCCTGGCTTGCCTGTAAACGCCAGGAGCTGGCCCGGTTTGAAAGCGAAGTCACCGACGCAGAAAAACGCGCCCATCCCCACTAGTCACGTGAAAAGAGGCGAATCCTGTCTCGCTTCGTCATGATATTAAGCCGCTGCGGCGTACCGCACGGTGCCGATGCGCAGGCGCAAGCCCTGCGCGACATCCGGGGTTTTCACGCCCCGGACTCTCTGCTGAGGCGTTATTCAGCGAGCGCCTGGGCGCAGGCCCAGGCGGAGCTCCACGCCCACTGGAAGTTATAACCGCCAAGCCAGCCGGTCACATCCACCACTTCGCCGATAAAATAGAGTCCTGGCACGTTGCGCGCTTCCATGGTGCGCGACGAAAGCTCGTGGGTATCAACGCCGCCGAGCGTCACCTCCGCGGTGCGGTAGCCTTCGGTGCCGTTGGGCTGGACGCGCCAGCCGTGGAGCGTCTCCAGCAATTCCTGCTGCTGGCGGCTGTTGAGCTGTTTCAGCGTGACGTCCGGAATTTGCCCGAGGCTTTGCAGGCACTCCACCAGCCGCTTCGGCAGCAGCATGGCGAGCGTGTTTTTCAGGCTCTGATTCGGGTGCGCGGCACGCTGTTCATCGATAAACGCGGCGGCATCCGTATCCGGCAGCAGGTTAACGGTGACCCACTCACCCGGCTGCCAGTAGCTGGAGATTTGCAAAATTGCCGGGCCGGAGAGCCCGCGATGGGTAAAGAGAATGCTTTCGCGAAAGACCGTGCCGTTATCGGCGGTGACGACCGCCGGCACCGACACGCCGGAGAGCGTCTGGATCTGCTCAAGCAGCGGCTTATGCAGCGTGAACGGCACCAGGCCCGCGCGGGTTGGCAGCACTTTCAGACCGAATTGCTCCGCCACTTTATAGCCAAACGGCGTGGCGCCGAGGCCCGGCATCGACAGGCCGCCGCTGGCGATAACCAGCTTCGGCGTAGTCACGGTGCCGCCATTAAGCGTCAGGGTATAACCGCTGTCGTCGCGCGCAATCGCCAGCACTTCGCTGCGTAGCCGCACGGTGACGCCGCCTTTGTCGCACTCCGCCATCAGCATCGTGACGATTTGCTCCGCCGAGTCATCGCAGAAGAGCTGGCCGAGGGTTTTCTCATGCCAGGCGATGCCGTGCTTGCCCACCAGATCGATAAAATCCCACTGGGTGTAGCGCGCCAGCGCCGATTTGCAGAAGTGCGGATTGGCGCTGAGGTAAGCGCCGGGCTCAACGTAGAGGTTGGTAAAATTGCAGCGCCCGCCGCCAGACATCAGGATTTTGCGCCCCGGTTTTTTGCCGTTATCCAGCACTAATACCCGGCGGCCCGCCTGCCCTGCCAGCGCCGCGCAGAATAATCCTGCCGCGCCTGCCCCTACGATGATGGCATCAAACTGTTCCACAACCCTTCCTCATTGCCGTTAAGGCCGCGAATTGTAAAGTTTCCTCTCTGGTCGCACCAGACAAAACCCTGTTACAAATTCTAATAAATTGAATTTAAAAGGTAATCTCTTTAGTGAAATTGACACTTCAGTGACGGCGATTAAAAAAAGTCTATATTTCACTTTGCCCACGCCGCCGTTGTCTTAGATAATGCGCCGCGTTCATGTCCTCAAAATGGCGTAACGTCCTATGCTACATTTGTTTGCCGGGCTGGATTTACACACTGGCCTGTTACTATTGCTTGCTCTGGGATTTGTACTGTTTTATGAAGCTATCAACGGCTTCCATGATACGGCAAACGCAGTCGCAACGGTTATCTACACACGCGCTATGCGATCGCAGCTTGCGGTGGCTATGGCGGCTCTCTTTAACTTCCTCGGTGTTCTGCTTGGCGGCTTAAGCGTAGCCTATGCGATTGTGCATATGCTGCCGACTGATTTGCTGCTGAATGTGGGCTCCGCGCATGGCCTGGCGATGGTTTTCTCCATGCTGCTGGCCGCGATTGTCTGGAACCTTGGCACCTGGTATCTCGGTCTGCCGGCGTCCAGCTCCCATACGCTTATCGGCTCTATCATCGGGATTGGTCTCACCAACGCCCTGATGACCGGCACGTCCGTTGTGGATGCGCTGAATATCCCGAAAGTGCTGAACATTTTCGGCTCGCTGATTGTGTCGCCGATTGTCGGTCTGGTGTTCGCGGGCGGGCTGGTGTTCTTGCTGCGTCGTTACTGGAGCGGCACCAAAAAACGCGCCCGTATCCATCTGACGCCTGCCGAGCGTGAAAAGAAAGACGGCAAGAAAAAGCCGCCATTCTGGACACGTATCGCGCTGATCCTCTCCGCTATCGGCGTGAGTTTCTCGCACGGCGCGAACGACGGTCAGAAAGGCATTGGCCTGATTATGCTGGTGCTGATTGGCGTGGCACCGGCGGGTTTTGTGGTGAATATGAACGCCTCCGGCTATGACATCACCCGCACCCGCGATGCTATCAGCAACGTTGAAACGTACTTCCAGCAGCACCCGGCGGCGCTGCGTCAGGTGGCGGGCATAGACCCGGTGATCCCAACGCCGGAGCAGGTGAACCCGACGGATAATCCGAAAGAGTTCCACTGCGACGCCAGCCGCGCCATCGTGGCGCTGGATCGCGCTAAAGGGATGCTTAACAACATCGACAGCTACGACAAACTGACCGTTGAGCAGCGCAGCCACCTGCGCCGCATCATGCTGTGTATCTCTGACACCACCGATAAGGTGGCGAAGCTCAAAGACACCAGCGCGGACGATCAGCGTCTGCTGAAAAACCTGAAAGCCGATATGCTCAGCACCATCGAGTACGCGCCGGTATGGATAATCATGGCGGTCGCACTGGCGCTTGGCGTCGGTACGATGATTGGCTGGCGCCGCGTGGCGACCACCATCGGTGAGAAAATCGGTAAGAAAGGCATGACCTACGCACAGGGCATGTCGGCGCAGATGACGGCGGCCGTGTCTATCGGTATCGCGAGCTACACCGGTATGCCGGTGTCCACGACACACGTGCTGTCATCGTCGGTCGCGGGCACTATGATCGTCGACGGCGGCGGTCTGCAGCGCAAAACCGTCACCAGCATTCTGATGGCCTGGGTCTTCACTCTGCCGGCCTCCATCATGCTCTCAGGCGTGCTGTACTGGATTGCGTTGCGTTTCGTGTAAGCGAATTTGCGTGAACGTTAAGAAGCGGGTCAGGAAACTGGCCCGCTTTTTTAATGCCAAATCATCAGCCCGATAAGGCTAATAATCACCAGACCGCATAAAGCGCTGGTCAGAATAAACTGGCGGCGCACGCGTTCGCAGCGGCGAATAAATTCGTCGTCATGATGATCGAGATAACGTTGCCAGTAGATATACCACACAAGGCGGATCTGCTTGCTGGGCTGACCATGCGCGGTAAAAAAACCGCCGCCATCCACATACTGATACAGGAGCGGATCGCATCCTCTGAGCACCACCAGCAGCGCGCGTAACGATGAGAAATAGCGCGCCATGTTAATAACGCAAACCAAGAATAAGGCCCAAAACAGCGCGACGGTGCTGATCATACCTTCCCCCCGACGACTCGCCTGGAAAGCAATGGCTCTCCAATACCTGAAAGACTGTTCTGTGAAGCGTGCGTAAAAGTCGATCAGGTTCACATTTATTCACCCGAACGGCTTTTTTAATAGTGTAGGAGATCCGGTAATTTTTTTACCACATCGTTAATCCTTATCAACGCTTGCTGACCTATTTTCCGCTTCAATGTATGCGACCCCGGCGGATTGACGGATGTACCAGGGCGCTATAAGGTGAAATTAGCTTTAGCACTAAGTCTTTACGCCGGAATGAGTTCCCGCGATTGTGGTACGCAGGACGCGGGCACGGGGATGACGCCGCAGGTAGCCACGCGCCATCCAGTCCACTGGTCATCGACATCTTATGGAAGGAGTAACACTATGGCTTATAAACATATTCTTATCGCGGTCGATCTGTCCCCTGAGAGCAAGGTACTGGTAGATAAAGCGGTATCCATGGCGCGTCCCTACAACGCGAAAATTTCTCTGATTCATGTCGATGTGAATTATTCCGATCTTTACACCGGGTTAATTGACGTTAACCTGGGCGACATGCAGAAGCGCATCTCTGAAGAGACGCACCACGCGCTGACCGAGCTTTCCACCAACGCGGGCTATCCGATTACCGAAACCCTGAGCGGCAGCGGCGATCTGGGCCAGGTGCTGGTCGACGCCATCAAGAAATACGATGTGGATCTGGTGGTATGCGGTCACCATCAGGATTTCTGGAGCAAGCTGATGTCTTCCGCCCGCCAGCTCATTAACACCGTTCACATCGATATGCTGATCGTCCCGCTGCGCGACGACGAAGAGGCGTAAGTAGCGGCGGGTGCGCAACGCTTACCCGCCCTACAGGCGTTTTTACGATGCAAAAGGCGCTGCCGTCCGGCAGCGCCACACTGAAGCAAGGGGCTGTCAGGCTGGCGTGCCCGTGTAGATATCAAACCGGTGGCCTTTCGTCACCACGGCGTTTGGCGTCGCAACGTCGCCAAGCGGCGGCGCGTAATCCGGGCGTTTGACAACCACGCGCTTGATGGCGAGCCTGCGGGCCGGTGCCAGCAGCCCGTCGGCGTCGAGATCCGGCCCCACCAGCGACTGAAACACCCGCATCTCTTTTTTCACCAGCGCGCTTTTCTGCTTGTGCGGAAACATCGGATCGAGATAGACCACATCCGGGCGCGGCGTTATCGCCTCAAGCGCCGTCAGGCTGGAGGCGTGAATGAGCTGTAACCGCTCGCGCAGCCACGGCCCGATTTCCGCATCCTGATAGCCGCGCGCGAGACCGTCGTCCAGCAGCGCTGCGACAACCGGGTTGCGCTCCAGCATCCGCACGTGACACCCGACCGACGCCAGCACGAACGCGTCGCGCCCGAGCCCCGCCGTGGCGTCCACCACCTGCGGCAGATAACTACCCTTAATACCGACCGCTTTCGCCACCGCCTCGCCGCGACCGCCGCCGAATTTACGCCGGTGCGCCATCGTGCCCTCGACGAAATCGACAAAAATCCCGCCAAGCTTTGGCTCGTCGCGCTTGCGCAGTTCAAGATGCGCGGGCGTCATCACCAGCGCCATCGGGTTATCGGCATCATGCGTCAATCCCCAGCGGGCCGCCAGAACAGATAAGGCGCCGTCTCCGGCGCCTGTTTCATCAATCAGACAAATGTTCACGCGTGTCGTCAGCCCTGGATGCCGTAGTGTTCCAGCATCGCGTCAAGCTGCGGTTCACGGCCGCGGAAGCGTTTAAACAGCTCCATCGGTTCTTCGGAGCCGCCGCGCGTCAGGATGTTATCAAGGAACGACTGGCCGGTTTCGCGGTTGAAAATCCCCTCTTCTTCGAAACGGGAATAGGCATCCGCCGCCAGCACGTCGGCCCACAGGTAGCTGTAGTAGCCCGCCGCGTAGCCGCCCGCGAAGATATGGCTGAACGCGTGTGGGAAGCGGCCCCAGGCCGGGCCTGGCACCACGGCGACCTGTTTTTTGATCTCCGCGAGCGTCTCCAGCACTTTCGCGCCCTGCTCCGGGCTGAACTGCGCATGCAGACGGAAATCGAACAGGCCGAACTCCAGCTGGCGCAGGATGAACATCGCCGCCTGGTAGTTTTTCGCGGCCAGCATTTTATCCAGCAGTTCCTGCGGCAGCGGCTCGCCGGTTTCATAGTGACCGGAGATAAACGCCAGCGCCTCCGGCTCCCAGCACCAGTTTTCCATAAACTGGCTCGGCAGCTCGACGGCATCCCACGGCACGCCGCTGATGCCCGCCACCCCTGGGGTTTCGATGCGGGTCAGCATATGGTGCAGACCGTGACCAAATTCATGGAACAGCGTGATCACTTCGTCATGGGTGAACAGCGCCGGTTTCCCGCTCACCGGGCGGTTAAAGTTACAGGTGAGGTAGGCGACCGGTTTTTGCAGCGAGCCGTCCGCTTTGCGCATCTGGCCGACGCAGTCGTCCATCCACGCCCCGCCGCGCTTGTTCTCACGCGCGTAGAGGTCAAGGTAGAAGCTGCCGCGCAGCTCGCCGCTCTCGTCATACAGCTCGAAGAAGCGCACGTCCGGGTGCCAGACGTCGATATCTTTGCGCTCTTTGGCGCTGATGCCGTAAATGCGTTTTACCACTTCAAACAGGCCGTTAACCGCTTTGTTTTCCGGGAAATACGGGCGCAGTTGCTCATCGCTGATGCTGTAGAGATGCTGTTTCTGTTTTTCGCTGTAGTACGCAATGTCCCACGGTTGCAGCTCGTCGACGCTGAAGTGTTCTTTGGCGAAGGCGCGCAGCTGGGCGAGCTCTTTTTCACCCTGCGGGCGGGCGCGTTTGGCCAGATCGGTTAAGAAATCCAGCACCTGCTGCGGGTTTTCCGCCATTTTGGTGGCGAGCGATTTGTCGGCGTAGCTGTCAAAGCCGAGCAGTTGCGCCAGTTCGTGACGCAGCGCCAGGATCTCTTCCATCACCGGCGTGTTGTCCCATTTGCCCGCGTTCGGCCCCTGGTCAGAGGCGCGCGTGCTGTAGGCGCGATACATCTCTTCGCGAAGCGCCTGGTTGTCGCAGTAGGTCATCACCGGCAGGTAGCTTGGGATATCCAGCGTCAGCAGGAAGCCCTCTTGATCTTTGGCTTCGGCCATCGCTTTCGCGGCCGCCAGCGCGCTTTCCGGCATCCCGGAAAGCTCAGATTCATCGGTAATCAGCTTCGTCCAGCCCTGGGTCGCGTCCAGCACGTTGTTGCTGTAAAGCGAGCCAAGCTCAGAGAGGCGCGCGGCGATTTCGCCGTAGCGTTTTTGCTTCTCTTTCGGCAGGCCAATGCCGGAAAGCTCGAAATCGCGCAGCGCGTTATCAACCGCTTTCTTCTGGGCCGTGTCGAGCTTCGCGTAGTTCTCGCCGTCGCGTAAATCGCGATAGGCCTGGTAAAGCCCTTCGTGCTGGCCCACCCAGGTGCTGTATTCAGAGAGCAGCGGCAGCGTCTGTTCATAGGCTTCGCGCAGTTCCGGGCTGTTTTTCACGGAGTTCAGGTGGCTTATCGGCGAGAAAATCCGGCCCAGTCGATCGTCGGTTTCCGCCAGCGGCTGGCAGAGCGATTCCCAGCTGTAAGGCGCGCCGCGGCCGACTACCGCCTCCACCTGCGCGCGGCAATCTTCCAGCGCCTTCGTAACGGCAGGCACCACGTGCTCGGGTTTAATGGAGGAAAACGGCGGCAGTTCAAAAGGCGTCAGTAATGGATTGGTCATAAGCGCGTCCTGATTAGTGTTGTTAAGCGCATCTTGCAGCGACAATGTCTTGTAGCATGGGGTTTAGTGTAGTTAATTTCAATGGCTGGCGCTGGGCTTTAAGGGGCAAGACAGCACATCCCGTAAGCGGTCACTTTCCGGTATACTGTTCAAAATCGATGTTCATTTACGCCTTTTGGAAACCCATCCTCCATGCTCAGTTACCGCCACAGCTTCCACGCCGGCAACCACGCCGATGTCCTCAAACACACCGTCCAGAGCCTGATCATTGAATCGCTCAAAGAGAAGGAAAAACCGTTTCTGTATCTGGATACCCACGCGGGCGCCGGGCGCTATCTGCTGAGCGGCGAACACGCCGAGCGCACGGGAGAATATCTGGAAGGCATCGCACGCATCTGGCAGCGGGACGATCTGCCCGCCGAGCTTGCGCCTTACATCAGCGCCGTGTCGCACTTCAACCGCAGCGGCCAGCTGCGCTACTACCCCGGCTCGCCGCTCATCGCGCGCCAGCTGCTGCGCCCGCAGGACAGCCTGCAACTGACCGAGCTGCACCCGAGCGATTTCCCGCTGCTGCGCGGCGAATTTCAGAAAGATGAACGCGCCCGCGTTGAGCGCGCCGACGGCTATCAGCAGCTGAAATCGAAACTGCCGCCCGCCTCGCGCCGCGGCCTGATCCTTATCGACCCGCCGTACGAAATCAAAACCGACTACCAGGCGGTGGTTCAGGGCATCAGCGAAGGCTACAAACGCTTTGCAACCGGCGTCTACGCACTCTGGTATCCGGTCGTTTTGCGCAATCAAATCAAGCGTATGATGAACGATCTGGAAGCCACTGGCATTCGCCGCATTCTGCAAATCGAGCTGGCGGTGCGCCCGGACAGCGATCAGCGCGGCATGACCGCCTCGGGCATGATTGTCATCAACCCGCCGTGGAAGCTGGAACAGCAAATGGCGACGCTGTTGCCGTGGCTGCACAAAGCGCTGGTGCCGGCGGGTACCGGCCACACGACGCTGAAATGGGTCGTGCCGGAGTAATCGCAGCTATAGGTGGAACCCCTGTTCGTCAGGACTACAATCGCGTTAATTCGAATCATTAAAAGGTAACAGCCATGACCAGACACTACGACTACCTCGCCATCGGCGGCGGCAGTGGCGGTATCGCTTCTGTCAACCGTGCGGCCATGTACGGCCAGAAATGCGCCCTGATTGAAGCCAAAGCGCTGGGCGGCACCTGCGTCAACGTGGGCTGCGTACCGAAAAAAATCATGTGGCACGCCGCGCAAATCGCCGAGGCGATCCATCTGTATGGCCCGGATTACGGCTTTGACACCACGGTGAACCATTTCGACTGGCAGAAGCTGGTGGCGAGCCGTACCGCTTATATCGACCGCATTCATACGTCGTATGACAATGTGCTGGGCAAGAATAATGTCGATGTGATCCAGGGCTTCGCTCGTTTTGTGGACGCGCACACCGTTGAAGTCAACGGCGAGCGGATCACCGCCGATCACATCCTGATCGCGACCGGCGGTCGTCCGAGCCACCCGGATATTCCGGGCGCGGAATACGGTATCGACTCCGATGGTTTCTTCGCGCTGTCGGCGATGCCGCAACGCGTGGCGGTCGTGGGCGCGGGCTATATCGCCGTTGAACTGGCGGGTGTTATCAACGCGCTGGGCGCGAAGACGCACCTGTTTGTGCGTAAACACGCGCCGCTGCGCACGTTCGATCCGATGCTTTCCGAAACGCTGGTGGAAGTGATGCAGGCCGAAGGCCCGCAGCTTCACACGCATGCGACGCCGAAAGCCGTGGAGAAAAACAGCGATGGCAGCCTGACGCTGCACCTGGAAGATGGCCGTTCAGAAACGGTCGACGCGCTGATCTGGGCGATTGGCCGCGAGCCGGAAACCGATAATTTCAACCTGGCGGCCACGGGCGTTAAAACCAACGAAAAAGGCTATATCGTCGTTGATAAATACCAGAACACGAACGTGCCGGGTATTTATGCGGTCGGCGATAATACCGGCGCGGTCGAGCTGACGCCGGTCGCGGTTGCCGCGGGCCGTCGCCTCTCCGAGCGCCTGTTTAACAACAAGCCGGATGAGCATCTGGATTACAGCAATATTCCGACCGTGGTCTTCAGCCATCCGCCTATCGGCACCGTCGGGCTTACCGAGCCGCAGGCGCGCGAGCAGTATGGCGATGCGAACGTGAAAATCTACAAATCGTCGTTTACCGCGATGTACACCGCTGTCACCACGCACCGCCAGCCGTGCCGCATGAAACTAGTCTGCGTCGGGCCGGAGGAGAAAATCGTCGGCATTCACGGCATCGGTTTCGGCATGGACGAAATGCTGCAGGGCTTTGCGGTGGCGCTGAAAATGGGCGCGACCAAAAAAGACTTCGACAACACCGTCGCCATCCACCCGACCGCCGCGGAAGAGTTTGTGACGATGCGCTAAGCACCCATCGCCGCGCCTAAAAACAAGGGGAAGCGTCTGCTTCCCCTTTTTGCTGCCGCGCTTTTACCGCCGCGAATTTACCGGATCGTCTGGTAAATCGCCTCGCGGATTTTCACCCATTTCTTCGTTTCATCATTCGGGTTCGCCTGCGCGCGCAGTTGCGCCTGCTCAAGCTCATGCTTCTGGCGCTCCACGACCGCGGGCACGGTGCAAAACGTCTGCAAATACTCTTTACGCATGGACGTCATTTTCTCGCCCTGCGACAGCGCGTGGCTTAACGTCGTGATCATCCGGCGGCACGGTTTTTTCTCATCCATCTGGAGGCGATAGCGCAGCAGCGTTTCCAGCGTCTCTTCATGATTTTTCGCGAGCGCCTGCTCGGTCCAGGCTACTTTCCAGTTCATTCCGGCCTCGAGAAAGAGGCGCGTAACCAGTTTGTCATCGCGATCGATAGCCGCGCGCAAGTTCTCTTCATCCCACGTGATGCCCATTTTGCTGAGCTTATGACGCGGGCTGTCGTCGTTGTTCTCAGGCTCTGCGGCCATGGCGGTCGCGACAGGCGCGGTCACTTCCTCTGCCGCTGGGGGTTTAAGCGCATCGCTTGCGACAAACAGCGCGCCGACCACCATCGCGATAGCGCCGAGGCCTACTGCGCCCCAGACCGCGCCCATCACCAGCTGGCGCGTCTCCTGCTTTTTGCCGTCCTGACGACGGCTCGGGCTTTCGATGGCATCGCGAACGTCAAAAATATCCCCGCCGACCACGCTGTTTTTCTTCGCGGCATGATCGATAAACGCTTTCAGCTGTGCGTCATCGGCTTTCATCAGCGCCGCCGGGTTCACGCGCGTGCGCCCTTCGCCACAGGCTTTATGCAGCGGAGCGCTGATGGCGTTGAAATAGTTATCCAGCATCACTTCCTGCGCGCCGGAAAGCGGTTTGCCGAGCGCGGCGACGTTGCGGATTTCGCGGATATCATCCAGCAGGGTTTGCAGCGTTTTGCGTGGCTCGACAAACAGCGTCAGCGATGTCGCGCCCTGGAAGAGTTTGTCGTAGTGGCGGGCGAAGAGCTTTTTATCGACCACCAGCATCGCCAGCTCGCTGAATAACATGCCGCTCAGGATGTCGCCCTTGTCGCCCATCTTCAGCCAGCGGCGCACTTTATCGCCGCCGCACAGCTGTTTAAGCTGATTGACGCGCTGCTGCTCATCCGGCCAGGCTTCGCGCACCATGCCGCGCAGGGTGAAATCGAGCGCGCGCAACTGGCGCAGCGCATCGGGCTGCATCGCCGTTTTATCGACATTCATCTCAGTGGAATAGCCCAGTTTCGGCTGCTGGTTACGCACTTTCTCAAGGCACGTCACAAAACGCAGCGCCGCGAGAAGCTGGTTCTCCGTCACGTCCTGGCCGCTCTCGTACTGCGGCACCAGCTGTTGCAAGTGGCGCAGCTGCAACGTGAACTGCGACATATCGGCGTCGTTAAGGTTCAGCCGGCGGGCGACCGTCGCCCAGTTGCCAAGATTCAGACGCGCCTGGTCGAGCTGTTGTAAGAACCACTGCGGATCTTTGCCCTCCGCAACGTTAACGCCAAGCAAAACCAGGATTTCAACCGACGCCTGGCGGATCACCGTGAGCGCAGTTTCAAATGTTTCTCTTACCAGAGGCTGTGTGAAGCGGGCCATGTTGCATCCTTTTGCGCTCAACGCCCCGTCATAAAGGTGGGCGGAGCGGGCGAAATTTCACTTAAGTATCTTGTTATTTCTGAATTTTTTTATCTGCGCTGACGGGCAGTGAGACAACATAGCTGAAAATAGCCGGAAAAAAAGTGACACGTCGGTTTTTGCGTGAAAAATCGCCTTTTCCTGCCTGAATTAGCGGGTAAATGGCGGCGCGAATGACAGCGGCGCATTTTTCAGGCAACACTGTTTGCTGTACTTACCGCACGGAGATTGTATGCATCCCGACACGCCCTTTAACGACGCGTTGTTGACGTTTAATTCCACACGCCTCGATTACCGGCCCCTCACGCCCGACGACTGGCCGTTCTTTTTAAGCCTGCAACGTGACGATACGGTGATGCGTTTCGTGGCCGACCCGCGCTCTGACGCGCAGCGAATGCAGGATTTCGCGTCGCGCCTGCCGCCCTGGACGCCCGCAAGCACCCGCTGGCTCTGTTTACTCATTAGCGAGAGGCACAGCGGGCAGCCGGTCGGCGTGACGGGCTTTGTGATGCGCGGTGAAGGGATTGCTGAAGTCGGGTTTCTGCTGGCGAGCGCCTTTCAGGGCCAGGGCTACGGCTATGAATCGCTGCGCGCTATCTGCCGCCTCGCTTTTGAAGGCTGTAGTCTGCGGCGTCTGGTGGCGACCGTCACCGGCGGCAATGTCGCCTCGAAAAAGACGCTGGAAAAAGCGGGATTTCTTCAGGAGGGCACGCTGCGGGAAAGTTACTTTATCGGCGGTCGCTGGCATGACGACTGGCTGTTTGGCCTGCTGGCACGCGACTCTTCACCGGAGAGTTAATTCTGACGCACGGTGGGTGCGCTGACGCTTACCCACCCTACGCAAAAACATATACGTCGGTTTTAACCCGTAGGGCGGGTAAGCGCAGCGCACCCGCCATGACGCAAAAATAGATACGCCGATTTTAACCCGTAGGGCGGGTAAGCGTAGCGCACCCGCCATGACGCAAAAATAGATACGCCGGTTTCAGCCCGTAGGGCGGGTAAGCGTAGCGCACCCGCCGTCTGCCCCCACATACGACTCCGCCGAAAGACGTTTTTGCTTCCTTGTGCCAGGCTTAAAGAACATAAACCTGCAACGACACAGGGAGACGTATGAAAAAAACAGTGATTATCGCCACGCTTTCCGCGTTACTGGCCCTGCCTGCACTGGCAGAAGAGAAAGGCGGCTTCAAGAACGATGAAGCCCCGCCACCGCCGCATCAGCTTAAAGAAGGCTACCGTGGCATTACCGATGCCCGCTCGATCGACGTGAAGCAGGCAAAAGAGATGCACGATGGCGCCTCCGTCACGCTGCGTGGCTATCTGATCAAGAAAAAAGGTGATGACGTTTATCAATTCCGCGATAAAGGCGGTGATATCGACGTGATGATCCCGCATGCGGTTTTTCAGGGCAAAGAGGTCAGCCCGGATGAACTGGTGGGCATCAGCGGTACGCTTGATAAAAAACAGCAGCCGTACCGCATTCGCGTGACGCACTTCCAGAAAGAGTAACCTGCCAGAACGCCTTGCCCGGTTGCGCCGGGCAAGGCAACGCTTTACAGGAACATCCCGCCGGAGACTTCAATCCGCTGCGCGTTCATCCAGCCAAGCTCATCGCCGATAATAGCCGCTATCGCCGCGCCGATATCATCCGGCAGCCCCACGCGCCCCAGCGCCGTCTGCGAGGCGATAAAGCGGTTCAGTTCGTCGTTATCACGCACCTGTCCGCCGCCGAAGTCCGTCTCAATCGCGCCTGGCGCGATGATATTCACCGCGATATTACGGCTGCCAAGCTCTTTGGCCTGATAGCGCGTCAGCACTTCCATCGCGCCTTTCATTGAGGCATACGCTGAATAGCCCGGCAGCGCAAAACGCGTCAGCCCGCTGGAGACGTTCAGGATGCGTCCGCCGTTATTAATCAGCGGCAGCAGTTGCTGCGTCAGAAAGAACGGCCCCTTGAAGTGAATGTTCACTAACTCGTCAAACTGCGCCTCGCTGAACTCGCCAAACGGCGCATAAATCCCGATACCCGCGTTGTTGATTAAATAATCAAAACTATCGCGCTGCCAGGTCTGTTGCAGTTGCGCCTTCACCTGCGCAACGAATGCCGGGAAGGACGCGCTATCGGCGACGTTCAGCGCCAGTGCTGCCGCTTTCACGCCTTTTTGTTCAATTTCACGCACAACGGCCTCGGCGTCTTCACGCCGACGCTGGTACGTCAGCAAAATGCCAATTCCGCGCTCTGCGAGCTTCAGCGCTGCGTTTTTACCAAGCCCGCGGCTGCCACCGGTGATGATTGCGATACGTTGCGTCATAAATACCTCTTCAGGGTCTGGGTGATGATTAAAAAAGAGCTTATTAGCTGACAGCAGAACGATAAAGAGCGCAGAATACGCTTTACTGTTTCATTAAAAGCAACAATGAGGGGCAGCGATGGATAAAATTCACGCAATGCGTTTATTCGTGCGAGTGGCGGAACTGGAGAGCTTTACCCGCGCCGCCGAGACGCTGAGCCTGCCGAAAGGCAGCGTATCGCGGCAGGTGCAGGCGCTGGAAAGCGCGCTCGGCACGCGCCTGCTGCACCGCACGACGCGACGGGTGCATCTCACCCAGGACGGCCAGGTCTATTACGAGCGCGCGCGCGATCTGCTCGCGAATCTCGACGAACTCGACGGCTTGTTTCTGCACGATCCGGCGAGCGTCAGCGGGCGGCTGCGTGTCGATATGCCGGTCGCGGTGGCGCAAAACGTGGTGATCCCGCGTCTCCCGGATTTTCTTCACCACTACCCCGGCATCGCCCTTGAGCTGAGCAGCAGCGACCGGCTGGTGGATGTGGTGCGCGAAGGCTTCGACTGCGTGGTACGCGTCGGCCAGTTGAAAGATTCCGGGCTGGTGGCGCGCCCGCTTGGCAAATTAAGCCAGGTCAACTGCGCCAGCCCGGATTATCTGGCGCGCTTCGGCATTCCTGAAACGCTCGACGATCTCGCTTCGCACGCGCTGGTGCATTACACGCCAACGCTCGGCACGCGTCCGGCGGGCTTTGAAATCGGGCGTGAAAGCGGTAGTGAGTGGATACCAACTGGCGGCGTATTGACGGTCAACAGCACCGAAACCTACCAGGCCGCCTGTTTCGCCGGGCTGGGCATTATTCAGGTGCCGCGCATCGGCGTGCGTGAGGCGCTGCGCAGCGGCAAACTCGTGGAAGTGCTGCCGCAATACCGCGCCGCGCCGATGCCGGTCTCGCTGATTTATCCGCACCGTCGGCACCTCTCGCGCCGCGTTCACCTGTTTATGGAGTGGCTGGCGACCGTCATGAAAGGTTACGTTGACTAGCCGCGGGCTATACTTGGAAGCAAGTTGTAAAAAATAAAAGGAATCAACGCTAATGACCACGCCGGAGCAGCCTGCTAAACGCCCGACCGAAGATCTGAAATATCAGCCTGTCCCGCAGTTGGATACGCGCCCCGAGGAGAAAAACGCCGACGATAAACCCGCCGAGGGCGTTATCGGTACGGTGAAACAAAAGGTTGAAAAAGTAGAGCGCCGTCCCGCAGTCGCGCATCTGCTTCGCGCCTTTGAGCGGTTTAACGAACGTATGGGCAACCAGTTCGGCGCCGCGATCACCTACTTTTCGTTTTTATCGATGATCCCGGTGCTGATGGTGTCGTTTGCGGTCGCCGGCTTTGTGCTCGCCTCGCATCCGACCCTGCTTCAGGACATTTTTAATAAAATTCTGCAAAGCGTCAGTGACCCGACGCTCGCCAAAACGCTCAGCAGCAGCATTAACGCCGCGGTGGAGCAGCGCACCACGGTCGGGATTGTGGGCTTTGCCGTAGCGCTCTACTCCGGTGTGAACTGGATGGGCTACCTGCGAGAAGCGATCCGCGCGCAGTTCCGTGACGACTGGGAGCGCGGCGCGGAAGACGACAAAGAGAAATTCTGGGTGAAATACCTGCGCGATTTTATTTCGCTGATTGGGCTGCTGGTGGCGCTGGTCATCACGATGTCGATTACGTCCGTGGCAGGCTCCGCGCAGGAGACGATTATCCGGCTGCTGCATCTGGACGCCATCGGCTGGCTGAAGCCGGTCTGGCATCTGATTGGCCTTGCCGTCTCTTTCTGCGCCAACTATCTGCTTTTCTTCTGGATCTTCTGGCGTCTGCCGCGCCACCGGCCGCGTCGCAAAGCGCTGCTGCGCGGCACCGTGATTGCGGCGATTGGCTTTGAGGTTATCAAAATCATTATGACCTATACGCTGCCGTCGCTCGTGAAATCGCCGTCCGGCGCGGCATTCGGCTCGGTGCTGGGGCTGATGGCGTTTTTCTATTTCTTTGCACGCCTGACGCTGTTCTGCTCCGCCTGGATTGCGACGGCACAGTACAAAGACGATCCGCAAATGCCGGGTAAAAACCCTGCGTAATCCCTCCGCGCGGGCCTGGAAAAACGCATTTTTTCAGCCCGCCGCCTCCCTTTCAGTATAAAAATCCAGGGTGTAACTTTTATTTAACCTAAAACCAGTTTTATCGACTGAATATGAAATTCTGTGAAGCATTTCATAGAAGAGAATAAGCTGGCGCTAAAACTATCCGCTTTTTGCCTGTTTTTTGCGCACTCTTGCGGCGCCCGCTGAATTGAAATGTCGTTTTTGCTGTGGCTAATATGGGGTTTCGACGTGACTACAATAAGAAAATTCTATGCAAGCAACCATCGCCACCAGCATCGACAACGAACACGACGCCGCGCCCGTCAACTCGCGCAGTAAGGTCGTCATCGCCTCGCTCATCGGCACCGCCATTGAGTTCTTCGATTTCTACATTTACGCCACCGCGGCGGTGATTGTGTTCCCGCACATTTTCTTCCCGCAGGGCGACCCGACCGCCGCCACGCTACAGTCGCTGGCGACGTTTGCCATCGCCTTTGTAGCGCGCCCGATAGGCTCGGCCGTGTTTGGCCATTTCGGCGACCGTGTGGGCCGTAAGGTGACGCTCGTGGCCTCGCTGCTGACCATGGGGATTTCCACGGTGCTGATTGGCCTGCTGCCAGGCTATGAATCGATCGGCATTATGGCTCCGCTGCTGCTGGCGCTGGCGCGCTTCGGCCAGGGTCTGGGCCTTGGCGGTGAATGGGGCGGCGCGGCGCTGCTCGCCACCGAGAACGCTCCGGCGCATAAACGCGCCCTGTATGGCTCCTTCCCGCAGCTCGGTGCGCCTATCGGCTTCTTCTTCGCTAACGGCACGTTCCTGCTGCTGTCGTGGCTGCTCACCGACGAACAGTTTATGAGCTGGGGCTGGCGCGTGCCGTTTATCTTCTCCGCCGTGCTGGTGTTGATTGGCCTGTATGTGCGCGTGTCGCTGCATGAAACGCCGGTATTCGCCAAAATCGCCAAAGCGAAGAAACAGGTGAAAGTGCCGCTCGGCACGCTGCTGACGAAACATGTGCGCGTGACCGTGCTTGGCACGTTCATCATGCTCGCCACCTATACGCTTTTTTACATCATGACGGTCTATTCAATGACCTTCAGCACCACGCCAGCGGCGCAGGGCGGGCTGGGCTTCCCGCGTAACGATGTGCTGTGGATGCTGATGATGGCAGTAATTGGCTTTGGCCTGATGGTGCCGGTAGCGGGCCTGCTGGCGGATCGTTTCGGGCGTCGTAAGAGCATGATTGTTATCACCACGCTGATTCTGCTGTTCGCGCTGTTTGTGTTCCCGCCGCTGCTGGGTTCCGGCAGTGAGGCGATGGTAATGGCGTATCTGTTGATCGGCCTGAGTCTGATGGGGCTGACGTTCGGCCCGATGGGCGCGCTGCTGCCGGAGCTGTTCCCGACCGAAGTGCGTTACACCGGTGCCTCGTTCTCCTACAACGTGTCGTCGATTCTCGGCGCGTCGGTGGCACCGTATATCGCTACCTGGCTGCAGGCGAATTACGGGCTGTTTTACGTGGGAATTTATCTGGCGGCGATGGCGGCGCTGACGCTTATCGCGCTGATTGCCACCAAAGAGACGCGTCACCAGTCGCTGTGATGATGTGCATTTAACGAAAAGGCTGCCCGCGGGCGGCCTTTTTTGTTTTTGGATTTGAGAGCGAAAATGGCGGGTGATTTGACGGCATCCGCCTGGCGGCGGGTGCGCTGCGCTTACCCGCCCTACAAACTGAGACGTATATCTTCTTCAGTAGGGTGGGTAAGCGCCAGCGCACCCACCTTTGCGTTATGGCGGGTGCGCTATGCTTACCCGCCCTACAAACTGAGACGTATATCTTCTTGAGTAGGGTGGGTAAGCGCAGCGCACCCACCTTCCGCCTGAAACCCTGTTACTTCTTCATCTGCCCCAGGATCGCGCTGCACTGGTTCTCGCTGCCTTCGGATGGCGAAATCAGCGCCAGCAGCGCCGCGGCGGGCGTCACCAGCGTTGCGAGCGCTGCCGCGACCGCGCCACGCGCAATCAACGGCCCCGGCTTCACGCCGTAATCCGGATCTTTAAAGGTGCCGCGCACGTACAGCGGCGAGCGCAGCGTCACGATACGCACCCCTTTGCTTTCCGGATTAATGGTGAGATCCAGCCGCTCGTCGGCGAAACTGGTGGTGCCGGTGATGTTAATCAGCGCGTTTTCAGTATCAAACGCGAAAATCTCCGGGCGCGCCACGCCGTTGGTCAGGTTCAGGTTCGCCGCCGCGCAGTTGACCCGCACTTCGTCGTCGCCAAAAATCTGCCCAACGATAAAGTTACCCACGTTCAGCCCCAGAATTTCCATCAGGTTACGGCTGATAACGCCGTCATTCATCAACAGCTTCAGGTTGCCGTTACTGGTGCCAAGCAGCGACGCGACCGAGTTACCGGTGCCGCGCAGTTTCGCATCGCCGTTCAGCTCGCCAAGCGTGCGCTGCATCAGCTCGACGTCCGGCATCAGCTCTTTGAGCTTCAGCCGTCGCGCCTGAATTTCCGCCGCGCCCTGCATCGGTTGCTTGTCGCCGTCAAGATGGATATTGGCGTCGATGGTGCCGCCCGCCATGCCGAATTTCAGCGGCTTGAGATGCAAATCGCCGTTGTTGAGCACAATATGGGTGGTGAGATCGCTAATCGGCAGGCGCGTGCTGTGTTCAATACGACGGCCTTTAAAGCGCACATCGGCATCCATCACGTCCCATTTGTTGGTTTCAAAGGTGTCGTGCGGCAGCACTTTATCGCCCGGCTGCGCCGGTTTTTCGCCTTTTTTCTGCTCGGAATTTTTGCTCTTCTCCGCCCCGGCACCGGAATCGACGCCAATCAGCGGGCCGAGGTCGGCAAGCCGCAGCTGGCGCGATTCCAGATCCCCTTCCAGTTTCGGTCGCGGTTTGCGCTGGCTGTAGGTCAGCGAGCCGTGAATATCGCTCTCACCGATGCGCCCGTTAAAACCGCGATAATCATAGACCGAGCCTTTGTCGCTGTTAATTTTCGCCACCAGCCGGCCGTCGGTTTCAAACGGCGGCGTATCGGGCAGCAGCACACCGGTCAGCTCATAGAGATCGCCCAGTGAATTACCCGCGAATTTCAGCTGTAAATCGACGCCGCCCATGTTCATCGGATCGTTAACCGTCCCGACAAACGCCACGCGGGTGTCGCCGGAGCGCAAATCGGCCTGCACCGGGAACGGCGTGCCTTCACTTTTCAGCGCCAGCATCCCGCCGATTTTCCCGCTGCCGCGCAGCGGCTGATCGTTATAGGTGCCGCGCGCCTTCAGGCCAAAGACATAATCGCCAACCTTATCGTTCCCTTTTTTCTCTTTGTCACCGGTCACTTCGTTAAACGGCAGCGGTTTGCCAAGCGGATCAATGAGGATCTCCACATCGGCGCGGCTGACGTTATCGTCCACCCGCACGCGGCCCTGATCGAAGAGAATATTGTCGAGCCGGAAAGACCAGGAGGACGGCTGCTGCGCCGCTTCGCCTTCGCTCTGCTTCATGTCGAACGTCCAGTTATTGGTCTTTTCCGACAAGCGAATCAGCTGCGCGTCCGGCTTCTGGAATTTAATCCACGGCAGATAGACCGTTTTGGTGAGCAGCGCCAGCGGGGCGAGCGTCGCCTCAACGCGAGGCAGATGGATCATGGTGACTTGCGGAATATCCGGCGGGTTGCCGAGCACAACATCTTCAGCGTGTACGTGCGGCCAGGGCACCCAGCTTCGCCAGCCGGGTTCGTCTTTATTACGCTCCCACACCACGCCCAGATCGCCACGTATGGCAAAGGGGCGGTTAAGCTCCGTGGAGACCTTCTGGTTGATGGTCGGCTTAAGCCGATTCCAGTCAAACGTCGCGATAATGATGATGGCGACCACGACCAGCAACAAGAAAACCCCTGCTACCACGCTGATAATTTTGGTTGTTTTTGTCATCCTCACACCTCGTCCTGATGATGCCTGCCTCAACTAAAGATAGTTGACGAAAGCGCAAAGCTCATCAGGAGAGTCTGAGTATTACCGTTTCCAGCGTTTCGAAAGGCACCGGGCGCGAGAGAAAATAGCCTTGTGCGGCCAGCGCAGGCGACTGTTGCACATCCTGCCACTCTTCCAGGGTTTCCACGCCTTCAACAATCACGCCTTCGCAGTAGTGATTCATCAGTTGCAGCAGCATGGTGAACAGATTGCGGCCTTCGCTGCTCTGACGCAGCATGATGAACAGATCGCGCGCCACTTTGATGTAGTCATAACGTACTTCGTTGAGCGCTGAAAAATTCGCCATGCCGGTGCCGAAATCGTCCAGCCACAGCGGGCCGAATTCGCAGAAACTCGCGAACGTCGAGTCTTGCGGCAGGCTGATGTGCTCTACCAGTTCAAAGCGCACCCACGGCAACGCTTCCGTTAACGCGCGGATTTTCGGCATGTCGCGCATCGCCATGAGCGTCGGGCCATCAACGTTCACGGAGGCGAGAATGTTATTTTCCGTGAAAAACGGCGCGCGCGATGACAGCACCTGTAGCTGCTCTTCAATGACGTCCACGCGATAGCGTACCGGCAGCCCCGCGAAATAGCGGTCCGGCGCGATGCGGCGCGAGGGATCGCTCGGGTGCGTGACGATAGTCAGCAACTCAACCGCCAGCAGACGCCCGTCGGTGCGGTAAATCGGCTGATAGGTGTAGGTGCGCTCGCATTGCAGCCAGTAACGCCGCTCTTGCAGGCTTTCGACACTCGCCGACGGCAGCGCCAGCCGGTGAGTGACCTGTTTTAAATTCATGGTAAAGGGTCCTGTGATGTGAGGGTTTACCGGACTCGTCCTGGAATTATCGGCGCTGCGGTTGAGAACTTTATGCACAGTTGTCCGACCCGTAGGGTTATAAAGAATAATGCTTTTCTTCAGAAACAGGGGCGCAGCTCAAAAAATAATGGAACAGCGTTTTAAAAGGTTTGACTGCGCGATCGCGGCGGCACACACTAATGCCCATCTTCTCGTTTTCAGGTGAGTCACTATGTCAGAGCACAAGATTGCCGTGATTGGCGAATGCATGATTGAACTGTCGGAAAAAGGCGCGCAGATGAACCGCGGCTTTGGCGGGGATACGCTCAACACCGCGGTCTATATCGCCCGTCAGGTGAGCCCGCAGGCGCTGTCGGTACATTATGTCACCGCGCTTGGCAAAGACCCTTTCAGCCAGCAGATGCTTGATGCCTGGCAGGCCGAAAACGTGCACACCGAACTCACGCAGCGTATGGATAACCGTCTGCCAGGGCTCTACTACATCGAAACCGACGAGCGCGGCGAGCGCACCTTCTGGTACTGGCGCAACGAGGCCGCCGCGAAGTTCTGGCTGGAGAGCGACGAGGCCGACGCCATCTGCGCGCAGCTGGCGCACTTTGATTATCTCTACCTGAGCGGCATTAGCCTGGCGATTTTAAGCCCGCACAGCCGTGAAAAACTGCTCGGCCTGCTGAAAACCTGCCGCGCCAACGGCGGTAAAGTGATTTTCGATAACAACTACCGCCCGCGCCTGTGGGCGAGCCGTGAAGAGACGCAGCAGGTTTACCAGCAGATGCTGAGCTGCACCGATATCGCCTTCCTGACGCTGGATGATGAAGACGCGCTGTGGGGCGAGAAGCCGGTTGATGAGGTCATTGCGCGCACCCAGGCGGCGGGCGTGCGTGAAGTGGTGATTAAGCGTGGTGCCGAATCGTGCCTTGTCGCGGTGGCGGGCGAAGCGCTGTGCGAGGTACCTGCGGTGAAATTACCGAAAGAGAGCGTCATCGACACCACCGCCGCAGGCGACTCGTTCAGCGCCGGTTATCTGGCGGTGCGTCTCACCGGCGGCAGCGCCGAAGCGGCGGCAAAACGCGGCCATCTGACCGCCAGCACCGTGATTCAGTATCGCGGCGCGATAATCCCGCGCGAGGCGATGCCGCGCTAAACCTGACGTCTTCGACGAGCCCGGCCTGCGCGCCGGGCTTTTTATTTCCGCCGCGCATAAAAAACCCGGCCGGAGCCGGGTGGTCATTAATTGCTTTTGTCAGCGGGCGGCGGAATGTCGGTGACATCCGGGCGCGCGTCATCCGGCGCAGGCGCGGCGGCGACAGGCGTCATAATGCGGTTCCAGGTCTCCTGAAGCGCCTTCACGCTGTACTCTTCCTCACCCTTCGGTTGCAGCAGAATAAGCGCCATCTCCTGAGAGAGTTGCTGGCGTAAATCCTGGTTCAGCTCTGCGGCGGTCAGGTTATTAAGGAAGCTCTGACGCAGGTTCTGGTACTGCTCCGGCGCGATATCCACTACCTGATTTTGCAGCGAACGCATCCGCTGGTTGATAAGCACATCGGTATCGGTGCGCGCATAGGTGGCGAACAGCTTCTGTAGCTCCAGCTTTTTCTGGGCAATCAGCGCGTTGAACTCATCCACCGACAGGCCGTTTTCGCGCACGTTCGCCAGCTCGCGGGCGATAAGCGCCAGGTTGCTGTCGAGTTTATCATTCGGCGATTCAACGTTAATGGCGCACTGGGCGCGCTGGAACAGCACGCGGCAGTCAAAGCCGATGCCGATATCTTTAATGTTGTTTTTGCTCAGGTTCTGCTGAACGTGCCAGAACAGCGCCTCGCGCGCCAGATCCGCACGCCAGTAGCGCTGCAGCGCAGAAGATTCGCGGATCGGCTGCCACGGGTTATCCCACATAATGGAGAGACGATCCTGGCGCACGCTGTCGGTCATGATAGCGACCGGCTCGCGACGCAGCGGCGAGAGCGTCGGCACCGGGGCCGGAGTTTCACGCTTGCCTTTTAGCTCGCCAAAGGCTTTGTTGATCTGCTCCGCCACCGCGCGGCTGTCAACGTTGCCGACCACGATAAGCGTCATGGCGTCCGGGGTGTACCACTTCTTGTAGTAAGCGTCGAGCTGTTTGGCGTCTACCGGCTGCTTCAGGTCGACGGACGGATCGTGACCCAGCAGCGTCGAACCTTTCAGGCGCTGACGCCACCAGCCATCCTGCGTGTCCGGCCAGGTGGCGACCATATCCTGGGTTTGCAGGGCTTTGGTGATGCTTTCCGGCGTAATGGCGACCCGCCCGGCGGTATCGGAAAGATATGTCAGCGCTTCTTTCAGCAGGTCGTTGCGGTTATTCGGCAGGCTCAGGTTAAACAGCGTGTAATCGTAAGAAACCACGACCGGGGGCATCGGGCGCTTCGGATCGATACTCTGCTGCCAGAGAGAACGCGCCTGCACCGCCTGTAGGCTCCCGCTCTGGGTGAGCGCCAGACGCGGCAGAAAACGGGTATAGCCGCTCTGCTGGGTGTTTTCAGCCAGCGACCCGGTGTTAACGGTCAGGCGAATTTCAATGCGGTCGCTCGGGCGCTGCGGCGTGGAGAGGATTTGCCACTGAAAGCCATTGCTCAGCGTGCCCTGTTGCCAGGCCGGGTCGGGCTGGAGCGGTTCTGCCTGCACGAGGCTGGCGGCGGCCATCAGTAAACCGCCAGCGATAAGTCGAATTCTTGTGCCCTGCATGTGTACCCCTGATCAACATTCCTGGTTAAAAACAGTCAAATGGCGACAAAAGGCTGCTGTGGCCCGTCGCCAAAGATAGCGCTTAAACTTTTCGTTAGACCGCAAAAAAGCGGAAATGTCGCGCAATAGAGTGAAATAAACGTTAATTATGCGCAGGCACCCGCCGCCAGAGCAAGCAGCGGCGGGCTAAAGAGTGAGATCAGGAGGAGATTTGCTGCGTTTTAGCGGCAGAATTCTTGTTATTCAACGTGTCATTGAGCTGTTTTTCATCGAGCTCTTTCACCCACTTCGCAACCACAATCGTCGCCACGCCGTTACCGACCAGGTTGGTTAACGCGCGCGCTTCGGACATAAAGCGGTCGATACCGAGAATGAGCGCAAGCCCGGCCACCGGCAGATGGCCCACGGCGGAAATGGTCGCCGCCAGCACGATAAACCCGCTGCCCGTCACGCCTGCCGCGCCTTTTGAGGACAGCAACAGCACTACCAGCAGCGTTATCTGATGGAAAATATCCATATGGCTGTTGGTCGCCTGGGCGATAAACACCGCCGCCATCGTCAGGTAAATGGAAGTGCCGTCGAGGTTAAACGAGTAGCCGGTCGGGATAACCAGCCCCACCACCGATTTGCGACAGCCCAGCTTTTCCATTTTATCGAGCATACGCGGCAGCGCGGATTCCGATGACGACGTGCCAAGCACAATCAGCAGCTCTTCGCGGATATAGCGAATGAATTTGAAAATGTTAAAGCCGGTGGCGCGAGCGATGCTGCCCAGCACAACCACCACAAACAGAATACAGGTGATGTAGAAGCAGACGATCAGTTGGCCGAGCTGTACCAGCGTGCCGACGCCATATTTACCGATGGTGAACGCCATCGCGCCGAACGCGCCGATGGGCGCGAGACGCATGATCATGTTGATGATGCCGAAAATGACCTGCGAGAAGCTTTCAATGACGTTGAAAATCAGCTGACCGTTGCGGCCCAGACGGTGCAGCGCAAACCCAAACAGTACCGCGAACAGCAGTACCTGCAGAATGTTGCCGCTGGCGAACGCGCCGATCACGCTTGAAGGGATAACATCCATCAGGAAGGCGACGATGCCCTGCTGCTGCGCCTGCTCGGCGTATACCGCGACGGCTTTAGCGTCGAGTGTCGCCGGGTCAACGTTCATGCCCGCGCCCGGCTGGACAAGGTTCACAATCACCAGACCGATAATCAGCGCAATGGTACTGACGATTTCGAAATAGAGCAGCGCGACCGCGCCCGTACGCCCTACCGCCTTCATGCTTTCCATACCCGCGATGCCGGTCACGACGGTACAGAAAATCACCGGCGCGATAATCATTTTAATCAGCTTCACGAAGGCGTCGCCCAGCGGCTTCATCTGTGCGCCAAGCTCCGGGTAGAAGTGACCGAGCAATATCCCGATGGCTATTGCAGTCAAGACCTGAAAATAGAGGCTTTTGAAAAGAGAGCGTTTCATAGGGGTGTCCTTGAAGGTAATAACCACAGGAATTGTGTGTTAAAATCCCGCCTGCAGCGCTAAAAGTAACACCCGTAAAACATGTCAGATATATCAGAGCATCAAATTGGAAACATAAATGTTAAGATTTATGAGCTGAAACGCGTCAGCCCATGATGCCTTACACCTTTTGCAGCGACGTCACGGCGCTGTCAGCCACGCGTCTTCAAACGCCGCAGGCGTCGCCGCCTTGCCGAAAAGATACCCCTGGCCCACCGTCACGCCCGCGTTTAACAGCCAGTCACGCTGTGCCTCGTTCTGAATGCCTTCCGCCACCAGTTCAAGATTAAGCTTTTTCGCCATGCTGATGATGGCCGCGACCACGCTGTCATCGTCCGGCAGGTTATCAATAAAGCTCTTATCGATTTTAAGGCTGTCCACTGGCAGCGCTTTCATTTTCTGTAGCTGGCTCAGGCTCGAATACCCCATGCCGAAATCGTCCAGCGCGATGCGCACGCCCGCCTCGCGCAGGGGGCGCAGAATGGCGATGGCGGCTTCGGTATCGTCAATACGCTGGCTTTCCGTCATCTCCAGAATCAGCGTGCCGGGCGCAATGGCGTAGCGTTCCAGTCGTTGCAGCATCGTCTGCACCAGATCGCGTTTTAACAACTGCAATGACGACACATTCACCGACAGCGGCAGCATAATGCCGTGCGCCTGCCAGCGCGCCAGTAACTGACACGCCTCGTCCAGCACCCAGTCGCCCACGGTAACGATAAGCCCGCTCGACTCAATGTTATCAATAAGCCCTACCGGTAACGTCCACTCACCATCCGGCTGGCGCTCGCGCAGGAGCGCTTCGGCACCCACAATGTTGCCGTTGCGCATATCCACCTGCGGCTGCAGCCAGACGGCGTACTGGCGGCGCGCCAGCGCATTTTGCATCGCGCTTTCCTGCGCGCTCACCGGGGATTCGCCGAAAAACGCCACCTGATTGACGCCGTTGCGTCGGGCGTCCAGCGCGGCGGAAATCGCGCTCTGATAAAGCGTCGAGGCGCTCTGGCGGCCATCGAACATCGCTACACCAATGCTTGCCGCGCACGCTGGGGCACCGCTGTCCGACTCTGGCGGTTCGTTAAGGGCCGCCAGCAGCTGTTGCGTCAGCGTCACCGCGTGTTCCGGCGTTTTCACGCCGTGCGCGATAATTGCGAAATCGTCCTGGCTTATCTGCGCCAGCACCATCCGCGGCGTCAGCACCGAGCGCAGCTTCCCAACGCGCGCGCGCAGGAGCGCCTCGCGCTGCGATTCGTCAATATCACGCAGCGGCTCACAAGCCACATACAGCAACGCGGTCGCACCGCCGCTCGCGACGGCCTGCTCAAGCAGTGCGACGAGCAACGCCTGGTTCGGCAAACCGGTGAGCGGGAAACGAGTGCCGCTGGTGCGCGCCTCGTCGAGCTGTTGCGCAAGCGCCTGCTGGTTGCGGTTATAAGTGCGCACCAGCATACCGATCTCATCATCCTTATGCAGACGCGGAATAGTGAGCTGATGATGCGCCAGTTCATGCGCGTCCAGCGCGTTCAGCGTGCGTGTAATATCACGCAGCGGGTGCAGGATCAGGCGGTTGATGCACCAGGTGATCGCCACCGAGAGGATCAGCGCCAGCAGCAGGAAGGTGGTCAGCAGGGTCGAAATCGCATTGATGATAAAGCGGTACATCCGCCAGGAGTCCGCCTGCAACACCAGATAGGCGAGCGGCTGCGGGTTGGCGGGCCGCTCCAGCGAATAGAGCGGCAGGGAGATCTGCACCGGCAGCTCAAAGACGCGGGCGAGCGTCACCGGAATCGGGCGCTCCGGCGTAAAGCGCATGCGCAACGCCTGGAACTGATTAGGCAACACGACATCAGCACGGCTAATCACGCCGGCGGGTTTAATTTCGCGAAGGATCGCCTCCGCTTCCGGAATATTGGCTTTCAGAATGGCCGCAGAGAGCGGCTGGCGCACCGAGCGGGCGATGCTCTCCATCTGCATGGCGGTGTGGTAGCGATGCGACTGCACGAAATGAAACAGCAAAACGACGCTGAAAATAAAAAGAAAAAAGACGGAAACGGCCGAAACCATCGCCATCTGTTTTATCGTGAGGGAACGACTGACTCGCAACTTGATTCTCCACTGATGCCACTGCCCGCATGATAATCACTCATAATTATCATTGCGGGCGGGAGTATACTGCATTGTTGTGGAATTTAACCGCGCGGGCGGGCCGAACGCGCATTAATCTTATTACCGGTCGGCGTACGGTGTCAGCGTCTGCGGCGGCATATCCATATCGCCCTGCCAGCCGCCCTGCGAGTAGCGGATAAACAGCGAGAAATTGCTCGGCGTGTAATCCTTCGCCTGCTGAATATCAATGGCGGCACCCACCGACCAGTTTGAAGTAATGCGTCTTTCAATCAGCGCGTTGGCGGTATAACCCCAGCCGCTGCTGCTGCTGCCTTCTTCCAGCGCGTCCTTGTCGGCGTAACGGCTTAACGCCGGATTTTGCGCGTTTATCACAGGCGTCGGGATAAGCCCCGACAGCGGATAGCGGCGCTCGGTCTTCGTGCGGGAGTGTGACCACGAGCCTGACGCCCCAAGCTCCCACGACCAGTTTTCCGTTCTCATCCGCCAGGCGACCGGCACCGCGAAAGAGACGTACTCCTGCGGGCTGTAGTAACCGCCCTGGCCTAAAGAATAACCGCTCAAATCTTTCTCATAGTGCCACACCATGTTGTTGAGCCCAATGGTGAGGCGCTGATTATTTTCGTTAATCAGCTTGTAGTAATAGCCGCTCATCCAGCGCACCCGCCAGTTATCGGCGACATTTTTGCCGGTGAGCTGATCGGCGTTAAGACTGGCCCAGACGCCGTGCGCCTCGCCGCGATCGTAGCTGAGGCTCGCCCCGCCGCCGGTGGCGCGCACGCCGCCCCACGTCGTGCCGGTATTAGAAGGCGCGTCGCGCTGCCCGCCAAAAGCCAGCATGGAGCTCGAAATCGGACGTCGATGCGCGTTCAGCGTGTAGCCAATCGGCCCCAGATCGCTGCTGTAGCTTAAGCCGCCCACCACATCGACAACATCAAAGCCTATCGGCGTGGTGCCGATATCCATATCCCAGGTGTCGTTGCGCCAGCCCGCCGCTACGCTCACGCCGGAGGCGCGCTGTTTCGCGTTGCCGGAACAGGGCGTTTCGGCGCAGGTGCCCCAGGTTTCGCTATAACTGTTGCCGCTAAAGCTGCCCGGATTCATGTTCACCGCGTCGGTACGCAGGAACAGCCGCCCGTCGCGCAGCGGCGCATCCACCTGCAACATCGTGGTATTCGCTTTCAGATCCGAATACCCCGGCGTACCGCTGGAGCCCCAGTAGTCGTGCTGGAGCGTGACGTTTAAATCCTGCTGGCGATAGAGATCCGCCGCATCGCCACGCACGCTGCGTTTCAGCCAGTCGTCGCTGGCGTCGTTGCGGGTAAGCCGCGTGAAGGCGTCGTTATCACCGGGCCGCGTCGGGGTGATGCCGGAGGCGACCATCGCATCGCGATACGTCTGCAACGCCTGCTGCGGCTGCCCGTTCTGACGCTGAAAGCGCGCCGCGTCGCGCAGTACCAGCGCGCTTTCCTGCGAAGGCGGCTGCGTTTTCGCGGTAGCGGCAAGCACCGCGAAAGCCTGCTGCGCACGCGCGGTGTCGCCAAGCGCCGCTTCGGCATTGGCAATGCGCCGCTGCGTGTCCGGCGAGCGCGGTTCGCCGCCTGCGGCAGGCGTTTGCAGCGCCACGAGCTGCTCACGCGCCGCCGCGTTATCGCCCTGCGCAATCAGCACTTCCGCAAGCCCCAGCCGCGCCTCTTCACTGGCGGGCGAGCGCGTTAATACCGTCTGATACTGCGCGCGCGCCGTGGCGTTATCGCCGCGCTGCTGCGCCCAGTCGGCCAGCGTTAAATCGATACGGTCTGAAGGCGGCTGCTGGCGTAACAGCGCGATGGCCTGCGCCTCCTGCCCGCTGTCGCGCAGACGGTTGGCTGTCTCCATCAGTTCATTGGTCTGTAAACGCTGCGACAGCTCAAGAATATTCGGCGTCCATTTGTCGCGCGCCAGCGTATTGAGGTGGCTTAGCGCGGCGCGCTGACGATCGCTGCCGGAGAGATAAAGCCCGTAGGCATACACTTGCTCCGGATCGCCCGGTTTACGCTGCGCCAGTTGGCCCATCACGGCATCAGCGTCGCGGCGCTGACCGGCAGAAGCCAGATCGTTTGCCAGCCGGTAGGTTATCCAGACGCTGTCCGGGTCGAGCGCCAGACGCTGACGCTGCACCGCGGCGGCGTCGGCGAAGCGCCCTTCAGCCTCCAGCGCGGCGGCCTGCTGCTCAAGACGATCGTTCGTCATGCTGCGTTCGATATCGTCAATGCTGCGCCGCTGGCTGGCGGGGAGCGTAGCGATAAACGCTTCGGCGCGCTCCGGCGACTGGCGACGGTAGAGATTCGCTAGCCCCCGCACGGCGTTGCTGTTGGTGTTATCCATGCGCAGCGCCTGCCGGTAATAACGCTCGGCCGCCGCGTCGTCTTTCTTCGCCACGGCGACGTCGCCCAGGCCAAGCACCGCGTAGCTGTCGGTGTTATCCACCGTCGCGGCCTGCTGATATTTCTGCTGCGCCTGCGCCAGATTGTTGGCTTTCAGCGCCGCGTCGCCCTGCTGTATCAACAGCCAGTAGCGGTTCACCTGCAACAGGCTCTGCCAGCGGCCGCTGTTGGGGCTGTTCGGATCCTGTTTGAGCGCCTGCTCCAGCAGCGGCACGGCGCGCGCGCGGTTGCCCTGCTGAGAATACGCCTGCGCCAGCGCGCCCAGCGCTTCGCTGTCATTCGGGTTCGCTTTTACCGCGCTGGTCAGTTCCGAAACGGCTTTAGCGCCTTGGCCCTGCTCAACGCGCGCGATGCCCTGCATTCTGGCGCGGTAAGCCGGATCGGCGAGTTTAGTTTGCTGTTCAGCGAGCAGCCCTTTGGCTTTATCGGCGGTATCACCGCTGCTGAACACCTGTAAGAAACGCTCCAGCGCGGCGACACTGTCGTCGCTTGCGGGCATACCCTGAATCTGCTGATACCAGAGGTCTGCCGCCGTTTCACGCCCGCCGCCCGATTTCGCCATCTGCTCCAGCACGCTGAAACCCTCCTGCTGGCGGTTGGCGGAAAAGAGCTGTAGCGCAAGCTGCGTGCGTAGCTGGTCATTGCCCGGCGCGCGGTCGTTTAGCGCCTGCATCTGGCGGATGGCCTCGTCACGCCGCGCCGGATCTTTTGCGACCAGCGCCCAGTATTCAACGGCCAGATCGCCATCCGGCGGCGCGCCGTTAAACAGTTTTTGATACGCCGCCAGCGCTTCCTGCGTATGCCCTGTCGTGCCGAGCAGACGCGCCTGTTGCAGTTGCTGACGCCCTTCCGGGGAGGCCAGCGCAAGCGTGATGCGCGCCTGTTGGTACGCTGAAGATTGCGGAGCGAGCTTGCCTAAGCGCGCAAACTGCTGCTGCGCGCCCGCGTTATCGCCCTGACGCAGCAGATAACGCATTTTAGCGGCGATAAAATCGGGATCGTCCGGGTTCATCAGCTCCAGACGGTAGAGCGACTGGCGCACCAGATCGTCTCGTTTGGCCGTTTCGCCAAGCCGCACCTGTTCGAGCAACTGCTGTCGGATATCCGTCTGCGCCTGCGCCGGCCCGCTGAGGGCGACGCCGAGCGCCAGCGCGGTGATACTTAACGCGAACTTGTGCATGACTCTCCCCAGGCGGGTTGCAGCTCACCGTCAACGGTGAAGCGGAAACGGTGTTCATCCCATCCCTGGCCAAACAGGGTTAATACATAGCTAAAGTAGGCGTCCTGCTGCGGATAGTTATCCGCCACGCGCTGGCGTTGCAGCGCCTGGATATCGCGGTTTTGCAGGAACGGCAGCAGCGCGGCGGAAAAGCCCACCGGCCCGTTACCCTGGGTTTTACCGTCGATAACACGGACTTTTTCCGGCGGCACGCCCGCTTTGATTGTGGCGGTTTCCATCGGGCTGAGTTTTTTGAGCAGTGGCGCCTGCTGTTCATCCGCCGGGTTCATCATGCCGACCCACAGATAAACGCGAATGGCATCGTAGCTGCCAATCAGCGGTTTTTGCGGTGCCGCAGGTTTCATCACCCAGCCTTTCTTCGCCTCGTAGCTCACCCAGTCCGGCGAAAAGCCCTGCGGGGCCGTTTCCAGCAGCAGGCGCAGGTTGGTATCGCGGATGGTTGTCCAGGGTTTGCCGTAACGGGTGAAATAGCGCGCCAGCTGCGGCGGCATATAGCTCGGGTTAAAGCGCCAGAGCGTCGGCTCGGCAAAGCTCACTTTACCCGGCAGCAGCATGTCGCCAAGCGCGGGCACGTTCACCACTTCTTCTTTGGCGATGCGGTCCAGCAGCGCTTTGCCGGTGTCGCTGTAGCGCGGCTCTTTCCACAAGCGTCCCGCTTCAAGCAGGCTCCAGGCTATCCACAGATCGGCGTCGGAAGCGGAATTGGTGTCGAGCACCGTCCATTCGTCCGGCCCTTTCATGCCCCACAGCCAGGCAGGCAGCGTATTTTTTAGCGAGCCTTGCGCAAGGTTATTTTCCGTCCACTGAAGAATGTTATCGAACGCCTCGCGGTCGTTGGCCGCAAGGGCGAAGAACAGCGCGTAGCTCTGCCCTTCGGACGTCGTGATTTTGCGCGGATCGCTTGGGTCAATCACGCGTCCTTCTTCGCTGATATAGCCGCCTTTAAAGCGGTCCCAGTCAGCCCAGCCACAGGCGGCATGGGCTGAAACGGTCGCCAGCAGCAGCCCCGCCGCAAGCCATCTGCACAGATTCTTCATGACGCGTTACTCATGGTTGCCCGGATCAAGACGGCGGCGGCTCAGGATACGCAGCAGACGCCACAGCACCCACGCCAGCAGCATGACGCTGATGGCCGCGAAAATCGCCAGCAGGATCGGATGGTTCGCCAGCGCATACCAGATACGATCGAACCACGGCAGGTGGCCCACGTAGTAAACATCACCCACGCGCAGGCTGTTCACGCCCGATTCACGAATAATCGAGACCGAGCCATACATCGCGGCGCGTTTACCGCTGTCATTGAGCGCGTCGTTGAGCAATTCATAGCCGCGCGGGCTGTCAGCCAGCAGCGCCACGACGCTGCGCTGATCGTGATACGGCGACTGGAAGCCCACGACTGCGGCCATCGGCCCGGAAGAGGTGATTTCCGTTTGCACCTGCGGCTGACGGTCGCGGTCGTCGGTATCGATAAGCGTCACGTCGCGCGTTGGGGTTTTCACCCAGCTTTGCGTGGCGTTCACCAGCATATCGACGCGTTTTTCATCTTTCAGCGACGCGGGCAGCGTACCGATCACCAGAATGTCGGCGTCTTTATTCTGCATGTCGCCGCCCTCGTTGGTGATGGTGAGGTTAACGGCCGGGAAACCGGTCTGCGCGCCGATAGTGCCTGCGGTGTCCAAAAGCGTCGTGAGCTGCGCCGGGTTCGGCTGTTTCGGCATCACGATAAGCGTATCGGAGAGATCCGCCATCCGGCTGAACGGGAAACCCGCGTTGGCGAAAGAGCGCAGATCCGGCATCGCGATAAAGTGATGATAGTTGGAGAAATCCAGCGTGGAATCATCGCCTATCACTACGCGGTTCGGCACCGTCTGGAAGGTCACGCAGTTGTCCAGCGTGCCGCCCGGCAGCGGGTTGGTATAGTTGAAATCAAACCGCAGCTGGTTCGCCGCGCCGAGGCGCAGCGTCGGCAGCGTCACTTCGGTTTTGCCGTCCAGCAGCCCCTGCAACAGCGGCAGACGCAGCAGCAGACGGTTGGTTTCATCTTTCGGCAGCAGGTTGAAAGATTGCAGGAACTGGTTGTTCAGGCTGATATCCATGCGCGAGTTATCGCGCGTAGCGGGCGACGTATAGCGGTAGTTCAGACGCATATCGATGCCGTTGCTGCGCAGCAGATAGAGATCCGGCGGCAGGTTAAGCGTCAGCGAAATCGGGCTCGGCTCAAGGCCGGTCGCCTGTAACTGCTCTTCATAGCCTTTCAGCTCGCCAAACGTCACGGCGCGATCGGTACGCACCCAGTTCGGCGCATCGTAAGGCTGGCGGGCCAGCAGCGGTTTGACCTCGCCCACTTCGACGCTGTCGCCACGGAACAGCAGACTGCCCTGCGCGATGCCTTTGGCGGCCTGGAGTAAATCTTTATCGTCGCGTCCTTCAATCACCAGCAGTTTCACCCACGGGCTTTGCGGGTGGCTCATCATGCGTACCATCGGGCCTTTGGCTGGCGGCAGGTCGCGCAGAAAGTCCGGGCGATTATCATTCGTGGCGAAGACGATCGCATGGCGCGTGGGGAGCTGGTTATAGAGCACCGGGAAGCGCTGACCGCGCCAGCCGGAGCGGGAGCCAAACCACGAGGAGACAATACTCGCGGCCTGCTGGGTCGCGAGATCCGGCGCGGCGGCGAAGACCATCGGCAGCTCCAGCGGACGATTATCGCGCGAATCAAAGAACGGCACCGGGAAGTGCGACAGATCGTTTTGCAGCTGCAGCGTCTGGAAGGTGAGATTCAGGGCGCTGTTGCGTCCGATATCCATCCACAGCGTATTGCTGGCCTGGTTTTCGCAGACGTCGCGATAGTGGCCGACAAACTCCAGGCGCACGCGGTTGAAATCGCTGACATAGAGCGGATCGATAGGCACCTGGGCGGTGGTTTTCTTGCCGAGCTGCTCTTTGGTCACCGGCAGCACGTCCATCAGCTCATCGTTCAGGTAAACCTTCAGCTGTGACTGCACCGGCAGCAGCGACGGCGACGGGGTGTAGGTCAGGTTCAGAGTGGCTTTCGAGATAATTTCATCGCTGCGCATCCCGAACTCGACAAAACCGTCCGGGCGGGTGCCTTTCAGAACCATGCTGCCTGGCGGCGGCGCGATGCTGGCGAAACTCAGCGTAACGTCGCGCGCGGGCGCGCCGTCCTGAACCACGGGCGCGCCAGCGCCTTCCACGCCCGGCATCACCTGGCCGAGCACCGCGCCTTCCGTCGCAGGCGCAGGCTCGGTGCCCGCGACAGGCGGCGTGGCGGGCGTTAACGCCTCGGTGCGCGCAGGCGTGGCGGTCATGACGCCTTCAGTCGCAGGCGCGACCACAGGCGCAGTCGGCGCGGCGGTGGCGTTCGGATCGTTAGTGGCTTCAGGCGCGCCGTAGGCACCGGGCAACAGGCTCATTCCCACTGCCACAGCGCACATCCAGGAGAGTTTTCTTTTCATCGCATATTCATCATTGTTGAGCCATAACCGGGAGCGCACGCTCCCCCAGCGCCGTCCGCTCCGGACGACGGGGGATAAACGACACTATCCAGGAAACCAGCGTGGTAAGGGTGCGAAAGACAATTTTAAGTGACGCTGGCGCGAATTCCGCCAGGTGGCGATAGCCTCTGAAACCGAGCTTGAGGATATCGAGCATGCTTTCCAGCGGTTTGTCTTCCGGGAAACTGTCCTGCCAGAGCGCCCAGGTGTCGGCGCGCGCGAAGGTACACTGTACAAAATCGATGTGCTGGCGCGTGGTCAGGCCGTCGAGGTTGAGGCCGATTTCGTCGCCGAAGACGCGTACCACTTTCGCCGGGAAGACATACTCCTGCGCGCCGCGTTTCATCAGCAGGTTCACTTTTTGCCCCTGTAACCACTGCGCCCCGCCGTGTACCTTAATGCCGAGGCCACCGTCGGAGTAATCCTGCACCGTGCAGGAGAAGAGGTGACCGTCTTCACGGGCAATCGCCGCCGGCATCACCATCTCGACACGATGGGAGCGGCGCACCTGTTTACTTTCCACCGACACCGCCACCGCGCCGCCGAGGATAATCAGGTTGTAGAAGACCCAGACGATACTCACGATAACCGTCAGCATTTCATTGGCCGGGCCGTAGAAATAACGCCAGACGCCGACCAGCACGCCGAGCAGGTTAATCAACACCAGCATCAGGTACGGACGCGAAATCACCCAGTCCACGTACTCTTCTTCCACCAGCCCGCCTTTGGCGGTGACGTTAAACTTCCCTTTGTGCGGGTTGAACAACGCCACCATCGTGGGCCGCGTAATGTACCAGGCGAGCACCGTTTCGTAGATTTCACTCCAGAACGAGTGGCGATATTTGCCCTGAATTTTGGAGTTCGTCAGGCTCGCGTGCGCCATGTGCGGCAGCACAAACAGCGCAATCATCAGCGCGGGCGCGTAGATGATGTAGGCGTGCAGCAACAGGAACGCCAGCGGCGCGGTCAGGAAGATAAGCCGCGGCACGCCGGAGAGGAAGTGCAGCATCGCGTTGACGTAGCACAGCCGCTGGCCGAGCTTAAGCCCTTTACCAAAGAGCGGGTTATCGAGGCGGAAAATCTGCACCATGCCGCGCGCCCAGCGGATACGCTGGCCGATATGCGCCGACAGGCTTTCCGTCGCGAGCCCCGCCGCCTGCGGAATACGCATATAGGCGGAGGTGTAGCCGCGCCGGTGCAGACGCAGCGACGTGTGGGCGTCTTCGGTGACGGTTTCTACCGCGATGCCGCCGATTTCATCCAGCGGGCCGCGGCGGATCACAGCGCAGGAGCCGCAGAAAAAGGTCGCGTCCCACATGTCGTTACCGTCCTGCACCAGCCCGTAAAACAGCGTTCCTTCGTTCGGCGTTTTACGAAAACGCCCGAGGTTGCGCTCAAACGGGTCCGGCGAGAAGAAGTGATGCGGCGTCTGCATCATCGCGAGCTTTTTATCTTTCAGGAACCAGCCGAGCGTCAGTTGCAGGAAAGAGCGCGTCGGGACGTGGTCGCAGTCGAAAATCGACACGAACTCCCCTTTCGCGAGCTTCAGCGCGTTGTTAATGTTGCCCGCTTTGGCGTGCTCGTGCGTAGGACGCGCCACATACTCCACGCCAACGGATTGCGCGAAGCGGCGAAACTCCTCGCGGTTGCCATCATCCAGTATCCAGATTTTGAGCTTGTCTTTCGGCCAGTCGATGCCAAGCGAGGCGTAAATGGTGTTTTTCACCACGTGCAGATCTTCGTTATAGGTCGGCACGAAAATATCGACGGAAGGCCACGCTTTGAGATCTTTCGGCAGCGGCACCGGCTGGCGGTTAAGCGGCCAGATCACCTGGAAGTAGCCAAGCACCAGCACCACCCACGCGTAGGTTTCCGCCACCAGCAGCACCAGACCACACACCAGGCTGACCGGATCGTTCCAGTTCAGCGTCGAGGTGTAGCGCCACCAGATGTAACGGCAGGAGACGGTCAGCGACAGCACAATCAGCATCAGCGCCGAGAAGCGGCCCGGCATACGGCGCACCAGCAGCGCCACGCCCCAGAGCAGCAGCAGGAAAATAAACTGCGAGAGCGGGTTGAACGGCTGCGTCACACAGATAAGCGCCAGCACCAGCGAGAAAATAACCACCACGCCCAGCACGACGCGTCGCAGTTGTTCGTTAATGTGGCCGAGCTCTTTCTGCTCGTTAAGGTGGTCGGTTTCATCGCTGAAGCGTTGCGGGAGCGTCTCCAGCCAGAGGTTAAAACGCTCGCGCCAGACCTGCAGTTTCGAAACAGGCCGCCAGCGCGGTGTGCCGACAGCGCGCCAGGGACGCAGCGCCACCAGCCACAGCGCCTGGAGCAGATAACGCACGGTATCGAGCGGACGCGGGCGGTCGGGATGAATATGCGGGAACAGCAGCGCGTGCTGCGCGCGGATCGCCTGCCAGCGCGGGTTTTCCAGCGGCAAAAAGAGCCAGGCGAGCGTCAGCCAGAAACAGCCCAGCGCCGCGCTGAACGGCGGCGCGCCGTTGCGGCGATACGTGATATAACGCTCGCGCAGCCGCGCGCGAACCGGCGGCGCGAGCACCAGCGCGGAGAGGCTTATCATGCGCCCTCACTCCTGTAATGCAGCAGGCACCAGTTCGCCAGCGTGACAATCTCTTCGGCCACCAGCGAATCCGGGCGGTATTCCCCCACCGGCTGTTTGGCGGCCAGGCTTTCCATCATCGCCTCGTCGCGATGCACCGCGACCGGCACCAGGTTACGCTGCGTTTGCAGCCATAGCTGCCAGATGTCGTTCTGTATCTGGCTTGAAATCAGGCGGAAATTCGCCAGCAGATCGCAGCCGCTCGGTAGCGCCTGCTGATGTAAGCGGGCGTGACAGTTGGCGTCGGGCTGCACCACGCAAAGCGTGCGGTCCGCCACCTGCAACAGGCTGCGGGTCACGGCGTCAAAGCCGCACGGCAGATCCAGCAATATCCAGCGCCACTGGCCGCTCGCCTTGAGCATGTGCAGATGCTGCGCGAATGCGCTGAGCGCTGGCGTCACGTCGTTTTCCCGCTCCGTCTGACGCAGCGCGCCATACGGCAGCACGTCCAGACCCGGTGCGTAACGCCAGGCGGTGGACTGCCAGGGTTTATCGTCCAGCAGCGCGCGCGCCCAGCCGTCAGCGTGGTCGAAATCGATATTAAAAGAGAGGCGCAGCAGGTTATCGGGCGAGGCGTCAATCGCCAGCACCGATTCGCCCAGCTGATGCAGCGCCCAACCGAGCGCCGCCGTTAATGAGGTTGTCCCCACGCCGCCGCGCACGCCCTGTAATGCCAGAACGGTCATCCTTGCGCTCCTGCGTCACGACGCGCTAATTCTGCCAGCAAGGGCCAGCGCGCAATTGCCGTCGCGAGTTGTTCACGTTGTGATATATCGGTGTAGTCGAGATCTGGAAGTGAAAACACCCGGCTGAGCGCTTCAAAATCATTCTGGAAGGTATAGCCACGATCGGGCTGGCGTGCGGCCTTAGCGTCATTCTCAGGCATATATTCTATTTTTCCTTAGAGCAATATCACTAAAGCCAGCAAACGAAAACAGTGAATCTACGCAATCCCGGTTTGCATGCTAATGATCATGTTCTTTAATTTCAATGTTAGGTTTATTTCCTGGCTTTCGCTAGTAAACTGACACTCATACTCTTTATATATTGAGGGCGCCATGGCTCTTGTTTTTTCAATTGGCATTGATTCGCTCTGGGATGAACTGCGCCATATTTCCGCAGGCGGAACAGCCTGGATAAATTGCGACCGCCACAGCGATGCCATTACATTCGTCAACCAGACGCTGCTTGCGCAAACCCCCGAAACCAAAGTGGCTGTAATTACGATGGACGCCGCGCCGGAAGCCGTGATTACGCCGCTGCCGGCTGCACCGCAAGGCCCGGATGAAGTACGCCTGTTTACCATGCCGAAAAATCAAAATGCGCTTCATCGCCTGCATCACGATCTGCTTTGCAGTTTCGAACCTGAAAACTATTTCATTGTGCTGCTGTGTGCGGAAAACGCCTGGCAAGGCGTAGCGCCCGCTCATATTAAAGCCTGGATAAGAAAAAGCCAAAGCTGGGCGCAGGAATACCATAGTACATTGCTGATTATTAATTCCGGCGCGCAGGCCGACCAGCAAACTTCCATGCTGATGACCGAATATCAGCAGCTCTCCGGGCTTGCCACGCTGCGCTATCAGGGCGACGCCTGGCTGTATGACGTGGCATTCTGGTTTAACGATAAAGGCGTGAGCGCGCGTCAGCAGTTGCCGGTGACATTCATTAATGACCGCCTGTCGCTGGTGCCACGCCAGGAAGTTTCATTCCAGGCGCGCAGCGACGAACGCCGCGTGCTGAGCCATATCGCGGTGCTCGAAGGCGCGCCACCGCTGTCGGAAAACTGGACGCTCTTTGAGGACAACGATTCGCTGTTTAACGAGGCGCGCCAGGCGCAGGCCGCGACGGTGATTTTCTCCCTCACGCAAAATAACCAGATTGAAGGGCTGGCGCGTCATGTACACGCCCTGCGCCGTCAGCGCGGCAGCGCGCTGAAAATCCTCGTGCGCGAAAACAAAGCCAGCGTGCGCGCCACCGACGAACGGCTGCTGCTGGGCTGCGGCGCGAATATGGTGATCCCGTGGAACGCCCCGCTCTCGCGCTGCCTGACGCTGATTGAAAGCGTGCAGAATCAGCAATTCACCCGCTTTGTGCCGGAAGATGTAGATATGCTGCTGGAGGCGATGCAGTCGCTGAAAATGCGCGGCTATCAGCCGTGGGATATCTTCTGCAACGCCGTCGGCGCGCTGATGAGCAACGTGTTAATTCCGCAGGACAACAAAGGGATTCTGGTCGCGCTGCGCCCGGTGCCTGGCATTCGCGTTGAGCAGGCGCTGACGCTCTGCCGTCCGGGCCGTATGGGTGATATCGTAACGCTCGGCGAAAACCGGCTGGTGCTGTTTTTATCGTTCTGCCGCATTACCGATCTCGACACCGCGCTGAGCCATATTTTCCCGCTGCCGATAAGCGAGCTGTTTTCCAACCGTATGGTGTGGCATGAAGATAAACAGATAGCGGCGGAGATCATGCAGATGAGCGCGATGCGTCCGGAACAATGGGCTGCGCCGCTTGAGATGACCCGTAAGGCAAGGGAAACGGCCGCGCTGCTCGCCGACACGCCAAAAACGGTCACGCGCCGTGTGCCGACGCCCGTTACGCTGCTTAACGACACCGCACAGGAGCGCGCGTTATGATGTCGATTAGCGATATTCTTCAGCTTATTGCGCTGTGCGCGCTGATTTTTATCCCGCTGGGATACGCGCTGTGTGTGGGCAAGCGTCGCATGATGAAAACGCTGCGCCCGCTGCTGTTTCGCCCCCGATTTGTTAAACCCGCTGGTACGTTGCGCCGCCGCTCTACCGTCAAGGCAAATTTAAAACATGACTAATCACGTTCACTCCGCTCCCCTTGCCCGCTCAGGCTGGCAAAACTGGCGCGGCCTTTCCGGCTGGAACTACTATTTTCTGCTGAAATTCGGCCTGCTCTGGACGGGCTATCTGAATTTCCACCCGCTCGCCAACCTGGTGTTTATGGCGTTTCTGCTGTTCCCTATTCCGAACCTGCGCCTGCATCGCCTGCGCCACTGGATAGCCATACCTGTCGGTATCGGCCTGTTCTGGCATGATACCTGGCTGCCTGGCCCGCAGAGCATTATGAGTCAGGGCTCGCAGGTGGCGGGCTTCAGCACCAGTTATGTGCTGGATCTGGTGGCACGCTTTATTAACTGGCAGATGATTGGCGCCGCCTTTGTGCTGCTGGTCGCCTGGATGTTCCTCTCACAGTGGGTGCGGGTAACGGTATTTGTGGTGGCGATTATGATCTGGCTTAACGTGCTGACCGTAACCGGCCCGGTCGTCTCGCTGTGGCCTGCCGGAAATACCACGGCGGCGACGGTCACCACGACCGGTGGCAGCGCGGCACCGACCGTCGCGAACGCGGGGGGGACGGTGGTGGCGGGCGATATTCCGCTGCAAACCGCGCCTGCGAGCAACCAGAGCATTAACGACTGGCTGAACAGCTTCTATACCAGCGAATCCAAACGTCAGACAACCTTCCCGGCGAGCCTGCCGGCAGATGCGCAGCCGTTCGATCTGCTGGTTATCAACATCTGTTCGCTGGCCTGGTCTGACGTGGAGGCCACGGGTTTGATGTCGCATCCGCTCTGGTCGCATTTCGACATCGTGTTTAAGAATTTTAACTCCGGCACGTCATACAGCGGCCCGGCCGCTATCCGCCTGCTGCGCGCGAGCTGCGGGCAGCCGTCGCATAAAAATCTCTACCAACCCGCGGGCGAGCAGTGCTACCTGTTCGATAACCTGGCGAAACTGGGCTTTAAGCGTCACCTGATGATGGACCATAACGGCGAGTTCGGTAACTTCCTGAAAGAAGTACGCGAAAACGGCAATATGCAGGAGCCGTTGATGGATCAATCCGGGCTGCCGGTGAATCTGCTGTCGTTTGACGGCTCGCCGGTGTATGACGATACGGCGGTGCTGAACCGCTGGCAGCAAACCGTGAAGAGCGAGGACAGCGGCGATCGCAGCGCCACGTTCTTTAACCTGCTGCCGCTGCATGACGGTAACCACTATCCGGGCAACAGCAAAACCGCCGATTACAAAGCGCGCGCGCAGAAGCTGTTTGATGAGCTGGATGCGTTTCTGACGCAGCTTGAGAAAGAGAACCGCAAAGTGATGGTGGTGGTGGTGCCGGAGCACGGCGCGGCGCTGCAGGGCGATAAGATGCAGGTGTCCGGCCTGCGCGATATCCCGAGCCCGGCTATCACCCATGTGCCAGTGGGCATTAAGTTTATCGGCATGAAAGCGCCGCATCAGGGTTCAGCGCTGGAGATAGACCAGCCGAGCAGCTTCCTCGCGATTTCCGAGCTGGTGGTGCGGATGCTGGACGGCAAAAACTTTGTGGCCGATAACGTGGACTGGCAGGGGCTGACCAGTAATCTGCCGCAGAGCGCGCCGGTCTCCGAGAACGCCAACGCCGTGGTGGTGCAGTATCAGGGCAAACCGTGGGTGCGCTTAAGCGGCGGCGACTGGGTACCTTACCCGCAATAATTTTTCGGGCCATGTTAAAAAAGCCGATGCGTAAGCGTCGGCTTTTCTTTTGAGCGCGGCGGGTGGTATTGGCGCGGCGGGTGCGCGAGGCTTACCCGCCCTACACAGGTGGCATATTTTGTAGGGGGTAGATAAGCGCAGCGCATCCACCATCTGCTCCCCCGGCGGGTGCGCGAGGCTTACCCGCCCTACACCGGTCGTATATTTCGTAGGGTGGATAAGCGCAGCGCATCCACCGCCTTGCACCGTAACGCCCATAAAAAAGCCGACGCTCTGCGTCGGCTTTTTACGTTTTGCTTCACCGTTAAGGAATGCGCGGCTCGCCGGTTTCATCCTGATCGACGGCGAAACAGGCGACCAGCTGGCCATTATATTCCTTCAACTGCGGCTGGATCTGCGTACACGGGCCGAAACGGCGACGGCAGCGGGCGCTGAAAGCGCACCCCGGCGGCGGGTTCAGCGGGCTCGGCAGTTCGCCGGTGAGCTTAATTCGCTCGCGGCGGTCGTCCGGATTCAGGCGCGGCGTCGCGGAGAGCAGCGCCTGGGTATACGGATGACGCGGGTTCGAGAAAATCTGGTCTTTGGTGCCCTTCTCCACGCAGCGGCCGAGATACATCACCATCACTTCATCGGCGATGTGCTCCACCACCGACAAATCGTGGGAGATAAACACATACGACAGCCCCAGATCCTGCTGCAAATCCATCATCAGGTTCAGCACCTGCGCGCGCACTGAGACATCCAGCGCCGAAACCGGTTCATCGGCTATCACCACATCCGGGTCGAGCATCAGCCCGCGCGCGATGGCGATACGCTGGCGCTGACCGCCGGAGAACATATGCGGGTAGCGATCGTAATGCTCGGTTTTCAACCCCACTTTCGCCATCATCGCCAGCGCTTTCTCGCGGCGCGCCTCTTTACTGAGACGGGTATTAATAAGCAGCGGCTCCTCAAGAATTTGCCCCACTTTTTTGCGCGGGTTCAGCGAGCCGTACGGGTTCTGGAACACGATCTGGATTTTCTGGCGGCGCAGTTTCTCCGCCGTTTCGTCCGGTTTCAGCAGATCCTGCCCCTGGTAGTACAGCTCGCCGCCGGTCGGCGTTTCAATCATGGTGAGCAGACGGCCCAGCGTGGATTTCCCACAGCCGGACTCGCCCACCACCGCCAGCGTTTTACCGCGCTCAAGCGTAAACGACACGCCATCCAGCGCTTTCACCAGACGCTCCGGCGCGAAGAGCCCCTTCTTCACCGGGTAATGTTTTTTCAGGTCGATAGCCTGCAACAGCGGTTGCTGCAGAGTGGCCTCATGCGTGCTCATAATTGGTTGGCCTCCCGGCATCATCGAGGGGGTAGTGGCATTTCGACTGGCGGCCATTGTCCACCAGGTTTAACGCCGGCTCTTCCACGCGGCAGCGTTCAGTCGCGTAGGGGCAGCGCGGGTTGAGCAGACAGCCCGTCGGGCGGTCATATTTCCCCGGCACCACGCCCGGCAGCGACGCCAGACGCGCCTTATCCTGCGCGAATTCCGGCAGGGCGCGCAGCAGCGCCTGGGTATAGGGGTGACGCGGCGCGCGGAAGATATCCCGCGCCTCGCCGGTTTCCACCACCTGGCCTGCGTACATCACGATGATTTTGTGCGCCGCTTCGGCCACCAGCGCGAGGTCATGGGTGATAAGGATCAGCGCCATGTTCTCTTTTTGCTGAAGCTCCAGCAGCAGTTCAATGATCTGCGCCTGGATGGTCACATCCAGCGCGGTAGTCGGTTCATCGGCTATCAGCAGCTTCGGACGACAGGCGATAGCCATGGCTATCATCACGCGCTGGCTCATCCCGCCGGAAAGCTGGTGCGGGTAGACATCCAGACGTGACGCAGGGTCCGGGATACCAACCTGGTTTAGCAGATCAATCGCACGCTGGCGGCGGGTCTTTTTATTGCCGCCCTGGTGCACTTTGATAGCCTCCATAATCTGGAAACCCACGGTGTAGCAGGGGTTCAGGCTGGTCATCGGATCCTGGAAGATCATCGCCACTTCGGCGCCCACCAGGTTCCGGCGCTCTTTTTCTGAAATCCGCTGTAAATCCTGGCCGTTAAATTCCAGTTTGTCCGCCATCACGCGGCCCGGGAAATCGATAAGGCCCATAATCGCCAGCGAGCTGACCGATTTACCGGAACCCGATTCACCCACGATGCCAACCACTTCGCCCTGATTCACGCTGTAGCTCACGCGGTCTACGGCGCGGAACGGGGTGCCTTCGTCGCCAAAGTGCACCGATAATTTATCTACATTCAGTAACGCCATCTCGTGCCTCTTTACTGCTTGAGTTTGGGGTCGAGCGCGTCACGCAGGCCGTCACCCATCAGGTTAAATGCCAGCACCGTCAGCAGGATAGCGAGACCAGGGAAGGTCACGACCCACCAGGCACTTTGCGCGAACTGCAACACGTCGGAGAGCATGGTGCCCCACTCCGGTGTCGGCGGCTGCGCGCCCATGCCGAGAAAGCCCAGTGCGGCCATATCGAGAATGGCATTCGAGAAACCGAGCGACGCCTGAACAATCAGCGGCGCAAGGCAGTTAGGGAAGATGTTCACGAACATCTGGCGCATCGCGCCGGCGCCCGCCACGCGGGAGGCGGTCACGTAGTCGCGGCTCACTTCCACCAGCACCGCCGCGCGCGTTAAGCGCACGTAGTGCGGCAGCGCCACGAAGGTCAGCGCGAGTGAAGCGTTAACGATTGACGGGCCGAAAATCGCCACCAGCACCAGCGCCAGCAGCAGGCTCGGCAGCGCCAGCATGATATCGACGATACGCATGATGATGGTATCGACGATGCCGCCGAAATAGCCCGCCACCAGGCCGAGCACAATGCCCATCACCAGCGACAGCACCACCACCAGACAGCCGACCAGCAGCGACAGGCGCGCGCCGTACATCAGGCGCGACATCACATCGCGGCCTACGTCATCGGTGCCGAGAATATGCGCCCAGCTGCCGCCATCCTGCCAGACCGGCGGGGCCAGCAGCGCATCGCGGAACTGCTCTGCCGGGTTGTGCGGCGCGATAAAGTTGGCGAAGACGGCTATCAGGATCATGATGACGACATACACCAGCCCGACGACCGCGCCTTTGTTCCGTTTGAAGTAGTGCCAGAACTCCTGCATCGGCGTCATCGGCACCGGTGCGGCCACCACTTTGTTTTCAGTTAGTTGCGTCATGATGGCCCCTTATTTCTTATGACGAATACGCGGGTTCACCACGCCATAGAGCAGATCGACCAGCAGGTTGACGAGAATAATCATCGTCGCCACCAGCAGTACGCCGCCCTGCACCACCGGATAATCGCGGCGCTGGAGCGCGTCGATGAGCCAGCGGCCGAGGCCGGGCCAGGAGAAGATGGTTTCGGTCAGGATAGCGCCCGCGAGCAGCGTGCCTACCTGAAGCCCAATCACCGTCACGACCGGCAGCATGGCGTTACGCAGCGCGTGAATAATGATGACGCGCATACGGGTCAGGCCTTTCGCGCGCGCGGTACGGATGTAATCCTCGCCGAGCACTTCCAGCATCGCCGAGCGGGTCATACGCACGATCACCGCCAGCGGAATGGTGCCGAGCACAATGGCGGGCAGGATCATATGCGCCAGCGCGTCGATAAAGTTGCCCTCTTCCCCCCAGATGGCGGTGTCGATAAGCATAAAGCCGGTCAGCGGGTTAGTATCGTCAAGGAACACCATATCGCTGACGCGCCCGGAGACCGGCGTCAGGTTTAGCTGCACCGACACCAGCATGATCAGCATCATGCCCCACCAGAAGATAGGCATGGAGTAGCCGGTCAGCGCCAGGCCGACTGCCGTGTGATCGAAGATGGAGCCGCGTTTAACGGCCGCCAGCACGCCTACCGGAATGCCCACGGCAACCGCGAAAATCATCGCGCAGACGCCAAGCTCCAGCGTCGCTTTAAAGCGCGGCACGAACTCGTCCCACACCGGGAGGCGGCTTTTAAGCGACAGGCCTAAATCGCCGTGCAGCACACCCCAGATATAGTGGAGATACTGCTCCCAGAGCGGCTTATCAAGGCCCAGCTCGGCCAGCAGCTGCGCGTGACGCTCAGGGGAAATACCACGTTCGCCCGCCATGATCATCACCGGGTCGCCGGGGATCATATGGACGAAGGCAAAAGTGAGAAGGGTGATACCGATAAACGTCGGGATAACAAGCCCCAGACGTCGGAGGATGAACTGCAACATAACCCGGATTCTCTGTAATGACGCACAACCAGGGGATGTGGTCTGTATTGCTCACAAATCTCATTCCCTCTCCTTTCAGCGAGGGAATAAAGCACTGCTGCCGGGTGTGCTGCGCTTGCCCGGTCTGCAAGTGTAGACCGATATAAGCGCAGCGTCGCCGGACACGGGGCGCTCGCGCGCCCCTGACGGTTTTAATTATTCAACGGAGACGTTTTCGAAGTGGTGTTTGCCCAGCGGATCGACCACGTAGCCTTTGACTTCTTTACGCACCGGCTCATACACGGTGGAGTGCGCGACGATAAGCGCCGGCGCCTGATCGTGCATCACGACCTGAGCCTGTTTGTAAAGCTCGATACGTTTGTTGTGGTCATCGGTCGCGCGCGCCGGTTGGATCAGATCTTCAAACGGCTTGTAGCACCAGCGGGAGTAGTTGGAGCCATCTTTCGCGGCGTCGCAGCTAAACAGGGTGGCGAAGAAGTTATCCGGATCCCCGTTGTCGCCGGTCCAGCCCATCATCACCGCCTGGTGTTCGCCTGCTTTGGCGCGTTTCAGGTATTCGCCCCACTCGTAGGTCACGATTTTCGCCTGAACACCGATTTTCGCCCAGTCAGCCTGGATCATCTCGGCCATACGGCGCGCGTTCGGGTTATACGGACGCTGTACCGGCATCGCCCACAGCTCAACGGTGAAGCCCTTATCCTGACCCGCTTCTTTCAGCAGCGCTTTGGCTTTCTCGACGTCATAGGTGTAATCCTTCACGTCGTCGTTATAGCCCCACATGGTCGGCGGGATCAGGTTTTTCGCGGCAACGCCGGCACCCTGGTAAACCGCTTTGATGATGGCGTCTTTGTTCACCGCGTAGGTCAGCGCCTGACGCACTTTCACGTCGTCAAACGGCTTCTTCTCGGTGTTGAAGGAGAGATAGCCCACGTTCAGGCCCGCCTGCTCCATCAGGTTGATGTTTTTGTCCTGCTTCATGCGCGCGATGTCCGCCGGGTTCGGGTACGGCATCACCTGGCACTCGTTTTTCTGAAGCTTGGCATAACGAACGGACGCATCCGGCGTAATGGAGAAGACCAGACGGTCAATCTTCGGTTTGGTGCCCCAGAAGCCCGGGAACGCTTTATACAGAATGCGGGAATCTTTCTGGTATTGCTGAAGCTGGAACGGACCGGTGCCGATCGGGTTCAGGTCAACTTTCTCCGGCGTGCCGGCTTTCAGCATGTTGTCTGCGTATTCTTTAGAAAGAATCGACGCGAAGTCCATCGCCATATCGGCCAGGAACGGCGCTTCCGGGCGCGTCAGCACGAACTGAACGGTATTGTCGTCGACTTTTTTCACTTCGCTAATCAGCGTCGGCAGGCCCATGCCTTCGAAATATTCGTAGCTGCCGCCAGAGACTTTGTGGTACGGGTTTTGATCGTTTTTCTGACGATCAAACGAGAACACGACGTCATCGGCGTTAAACTCGCGCGTCGGTTTGAAATCTTTATTGTCCTGCCATTTCACGCCCTTACGCAGATGGAAAGTATAGGTTTTACCATCTTCGCTGACGTCCCATTTCTCCGCGAGGCCCGGAATAATTTCCGTAGTGCCGGTTTTAAATTCAACCAGACGGTTGTAAATAGGCACAGAGCTTGCGTCGTAGGTAGTACCAGAGGTGAAGAGCTGTGGGTTAAAGCCTTCCGGCGAGCCTTCTGAACAGTAAACCAGGGTTTTGGCTTGTACGCTTGCGGCGACGGTCATAGCCACCAGGCTCAGACCAAACTTCAGCATCCCTGACTTCTTCAAGGAAATACTCATTCTTCTGCTCCAATGTGATAGGTGTTGTGTGTTCCGTCAGACCTTTTTTATTTTTTGCCCGGTCCGATCGTTAAGTGTGAGGCTGGGGATTCCTTTCGCAAGGGAGACTGAGTTGCAGTACAGATTGTCCGTAAAATGACCCTCACGCCCTACAATCTGTCAACAGAACACGCAAACGTCAATACAGCTATCCGGGATTTACAACCGGGTTGAGAAACGGCAAACAAAGATTAAAAAAACCTCATGGGCATGTTTTCAGCACGGAAATTTATGCTACGCCCTCACTCGCAGAATAATCGTCTTGATAATTTGTAACATTCAGCGCTTATGTTTTATCCGCTTAATGCAAAATTTCTGGCCCTGTGGCGAACTTATGAACGGTTTATGGCGCGATTTGTTAGCCATGCAGCAAAAAATGCTGAGGCAATATATAAGCAGAGCGGAAAGTATGTGGGATGTTTCATAACTATTTTCAATGAAATATGTCACAGAATCGCGTTCGCGCGGGAAAATCGAAGCTAAATAAGATTAACGAATTAAGCGGGTGAAGACTTTATTCAGGTATTCCCTGGAACAGAGTCTGAATGTGGGAGTGAAAAGCAATAACCTTTGGCCGCTTACGGTTTTATGGGAGGCCTCTTTAATACGATTTCAGCTCTGGTTTCTGTAATGCGTCACGCCTGAGGCATTCGCCACCTCTCTGCCGTGTCGACAAAAAATGGAAACCCTTACGAACTGACAAAAGGTATTGAGGTATATGAAAAGGAATTTTCATGAGCCACGCGTGCTGCGCTTGCAGTCATCGGTAGGCGTTTGCGGCGTAAATTATGCTGATGACGTAAAAGCGCTACAAGAATTGATGATGAAAGCTGGTTATCAGACAGCGACAGGGCGTTCCTTAAAAGTGGACGGCATATGCAACAACGAAACCAAAGAAGCGATTATCTGGTATCAACGTCTGTTAACACTGTCCCGATCAGGCCTGGTACAGCCATTTGATCAATGGTTCATTGAAGCATTAAAAAATGCCAGTCAACCCGAGTGGCACCCACGGATTACTTCCGGGCCGCTACATGTACGGGAAGCGCAATTTACTTTTGACAATGAAGGGACGGATTATATTACAGCCACCGATCCTTTCCGTCCGCACCCTTATCCCTGGTTCTCACGCATCTTACACTGGCTTCATTCTGCTGCTTCTGGCGTTACGCTTGGACGTGGCTACGATATGGGAAATAGAAGCGCAGGTGAGATTTTTGCGACACTAAGACAAGCGGGGATAGAAGAATACAAGGCCATTCTGGCATCTAAAGCCGCTTTTCTGAAAGGACGAGAGGCTGCCAGTTTCGTGAAATTTTATGGGCCGCTTTTCGGCGAGATTACGCACCAGCAACAGATAAGACTGTTTGAAATTGCTATACAATTTTATATTTCCGAGGCGAAAAGGATCTTTAATGGACGCAAAGCGAGAATGATGTCTGCCATAAGCTGGGAAAAGATGCGTGTCAGATTAAAAGATATATACATCGATAGTTTGTATCAGGGATGTGAGTCAGCAGGTGAATTTGCCCGGCTGATTTTACTCGACGATCTGAAATCGGTGCGTTTATATCTGAAAACAGATCGCGCTCAGATGAACTCGCACGGAAGAAACTTAAAAAGGTTGCAATATATCAATGGGTTATAAGTTAATTTTTTTTCTGCCCTTTCTGTTGCTACCGACCACCTGCGTTGCTGCCTCGTCCATCATTTATGGAGAGGCAGCAAAGATGTGTGCGAAGAGTGCGGATTATGCCGCCGGAACGCGATGTCTTGAGAGGCAGCGCAAGCAAACGGAGCAGGCGCTACAACAGACGCTGGCGGCGGCGCTGAAGCAGGTACAGTCGGAAGACTGGCTGGAGGCTAATGCGGATTACGAGGATGAAGATTCACAAATCGTTGTAGATACAGCCAATGCGCTGAAAAACGATCAGGCGGCATGGGAAAAACATAAGGCCCTGTTTTGTCAGGTGGCCAGTTCCCAGATCAGTGCTAAAACCCCTAACTATTGGGTTCTATCCACCCAGTGCGAAATCAATATGAATAAGGCGCGTATCGACGAGCTGAACGCATTAATGGCGCAGGTGCAACCTTAAAGCGCGAACGCCGGAAAGCAAAAAGCCCTGCTCGTTGAGCAGGGCTTTTCTGAATTTGGTCGGTGCCAGAGGATAACTCGCCGCTTTGCGGCTTCGCCCTGCGGGTCGTTGCTTACGCAACGCTCTCTCGCTGCGCTCGGGTCGAACCTCCCTGCCCCCGGAGGTTCTCATCCTCTCAGACGCCGGAAAGCAAAAAGCCCTGCTCAACGAGCAGGGCTTTTCTGAATTTGGTCGGTGATAGAGGATTCGAACCTCCGACCCCTTCGTCCCGAACGAAGTGCGCTACCAGGCTGCGCCAATCACCGAATGCGGGGCGCATATTACTGCGCACCCTAATTCCCGTCAATCCCTTACTTTAAAAAAGCCTGTCGATCGGCTGAAAAGCCAGCGATATGGCTATTTTGCGGCAGAAGGGACATGACACCAGTTGTTATTCTGGTTGATGCCGCCGTCCGGCGACTGATAGCCGAGGCAGCCCATAATGGTATCGAACAGCTCAACATGGCGATGCGGGCGCTTCTGCTCTGCCTGCAGTTTAAGCTGCGCGAACGCCTGTGCGTGCTGCGGATCGGCCAGATAGCTGTCGGACATCCAGACCATCATCGGCACGCGGAACTGTTCCGGCGGCGCGACATTGCGCGGCGTGCCGTGCAGGTGTTCTTTCTCATTGATCGATTCACCATGATCCGCGGCGTAGAACACAATCGCTTTCTTATTGCGAACCTGGTCGATCACATCGGAGATAAAGCTGTCGACATAAAGCACCGAGTTATCATAGGCGTTAATCAACTCCTGACGGCTACAGTCTGAATCGACGCCCATGCACTCCGGCTGCCAGCGCGCATAGCTTCTTGGATAACGCTGCACATAGTTATAGTGAGAGCCTTTGGTATGCAGAATGATAAGGTGTTTGCCCTTATCGTGCCCCGCCAGCGAGTTTTTCATCTCCTCCACCAGCAGCATGTCATCCACCTGCTTACCGCGGTTGCGCGGCTCAGCACCGATCTGCTCGCGGTAGGCGATGTTGTCCGCCATCGTGTTGCTGTAGAACCACATTTCGCTCTGCATCGCGTACAGATCCGAGCTAAAGCCCAGCTGTTTAAGCACCGCGAATACGTTCTGTTCTTTCAGCGTGCGCTGCGGGTTGTCATCCGCGCCGCCTTCACGAACAAACATGCAGCGCAGCGAGAGTTTGGTCGCCGTATCGCACGATTCACCGCGGAACGCCGCCAGGTTTTTCTCCTGGGCGAGTTTCGGCGTGGTGTTACGGTCGTAGCCAAGCAGGCCCATATGATCCCAGCGCGTGGTTTCGCCGATGATAAACACAACGTAAGTGTCATCGATACCCTGCGGAGCCTGCCAGGTAAACTTTTTGGCCGGGTTCAGCAGCGATTTGTTATCGCTGGATTCATCGACCTGTGCCCAGGCATACAGCCCCAGCGCGGAAAGCCAGTTCGACGGCAGATAGGAGTTTGCTACCACGCCGCCGTAGCTTGGCATATCAACCCCAGAGGTGCGCTCTTCATTTTTTTGTTGCAAATCCAGCAGGCGAATCGGTGCCCAGACCAGCAAGCCCGCCACAATCACCACCGCCGCGCTTTTCAGGCGCTGATCGCGGGTGCGCAGCTGACGCAGCAGCGTATCGCGGCAGCGGTTGCCCCAGATAAGCGTCAGCGGCACGATGCACACAAGAATCATCCACGCGATGAACTGCCAGCCGACCACTTCTTTCGAGAGATCGATATCGGTCGTCATTACCGACGCGATAATCCCGTAGCCAATCACCACGTTCATAAACGTCATGTAATAACTTGCCGCGGCAGAGAACAGCACCACCAGCGACGCCAGCACGCGCCAGACGCGCCGCCCCAGTAGCGACAACACACGCAGCAGGAAGAAGGTGACGAGCACCGTGGCCACCAGTTCAACGACCATCGACACGCCATTAACCCAGGAAAGATTCTGCGCATACCCGTCGAAACGACGATATAAAACCGCACAGTTAAAAAACAGACCGATGTAAACCGCCAGCAGAACGCTCAGTTTCTGTTGGGTCATCGAGAGGATGTATTTCATGCAAGCCGCCCGGCAAACAGGTGTGAAACCCGTTCCCCAAAAAATGAAAAAATAATGTATACGTGACAACGCTGAGGGAATCAGGCGATTCTTATCTCAGACGCGGGGTAGTAGACCACAGCGACGGGAAAAAGTGCGGGCATTTAGAGCGGCCCGGCTCCTATTTACAAAAATATGAGGCCGGAACCGCATTTTACGGAACGGGACAACCGATTAGTCGGTGATGACGTTCAGTTTAACGTCAATGTTGCCACGGGTCGCATTGGAGTACGGGCACACGATGTGGGCTTTCTGCACCAGCGCTTCGGCTTCTGCACGGTCCATGCCCGGCAGATGAATATCCAGCTGGGCTTCGATCCCAAAACCGGTCGGCAGCGGCCCAATCCCTACCTGACCTTCAATAAAGGCATCCTGCGGGACTTTCTTTTTCTCCTGGGAGGCGACATGTTTCAGCGCGCCCAAGAAGCAGGCGGAGTAGCCTGCGGCGAAAAGCTGTTCCGGGTTAGTCACCTGACCGCCCTGGCCGCCCATCTCTTTCGGCACGCCGAGTTTCACGTCCAGCACGCCGTCATCGGACGTCGCACGGCCATCACGGCCGCCAGTCGCTTTCGCTTTTGCGCGATAAACCACTTTTTCTAAGGACATCTTGTTCTCCTTTGTGTTGGCAATCACAGCTAGTAAGCATAGAACGTCTGAGCGAACTGGGGAGAAAGTGAGAACATTCGGGGAAAGTGCCGCCGCAGAGCGCGGCGGCAAAAGGACATCAGGCGCGGGCGTGTTCCCAGGCCTCGCGGCGCGGCTGGCGAATGGTGGTGGAGATAGCCAGCGAGACAATCAGCAGCGCGAAGATAACGCAGAAGGTAACGTAAAAGCCGCCGAACAGCGAGGCGATAATCGAGCCGCAGATGCTGCCGATCCCAAAGCCCAGATAAATCACCCCGTAGTTTTTCGCAAGATTGTTCAGGCCAAAGAAATCGCTGACCAGCGACGGATAGACCGTGATGGTGCCGCCGAAATTAAACGCCACGCAGGCGATAGCCGCGAAGAAGGTCATTTCATTAAGCGGCGCGAAGAGCAGCGCGGCCATTCCCACCAGCGAGACTATCTGGCCGAGCGTAATGACACGAATGCGCGGCATTTTGTCGGAGAGAATGCCGAGCACCAGGCGGCCCGTCAGGTTGGCGATGGAAATCACCGTGACCGCGTTCGCGGCGGTGGCGGCGTCAAGGCGCACCATGCCCTGCGCGATATCTTTCGCCACGCCAATCACATACAGGCCGCTCATGCAGGCGGTCAGGAACATCAGCGCCAGCATCCAGTACTGCGGTTTACGCATCGATTCGGCCAGACTGTAATCGCCTTCGCCCGCGTTGTTGCCGGTGCGCGCAGGCTGATTCGGCGCGTCTTTCATCAGCAGCGCGCCGCCGATAATCATCACCATCACCATGCCGCCCCAGATAACAAACGTGCGCTCAAGCCCGACGGACGCCAGCAGATGGCTGTCGATAAATTTAAAGCCGAGGCTCCCGAGACCATACGCGCCAATAGAAAACGCGGAAATAAGCCCTTTGCGCTCCGGGAACCACTTCACGCAGTTAGAGAGCGTTAACAGATAACCGGCGCCGTCCGCGAGCCCCACCAGCACGCCCGCGCTCAGCCAGAGCATCATCAGGTTGCTGGCGTGAGAGGTGAGCACCAGCCCTAACCCCAGCAGCACGCCAGAGGCGATCGTCACGCGTTTCACGCCGAAACGCTCCTGCAGTTTACCGGCGACCGACGACGACAGCGCCAGCCCCAGGCTCAGCAGCCCGAAGGAGAACGCCACCTGGCTTACCGGCTCATCAAGCTTTTGCGACAGAGCGCTGTTAAACAGGCTCCAGGTATAGACCGAACCCAGCGCGAACTGGGTAATTATCGTGCCCACCAGGGTGAGCCACCGGGTACGCGAATGGATGGAAATACTCATGGTTGTTGTCCCACTGATAAGAAGAAAGCTTCACTACCTGCAACGATAGCGAAACCCCTACTTTTTCGGGGGAAAACGGCATGAGATGCCGCAGGCGCGGAATGAACTGCCGCGGCGAAGGCATGGATGGCCTTGAACGGGCGCGAATAGCGCGTTCTAAAAGGTGGCGCTGAGCCCGAGATTGTACATTTGCGCGTCGTTGTCGCTAAGCCGCCCTTCCGCCTGAGAGAACGACGCCCATGCCGCGAGATGCTTGTTAATCGGCATATCCGCGCCGACGGAAACATCCATCCACGAGCCATACTGGCTGCCAGGCAGCAGCGGCTGCATACTCCACAGCGGATCGCCATGCTGCTGGTTATAGCTCACCTGCGCCCACGGGCGCACCGCGCCAAGACGCGAATCGAGCCGCCAGCCGAGTGAGCCAACGCTCGCATGCCAGTAGGCGTTATCCGCGCTGGCACCGTTCTCCTGTAAAGGCAGGCCGTCAGCTTCGCGCCGCCAGCCCGCCACCGGGCGAGCGACCACCGGCAGCGGCCACGACAGGTTCAGGCCTGCCGGCATCGCGGCCATCGCCGCCTCATCGCGCTGCGTCTGCGCCACGCGCTCGGCCAGGATCTCGTCATAACTCGGTGTGCGATCGCTGTCCCACGTATAACGTTCAGAAGTGTTACTTTGGGGGTCAACAGCGATATATTCCTGTTGCCAGGCGTGTGCCGCCTGGCTAAAAACCAGAGACCACAACAGCACCGCCGCGCGTCGTAACGCATGGCGTTCAGAGATAGTTATCATCATCAAAGCGACTCCAGAAGAGAGCCGGTTCCGGCAGTTTTTATTGGCGTTATTAGCGGATGTGCGAGTAACCCTGAATTAACTATTGTCTCTTTATTTGCCACGTCAAGCCGCTTTCGAAAATCGCCAGGGTGCCTGTTAAAACGAGGGGAATGCAGGATGGAACGTTGCGGATGGGTCACTCAGGATCCACTTTATCTCGCCTACCACGATGAAGAGTGGGGAGAACCTCAGAAAGACAACCACACGCTGTTTGAGATGATCTGTCTCGAAGGCCAGCAGGCGGGGTTGTCGTGGATTACCGTGCTGAAAAAACGCGAGCACTACCGCCGCTGTTTTCATGGTTTTGAGCCCGCCGTGGTGGCGCAGATGGGGCCGGAAGACGTCGACGCGCTGGTACAGGAGCCAGGTATTATTCGCCACCGCGGTAAAATCGAAGCCATTATCGCCAACGCCCGGGCGTATCTCGCCATGCAGGCGCAGGGGGAAGATTTTTCAGCGTTTGTCTGGTCATTCGTCGGCGGCGCGCCGAAAGTGAACTCCCCGCAGACGCTCGCGCAGGTGCCGGTGACGACGCCCGAGGCGCAGGCGCTCTCGAAAGCGCTGAAAAAACGCGGCTTTAAGTTTGTCGGCCCGACGATTTGTTACTCCTTCATGCAGGCCTGCGGGCTGGTGAACGATCATCTCGCCGGCTGCGGCTGCCACCCGGAGAACCGGCCATGATCCGCGCGCAGCGGCCTTCTGACCGCGACGCCATCCTTTCGCTGTGGCTTGCGAGCACCACCGCCGGACATCCGTTCATTCAGCCTGATTACTGGCGCGCCAGTCTGCCCGTTGTGCGTGACGTCTATCTGCCCGGTGCCTGCACGTGGGTGGACGAAAACGGCGGTACGCTTCGCGGGTTTATCAGCGTGATGCATGAAAATTTTATCGGCGCGCTGTTTGTGGCGCCTGACTGCGAGGGAACAGGCATCGGCACCGCCCTGCTGACGCATGTGCAGTCGCAGTACGATACCCTGAATCTTGAGGTCTACCAGAAAAACACCCGGGCGGTGAATTTCTATCACGCCCGGGGATTTCGTATTGAAGAGAGCGCGTGGCAGGAAGAGACCGGCCACCCGACCTGGATTATGCGCTGGCAGGCGGATCAAATGCCGTAACGTCCGGCGCGGGCCCGCGGTATTTCTCGACGCGCACCAGCGAGGAGTTCGCCGCGCAGCCGTTGCCGAGCCGCGAGGTCGGGATATCGCGCGTCAGCACGTTCACCGCGCCGTTTTTACAAAGCCCCTGCTGGTTCCAGTCAAAATCGGGCCACGCGCCCTGATGCAGACAAATCACGCCAGGCTTAATGCCGTCCGTGACCACGGCACCCGCCAGCACCTGGCCACGGGCGTTCCACACCCGCACCAGATCGCCGTGGGCGATGCCGCGCTTGCGGGCATCGTCCGGATGCAGCGTCACCGGCTCGCGCCCGGCCACGGCATAGCGCTCGCGAAGCGATGAATAGTTAAGCTGGCTGTGCAGACGGTGCGCCGGGTGCGATGAGAGCAGTTGCAGCTCGTCCGGCTGCGCGTTGCCGTGCCACTCGTCTGGCTCAAGCCAGGTCGGGTGCGGCGGGCAGTCGGCATAGCCGAAGCGGGCAATACGCTCTGAGTAGATCTCGATTTTTCCGCTCGGCGTGCTGAGCGGGTTGGCCGCCGGATCGTCACGAAACGCGCCAAAACGCACAAACTCGGCGTTTTTCGGGTTCTCCGGCATCTCGATTATCTGATTCGCCTCCCAGAAATCCGCGAAATCCGGCAGCGTCACCTGCTGCGCTGCGCCGCGCTCACGGGCGATGTTGTAGAAGGTTTCCAGCCACTCCAGCTCGCTTTTGCCTTCGGTGAAACGCGCCCGTCCGCCAGTTTCCCAGCGCTCTGACAGTTCGGCGAAAATATCGAAATCGTTACGCGCTTCATACTGCGGCGGCACAACCTGCTTCATCGGCACCATATGCTGATTGCTGTAGTCGCCGGTCATGGTCATGTCGTTGCGCTCAAACGAGGTGGTTACCGGCAGCACGATATCGGCGTGCTTCGCCGCCGCCGTCCAGAAGCATTCGGAAATCACCACCAGCTCCGGTTTCTGCCACGCCTTAATCAGGCGGTGCGTCTCCTGGTGGTGCGTAAAGTTAGCGCCGCCCGCCCACCAGATAAAACGGATATCCGGGAAAATGCGCTGCTGACCGTTATGCGGATATTCGCCGCCGGGGTTTTCCAGCGCCTCGACAATGCGCGCCACCGGGATTTTATCGACCGCGTCAACGCCGCCTTCCACGCTGCCCTGCATTGAGGCCAGCACGGCCGCGCGTCGCGTCGGGTTGCCGCCGTTGGCGAAGTGATAAGAGAGCCCGAAGCCGCCGCCCGGCAGGCCAATCTGGCCGAGCATCGCCGCGAGTGTCACCAGCATCCAGTGTTTCTGCTCGCCATACTGCTGGCGCTGCATGCCCCAGCCCGCCATCAGCATGGTGCGGTTCTGGCTGAACAAGTGCGCCAGCTCGCGGATGGTTGCGGCATCGACGCCGCAAATCGCCGCCGCCCAGTCGGCGTCTTTCGGCGTGCCGTCGCGCTCGCCGGTCAGGTAGGCCGCAAACTGCGCGTAGCCGTGCGTGCAGGCGTTAAGGAAATCGTCATCCTGCCAGCCGTTTTCCACCAGCGTATGGGCGATGCCGAGCATCAGCGCCACGTCGGTGCCCATGTGCGGGGCAATCCATTCCATGCGATCGCCGAAGAAATCAGCAGTTTCCGGACGCATCGGGTTAATGCAGATAAGTTTTTTGCCGCTCTCTTTAAGCTTCTCGAAATAGCCGATGCCCTGTTCGTCAGAGGCGTTCCAGGCAATTTTCAGCGTGTTGAGCGGGTTGGCGCTCCACAGCACTACGACATCGCTGTGCTCCAGCACCAGCGGCCAGCTGGTCTGCTGTTGATAGACTTCGTTGCCGCCCACCACATACGGCATGATCACCTGCGCGGCCCCCGTGGAGTAATCGCCCAGATGACCGGTGTAGCCGCCCGCGAGGCTCATATAGCGTTGCAGCAGCGTGGCGGCTTTATGCAGTACGCCGTTGGAGCGCCAGCCGTAGGAGCCTGCGAAAATCGACGACGGGCCGTAGCTTTCGCGAATGCGCCGGTGCTGCTGGTCAATCAGACGCAGCGCCTCGTCCCAGCTGATACGCACAAACTCATCCTGCCCGCGCACGCCCTGCGGGCTATCCGGCGAGGCGAGAAACCCTTTACGCGCCATCGGGTAGCGCACACGTGCTTTGCTGTGCACCTGGTCCGGTACGGCGGTTTGCAGGGAATTCGGGTGGCGCGTCGGCAGCGCGCCCTGAGAAGAGAGCACGGTTTCACCGTCGGTCTCGACAACCATGGGCCCCCAGTGGGCGGCGGTAACGATGCGTTTTAAAGCAGATGGGTTAGCCAAAACGGGCTCCTGACTGGCGTTTGCAGATGAGGCGGCGTGAGTATGGCTACTTTGTCGCCGCTCGATTCGTTATGGATAAAAAATCAGAACACTTCCCGGAATTTTCATCACATTCCCCCGTCATAATCAACCTTCGCCACTCCAGGCGAACCAGAATTAAATTGAATAAGGATATGCGATGAAAAAACGCATCATTTTTGTGGCCGCGATGGTCAGCGGCGCACTGGCCCTTTCAGGCTGCACCACAAACCCTTACACCGGCGAACGCGAAGCGGGTAAATCCGGCATTGGCGCGGGCATTGGCTCGCTGGTGGGCGCGGGCGTCGGCGTGCTTTCTTCGTCGAAAAAAGATCGCGGCAAAGGCGCGCTGATTGGCGCGGCGGCGGGCGCAGCGCTCGGCGGCGGCGTGGGTTACTACATGGACGTGCAGGAAGCGAAACTGCGTCAGAAAATGCAGGGCACCGGCGTGAGCGTCACCCGCAGCGGCGATAACATCATTCTGAATATGCCGAACAACGTGACCTTCGACAGCAGCCAGGCGAATCTGAAACCGGCGGGCGCGAATACGCTGACCGGCGTGGCGATGGTGCTGAAAGAGTACCCGAAAACCGCGGTGAACGTGGTGGGCTACACCGACAGCACCGGCGGACAGGCGCTGAACATGAAGCTGTCGCAGCAGCGCGCGGAAAGCGTCGCCAGCGCGCTCATCACTCAGGGCGTTGCCGCTAACCGCATCCGCACCAGCGGCATGGGCCCGGCGAACCCGGTGGCGAGCAACAGCACCGAAGAAGGTAAAGCGCAGAACCGTCGCGTGGAAATCACCTTAAGCCCGCTGCAGTAACGGGCGACAGCCTCATCGGGAAAGCCCGATGAGGCTGCTTCACACCTTAGTGGTGCAGCATTTCATCCACCACCTGCGCTTTGCTTAACTGGTACGGATAGTACGTTGGCCAGTTATCCATCTCTTTCAGCAGCGCCTCATGGGATGTGTTTCCCATGTAAATGTGATAGTGCGCGGATTTACGCGGCGCGATGGTGTGATCGCTGAACTGCACAAACTTCGGCGCTTTTGACGCGCTGTCGGTGCATTCAAAGAGGTAGCGCACGCCTTTCTTGCCGGAGGCGTACTGCAAAATCTTATAGCCGTTATATTTATACGCGCAGGCGTTCACCGTCTGCCCGACGTGAAACTCCATCACGTTGTTTTCAATGCCGATCATCTCAACATCCGTGGCGTACCCTTTTTTGTAATACGCGCGATACTCTTCGACGGTTTTACCGCCTTCCTTCGCTTTTTTCGCCAGCACCGGATCGAGATCGCCGCTCATAAGATACGGATAGATCGACTGCCAGACGCCGTCCCAGTCGCTAAGCGTGCGGTCTTTGACATCTTTATCGTTGAACACCCCTTCGCTCGCCTGGCGTTCTGCCTCCGTCAACGGCTTGCCGTGGTGATGCACGTGCGCCGCGCTTTGAGCGCTTGCCAGCAGAAGCCCCATTCCCAGTAATAAGGCTAACTTCTTCATCTCTGTCACTCTCCTGTGTGTTAATTATAAATTGATACGTTATAACATAATAAATAACAATGCCACACATTGAGAGCCGGAAAATCACGGGTGCCAGTTATGCCCGTCAGGCAAACGCCTGCTTTACGACAGCCACCGAAATAATCTAATAATAAAAACAGTCACCTGCCCCGCCGGTGTTTTAGCCTGAGAAGGAAGCCTCATGACCACCAAAGCGCCACGCCCCACCATTAGCGACGTCGCCCGCGCCGCGAAAACCGGAAAAACCAGCGTTTCCCGCTACCTGAACGGCGAAAAACATCTGCTTTCCGACGCTTTGCTGGCGCGCATTGAGCAGGCCATCGCCCAGCTCGATTACCGGCCTAACCAGATGGCGCGCGGCCTGAAGCGCGGGCGTACACGGTTAATCGGCCTGATCATCGCCGACATTACCAACCCCTATTCGGTCAATGTGTTAAGCGGCATTGAGGCGGCCTGTCGGGAGAAAGGCTTTACGCCGCTGGTCTGTAACACCAATAACGAGCTCGATCAGGAGCTGCATTATCTGGATCTCCTGCGCAGCTATCAGGTGGAAGGCATCGTGGTGAACGCGGTGGGCATGCGCGAAGAAGGACTGAACCGGCTGCAACAGTCGGCACTACCGATGGTGCTGATTGACCGTAAAATCCCCGATTTCGCCTGCGATGTCGTCGGGCTCGACAACACCCAGGCGGCGACCACCGCCACGGAACATCTTATCGAACAGGGCTTTGAGGCGCTGTTGTTCTTAAGCGAGCCGCTCGGGACGGTAAACACCCGCCGCGAACGCCTGACCGCTTTTCGCGCCACCGCCGCCCGCTACCCAGGCGTCGTCGCGGAAAATGCCGAAACGCCGTTGCACGAGGCCGATTATCTCGACAACACCCTGCGCCACTTCCACACCCGTTTTCGCGGGATGCGCAAAGCGGTCATTTCCGCCAATGGCGCGCTGACGCTCCAGGTGGCGCGCTCGCTTAAGCGTATCGGGCTGAACTGGGGCGCCGATATCGGGCTGCTCGGATTTGACGAGCTGGAGTGGGCAGAGCTGGCAGGCGTCGGGATCACCACGCTGAAACAGCCGACCTGGCAGATTGGCTACGCTGCCCTTGAGCAGGTCGTCAGGCGCATCGAAGGCCAGGCGCAGGCGGTGCGGGAGCAGGTTTTCTCCGGCGAGCTTATCGTGCGCGGCTCGACGGCGCGCTGAACGACGGTTCGTGACCCCGATCATAAATTCACCATCCTGGACTTCTCTTTGGAACCGGTTCCATCTAGCGTATTAATTATGTTATGCAGATGTAATCACTCCGGAGAAGTTAATGGAGAGAGAAATTATCGTCGTCACCGCGGCTTACGGTAACGACAAAATCAAAGCCCTCGGCGGCCAGCAGGCCGTACTGCCGATCATCGCGGGCGCGGGCGCTGACGGCGTGGAGATCCGCCGCGAACTGCTCGATCCCGCGGAGATCGACGCCCTGCCCGCGCTGGCGCAGGCGATCGCCTCTCATCACCTGAAAGCCTGCTATTCAGCACCCGAACCGCTGTTTGAACACGACGGTAAAATCAACGCGCGCCTGCCTTCGCTGCTGGCAGAAGCTCACGAACTCAACGCCCGCTGGCTCAAGCTCTCACTTGGGCACTTCAGCCACCCGCACCAGGCGGAGCCGCTGGCTGGCCTTCTGGCGCTGAGCGACGTCGCGGTGGTCGTGGAAAACGATCAGACAGAATGTGGTCGCCTGGAACCCATGCGCCGCTTTCTCGCCGCCAGCAAAACGCTCAATCTTCCCGTCCGCCTGACGTTCGACATGGCCAACTGGCTGTGGGTGGACGATGCGCCGGAAGAAGCCGCCCGCGCGCTTTGCGCAGGCGTCAGCTATATCCATGTCAAAGCCGCCACCGCGCATCACTACCACTATCGCGCCATCGCGCTGGATGACGCCGGGCCGCGCTGGCGCACGCTGCTGAATATGCTGCCGCCGGACGCGCCGCGCGGTATTGAGTTTCCGCTGGAAGGCCGCGACCTGACCGCCGTGACCCGTCATTATGTCAACCTGCTGCGCGAGGAGTGAACATGGAACAGCCACTGGATGTGATTACCATCGGCGAAGCGATGGCGATGTTTGTCGCGACCGAGCCCGGCGATCTGGCACAGGTAGAATACTTTTTTAAACGCGTCGCGGGGGCGGAGCTGAATGTCGCCACCGGTTTCGCGCGTCTCGGATTACAGGTGAGCTGGGTGAGCCGCGTCGGCAACGATTCGTTTGGCCGCTTCGTCCTGAATCAGCTCGAAAAAGAGGGCATCGCCACGCGCGGCGTGACGATCGACGACCGCTATCCGACCGGTTTTCAGCTGAAATCGAAAGTTACCGATGGAACCGATCCCAGCGTGGAGTATTTCCGCAAAGGCTCCGCCGCGAGCCATCTGAGCGGTGAAGATTTTAATGCCCCACTGTTTTACAGCGCTCGTCACCTGCACCTGAGCGGCGTCGCAGCAGCACTTTCCCCGACCTCATATCAGCTACTGGATCACGCGGCGCGCGCCATGAAAACCCAGGGCAAGACGATCTCCTTTGATCCGAATCTGCGCCCGGTGCTGTGGAAAAGTGAGGCGGAGATGACAGAGAAACTCAACCAGCTCGCCTGTATGGCCGACTGGGTGCTGCCGGGCCTGAAAGAAGGCCAGATCCTGACCGGCCAGCAGAGCCCGAAAGGGATTGCCGATTTCTACCTGACGCGCGGCGTGAAAGCGGTCGTTATCAAAACCGGTGCTGACGGCGCCTGGTATCAGAGCGCCAGCGGCGAGCAGGGTACGGTGGCAGCGGTGAAGGTCGAAAACGTAGTCGATACGGTGGGCGCGGGCGATGGCTTTGCGGTGGGCGTGATAAGCGCGCTGCTGGAAGGTAAAACGCTGCGCGAGGCGGCGACCCGCGGTAACAAAATCGGCGCGCTGGCCATCCAGGTTCAGGGCGACAGCGAAGGGCTGCCGACTCGCGCGCAGCTTGGCGAGTCATAAGTCTTCAGGTTTTTTAAGGCGATACATCACAAGACGAGTTTCCCCTCTCCTTTGAGAGAGGGCGGGCATGAGGAAAACCTCACCCACACATCACTAGTATGAACAGCTTCCGTCGTCCCCTACACCGACGAGACGCATCCACCTCAACCATAGAGGGAATACGATGAAAAGTCCGACTAACGCTCCAAAACGCTGGTGGTACATCATGCCGGTCGTGTTTATCACGTACAGCCTGGCGTACCTCGATCGCGCAAACTTTAGTTTCGCTTCGGCGGCTGGTATTAATGACGATCTCGGCATTACCAAAGGCATTTCATCGCTGCTGGGCGCCCTGTTCTTCCTCGGCTACTTCTTTTTCCAGATCCCTGGCGCGATTTACGCCGAGCGCCGCAGCGTGCGTAAACTCATTTTCATCTGCCTGATTCTGTGGGGCGGCTGCGCGTCGCTGACCGGCGTGGTCAGCAATATCCCGATGCTGGCGGCGATCCGCTTTATCCTCGGCGTGGTGGAAGCCGCCGTCATGCCCGCCATGCTGATTTACATCAGCAACTGGTTTACGAAGTCTGAGCGCTCGCGCGCCAACACCTTTCTGATTCTCGGTAACCCAGCCACCGTGCTGTGGATGTCGGTGGTCTCGGGCTATCTCATTCAGGCGTTCGGCTGGCGTGAAATGTTCATCATCGAAGGCATCCCGGCGGTTGTCTGGGCGTTCTGCTGGTGGGTGCTGGTGAAGGATAAACCGTCGCAGGTGAAGTGGCTGGCGGATGACGAGAAAGCGGCGCTCCAGGCGCAGCTGAATAAAGAGCAGGAAGGCATTAAAGCGGTGCGCAATTACGGCGAAGCCTTCCGCTCGCGCAACGTTATCCTGCTGTGCGCGCAGTATTTCGCATGGAGCATCGGCGTTTACGGCTTTGTGCTGTGGCTGCCATCCATCATCCGCAGCGGCAGCGAAAACATGGGCATGGTGGAAGTGGGCTGGCTCTCCGCCGTGCCCTATCTCGCTGCGACCATCGCCATGATTATCGTCTCCTGGGCCTCCGATAAAATGCAGAACCGCAAGCTGTTCGTCTGGCCGCTGCTGCTGATTGGCGGGCTGGCGTTTATCGGCTCCTGGGCGCTCGGCGCGAACCATTTCTGGGCGTCTTACACCCTGCTGGTGATTGCCGGTGCCGCGATGTACGCCCCGTATGGCCCGTTCTTTGCGATTATCCCGGAGATGCTGCCGAAGAATGTGGCCGGCGGCGCGATGGCGCTTATCAACAGCATGGGCGCGCTCGGCTCGTTCGTCGGCTCCTGGGTGGTCGGCTATCTTAACGGCGCAACCGGCAACCCGTCTGCCTCATACATTTTTATGGGGGTGGCGCTTTTCGCCTCGGTGTGGCTCACTTTGATAGTCAAACCGGCCACCAGCCAACAGCTGCCGGTGGGCGCGCGCCACGCGTAACACGCTGCGGGCGGCGTGATGCCGTCCGCTTGTCTATTCTTTCTGTTTTGTTCAAAAGCTGGAGACCTGCATGAAGCCGTCCGTCATTCTCTACAAATCCCTGCCTGACGATTTGCTTGCCCGCCTGGAGAGCCACTTCAACGTGACCCGCGTGCCAGATCTGAGCCCGGAGACCATTGAGGCTCATGCCAGCGCATTTAGCGAGGCGCAGGGGCTGCTGGGTTCGAGCGAAAAGGTAGACGCGGCGCTGCTTGAGAAAATGCCCGCGCTTCGCGCCGCCTCGACGGTTTCCGTGGGGTATGACAATTTCGACGTGGACGCGTTGAGCGCGAAAAAGATAGCGCTGATGCACACGCCTACCGTGCTGACTGAAACGGTCGCCGATACGCTGATGACCCTAGTGCTGACGACCGCGCGCCGCGCACTCGAAGTGGCGGAGCGGGTTAAAGCGGGCGAATGGACCGGCAGCATCGGCCCGGACTGGTTCGGCTGCGACGTTCACCACAAAACGCTGGGCATCGTCGGCATGGGTCGTATTGGTCTCGCGCTGGCGCAGCGCGCGCATTTCGGCTTTAACATGCCGATTCTCTACAACGCCCGTCGCCATCACAGCGAGGCGGAAGAGCGCTTTAACGCGCGCTACTGTGACCTGGATACGCTGCTCGCCGAATCGGATTTCGTGTGCGTCATTCTGCCGCTCACCGACGAGACGCATCACATGATTGGCGCAGAACAGTTCCGCAAAATGAAGAAATCGGCGATTTTCATCAACGCAGGCCGCGGGCCGGTGGTGGATGAAAACGCGTTGATTGCTGCGCTGCAAAGCGGTGAGATCCACGCGGCCGGGCTGGATGTGTTCGAGCAGGAGCCGCTTTCGAAAGACTCGCCGCTGCTAACGATGAAGAACGTAGTGGCGCTGCCGCATATCGGCTCCGCCACTCACGAGACGCGCTACAACATGGCCGCCTGCGCGGTTGATAACCTTATCAACGCGCTTAATGGCGACGTGTCGCAGAACTGCGTGAATCCGAAGGCGGTGAAGTAAAAACCACCTCCGGAGAAGTGGTTTAGCGTGACAATAAAAAACGGCTCATAAGAGCCGTTTTTTTTCACTGCATCGCGTTGGTCGCGGCCGTGTAAGCCTGGGTGAAGGCCTGATGTTGCGCGGCGAGCGGGCCTATCAGCGCGTTATACTGGCTCGCCTGCTGCGACGTCGGGAACTGGATGCCGTTAGCCGCAAAGCCCACCTGCGTGCCCTGCTGCGCGATGAAATCACCAACCTGCACCAGTTGCTGAGTGAACGTCTGCGCGGCCGGGATCAGCGGCTGCAGCGCGTTAGCCGGGCCGGTTACCACTTTTTCATAGGCTTTATCAAACACCGGCTTCAGATCGTCTGCCTGCTTAAGCGACGCGTGAGAGCTGTCCGCCTGCATTTTCGCATTCTGCAGTTGCTGGCTCATTACGCCCAGCGAACCGTTGGCCTGGCGCAGCGCTTCACGCTGGGTCATGTAATCCTGCGGCACGCGAATGCTGTTTACGCTATCCACTACCGGGCGGATGCCGGCGTCCATCGCCTGGTTCACCTGCTGAGAGTAGCTGTAAAGGATGGCATAGTCGGAAACGAACGGACCGAACTGTTTTTTCTGATCGGCGGTCAGCGTCGGCAAACGTTCGCCGCTACGCATTACCGTGTTTTGCAGAAAATCGACGAACGCTTTGCGCTGGTCGCCCTCTTTATCAAAACACCCGCTCAGGCTGAATACCATTAACAACGCCGCCAGCGGCGCGAACCAGCGAGAGCAGGACTTACCTGTCGCCATTTTTTTGCTCCTTTCACTCATCAACGCGCACACCACTGCCAGTGTGCTTCAACGCCCACAAGGATAGTTCAGACGCGCCGCGCAGGATACCCTTTATTGCGCTGCAAAAGCGATTATGCGAAAGGCGATGCGCTGTACGTAAAAAAGGGCCGCCAGCCTGCGCTGACGACCCTTAATAAAGACGCTCACAGCCATACCGCCCCATAGCCTCGCCTGGCCTGAAAAGGCGGGGTTTCCCCCGCCCTCCAGACGCTACTTACCGGATTCGTAAGCCAGAAACGCAGCGGCCTCCCGATATCTGTCCTTATAACGGATTTCGCACAGCGATTTCCGAATAAGGAGCGTGAATATTAATAGCGTGGTACAAACGATTAATACGCACCAGATAAGCGCATTTCGCGGTAGTTTCATCAGCTTCTTTTCCTTGTCTTGCGACGGGTAAGAGGCTAATCTGCATATGTTCAGTATGGAGACAGCCTCGTTGGTTAATGAAAATTGACCTTCGGGGCTTTCTTCTTTCTGCCATCCGCTATAGCGGTAACTTTGCTGATTGCCGGAGGCAAAAAGCCTCAAGCGCCGGGCGTATTTTACGCTGCCTTTTTAAGCTGCCAGAATGTGATTCGGTGCTTTTCAGAAACCGACATGAGTGCTTTCCCATCGCATGACTGGAACCCTGTATATGAGCGTCAGAAGAGCGGTGCGCGCGTTCTAAAACGCCGGGCTTATGGCGGGATCGCGCAGGGGATAAAGGATCGCGCCATGATCTTTTACAAAACTATACTTTCTTAAGATTAATCCCAATATCAATCAATTAGGACGAGATATTCCACCACCGAACCGCCACAACCGGCGCTCGCCAGTCAACAAGCGCAAAATCTTATACTACCCTGCCCACAGTTTGGTTTTTTCCGAACTATGATTAAGAAGCTTCTTAGACGTTCACGATCCCGCTGTGTGATTAGGAGTCCAAAATGGAATCTAAAGACCCTATGTTTGAGTTGCTCAGCAGCCTCGAACAAATTGTATTAAAGAAAGATGCCTCTGATACGGTTACCCTGACGCAGAAACCTAACGTGTTTACAGAATTTGAACTGTTACGCAAAAGAACGGGCCTGAAAACAGATGATTTGGCTCGTGTGATGGGTGTCAGTGTCGCCATGGTTCAGGAGTGGGAATCCCGCCGCGTGAAACCCTCCAGCACCGAACTGAAGCTGATGCGCCTGATTCAGGCGAATCCCATGCTCAGTAAACAACTCATGGAATGAAACGCAAGCCAGTACACTTTTTTTCGCAAACAAAACGCCCCCGCCAATGCGGGGGCGTTGCTTTTCAGAATACATTTGGGTGCGTGCAGGCCAACCCGCCCTCCTGACCAGTGGGTGGGGGATTGCTCCCCCATCCAAAGGCTACTTCCCTGGTTCGTAAGCAAGGATTGCCCGTATTTCCCGGCTTCCCTCTTTAATAGTGAATTCACATAAGCGATCACGCATTATTAAGGCGAAACACAGCACCGTAATACACAGCGCTAATATGCTTAAAAAAGCATATCGGGATTTTATTGGCATAATTGCCTCCTTATAGGGAAGAGGCTACAATCAGGCTGTTGGGTTCTGATTGCAGCCTCCCCCGAGGTTAAATGGAATTAACTTAGGGGGGCATTCATCTGACCAGCCTTTGCATCATGCCCAAGCCAGCCAGCCTGAGCACCCGCGCGCTATATTATCCGCAACCGGCTTAGTAATAATTACGTGACCGCGTAATAACCCCGCGCTTTTTGTATTATGATAATAAAATAAGAATTCAACGTAGCGAAAATCGCTATAAAAAAACCCGCCAGCGGCGGGTTTTTTATTATTAACGGAACACGTTACTGCAGCAGGGAAATATCCGCCACTTGCAGGAACAGTGCACGTAATTTTGACAGCAGCGTCAGACGATTAATACGCACCTGCGCATCGTCCGCATTAACCATCACTTTTTCGAAGAACTCATCCACCGGCTCACGCAGCTGCGCCAGTTCGACCAACGCTTCCTGGTAGCGGCCTTCCGCAAACAGCGGCTGCAGCTTGTCGCGCATTACAGCGACCTGCAGCGCCAGACGAATTTCCGGATCTTCTTTCAGCACCGATGCATGAACTTCATCGTTCAGCGGCTCGGTGGCTTTTGCGAGAATGTTGGAAACGCGTTTGTTCGCTGCGGCCAGCGCCACGGCTTCATCGAGCGAACGGAAGTGCGATACCGCCTTCATGCGGGCATCGAAATCCGCCGGGCGGGTCGGACGATTCGCCAGCACCGCCTGAATGGTGTCGACGCTGTAGCCTTCATCCTGATACCACGCGCGGAAGCGGCCCAGCATGAAGTCCACGACATCATCCACCACTTTCGCGTTGGTCAGCTTGCTGCCGTACAGGCGCACCGCTTCTTCCGTCAGGGTTTGCAGATCGAGCGGCAGGTTTTTCTCAACGATGATACGCAGCACGCCAAGGGCAGCGCGGCGCAGCGCGAACGGGTCTTTATCGCCTTTCGGATGCTGACCGATACCGAAAATCCCGGCCAGCGTATCCATTTTATCGGCAATCGCCACGGCGCACGCCACCAGGCTTGACGGCAGCGCATCGCCTGCAAAGCGCGGCATGTACTGCTCGTTCAGCGCTACCGCAACGTCTTCAGACTCGCCATCATGACGCGCGTAGTGCATGCCCATGACGCCCTGGGTGTCGGTAAACTCAAACACCATATTGGTCATCAGATCGCATTTGGAAAGCAGACCCGCGCGCGTCGCGTGGTTCACATCCGCGCCGATCTGGCTCGCAATCCAGCCGGAGAGCGCCTGAATGCGGTCGGTTTTGTCGCGCAGCGTGCCGAGCTGTTGCTGGAACAGCACGGTTTCAAGACGCGGCAGGTGATCTTCCAGACGTTTTTTGCGGTCGGTGTTGAAGAAGAATTCTGCATCCGCCAGACGCGGACGCACCACTTTTTCGTTACCGGAGATAATCTGGCGCGGATCTTTGGACTCGATATTCGCCACAAAGATAAAGTTCGGCAGCAGCTTGCCGTCGGTGCCGTAAACCGGGAAATATTTCTGGTCGCCTTTCATGGTATAGACCAGCGCTTCCGCCGGCACCGCCAAGAATTTCTCTTCGAATTTTGCGGTCAGTACCACCGGCCATTCCACCAGCGAGGTGACTTCTTCAAGCAGGCTATCGCTCAGATCGGCATTGCCGCCAATTTTCGCCGCTGCGGCTTCGGCGTCCTGCTGAATTTTGGCTTTACGCGCGTTATAGTCGGCGATGACTTTGCCGCGCTCCAGCAGGATCTGCGGGTACTGATCGGCGTGGTCGATAGTGAATTCCGGCTCACCCATAAAGCGATGACCACGGATCACGCGGTCGGACTGAATGCCGAGAATAGTCGCCGGCAGCACTTCATCGTCCAGCAGCAGCGTCACGGTGTGAACCGGGCGTACGAACTGCACGTCGGACGCGCCCCAGCGCATCAGTTTCGGAATCGGCAATTTAGACAGCGCGGTGCTCACCATGTTCGGCAGCAGCGCCTGCGCGCTTTCGCCTTTCACATGGGCGCGATACATCAGCCACTCGCCTTTGTCGGTGACCAGACGCTCCGCCTGATCGACAGTAATGCCGCAGCCGCGCGCCCAGCCTTCCGCCGCTTTGCTCGGATTGCCCTCGGCGTCAAACGCCGCAGAGACCGCCGGGCCACGTTTTTCGACTTCGCGATCCGGCTGAGACGCCGCCAGATTCGCCACTTTCAGCGCCAGACGACGCGGCGCCGCAAACCAGCTCACGACGCCGTGGGTCAGGCCCGCCGCGTCCAGTTCAGCAGTAAAGTTCGCAGCGAAGGATTCCGCCAGGCTGCGCAGGGCTTTTGGTGGCAGCTCTTCAGTGCCAATCTCCACCAGAAAAGTTTTCTCAGACATGGCAGCCTCTTATTTATTTCTGTTGCACATCGGGAAGCCCAGCGCCTCGCGGGAGGCGTAGTAGGCTTCGGCCACGGCTTTGGTCAGCGTGCGGATACGCAAAATGTAGCGCTGGCGCTCGGTCACCGAGATAGCCTTGCGCGCGTCCAGCAGGTTGAAGCTGTGGGCGGCTTTCAGAATACGTTCATAAGCAGGCAGCGGCAGCGGGTTTTCCAGCGCCAGCAGCTGTTGAGCTTCTTTTTCGTACTGCTCAAAGCAGGTGAACAGGAAATCCACGTCGGCGTATTCGAAGTTATAGGTGGATTGCTCCACTTCGTTCTGATGGAACACATCGCCGTAAGTGGTTTTGCCAAGCGGGCCATCGCTCCAGACCAGGTCATAAACGCTGTCCACGCCCTGAATGTACATGGCGAGACGCTCGAGGCCGTAAGTGATTTCACCGGTCACCGGTTTGCACTCCAGGCCGCCAACCTGCTGGAAGTAAGTGAACTGCGTCACTTCCATGCCGTTCAGCCACACTTCCCAGCCGAGGCCCCAGGCGCCGAGCGTCGGGTTTTCCCAGTTGTCTTCGACGAAGCGAATATCATGAATGGTCGGGTCCATACCCAGCTCTTTAAGCGACCCCAGGTACAGCTCCTGAATATTGTCCGGCGACGGCTTGATGATCACCTGGAACTGGTAGTAGTGCTGTAAACGGTTGGGGTTTTCGCCGTAGCGGCCATCGGTCGGGCGGCGGGAAGGCTGAACATAAGCGGCCGCGATAGGCTCCGGGCCCAGCGCCCGCAGGCAGGTCATCGGGTGGGAGGTGCCGGCGCCGACTTCCATGTCCAGAGGTTGAACGATGGTGCAGCCCTGACGAGCCCAGTAATCCTGTAAGGTCAGGATCAGGCCCTGAAAGGTCCTGGTATCAAACTTTTGCATATGATTTCGCACGCGATACGAGTGGGTTTATTTGGAAGCGGTCAGTATACCCGTTGACCGCCAGATATACAGCCTCAATCCACGACCAAAAGCGGGCGGTTGACGCGCGGTTGCGCCATTAACGCATGGAAAGGTGTAAAAATTGACCGTTCGCGTCGAAAGAGCAGGTAAAGCCCTCTTCACGCGCCGTATAGCCGCGCATTTCATAGCTTCCCTGATACGCCTCGAAACCGTTAACGGTGATATTCTGCGCATCGATATTGTAGCGATGAGCGGCTTTTGCTTTACATTGCTGCTCCATTTCCAGCGAGTGCGGCGCGCTGACACGTCCTTTTTGCGCATGCTGCGGATGCGCGTCCTCGTGACTGCAACCGGCCAGCGCGCCTGTGAACAGCACCAGCCAAAGCGTGCGGGGCAACAGCCTCGTCATAGTTTGTTATCTCCATGTTAAAATGACGACCAAAGCGCGGGTGACCGCAGCGGACAAAGGGCGTGCATTCTGCGAAATCGCCCTAAGGCTGACAACGGGCCGCCCTGAAACTCAGATTGTTCCGTGGAGCAGGATCCAGAATCAGGAAGTCACACTGCTGATAATTAAAGATGGTACAGAGGAACTGATGCAGCAAAAAATTCACTGGATAGACAATCTGCGCGCGATAGCCTGTCTGATGGTCATCATGATCCACACGACGACCTGGTATATTACTAATCCTTCACTGGTCAGCCCGCTAAACTGGGATTTCGCCAACCTGCTGAACTCTGCGTCGCGCGTCAGCGTGCCGCTGTTTTTTATGATTTCAGGGTACCTGTTTTTCGGCGAACGCAGCGCCGGGCAGCGGCATTTTCTACGCATCGCGCTCTGCCTGGTTTTTTACAGCGCCGTGGCGCTCGCCTATATCGCGCTACTGACGCCAATTAATGGTGAGCTTTCGCTTAAGCTGTTGTTACAAAAGCCCGTTTTCTACCATTTATGGTTTTTCTTCGCCATTATCGTCATTTATCTGTTGTCGCCGCTGATAAGCGTAAAGCGCATCGATGGCCGGACGGCGCTGGCGCTTATCGTCCTGCTGGGCGTGGTGGCAAATCCCAATACCGTGGCGCAAAAGTTCGACGGCGTGCAGTGGCTGCCGGTGAATCTCTATATCAATGGCGATACGTTTTATTACGTGCTGTATGGGTTGATGGGCCGTGCCATCGGGATGATGGAAACGGAGCAGCGCCCCGTAAGCCTGCTGGCGGGTATCGTGCTGGCGGTCAGCACCGTGTCGATTGCGAGCGGTACTCATCAGGCGCTCGAAAGCCACGGCAACTTTGCCGACACCTTTTATCTTTACTGCGGCCCGCTGGTGCTGATCGCCGCGTTAAGTCTGCTGGTACTGGCGAAAAATACGCTCAACCGCGAAATAGCGCCGCTCGCGTTTATCGCGCGTTATTCGCTGGGGATTTACGGCTTCCATGCGCTCATCATTCACTTTCTGCGTACGCGGCATATTGAATTTACGGCATGGCCGGTGCTGGATATCGCCTGGATTTTTAGTATGACGCTGGCGGGTAGCCTGGCGCTGGCCGCGCTGTTGCAGCGCGTCGACCGCCGTCGTCTCGTCAGTTAACGGCACGCGATCGGGCGCGCTGAAACTGCCGGGCGGATGAAAACCCGGCAGCGACGGCCGCCTGCTCCGCGCCCTGCCCCTGCAATAAACACTGGCTGGCAAACGCCACGCGTAACTGTTCCAGATAATCACGAACGCTGATCCCCAGATGCTCTTTAAAGAGTCGCGTGAGATGGCGCGGGCTGACATGCACGCGCCCGGCAATCTCCGTCAGGCTCCATGCCGCCTGCGGATGTGCTGCCAGTAAATCCTGCGCGCGATGCACGGCGGGGTGTAAGTGATTACGGTAACGCAGCCAGGGCGAGAGCTGCGGATCGTCGCCGGAGCGGCGAAACCAGACCACCATTTCACGCGCCACGTCGAGCGCCGCGCGCGGCCCGCACAGGCGATGGATCAGATGCAGGCTTAAATCAATGCCGGACGTAATACCCGCGCTGGTCCAGATGCCGCGATCTTCTACAAAAATACGGTTATCGCGCACCTGCGCGCCGGGAGCGGCGGCTTTCAGGCGCGCCAGTACGTCATGGTGCGTGGTGCATTCAACGCCATGCAGCAGACTGGCTTTCGCCGCCAGCAGCGAGCCCGAGCAGACGCAGATAAGCGTAAGCTGCTGGCTGTGGATCAGCGGCTGAAGCCGCATCAGCCAGTTGCGGGCGGCCAGCGCCTGCGGCGTAGAAAACCAGCGGCTGGAATCCGCGACACCCGGCAGGACGAGCAAACTGCCTGGCGGCAATGTTTCCGGCAGCGGCGCGATACCCGCCACCTGTAAGCCGGTCGACATCACGACTCGCTCTTCAGGCCCGATGTAATTGAGGCTGAAGGCGTCACCCGCAAGCGCGAGCGTCTCCGCCGGGCCCGTTAAATCGAGCGCCATGACACCAGGCAACACCACAAACCAGACAGGAATGGTCATCCCAAAGACTCCAGACATTGCGCCACGCTGCTAATCGTCGCAAAACGCCCCGCCAGCACCGTTTCGGTACGGTGGTGCAATGCGTCCACGTCCAGCGTCACGCCTTTCCAGGTCATCGGAAACGTCAGCGTCGCTTCGCTGACAAATGTCACCCGGTAACCCAGATCAGAGGCGACCCGCGTTGTGGTTTCGCAGCACTGCTCGGTACGGATACCGCAGATAATCAGGTGGTTAATATCTCTTTGGCGCAGCCATAAATCCAGCCCGGTGTCGGTAAACGCGTTATGAACATGCTTATGGAATGTCACGGTGGCCTTATGACGCAGGAAAGGCATTGGCGTTACAAAGCCCGATTCAAGCGTAAACACGTCGTCGCCATCGACATGAAAGATATCAACAATCGGAATATTGCGTGCTTCGCAGCCTGCAATAAGCGTGTTGATAGCCTCGCAAAACGCCGGAAAATCGTCTTCACGCCAGTAGCTGCGGTGAAAAAAGGATTGCTGAGTATCGATATTGATAAGTGCAGTACGCGTCATTTCAGGACACCTGTTTAAGTGGGGTTGAACCCTATTCTCACAGGCCTCACTGATATCGGGCAGACCAGAAAAGGACAAAAAACGGGTGTTTCAGGACGGCTTTCTGAACACCCGTTTTTGGTTATGACATCAACGGCAGTAACTGCCGGTAGAGCTTACGGAAGGTGTCGCGCTGCTCACCATAACGCTGATGGCGCGCCGCATCGGGCTGATGCTGCTGTTCCAGCGCCAGCGGCGGCAGTAAGTCATTAAGGGGACGATCTGGCGCAAGCGCGATTTGCGCAAGCCGTGCCGCGCCAAGCGCCGGGCCGACATCGCCGCCGGTGCGGTAATCCAGCGGCACGCCGCTGATATCCGCCAGCATTTGCCGCCAGTACGCGCTGCGCGCGCCGCCACCAATCAGCGTAACGCTTTGTGGCGTCACCCCACACGCATGCACGACATCCATGCCGTCTGCCAGCGCATAACCCACGCCTTCCAGCACCGTACGCGCCAGTTCGGCGGGCCCATGCTCGTGCGTCAGCCCGAAAAACACGCCTTTCGCCAGCGGATTGTTGTGAGGTGTGCGCTCACCGGAGAGATACGGCAGGAACCAGACAGCACCTGCGTCGTCGCGCGCGCTTTGCGCCGCGGTAAGCAGCGCCGGTACGCTTCCCGCGCCGGTAAGCCTTGCCGCCCAGTCGAGGCACGACGCAGCGCTCAGCATCACTGACATCAAATGCCAGCGCGCCGGTAAGGCATGGCAGAAGCTATGCACTGCGCTTTCAGGGTTTGCCCGAAAGCCGTCGCTGACGGCAAAGTAAACGCCGGACGTGCCGAGCGACAGCATCGCCTGGCCCGGTTCAGCAAGACCAACGCCCACCGCACCCGCGGCGTTATCGCCACCGCCTGCCACCACCGGCACTGCTTTCATGCCCCACGCCCTGGCAACGTCATCTTTCAGCTCGCCTGTGATTTCACTGCCTTCAAACAGCGCAGGCATATGCTCGCGTTGCAGGTGGCACGCCGCCAGCATGGCATCGCTCCAGTCGCGCTGCGCCACGTTCAGCCACATCGTGCCGGCCGCGTCGGACATGTCGCTCGCGAATACACCGGTCATGCGCAGACGCAGGTAATCCTTTGGCAGCAGCACCTTGTCGGTTTGCCTGAAAATGTCCGGCTCGTGACGCGCCACCCACAGCAGTTTTGGCGCGGTGAAGCCGGGCATCATGAGATTGCCGGTAATTTCACGCGAATCGGATACGTTTTCTTCAAGGATGGCGCACTCCTGCGCGCTTCGCCCGTCATTCCAGAGGATGGCCGGGCGCAAAATTCGCTGATGTGTATCGAGCAAGGTCGCACCATGCATCTGTCCGCTCAAGCCAATCGCTTTCACGTCTCGCAGGCTGTGCTGCGCACCCAGCGCCTGCATAGCGCGATCAGTTGCCTGCCACCAGCTTTCGGGATCTTGCTCCGACCACAACGGCTGCGGGCGGAAGACCTGCAACGCTTCGCTGTGCGAGGCGACAAGCGCTCCCTGCTCATCCAGCAGAATAACTTTTACCCCTGATGTCCCAAGGTCGATCCCGATATACATAGCCGCTCCTGTGCAGGACGCCGCCCGAAGGCGGCGCAACGCGTTTTACTTATCAAACAGATAATAATTTACCAGGTTTTCCAGCTGTTCCTGATGTCCGCTCTGATGCTGCGGTGCCAGATTATGCTGCTCGGCGTATTGCGCCAGTTCAGCCAGTGTCATCTGCCCTTTCAGGATTTGCTGACCAAGCTCGCCGTTCCAGCCGGCATAACGGCGGGCGACACGTTTATCCAGTTCGCCCTCTTCGAGCATTTTCGCCGCGACTTTCAGCGACAGCGCCATCGTATCCATCGCGCCGATATGACCATAGAACAGGTCATATTTATCGGTGCTCTGACGGCGCACTTTGGCGTCAAAATTCAGCCCACCGGTCGTGAAGCCGCCCGCTTTGAGGATTTCATACATCACCAGGGCGTTCTCTTCGACACTGTTCGGGAACTGATCGGTATCCCAGCCGAGTTGCGGGTCACCGCGATTCGCATCCACCGAGCCAAACAGACCAAGCGCGATGGCGCTGGCAATCTCATGGTGGAAAGAATGGCCCGCAAGCGTAGCGTGGTTGGCCTCAATGTTAAGCTTAATCTCTTTCTCAAGGCCGAACTGTTTCAGGAAGCCATACACGGTCGCCGCGTCGTAGTCGTACTGATGTTTGGTCGGTTCCTGCGGTTTTGGCTCGATAAGCAGCGTACCGCGAAAGCCGGTTTTATGTTTATGCTCGACCACCATCTGCATAAAGCGACCAAGCTGTTCACGCTCCTGGCGCAGATCGGTGTTGAGCAGCGTTTCGTAGCCTTCACGTCCGCCCCACAGCACATAGTTTTCACCGCCCAGTTGATGTGTCGCGTTCATGGCGGTGACCACCTGCGCGGCCGCCCAGGAGAAGACTTCCGGATCAGGGTTGGTGGCGGCGCCTGCGCCGTAGCGCGGGTGGGTAAAGCAGTTGGCGGTGCCCCACAGCAGCTTCACGCCGCTCTCTTGTTGCTTCTGCGCCAGCACTTCTACCATCTGGGCGAAGTTGTTCAGGTACTCCTTCAGCGACGCGCCTTCCGGCGATACGTCAACGTCATGGAAGCAGTAGTAAGGCACGTTGAGCTTGTGGAAAAACTCAAAGGCCACGTCGGCTTTGCGTTTCGCGAGGCTCAGCGCGTCCCCTGCTTGCTGCCACGGGCGTTCAAACGCGCCAACACCAAACATATCCGAGCCGTTCCAGCAGAACGTGTGCCAGTAGCAGGCAGCGAAACGCAGATGGTCTTCCATACGCTTGCCGGCAACCAACTCGTCAGGATTGTAATGGCGGAATGCCAGGGGATTCGTGGTTTTCGGGCCTTCATAACGCACACGTTCAAGTTGGTCGAAATAAGTCGGCATAATTAACTCCGTAATCAGGGCTGTTCCAGCGAGAATAAATTAATCCTGGAATTTACTTTCCCTTTGCTCAATTACGTTATTTCACACTGCGATTAAGAGAATGCACAAATGTGCGCTGGCTCGCAAAAACCAAGTTAGTTCCTTTCAATATTGCATTGCGCGATAAATTCCATTTTATTTGTGAAAGTTTTGGATTTAACATTAGAAATCCGATCGGCGTCATAAAATCAGAAATAAACAAAAAAACGTAACCCGAAGATTAAAATCTGTAATTGATCGCCAGCCTTTCCGCGCTAAAAATTCCTGCGTCCGTAAGTATGAATGTCCGTTTCGTCCCCGATGAATTAAGCCCATTCGTAACACTGGAACAGGTATAAAAATCATGAAAATAAAGCAGCTTATTCTTACCCTGTGCGCGTCGCTGGTGTTGACCAGCTTCAGCGGCATCGCAAAAGACGTCAAAATTGGCATGGCGATCGACGACCTGCGCCTTGAGCGATGGCAGAAAGATCGCGACATTTTCGTCAGCAAAGCAGAGTCACTGGGTGCCAAAGTGTTTGTGCAGTCGGCGAACGGTAATGAAGAAACCCAAATGTCGCAGATTGAAAACATGATCAACCGCGGCGTTGATGTGCTGGTCATTATTCCCTACAACGGGCAGGTATTAAGTAACGTTGTTGCCGAGGCAAAGCGAGAAGGAATTAAAGTGCTGGCGTATGATCGTATGATCAATAATGCCGATATCGATTTCTATATTTCTTTCGATAATGAGAAAGTAGGCGAACTCCAGGCGCAAAGCCTGGTCGATAAGGTGCCGCAAGGGAATTATTTCCTGATGGGCGGCTCGCCGGTTGATAATAATGCTCGCCTGTTCCGTGATGGCCAGATGAAAGTTCTTAAGCCATTTATTGATAGCGGGAAAATAAAAGTCGTCGGCGATCAGTGGGTAGATGGCTGGCTACCGGAAAATGCGCTGAAAATTATGGAAAACGCGCTGACCGCGAACAATAACAAAATCGATGCTGTCGTCGCTTCTAACGACGCGACCGCAGGTGGTGCTATTCAGGCGCTGAGCGCGCAAGGGCTTGCCGGAAAAGTGGCTATTTCTGGTCAGGATGCCGACCTTGCCGGAATCAAGCGCATCATCGCTGGCACACAGACCATGACGGTTTATAAACCGATTACGCAGCTTGCTAATACGGCCGCCGAAGTCGCGGTGGAGCTTGGCAACGATAAGCAGCCTAAATCCGACGCCACACTTAATAACGGGCTGAAAGAAGTGCCTGCGCGCCTGTTAACCCCCATCAAGGTGGATAAATCCAATATTGAATCCACCGTCATTAAAGACGGCTTCCATAAGAAGAGCGAACTGTAATCCCACGGCGTTTGCGGTTCGCCGTAAACGCCAGTGACGCCCTCCGACCAGTGCAGGCGGACTTGTTATGCCTTATTTACTCGAAATGAAAAATATCACCAAAGCCTTCGGCGCCGTTAAAGCGGTCGATAACGTGTCGCTCGCGCTGGCACCAGGCGAGGTGATGTCGCTGTGCGGTGAAAACGGCTCCGGCAAATCAACGCTGATGAAAGTGCTGTGCGGGATCTACCCCTGGGGCAGCTATGAAGGCGAAATCACATTTGCCGGTGAGCCGCTCAAGCCAGCCCATATTCGTGATACCGAGCGCAAAGGGATAGCGATTATTCACCAGGAACTGGCGCTGGTAAAAAATCTGACGGTGCTGGAGAACATCTTCCTTGGTGCGGAAATCACGCGCCACGGCGTGCTGGATTACGACGCCATGACGGTGCGCTGCGAAAAACTGCTGGCGCAGGTGAGCCTGTTTGTTTCTCCGCATACCCGAACGGGCGATCTCGGCCTTGGCCAGCAGCAACTGGTGGAGATCGCGAAAGCACTGAATAAACAGGTGCGTCTGCTGGTGCTGGATGAGCCTACGGCATCACTCACCGAGCAGGAGACTGCACTGTTGCTGGATATCATTCGCGATCTTCAGCAGCACGATATCGCCTGCATTTACATCTCCCACAAACTAAACGAAGTAAAAGCGATATCCGACACCATTTGCGTCATCAGGGATGGCAAACCGGTCGGCACACGCCCGGCCGCGCAAATGAGTGAAGAGGAGATCATCTCAATGATGGTGGGCCGCGAACTGACGGCCCTCTACCCGAGCGAGCCTCATACGCCCGGTGATGAAATTTTGCGTGTGGAAAACCTGACGGCCTGGCACCCGGTGAACCGTCATATCAAGCGCGTCAGCGATCTCTCATTTTCGCTGCGTCGTGGTGAAATTCTTGGCATCGCCGGGCTGGTCGGTGCCGGGCGTACCGAGGCGATGCAGTGCCTGTTCGGCGTCTGGCCTGGGCGCTGGCAGGGCGACATTTTTATCGACGGCAAGCCGGTGTCGCTTCGCAACTGCCAACAGGCCATCGCCCACGGCATCGCGATGGTGCCGGAGGATCGCAAAAAAGATGGCATTGTGCCGGTGATGGCGGTTGGGCAGAACATTACGCTCGCCGCGCTGGATGAGTTCAGCGGGCCGCTCAGTGCGCTGGATGCAGCGGCGGAACAGCAGTGCATTCTTGATTCGCTACAGCGCCTGAAAGTGAAAACCGCGTCGCCGATGCTGGCGATAGGCCGCCTGAGCGGCGGCAATCAGCAAAAAGCGATTCTCGCGCGCTGCCTGCTGCTTAATCCACGCATTCTTATCCTCGATGAACCCACGCGCGGCATTGATATCGGTGCCAAATATGAAATCTACAAACTCATTCACCAGTTGGTGCAGCAGGGTATCGCCGTCATTGTTATCTCATCGGAACTGCCGGAAGTGCTCGGTCTGAGCGACCGGGTGCTGGTGATGCATGAAGGCCGACTCAAAGCCAATCTCGTTAACCGCCATCTCACACAAGAACAGGTGATGGAAGCCGCCCTGAGGAGCGATCGCCATGTCGAAAAGCAATCCGTCTGAAATCAAGCTGGCCGCGCCGTCAGCCACTTCGCCGGTCTCGTTCGGCGCACTGAATAAAATCAACGTTCAGGTCTTTGTGATGATCGCGGCCATCGTGGTCATTATGCTGTTCTTCACTTTCATGACCGACGGCGCGTACTTGAGCGCCCGTAATATCTCAAACCTACTGCGCCAGACCGCGATTACCGGCATTCTGGCGGTCGGGATGGTCTTCGTTATTATTTCCGCAGAAATCGATCTGTCTGTCGGCTCAATGATGGGCTTGCTGGGCGGGGCAGCGGCGATTTTTGACGTCTGGCTGGGCTGGCCGCTGCCGCTGACGATTGTCGTCACGTTACTGCTCGGCCTGCTGCTGGGCGCATGGAACGGCTGGTGGGTCGCTTACCGCAAAGTCCCGTCGTTTATTGTCACCCTGGCGGGAATGCTCGCGTTTCGCGGCGTGCTGATAGGCATCACCAACGGCACGACGGTGTCGCCGACCAGCCCAGCGATGTCGCAGATTGGCCAGAGCTATCTGCCGGGCGGCGTCGGCTTTGCCATCGGCGCGCTCGGGCTGGCGCTGTTTATTTTCTGGCAGTGGCGCGGTCGGATGCGCCGCCAGGCGCTCGGGCTGACCTCAACGCCTTCCAGTGCCGTTGTCAGCAAGCAGGCGCTGACGGCGGTGATTGTGCTGGGTGCCATCTGGCTGCTGAATGATTATCGCGGCGTGCCCACACCAGTACTCATCCTCACGTTCCTTCTGCTGGCAGGCATGTTTATGGCGCTCCATACGGCGTTTGGTCGCCGCATATACGCCATCGGTGGCAATATCGACGCCGCACGGCTTTCCGGTATTAACGTGGAGCGTACTAAACTTGCGGTGTTTGCGATAAACGGTGTAATGGTCGCGATTGCCGGCCTGATTTTAAGCTCGCGCCTCGGGGCCGGGTCACCTTCGGCCGGGAATATCGCCGAACTGGACGCCATCGCCGCCTGTGTTATCGGCGGCACCAGCCTTGCGGGCGGCGTCGGGAGCGTCGCGGGCGCGGTGATGGGCGCATTTATTATGGCGTCACTTGATAACGGCATGAGCATGATGGACGTGCCCACCTTCTGGCAATACATCGTCAAAGGGGCCATTTTGCTGCTGGCAGTCTGGATGGATTCCGCGACGCGCCGACGCGCATAAACATAACCTGCAATGGATCACATTGCAGGTGCGCGGTTATCCTGCCTCGCGGGATATGTGTTATTCAAACAACAGGTTCAAGGCCGGATACTGACACTATGTTTGAAAAGCGTCATCGCATTACGCTGCTGTTCAATGCCAACAAAGCTTATGACCGTCAGGTGGTTGAAGGCGTTGGTGAGTACTTGCAGGCTTCACAATCAGAGTGGGATATCTTCATGGAAGAGGATTTCCGCACCCGGATTGAGAATATTAAAGAGTGGCTTGGCGATGGGGTCATCGCCGATTTTGACGACCCGGAAATCGAGCAGTTGCTAAAAGATGTCGAGGTGCCGATCGTCGGCGTCGGCGGCTCTTATCACCGGCCCGAGCACTACCCGCCAGTGCATTACATCGCGACAGACAACTACGCCCTGGTCGAAAGCGCATTTTTACATCTCAAAGAGAAAGGCGTGCACCGTTTCGCCTTTTATGGACTTCCCTCGTCCAGCGGCAAGCGCTGGGCCGCCGAGCGCGAGCATGCGTTTAGCGAACTGGTCGCGCGTGAGAAATACCGTGGCGTGATTTATCAGGGGCTGGAGACCGCGCCGGAGAACTGGCAACACGCCCAAAACCGGCTTTCTGACTGGCTCCAGACGCTACCTCCGCAGACCGGCATTATCGCCGTGACGGATGCCCGTGCTCGCCATCTGCTTCAGGTATGCGAGCATTTACATATTCCGGTGCCGGAGAAACTGTGCGTTATCGGCATTGATAACGAAGAGCTGACCCGCTATCTCTCCCGCGTGGCGCTCTCTTCTGTGGCGCAAGGCACGCGCCAGATGGGGTATCAGGCCGCGAAGCTGCTGCATCGCCTGCTGGATAATGAAAACCTGCCGCTCCAGCGTGTTCTGGTGCCGCCCGCGCGTGTAGTGGAGCGGCGTTCAACCGATTACCGCTCGCTGCATGATCCTGCTGTCATTCAGGCGATGCACTACATTCGCAATCACGCCTGTAAAGGGATCAAAGTCGAACAGGTGCTGGATGCGGTCGGGATTTCCCGTTCTAACCTGGAGAAGCGCTTTAAAGAAGAAGTCGGCGAAACTATTCATGCCGTGATCCATGCGGAGAAGCTGGAAAAAGCGCGCAGCCTTTTGATTTCTACCTCGTTGAGCATTAACGAAATTTCTCAGATGTGCGGCTATCCGTCGCTGCAATATTTCTATTCGGTATTCAGGAAAGAGTATGACACCACGCCGAAGGAGTATCGCGACAGATTCAGCGAGGTGATGATATAGCGTGCGCGGCAGTTTAACGTAAAAACGTTAAGCGACGCTTATGCTGGCAGGCGTTAATAGTGTCTGGATACAACGCTGCGCAAAGCAATAAAAAACGTCTTCCGAAGAAGACGTTTTTTGTGCCTGAGCCATCACAGCTGTTAATTAATTGGTTGCCAGCAGGTGCTGATTATCCTGATACATGGCAAACAGATAATTATTATAGCTTTTCCCTTTAGTGGAATAGCCTTTCAGCTTATGGATCATATTACTGGCCGTCACTTCCTGATCCGCTTTACGCAGTTGCAGACGCGATTTGCGGAAAGAAGCATAAGCCGGATGCGTATTCAGATTCACCGCATAGGCATTAACGGATTCTTTAACGGAGTTAAAGTGAGAATACCCTTTCACTTTGCCTGGTTCGTTATTACAACGCTTGCTGGCGCATTTCATGCCAAACAAGTTGTTGTTATTACGGGCAAGTTTTGAGGTTCCCCAGCCGCTTTCCGCCGCCGCCATGGTCGCGACCATGCTGGCAGGAATAATATCGACACGTTCAAACAGCGTATTCCACGGTACGCGGCGCGTGTTGCCATTCCATTTTACCTTATAACGCTTCGCGATATCTTTCAGGCGCGCGCGCTCAGCAGGCGACCACTGGGCGTCATACTGCTTTGAGATAAGCCAGTTACGCTCAGCGGAAATAGCCGCATTCTGGCTGGTAATGTATGGCATGACGGTCCGGAGAAACGCTTTTTTCCGTGGTGTTCCGGAAGGGTATTTTCGCAAATCAGGCAGTGAACCACTTATTACACTATTGCGAGAATACTCTTTTTTACTGCTTGCCAGTTTTTTACCGCTTGTCTTTGTAACGTGTACTGTGTGGCTCTTTTTCGTTGTGTGCTGCGTTGCCAGCACTTCACCCGAAAATGCCAGGGTGGCTAACATACACAACGCCGCCCCTAATCGTCGAATTGAAGTCGATATCATCAGGTCTCCTGGTCGGATTTAAGCATTCCAACACCTTATTATTTAATTGGATTTAAGAAAGTAATCTTAAATCCTATCAAAAATACCGTTTTGGATCATCTAAAGAAATAAGTCGATTCTGAATTCGCGGCGCTTGCAGGCAGTTTAACTCGCTGAAAATAAACATTAAAAAATGCCATTTTTAGCATTTAATGCTGGCGTTGAAACGACGCGGCTCAGCCTCCCGTTTCCTCCCCTTTCACTGCCGCTTAAGGATGAGGAATTCCTTATATCGCCATGCGACACTGAACAAAAATCGCACAGGATGCATATAATGAACCTCTCCCCTCTCGCACTACTGCTGCTGCCGGGCATCGCGCTCGCACAGTGGTCCGCTCCAGACCTGCCTGCGTTTCAGGAAAAAACCCCCGGCGTGTTTATAAGCCAGGGGCCGCTGGCGAAAGGCGCGCATCCGCTGCGCCTGATGATGGGCAATGCCTGCTGGCAACCTGCCGGGCCTGTCAAACTGAATCAGATGCTCTCACTGACGCCGTGCGTTGACCCGGCCCCCGAATGGCGACGCTTTCGCGACGGCAATTATAAGGTACAGATAGACACGCGATCCGGCACGCCGACCCTGATGTTAAGCGTCGAGCAGGAAGCGCAAAAGGCGGTCGCGGAAGTGACACGCCAGTGCCCGAAATGGGACGGCAAACCGCTCACGGTCTCCGTGAAAGAGACGTTCCCGGAAGGCAGCGTGGTGCGCGACTTCTACAGCGGCAATACCGCCACGGTCACGCAGGGGCAAATCACGTTGACGCCCGCGCCCGGCAGCAACGGGCTTCTGCTGCTGGAGCGCGCTAATGCCGCTTCGCAGGCCGCGTTCAACTGGCATAACGCCACCGTCTATTTCGTCCTGACCGATCGCTTTGTGAACGGCGACCCGACCAATGACAACAGCTATGGCCGCCATAAAGACGGCATGCAGGAGATCGGCACGTTTCACGGCGGCGATCTCAAAGGGCTGACCAGCAAGCTGGATTATCTGCAAACGCTCGGCGTCAACGCGCTATGGATAAGCTCGCCGCTGGAGCAGATCCACGGCTGGGTTGGCGGCGGCACCAAAGGCGATTTTCCCCATTATGCTTACCACGGGTACTACCCGCAGGACTGGACGAAGCTGGATGCCAACATGGGTACGCCGGACGACTTACGCCATCTGGTCGATGAAGCGCACCGACACGGCATTCGTGTTTTATTCGACGTGGTGATGAACCACACGGGCTACGCCACGCTCGCCGATATGCAGCAATTCCAGTTTGGCGCGCTCTACCTCAAAGGCGACGAGCTGAAAAAGACGCTTGGTGAAAACTGGACCGACTGGCGCCCTGGCGCAGGCCAGAACTGGCACAGCTTCAATGACTATATTAATTTCAGCGACAAAGCGGCCTGGGAAAAATGGTGGGGTAAAACGTGGATCCGCACGGATATCGGCGACTACGACAGCCCCGGTTTTGACGATCTCACGCTCTCGCTCACCTTTTTACCGGACCTGAAAACGGAATCGACGCAGCCCTCCGGCCTGCCAAACTTTTACCAGCACAAGCCGGATACCGCGGCACAGCTTATCGACGGTGCCACCCCACGCGATTACCTGACACGCTGGCTCAGCCAGTGGGTGCGCGATTACGGTATTGACGGTTTCCGCGTGGATACGGCAAAACATGTTGAACTGGCCGCCTGGCAACAGCTGAAAAACGAGGCCAGCGCGGCGCTCGTCGAATGGAAAGCCAAAAACCCGGATAAAAAGCTTGATGACGCGCCGTTCTGGATGACCGGCGAGGCCTGGGGTCACGGCGTGATGCAGAGCGATTACTACCGCCACGGTTTCGATGCGATGATTAACTTCGATTATCAGGAGCAGGCCGCGAAAGCCGCCGACTGCTTCGCGAATATCGATATAGTCTGGCAGCAGATGGCGGAAAAACTCCAGGGGTTCAATGCGCTGAGCTACCTCTCCTCGCACGATACCCGGCTGTTTCGCGAAGGCGGGCCGCGGGCGGCAGAATTACTTTTGCTCACACCCGGCGCGGTACAGATTTTTTACGGCGACGAAAGTGAGCGGCCTTTCGGGCCAACCGGTTCCGATCCACTCCAGGGCACACGATCCGATATGAACTGGCAGGATCTCAACGGTAAAAGCGCGGCGACGCTCGCGCACTGGCAAAAGCTCGGGCAGTTTCGCGCGCGTCACCCGGCCATCGGCGGCGGCAAGCAGACGACGCTGTCACTGAAACAGGGCTATGGGTTTATCCGCCAGCAGGGTGACGATACCGTTATGGTCGTCTGGGCTGGCCAGCAGTAATCACCAGGCGGCGTGTCTTCGGGCGCGCCGTCTCGTTATCCAGCATATAATGCTGCGTGCTGTCAGCATCGAAACATTTTGCATCAGAAAAGCACCCGCCCGCCGATTTGCACCCGCCATCCTGTAGCGCTATGGTTAGCCTCTTTTTAAAAGAATGCGACAGACAGACCGCTATGACGTTTTCACTTTTCGGCGACAAATTTACCCGCCATGCAGGCATTACGCGCCTCATGGAAGATCTCAACGACGGATTACGCACCCCCGGCGCTATCATGCTTGGCGGCGGAAACCCGGCGCAAATCCCGGCGATGAACCACTATTTCCAGGAACTGCTGGCATCGATGCTTGAAAGCGGCAAAGTGACTGATGCGCTTTGCAATTATGATGGCCCGCGCGGAAAAAGTGAGCTCCTGGTAGCCCTGGCGGGCATGTTGCGAAAAGAGTTTGGCTGGGATGTCGAACCACAGAATATTGCGCTGACAAATGGCAGCCAGAGCGCATTTTTCTACTTGTTTAACCTGTTTGCCGGCCGCCAGGCGGATGGCACGTCGAAAAAAGTGCTGTTCCCGCTGGCGCCTGAATACATCGGCTATGCGGATTCCGGGCTTGAGGAAGACTTGTTCGTCTCCGCGCGCCCGAATATCGAACTGCTGCCGGAAGGCCAGTTTAAATATCATGTGGATTTCGAGCATCTGCATATCGGCCCGGAAACCGGCATGATCTGCGTATCGCGCCCAACCAACCCGACCGGCAACGTGATCACCGACGACGAGCTGATTAAGCTCGACGCGCTCGCCAACCAGCACAACATTCCGCTGGTGATCGATAACGCTTACGGCCTGCCATTCCCGGGCATTATCTTTAGCGAGGCGCGCCCGCTCTGGAACCCGAATATCATTCTGTGCATGAGCCTCTCCAAGCTCGGCCTGCCGGGCAGCCGCTGCGGCATTATCATTGGCAATGAAAAAGTGATCTCGGCCATCAGCAACATGAACGGAATAATCAGTCTGGCGCCGGGCGGCATCGGGCCTGCGATGGCCTGCGAGATGATTAAGCGCAACGATCTGCTGCGTCTGTCTCAGGAGGTGATAAAACCCTTCTATCAGCAGCGCGTTCAGGAGACGATCGCCATCATTCGCCGTTATCTGTCGCCGGAGCGCTGCCTCATTCACAAGCCTGAAGGCGCGATTTTCCTGTGGCTCTGGTTTAAAGATTTGCCGATCACCACCGAGCTCCTCTATCAGCGCCTGAAAAAACGCGGCGTGCTGATGGTGCCGGGCGATTTCTTCTTCCCGGGGCTGGATAAGCCGTGGCCGCACACCCACCAGTGCATGCGCATGAATTATGTGCCGGAGCCGGAGAAAATCGAGGCGGGCGTGAAAATCCTGGCGGAAGAGATTGAGCGCGCCTGGCAGGAAGCGGGCCAGTAACGCAGCCTTAGAGAAAACGCCGCCTGCTGGCGGCGTTTTTGTTTCTCAGAGCGTGATGATAAACGCTCGCGCCTCACGCTCCGGCGTCACCACAACACCCCATTCGCTGCCCACGCTGTTACCGCCATCAACGCTCGTAACCTGCTGAATATTACGCAGGCAGAGTGTCCAGCCGGTCGCGTGACCGCTCCCTTCGACCGTAATCCGTTTGCCCTCGCGCTTCACGCACAGCGTAAAGGTCGTCTCGCCATTCGCGGCAGGCACCTCACAGCGCGCTTCAGCGCCGTCCGCCAGGTTAAACAGCTGGAACGCCGTGCCCTCATGCCACACGTAATCGGGCCTCTGATCGTTATTCCCGAGCGCCAGCAGCGTATTGTCGCGCACATACACCGGCAGGCTCAGAAAATCGTGACGCTGCCTGTGCCAGCGCCCACCTTCCAGCTCATCGTTATGCCACAGATGCGTCCAGCGCCCTGGCGGCAGATAAAACGCCACGTCGCCCGACTCGCTGAAAACCGGCGCGACCAGCACGCTGTCGCCAAGCATATACTGGCGGTCGAGGTAGTCGCAGGCCGGGTCGTCCGGAAACTCCAGCATCATGGCGCGCATGACTGGCGTGCCGCACTCGTGCGCTAACACCGACTGGCGATACAGATAAGGCATCAGCCGGCACTTCAGTTGTGTAAAGTGGCGCACCACATCGCAGGCTTCGTCGTCATACGCCCACGGCACGCGATACGATTTGCTGCCATGCAGGCGGCTATGGCTGGAGAGCAGCCCAAACGCGCACCAGCGTTTATAGACATGCGCAGGCGCGGTATTTTCGAATCCGCCGATGTCATGGCTCCAGAAACCAAAGCCGGAAAGGCCGATGGAGAGGCCGCCGCGCAGGCTTTCCGCCATCGATTCATAGTTGGCGTAACAGTCGCCGCCCCAGTGCACCGGGAACTGCTGCGCGCCGACGGACGCCGAGCGGGCAAACAGCACCGCGTCTTGCTCGCCCACGGTGTCTTTCAGCACATTCCAGACCAGCTCGTTATAAATGAAGGCATAGTGATTGTGCATTTTTTGCGGATCAGCGCCGCTATGCCACACCACATCGGTGGGTATGCGCTCGCCGAAATCGGTTTTGAAGCAGTCAACGCCCATCCCGACCAGCCGTTTCAGGTGGCCTGCGTACCAGTCACACGCCGCCGGGTTGGTGAAATCAACAATCCCCTGCCCTGGCTGCCATTTGTCCCACTGCCACACGGCACCATCAGGCCGCTTCAGCAGGTAGCCCTTCTCCATGCCTTCGCGAAACAGCGGTGATTTCTGGCCGATGTAAGGATTTATCCAGACGCAGATTTTCAGGCCGCGCGCCTTCAGGCGTTTAAGCATGCCTTCAGGGTCCGGGAACGTCGCCGGGTCCCACTCGAAATCGCACCACTGGAAGGCTTTCATCCAGAAGCAGTCGAAGTGAAAGACATGCAGCGGCAGTTCGCGCTCCACCATGCCGTCGATGAACCGGTTCACGGTCTCTTCGTCATAGTTAGTGGTAAACGAGGTGGTCAGCCACAGTCCGAACGACCAGGCGGGCGGCAGCGCCGGACGCCCCGTAAAGCGGGTATAACGGTCCAGCACCGCTTTTGGCGTCGGGCCGTCGATAACGAAATATTCCAGATATTCACCCGCCACGCTGAACTGCACTTTCGAGACTTTCTCCGAGGCGACTTCAAAAGAGACGCACTCCGGGTGGTTCACCAGCACGCCATAACCGCGGTTGGTCAGGTAAAAGGGAATATTTTTATAGGCCTGCTCTGTGCTGGTGCCGCCGTCGCGGTTCCAGGTTTCCACCGTCTGGCCGTTTTTCACCAGCGCGGTAAATCGCTCGCCGAGCCCATAAACCGTTTCGCCGACGCCGAGATCCAGCCGCTCGAACATGTAGCTGCCGCCGGTGTTGCTATCCTGCACATAGCCGTTGTTCTTCACCTGGCTGCCGGTAATGCGCTCGCCGTCGCGCAGAAAATCGAGCGCCCAGTTCTCACCTTTGGTCACCCGCACGCTGAGAGCGCCGCTTTTCAGCTCGGCGTAGCGGTCCGTGTCACATAGCTCAACAGGCACCTGCGCTTGTGCATTAAGTGGATAATGCGGGCCGTGGTCTGGCACGCCCTGAAAATGTTCGATACGCACGCCGATGATTCCCTCCTGCGGCGAGAAAAAGCGCAGGGTAAAAAGCGGCGTATCGAGCTGTCCGGCGCGTTCGCGCACGTCGCGCGGCGCGGCATAAACCATCATTTCGCCGTCGCGCTGCTCAACATCGAATACCTGAACGGGATGCAGCAGGCTTAAACCCGGCTGAATCAGCCAGTTTCCGTCACTGATTTTCATGGCTTACCCCTTCAATTTCTGGAATGTCTTACTGACCGGCAATGTTTCAAATTCCCGCTGGTTATGGCGCGCGCTCTTTGCCAGCTCCGCAAGAATGTTTTTCAAAAACGGTGTTTTCAGCGTGTAGTAACGCTTCGCGATGATGGCGCTCAGCACGTAGCAGATGCCCGGCGCGAGCGTGAAGAGCGAAACGATGATGGTGAGCGTGGTGCTGTTCTGGGTTTTCGCGGCGGCGTCATAGCCGCCACCTGCCAGCATCCAGCCAATCAGCGCGCCGCCCAGCGCCAGGCCGAGCTTCAGCACAAACAGCGTGCCTGCGAAGCTAATCCCGGTGAGACGCTTACCGTTGCGCCATTCGCCGTAATCGACCGTATCGGACATCATGACCCACTGAATGGGTGTCACCAGCTGATGCAGGACGCCAATAACGAAGATAAAAACGAACATAACGACGGTGGCGCTCATTGGCACGAAGAACATGGCGACACTCAGCACGGCCAGCGCGGCGTTAGTCCACCAGAAAACACTGACCTTGCACTTCCAGTCCGTCAGCGGTTTGGCAAGCGCGCTGCCAAAAAGATTGCCGACGCAGTAAAGGCCGAGGAACCAGGAGAAGAGCGCGGCATCGCCCATAATCCAGGTGACGTAATACATCATTGCCCCGCCACGCACGCAGACGGCGAGGATATTGAGAATGGTCAGCACGCCCACGACGCGCCACTGATCGTTTTGCAGGATATCGCGCAGGTCTTCACGCATGGTGGAAGTATTCGGCGGCGCCTCGACGCGTTCTTTAGTGGTGAAGAAGCAAAACGCGAGCATCAGAAACGCCACGGCGGCAAGCACCGCAATCCCTGCCTGAAAGCCGAACGCTTTATCTTCGCCGCCGAAAAAATTCACCAGCGGCATCATCAGTACCGTCGAGAGCATGCCGCCCGCCGTCGCCAGCACAAAGCGCCAGGATTGCAGCGAAATACGCTGCTGCGGATCGCTGGTAATCACGCCACCCAGCGCGCAGTAAGGAATGTTCACGACCGTGTACATCAGCGTGAGCAGCGTATAAGTGACAGCGGCGTAGATCATTTTGCCGCTAAGACTGAGCTCCGGTGTGCTGTAGGCGAACACGCACACCACGCCGAATGGCAGCGCGCCAAATAGCACCCACGGGCGGAATTTACCCCAACGGCTGCGGGTGCGGTCGGCGATAAGTCCCATCGCCGGATCGGAGATGGCATCAAGCGCGCGGGCCAGCAAAAACATCGTGCCGACAAACCCTGCGGGGATGCCGAAGATGTCGGTGTAGAAAAACATCATGTAAAGCATGACGTTATCAAAAACAATATGGCTTGCGGCATCTCCCATGCCGTAGCCAATCTTCTCCTTCACGGAAAGCGCTTGCTCACTCATTCGGTGGTCCTCCGGCGATACGCGAAATTTTACTTAAGTTTTTAGCGCCGTTCGGAACCGCCAGAAATTCTGTTTTCTGGTTATTTATTTATGATTCTTACTTTCTGTGATCGCGATAACCTGCTGATGCAACGAATGAATAATTCTTGTGGCCCGTAACAACGGAAAAACACTTAAGCAAAACCGCATAACGGGCATCGGAAGGGCGAAAAAAGAGTGTGACGGGGGTATTGGTAAGCGTCTGAAACGCGCCTATAATGCGCCGGCCTCCATGTAGCAATGCAGGCGCGGAAGATCGTCGTCTCCGGTGAGGCGGCTGGACTTCAAATCCAGTTGGGGCCGCCAGCGGTCCCGGGCAGGTTCGACTCCTGTGATCTTCCGCCAATTAGCCTCTACTGAACTCCACTGTCTCAAGTAAATCCCCTATAATACCCGCAATTAAAGCTGATTATGTTCTCCCGAGGTCTACTGTCTCTACCAGAATCAAGTGCATTCTGGGGGCATAATGGGGGGCATGATTTATAGCCCTATTTTGAGATGCCCCCAATGAAGCTAACAGTCAGACAAATTGATACAGCCAAACCCAAAGAGAAGCCGTATAAGCTATCTGATGGTGGCGGCCTCTACCTTGAAGTAACTACCAACGGCTCACGTTACTGGCGTTTAAAGTATCGCTACGCAGGTAAAGAAAAGCGTCTTGCTTTCGGCGTTTATCCCGAGATTTCTCTCGCTCAAGCACGCGAAAAGCGTGATGCTGCGAAAAAGCTGCTGTCTGCCGGAAGCGATCCCGGTGAAGTAAAGAAAGCAGAGAAAATTGCCCAAAAGCTTAACTATGAAAATACCTTCGAAGCTATTGCCCGTGAATGGCATCAGTTGAGAGCGGATCGTTGGTCATTACGCTATCGCGATGAAATTATTGATACCTTTGAAAAGGATATTTTCCCCTACATCGGTAAGCGCCCTATAGCTGAAATTAAGCCCATGGAATTGCTGGAAACCCTTCGTCGTATGGAAAAGCGTGGTGCATTAGAAAAGATGCGCAAAGTCAGACAGCGCTGCGGTGAAGTTTTCCGTCATGCGATTGTGACCGGACGCGCTGAATACAATCCAGCACCCGATCTCGCCACAGCCCTCGCAACACCAAAGAAAACACATTTTCCATTCCTGACAGCCGAAGAACTCCCTCACTTTCTTAGGGATCTTGCCGGTTACACCGGTAGCGTTATTACCAAGACTGCGACTCAAATCATCATGCTTACAGGGGTACGAACCCAGGAATTACGTTTTGCCCGCTGGGAGGATATCAATTTTGAAAAGCGGCTTTGGGAGATCCCTGCTGAAGTGATGAAGATGAAACGACCACACATCGTTCCGATGTCGGATCAGGTTGTCGAACTTTTTGAGTCACTTAAACCTATTACCGGGCTATACCCACTGGTATTCGTCGGACGTAACGATCGAACGAAGCCGATCTCAAAGGAAAGCGTTAATCAGGTTATTGAGTTATTGGGATATAAAGGAAGGCTGACAGGACATGGTTTCCGCCACACGATGAGTACCATCCTCCATGAAGAAGGTTTTAACTCAGCGTGGATAGAAACGCAGCTAGCACATGTGGATAAGAACGCGATACGTGGGACTTACAACCATGCGCAGTATTTGGAGGGGCGTAGGGAGATGATGCAGTGGTATGGGAACTATCTTGACAACCTTATTGTTGATAGAGATAGTTCAGTATACTTTCCAGACCTAAAAACCATTAATATGTAATATGTTAATTATCTTTATTAATGTATAAGCCATTGTGGGTATTTAAAGCAGATAAGAACAAATATGGTGCATATTAAAATATGCACCTGTATTTTCTAACGATAAAGACCCTCTAGTTGGGGCAATTTAAAAAAGTAAGATGCTTCAGACTTCTTAAATGCCCCAGTCGAGTTTTGGCGTAACTCTGCATTAATTAATACGCAGCATTTCTCAGCTCTTGTAATACCAACGTAATGAAGGTTTGTTTCTTGTGGAAGACTGGGATAAAGTGCTATATTTCTATCAACCTCATTTACTAATCTATATGGAAAAGACCATTCATCCATATCCAAATGTAATACTATTTTAAATTCAAGTCCTTTAGACTTGTGAAGTGTCATTACTTGAACTTCATTTTTATCTAATGGCATAAACTGCTTTAAGTACATACCATCTGATATAATTTCCAAAACTGCATTATCATTAGATTCAGTAAACTGAATGTTTAGCATTCCAGCGATTTCATGGAAGTAATTAATTAGTTCCTCATCAGTTAGATTACTCCTGAGAATTTTAATTTTTTTCCTTAATAAAAACTGATGGTTGTCATTCATGATTAAGCCATCAAATACTTTATTAATTAATTCTTGCGCAGTACCTATTGCCTTGTATCTATACGCTAGAAGATCTTTATATAAATCTGAACATTCTGTGCCCAATTTATCTAATGGCGTATCAATATAAACCCTGAAATTTGATGTCAATCCCGAGCATAGCAATAGTAATGACTGTTCTTTTCTTGCAAAAATAGCTATTTGGCTTGCTTGCTCCACGCCCCATTGACCTACATTTAACCATTTTGAAATCCATGATGATAATGTCATCGAAACATCTTTAAGATTTCCAGGCAATCTCTTCCTATAAACATTAATACTTTCACTTGGCAATAATACGAAATTTGAATCTAGTAGTCGAGATGCATAATTAATTATTGATGAATGACATCTATGATTTAAATTTATCTCAAAATGCTCAAAAATACTTTTATCTCTAACCAAGTCAAGTAACAACTCTGCATTTCCACCTCGAAACTCATAAATTGATTGCCAAACATCACCAACAGCAATAGAACATAAACCGATCTCATTTATTTTTAAAAATAATTGATGCTGTGATAAGGATGAGTCTTGATATTCATCTATAAATATATGGCTATATCTCGCTTTTATATATCGTTGTGCTGCAGGAGATTCATTGAGTATTTTTAAAGATAAGGCAGCAAATGAACTCATCCACAGCATTCCCTCATCATACAGTCTCTTATAGCCAGCGTCTTCATTGACATTAACAATTGATGGTGTTCCAAAAAAATCCTCCTTTAAGTAATATTTATAAGGAGAATCTAATTTCTTAAGTACTTTACATTCTGTTGGTTTGCCACCCCATATTTTGGGAAGAAACGGAATGATTATTTCATTTAAGCAAAAGCTATCAATCGTACCAAAAAAACTATGTTTTATATCGTGCCCATCGGCCTTACATCTACGCTCTAGTTCTGCACTTGCTTTCCTTGTAAAAGTAATAGCAATGACTCCTTTATGCTCAGGAAGACAACCGGTAATATTTCTAATTTTCTCTTTTATAACTGTAGTTTTACCGCTACCAGGGCATGCTGTTATTACCATACTTTTAGGGTAGTCAATGGCTGATGCTTGCTGAGTGGTTGGTGAAAAAACGCTCATTTCATTCACCTTTAACTATTTTTACAAGATGGTGTAACGGTTTAACCAAATCACCCATACTAAGTTTATCAAGGTCATTTTTAATTTTCTTAAGAAGTATACGCATTCTTATTGCTTTTTTCTTTTGTAAATATTCTATTGCGCTTTGGTTATTTTTTTTATCTAGTGCATCTAATATTGAAGCACCTAATTCTTCTACAAGATCAGTTTCCAAATCAATTTTTGATAAATATATTCCAGATCTATTCACTTCATCAGAAACTTTTTGCCAATCACCGTTAGCAAGAGTATCTTGAGAAGATATTTTTTTGTCGCTATGCTCAAACTTTTCTATACCAGCTATATCTAAACATCGATTAATCCCTGCATAGTGCCACTTTTCTTTATCTTTTAGCTTTGATACATCGTTATCAGTGCGCATTACCCATGGAATTTCTAAAGCATCTAGAATTGCTGCGTATATTTTAAATGATATTCCATCAACTGAAATCAATGAAATATTTAAATAATCTAGGTCAATTTTCAAACTTTTAGCTAAGGAATGATAAAACAAAATTTCGGATGGCCCTTCGATTAAGAAAACGCCATTTGAAAAAAATGATTCTGCTGGTAATATACTCATCCGATAGCTCATATCCTCCCAGCCATCTGAAATACCTTTTGAGCATCCTTCACTTGCGGCTACAGTGTGTCCCCCACGGTCAAGCAATCTTATTATAGAGTCTGGCTCAAAGTTTACCGCTATTTGGGGAGAATGTGATGAAATGATCGTTTGACCTGGGAGTTCAGCTATCAAATAATCAGCCAATTTTCTTTGTTGGTGAGGGTGTAGGTGTGCTTCAGGTTCTTCGATAACATAGAAGATGACTTCGTTATCGATATCATGTTCCTTAATACTTTTCGCTTTCCATAATGCTAATAATATTTGATTGTTCCGTCCGTCTCCTCCAAGCATTACGTTAGAACCATTTGTATTAGCTCCAAGTTGTAGATTATCAATAAAATCATTTATTCCAATTGCCCCAGTATCTAGTTGCACAGAATACTCTGAATAATGATGTGCAAGTTTTTTCAACTCATCGTTGACTTCTTTTGTAGCTCTTTCTACATATACAAGCTGAGATATTTTATCATTGATCAACTGCAAATCTGTACTTATCTCTCCTAATAAATCTTCATCTTCTTTTCTTTCATCAGAGTTCAATGATTGTTGGGCAATTTTTAAGAGTTGTCTTTTTTCTTTGCGGATAAATCTTTCTAAATCTCGTTGTGACTGAATATATTTTAGATTAACGAACTTAAGATAATAACGAGAGTTAATTTCTTGTAAAGACTCTAAAGAGTCACCTATAAAAAGTTTGTAGCTGAGATCAGATTTTTGTGCAACATACTTAATGAAAGATTCACCAGAGTCACTGACATTACCTTTCAAAATTGAAAGAACCGCATCTTCATTGATATCTTTAAAATGAAGAATAATCTCAAACTCTTCACATGAATTCCCATTTTCTAAATGGAAATCAAGCTCATTTGGTTCAATTTCTGAATCTGATACACTTTTATCTAATAGCATTCTTAGCGAATGCAGCATATTACTTTTGCCAACATCATTAGCTCCGATAATCAGAGTGTTCGAATTAAAATTGATATGTGCATCTTTAAAGTTTCTAAAACCTTTAAGTTTCAGATATGATATTTCCAACTTAAAATCCCTCTTTAAAGTAAAAAATCATATTTATAATGAGGTTTCACGTAAAGTATGCAACCTAATTTTGCTCATTTTTTGCAGCAGATCTATTAGTTGATTTGGTGAAACGAAGGGTCTACTATGATCATAAATATATGCTTTACCATATGCATTGATTCTGTTCTTTAAGCAACACAATTTCAAGGCCTCGTTAAATTTAATGAAAATCATAGCATTACAACTGTTCAAAAATCTCTCCGATGAAACCCGCCTGGGCATCGTGCTGCTGCTCAGGGAGATGGGAGAGCTGTGCGTGTGCGATCTTTGCACGGCGTTGGAGCAGTCGCAGCCCAAGATCTCCCGTCATCTTGCAATGCTCCGGGAAAGTGGTCTATTGCTGGACCGTAAACAGGGTAAGTGGGTTCACTACCGCTTATCCCCGCATATTCCTTCCTGGGCCGCTCAGGTGATTGAGCAGGCCTGGTTAAGCCAACAGGACGACGTACAGGCCATCGCCCGTAAGCTGGCATCGGCAAACTGCTCTGGTAGCGGTAAGGCTGTTTGCATCTAAAAAATTTGCCTGGACATATATGCTTTTACGAATGTGAGGTATTTAGAATGAAGACGTTAACGGTGTTTGACCCGGCAATGTGCTGCAGTACCGGCGTATGTGGCTCAGATGTCGATCAGATTCTGGTTGATTTTTCTGCTGATGTGCAGTGGCTGAAAGGACGTGGCGTACAGGTTGAACGTTACAACCTGGCGCAGCAGCCCATGAGCTTTGTTCAGAATGAGAAAGCGAAAGCATTCCTCGAAGCATCTGGCGCAGAAGGGCTTCCGCTACTGCTGTTGGACGGTGAAACGGTGATGGCAGGGCGATACCCAAAACGTGCTGAGCTGGCTCGCTGGTTCGGTATTCCGCTGGAGAAGGTCGGGTTAACTCCCACCAGCTGCTGTGGTGGTAATACTTCCTGTTGCTGAATATGTCAGGAGGACATATGAAATTCTTACAGAATATCCCGCCTTACCTGTTTTTTACTGGCAAGGGAGGCGTAGGAAAAACTTCTATTTCCTGCGCGACGGCTATCCGCCTTGCCGAACAGGGTAAGCAGGTTTTGCTGGTCAGTACCGATCCTGCCTCGAATGTCGGCCAGGTATTCGATCAGGCTATCGGTAACACCATTCGCCCTGTGACGGCAGCTCCTGGACTTTCCGCTCTGGAGATTGACCCGCAGGAAGCCGCCCAGCAATACCGCGCCAGAATCGTTGATCCTATTAAAGGTCTGTTGCCTGATGACGTTGTTAACAGTATCAGTGAGCAGCTTTCAGGAGCCTGTACCACTGAGATTGCGGCGTTTGATGAGTTCACCGGTTTATTGACAGACGCTTCCCTGCTGACCCGTTTCGATCACATCATTTTTGATACAGCGCCGACGGGCCACACGATTCGCCTTCTTCAGCTTCCCGGAGCCTGGAGCAGTTTCATCGAAAGTAACCCGGATGGTGCTTCCTGTCTTGGTCCAATGGCTGGGCTGGAAAAGCAGCGTGAGCAGTATGCTCATGCGGTAGAGGCGTTATCCGATCCTGAACGTACCCGCCTGGTTCTGGTTGCACGACTGCAAAAATCTACGCTGCAGGAAGTCGCCCGCACCCATGAAGAACTCGCCGCAATTGGCCTGAAAAACCAGTACCTGGTTATTAATGGTGTGCTGCCTAAAGCCGAAGCTGAACATGACGCCCTGGCCGCTGCGATATGGCAACGTGAGCAGGAGGCACTGGCAAATCTTCCTGCCGGTTTATCTGAGCTACCGACAGATACCCTATTACTACAGCCAGTCAATATGGTTGGTGTTTCAGCATTGAAGGGACTGCTGGATACCCATTCTGAGGCATTACCGCTCCCGGTAACGAACATCCTGTACACGCCTGAAAACTTATCGCTCTCTGGCCTGGTCAATGATATCGCTCGCAGTGAACACGGCCTGATTATGCTGATGGGCAAAGGTGGCGTAGGGAAAACCACGATGGCTGCTGCCATCGCCGTCAGGCTGGCAGACATGGGATTTGACGTGCATCTCACGACCTCTGATCCTGCTGCACACCTGAGTACAACGCTGAACGGCAGCCTCAAAAACCTGCAGGTCAGCAGCATCAACCCTCACGATGAAACCGAACGCTATCGCCAGCATGTTCTTGAGACGAAGGGAAGAGATCTGGACGAAGCAGGGAAACGGCTACTGGAAGAGGATTTACGCTCTCCCTGTACTGAAGAAATTGCCGTGTTTCAGGCCTTTTCCAGGGTGATTCGTGAAGCGGGTAAACGGTTTGTTGTTATGGATACCGCCCCTACGGGACACACGCTATTGCTGCTGGATGCGACCGGGGCTTACCACCGAGAGATTGCCAAAAAAATGGGGAGTAAAGGTCATTTTACTACCCCAATGATGCAGCTTCAGGATCCGGATAGAACCAAAGTTCTGCTTGTTACGCTTCCTGAAACCACACCGGTGCTGGAAGCGGCAAACCTGCAGGCTGACCTTGAAAGAGCGGGGATTTATCCGTGGGGCTGGATTATCAATAACAGCCTTTCCATTGCGGATACGCGCTCTCCGTTGCTTTGCCAGCGCGCTTGTCAGGAACAGCCTCAGATTGAGGCTGTTAAGAATCAGCACTCTAACCGTATAGCGCTTGTTCCGGTGCTGGCGTCAGAGCCTGCCGGTATTGAAAAACTCAGAGAGTTGATGAGTTAATTTTTTGGCATATACAGGGCGACAAAGTCGCCCTGTCAGGAGGTTTTATGTTACTGGCAGGCGCTATTTTTGTCCTGACCATTGTTTTGGTTATCTGGCAACCAAAGGGATTAGGGATCGGCTGGAGTGCAATGCTGGGCGCGGGACTGGCTCTGATATCTGGCGTTGTGCATGTGGGCGATATTCCGGTGGTGTGGAATATCGTCTGGAATGCGACGGCGACCTTTATTGCCGTGATTATTATCAGCCTTCTGCTCGATGAATCGGGCTTTTTCGAATGGGCAGCGCTGCACGTTTCCCGCTGGGGTAACGGTCGCGGACGTTTGCTCTTTACGTATATCGTTCTGCTCGGCGCAGCGGTGGCGGCACTGTTTGCCAACGATGGTGCGGCACTTATTCTGACGCCGATAGTCATCGCCATGCTACTGGCATTAGGGTTCAGCAAAGGCACCACGCTGGCATTCGTCATGGCTGCCGGTTTTATTGCCGATACGGCCAGCCTGCCGCTTATCGTGTCGAACCTGGTGAATATAGTCTCGGCGGACTTCTTTGGACTGGGCTTCACTGAGTATGCGTCGGTAATGGTGCCGGTGGATATTGCCGCTATTATCGCCACGTTGGTGATGCTGCATCTGTTCTTCCGCAAAGATATTCCACCGACTTACGACCTGGCTCTCCTGAAAGCACCGGCAAAGGCGATTAAAGATCTGACAACCTTCAGAACCGGCTGGATAGTTTTAATTCTTCTGCTGGTTGGGTTCTTTGTCCTTGAGCCGCTGGGTATTCCCGTTAGCGTGATTGCGGCTGTTGGCGCTGTGATCCTGTTTGCAGTAGCTAAACGAGGCCATGCCATTAACACCGGTAAAGTGCTGCGCGGTGCGCCATGGCAGATCGTTATCTTCTCGCTGGGGATGTACCTGGTGGTCTACGGTCTGCGCAACGCCGGGCTAACCGAATACCTTGCAGGTGTGCTGAACGTACTGGCGGATAAAGGACTCTGGGCTGCGACGCTCGGTACTGGCTTCCTGACGGCTTTCCTGTCTTCCATCATGAACAACATGCCTACCGTGCTGGTTGGCGCTCTCTCTATTGATGGCAGCACCGCAACAGGCGTTATCAAAGAAGCGATGATTTATGCCAACGTGATTGGCTGCGATCTGGGACCTAAAATTACACCTATTGGTAGCCTGGCAACGCTGCTCTGGCTGCATGTCCTTTCACAGAAGAATATGATCATCACCTGGGGATACTATTTCCGCACCGGGATCGTCATGACTCTGCCTGTGCTGTTTGTAACGCTGGCCGCGCTGGCGCTACGTCTCTCTTTCACTTTGTAATGAGATACTGATATGAGCAACATCACCATTTATCACAACCCAGCCTGCGGCACGTCGCGAAATACGCTGGAGATGATTCGCAACAGTGGTAATGAACCGACCGTTATTCATTACCTTGAAAATCCACCGTCACGCGATGAACTGGTCAAACTTATTGCAGATATGGGGATTACAGTACGGGCGCTGCTGCGTAAAAATGTCGAGCCTTATGAAGAACTGGGGCTTGCCGAAGATAAGTTTACTGACGAGCAGTTAATCGATTTTATGCTTCAGCATCCGATCCTGATTAACCGCCCGATTGTGGTGACACCGTTGGGAACGCGCCTTTGCCGCCCTTCCGAAGTGGTACTGGATATTCTTCCGGATGCGCAAAAAGGTGCCTTTGCTAAGGAAGACGGCGAGAAAGTTGTTGATGAAACAGGTAAGCGATTGAAATAAACATAAAGGGGGCAGACGCCCCCTTATTCCTGCCTCAAGGCATAAGATCTGAACCTTCTGGCAGAGTACTATTGCCTTCACCAAGTTTCATTTGCAGCAAAACCGTGTCAAGCCAGCGGCCATGTTTGAAACCAATGTCCTTTAATGTGCCTATTTCAGTAAATCCTGCGCGGATATGCAGCGCAACAGAAGCAACGTTAGCGCTGTCACCCACAACAGCAATCATCTGACGATATCCCTGAGATTCGGCCCATTTTAATGCATGATCGAGCAGTGCTTTTCCGACGCCCTGGCGCTGATAAGCCGGATCAATATATATCGAATTTTCAACCGTGAACCGATAAGCATGGCGTTCGCGGTAACGGGAAATATAACAGTAGCCAATGATCGTATCGCCCTGCAGGGCGACATACCATGGGAATCCCCGAGACTGAATGCTCCTCAGTCGGTTAAGCATTTCCTGCATATCCGGAGGTTCGGTTTCGAAGCTACCTGTACCATGCAGAACATGGTGAGCATAGATATTGGTAAGCGTCGTCTGAGTACCGTCTGGTCCCGAATCCAGGATCCTGTAACTTAAGC
>OGSG01000007.1_pt1 | contig 217737 bp, 203 predicted proteins | sample 1573841 | NCBI WGS metagenome assembly OGSG01 (sample SAMN03295849, study PRJEB24534) | human gut metagenome | isolation source: fecal sample 2 from infant 7 | host: Homo sapiens | place: USA: Pittsburgh, PA | collected 2014-07
TGGGTATTTACCCGGGCCACGCGCCGCTGCTCACCGCCATTAAGCCTGGTATGATCCGCATCGTGAAACAGCACGGCCACGAAGAGTATATCTATCTCTCCGGCGGCGTGCTGGAAGTGCAGCCGGGCAACGTAACCGTGCTGGCTGACACCGCGATTCGCGGCCAGGATCTCGACGAAGCGCGAGCCCTGGAAGCGAAGCGTAAAGCGGAAGACCATATCCGTAGCTCCCACGGTGACGTGGACTACGCTCAGGCTTCTGCTGAGCTGGCCAAGGCGATCGCCAAACTGCGCGTTATCGAGTTGACCAAAAAAGCGATGTAACACCGGCTTGAAAGTTAAAAAGCCAGCCAGGGCGACCCGGCTGGCTTTTTTTATGTCTGCGTTATACGCAAGGACGTATGTTTGCTGGATTTTAGTCGGCATTTACCGCGCTTTATTCCAGACGCAAAAAAACGGCATCCCATTGTTTTTATGAATGATAAGACGCCAGAAAGCGTTTACTCTCTCTTTTTACGCCTTCCGACATGCATTACGCGGCTGTATAACGTGGTAAAACAGGCTTAAAGCGGCGATTTACCAGCAGCCCGTTTTATGCTGAAAAATATGTAGAATTTCGGGCGCTAAATCGCTTTACTTCATTCACTTTCATAAGACAGGACGACTATGTCTAGCCATGCTATGAGCGTTGTGATCCTTGCCGCTGGCAAAGGCACGCGCATGTACTCCGATCTTCCAAAAGTGCTGCACACTCTGGCCGGGAAGCCGATGGTGCAACACGTGATTGACGCTGCCAAACATGTCGGCGCGCAACACATTCACCTGGTTTACGGTCATGGCGGCGATCTGCTGCAAAGCACCCTCAAAGACGCCTCGCTCAACTGGGTATTGCAGGCCGAGCAGCTCGGCACCGGCCATGCGATGCAGCAGGCGGCGCCGTTCTTTAGCGACGACGAAGATGTGCTGATGCTCTACGGCGACGTACCGCTGATCTCCGTTGACACCCTGCAACAGCTCTGCGCGGCGAAGCCGCAGGGCGGCATTGGGCTGTTAACCGTGAAGCTCGACGATCCGACCGGTTATGGCCGCATTACCCGTGAGAATGGCAATGTCTCCGGTATCGTTGAGCATAAAGATGCCAGCGACGAGCAGCGCCAGATTAACGAAATCAACACCGGCATCCTCGTCGCCAACGGCGCGGATCTGAAACGCTGGCTGGCGAAGCTCGATAACAACAATGCGCAGGGTGAATACTACATCACCGATATCATCGCGATGGCCTGGAACGAAGGCCGTGAGATTGCCGCCGTACATCCGCAGCGTTTAAGCGAAGTGGAAGGCGTGAACAACCGCCTGCAACTGGTGCGTCTTGAGCGCGTTTACCAGGCCGAGCAAGCCGAGAAACTGCTGCTGGCGGGCGTCATGCTGCGCGACCCTGCGCGTTTTGATCTGCGCGGCACGCTGCAACACGGGCGCGATGTCGAAATTGACGCTAACGTGATTATTGAAGGCGACGTAGTGCTGGGCAATCGCGTGAAAATCGGCGCGGGCTGCGTGATTAAAAACAGCGTCATCGGCGACGACTGCGAAATCAGTCCTTACAGCGTGGTGGAAGACGCCCGTCTGGATACCGCCTGTACCATCGGGCCGTTCGCGCGTCTGCGTCCGGGCGCGGAGCTTCTCGAAGGCGCGCATGTCGGCAACTTCGTCGAGATGAAAAAAGCGCGTCTGGGTAAAGGCTCGAAAGCGGGTCATCTGACCTACCTCGGCGACGCGGAAATCGGCGATAACGTTAACATCGGCGCAGGCACCATCACCTGTAACTATGATGGCGCTAACAAGCACAAAACCATCATTGGTGATGATGTTTTTGTCGGCTCCGATACCCAACTGGTGGCGCCGGTGACGGTCGCGAAAGGTGCGACCATCGCCGCAGGCACCACCGTGACGCGCAACATCGCGGAAAACGAGCTGGTGCTCACCCGCGTGCCGCAGGTACACAAACAGGGCTGGCGTCGCCCGGTTAAGAAAAAATAAGTTATGTTCATGGCGGGCGCGCTGTATCTGCCCGCCATACGGTTTTGTCGGTCGCAGAGCAGTCATGCCCTGCGGCAGACTCGGGATGAGGGGATAACATAATCTTCCGCCCACAGGCAGTACCAAAACAATAACCCCACTCTCTACAAGGCTCGGGGAGCCCGGCAAACGGGCAAATACAGGTCGGCGACAACGCATGGCGAAATGCCATTGTCAGGAAATTAATTATGTGTGGAATTGTTGGCGCTGTAGCGCAACGTGATATTGCTGAAATCCTTCTCGAAGGTTTGCGTCGTCTGGAGTACCGCGGCTATGACTCCGCTGGTCTCGCGGTGGTGGATAACGCGGGGCACATGACCCGTCTGCGTCGTCTGGGCAAAGTACAGATGCTGGTTCAGGCGGCGGAAGAACATCCGCTGCACGGCGGCACGGGTATCGCGCACACCCGCTGGGCGACCCACGGCGAACCGTCAGAAGGCAACGCGCACCCGCATGTCTCCGGGCATATTGTGGTGGTGCATAACGGCATTATCGAAAACCACGAACCGCTGCGCGAACTGCTGAAAACGCGCGGCTACGAATTCGTCACCGAAACCGACACCGAAGTGATCGCGCACCTGGTGCACTGGGAGCTGGAGCAGGGCGGTACGCTGCGTGAGGCGGTGCTGCGCGCCATTCCTCAGCTGCGCGGCGCTTACGGCACCGTCATTATGGATAACCGCGATCCGAGCGTTCTGCTGGCGGCCCGTTCCGGCAGCCCGCTGGTGATTGGCCTCGGCGTGGGCGAAAACTTTATCGCCTCCGACCAGCTGGCGCTGCTGCCGGTAACCCGCCGCTTTATCTTCCTCGAAGAGGGCGATATCGCCGAAGTGACCCGCCGCTCCGTCGCGATTTTCAACACCCAGGGCGAAAGCGTCTCCCGCCCGGAAATCGAATCTAACGTGCAGTATGACGCCGGTGATAAAGGCATCTACCGCCACTACATGCAAAAAGAGATCTACGAGCAGCCGAACGCGATTAAAAACACGCTGGCCGGGCGCATCAGCCACGGCGAGGTGGATTTAAGCGAGCTGGGTCCGAACGCCGACGAACTGCTCTCTAAAGTTGAGCATATTCAGATTGTCGCGTGTGGCACGTCTTACAACTCTGGTATGGTTTCTCGCTACTGGTTTGAAGCGCTGGCAGGCGTGCCGTGCGATGTCGAAATCGCCTCGGAATTCCGCTATCGCAAATCCGCCGTGCGCCGCAACAGCCTGATGATCACGCTGTCGCAGTCTGGCGAAACCGCAGACACCCTCGCGGCGCTGCGTCTGTCCAAAGAGCTCGGTTATCTCGGTTCGCTGGCCATCTGTAACGTTCCGGGCTCATCGCTGGTGCGTGAATCGTCGCTGGCGCTGATGACCAAAGCCGGCACGGAAATTGGCGTGGCGTCCACCAAAGCGTTCACCACCCAGTTAACCGTTCTGCTGATGCTGGTGGCGAAACTGGGCCGTCTGAAAGGTGTGGATGCCGCCGTTGAGCACGATATCGTTCACGGCCTGCAGGCGCTGCCGAGCCGTATCGAGCAGATGCTCTCTCAGGACAAACGCATCGAGGCGCTGGCGGAAGATTTCTCCGACAAGCACCACGCGCTGTTCCTGGGCCGTGGCGATCAGTACCCGATCGCGCTGGAAGGCGCGCTGAAGCTCAAAGAGATCTCCTACATTCACGCCGAAGCCTATGCGGCAGGCGAGCTCAAACACGGCCCGCTGGCCCTGATTGACGCCGATATGCCGGTTATCGTGGTGGCGCCGAACAACGAACTGCTGGAAAAACTGAAGTCCAACATCGAAGAAGTTCGCGCCCGTGGCGGCGTGCTGTATGTCTTCGCCGATCAGGATGCCGGTTTCACCAGCAGCGATAACATGAACATCATCCCGATGCCGCATGTTGAAGAGGTTATCGCGCCGATCTTCTACACGGTTCCGCTGCAACTGCTGGCCTATCACGTCGCGCTGATTAAAGGCACCGACGTTGACCAGCCGCGTAACCTGGCGAAATCCGTTACGGTGGAATAACGCGTTCTCGCGCGTGTTATGCTCTGAAGAGGTTGCCGGAAGGCAGCCTCTTTTTTTTAACGTCACGGAAAGGGATGTTATGTCGCTAAAGCGCTTTCTCGCCGGTACGCGGTTTTATCAGCTCATCACCTACAGCGCAGAGGTGGATGACGATATCGCCCACCGCAGGCTGCATAAGCTCAAACTTAAAATGGCCGAGCGCCACGATCTGCCGAAGGCGCGATTTATCGGCACCTCCTCGTTTTATCATGTGCTGGTGGGCTGTACTTATCTCATGCTCTTTAGCGCGGCGCTGAACGTCGCGGCGCTACGCCCGCCTTTTCCCCCACTCTGGGTTTTCGGCGGGATACTCTGGCTGATACTACTGATGGCGGTTGCGTTTCTGGTTGAAAAGGGGCGCCGCAGCGGGCTGCTGTTGCTTCTGTACGGCTGGTTTTTTCATCTGGCGTTAAGCGTGGCAGCGCTATGCGTTGGGCTGGTGCGCTGGCCTTTTTCGTGGGGGTTCTGGTTATGCTGGAGCGGCGGCGCGCTGCTGGTGTGGCTGGCCTGGCGGATGATAAACAGTGATGAGATGTTCAGGCTGGTTCGCTGGTGTCTTGCGAATAAAATGCGTTATGTCCATACCCGAGAACTTCAGCGCCCTTCGAAAAAACGCGCGTTAAAACGTTAAGCGCCGCAGGTGAATGATCCGCTCAATATTGTACGCCATTCATCTGCGGGGCAAATGAACAGGCTCCCTGCCTGTCGCTATACAGGGAGCGCATCGCTTATTTAATCTTGCGTTTTAAATCATCCAGTTCACGGGACAGCTTGTCATTTTCCTGCTCCAGCGCCCGCAGGCGATTTTCCAGATCGCTATCTTTTCTGTCGTCCGAATAGCGGTTTTGCTCTTTGCGCTTATACGCCTCGACGGCCTTTTCCACATCCGAGATATCGACGTTAGACGGTGCCACGACGCCATCGCTGGTAAATATCGTCACCGGCGCGCCGTGAATACGGGTGCTGTGGTCATCCAGTTGAACCGGAGCTGCATAACTTATTGATGAAAAAGTAAGTAATGACGCAGCGGAGAAAAGTGACATTTTTTTTATCATTACGGCTATCCTTATAAATGACGGGCGGGTTGCGGAATTATAAAAGCATTAATATTCAAAAAGTTAAGTAAGACATTTCTGCATCTTTTTCATTGTCATAAAACTGTCATAATTCGTACATTTATCTGTCACCAAACTGTCCTACTTTGCTCACCGTAGCCACGAAACAATAAATTACGAACACCAGCAGGAGACATTATGAAAGTTATGCGTACCACCGTCGCAACTGTTGTCGCCGCGACCTTATCTCTGAGCGCTTTTTCCGCTTTCGCGGCAGCAAGTCTGACTGGCGCGGGCGCAACATTCCCGGCGCCGGTGTATGCCAAATGGGCGGATACCTACCAGAAAGAAACGGGTAACAAGGTAAACTACCAGGGTATCGGCTCCTCCGGTGGCGTTAAACAAATCATTGCTAACACAGTTGATTTTGGTGCTTCTGACGCGCCGCTTTCTGACGAAAAATTACAGCAAGAAGGGCTTTTCCAGTTCCCGACCGTGATCGGCGGCGTGGTGCTGGCGGTTAACCTGCCGGGCTTCAAGTCTGGCGAACTGGTGCTGGATGGCAAAACCCTGGGCGACATCTACCTTGGCAAAATCAAGAAGTGGGATGACGAGGCTATCGCCAAACTGAACCCGGGCAAAAAACTGCCTTCTCAGAATATCGCCGTGGTGCGCCGCGCTGACGGTTCCGGTACCTCTTTCGTCTTCACCAGCTATCTCGCGAAAGTGAACGACGAGTGGAAATCCAAAATCGGCTCTGGCTCTACCGTTAACTGGCCGACCGGTCTTGGTGGTAAAGGTAACGACGGTATCGCCGCGTTCGTACAGCGTCTGCCGGGCTCTATCGGCTATGTGGAATACGCCTACGCCAAGCAGAATAACCTGACCTACACCAAACTGGTTTCTGCTGACGGCAAACCGGTCGCGCCGACCGAAGAGAGCTTCGCCAACGCCGCCAAAGGTGCTGACTGGAGCAAATCCTTCGCGCAGGACCTGACCAACCAGAAAGGTGATGACGCGTGGCCAATCACCTCCACCACCTTCATTCTGGTTCACAAAGAGCAGAAGAAACCTGAGCAGGGCGCCGAAGTGCTGAAGTTCTTCGACTGGGCCTACAAGTCAGGCGCGAAACAGGCTAACGACCTGGATTACGCCTCTCTGCCGGACAGCGTGGTCGAGCAGGTTCGCGCTGCATGGAAGACCAACGTGAAAGACAGCAGCGGTAAAGCGCTGTATTGATCGAGATTTACCGATGATGGCGGATGGCGCTTCGCTTATCCGCCCTACAAAAATCCGGTAACATGCTGTTTTTTGTAGGCCCGGTACGCATCACGCTGCCGGGCATCATTCAAAACAGAGTTTAACTGAAGAGTGAAATATGGCTGCCACCAAGCCTGTATTTAACCCCCCCGGTAAAAAGGGCGATATGATCTTCAGCGCGCTGGTTCGTCTGGCTGCGCTGATTGTGCTATTGCTGCTGGGCGGCATTATCGTCTCCCTTATCTTCTCCTCCTGGCCAAGCATCCAGAAATTTGGTTTTTCTTTCCTCTGGACCAAAGAGTGGGACGCCCCTAACGATATCTACGGCGGGCTGGTGCCGATTTACGGCACGCTGGTGACCTCGTTTATCGCGCTGCTGATAGCGGTTCCCGTGAGCTTCGGCATTGCGCTGTTCCTGACGGAGCTGGCACCTGGCTGGCTGAAACGCCCGCTGGGTATCGCCATTGAACTGCTGGCGGCTATCCCGAGTATCGTGTACGGCATGTGGGGGCTGTTTATCTTCGCTCCGCTGTTCGCGACCTATTTCCAGGAGCCGGTCGGCAACGTCCTTTCTGCCATCCCGTTTATCGGCGCGCTCTTTTCAGGCCCGGCGTTCGGTATCGGCATCCTGGCGGCGGGCGTCATTCTCGCCATCATGATCATTCCATACATCGCCGCGGTTATGCGTGATGTATTCGAACAGACCCCGGTGATGATGAAAGAGTCGGCTTACGGCATTGGCTGCACCACCTGGGAAGTTATCTGGCGCATCGTCCTGCCGTTCACCAAAAACGGGGTGATTGGCGGCGTTATGCTCGGCCTTGGCCGCGCGCTCGGCGAAACCATGGCGGTGACCTTTATCATCGGTAACACCTACCAGCTCGACAGCCCGTCGCTCTACATGCCAGGCAACAGCATCACCTCGGCGCTGGCGAATGAGTTCGCCGAAGCCGAATCTGGGCTGCACGTGGCGGCGCTGATGGAGCTGGGCCTGATCCTCTTTGTGATCACCTTTATCGTGCTGGCTATCTCCAGGCTGATGATTATGCGTCTGGCGAAAAACGAGGGGGCGCGCTAATGGCGACGATGGAACTGCAAAACACCACGGAGCTTGCGGAATCCCGCCGCAAAATGCAGGCGAAGCGCCGCATGAAAAACCGCATCGCCCTCACGCTTTCTATGGCGACGATGGCGTTCGGCCTGTTCTGGCTTATCTGGATCTTAATCTCCACGGTATCGCGCGGGTTTGACGGCATGTCGCTGGCGCTCTTTACCGAGATGACGCCGCCGCCGAACACCGCCGGTGGCGGCCTTGCGAACGCGCTGGCGGGCAGCGGGCTGCTGATCCTGTGGGCGACGGTTATTGGTACGCCGCTTGGCATCATGGCGGGTATCTATCTCGCGGAATATGGCCGCAAGTCGTTTCTCGCGGAAGTCATCCGCTTTATTAACGACATTCTGCTTTCTGCGCCGTCTATCGTCGTCGGGCTGTTCGTCTACACCATCGTGGTGGCGCAGATGGAACACTTCTCCGGCTGGGCGGGCGTGATTGCGCTGGCGCTGTTGCAGGTGCCGATTGTTATCCGCACCACCGAGAACATGCTCAAGCTGGTGCCGGACAGCCTGCGTGAAGCGGCCTACGCGCTCGGCACGCCGAAATGGAAGATGATCTCCGCCATTACGCTTAAAGCTTCTGTATCGGGCATCCTGACCGGCGTGCTGCTGGCGGTCGCGCGCATCGCGGGCGAAACCGCGCCGCTGCTCTTTACCGCGCTCTCCAACCAGTTCTGGAGCACGGACATGATGCAGCCTATCGCCAACCTGCCGGTGACGATTTTCAAATTCGCCATGAGCCCGTTTGCCGAATGGCAACAGCTGGCCTGGGCAGGCGTGCTGATTATCACCCTTTGCGTACTGCTGCTGAACATCCTGGCGCGCGTGCTGTTCGCCAAACGTAAACACGGTTAATTTTTTGACGGCGTGGCATTTTGCGACGCCGGATAAGGAAAACGATTGAGATGAGTATGGTTAATAAGGCCCCGGGCAAGATTCAGGTTCGCGATTTGAACTTTTACTACGGGAAATTCCATGCCCTGAAAAACATCAGCCTGGATATCGCCAAAAACGAAGTGACCGCGTTTATCGGCCCGTCTGGCTGCGGTAAATCCACGCTGCTGCGTACCTTCAACAAAATGTTTGAGCTCTACCCGGAGCAGCGCGCGGAAGGCGAAATCCTGCTGGATGGCGAAAACATTCTGAACCACTCCCAGGATATCGCGCTGCTGCGCGCGAAAGTGGGCATGGTGTTCCAGAAGCCGACGCCTTTCCCGATGTCAATTTACGACAACATCGCGTTTGGCGTGCGTCTGTTTGAGAAACTCTCCCGCGCCGATATGGACGAACGCGTGCAGTGGGCGTTGACCAAAGCCGCATTATGGAACGAAACCAAGGATAAACTGCACCAGAGCGGGTACTCTCTCTCCGGTGGTCAGCAGCAGCGTCTGTGTATCGCTCGCGGCATCGCTATCCGTCCGGAAGTGCTGCTGCTGGACGAACCGTGTTCGGCGCTGGATCCGATCTCCACGGGCCGTATCGAAGAGCTCATTACCGAGCTTAAGCAGGATTACACCGTCGTTATCGTGACGCACAACATGCAGCAGGCGGCGCGCTGTTCCGATCACACGGCGTTTATGTACCTTGGCGAGCTGATCGAGTACAGCAACACCGACGATCTCTTCACCAAGCCGAAAATGAAACAGACCGAAGACTATATTACTGGTCGCTACGGTTGATATGCCCGGATTTCTCATGTGGGCCGCTTTTGAATTTATCGGGCATGTGGAGTGCTAAATGGATAATCTGAATCTGAATAAACATATTTCCGGTCAGTTCAATGCTGAACTGGAATACATTCGCACCCAGGTGATGACCATGGGCGGGCTGGTGGAGCAGCAGCTCTCCGATGCGATCACCGCCATGCACAACCAGGACAGCGAACTGGCCAAACGCGTTATCGACGGTGATAAAAAGGTCAACATGATGGAAGTGGCGATCGATGAAGCGTGCGTGCGCATCATCGCCAAGCGCCAGCCGACCGCGAGCGATCTGCGTCTGGTGATGGCCATCATTAAAACCATCGCGGAGCTGGAGCGCATCGGCGACGTGGCGGATAAAATCTGCCGCACCGCGCTTGAGAAATTCTCGCACCAGCACCAGCCGCTGCTGGTGAGCCTGGAGTCGCTTGGCCGCCATACCGTGCAGATGCTGCATGACGTGCTGGACGCCTTCGCGCGTATGGATCTCGATGAAGCGGTACGTATCTATCGCGAAGATAAAAAAGTCGACCAGGAATATGAGGGCATCGTGCGTCAGCTGATGACCTATATGATGGAAGATTCCCGCACCATTCCGAGCGTTCTGACCGCGCTCTTCTGCGCCCGATCTATCGAGCGTATCGGCGACCGCTGCCAGAATATCTGCGAATACATTTTCTATTTCGTGAAGGGCCAGGATTTCCGCCACGTGGGCGGCGACGAGCTGGATAAACTGCTCGCCGGTAAAGATCCGAAAGAGTAAGCCTGTCGCCCTCGTCACGCGCGAGGGCAATTTTGGGGCGCGCGTCGCCCCTTTTGCGGATTTTACTCAATACTATAAGGGGTTACCGAGCCCGTTATAAAAGGATAAATCCGTGAAATTACCTTCCCGTACCGCTCTCGCGATGGCAGCCGTGATTGGTTGCGCCAGTTTATCCGCCTTCAGCGCGCCGCTGCCGGCAACCCCCGATCCGTCTATTCCGGTCAGCCATTACATCACGCAGGTGAATCCCGATAAATCCATTACCTTCCGCCTGTTCGCGCCTCAGGCGAAGCGCGTGGCGGTCGTGCTCGGCGCGACGGCGGACAGCCAGGTGTCCGATGAGATGCGCAAAGAGGCGAACGGCGTCTGGAGCTGGAAGAGCGCGCCGATGACGCCGGATCTGCACGAGTATTTTTTTGACGTTGACGGGTTTCGCTCCATCGATACCGGCAATCCGTATGTGAAACCGCAGCGCCAGCCGAATACCTCGCTGATTCTGGTACCGGGCAGCATTATTGATGACCGGGCGGTGCCGCACGGCGATCTGCGCACGCTGACGTACCACTCCGGCGCGCTGAAATCGGAGCGGCGGGTGTACGTCTGGACGCCGCCGGGCTATAGCCGTGAAAGTGAGCCGCTGCCGGTACTCTACTTCTATCACGGCTTTGGCGATACCGGGCTTTCCGCCGTTACCCAGGGCCGTATCCCGCAGATGATGGATAATCTGCTGGCGGAGGGAAAAATTAAACCAATGCTGGTGGTTATCCCGGATACCGAAACGGATATCGCCGACGCGGTGCCGGAGAATTTTCCGCCCGCCGAACGTCGCAAAGATTTCTACCCGATTAACGCCCGCGCGGCGGATAAAGAGCTGATGAACGATATCATTCCGCTGATCGGGCAGCGATTTAACGTGCGTCAGGATGCGCAGGGGCGCGCGCTGGCGGGGCTGTCGCAGGGCGGCTACCAGGCGCTGGTGTCAGGCATGACGCACCTGCAAAGCTTCGGCTGGCTGGCGTCGTTGAGCGGCGTGACCACCGCCACGGTGCCGAATGACGACGTGACGAAACAGCTCTCCCGCGCGGATGAGGTGAACAGCCAGTTGCGGAACTTTACGCTGGTGGTGGGCGATAAAGACAGCGTGACGGGCCGGGATATCGCCGGGCTGAAAACCGAGCTTGAGCGTGACGGCGTGAAATTTGATTACCACGTTTATCCGCGGCTCGGCCATGAAATGGCCGTATGGCGCCCGGCCTATGCCGAGTGGGTGCAGAAGATTTTTTAATGGTGGTTGATGTGGGGCGGTAGGGGCGAGTTTTCAAAAGTGGGTGCGCTGCGCTTACCCACCCTACAAAAATTCTGCATCCCTGCACAGGTGGGTGCGCTGCGCTTACCCACCCTACAAAATTCTGTATCCATACCGTAGGGCGGGTAAGCGAAGCGCACCCGCCGTTGCCCCATGATCAGCGCGTCACATCCCAGCCGCGAGCCCGCCATAAATCCGGCAGCTGCGCTAAATCGGTAAACACCGTCACATTCGGATGCTCCAGCGGCGGGTTATGCGGATCGGCACAGAAATAAAACACCTGCATCCCGGCGGCGATGCCCGCTTTTGCACCGGCAGCGGAGTCATCCACCAGAATGCAGCGCTCCACATTCACCTGCATCGCATCGGCGGCAAAATGCATTAACGCCGGGTCGGGTTTCCAGCGCTGAATATCGTAGCCGCTAAAGAGTTTATCGGTGAAATAGCGCAGCATCCCGGTTTTGCCGAGCGACTGCTGCATTTTGCTCACCGGGCCGTTCGAGACGATACACATCGGCACCGCCATTTTCTCAACCAGCGCCGCCGCGCCGGGGATCTCTTCCAGCTCCGCGTCAAAAAGCCGGGCCACTTCCGCGCGGTAAACCGGCTCAAGCTCGGCTTTCTCCAGCTGTACGCCATATTCGGCATTGATGGTATCAATGATTTCGTAGAGCTTTACGCCCTTAAAGCGCTTAAACACCTCTTCCAGTTCAAGCGTAATGCCTGCCCTTGCGAACATATGTACATAGGCGCGGGAGCAGATCACTTCGCTATCCACCAGCGTACCGTCGCAGTCGAAAAATACCGCTTCAATTCGGGACATGCCGTTTCCTGTTGTTGCAAGTTGAACGATTACTCTAAGCGCTTTGCGTCACGCAATCGATGCCGTATAAGCAAATTCAATGAAAAAAAGTGTGTGACGACCGTCAATCTCAGGCCATTTTGGTATAGGATAGCGACGAATTTTTCCCCTCCTTGTACGGAATTAAAGAATGAGCCAACAACAGACGTCCCAGGCCGAAGAGCAGGGATTGCTTGAGCGCGTGTTTAAATTACGCGCGCACGGCACCACGGCCCGCACCGAGGTGATCGCAGGCGTAACGACCTTCCTGACGATGGTGTATATCGTTTTTGTAAACCCGCAGATCCTTGGCGCGGCTGGCATGGACACCAGTGCAGTCTTCGTAACGACCTGTCTTATCGCCGCGTTCGGCAGCATTCTGATGGGCCTGCTGGCGAATCTGCCCGTTGCGCTGGCACCGGCGATGGGCCTGAACGCCTTCTTCGCGTTTGTGGTGGTTGGCGCGATGGGGCTTTCCTGGCAGGTAGGGATGGGTGCGATTTTCTGGGGCGCTGTCGGCCTGCTGCTGCTGACCATTTTCCGCGTGCGCTACTGGATGATTGCCAATATTCCGGTGAGCCTGCGTATCGGGATCACCAGCGGTATCGGTCTGTTTATCGGCATGATGGGGCTTAAAAACGCGGGCGTTATTGTCGCGAACCCGGAAACGCTGGTGGCTATCGGTAATCTCACGTCGCATACCACGCTGCTTGGCGTGCTGGGCTTCTTTATCATCGCTATTCTCGCCTCCCGCAACATTCACGCGGCGGTGCTGGTCTCTATCATTGTGACCACACTGCTGGGCCTCGCGTTTGGCGATGTGCATTTCAAAGGCGTGGTATCAGAGCCGCCGAGCGTAATGACGGTGCTGGGCCATGTTGACCTCGCGGGCTCGCTGGATATCGGCCTCGCGGGCGTGATTTTCTCGTTTATGCTGGTCAACCTGTTCGACTCCTCCGGCACGCTGATTGGCGTGACCGATAAGGCCGGGCTTGCCGATGAAAGCGGTAAATTCCCGCGCATGAAACAGGCGCTGTATGTGGACAGCATTTCGTCGGTGGCGGGCTCGTTTATTGGTACGTCGTCCGTAACCGCTTATATCGAATCTTCGTCCGGCGTCTCCATTGGCGGGCGCACCGGCCTTACCGCGGTCGTGGTCGGCCTGCTGTTCCTGCTGGTGATTTTCCTCTCGCCGCTGGCGGGCATGGTGCCGCCTTACGCCGCTGCGGGCGCGCTGATTTACGTGGGTGTGCTAATGACGTCCAGCCTGTCGCGCGTGAAGTGGGATGACCTGACCGAAGCGGTGCCGGCGTTTATCACCGCCGTCATGATGCCGTTTAGCTTCTCGATTACTGAAGGTATCGCGCTGGGCTTTATCTCTTACTGCGTGATGAAGATTTTCACCGGTCGCCTGCGCGATCTGAACGCCTGCGTGCTGGTTGTGGCGCTGCTGTTCCTGCTGAAAATCGTCTTTATCGACGCGCATTAATCAAAAAGGCCAGCGAATCGCTGGCCTTTTTATTATTCGCGGCGCACCCGCTTGATGTACTCCGCAAACGCGGTCAACTGGCCGGTCAGGTGATCCAGCGTGCTTTGGTCCACCACTTCGCCGGTCTGTGTATCGACTTTGTTCTGAATCGCCCCGCCCATAAACTCCGGTTTGTTCATCACCATCGCATCGAGGAACACCAGAATCTGTCGCAGATGATACTGGCAGCGCGCGCCGCCAATCGCGCCCATTGAGCTGGTCTGAATAAGCACCGGCTTGCCTGCGAGCGGCTGGTCGGGCAGGCGAGACAGCCAGTCAATGGCGTTCTTCAGGCCGCCCGGCACCGAATAGTTATATTCCGGCGTCACGATGACCACGCCGTCCGCCTCGCGGATCTGCGCGGCTATCGCTTCCACTGTCTGCGGAAAGCCTTCTTCCTGCTGGATATCGGCGTCATAAATCGGGATGTCGCGAATCGAGGGCAGCTCGTCCACCGTCATACCGGCGGGGGCCAGTTTTGGCAACGTGCGTGCGACCATCGCGTTAAAGGAGCCTTTGCGCAGGCTGCCAATCAGCGTTACTACCTTAAGCGTGTCAGACATTGAAACCTCCGGGCGTGTCAAAGCTTAGTTAATACTCATCGCTTTTTCCGAGGGCAGACTGGTAAAGCGCATCAGGCGCGTATCCGGGCTGGTGCTGCGTTTACGCATATCCGGCAGGCTGCGCCAGCCCTGTATGCTGTCATATTCCCACAGATACAGCTTTTCAATAGCGGGCGATACCGCCACTGTCCAGATTAATACGTCTTCAGCATCGCACGCCGCTTCCACATGCGGAAATTGCGCCACGCGCAGTTTGCCGGCGCCTGGCAACAGCTGGAAATGCTGACCGTCATCATTCTGCTGGCCTGTCAGCTTCAGCAGGCTGCGGCGCAGCGTCACCAGTTGAGTACGCGCTTCCAGCGGGTCATTTTGATTATCCACCCAGATGGTTTCATTTTTGCTCAGCGTATGGCCGTTTTGCGGTGCGAGAGGGTGCGTAAACGTGCGAGTGGCGGGTTGAAGTTCCATATCCAGCCCACAACAGCCTTCGGTGGTAATCGCCACACCCAGCATATTGCCGGTATGGGCGAGAGAAAAATCCGCAAGGCCTGGGTCAGTAAAGCGCGGACGGCCCTGCTCATTCACCACGATTTCCGGCAGCACAGGAATGCCATAGAGCATAAATACCAGCTCGGCCAGCAGCGAGCGCGACGCCAGAAAACGGCTGCGGCGGTGCTCCGGCAGGAGTTGCGCGGCTTTCAGCGCGTCGGCTGAGAGCCTGGGGGAGATGCTGAGTTCGGGGCCAAGCGTCCTTCTTGCAAAATGCGTTGCCATTTTTCGCTCCGTGATAATGGTCACTAACGGGTAATTATCGAAATGATAAATGCATAATCTGCAACTCATCAGCCCGATAGTGTTTAGGTTTTAATGCCTAATGCGGACGCTGAAAAGTACTCTGTACGGACTTTTACAAAATTATCACACGGCCAGGGGCAACACACCGTTATAAAAGCGCGATCCTGCGCTCTCAGGGCTGTGGCAGAACCGTTTATGCGGTCAGCGGGATCTCTGGCAGATGCACCACATTGTTATAGAACGATTCCAGATCGTGCTCGGTCAGAATCGGTTCTTTCATTATCAGATGCACATCAAGCACATCTTCAAAGTCCGGCAAAATGTTCAGGCCGTTCGCCTGCGCCAGATCCTGAGAAATAATCCCGATGCTGCTGAAACTCTTCATCAGGGAAACGGTAATCAGCTCACTGCCGGAGAAAATCACGCTGGCCTCCTGCAGGAGCGGCTTATGCCGGGCGGTAAATTTATCAAAGCTCGCGGAGTAAGGACATTCCGCCAGCGGTTGCACCAGCGTGGTGGCGGCGGCGGCGCTTTCTGCCGAGCAGGCGGCAATCACTTTAATATTCAGCCCGGTTAATTTTATGCTGTAGAAGCCGGGCGGCACGTTCCCACCCAATACCACTGCGATGTCCGTTTCGTCTTTGGCGATTTTTACCAGATTTTCCGGTGATTCCGACGTGCTGAAAATTACGCTGTAGTCGCTCAGTTTGTCGATCATGAAGTTGATGATTTTCTTATTAGTATCGACAGAGAAGGTACTGTTGAGTGCGATGCGAATGGGCGTTGTCGTGCTTTTCTTAAGCTGTTCGGCTTTGAGGCGCAGGTGCTCGGAAGTTTTGACGACATTCATAATATAGGGCAGTAAATCCTTACCCTCAGACGTTAGTACCACGCCTTTATTATTGCGATTAAATATTTTAAAACCAAAATATTCTTCCGCTTTGTTAAGTTGCGCCGCCAGCGCCTGAATAGTGATATTCGCCTCTTCCGCGGCACAGGTTAACGAACCCATCTGCGCGGTTTTTAGCAGATTCCTCAAAACCTTAATATCCATATGTCACCCCATGACGTGCCGGTCTTTCCTTTATATCAACCGCCATAAAAATTATCAATTGATACGCGGACATTACGCTGACCGAAAACTCCGCTTTTGCTGGGTTTTTCGGTCAGAAAGACCTCAAAACGGCTTGCTTAAAATGATTATTAAGGTGACTGAAAAAGAATTGAATATAAATAACTTAATTAACTGGTAGTTTAACACAAAACCTCCCTACCAACCCTGGATGAATATAGAATATATGTTACAGCTCAATAAAAACATCGGCGATGACCTGAGAAAAAATAAAGCGGTAAATGTTCTGGGTTTAGATTTCTCACTGACGGGTGGATTTAGCGACTTCGTTAAATTCACGAAAAGCTGGGAAACGATGGGCATTGATAAATTCTATGGTCAGGCCGATCGCGGAACGCGTTATCGCCGTTACAGCGATTTTGATTACAACCCGGTTACTAAAACGCTAACGCCGCTCGGCCATCGCGCGTATGAACAATCGGTCGAGCATAATAAATATGTTGGTGGTATTGAACGTCACTTTGATGATATTACCACTGAGGTATTACATTCACCGGTATTACGTGCGCTGGTGGAGCTGGATTTCAACGTCTATAAAGAAGTGCTGCCGCCGGAATTGCATAATGAAGTCTGGCAGTGCCAGATTCATCAAATCCGCATTGAAATTAAACCTGGCTGTGAGCTGGAAATCACGCCAGAAGGCATCCACTGCGACGGCTATCCGTTCAGCGGCGTTCACTTCTGGGGCCGTCATAACGTTGAAGGCGCCATGAGCCAGGTCTTTAAGAAAGACGGCACGCTGGTGGATTCTGGTACCTATCGCAATATTCTCGACACCACCTTTTTCCTCGATCGCGAAATGCTGCATTACGTGACCAGCGCGTTTAACCCGACAGAAGACGCGATGGGCTTTCGGCAGATAATCGCCGTTTCGTTTTCAAGGCCGGGGACGGAATATGATATCATCAAATAAACTCCAGCTTGTTTCTTCTGACGTTGAAAAAAACACGGCACCGGATGGATTAGTCATTTCTAAAGCGACTATTAACGATGCCTGCGATATTGTCAGCTTTTTAAAATTCTTTAAAGAGGTGGCTTTTTGTGAATGGCAGGATGAAGAACATATTCGCAAAATTGTCGCGGCAGAAAATGCCCGCTGTTATTTAGCGAAAGACCAGAATGGCGTCCTGGTGGGCGCTATTATTGGCGGTATGCTCGGCACACGCGCCACGCTAAATCACATCGCGATTTCGCCTATTTTCAGGAATAACAAAATAGGCACGGTACTGACAAAAACCATTCTGAATGATTTTTATCTGAGCGGTATTAAACGTGTCTTTTTGTTTATTGAAGATAAAAACCAGGTCGCGTTCAAATTCTGGCGTTCCCAGGGTTTTCAACCGACCACAGGAGAAACGACGTGCGAACTGGATCTTTAAAAAACCTGAATTACGCCGAGCGTAGCGATCTTAAAGAGAGCCTGTTGAATGCCTCGCCGATTATGGCGGGGTATTTCGTCGTCGCGTTTGTCTTCGGCGTCATGTGCATCAACGCCGCGCTGCCGGTCTGGTTCCCGGCGGCGATGTGCCTGTTTGTCTATGCGGGAACGGCGCAATTCGCCGCGCTGGCGCTGCTCACTTCGGGCGCGTCACTGCTGCCCATTGTGCTCTCGACACTGCTTATCAATTCCCGACATATTTTGATGTCGATGTATATGTCGAAGAAACTCGGCCCTGTCGGCATGTCCGGGCTGAAAAAGTCGCTCTACGCCTTCGGGCTTACCGATGAATCCTTCGCAATGCACAGCCAGCGCCTGGAGAGCCGTATCGCGACGACGGCGAGTTATCTGCTGAGCTTCAATGCCTTTTGCCATGTGTCGTGGGTGGTGGGCGGCTTTGCGGGGGCGGTGGCGTCTGAGTATCTGGCGAAATTCATCAGCTTCAAACTCGACTACGCGCTCACGGCCATGATGCTGTTCGTGCTGGTCGCGCTCTGTAATACCACCGGTAAGCGCATCGTCGCGCTGGTCTCTGTTGCGACCACGATCGGTATGAACTTTATCCATATTTCACCGTTGAACGTCTTTGTGGCGACGGCGGTCGGTTGCGGAGTCGGCGTATGTCTCAAGAAATCTTCCTCCTGATTGTCATTTTCTCAATGATGGCGGTGACGTTTGCGATTCGTCTGATCCCGCTGCATTTAAGCCCGGAGCGCACGCCGCGCTTTATTAACGCGGTGATTGAGTACATTCCGGCCGCGGTGATTTCCAGTATTACGATTCCGGCGCTGTGCTTTCCGCAAAACGCGGAGTTCAGTTTATATAACGCCAGCGTCCTGGCGGCGTTGCCCGTCGTATTCACTGCCTGGTTTACGAAGAATTTAATTGTCAGTGTGGTGGTGGGTGTTATCTGTCAGGTGCTCGCCAGCCATTTTCTTTTTGGGTAATTCACCGCTTCGGCGCACGGACAAAGGATCGACGCTATTAATGAAACGTATTGCCTGCGTGGCCTGCCTTGATCCGAAATTTTCTGTGCATGCGCATACTTTTTTACGTGCCGTAGTGCTCGCCAGACATGGACAGCTGGTAAAAGAGGCGCAGATCAGACTGTTTGACGACGGCGGCAGTCGGGAGGGCGCGCTACGCGCCGCGCGGGAGATAGCGGCCTGGGGGGCGGACGCTGTCGTCGGGCATTATGTCTCTTCCGCGGCGGCGGCCGCCGCGCCTGAATACGCCAGACGCGGCGTACCGCTGTTTCTGCCTGCCGCGACCGCCAGCCAGCTGACGCGCAATGAGACGACATGGCGGCTCTGTGATAACGACGCCGACTATGTCGCCTGGCTGAAAGAGCGTGTCACACAGGCGCAGTGGCAGGTCGCCACACCTGAACATGACGGCTCGCTGCATGGCATCAGCGTATCAGAACAACTGGCGGCAGCGCTGCCGATTACGCCCTATGGTCCGACACGGATATTTACAGGCCGCTACGCCGCGTCGGTTCGCTATGCCATTCGCTGGGCGCATATTGAACTGCCCGGGCGGTTGATTTTGACAGACGACGCGGGCTCACCCGCGCTGGTGCCGGATTTACTGGCGCACGGTATCGATCCTAATCAGCACGAGATCCTGATTGCGGGCATTAGTCCGCACCCTGTTGGTGAGATAGCCCATTTGGTACGCCAGACCTGGCAGCGACGCTGGGGCGGCGAGCCAGGCGCGTACCTGTGGGAAACGCTGGCGGCTATCCAGACGGCGGCGGCGTTTCCGCATATCCCCGCCCGAACGGTACTGGGGCCGCTGCGTTTCGATGCGCGGCGCGAGAGCCGTCCTGGTCATTTTCGACTCTGGCAGGTGACGCGCCAGGGCTTTATCGCTTATCAGCCCGTACCGGAGACGATATGACATCGCCCAGTGCGCTGACTGGCGCTTCACCATTACCCATCTGACGACACGAGGAATTTATGTCAAACCTTGAGCAACTGGCGTATTACCAGAAAAAACTCTCCTTTGAAGCCGATTCATGGGATCTCTATCTCGCGCTTAATGCCGGGGAAAATATTGTCGTCGTGGATGGCCGTAGTGAAGAGGCGTACCAGCGCGAGCATATTCCGGGCGCGATTAACCTGCCGCATAAAGCGCTGTGTTTTAACAACACCGCGGAGCTGGATAAATCTAAAGTCTATATCTGCTATTGCGATGGCATCGGCTGCAACGGCTCGACCAAAACCGCGATGAAACTGCTGACGCTGGGGTTTCAGGTAAAAGAGCTTATCGGCGGGCTGGACTGGTGGAAACGCGATGGTTACGCCACCGAAGGCCATCAGGGCCGCGACGGTACGCCGGTCAGCTGCGGCTGCTGATTTACAAGGCGTGGTGCTGCGGTAAGAAGGAGCACAACGGAAAAAATAACGGAGAACGGCTGACAATGCCGTTCTTTTTTTGCCTGAACCATGCTGCTGGTTAATAAAATCGGTGGTTGAAAACCCGGTTATCGCGGCGTCCGGATATTCATTTTATGAAGCGCAATCAGGTTGATATTCCTGCCAATAATTAACGTTACTGGCAGGAGAATAAATTACATTTTGCAAAGCCGGTTGGCTGTAAGTTTCGTTATTCATGAAAGGAGTTTTACCGTGCAGTGAGGGTGCACATCATATGAAAAAAGCAGCCCTGTTTTTCCTGCTGGCAATCTTTGTTTGCCCCTTAGCGCAGAGCCGTGAATGTTCCAAAGAAAAAGCAGAAGCGGCAGAAAACGCCGTAGATAACCTTAAAACATGGGCAGCGGTTTATGAGAGTTACAGGAATTACTTGCCATGTGATGAGGGAAGTATTGGTGAAGGCTATTCTGAAGCGATAATTCGTCTTTTGGTTGATCGCTGGAGTGAATTACCGGCTTTAGATGCACTGGGAAAACGTAGCGCATCTTTTGAACGTTGGGTGCTGAGTCATATCGATTCCACGCTCGGCTCAGACGATCTGCAAAAGGTGAGTGATATCGCTAAAACGCAATGCCCATCAGGACATACCGCGCTATGCGAAAAGATAGCGGTGGCAGCTTCTAAAGCGCAGAGAAGTAGGTAAAAGAACTTCTTCGAATGTGGCTTTGCACATCTACGCGCGGGCGGCATTGTGTCGTTGCTTTGCTCAGAAGTGGTCAGTCTTTCCCTGGCGACCACTTCTGATTAAGCCTCTGTGTGACGGTAGCGGTGGGGCGGATCAGTTATTCAGAACCTTAGTTAGCTCAACTTCTCCGGTTGCGGTATTAAAATACAAATAGAACAGGTCTCCGTTAACTTGATCGGGCTTTGACCAGATTTCTTTATCACCCAGGCTACGCTTTTCTTTTTTATAACCCATCTTTTCAAGATAAGAGCGCAGCGGTGCTGTTCCGTTAGCTGCTTTAAAGATAATGCTATTAGTGGGCGCATAGCCATCACCTGGATGCGCTTCAAAATAGTAGTTGTGCGTGATCCGCGGCGCGTTTTCAATATCCTTATCCGTCAGCGTGTGATAGTTGAAAAAATCGCTTTCTGTATAAACTACCGTTTCATCAAGATTAGCAGCGACGAACCAGACAAATAGTCCACCCACAATCAATACGGTGACAACCAGCAGGATGCACCATTTCAGAGCTTTTAATACCATCGTCATTTATTTGTCCCTGTAAATGAAAGCGATGTACCAGCACGGGTTATGACTTTAACGACACCCGACGTAAAATCATCCCACGGTCTGAGCCACGTCATAAAGTGCGGTAGGTTAACCGTATATGGCTGATGACGTACACATGGATCATCCGGATCGGGAAAAATAATCGGACGGAATCCCTTATTTTTATAAGAGCCTATCGCTCCGTAATAATCCCAGCGGCTGACCGCTGAACTGTAACTAACTGGCCTGAGACGATAGCCATATCGTCCCGGTATAATCGCCCGGTAGAATCCGAACAGATCAGAGACTAAATCTTCGCCACTAAAACCGCTATCGGTATACCAGGAAAATGATCGCAAGCTTTGCAAACCTTCAAAAATGGATGCGGTATTCATCATCATCGACAGCATGATTCTGTTGACATCTTCGGTGCTTCGACCGCGCTTAATTTCCCAGCGAGAGAATTTACCTATGCCAAGCCGTGACCTAAACTTAATAATACCCATATCCTGACGATACATGACCGGGTAAGAGGATTTACCACTACGCTCTCCGTCAAGGAATTGACGTCTTAGCGCCGCTACGTCATTGCCTCGGGCATGCCCCATATCTATCCAGCCCAGCACCTCCGTGTATACAATTCCCCTGTCCAGCACGTCAAATAATGCGCCATCCTTTATTTCTCTTCTGGTACTCATGTTTTGATCTCCATATCAATGATGAATACCCATGGTAGAGCTGTTTTTTCAGGCAGTCTATAAGGCATGCAATTTAAGTGGGTATTTTGTTAATTAAATTTCATTTGATGCAAAAAGCAGAGTTTATAAAGAAAAAATCCTGTCTCAAGAGAATCACTCGGAGCGCTATTAAAGCTAAAAACCCAACTTAACAATAGGTTAAAACGAATTGGTGGATGCTTACTGATGGTTCATTGTGAATGTTAACAATATGCGACGATTTAAGAGTGCTGCAGAACCTGCATCTTAATATGCAGCTTGTGCAGATGCTGGATTAAACGCCCGGAGATGCGGAAGCAATCATGGACTGTTTTAAAACTGCCGCCAGCCAGCAGGGCGAGTTTTTCCATGCGTTTTGTAAGTTTTGACATAGCAACTCTCCACTTAATTCTCCGACGCGCGGTTGAGGTATGACGGGGTACGGTGATGCACGAATGCAGCCGCCTTCTCAGGCAGGTATATCCCCACAGGTAAAATGATCCGTCCTCCGGTATCGGTTCGGTAGTGCTGGTTTCTCCTCTTGGTAAGTGAATTTCTGACATCTGTTTGAGTGTCAGCCTGGGCGTTGCAGTGGATTCACAGGCAGTAGCAGGGTTGAAGCTGATCTGCGCGCTGGCGTCACTTTCACTCGCTTACGCTCTTAAAAGTGACGCCGCGTTTTGCACATTCAGCAGGAAGTACGGAGGCAAAGCCTTCGGCAATGCCGCCCGACTTCTCTACAGCGTTCTGTCTGTCGCTACGCTTGCAACAGGGTAGCGATAAAGGGTGTGGTCACCTGTATCGAGACAGGAGGTCAGTTTCAGACCACGCTTCGTTCCCTGATTGACCGGGGGGTTGACCGCCAAAGGCGCTTCTTACAAGTCGCAGTTCGTCTTAGAACAGGAAGCTTTTAGGGGTACTGCTATGAGTTGGGGATAGGGTAGATCTTGGGGAGGGGGAAGCTGCGGGAAACTGTTTTTGGGATTAAAAATTTATTAATCCATCGAGAATAACATCAATGATGTAGAGGAAAAATTAGTTACTTATTACTAATAATAAAAGGCTGCTTGAATAATGTATTGCAGCCAATTAAAATTACAAGGAATGTTATATGGAGACTATAAATTCCTCATCGTTACTTCTGCTAAAATCATCTTCCCATTTTAATATTACTCTATATTTTGATTTGCTTTCGAAGCTAATGCTGGCAATTATTTCAATGCCATGCTGTGGGTGTAATACCTGATATGGAAATTTATCATAAACATCTCTCATAACAAGATATTCAGCGCCATCATTGTCTGGGAAAATAATATCCACTTTTCTAGCTTCAACTTTTCCACGATTGAAAATTTTAAGCTTGTAATTGTTTCTGGATATTTTTACTATGCGCGCACCTAATTCAGCTTTCATCTCACTGATTGCTGATTTAGTTTCTTTTTCTAGCAATAACTTACGAAGTCTATCTTGTTCATCTCTCATTAACCTCTGTTCTGAATCATTCTTTTTTGATTTATATTCAGAGCGGATTTGTCCAATGATTGTCACCAGCAGAGCTATGGATGCAATAATATCACTTGTTGTCATTATTTCAGCCTTATGTTTTTACTTCCCTTAAATGCATTTTTTAGCATCTTATTTAATTCCTTATTCAAGTCTTTTTTTATTTCGTTCTTGATTTCATCAAGGTTTGCTTCAACAGAAACGCCATTTTCTTGAATAAGCTCATCTTTATCCATTTCTCTTCCGCACCCAATGCATTTTACCATATCAATGCCTTCCGAATGCTCAAAGTCTGAGTTTCCACAAACAGGACAAAGTAGTGTTATGCTTCTTTCATATTTATCAGCATTAATATTCATTTTCCCTTCCTTACGCAAATAGACTGATTTAAAAGAGGCTAACCCTGTGAAAGGAGTTAACCTCTTACTTTATTGATATTAGACGTGTTTACGTATCCATTCCCATGTGGTTTTGGGGAGCCACCCAGCATACTGATTAGTAACTCCAATAACGAGTAAACTATCGTTATTGTCTATATTTTTGCGCAACCTGTCTGAAAGCTGTTGCGCTGATTCAGTTGTCGATACTAGCCATGTTGAGTCTAAAGGATGGCAGTATCCAGGGGACTTTTTTAGTTCTTCATATAAAGCATTGTAATTTTGACCTGCTTTATTCAGATCATATGAAACGCAATAAACGGGCATAGCATGATTTCCTATAGAAAACAAATAATGTTATGCAGCCCAATCGGGCTGCGGGAATTATTTTTTCTGTTCACGATTAATCGGAATCTTAAACATTCCGCCATTCGGACGGGTGATTCGCTTGCCCTTTACTGTGATATAAGGGCGAAAAATGTATGCTTGTGACTCATCAGTCTGCATGCAGGACTCTCATTTTTCGCCACATGGATGTTGATTTTTGTGCACAAAAATGTAATGTAGCACTCAACAGATCCTGTGGCTGGCTTTGTTTAAGCACTTGAGGTGGTACTCAAGCGCCACGTTTGCGTACGATTTGTTAGGGTTAGTTCTGGTGGTACAGGCTAACCCACTCATTTTTCCTTCCGAACCCCCTTAAACGGTGTTCCGTCTTGTTTTAAGTCCATGATTCTTCCTGTTTCAGTATCTCTTTTTGCCCACAGCCCTGAGGGAGTCTGGAACTGGGAGCGATTCTTAACTGCTCCAATACGACGATTGTCTCCGTAAGGTTTGTTAGTTGCCACTGGTTTAACCTCCATTGAGTATTGTGTGTGCTAACATTATCTTAATGATACAGATCTTTAAGATAAGATCAAGCATTGAGCGCCAATTGTGTTCTGTGAGGTTTATAATTATGAAAAACGTTAGAAATCAGAATTTTATAGATGATAGGCTTTGGTATATTGAATGGCTTCTGAGGATGAAAGGCTGGTTTTCCCGTACAGATTTAATGGATAAATTTGGTATTAAAGAGGCAGCTGCAAGCCGAGATATACGTATGTATAAGGATATGCGGGCTGATAATTTCTATTTTAATCAAAGTGTTAAAAGATATGAGATTGATCTGAATAAATTTCAGCCTGTCTTTGATGTGCCTAGCGATACACTATTTTCAAAGCTAACAGATCCTGATGAGTCACGCTCGCTGGGAGCAAGTGAGAGTTTGATTGAAACTATTCCAATTTTGGCAGAATCAAATGTAGAAATTGCGGATTTGACTCGAGCGATTTTAAATAAAAAAATTATCAATATAAAATATTATTCAATGACATCTGGGCAATCTGATAAGAGAGTTGCACCTCATGCTATGTTTAACAATGACCTAAAGACATATTTTAGATGTTACGATTTCGGACATTCTAAATTTTTAGATTTAGTTGTTGGGCGTATAATTGATCTTTCTGATACTAATGATTTAACCCCTGACATCGCGCAAGGTCATTCTGACATAGACTGGAATACATATTTGTCTTTAGAATTGGTTGTTCACCCTAGGGTGAAACACAAACAAGCTATAGAAAAAGATATGCAAATGGTTGATGGAGTTAAGCAGGTTAGCGTAAGACGAGCATTGGCACATTATTGGCTCAGACGTTGGTGTGTTGATTGTTCAGAAAAAGCGACTATGAGTGATAGTGCATATCAATTACATTTAAAAAATCATGAAGTTATCAAAGATGTGCATGGCTATTTCCCCGGGGTTAATAATCATGTCGATTAATTATTTCTTGAATTCAGGACTGAGAATGCTCAGGCGGAGATATTCAGTATATTGATACTGTGTATAACAGTTATTCGGCAAGCACATTAACATCTAAACAGATGTTAATGTGCTTGCAAAAAGACCTCTGTCTAATAACTGTTTAATATAGACGAGGTTGAGTTATAAATTAATTTATTGTTTTATCTCATAAGCCTTCCCAAACTTCACGATAACCACCTTTCGCCCCTCCTCAATCTGCGCATCAACAAAGTCCGCCCGGGACTGAAGCATCTCCCGCCGCTGATTCAGGTACTCCGCACGGTTGTAAACGCCGCCGATCTTATGTGCCAGGTATTTCTCCACCCAGTCTGAGTTGTAGCCTTGCTCATGTAACAATGTGCTGGCAGTACGCCGGAAGTCATGAATAACAAAATCCCTTACGTTGAGATCCAGCGTACGCACCGCGCAGTTCAGCTTTGTTTTGGAGATAGGACGTCGGTAGTCGTTTCGGCTGGGGAAGACGTATGGAGAATCTCCGGCCAGAAATTTTAGCTCTTCGAACATCGCTAGCGCCTGCTTTGACAGCGGAACAATATGCGGGTTATCCATCTTCATTCTTTCGCCGGGGATACGCCATTCCAGCGCGTTGAAATTAACTTCACTCCATGTCGCTTCAATCAACTCCGATTTACGCACCATGCAGATGATCAGCAGGTGCAGAGCCAGCTTGTGGTGTCGGTTCATATTAGAGGTGTAGATCCCCCGTAGCAGGATGCCGATCTCTTCTTAGAAAGCCGGATATTCATCTAGCGTGCTTTTTGACGCTTTATTAGCAAATCGGTAGCTGAAACGTCAGCTTTGTTGTCTAGCAGGAAGAGCTTCAATCTTCCAGACCATCATAATTGGCAAATTCCCAGAAGTGGCTACCGGGCGGCAGGATACTTAATTTAGTATTAAAAGCGTCGTATCTCATCTCTCGGCCGCATGCATAAAAGACATAGTTGAAACTTTTTAAAACCGTTTGCTATGACCGTTAGATGTGATTTTTAGAACAAAAAAGCGAACAGTTTAGTGCGAGGAATTAGGATGCAGGCAAAATCTAGGATACATAGAATGCTGGTATTCCTGTATGGCTACACACCGGAAAGTGCAATAAAAAACCCACCTTAACAAGTATTAAGGTGGGTTAGTGGATGCTTACTTGCTCAGGCGAAGCGGGCGTTACTTACCAATACAGAAGCTGGAGAAAATACGGCCGAGCAGGTCGTCGGAGGTAAATTCGCCGGTTATCTCGCTTAGCGCCTGCTGCGCCAGACGCAGCTCTTCGGCCAGCAGTTCGCCAGCCCATGCGCCAAGCAACTGCGCTTTGCCCTGCTGCAAGTGATTCGCCGCGTCTTCCAGTGCCTGGAGATGACGACGGCGGGCCAGGAAGCCGCCTTCCATGCTGGTATCAAACCCCATGCTTTGCTTCAGATGATTGCGCAGCACGTCCACGCCCTCATTCGTGCGCGCCGAAAGGCGGATAAGTGAGTGACCATTCACTTCGCTTATGCCGGGCTGTTCGCCGGTGACGTCCGCTTTATTACGCACCACGGTAATCGGCAGTTTCGCCGGCAGACGGGCGATAAAATCGGGCCAGATCTGTGCCGGGTCGGTGGCGTCGGTCGTCGTACCGTCAACCATAAACAGTACGCGGTCGGCCTGTTCGATTTCCTGCCAGGCGCGCTCAATGCCGATGCGCTCCACTTCGTCGCTCGCCTCGCGCAGACCGGCGGTATCGATGATGTGCAGCGGCATACCGTCGATATGAATATGTTCGCGCAGCACGTCGCGGGTGGTGCCCGCAATATCCGTCACAATCGCCGCCTCGCGGCCCGCCAGCGCGTTCAGCAGGCTCGATTTGCCTGCGTTCGGGCGGCCTGCAATCACCACTTTCATCCCTTCGCGCAGCAGGCTGCCCTGACGCGCTTCGGCGCGTACCGCGTCGAGATCGCCGATGACCTCGTTAAGCTGCGCCTCGATTTTGCCGTCGGAGAGAAAGTCGATCTCTTCATCGGGGAAATCGATAGCCGCTTCGACAAAAATGCGCAGGTGCGTCAGCGCTTCGACCAGATGGTTCACGCGCGCGGAGAATGCGCCCTGTAGCGAGTTCAGCGCCGAGCGCGCCGCCTGTTCAGAGCTGGCGTCAATCAGATCGGCGATGGCTTCCGCCTGGGCGAGATCGAGCTTGTCGTTGAGAAACGCCCGCTCGGAGAATTCGCCGGGCCGTGCGATACGCACGCCGGGCAGGGTGAGGATGCGCTTTAACAGCAGATCCAGAATCACCGGGCCGCCGTGACCCTGCAGCTCCAGCACATCTTCGCCGGTAAAGGAGTTCGGGCCAGGGAACCACAGCGCGATACCCTGATCGAGCGCGGTACCGTCCGCGTCTTTAAACGGCAGATAGTCGGCATAGCGCGCTTTCGGCAGCTTGCCGAGCACGGCCTGCGCCACGTCCCGCGCCTGTTGGCCGGAGACGCGAAGAATGCCCACGCCGCCGCGTCCGGGAGGCGTCGCCTGGGCGACAATAGTGTCGTTATGGCTCATGGTCTTTCTGTCACTCTGTCTGGCGGGGCGTTTTCTCTGCCCCACGTAAAGAAAAAGGCGGTCATCAGACCGCCTTCCATTTTAGCGTTGCCCTGACGAATCAGGCTTTTTTCTTCTTCTCGCGGCTGTGCAGACCGCGTTTTTCCAGACCGCGGTAGATCAGCTGCTGCTGAAGGATGGTCACCAGGTTGCTGACGATATAGTACAGCACCAGACCGGACGGGAACCACAGGAAGAAGACCGTAAAGATGACCGGCATAAAGGTCATGATCTTCTGCTGCATCGGGTCGGTCACGGTGGTCGGCGACATCTTCTGGATGAAGAACATGGTCGCGCCCATCAGGATCGGCAGAATGTAGTACGGGTCCTGCGCGGAAAGGTCGTGGATCCACAGCGCGAACGGCGCGTGACGCAGTTCCACCGAGCCCATCAGCATGTAGTACAGCGCAAGGAAGATTGGCATCTGGATGAGCAGCGGGAAGCAGCCGCCCAGCGGGTTTACTTTCTCCGCTTTGTACAGCGCCATCATCTCCTGGCTCATGCGTTGCTTATCGTCGCCCAGACGCTCGCGCATCGCCTGAATCTTCGGCTGCAGCAGGCGCATTTTCGCCATGGAGGTGTACTGCGCTTTGGTCAGCGGGTACATCACGCCACGAACAATAAAGGTGATGGCGATAATCGAGAAGCCCCAGTTGCCAAGGAAGCTGTGGATCCATTTCAGCAGCTTGAACAGCGGCTGAGAGATGAACCACAACCAGCCGTAGTCAACGGTCAGGTCAAGATGCGGCGCGACCTGCGCCATTTTGTCCTGAATCTCCGGACCCACCCACAGGGTGCTGGCAAGTTTGGCCGTCTGGCCTGGCTGAACCTGAACCGGCTCAGATTTGTAACCGATAGCCGCAACGCCATGACCCAGATCGGCGGTATAGAAGTTGCTGGTCACATTGCTTGACGGAACCCACGCGGTCGCGAAGTACTGCTGGAGCATCGCTACCCAGCCGCCTTTGGCGTTTACGTTCAGGTTCTCGTCGTCAGCGATAGTGTCGAACTTATATTTCTCATACTTCTCGTCCGGCGTGGAGTAAGCCGCGCCGCGGAAAGTATGCAGAGCAAAGTTGCTGCTGCCGGTGTCGCGGTGGCTCGGCAGGTCGATAGTTTGCTTCAGCTGACCGAATGAAGAGATTTCAAGCGGCTGCGTACCGGAGTTCTTCACGTCGTAACCCACATAGACCGCGTACTGGCCGCGTTTCAGGGCAAACGTTTTGGTGAAGGCGTTGCCTGCCTCGTCGGTGAAGGTCATCGGGATCACCAGCTCGTCCTGGCCGTCAGCCAGAACATAGGTGTCACGCTCGGTGTTATACAGCGGGCGACCCTTGTTGTTATTCGGGTTGTCCGGGCCGTTACGACCGGTCAGGCCGCTCTGTGCCTGATAAACGAAGTTTGGCGTCGTTTCCAGCAGCTGGAAAGGTTCGCTGGAGCCCAGCTCTTTCGGGTATGCCAGCAGAAGCGCCTGCTCGATGTCGCCACCACGGGTATTGATGGTAAGAGAGAGGACATCGGTCTTAACGGTAATGAGTTTCCCCTGGCCACTGGCCGGTACGCCCTGGCTTGCGGCGCTACCCGCTGCGGTGGTCGTAGTCTGCGTGGTCTGCTGAACCTGAGGTTTTGGAGCTTTATCTTGCTCCCAGGTTTGCCAGATCATGAAAGACACGAACAACAAAGCGATGACAAGAAGATTGCGTTGCGAATCCATCGTTAGTGTTCTCTGGTATCAAAAGGTCCTGGCGGGACGGGGTCGTCGCCACCCGGGTTCAAAGGGTGGCATTTTAATACGCGTTTCACTGTCAACCAACTGCCTTTTAACACCCCAAACCTGCGCAATGCCTCAATTCCGTACTGCGAACAGGTGGGGTGAAAACGGCAATGCGGCCCGAGAAGCGGACTAATGAAGCGTTGATAGACCCGGATGAGGGCTATCAGGAGCCGCGAACCAGGCGACAATGACGACGCCATAATTTTTCCAAAGCTTCCGAAAGCTCCCGGTTATCGAGGTCGGCAATCCCGCGCTTTGCCACCACCACGAAATCCATCGGAGGGAGTTCATGCTGACGTAAACGAAAGCTTTCACGCGTCAGACGTTTAATCCGATTGCGTTCATGCGCGCGTTTAACGTTTTTCTTGGCGACGGTAAGACCGATGCGGGGATGCCCCAGCGAATTAAGGCGGCCGAGGATGGTGATTTGCGGCGTGCCAGCCCGTTGTGGTTGCTGGAAGACGAAGGTGAAATGAGCGGGAGTTAACAAACGTAACTCCCTGGGAAATGCGAGCTTAACCACTAAAGGGTTAGCTATTACTTGGAAACGGTCAGACGAGCGCGGCCTTTAGCACGACGACGTGCCAGAACCTGACGACCATTTTTAGTAGCCATACGAGCACGGAAGCCGTGAGAACGGTTGCGCTTCAGTACAGACGGTTGAAAAGTGCGTTTCATGGCGATTTCTACCTAAACTTGAATAAATTCACTGACTTTGCGTATGCGCGAACGGCCTGCCGGACGACTTACGCCAAAGTAATCGACGATTAAAGAGGCCGGATTGTAATAATTGTACACTCCGGAGTCAATTCACTTTCCTTATTTCCCGCGCTTTTCCCCTCAGTTTGAGGATAAAAAACACGCAAAATTCAGGCGATAAACCGCGCTTTACGCACCGGGTGGGGAATTATACGGGCTCGCCGCCAAAGCGCAAGGATCGTCAGGGATCTTCCTTAGATCGATAACGCGCGCTTTTCCGGATCGTCATTAATTTTTCCGATATGCCGGGTAAAACGCACCGCAGCCGCCAAAGGATCGATTACACTTAAGCGTCCTGACGCAGGCCTGTGGATAAATCGGGAAGAATCTGTGAGAAACAGGAGATCTCTGGCTCGCTTTAGGCTATGATCCGCGGTCCCGATCGGGATCCCTGATCTCAGCCTCGGGTAAAAAACCGCAAATAGCGGTTCGCACGCCTCCCGACTCGGGGCTTATCGGCGTGTGTCAACAATCATGAATGTTTCAGTCTTCGTCTTTTATCGACTTTTGTTCGAGTGGAGTCCGCCGTGTCACTTTCGCTTTGGCAGCAGTGTCTTGCCCGATTGCAGGATGAGTTACCAGCCACTGAATTCAGCATGTGGATACGCCCCCTACAGGCGGAACTGAGCGATAACACGCTGGCTTTGTATGCGCCAAACCGGTTTGTGCTCGATTGGGTAAGGGACAAATACCTCAATAATATTAACGGATTACTGAATGATTTCTGCGGCTCTGACGCGCCGCTGCTGCGCTTTGAAGTCGGCACGAAACCCCTGACGGCGGCGACAACCGCACCGGCAAGCCAGGCGGTAAAACCTGCGCAAGCCGCGCCTGCGGCCGCACCCGTGCGTCCGGCGTGGGACAACGTGCCCGCTCCCGCGGAGCCTTCTTACCGTTCGAACGTCAACGTCAAACACACCTTTGATAACTTCGTTGAGGGTAAATCTAACCAACTGGCCCGCGCGGCGGCGCGTCAGGTGGCGGATAACCCCGGCGGCGCGTATAACCCGCTTTTCCTTTATGGCGGCACGGGTCTGGGTAAAACGCACCTGTTGCACGCGGTGGGCAATGGCATTATGGCCCGCAAGCCCAACGCCAAAGTGGTCTACATGCACTCTGAGCGTTTCGTCCAGGACATGGTAAAGGCGCTGCAAAACAACGCTATCGAAGAGTTTAAACGCTACTACCGTTCGGTGGATGCGCTGCTTATTGATGATATTCAGTTCTTCGCCAATAAAGAGCGATCCCAGGAAGAGTTTTTCCACACCTTTAACGCGCTGCTGGAAGGCAATCAGCAGATCATTCTGACCTCGGATCGCTATCCAAAAGAGATCAACGGGGTTGAGGATCGTCTGAAATCGCGCTTCGGCTGGGGTCTTACGGTAGCCATTGAGCCGCCGGAGCTGGAAACTCGCGTAGCGATCCTGATGAAAAAGGCGGATGAGAACGATATCCGTCTGCCGGGCGAAGTGGCCTTCTTTATTGCCAAGCGTCTGCGATCCAACGTGCGTGAGCTTGAGGGCGCGCTGAACCGCGTGATCGCCAACGCCAACTTTACCGGCCGCGCGATTACTATCGATTTTGTGCGCGAGGCGCTGCGCGATCTGCTGGCGCTCCAGGAAAAACTCGTCACCATCGACAATATTCAGAAGACGGTGGCCGAGTACTACAAGATCAAGGTGGCGGATTTGCTCTCCAAGCGGCGTTCCCGCTCGGTGGCACGCCCGCGCCAGATGGCGATGGCGCTCGCCAAAGAGCTGACCAACCACAGCCTGCCGGAGATCGGCGATGCGTTTGGCGGCCGCGACCACACTACGGTGCTGCACGCCTGCCGCAAGATTGAGCAGCTGCGTGAGGAAAGCCACGATATCAAAGAAGATTTCTCCAATTTAATCAGAACATTATCTTCGTGACGCTATGAAATTTACCGTTGAACGTGAACACTTATTAAAGCCGCTCCAGCAGGTCAGCGGCCCGCTGGGCGGTCGTCCGACGCTGCCTATCCTCGGCAACCTGTTGCTTCAGGTCGCGGATGGCGCGCTGTCGCTGACCGGCACCGATCTGGAAATGGAAATGGTGGCGCGCGTCGCGTTGGTGCAGCCGCACGAGCCGGGCGCGACCACCGTGCCTGCCCGTAAATTCTTTGATATCTGCCGCGGCCTGCCGGAAGGCGCGGAAATCGCGGTTCAGCTGGATGGCGACCGTATGCGCGTGAGCTCCGGGCGTAGCCGTTTTTCGCTCTCCACGCTGCCGGCAGCGGATTTCCCGAATCTGGACGACTGGCAGAGCGAAGTGGAATTCACGCTGCCTCAGGCGACCATGAAGCGTCTTATCGAAGCTACGCAGTTTTCCATGGCGCATCAGGATGTCCGTTATTATCTCAACGGCATGCTGTTTGAAACCGAAGGCGAAGACCTGCGAACCGTCGCGACCGACGGCCACCGTCTGGCGGTCTGCGCGATGCCGGTCGGCCAGCCGTTGCCGAACCATTCGGTGATCGTGCCGCGTAAAGGGGTGCTGGAGCTGATGCGTATGCTTGATGGCGGCGACGCCCCGCTGCGCATCCAGATCGGCAGCAACAATATTCGCGCGCACGTCGGCGATTTTATCTTTACCTCGAAGCTGGTCGATGGCCGCTTCCCGGATTACCGTCGCGTACTGCCGAAGAACCCGGACAAAACGCTGGAAGCGGGCTGCGATATTCTCAAGCAGGCGTTTGCCCGCGCGGCCATTCTCTCCAACGAGAAATTCCGCGGCGTGCGTCTGTATGTGAGTGAAAACCAGCTCAAAATCACCGCCAACAACCCGGAGCAGGAAGAGGCGGAAGAGATCCTCGACGTCACCTACGCGGGCGCGGAGATGGAGATCGGCTTCAACGTCAGTTATGTGCTGGACGTACTGAACGCGCTCAAATGCGAGAATGTTCGTATTTTGCTGACAGATTCAGTATCGAGCGTGCAGATAGAAGATGCGGCGAGCAGTTCCGCGGCCTATGTTGTTATGCCCATGCGTCTGTAGAAAATATCGGGCTATCTTACTTGCCATTTTCAACCTGGGCAGTGCTCGCCCCTGTCACGTACGCCGTGTACGCTCCAGGGCCTGCGCGCTGTCCGCGTTGAAACTGGCTGCGCCGATAACGCCCTGGGTTTGCTGTAAAGGCGGAAAAGTCACTCTATGTCACTGACGCGTCTCCTCATCAAAGATTTCCGCAATATTGAAAACGCGGATCTCGCGCTCTCTCCCGGTTTTAACTTTCTGGTTGGCGCGAACGGCAGCGGGAAAACCAGCGTGCTGGAAGCGATTTACACGCTGGGCCACGGACGCGCGTTTCGCAGTCTGCAAATCGGTCGCGTGATCCGCCACGAACAGGATGCTTTTATTCTCCACGGGCGGTTGCAGGGCGACGAGCGCGAAGTCTCGGTCGGCCTGACGAAAGATCGCAACGGCGACAGTACGGTGCGCATCGACGGCAGCGACGGTCACAAAGTCGCCGAACTGGCGCAGCTGATGCCGATGCAATTAATTACCCCCGAGGGGTTTACTTTACTCGGCGGCGGCCCCAAATACAGAAGAGCGTTCCTTGACTGGGGATGCTTCCATAACGAACCGGGCTTCTTTGTGGCCTGGAGCAACTTAAAGCGCCTGCTCAAACAGCGCAACGCCGCGCTGCGACAGGTGACCCGCTATGAACAACTGCGCCCGTGGGACCGTGAACTGGTTCCGCTGGCCGAACAGATAAGCCAGTGGCGCGCCAGCTATAGCGAAGCGATCGCCAACGACATGGCCGATACCTGCGCGCAATTTTTGCCGGAATTTTCGCTCACGTTTTCTTTCCAGCGCGGCTGGGAGAAAGAGAGCGACTATGCCGATGTGCTGGAGCGCGGTTTCGAGCGCGACCGGATGCTGACCTACACCGCGCATGGCCCGCACAAGGCCGATTTCCGCATTCGCGCCGACGGCGCGCCGGTGGAAGATACGCTGTCGCGCGGGCAGCTCAAGCTCCTGATGTGCGCGCTGCGTCTGGCCCAGGGCGAGTTTCTGACTCGCGAAAGCGGGCGACGCTGCCTGTATCTGATAGATGATTTTGCCTCTGAACTCGACGATGCCCGACGTGGGCTTCTGGCGCAGCGCCTGAAGGCTACGCAGTCGCAAGTCTTTGTCAGCGCGATCAGCGCTGAACATATTCTCGACATGACGGACAAAAATTCGAAGATGTTCGCTGTCGATCAGGGTAAAATAACGGATTAACCCAAGTTAAAATGAGCGAGAAACGTTGATGTCGAATTCTTATGACTCCTCCAGTATCAAAGTCCTGAAAGGGCTGGATGCGGTGCGTAAGCGCCCGGGTATGTATATCGGCGACACGGATGACGGCACCGGTCTGCACCACATGGTATTCGAGGTGGTAGATAACGCTATCGACGAAGCGCTCGCGGGTCACTGTAAAGATATCGTCGTGACTATCCATGCCGACAACTCCGTCTCGGTATCGGATGACGGGCGCGGCATTCCGACCGGTATCCACCCGGAAGAAGGCGTTTCGGCGGCGGAAGTTATCATGACCGTGCTGCACGCGGGCGGTAAATTCGATGATAACTCCTATAAAGTCTCCGGTGGTCTGCACGGCGTAGGCGTATCCGTGGTTAACGCCCTGTCCCAGAAACTGGAGCTGGTGATTCGCCGCGAAGGTAAAATCCACCAGCAAACTTACGTGCACGGCGTGCCGCAAGCGCCGCTGGCCGTAACCGGCGACACCGATCAGACCGGTACTCAGGTCCGTTTCTGGCCAAGCCTCGAAACCTTCACCAACGTCACTGAGTTTGAATACGATATTCTGGCGAAGCGCCTGCGCGAACTCTCGTTCCTGAACTCCGGCGTGTCGATCCGTCTCGTGGATAAGCGCGACGGTAAGCAGGACCACTTCCATTACGAAGGCGGCATCAAGGCGTTCGTTGAATACCTGAACAAGAACAAAACGCCGATTCACCCGAATATCTTCTATTTCTCCACCGAAAAAGACGGTATCGGCGTGGAAGTGGCGCTGCAGTGGAACGACGGCTTCCAGGAAAATATCTACTGCTTCACCAACAACATTCCGCAGCGCGACGGCGGTACGCACCTGGCGGGCTTCCGTGCGGCGATGACCCGTACGCTGAACGCCTACATGGATAAAGAAGGCTACAGCAAGAAAGCGAAAGTCAGCGCCACCGGCGATGACGCACGTGAAGGCCTGATTGCCGTTGTGTCCGTTAAAGTGCCGGACCCGAAATTCTCCTCCCAGACCAAAGACAAGCTGGTCTCCTCCGAGGTGAAATCGGCGGTTGAGCAGCAGATGAACGAGCTGCTGGCGGAATATCTGCTGGAGAACCCGAACGACGCGAAAATCGTGGTCGGCAAAATTATCGATGCCGCGCGCGCCCGTGAAGCGGCACGTAAAGCGCGTGAAATGACCCGTCGTAAAGGCGCGCTCGATCTCGCAGGGCTGCCGGGCAAACTGGCGGATTGCCAGGAGCGCGACCCGGCGCACTCCGAACTCTACCTGGTGGAAGGGGACTCCGCGGGCGGTTCTGCAAAACAGGGCCGTAACCGTAAGAATCAGGCGATCCTGCCGCTGAAAGGGAAAATCCTGAACGTCGAGAAGGCGCGCTTTGACAAGATGCTCTCTTCCCAGGAAGTCGCGACGCTTATCACAGCGCTCGGCTGCGGCATCGGCCGTGACGAATACAACCCGGATAAACTTCGCTACCACAGCATCATCATCATGACCGATGCTGACGTCGACGGCTCGCACATCCGTACGCTGCTGTTGACCTTCTTCTATCGTCAGATGCCGGAAATCATTGAGCGCGGCCATGTCTATATCGCCCAGCCGCCGCTGTATAAAGTGAAAAAAGGCAAGCAGGAACAGTACATTAAAGACGACGAGGCGATGGATCAGTACCAGATCGCCATCGCGCTGGACGGCGCGACGCTGCATGCGAATGCCAGCGCGCCTGCCATTGCCGGTGAAGCACTGGAAAAACTCGTCTCTGAGTACAACGGCGCGCAGAAGATGATCAACCGTATGGAGCGTCGTTACCCGCGCGCGCTGCTGAAAGAGCTTATCTATCAGCCGACACTGTCCGAAGAGACGCTGGCCGATGAAGCGAACGTGACCCGTTGGGTCTCTGCGCTTATCACCACACTCAATGACAACGAGCAGCACGGCAGCGTCTGGAAATACGATATCCGTGAAAACGCGGAAACGCGTCGTTTCGAGCCAGTGGTGCGCGTGCGTACCCACGGCGTTGATACCGATTACGTGCTCGACCACGAGTTTGTGACCGGTGGTGAATACCGTCGTCTGTGTACGCTTGGCGAGAAGCTGCGCGGCCTGATTGAAGAAGACGCGTTTATCGAGCGCGGCGAACGCCGTCAGCCGGTGGCAAGTTTCGAGCAGGCGCTGGACTGGCTGGTGAAAGAGTCCCGTCGCGGCCTGTCGATTCAGCGTTATAAAGGTCTTGGCGAGATGAACCCGGAGCAGCTGTGGGAAACCACCATGGATCCGGAAAGCCGCCGTATGCTGCGCGTGACGGTAAAAGACGCGATTGCGGCCGATCAGCTCTTTACCACGCTGATGGGCGACGCCGTTGAACCGCGTCGCGCCTTTATCGAAGAAAACGCCCTGAAAGCGGCCAATATCGATATCTGATGGCCGTTATGGCGGGTGGCGCTTCGCTTACCCGCCCTACAACAGCACACAAGGCGGGTAAGCGCAGCTTCACCCGCCTTTATCATTTATAGCGCCACCCAATGCAGGGCGGGTAAGCGAAGCGCACCCGCTACTCGCCCTTCATACACCCGCTACCCCGATGACCGTATTGTTCTTCCCTTCGCCACGGGCGCATTAACCGGCATTTTCCCTGCGGATCCATCCCCTTTTCTCGCCCCGGCTGCTACTGTGTTTTGAGCACAATCGCGTTAGCATGCGGAAAGACTCTTTTATGCAGGGGAACTCATGGCTATTAAACTTATCGCAATCGACATGGATGGCACATTACTGCTGCCCGATCACACCATTTCACCCGGCGTGAAAAACGCCATCGCCGCCGCCCGCGAACAGGGCATCAACGTGGTGCTGACGACCGGCCGACCTTTTGCGGGCGTGGAGAGTTATCTGCGCGAGCTGCACATGGATAAACCCGGCGATTACTGCATTACCTATAACGGCGCGCTGGTGCAAAAGGCGAGTGACGGCAGCACCGTGGCGCAAACCCCGCTCAGTTATGACGATTACCGCTATCTGGAGCAGCTTTCGCGTGAAGTGGGCTCGCACTTCCACGCGCTCGATCGCACCACGCTCTACACCGCGAACCGTGACATCAGCCGCTATACCGTACATGAATCATTTGTCGCCACCATTCCGCTGGTATTCTGCGAGGCGGAAAAAATGGACCCGAACATGACTTTTCTGAAGGTCATGATGATCGACGAGCCGGAAATCCTCGATAAAGCCATTACGCGCATCCCGCAGGACGTGAAAGAGAAATACACCGTGCTGAAAAGCGCGCCTTACTTCCTGGAAATCCTCGATAAACGCGTTACCAAAGGCACCGGCGTGAAATCGCTGGCGGAAGTTTTAAACATCCAGCCGGAAGAAGTGATGGCGATAGGCGATCAGGAAAACGATATTGCGATGCTGGAATATGCGGGCGTCGGCGTGGCGATGGAGAACGCCATTGATGCGGCGAAAGAGGCCGCCAATTTTGTGACCCGCTCCAACCTGGAAGATGGAGTGGCGTACGCGATTGAAAAATTCGCCCTGCGTTAAGCGGGAATGTTGACGCGCCGCCAGTCACGGACGGCGCGTCAGAAAGGCGCTTTCGGCTGCAAAACCACCTTCAGCCTCGCCTCACCTGAAAGAGCGGGGTTGCCCCCGCCCGACAGGTTGCTACTTACCGGATTCGTAAGCCAGAAACGCAGCAAACTCCCTTTGCCCGTCCTTCAGCCTCAGTTCGCACAGCGAATGACGCGTCAGAAATGTGAACATTAACAACGTTATACATATCATTAATACACACCAGAACAGGGTGCTTCGCAGCAGTTTCATGGCCTTCTTCTCCTTGCCTTTCGGCGGGTAAGAGGCTACGCTGATGGTGTCTATGCATCAGGGGGCCTCGTTGGTTAATTGAATAAATGACCTTCGGGGCTTTCTTCTTTCTGCCTCACCATCACGGCATTTCTGCCGACAGCATGAGGCAAAAAGCCTCAAGCGCCGCCGCCATTATAAATTGCCCGTCCTGCGCCAAACCATCGAAAACCTACGGGCGTTTTGCTGAATTTTCACGCCTTTTCCGTAACGGTTTCCCGTAAATCACGTCTTTTTCATTCTCATTAAACAACTTGATAAGTCCCTTTCTATCATCCCGCCCGATATATCCTTTTGTCGTTTTTGTGATCTAAATTGTAGTACAACCACAATAGATTGTACTACAGTGAACCCATCAGCACGGCCACCCGCGTCACGGTTGTACTTCAAAAATGCGGCGAAAATCGGCGGTCAGGGTAAAGTAAGCGAAGAAACCTCGCGTGAAAGGAACCCATAACATGACTAAAACCGACCGCATCATCGTGACGCTGGGCCGCCAGATCGTTGGCGGGAAATATGTACCGGGCGCGTCACTGCCGACAGAAGCGGAGCTGTGCGAGGAGTTTGAAACCTCGCGCAACATCATTCGCGAAGTGTATCGCTCGCTGATGGCGAAGCGGCTCATTGAGATGAAGCGCTATCGCGGTGCGTTTGTCGCGCCCCGCAACCAGTGGAACTACCTCGATACCGAGGTGCTCCAGTGGGTGCTGGAGCATGACGATGACCCGCGCCTGATTGCCTCAATGAGCGAAGTGCGCAACCTGGTGGAGCCCGCTATCGCCCGTTGGGCGGCAGAGCGCGCGACCTCAAGCGATCTGGCGCGTATTGAAGCGGCGCTGAACGACATGATTGCCAACAACCAGGATCGCGACGCCTTTAACGAGGCGGACATTCGTTATCACGAAGCGGTACTGGAGGCGGTGCATAACCCGGTGCTGCAACAGCTCAGCGTGGCGATAAGTTCACTGCAACGGGCCGTGTTTGAGCGTACCTGGATGGGCGATGAGGCCAACATGCCGAAAACGCTCCAGGAGCATAAAGCGCTGTTCGATGCTATCCGGCATCAGGACGGCGAGGCGGCGGAGCAGGCGGCATTAACCATGATTGCCAGCTCGACAAAAAGGCTTAAGGAAATCACATGACATCTCGCTACATCGCTATCGACTGGGGTTCCACCAATCTGCGCGCCTGGCTTTACCAGGACGCGCAGTGCCTGGAAAGCAGGCAATCGGAGGCGGGCGTTACCCGCCTCAACGGTAGAACCCCCGAAGCGGTGTTAGCGCAGGTGACCGAAGGATGGCGCGATGACGCCACGCCCGTGGTCATGGCGGGCATGGTCGGCAGCAACGCGGGCTGGAAAACCGCCCCTTATCTGCCGTGCCCGGCCCGTTTTGCTGATATCGGCAGCCAGCTCACGACGGTGGCGGAACGCGTTTTTATTATTCCTGGCCTGTGCGTAAGCCGTGACGATAACCGAAACGTCATGCGCGGCGAAGAAACCCAGCTGCTTGGCGCCCGCGAGCTGGCGCCCGCGCCGCTCTACATCATGCCCGGCACGCACTGCAAATGGGTACAGGCGGACGCGCAGCAGGTCAATGATTTCCGCACGGTGATGACCGGCGAGCTGCACCATCTTTTATTAACCCATTCATTGATTGGCGCGGGCCTGCCGGAACAGCAGCAGAGCGCCGATGCCTTTAACGCGGGGCTTGAGCAGGGCGCGGAAACCGACGCGCCGCTGACCCGCCTGTTTGAAGTTCGCGCCGCCCATGTGCTGGGAAGCCTTGCGCGCGAACACGTCGCCGAATTTCTTTCCGGATTGCTGATTGGCAATGAAGTGGCAAGCCAGCTTCGCCACTGGCAGCCAGACAGCAAACAACCCCTCACGCTGGTCGCCAGCCCGTCGCTCGCCAGCCGTTACCAGCGCGCGCTGTCGCTGCTGGGATATACGGCGCAGGCGCTTGAAGGCGACCGCGCATTTCAGACAGGCATAAGGAGTCTCGCTCATGCAGTGGCACAATAAACTTCCGCTCATCGCCATCCTGCGCGGCATCACGCCCGACGAGGCGCACGATCACGTCGCGGCGATTATCGACGCCGGGTTCGAGGCGGTGGAAATCCCGCTCAACTCGCCAGGCTGGCGCACCAGTATCGCCGCGATGGTCAACGCGTTTGGCGATCGCGCGCTGATTGGCGCAGGCACGGTATTAAAGCCGGAGCAGGTGGATGAGCTGGCAGAGATGGGCAGTAAGCTTGTCGTCACGCCCAATATTCAGCCGGAGGTGATCAGGCGCGCGGTGAGCTACGGCATGACTGTCTGCCCGGGCTGCGCTACCGCGACTGAGGCGTTCAACGCTATAGAGGCTGGCGCGCAGGCGCTGAAAATCTTCCCGTCTGCTGCCTTCGGCCCCGATTACATCAAAGCATTAAAAGCCGTGCTGCCGCCGGAAATTCCGGTGTTCGCGGTTGGCGGCGTCACGCCGGAAAACCTGGCGGTGTGGCTGAACGCGGGCTGCATCGGCGCCGGGCTTGGCAGCGATTTGTATCGCGCCGGGCAGCCGGTTGAGCGCACGGCCGCGCAGGCGAAAGCATTTGTTAAGGCGTATCGGGAGGCAGTGCAATGAAAATAACCAAACTAACGACATACCGTTTACCGCCTCGCTGGATGTTTCTGAAGATTGAAACTGACGAAGGCGTGGTGGGCTGGGGCGAGCCGGTCATTGAGGGCCGGGCGCGGACGGTCGAGGCGGCGGTACATGAGCTGGGCGAATATTTGATTGGTCAGGATCCGGCGCGCATCAACGACCTGTGGCAGGTGATGTATCGCGGCGGGTTTTACCGCGGCGGCCCAATCCTGATGAGCGCCATCGCCGGTATCGACCAGGCGCTGTGGGATATTAAAGGCAAAGTGCTGAACGCGCCGGTCTGGCAGTTAATGGGCGGCCTGGTGCGCGATAAAATTAAAGCGTACAGCTGGGTGGGTGGCGACCGTCCGGCAGAAGTTATCGCCGGTATTAAAACGCTGCGCCAGATAGGCTTTGATACCTTTAAATTAAACGGCTGCGAAGAATTAGGCATTATTGATGATTCACGTAAAGTCGACGCGGCGGTGAATACCGTGGCGCAGATCCGTGAAGAATTTGGCAGCGATATCGAATTTGGTCTCGATTTCCACGGTCGCGTCAGCGCGCCGATGGCGAAAATATTAATTAAAGAGCTGGAGCCGTATCGCCCGTTATTTATTGAAGAGCCGGTATTAGCCGAGCAGGCGGAATATTATCCACGCCTCGCCGCGCAGACGCATATTCCAATTGCAGCGGGTGAGCGGATGTTCTCGCGCTTTGAATTTAAGCGCGTGCTGGAAGCAGGCGGCCTGGCAATTCTGCAACCCGATTTATCGCATGCGGGCGGTATTACCGAGTGCGCGAAAATCGCCGCGATGGCGGAGGCGTATGACGTCGGCCTTGCGCCGCATTGCCCGCTTGGGCCCATCGCGCTGGCGGCCTGTCTGCATGTCGATTTCATCTCGCGCAATGCGGTGTTCCAGGAGCAGAGCATGGGCATCCATTATAACCAGGGCGCTGAGCTGCTTGATTTTGTTAAAAATAAAGACGATTTCAAAATGGAAGGCGGTTACTTCCAGCCGTTGATGAAGCCGGGGCTTGGCGTGGAGATCGACGAAGAGCAGGTGGTGGCGCGCAGTCAGGGTTGCGCGGACTGGCGCAATCCGTTGTGGCGGCACCCTGACGGCTCCGTCGCCGAATGGTAATGTCCGTCCTGTTTCGCGCTGTAACGGCGTTGGCTGCGTTTACTCACCGCGGTCATTTACTTCAGTAAGCGCGGAGATTTGTTAATTTGCCGCCTTCCCACAACGCGAATTATTTAGCGCGTTGCGCACAGCGGTTTTTCATGCAACGCGAATTATTCAGGGCAAGGTAATTCCGGCTTTTACGAAAATTATTTCGCGTATTGATTAAATGAAAATGAGCCCGGCTCGCCGGGCAGTACACCCGAATATAAAAAACACACCCTCTGTATTTTACAGGGCATGGTGAGCGGCCTCGCTATGCCTTAATTCTGGAGACAGAACGTTATGGATATTTCTGTAACTGCTGCAAAACCGGGGCGTCGTCGTTATCTGACGCTGGCGATGATCTTTATTACCGTGGTGATTTGTTATGTCGACCGCGCCAATTTAGCCGTGGCGTCGGCGCATATTCAGGAGGAGTTTGGCATCAGCAAAGCGGAAATGGGCTACGTCTTTTCCGCCTTCGCCTGGCTCTATACGCTCTGCCAGATCCCCGGCGGCTGGTTTCTCGACCGCATGGGCTCGCGCCTGACCTACTTCATCGCCATTTTCGGCTGGTCGGTCGCGACGCTGTTTCAGGGCTTCGCCACCGGGCTGCTCTCGCTCATCGGCCTGCGCGCCATCACCGGCGTGTTTGAGGCCCCCGCGTTCCCGACCAACAACCGCATGGTGACCAGCTGGTTCCCGGAGCACGAGCGCGCCTCGGCGGTCGGGTTTTATACCTCCGGCCAGTTCGTCGGGCTCGCGTTTCTCACGCCGCTGCTCATCTGGATCCAGGAGCTTTTAAGCTGGCACTGGGTGTTTATCGTTACCGGCGGCATCGGGATTATCTGGTCGCTCGTCTGGTTTAAGGTTTACCAGCCGCCGCGGCTCACCAAAGGCATCAGCCAGGCGGAGCTGGATTACATCCGCGACGGCGGCGGCCTGGTGGACGGCGACGCGCCCGTTGCGAAAGCCGAGCGCCAGCCGCTCTCCCGCGCCGACTGGAAGCTGGTGTTTCATCGCAAACTGATTGGGGTTTATCTCGGCCAGTTTGCAGTCACCTCCACGCTCTGGTTCTTCCTGACCTGGTTCCCGAATTATCTCACCCAGGAGAAAGGCATCACGGCGCTGAAGGCGGGCTTTATGACGACCGTGCCGTTCCTCGCCGCGTTCTTTGGCGTGCTGCTCTCCGGCTGGCTGGCGGACAAGCTGGTGAAAAAAGGGTTTTCACTGGGCGCGGCGCGTAAAACGCCGATTATCTGCGGCTTGCTGATTTCCACCTGCATTATGGGCGCGAACTACACCAACGATCCGACATGGATTGTGGTGCTGATGGCGCTCGCGTTCTTCGGTAACGGCTTTGCGTCGATCACCTGGTCGCTGGTTTCGTCACTGGCCCCGATGCGCCTGATTGGCCTTACCGGCGGCATGTTTAACTTCGTCGGCGGGCTGGGCGGCATCACGGTGCCGCTGGTGATTGGTTATCTGGCGCAGGATTACGGCTTCGGCCCGGCGCTGGTGTACATCTCGGTCGTGGCGCTTATCGGCGCGCTCTCTTACATCCTGCTGGTCGGGGAGGTGAAACGCGTCGGTTAAGGCCGTGACGGAAGGCAGGGACGCCAGCGACGGAATGCACAGATAACGCGCCGCCGGTCACCGGCGCGCGTTACGTATCAACGTATAACAACCATAAACCTGCCGGGTTAGCCACGGCAGGAAAGAGGGTTCTGCTATGCATACCGATCTGTACTCGACCACCCTGCGGCAGCTCAACGCGAAGATAATTCCGTTTATCATCATCTGCTACTTTGTCGCTAACCTCGATAAAACCAACATCTCCATCGCGGCGCTGCAAATGAACGCCGATCTCGGCCTGAGCGCCAGCATGTATGGCCTCGGCGTCGGGATGTTCTACATCTCCTACATCATTTTTGAAATCCCGAGCAATGTCATCATGACGAAGGTGGGTGCCCGCGTCTGGATAGCGCGCATCATGATCACCTGGGGCATCGTCAGCGCCGGGATGTCGCTGGTGCAGACGCCAACGCAGCTCTACGTCATGCGCTTTTTGCTCGGCATGGCGGAGGCGGGCTTTACGCCGGGCATCATCTATTACATCTCCTGCTGGTTTCCGAAGAGTAACCGCGCGCGGGCGATGTCGTTCTTTTACATGGGCTCGGTGATGGCGTCGATTATCGGCCTGCCGATCTCCGGCTCTATTCTCAATATGCACGGCCTCGCGGATATCGCAGGCTGGCGCTGGCTGTTCGCCATCGAGGGCGTTCCGGCGGTGGTGCTCGGCATTATGGTGCTCTGGCGGCTGCCGCAGACGCCGGATCACGCCCCGTGGCTGTCGGCAGAACAAAAAGGCTGGCTGAAGGCGCAGCTGGCGCGCGACAACGCGGGCGTGGAAATGGGTAAAAACCACAGCTGGCTGAGCGCACTGAAAAACAAAACCGTGCTGCTGCTGAGCCTGGTCTGGTTCCTCCAGGCATTTGGCTCTATCGGCATTACGCTGTTTCTGCCGCTCATCATCAAAAGCATGGCGAGCGACCAGAGCAACATCGTGGTGAGCCTGCTCTCCGCCGTGCCGTTTATCGCTGCCTGCCTGTTTATGTATCTCAATGGCCGCCACTCCGACACCACACATGAGCGCTCCTGGCATCTCGGCCTGCCGCTCATCCTCTCCGGCGTATCGCTGGCTATCGCTGTCTGGTCAAGCAACCTGCTGGTGGCCTACGGGCTACTGGTGCTGACGGTCGGTTTTAACTTCGCCCTCACGCCGATTTTCTGGGCGGTCACGACCGAAAAACTGGCGGGTGTGGCCGCTGCCGCCTCTATCGCCTTTATTAATACCGTGGCGAATTTCGTCGGGCTTGGCCTGCCGCCGGTGCTCGGCAAAATCAAAGACGCGACGGACAGCTACCACTACGGGCTGCTGATTGTGGCCGTGGCGCTGATCCTGGGCGGCATTATTGGCGTGCTGGTCTCGCGTCCGGCGCGCCCTGGCGCGGCTGAACCGTCCGCTTCACTTAAACAGGAGTCCCGATGAAACCGATAGTGCTGAAACACGCGTATCTGCCGGATGCGCTCACGACTGGACTGCGCGAGCGCTACGATCTGCGTGAATTTTCGCAGATGTCTGACGCCGATTTCGTGGCGATTGCAGGCGATATCACGGCGCTGGTCACCAACGGTGAAGCGGTGGTCACTCGTGAATTTATCGCCCGGCTACCGGCGCTTTCGTTGATTGCGGTTTTCGGCGTCGGTTATGACGGCGTGGACGTGGCGGCGGCGCGCGAGCGCGGCATCGCCGTCACCCATACGCCGGGTGTGCTGACGGATGACGTGGCCGATCTCGCCATCGGCCTGATGCTCGCCACGTCGCGCCGTATCGTCGCTGCGCAGAAGTTTATCGAACAGGGCGGCTGGCAGCAGGGCGGTTTTACGTGGACGCGGAAAGTCTCCGGCGCGCGGCTCGGTATTTTCGGCATGGGGCGTATCGGGCAGGCCATCGCCCGTCGCGCGCGGGCGTTTGACATGGAGATCCGTTACACCAGTCGCCAGCCGCACAGTGCCCTGCCGTACCGCTTTGTGCCGGGCTTAGCGCAGCTCGCGCGGGAGAGCGATTTCCTGATGCTCTGCGCGCCGGGTGGCGATGCGACGCGCGGCGTGGTCAATGCGGCCGTGCTGGAGGCGCTCGGCCCGCAGGGGATTCTGATTAACGTCGCGCGCGGCAGCGTGGTGGACGAAACGGCGCTGATTGCGGCGCTGGAGAGCGGCAAGATTGCCGGTGCCGGGCTGGATGTTTTCACGGATGAGCCGAACGTGCCCGCGCCGCTACAGCAGCGCGACAACGTCGTCATCACGCCGCATATGGCGAGCGCCACGTGGGAGACGCGGCGCGAAATGTCGCGGCTGGTACTGGAGAACGTCAACGCCTGGTGTGCGGGCGAGCCGCTGATTACGCCCGTTCCCTGATAGGCTTTTGCCACGGAATCTTTTACCCTGAGGCCCTCTTTGGCTTCAGGGTTTTCTCTTGATGAAACAGCTCACCTTCGCCCCGCGTCACCATCAGCTCACCAATATTAACGTCTGGACGCCCGACAGCCAGTGGCTGGCGTTTGACGTGCGCCCGTCCGGCGCGTCGTTTACCGGCAAAACCATTGAGCGCGTCAATGTCGGGACGGGCGAGGTGGAGGTTATCTACCGCGCCCCGGAAGGCGCACACGTGGGCGTGGTGACGGTGAACCCCGTGGCGGAGCAGTATGTTTTTATTCACGGCCCGGAGAACCCGGACGACACCTGGCGCTACGATTTTCATCACCGCCGCGGCGTGGTGGTGGAAAACGGCGCGGCAGAGAATCTCGACGCGATGGATATCACGCCGCCGTTCACGCCCGGCGCGCTGCGCGGCGGCAGCCATGTGCATGTGTTCAGCCCGGACGGCGCGTGGCTGAGTTTCACTTACAACGACCACGTCCTGCATGAGCGCGATCCGGCGCTCGATTTGCGCAACGTCGGCGTGGCGCTGCCGTTCGGCCCGGTCACGCCGCCCTGCACGCACCCGCGCGAATACGCAGGCAGCCGCTGGTGCGCGCTGGTAAGCCGCACCACGCCCGCGCCGCGCCCCGGCAGCGATGAGATCAACCGCGCGTATGAAGAGGGCTGGGTCGGGCTTGACGGTTATCAGAAAGCGGACGGCACGCGGCAGCGGCGCGCGCTGGCGTTTATCGGCGATACGCTGACGCAGGCAGGCGTGAAAGCGCCTGAGCTGTTTATCGTGGATTTACCGGAAGACGAGGCCGCGTGGAAAACGCCCGGCGACGCGCCGCTCGAAGGCACGCCAGACGCCATGCCTGCGCCGCCTGCAGGCGTTATGCAGCGCCGCCTGACGTTCACGCACGATCGCCGCTATCCGGGGCTTGCCACCACGCCGCGCCACTGGGTGCGCAGCAATCCGCAGGGTACGGAAATCGCGTTTTTGATGAACGATGATAACGGCGTGGCGCAGTTGTGGCTCATTGCGCCTGCGGGCGGCGAGCCGCGTCAGGTGACGCAGGGCGCACAGGGCGTGGCATCGGCGTTTAGCTGGCATCCGTCGGGCGAGGCTATCGGGTTTATGCAGGACAACCGGATTGTGCTTTGCGATATCAACACGGGCGAGATAACGCCGCTCACGCCGCCGCAGACGGCGGCGATTTCCGCCGATGCCGTAGTGATATCGCCGGATGGAAAACGCATTGCCTGGATGCAGGAGACCGACGGTTTCCGTCAAATCTGGCTGACGGAAACCGGAAGATAATCAGGGCGCGGGAGGGATCACGGCGTTAATGGCGAAGGACTTCTTTTCGCTCTCTTCCACCCGCGATTTCACCGATTTATCGGTACGGAAGGCGTCCCACGGGATAAGCAGCGTATCCACAACCGCCGTAAAGGGGAGATCGAGCGCCACCAGCGGCTTCAGCCCCCAGCTGGTGTCGTCATCGGCGAGCATCGTCGCGCTGGCCCGCGTGCCGGGATAATACCCTTGCTCGCCGCCGCCAGTGTGCGACATGACGCTGGAACAGCCGCCGAGTAGCAACGCGCTACTACAAAAAATCACTTTCCCGAGAGTATTGTTCATTTTCATTCTTCTGTTATGTCGTCGCATCGCAGGCGTCAGTCATGAGATATAACGCCCCTGAATCAGAATGAATAGCGCGCCTTTGCCGTCCTGTGGCAGCGCTCGCAGTTTAGCATAAGATGCTGTTACTCCCAGTCTACGCAAAGAAATGTAAATCGACAAAAAAAGGCCGATTTCGGCCCTTGAAAAGCGTCGGGCCGCACCCATTTTTGGATCGTGGTCGCAGGGAGGATGCCGAACGGGCCTTCCGCCACAGCCGCCTGTCCTTTGAGGAGGGCGATGTTAACTCTCGCTGATTTCAGGAGTATGTATGCGTAACTTTGATTTATCCCCGCTGTATCGTTCCGCCATCGGTTTTGACCGTCTTTTCAATCTGCTTGAGAACAACCAGAGCCAGAGCAACGGCGGCTACCCTCCGTACAACGTCGAGCTGGTAGACGAAAACCACTACCGTATCGCCATTGCCGTGGCAGGCTTTGCAGAAAGCGAGCTGGAGATCACCGCCCAGGACAACCTGCTGGTGGTGAAAGGCTCCCACGCGCCGGATCAGAAAGAGCGTACCTACCTGTATCAGGGAATCGCCGAGCGCAACTTCGAGCGCAAATTCCAGCTTGCCGAGAATATCTTCGTGCGTGGCGCAAATCTGGTGAACGGCCTGCTCTACATCGAGCTTGAGCGCGTGATCCCGGAAGCCAAAAAACCGCGCCGTATCGAAATCGGTAACTAATTTTGCCGGGTCGCCGCGACGGCCCACCTTTGTCGTTCCGTGCTCGCCGAACGGGAGCACAGCCAGTCAACGCACTGGCGTTTTCACTCGCTTCAAAGAAGGAGAGATACTATGCGTAACTATGATTTATCCCCGTTTTTCCGTCAGTGGATCGGTTTTGACAAACTGGCCAACGCGCTGATGAACACCGCTGAAAGCCAGAGCTTCCCGCCCTATAACATCGAAAAAAGCGACGATAACCACTATCGCATTACCCTTGCGTTAGCCGGTTTCCGTCAGGAAGATCTGGAGATTGAGCTGGAAAATACCGTGCTGCGCGTGAAAGGCACGCCGGTGAAACCGGAAAACGAACCGAAATGGCTCCATCAGGGTCTGGTTATTCAGCCCTTCAGCCTGAGCTTCACGCTGGCTGAACATATGGAAGTCTCCGGCGCGACCTTCACCAACGGGCTGCTGCACATCGATCTGGTGCGCAATATCCCTGAAGCGCTGGCTCCGCAGCGTATCGCCATCGGTCAGCCGCGCGAGCAGGATGACGAGCGCGTCATTGAGGGCGAACGCCCGGCGCTGAGCCACAGCGAAACCGAAAACCAGTAACGGCATCGTATTAAAAGGCCCCCGCAGCGGGGCCTTTTTTTATGCGTGGCCGTCCGGTCATCATAATGCCGGCGGGCGAACGCGATGCAGGTGGTAATCCACCTGATAGTCGCTGGTATTGCGAAACATCACTGAATAATTAAGGAATTCGCCGCTGTCGCTGTAAGAGAGCGACGTAATGCGCAGCAGCGGCGTCTGCTCCTGCACGTTCATCACTGCCGCCAGCTGTTTATCCGCCAGCACCGGCGTCAGGCTTTCATAGTTACCGCTAATGGTAATCCCGCACTCCTTCTCGATGTAATCGAACTTCGAGCCTTCCAGATGCGCCAGCGACAGCGTGCGAAAGAGCTTCACCGGCATATAGCTGTCTTCCAGCATCAGCGGTTTCCCCTCGACATAACGCACCCGGCGCGAGAAGTAGATACGTTCGTTTATCTGAATGCGCAACTGGCTGGCGATGGCGGGCGGCGCGGGCATTACTTCAAACTGCAGCACCTTGCTGTGTACTTCTTTCCCTTGCTGACGCAGCACTTCCACCAGCCCGGTCAGATTCGTGGTTTCGTGATGCACGTCTTTGCGCGCCACATAGGTGCCGCTGCCGTGGCGGCGCACCACCAGCCCCCAGCCCACCAGTAAATCGACCGCTTTGCGAATCGTCATCCGCGCCACGCCAAACTCCTGCGCCAGCGCTTTCTCGCCAGGCAGTGGGCTGCCGATGTGATAGTCCGATGAATTCAGGCGCAGACGCAGCCTCTCGGCAATGGATTTGTAGATCACCCGTAGACCTCTTTACGCCTGTTAACCGGGAGATTGCTCCCGGAGATGTCCAGATTTAACAGGGAAAGTAGACCTGAGTGTGCAAATTAAAACCATGAATGCGATCACGGAACGCAGCGGCGCGCCATGTTCACGCCGCGGTTACTTTTTATGCTCGCTTCAGGCCACCAGAAAATAATTAAGGCCTCAAACCCTACAGGTTGTTACATGAGGATTTAAAAATGCTCAGTCAAATACAACGATTTGGCGGTGCCATGTTTACCCCGGTGTTGTTATTTCCTTTCGCCGGGATGGTCGTCGGCATTGCCATCATGCTGCAAAATCCGCTGTTTGTGGGCGAGGCATTCACCGCGCCCGATAATCTCTTCGCCCAGATTGTTCACATCATTGAAGAGGGCGGCTGGGCGGTGTTTCGCAATATGCCGCTGATTTTCGCCGTCGGCTTACCGATTGGCCTCGCCCGTGAGGCGCAGGGCCGCGCCTGCCTGGCTGTACTGATTAGCTTTCTGACCTGGAACTATTTCATTAACGCGATGGGAATGACCTGGGGTCACTTCTTTGGCGTTAATTTCGCCGCCGACCCGGTCGCAGGCAGCGGCTTAACGCTGATTGCCGGCATTAAAACGCTCGATACCAGCATTATCGGCGCGATTGTTATCTCCGGGATCGTCACGGCCATCCATAACCGCTACTACGAAAAATCGTTACCGGTCTTCCTTGGTATTTTTCAGGGCACCTCGTTTGTAGTGATTATCGCGTTCCTGGTGATGATCCCCTGCGCCTGGCTCACGCTGCTGGGCTGGCCGAAAGTGCAGATGGGCATTGAGTCATTACAGGCGTTTTTACGCTCCGCCGGCGCGCTCGGCGTCTGGGTTTATACCTTCCTGGAGCGCATTTTGATCCCGACCGGACTGCACCATTTTGTCTACGGTCCGTTTATCTTCGGCCCGGCGGCGGTGGAAGGCGGCATTCAGGTGTACTGGGCGCAGCATTTGCAGGAATTCAGCCAGAGCACGGCACCGCTCAAATCGCTGTTCCCGGAAGGTGGCTTTGCGCTCCATGGCAACTCGAAAGTGTTTGGCTCGGTGGGGATCGCGCTGGCTATCTGGTACACGGCCGCGCCGGAAAACCGCGTCAAAGTGGCGGGGCTGTTGATCCCGGCGACGTTAACGGCGGTGCTGGTGGGGATCACCGAGCCGCTGGAGTTCACCTTCCTGTTTATTTCTCCGCTGCTGTTCGCGGTACATGCGGTGCTGGCGGCCACCATGGCGACGCTGATGTATATCTTCGGCGTGGTGGGCAACATGGGCGGTGGCCTGCTTGACCAGTTCCTGCCGCAGAACTGGATACCCATGTTCCACAACCATTCCGGCATGATTTTTACCCAGATTGGCATCGGCTGCGGGTTTACCGTGCTCTACTTCATCGTCTTCAGGACGCTTATCCTGCGCTTTGACCTCAAAACGCCAGGCCGCGCCGAGAGCGAAATCAAGCTCTACAGCAAAGCCGATTACCGCGCCGCGCGCGGGCAGACCACGGCGGCCGCGCACTCCGCTGCCGGTCAGGCCGCGGGTTTCCTTCAGGCGCTTGGCGGCGCGGAGAATATCGAAAGCATCAATAACTGCGCCACCCGGTTGCGCATCACGCTCGTCGACATGGCGAAAACCCAGAGCGATGACGTCTTTAAAGCCCTTGGCGCCCACGGCGTGGTGCGTCGCGGCAACGGCATTCAGGTGATTGTCGGTCTGCACGTTCCCCAGGTGCGCGATCAGCTTGAATCGCTGATGAAAACCCCTTCCACGAACCCACTATCCCCCATGACGGAGGCTGTATCATGAAAAAATTCTCAGTTGTCATCGCAGGCGGCGGCAGCACCTTTACACCCGGCATTGTTCTGATGCTGCTGGCTAACCGCGACCGCTTTCCGCTGCGCGCGCTGAAGTTCTATGACAACGACGGTGCGCGTCAGGAAATCATCGCCGAAGCGTGCAAAATCCTGCTGAAAGAGCAGGCACCGGAGATTGAGTTTACCTACACCACGGACCCGCAAACGGCCTTTACCGACGTGGATTTTGTGATGGCGCATATTCGCGTTGGCAAATATCCGATGCGCGAAAAAGATGAAAAAATCCCGCTGCGCCACGGCGTGCTCGGCCAGGAGACCTGCGGCCCGGGCGGAATAGCCTACGGGATGCGCTCTATCGGCGGCGTGCTGGAACTGGTGGATTATATGGAGCAATACTCGCCGAACGCGTGGATGCTGAACTACTCCAACCCGGCGGCGATTGTGGCGGAGGCCACCCGCCGCCTGCGCCCGAACGCCAGAATTCTTAACATCTGTGATATGCCGATTGGCATCGAAGGGCGGATGGCGAAAATCGTCGGCCTGAACAGTCGCAAAGAGATGCGCGTGCGCTACTACGGCCTTAACCACTTTGGCTGGTGGACATCGATTGAAGATCTGGAGGGCAACGATCTGATGCCGCGTCTGCGCGAATACGTGGCGAAGCATGGCTATGTGCCGCCCTCAGAAGACGCGCATACCGAAGCGAGCTGGAACGACACCTTCGCGAAAGCGAAAGACGTGCAGGCGCTGGACCCCGACACCATGCCGAACACCTACCTGAAATACTATCTCTTCCCGGATTACGTCGTGGCGCATTCCAACCCGGCGCACACCCGCGCCAACGAAGTGATGGAGCACCGCGAAAAACAGGTCTTTGACGCCTGCCGCGCCATTATCACCGCAGGCCACTCCTCGGCGGGCGAGCTGGAAATCGACGAACACGCCTCCTATATCGTCGATCTGGCGACCGCTATCGCTTTCAACACCCAGGCGCGGATGCTGCTGATTGTGCCGAACAACGGCGCTATCCATAACTTTGATGCTGATGCGATGGTCGAGATCCCGTGTCTGGTGGGTAAAAACGGGCCGGAGCCGCTGACGGTCGGCGATATTCCGCACTTCCAGAAAGGGCTGATGAGCCAGCAGGTGGCGGTGGAAAAACTGGTGGTGGACGCCTGGGAGCAGCGCTCATACCAGAAACTGTGGCAGGCGATTACGCTGTCGAAAACCGTTCCGAGCGCGTCGGTCGCGAAAGCGATTCTCGACGATCTCATTGAGGCCAATAAAGACTACTGGCCGAAGCTGCACTAACGTTACGCCCGCCTTTTCGACCGGCATCATCACGGTGCCGGTCGCACTGCCAGCGCTCCTCTGTGACGCCCGTTTTACGTTATGCTGAGGCGAGCACAGCTAAAACAGGGAGCCGTCATGAAAATTTCCCGTCTCGGCGAGGCGCCGGACTATCGCTTTTCACTGGCCAATGAACGCACGTTTCTGGCGTGGGTGCGCACCGCGCTGGGGTTTCTGGCGGCGGGTGTCGGGCTGGATCAGCTCGCGCCGGATTTTGCCACGCCGGTAGTGCGCGAGGCGGTGTCGCTGCTGCTCTGCTTTTTTGCGGGGGCGCTCGCCATTTACGGTTACCTGCGCTGGCTGCGCAACGAAAAGGCGATGCGCCTGAAAGCGGCGCTGCCCTATACCCGCATGCTGGCGTTTATCAGCGGCGTGCTGGTCGTGGTGGCGCTGGCGGTGATGCTGGTGGTGTTTTATGCCGGGTAACCCGCGCGATCCGGGGCTGCAACCGGAGCGCACATCGCTTGCGTGGGTGCGCACGCTGCTCGGCTACGGCGCGCTGCTGGCGCTTGCGTTGCGCCACGCGTGGACTCACGCCGGCCTGCTTATCTGGCTGGCGCTGGGGGGCGTTGCGGCCGTGGCCGGGCTGATTTACGTCTATGCCCGTCAGCGTCGTCTGATTACGCTGGTACACGAGGATTTTTCCGCACCCGGCCAGGTGCGGGCGAAACTGGCGATTGCGCTGGCCGTCTGCGCGCTGGCACTGCTCTTTGTGGTGACGCATCTCCATGCGCTGATAGCGTTGCTTGCCGAATAACACATCCGCAGACTACCCGGCCTGCGCGGATCCGTGCTACATATTCCAGATTCCTGTTCCCGATACGGTCGCTATGAAAACGCTGCTTCCTCTCGCTTTTCTGCTGCTCTTTACCTCCGCGCATGCCGCGCCGCCCGCAAGCGCCAGCGAGCCGCTCTCGGCCCAGCGCTACAGCGCGCAGCTTGGCGTCGGCATGGACGTTGACTGGGCGCGCACCGAGCGCGGCATCCGTGAGTTCGATCCGCTGGCGGTACGCGATTTTCAACAGCGCGGCATTCGCCATGTGCGGGTGCGGGTGGCGGGCGACGCCACCGAGGAGCGGCTCATCCATTTGCGCAAAATCGTCGAAGCCTGCGAGCGCTACGACATCATCCCGATTATTTCCTACCAGGCCGATGCGTTTAAGGCGGCCCCGAGCGCGCAGAACGCCGCGAAAGTCGCGGCCTGGTGGAGCACGGTGGCGAACTACTTCGGCAGCGAGCATCCGCTACTCGGGTTTGATCTGATTTACGAGCCTGCCGACAAGCTCAATCACAACCCGCAGCAGCTCAACCGTCTGTATGGCGACGTGATCAAAACCATTCACCGTATTGATGCGCAACGGATGATTTTCATTGCGCCGCGTTTCCGCGCCGTGCCGGAAGATCTCTCCATACTGAAACTGCCGCCTCAGAGCAGCCACTATGTGCTGGCGCAGTGGCACATTTTCCCGTGGGGGCCGCTGCGCGCGAACGGCAAATACCCGTGGACCTCCGGCACGGCGGCGGAAAAAGCGGCGATTCGCGAGCGCATTAACAGCGCCCGCCGCTGGCAGCAGAAAACCGGTCATGTCAGTTGGGTTGGCGGCTGGTCGGCAGCGCAGACGGTGAAAACCACGCCGTCGGCGGCGACGCTCGCCTTCGCCAGTTTTATGGCCTGCGAGCTGAAAAAGGCGGGCATTCCGTATGCGCTCAATGCCGCGAATGAGTTTTACGATGGGGAAGAGGGCGCGTGGCGGCCTGCGCAGGCCGCCCTGCTTGACGCAATGATGACCCCGACCTGCGCTGTGGAGCGCGCGCCGGGGCACGAGCACGTTAAATCGTCTGTTCCGGCATCCGCGCACGGTGCGCCAGCGGCAGCCAGCACGCCAGCATCAGCACACCCATCGCCGTCATCAGCATCCCGAGGCTAAACTGCCCGTTCTGCGGCAGCAGCGCGGATGACCACGCGAGCAGCCCGGAACCGCAGTTTTGCAGCCCACCCACCAGCGCGCCGGCGGTGCCCGCCAGGAACGGAAACGGCTCCATCGCGCCGCTGGTGGCAAGCGGAAACAGCATCCCGGCACCGAAGAAAAAGAGCGCGGCGGGGATAAGCAGCGTCCAGATATTCATGATGCCAAGCCACCCCGGCAGCCACATCAGCACGCCCGCCGCGAGGCAGCTCAGCACCGCCTGCCACATCAGCGTGGTGAAGCGCTTATGCGTGCGTCCCGCAAACCAGGCACCGAAGAACGCCGCCGGAATCGGCAGAATAAACAGCACGCTCACCGCGAGACTACTCAGCCCAAGCCCCGCGCCCATCAACACGCCGGAGCAGGCTTCAAACACCGCGACGCCCGCGAGGGCGGCAACCAGCATAATCAGATAACAGTTAAAGCTGGCGGTGCCGAACAGCAGTTTATAGCTCGCGAGCAAGCGAGGGCGCTGCGCCTGCACCGGACGGGTCTCCGGCATCCAGCGGAACATACAGAATGTCACCACGAGGGCAAGCGAGAGCAGAAACGCGAAGCAGGCGCGCCAGCCCCACAGCGTATCCAGCAGGCCGCCGAGCAGCGGGGCCACCAGCGGGCTGACCAGAATCCCCATGTTCAGCAGGCTATTGGCGTGACGCAGCGCCGGGCCTTCATAGAGATCGCGCGGCAGGGTTCGCGCCATCACGCCGCCAACACCGGTGCCCATCCCCTGTAAACAGCCCGCGGCGATCAGCACCGGCAGGCTTTGCGCCTCCAGCGCGACGAGTGTTGCCAGGATAAAAATGGCCAGGCCCACGAGGATCACCGGGCGACGCCCAACGCGGTCGGAAATCGGCCCGTAAATCAGTTGTGACACGCCGTAGGTGAGCAGATACGCCGCCATCACGCTCTGTACTGCGCCTTCACGCACGTTCATCTCAAGCGCGATATCGGCGATAGCCGGGATATAAATCGTCTGCGCCATCTGCCCGACGGCGACAAGCAGAATCAACATCATTAACAAATGACGGTTAGCCAACATTCTCTTCATGATTATTCGATATGCACAGGTGAACGAAACAGGATATATCTCTGTATGGATATTAAATGCGAGAGAAATATACCGCATACGTGGGGATTATCCAGTCAACTGTCATGTCGCCATGAAACAGGGCAGGCAGCTTTTACGGACACTCAACGGAAAGATTTATTGCCACGGTGAATGATGCCACGGCGCATGGCCGCGGCTTGCCTCAGGCCACAGAGGGCAGCGTCAACCGGTGGGTAATGTGCGGGTGATCCATTGGCAGAAATCCTGCCTGTAAATAAAAGCTGAAGGCAGATTCCGGCGCGCGGATATTGAGGTAATCAAACGTGTTATGGGCGTGATGAGCAAGCGTCGCCAGCAGTTGATTGCCGACGCCAACGCGGCGTACCGCATGGCTGACGTAAAGATGGCGCACCCGTCCGGCACGCGGATGATTATCGAACGGGCAGCGATTCAGCCCGCCGACACCGACCAGCGCGTCGCCAAGAAACGCGCCGAGCAGTCGTTCGCCGGGGGCGGAGAACGCATTGCTGCCGTCCATCCAGTGGACGGCGAGCCGGTCCAGCATCGCAAAGCCGAGCGCCTGACTCTCTTCACGCAGCCGGTCAAAATCGATGCCGACCGGGGTAAGTGGCCTGATGGTGATGATTCCTGACATCGTTCCCTCCTGGGGATGTACCGTGTTAAAGAGGGGCGGTTGCCCGCCCCTCTTTGGTGCGGCCTGAACCTGAGTTACCGAAGGAACTTCAGGACAGCATCAAGCAGTTGCAGGACTGCAACAATGAGTTTCAGGATAAGGATAAACAAATCCACTCCGCTCATACGCGTCTCCTCTGGTAAAGGAGCACCAACTGGCGTACCTCTCCGCTGCCTGTTGCCAGTTGTTTTGTTGGCGTAACACAGTGTGCTCTCTCGGGGTTAAGGCACTGACGGCACCACCCGTTTCAGCCAGGACTCTTTATTGCGCCCGTTTAAATGCGGCCCCGTATCGCACGCTGTGACAGCAACATCATTATAGATAAACACTGTATAAATGAACAGTGTTTTCTGGACAAGAAAGGGAGAGCTGGACCATACTGATGAAAAGCCACTGCTGCGCCGCGCGCCAATTGCGGGTGCGCGTATTTGATCGTATAGTTACAGGGTTGACGTAACACAGTGTGCTTTGCGGCTACCACCCGCAACAGTAGCTGAAAAAACCTCGCCTCCGGCGGGGTTTTTTGTTTTCGTACCTGTCCTGCGCGTGATAAGCCAAATCTTTTCCTGACCCTGCCGTAATAATCACGGTGAATAATATTCACATCCGTAGCCAACAGGCAGAGTAAAAAAGCGACATGCACGATATATTTTGCACTGTTTGTAAGGAAAATCTTATGACAAAAAAGTGCAATCAACTGCGTTTATGCTTTCCTGGCAAATAGGCTTTTTATGAACTCTAAATGCGTTAGCACTATTTGCTGTCATCATTATTTAAAAAAATTTTACTTAAGATCTTGCAGTGTCTTTTTTAGCATGAAATTACGCACCCACTAAATATGGTAGCTCACTATATTCACGCCTTCTTAATAATGTCTTTTCAGATTAATCTTAATGGATGCCCGTTCCGCATTATCCTGCCCCTTTACTCCGTTAACGCGTTACGTTTTGTCGTTAGTAGTTCTTTTAAATCAAACGCTTAACATTATAAAAGCAAATAGTTATTGCTGAAGGTATTTACTCTTTTCCGGATTATTTCTTGCACCAAAGGGCGGAAAATTCCTAAAAATGCGCTATTGAGTTAATCAGGCAGTCGTTTTCACCGAAATGCCCGCCAGACCTGGTGTTGAATTGTCATGAGGGTTATGTAGAATTTTCCCGCTCTGCCTCAGAAATATGCGTAAAACGTCCGGGTTTACTTCGGTAAAGCCCGTGCGGTAGCTATATCTGAAGAAAATGAAATTCCTTCACCGAAATGGCATAATCTTCCCTGGCAATGACAAACTTTTAGTCATAGCCTGAATCCAGAAGCCGTTATTTCTTTGTATACAGAATATATTTGCAACGGAAACCATCGATGAATATGCGAATCGTATTAGCCCTGCTGTTTGTGTTAGGCGTAGCTGGTTGTAAAGCGCCGCCTCCTGCCGTTACGGATGACACTATCGTGACCAGTGTGGTTAATGGCGTCACGCTCACCCACCGCCACGCGGTGACTCCGCCAAAAGAGTTCGAGCCTGTTAACGAAGAGTACCGCGCGATGTACCCGGCGTCGGTCATGACCCGCCCGGATTTCGGCGGCAAAGTGGTTCGTCAGCTCGAAACCGGCAAAACCTATAACGTACTGGGCCAGGTTGAAGGCCATTGGCTGGCCATCGCCGATCAGGGTGAAGAGCAACTGATTGGTTATGTTCCGCTGCGCGCGGCAGTGAAAAGTGAGCTTTATGAAACTACCGTTCGTAAAGAGATCCCGAAACTGCGCCGTAAAGCCGCCAAAGCCAACTGCGTGACGGTGGATGGCAACAGCAAAGCCTGTAAAAACACCAAAAGCGGAACCTGGGTTATCGATTAATCCTGCTTCAATGAGCCACACCTCATGAAAAACCGTACCGTTTTACGCCAGGGCTTCCTGGCGTTTTTGATTGCCGCTCTCACCTTACTGAGCGGCTGCTTATCGTCTTCACGCAGCGTTCCTTCCCAGTACAGCCTGCATTTTCAGGCTCACCCGCAAATTAATAATTCCGCCCCGCTAAAAGTCCGGGTGCTGCTTTTGAAATCAGACGCCGACTTTATGTCTGCGGATTTCTTTTCGCTGCAAAACAATGCTCAGACCGTGCTGGGAGCCAACCTGCTCAACAGCGACGAGTTCTTCCTGATGCCGGGCCAGCTGAACAAAACCCTCAGCGGCCAGAGCTCGCTTGATGCGCGCTACATCGGCGTGATGGCGGAATATCAGGCGCTCGACGGCAAAAAATGGCGAATCTCGCTCCCGCTGCCCGCCCCCAGTGACTCCAGCATTTATAAATTCTGGAAATGGTCATCTGACGAACTTGAGGCAAAAGTGTTTCTTGACGTCAATGGGATCCGCGTCATCAACGAATAATCAGCGCCCTTACAGGACACCAGTATGAACAAAGCAGAAAAAGTGGTCTGGACCGAAGGGATGTTCCTGCGTCCGCACCACTTCCAGCGCGCGGAAAGTTTTCTGCAACACCACATCCGCGAATGGGGTTCGTTGCAGCGTCCGTATCTCTGGGGATTTCTCGATCTGGAATTTGACGAGGCGATGCTGCGTCAGGGACGCGTGGCGCTGAGCTACGCCAGCGGCCTGCTGCCGGACGGCACGCCGTTCTCTTTCCGCGACGCCCGCCACGGCCCGGCGCCGCTCGCCATTCCTGACAACCTCACGCACGAGCGCGTGGTGCTGGCGCTGCCTGCCCGCCGCGCCGGACGCGAAGAGGTGATTTTCAGCGAGGCGGCCGATTCGCTCGCCCGCTACGCCACCTTTGAAGAAGAAGTGGAAGACGACAACGCGCTGTCGGTCGGCGCGGCGACGGTACAGTTTGGCCGCCTGCGTCTCAAGCTGATGCTGGAGAGCGAACTGACCGCCGAGTGGACGGCCATTGGCGTCGCGCAGGTGATTGAAAAGCGCAACGACAACCAGGTGCGCCTCGATACCAGCTACATTCCGCCGATGCTCAACGCCATCAACAGCGGGCAACTCTACAGCATGCTCAACGATCTGCATGGTCTGCTCGGTCAGCGCAGCCAGCAAATCAGCCAGCGTCTGCGCCAGCCGGGGCGGTTTAACACCTCGGAGATGGTGGAGTTCATGCTGCTGTCGCTGATTAACCATCATCTCGGCCACGTCACGCATTTAAAAACGCTGCCGCTGCTCCACCCGGAAACCCTGTGGCGTGACTGGCTGGCGTTCGCCTGCGAACTCACCACCTGGACGGCGCAGCGCGCGCCGGAGACGACGCTGCCGGTCTATGACCACGACAACCTGGCGGGCTGCTTTGGCAAACTGACGCTGATGCTGCGCCAGGGTCTGTCGCTGGTAATGGAAGAGAGCGCCATTCAGCTGCCGCTCACCGAGCGTTCGCACGGGCTCAACGTCGCCACCGTGCCGGAAAGCAACATGGTGCGCGAGTTCGGTTTCGTGCTGGCGGTCAAAGCCAACGTGCCGGGCGAGGCGCTGCAAACGCACTTCCCGGCGCAGATGAAAGTCGCGCCGGTCACCAAAATTCGCGATCTGGTGCAGTTGCAGTTGCCGGGTATGGTGCTGCGTGCCATGCCGGTTGCGCCGCCGCAGATCCCGTGGCATGCCGGCTACAGCTATTTCGAACTGGAAAAGGGCGGCGAACTCTGGAAAGAGATGGAGAAATCCGGCGCGTTTGCGCTGCATCTCGCTGGTGAATTCCCGGGCCTTGATATGGAGTTTTGGGCCATTCGCAGTACGAATGAATAACACGACGAGCGCTCACTATGGAACCACAAGCCACCGGCAGCGATGCCATTCTTTCCGGCGCCAGCAGTAATAATCCGCTGGTCGCGGCGGCCAACCCGCTGCTTAACGCGATCCCGCAGATTCGTCATTCTGTATCGCATGAAGATCAGGCCGGGCTGCGCCAGCGCCTGATCGACGAGATCCGCCGCTTTGAAGTGCGCTGCCAGCAGGCGGCGCTGCCTTACGAAGTGATCGTCGGCGCGCGCTACTGCCTGTGTACGGCGCTGGATGAAGCGGCTGCGCTCACGCCGTGGGGCAGCCGTGGCGTCTGGTCCGGCAGCGGCCTGCTCGTGACGTTCCACAACGAAACCTGGGGCGGCGAGAAATTCTTCCAGCTTCTGGCGCGGCTGTCGCAAAACCCGCGCGAGCACATCTTTCTGCTGGAGATGATCAACTACTGCCTGCTGCTCGGCTTCGAAGGGCGCTATCGCGTCATGGATAACGGCCGCACGCAGCTTGAAACCATCAAACAGCGCCTGTGGCAGATGATCCGCAGCGTGCGCGGCAGCTATCCGCCGCCGCTCTCGCCGCACCCGGAAGATCAACCGGTGCTGCGCAAGCTCTGGCGTCCGGTGGTGCCGCTGTGGGCCTGCGTGGCGCTGGCCGGTTTCCTGGCGTGCCTGTTCTTTATCATTCTCAACTGGCGGCTTGGCGATAACACCAGCCCGGTGCTGGCGAAGATTTACCAGACGCCGCTGCCGGAAGTCACCGTTCAGCAACCCGCGCGTGAAGTGGCGCCGGTGCTTAACCTGCGCGGTTTCCTGCGCCCGGAAATTGAAGCGGGCCTGGTGGCGGTGCGCGACGAAGCCGACCGCAGCGTGGTGATTCTGAAAGGCGACGGCCTGTTCGCCTCCGCCTCAACGGTCGTGCGTGGCCGTTATGAACCGGTTATCGACCGCGTGGCGCAGGCGATGAACAACGTCAGCGGCAAAATCCTCGTGGTGGGCTACAGCGACAACGTGCCTATCCGCAGCGCGCGTTTCGCCTCGAACTACGAGCTGTCGCTCGCGCGCGCCGAATCGGTACAGAAAATGCTCCAGGCGCACCTCGCCGACCCGAACCGCGTTAAAGCGCAGGGCCGCGGCGAGATGGACCCTATCGCTCCGAACAATACGCCGGAAAACCGCGCCCGCAACCGCCGTGTCGAGATAACGCTGCTGGTGTCGCCAGATAACACACTGGCCGAGCTGAACGGATTGCCGCAAGGAAACTAGGATGCTGAATATTCTCCTTTCAATAGTGACCAACCGCATCTTGTGGGGGTTCATGGGCGTTACCGCGCTGTCGGCGGTCGTCTGGATGATCGGGCCATTGCTGTCCATCGTCGACAGCCGCCCGCTGGAGTCGGAAACCAACCGTATCATCAGCATTGCGCTTATCTACCTGATTTGGGTTCATAGCCACATCGTGCCGCGGCTCTACAACGCCTGGCTGAACCGCAAGCTGATGGACAAACTCAACGAAGGCAAGCCTGCGGAAGAAGGCGGCAGCGACGTTAAGCGCCTCGGCAATGACGATAAAGTGCTGGCGGACCGCTTTGACGAAGCGGCGCAGATCCTTAAAAAAGCGCACTTCAATGCGCCGGGCCAGCGCGGCCAGTGGACGCAGCGCTTCAGCACGCAGTATCTCTATCAGCTTCCGTGGTATGTGATTATCGGCGCGCCGGGTTCCGGTAAAACGACGGCGCTGGTCAACTCCGGCCTGCAATTCCCGCTCGCCGATCGCTTTGGCAAAACGGCGCTGCGCGGCATTGGCGGCACCCGCAACTGCGACTGGTGGTTCACCAACGAAGCGGTGCTGCTCGATACCGCAGGCCGTTACACCACGCAAGAGAGCGAACAGGCGCAGGACGCCGGTGAATGGCTGAGCTTTGTCGATCTGCTGCGTAAATATCGCCGCCGCCAGCCGATTAACGGCGTCATTATCACCATCAGCGTTTCTGATCTGCTGACCCAGTCGCCGGAAGCGACGCAACAGCAGGCCGTCAACCTGCGCCAGCGTCTGGCGGAGCTGCATGAGCAACTCGGTATCCGCTTCCCGGTCTATGTGCTGGTGACCAAAGCGGACCTGCTGAAAGGCTTTCGTTCTTACTTTGGTCGCTTTGATAAAGCGCAGCGCGACCAGATCTGGGGCTTCACCTTCCCGTGGGATCGCTCAAAACAGGCCGATTTCGACCTGTTAGCGGCATTCACCCAGGAGTTCGCGCTCCTCCAGCAGCGTCTGGACGCGGGCCTGCCGGATACCCTGCTCGCGGAAAGCGACCCGAAAGCGCGCGCCGAGTGTTATCTGTTCCCGCAGGAGTTCGCGGCGCTGCGTCCGCTGCTCGCGGATTACCTCAGCACCGTTTTTGCCCGCTCTAACTTTGAAACCGAATTCTCGCCGCGCGGGATTTATCTCGCGAGCGGCACCCAGGAAGGGCTGCCGTTTGACCGTGTCATGGGTGAACTCAACCGCGCGCTGTCGCTGCCGTCCGGCGGCAAAGAGGGCGACAACTGGGATTCGGTGAGCAAAGAAGCGCCGATCCCCGGCGGTAAAGGACAGAGCTTCTTTATTAAGAACCTGCTCCAGAACGTGATTTTCCAGGAAGCGGGCATCGCCGGGCAGAATCGCTGGTGGGAGCTGCGCAACCGCGCGGTGCTGTGGTCTGGCTACGCGGCGCTGATAGCGCTGTTACTGATCCTGGGCGGCCTGTGGCTCACCAGCTATGGCAACAACAAAGACTATCTGGCGGAAGTGAACGATAAAGTGCCGGGCGTCGAACGCCAGAGTAAAGCGCTGCAAACCACCGCCGGGCGCGATCTCTTCAGCATGCTGCCGTTCTTTAACAGCCTGGTGGATCTGCCAAAGAGTAAAGAATTTGACCTGAACTCGCCGCCGGTGACGTACCGCATGGGGCTTTATCGCGGCGATGACGTTAACGACGCTTCGCAGGCGCTCTACCAGAAAGCGCTGCAGGAGATGCTGATGCCTGCCGTGGCGCAGCTCATCACCGGCTGGGTGCGCAGCGACAACGGCAGCGACGTGGAATACAGCTACGAAGCGCTGAAGGCGTACCAGATGCTCTACCAGCCGAAGCACTACGACGGCAAATTCCTGCACTCCTGGGTAATGCTCAATCTTGAGCGCAACCTGCCGCAAAACGTCACCCAGGCGCAGCTTAACCAGCTCGAATGGCACCTGACGCAACTGCTGGAGCCGCAGATCCAGACCTCGCCATACGCCAAAGATGAGTCCCTGATCAGCCGCCAGCAGGCGATGATCAACCAGAAACCGCTGTCGCTGCGCGTCTATGGCCGCCTCAAACGCTTGCTGGAGCGCGATGAAAACTTAAAGCCGGTATCGCTCGCCACCCTCGGCGGCCCGCAGAGCGAGCTGGTCTTTTCGCGTAAAAGCGGCAAACCGGTGAGCGAAGGCGTGCCGGGGCTTTACACCCCGAAAGGCTACTGGGAAAGCTTCAACGGCCAGATTGATAACGTCACCGCCTCGCTGCATGACGATGACACCTGGGTGCTCGGGCTGACCACCGCGCAGGAAGATAAAACGCAGACGGACAACGCGGTGCGCCAGCTCTATATGCGCGACTTTATCAGCCAGTGGGACAGCTACCTGGCGGATATTCAGCTTAACAACAGCGCCGATCTGAACCAGCGCATCAACACGGCCCGCGTGCTTTCCAGCAGCAACTCGCCGCTGCGCCGTCTGGTGATGAACTTAAGCCAGGTGCTGACGCTCTCCCGCGCCGAACCGCAGGCGGGCGAAGGGGAAGCGAAAGAGCAGGGCAACCGCGCGACCCGCACGCTGGAGGCACTCTTCAGCGACCGCGAAAGCGGGGCGACCACCGCCGCCGCCGCGCCGCAGACGCCGGAACAAGTGGTGACCGATCACTACGCGCCGATTATCGAACTGGCGCAGCCGCTGGAGAAAGGCGGCAAAGCCATCGTGTTTGATGACTTTATTAAGCAGATCGATGAGCTTTACCGTTATCTGACCGCCGTACAGGACGCCGCCAACAGCGGTATGCCACCGCCGGGCGGCGAAGCCATCAGCCGTTTACAGGCGAGCGCCGGGCGTCTGCCGGGCGGGCTGCAAAATATGTTCAGCCGCATGGCGGTAGGGGCGAGCAGCGACACCCAGCAGCGCGAACTGGAAAACGTCCGCAAGCGTATCAGCGTGGAAGTCGGCAGCTTCTGCCGCCAGGCGATTGCCGGCCGGTACCCGCTGGTGCGCTCCGCCAGCAGCGAAGTGACGCCGGACGATTTGGCGCGCATGTTCGCGCCGGGCACCGGCCTGATGGACAGCTTCTTTCGCGATAACCTGACGAATAAAGTCGATACCACCCAGCAGCGCTGGCGCTTTACGCCAGGCATCGACGGCAAAACGCTGCCGGGCAGCGAAGGGGTGCTGCGTCCGTTCCAGCAGGCGCAATACATTCGCGACGCGTTCTTCGCCAACGGCGCGACCACGCCGTCTTATCGCGTGACGGTGCGCACCGTGCGGATGGATAACGACATTCTGACGCTGTCGCTCGACGTTGACGGCCAGCTTCTGCGTTACAGCCACGGCCCGCAGGCGGTGCAGCTGATGAGCTGGCCGGGCAGCGGCGGCACGAATCAGGTGCGTATGCAGCTCGGGCTTGCCAACGGCACCACCTCGACGCTCGTGACCAACGGCGCGTGGGCGCTGAACCGCTTTTTCGATCGCGCCCGCATTGCGCCGGGTGCAGGAAGCCTGAGCCGCCAGGCGACGTTTTCGGTTGACGGACACAGCGTGACGCTGGAATTCACGCCGAACAGTATCCGCAACCCATTCCAGCTCCCTGGCTTCGCATGCCCTTAACCGCAAGGAACGGATAATGAGTCATTACCCTGCGATTAGCTGGTACGGGAAACTGCCCAGTGCCGGCGACTTTCTCCAGCGCCGTTTTCCCGATGCCCTGCAACGCCAGTGGTCGCACTGGTTTCAGGTAGGGCTGTTGAACTGGCAGAAAGAGGATGAACAGCGCGAGACGGGCAACCGGCAGTTTGCCAGCGCGCCGGTCTGGAACTTCGTGGTGCCGCCGATGCTCGGCAGTCAGCAGGTGCAGATGGGCTGCCTGATGCCAGGGCGCGACAGCGTAGGGCGTCAGTATCCGCTCGTCGCGACGGTGGCGTTCAGCCCCGCCGAGTGGACGCCGCAGCATCTGGCGATGGCCGAAGAGTGGTATCAGCAGCTTGGCCGCGTCCTGCATCACGCGGTGCGCAACGCGTTTTCCGCCGAGCAGCTCGACCAGGCGGTGCTGGCCATTCCGTCGCCTGCGCTGCCGGCACCGGAGAATCGCTCGGAAATTCTGGATGTGATTGGTTATCAGGAGACGCCGGTAACGCTGAGCTGGCGTCAGGCGGCGGAGTGTTTCGACCCGCAGCGCCAGACCAGTTTCTGGTGGACCAATCGCAGCGACGGTTATCCGCTCTACACCCATGTACACAGCGGCAATTTTACCGGACAGCTCTTTTCGCTGTTGTTTGATCCGGCGGGCGGTGCGCGTCCGGGTCGCCACGGGCTTTACCCGCCCATGTTCGAATAAGGCAGTTCGATGGATATTGAAACCCTTCTTACTCCGGTGAGCCCGGAGCAGCCGTGCGGCGACAACCTGGAGTACGACGCCGATTACCAGGCGATGGAGCAGGCAAGCCAGGGCAAGGCGGAACAGCAGTTCGGCGACACCATTATTCCGGCAGAGCCGGCGGACTGGACTAAAGTTGAAAAGCTGGCTCTGTCGTTGCTTGAGCGCACCAAAGATCTGCGCGTCATGCTGGCGCTGACCCACGCATGGACCAAACGCCGCGGCCTGCCGGGCTATGCCGACGGGCTGCTGCTGATTCAGGAAGCGCTGACGCGCTACTGGGAGCCGCTCTATCCGCTGCTGGAAGAGTACGGCGAAAAAGATCCGTTCTACCGAATTAACGCGCTGGCGGGGCTTGGCGATAAATCCTCCCTGACCAGCACGCTGCGCACCGCGACGCTGCTGCGCAGCAACGGCGACGAAATTACGCTGCGCGACGCGCAGTCGTTGCTCGACAACAGCAAAAGCGAATGTCCGGGTTATCCGGGCGGTCGCCCGCGGCTGGTGGATGAACTCGCGCGCGGCGGCCAGCCGGGCATCGAGGCGATAGTCCAGATCCACGCGCGACTGGAAGCGATTCGCACCATTCTGGTCAGCCATCTCGGTGAGAGCGGCGTGCCGGAGATGGAGCAGCTCCAGAAGCTGACGAGCATTGTGGCGCTGGCCTGCCAGAGCGGCGAAACCCAGGCGCCGCAGGAGTTACAAGACCCGGACGTGCAGGCGGAGAATGCGCCTGCCGCCACGACGACCAGCGCCCCGGCGCGGGTGGTTGAAACCGACTGGCGCAACGTGCAACTGCAAACGCGCGATGACGCCCAGTTAATGCTTGAGAAAGTGAAGCAATATTTTGCCCGGCACGAGCCGAGCCACCCCGCGCCGCTGATGATTGAGCGCGTGCAGCGACTGATTGAAATGAATTTCATGGATCTTATTCGCGACCTGGCGCCCGACAGTGTGCATCAGGTGGAAAACATTTTCGGACGCCGCGAGTAACGGCGTTCCCCTTTACGGCGGCAGGCATGAGGCCCGCTGCCTGAATTTCACCGCGCATCTTCGATGGAGAACATCATGCCAATGAGTAACAGTGGGCAGAAATTTATCGCCCGTAACCGCGCGCCGCGCGTGCAGATCGAGTACGACGTGGAAATCTACGGTGCGGAACGCAAAATTCAGCTTCCGTTTGTAATGGGCGTGTTTGCCGACCTGGTCGGGAAGCCGGTCGATCCGCAGCCTGCGGTGGACGAACGTAAATTCCTTGAAATTGATATCGACAACTTCGACGAGCGTATGAAAGCGCTCAAGCCGCGCGTGGCGTTCCAGGTGGACAACACCCTGACCGGCGAAGGCAAACTGAACATCGATCTCACTTTCGACAGCATGGACGACTTCCTGCCGGACGCCGTCGCGCGTAAGGTCGAGCCGCTGAACAAGCTGCTGGAAGCCCGTACTCAGCTCTCTAACCTGCTGACCTACATGGACGGTAAAAACGGCGCCGAAGAGCTTATCGCGAAAGTGCTTCAGGACCCGACGCTGCTCAAATCGCTGAGCCAGATGCCGAAAGATGACGATGGCACCAAAGGTAACGAGGAGTAATCGATGAGCAATCCTTCTCAACAGCAAGAGCTGCAATCGCAGCAGGCGTTCAGCCAGGATGAATTCAGCGCGCTGCTCAGCAAAGAGTTTCGCCCGAAAACCGACCAGGCGCGTTCGGCCGTCGAAAACGCGGTAAAAACCCTGGCCCAGCAGGCGCTGGAAAATACCGTGACCTTCTCGAACGACACCTACCGCACCATTCAGAACCTGATTGCCGGTATCGACGAGAAACTGTCTCAGCAGGTTAACCAGATTATTCACCACGAGGAGTTCCAGAAGCTGGAAAGCGCCTGGCGTGGCCTGAACTATCTGGTCAACAACACGGAAACCGACGAGATGCTGAAAATCCGCTTTATGAGCATCTCCAAGCAGGAACTGGGCCGCACCCTGAAACGCTTTAAGGGCGTGGGCTGGGACCAGAGCCCTATCTTCAAAAAAATCTACGAAGAAGAGTATGGCCAGTTCGGTGGCGAGCCGTTTGGCTGCCTGGTGGGCGACTACTACTTCGACCACAGCCCGCAGGATGTTGAGCTGCTGAGCGAAATGGCGCGCATCGGCGCGGCGGCGCACTGCCCGTTCATCACCGGCACCGCGCCGAGCGTGATGCAGATGGAATCCTGGCAGGAGCTGGCGAACCCGCGCGACCTGACCAAAATCTTCCAGAACACCGAGTACGCTGCCTGGCGCAGCCTGCGCGAGTCGGAAGATGCGCGTTATCTGGGCCTCGTCATGCCGCGCTTCCTGTCGCGCCTGCCATACGGCATTCGCACCAACCCGGTGGACAGCTTCGACTTCGAAGAAGAGACCGACGGCGCGAACCACAGCAACTACAACTGGGCTAACGCGGCCTACGCGATGGCGGCCAACATCAACCGTTCCTTTAAAGAGTACGGCTGGTGCACCTCCATTCGCGGCGTGGAATCGGGCGGCGCGGTAGAAAACCTGCCGTGTCACACCTTCCCGAGCGACGACGGCGGCGTGGATATGAAATGCCCGACCGAAATCGCCATCAGCGACCGTCGCGAAGCGGAACTGGCGAAAAACGGCTTTATGCCGCTGATTCACCGCAAAAACTCCGACTTCGCCGCCTTTATCGGCGCGCAGTCGCTGCAAAAACCGGCGGAATACCACGACCCGGACGCCACCGCGAACGCCCGTCTGGCGGCGCGTCTGCCGTACCTGTTCGCCTGCTGCCGTTTCGCGCACTACCTCAAGTGCATCGTTCGCGACAAGATCGGTTCTTTCCGCGAGCGCGATGAAATGGAGCGCTGGCTGAACGACTGGGTGATGAACTACGTGGACGGCGACCCGGCGAACTCCTCTCAGGAAACCAAATCCCGCAAGCCGCTGGCCGCGGCCGAGGTGCAGGTTCAGGAGATCGAGGACAACCCGGGCTACTACGCCGCCAAGTTCTTCCTGCGTCCGCACTACCAGCTGGAAGGCCTGACCGTTTCTCTGCGTCTGGTCTCCAAACTGCCGTCGCTGAAGAGCAACGAGGCGTAATAAATAATAGCCGGGCCGCAGGCCCGGCACTCTTTTTTTGCGAAAAAGAGGCGTCAAGATCTGTCAAGACAATTGATGACGAAAATATTTACCCGTTATTTTTATTGTCTTTTTTGATTTGCTCAGGTTGTATTTACTGCACTCGCCTGTTATTTGTCTATTTTAATTAGAATGCCAAAAACGGTTCCTGGTGAAAACTACGCATAATTCCTTGCTACCGGGTCTATTAAACTCGACATCTTTATCAATGTCGTTGTGTAAAAATTAGAGGCGCGCAGTTAAAAAGCGATTTGTCATGACATCTGTTTTGATAGGATAATCTAATCCGGAGCAAGAGAAACAATGAAGTTACTTACCCGACCTACTTTGTTAATTGCTGGTATTCTTATTGCCACTCCCCTTTGGGCTGCTAGTAGTCAGGACGATTCATCGAATCTTCTACGTGATCCTAATAAACTCTCTCGCAATGATGCGCGAATGAGTGGCGAAAAGTTTATCTCTGCGTGGCTGACAAAAGATAACGAACAGGAGCAGCTTAAAGCTAATATGTATCTTTTGGGTGTCATGGATGCGACAGAAGGGAAGGCATGGTGTAGCTATGACGTTGCATTGCCCGGCTCCTTACGAGAGAGTATTTACAGCTATTTCAAAAAATTGCCACAGGAACGTAAGAGAGAGGCCGCATCGAAGTTAATCATCGAGGCGCTGGTACAGGATTTACCATGTAAAAAAGGAAAGCAATCATGAAGCCACTTTATGCTCAGTTAAAAATGAAGCATTATTCTGCTAACGAAGAGCGTCCCGGTTACGTTTCGCGTGACGATCTTTTTAACGAAATAGGCTACGATGCTGCTGTACTTATTAAATCTAACCCCGGCTATATGAATACCTGTGCGGTTCGTATGAGTCTTGCTCTGATAAAATGCAATGTCAATTTTGAAGGGCGACTAACTATTATCAATGGTCCTTATAAAGGCAAAAAAATAGAGCCGGGTGCAAAGTTACTAGCCGACCAGCTCTATAAGGCTAATGTGTTTGGCAAAGCAGAAATTTACACCGACATTCGTCTGGCAGGTGAAAAGTTACGAAACCGTAAAGGTGTTGTTTTCTTTAACCGAATCACCAATTACAACGGTGGACACATCGACTTACTGGAGCCTGTAGGTAATAACATGATTCAGTGTAATTCTGAATGTTATACCGACTGCAAAGAAATATGGTTTTGGGAGTTAAAGTAATTCCGCCTGAAGCCAAGTAATAATCTTTAAAAAATCATTTAACGCGTAACAACTGCGTTATATCAGCACTAATAAATAACCTATTTTAGCGGCTCGCGTTGGCGGGCTGCTGAGATCGCCTGACGGAATAAACATGCTGTCAGGCTGAGAGGCAGAGGTAAAATATGGATGGTTTTATTCAGCCCCATGCTTTCCTGTTTGCCATATTAAGCGCTTTTTCGAAAGCAATAATCGTCATTAACGAAGAGTAAATATTATGGCTATTGATATGTTCCTGAAAGTAGACGGTGTAACCGGCGAATCTAAAGATTCCAACCACACCGGCTGGACCGACATCACCTCTTTTTCCTGGGGCGCATCCCAGCCGGGTAATATGAGCGTGGGCGGCGGCGGCGGTGCCGGTAAAGTGAATTTCAACGATCTGCACGTTAACGCGCTGATCGACAAATCCACCACCGCTATCCTGAAGCACTGCTCCAGCGGTAAGCACCTGACCAAAGTTGAGCTGTCTGTCTGCAAAGCGGGCGGCCAGCAGGTGGAATACACCCGTATCACTCTGGAAGATGTGCTGGTGACTTCCGTTCAGTACACCGGTGCTGACAACGGCGACACCGTTGGCGTTACTTATGCATTCCAGGCTGCGAAAGTGAAACAGCAGTACTGGGAGCAGACTGCGACCGGCGGTAAAGGCGCAGAAACCAGCGCTGGCTGGAACATCAAAGAAAACAAAGAAGCGTAATCGTAGTGAGCCCGCAAGGGCTCACTTTACCCTTTCAGGGATCAGGGATGGTGAAGCTATTCAGTCTGGCATTTGTCTTTACGGGTCTGTTTGCGTCGCAGGCGTTAGCCCGCACCACCACATACAGCCCGGAAGAGTATCTAAGAAATTACGCCCTGAGCACCTGTATTGCGCAGGGTTATCAGTCTAAAGAAGTGAAAAATGACGCGGCGGCCGCAGCGAGAGGCTATCTGGAGTTTGGCGATTATTCGCTTGAGGCGCATACGGCGGTCATTGCGCTTGGCAAAACCTTTCTTGCGAAAACGTATGGCAGCCAGTCGGGCGAGCCGATGACGCTCGCGAAGTGCATTGATTTTGTACACAGCCCGGAGCTTGCAGCGCTTATCCTGCGTTATAAAAATCAGCCAGACCGCTAAGCGGGCGGTGAGAAAAATTCATGAAATTAAAAACACGTATCGCCGCTTTTACAGTTTTGACGGTTTCTTTCCACGCTGCACTGGCGCAGCCGCTGGCATCCATCAGCGAATTTACGCAGCCGCAGATTTTTAGTGAGTGGGTACAGAACCGCTGCATGGGGCACATTGCCGACAGCGTCGCGCTGAAAGAGGACGCCAACGCCAGCGCCGCCGCCTGGCTTGAGGCGAGCGAATTGCCGGCCAAGGCATTTAATGAAGCGGATACGATCATTACGCAGGCGCTGAAAACGCCTGTTGGCGGCACAGCGAAAAGCGATTACCGGGTGCTGAAATGCTCGCTGATTGCGCATAGCGTAGCTATGCAAAAAGTGTATGTTAATAATTCGAATTAAAATTTTAAAAGCCAAAACTGAAATTTTTACGGACACAGCCAATAGAAGGTAGGGACAATGAGTACAGGATCCAATGTTGCACCCGGCTACTATGTCGTACAGCAGCCCGGTACTTTAGACTTTCAGGCACGTTTACTGTTTACAAATATTAACAGTGCTGCGGCTCGTTATTTTATGAAAATAAATAACGACACGCCGTGGGTTAAATCCGGACAAATCTTGATAGTTGCTGATCCTGCATCAAATGATCCTGTCGCTTTAAAAGATCTGGTTACAGCAAAAAGCAAAGTCAACAATGCATTAAATAATCTAAATGCTGATGAAGCCGTATTTTTTCATCAACATTATTCCACTATTGCTGCCGTTACCAATTTCATGGACAAGTCCTTAGGTATCATTGGGGATGCGGGTGAAAAATACTTTAAACAAATTGAAAGTAAGCTAAAAGCCATTGAGTTATCTTATCAAAACCAGTTTCGTAGTCAGGGTACATTAATCAGTCAGCAATTTTTTATAGAACGTCAAAAGCTTTTTGCTGAACTCAACATATTGTTGAATAAACTCTCCAGACTTGTATTAACCCTGAAGCCATATGAAAACCTGAAGCGCGCTCTTGGGCTTTCAAGCAAAGCTATTGTCCATGAATGGAGCACCGCAGGTGTTGGAGCCATTCGAGGCTATTCCACCTATGTGGATAAAGCAGCCAGCGCAGCCCGATACATGAAGGCGGGAGGTTGGCTGGCTATAGGCTTTGCTGGCCTTAATACGACAAATGAAGTTTATAATGCGTGTACGACCGGAAGGGAAAAGGAGTGCGCAAAGGTAGCTGTTAAAGAATACAGCAAATTTGGTGCCAGCGTAGCTGGTGGCATTTACGGTGGACAATATGGTGGTTTACTGGCTGGCGGCATATGTGTTGCGCTGGGTGTAGCTACTGCCGGAGCTGGTGCCCTGGCCTGTACCATCGTTGGCGCCGCGGCTGGAGGTTACATTGGCGGGGAAGCGGCCAGTGGTGGCATGGGTTATCTGATGGATAAGATCCTATGAATTTTGAATCTGTTCTATTATTCCTGATGGTTTTTTTATTAATAGTCCTTGTAATATTTAGCATCGTTAATGCCAGATATTTTAAGAGAAATGAAAATAAATATAACGAACTGCTTACTGAATATCGTCAGCGGGGTCTTGATCTTGACTCTGTTACAAAATTCGCTACGTATTTTGGTTCGTTGGTGATTTATCAGAAAATAATTTGGTTTGTACGGTTATATAAAGGTGTAAAAATGAAGTACACCAACGATCGCTATGTACAACCCGAGGCGTATCAGTTTATACAATCATTACCAGAAGAAAAAATTGCCTGGATTTTAAAGCTGCATCGACTTTATATGATCCAGTTTGCGCTAATGACCCTATGGTTTGCTGTTCTGGCAACCATATGGATTTTCTACAAATAATTCAGATTTTTGCTACCCTTACCCGCACTCAAACCCAGCCATTGTCTCTTTGGAAAATGGCCGCGTTTGAGCGCTAATAACCCCAGGCAGGAATACGCTATGCGATTCACGATTACTACCAACAAGCCCGGCCACCAGCCTCCTCAGAGCAGCTGTGACTTCTACCCGCCGGGCGGCACGATTGGCCGTGGTACGGATAACAATCTGGTACTGCCGGATAATGAAAGAACGATTTCCCGCCTGCAGGCGATTGTCCATATCTCCGCGGACGGCGAGTGCCGCATCACTAACCGCGGCAACGTGACCCGCGTGGTGCTGAACGATATTCCGCTCGAGCGCGGCCGCCAGGTGGAGTTACAGGATGGCGACGTGCTCGGCATTGACGATTACCGCATCCAGGTCAGCGATCTGGCGCTGAACGCGCAGCCGGTTATCGCGATGGCCGCGCCGAAACCGAACGTTGCGCCGCAGCAGCCTCAGGCACCGCAGCCTGCGAAACCGCAGCAGCCGCCGAAAGCCGACGCGCAGGACAACGCGCCAACGGCGGTGCCGACCGAAATCTGGGACAGCCTGATGCAGGAGTTCTCTATCTCCGACAGCATCAGCCAGGGTCAGAGCCAGAGCGCGCGCCCGAAAACACCGGAAGCGCAGCCGTTTAACCCGTTCAACGCCCCGAAAGAGGCGGATCGCAACCCGGAAGATCCGCTGGCGCACTTCCAGAGCGGCGGCAACGAGCCGCTGTTCGGCAATGAAAGGGTCAACCCGGACAGCCTGTTCAAAGATGACACGCCGTTCGATAAAGACAGCATTTTCAACGATGTGACGCCGACCACGCTGGTGCCGCCGTCTGATAACCGTCAGGCCGCAAAACCGCAGGCACCGCATAAAGAGAATGAAGAAGAGCTCGATCCGCTGGCGCTGTTTGGCGGCGTGGGTTCCACGCCGGTACAGAGCCGCAGCGACGATCCGCTTGGCCTGATGATGGGGGGCGCTGTGCCGCTGACGCCGCCGGATGAGCTTAACGCAGGCGCTGCGCCATTAACGCCGCCGCCCGCCGCGAAGCAGGACGCCGAGCCGGTTAAGCCACCGGTTTCACCCGAAAAACCGCAGCCGGAGATGACGACCTCGCCGCTCGCGCCAAACGCGGACGACTCAATCGATCTGGCGTCGCTCGCCGCTTCGCCGCTATTCCCGGAAGAAGTGCCGGAAGAGCCGGTGACGCGCGTGGAAGTCCAGCCGACGCCGCCGGAAGTGCAGGATTACGCGGGTATCACGCTGCCGACGCCGCAGGCGGTGGCGCGCAGCACCGCGCAGACGCCAAAAGGCCGCCTGCGCATCGACCCGGTGCAGTCGCCAACCAGCCAGGGCGGCACACCGACGGCGTCTAACGGCGACGTGCTGAACGGCGAGCTGCTGGAAGCATTGCTGGAAGGTATGGGGCTTGGCAAGCTGCAACCAACGCCGCAGTTTGACCGCGACAATATGCGCCAGCTCGGCCAGATGCTCAGCATGTTCTCGCAGGGCACCGTGGCGCTGCTCTCCTCGCGCTCGATTCTCAAGCGCGGCGTGAAAGCCGATATGACGATGGTGCTGGACGACGCCAACAACCCGTTCAAGCTGCTGCCGTCAGGCAAAACCGTGCTGATGCAGATGTTCGGCACCCGTATGCCGGGCTTTATGCCGCCGAAAAAATCGGTGCGCGACGCGCTTATCGATCTTCAGGCGCACCAGCTCGGGATGATCGCCGGTATCCGCGCCATCATCGCCGCCATGCTGCAATCCTTTAACCCGGAGCAGCTTGAAGAAGAGGCGAAACGCGACGGCGCTATCTCGCGTCTGGCGCTGCCGGCGAGCCGCAAAGCCGCGCTGTGGGATTACTTTGTGCGTCATTACAGCGATACCGCGGGCGAGATCGAGGACGATTTCCATACTCTGTTCGGCGAAGCCTTCCTGCACGCTTATGACATGGAAGTGAATCAGTACAAAGACTCACAAAGCGGATCGGAAGAAGAATGAATATCAGCACGGCCTCACTCTCCAGACAGGGCGAGCGCGCCAGCAACCAGGATCAGACCGGAGAGACCATCGGCGAACGCTCCGCCTGCTTCGTGGTGTGCGACGGGATCGCCGGCCTGCCGGGTGGCGACGTCGCCGCGGCGCTCGCGCGCAATGCCATTCTTTCGCGCTTTGACGGGGAAAAGCATCTCAACGCGCAATACATCCGCGAGTATGTGAATCAGGCGAACCACGCTATCCGCGCCGAGCAAAAAGCGGTGCAGGATTATCACCGCATGGGCACGACGCTGGTGAGCCTGTTTATCGACCGCGATTATCACCTGGCGTACTGGGCGCACGCGGGCGACAGCCGCCTGTATCTCTTTCGCCGCGGCTGGCTCTATCACGTGACGACCGATCACAGCCTGGTGCAGCAGATGAAAGACGCCGGGCATCAGACCGACGGCGTGAACAGCAACCTGCTCTATTTCGCGCTCGGCATGGGCGATGAAGGGCGCGAGGCGAGCTACAGTGATGTCGTACCGATTGAAGACGGCGACGCGTTTTTGCTCTGCACCGACGGCTTCTGGCACGGCGTAAGCGAAGAGCAGATGAAAAAATCCCTTCATATGGTGAATACCCCAGATGAATGGCTCACTCTGATGAATCAAATACTGTTGAAAAATGGTGAGCAGGGGCATGATAAGCAGGATAACTACAGCGCCGTAGCGGTCTGGGTGGGATCGCCCCAGGATACGACGCTGCTGCATACGCTCTCTGACGCGGCGCAGTTTTTCCCCCTTCGAGATTAAAGGCTAACAAGGACTTTTATGAAACTTTGGCTTCCGGGTCTGGCTCTGCTTGCGGCGTCATCCAGCGTCTGGGCAGATAATTACCGTATCGTTCAGTCAAATACCCTGAAACTGGATGTCTGGGTAGACAACATTAAAGACAACACGCCGCAAAGCTGGTGCGGCCCTGAGCTGCCGCTGCGCATCGTCTCCAGCGGCGACAAAACGCCGAAGGTGCTGGATAACTTTATGCCGCGTCTCGGCTCGCTGCTGGAAAGCCAGTGTAGCAAGCTGAAAACCGTGCGCTGGCAGTTGAACGACGCTCAGGGCAAAGCGCTGGCGAACGGCACCGCTACCAAAAGCGGCGACTGGAACCCGGTGGTGACGCCTGCCGCCGCGCCGGAGCAGACCCCGGCCGACACGACCGCCGCCGCGACGCAGACCACCGTCGATACGCTGCCGCAGGGCCGCCCGGAAGATCTCTCGCCGCCTGCCGACCGCACGCCGTGGCTCGAATTTAACCTTCAGGATGGTTGCCATCTGCGCACCTTCTGGAAAGGCGGCGCAGACGCTAAAGCGCTGTTTATTCCGGCGAAAGACGACGGCATCTGTGAAAAAGGCGGCTGGCTCAATGGCCGCAGCGAAGTGATTCAGAAGGGCGCGACCGGCGATCAGAAAATCGCGGTGACCTTTGTCCACGGCTTCCCGATTGTCGGCATTAACGCGGGCGTTGACGCCGATCGTCTGCTTATCACCAGCGTCAACAACGAGCGCATGGTGGTCAGCGATGGCCGCTCCGCCCAGAGCTGGATGATCCTGCCGTATAACCGCGAGCAGAACGTCTGGCAGGCGCAGGGCACGGTAGCGGTTGAAATTTCCCGCGAGCAGGCCAGCGACGAAGCGCGTCTGCGCGCGCGCTTAGAGGAAGTCCGCAAAGTCTGGTCCAGCTATGTCGCGCCGGGCACGACGCTCAATATTCTGTTGGTCGAAGCGTTGCATCCGCAGCTGCGCGACCCCGCGGCGGGCGCTTACCGCGCGCTGTAATGACCGTTAAACGCCAGGAGCCGTTATGAACACGCTGTATCAACAACTGGCTGGCGCGAGCGTCAGCGACGCGCTGAGCCGTCTTGAGGCCGATATCAAAGCCCAGCCGGGCAACGCCGATCGCCGCGCCGCGTTTGTGCAGTTTCTCTGCCTGAACGCCAACTGGACCCGCGCGCTCACCCAGCTGAAAAGCTGGGCCGCGCTGGCACCGCAGGCGCAGCCGACCGTGACGCTGCTGCAACAGGCCATCGAAGGCGAGCAGCAGCGCGCCGAAGTGCTGGCAGGCCGCGCGCGTCCGCGTATGCCGGGCGAACAGTGGCCGTGGCTGGATCTGCTGCTGAAAGCGCTGGCGGAAACCGACCCGGCACGCGCCAGCGAGCTTCGCAGCGAGGCGCTGGAACAGGCCGAAGCCAATCCGGGCGAGCTGACGCTGGCGGTGGGCGACGCGCCCGGCGAGCCGGTGCATTTTGACTGGCTGATGGACGGCGACGCGCGTCTGGGGCCGGTGTGCGAGCTTATCGTTAACGGCAACTACTTCTGGGTGCCGTTCAGCGCTATCGCGTCGATTCGTTTCCAGGCTCCGGCGAGCGTCACCGATCTGGTGTGGCGTCACGCGATGGTGCAGCTGGTGGACGGCACCGAACAGGTCTGCCAGATCCCGGCGCGCTACCCGCTGGAAACCGGCGCGGACGACCGCTTCCTGCTGGCGCGCACCACCGAGTGGCAGCCGCTGGACGCGGAAGGCATTCACTATCTCGGCGCGGGTCAGAAAGTCTGGCTGAGCGGCGAACAGGAGTTCGCGCTGCTGACGCTGGATATGCTCGCTTTCGGGCTGCCGGACGACGCATCGCATGAATAAACCGTATCAGGATGACGACAGCGGCGATCTGCTGCGCCACGGCTATCGTTCGCGCCGCAACGCCACGACGGTCAGCGCGCGCGACAAAATGCAGCCGTCGCTGCTGGACCGTCTGACCGATAACGCGCCGGACAAACGTCAGGAGCCGGCGAACAGCAATCTCGTCTCGCACAGCGCGCTGCGCCGCCAGGTGCTGCGCGACTTGCAGTGGCTGTTCAACACCATTAACAACGAAGCGCAGCAGGATCTGAGCCGGGTGGACCACGTGCGCCGCTCGGTCTTTAACTTCGGCGTGGCGCCGCTTGCGGGCAAGCGGATGTCGGAAATTGAGTGGGGCGACATCCAGCAGCGGCTCACCGAGGCGATTTTGCACTTCGAGCCGCGCATTCTGCCGCAGGGGTTGCAGGTGCGCTGCGTCTGCGACACCAAATCGCTCGACCTGCACAACGTATTATCGATTGAGATTAAAGGCCGCCTGTGGTGTGTGCCCTGGCCGCTTGAGTTCCTGTTCCGCACCGATGTGGATCTGGAAAACGGCCATTTTGAGCTTAAAGACGCGGGGTAAACATGGACAGTAAACTGCTCGAATACTACAACCGAGAGCTGGCGTATCTGCGCGAAATGGGCGCGGAGTTCGCCGAACGCTACCCGAAAGTGGCGGGCAGGCTCGGTATGCGCGGGATTGAAGTCGCTGACCCGTACATCGAGCGCCTGATGGAAGGCTTCGCCTTTCTCACCTCCCGCGTACAGCTCAAAATGGACGCCGAGTTTCCGCGCTTCTCCCAGCGCCTGCTGGAGATGCTCGCGCCGAATTATCTGGCGCCCACGCCGTCAATGGCGATAGCCGAACTGCACCCGGACAGCGCCAAAGGGGATCTGAGCAACGGGTTTGTGGTGCCGCGCGGCACGATGATGGACAGCCAGCTTCTGAAAAAGAACGGCGTCACCTGTAGCTACGCCACCGCCCATGACGTGCGCCTGCTGCCGCTGCATATCAGCCAGGTGGAGTTAGGCGGCGTGCCGGCCGATGCGCCGTTAAGCCAGCTCGGTTTAAGCCAGCGCGGCGCGGTCAGCGCCCTGCGCGTGCGCATCGCGTGCGACGGCCCGGTGCTGCTCAACCATCTCGATTTCGACCGCCTCGATTTCTTCCTGAGCGGGCCGGATATCCAGGCGCTGCAACTGCTGGAATTGCTGATGGAGCACCGCGTCGGCATCTTCTGCCAGACTGTCGGCCCGAAACCATCGCGCGTGGTGCTCGCCGACGACGCGCTGCGTCAGGAAGGCTTTGAGGCTGACCAGGCGCTGCTGCCGGACGATCTGCGCAATTTCGACGGCTACCGCCTGTTGCAGGAATATTTCGCGTTCCCGGCGCGCTTCCAGTTTTTAAGCCTGCGCGGCATCGGCAAGCTGCTGGCGCAGAGCGGGCAGGCGAACGCGTTCGATATCATTATTCTGCTGGATAAAACCGACACGCCGCTGGAGCGCGTGGTGGATAAGAGCCACCTCGCGATGCACTGCACGCCGGTCATCAATTTGTTCCCGAAAATCGCCGAGCGCCAGAAGCTCACCGAGGGCTTAAGTGAATATCACCTGGTGGTGGATAACATTCGCCCGCTCGATTACGAGATATTCTCGGTCAGTAAAATTTACGCCAGCGAAGATGGCCAGCGCGACGACCAGATCTTCCGCCCGTTCTGGAGCACCTGGAGCCGCGACGGCGGCAACTACGGCGCGTATTTCTCGCTGCGCCGTGAACAGCGCGCGCTCTCGGAACACGCGCTGCGCTACGGCACGCGTACCGGCTATGTCGGCTCCGAGGCGTTTGTATCGCTGGTGGACGCAAGCCACGCGCCGTGGCGCGACGAACTGCGCTATATCACCGCTGAAGTGATGTGCACCAGCCGCGATCTGCCGCTGATGCTGGCGCAGGATATGGGCCAGTTCGTGCTGCCGGATTCCATGCCGGTGCGTGCGCTCACCATGCGTAAAGGGCCGACGCCGCCGCGCCCGGCGCTGGCCGAAGGGTTCAGCACCTGGCGGCTTATCAGCCAGCTGCAAATGAACTACTTAAGCCTGATGGACGCCGAAGATGGCGAGGGCGCGGCGGCGCTGCGCCAGTTGCTCGGCCTCTATGCGCGCCTGGCGGAAGCGCCGGTGGCGCGCCAGATTGACGGCATTCGCCACTGCGTGCTGGAGCCGGTGCACCGCCGCGTGCCGGAGCCGGGCCCGATTGTGTTCGCCCGCGGCGTCGGGATTTCGATGACCGTCGATGAGCAGGCGTTTTCCGGCTCCAGCCCGTGGCTGCTTGGCAGCGTGCTGGAGCGCGTCTTCGCACGCCTGGTCTCTATGAACAGCTTCACCGAGTTCACGCTCAAGAGCCAGCAGCGCGGCGAAGTGGGCTACTGGGGGCCGCGAATGGGTAAAAGGGCGCTGATATGAGTGAGACGCAGCCACAACCCGCGCCGGTAAAAAGCGCCTCCCGGCTGCCGGAGAATTACTGGCAACAGATGATGGCCGCGCCGTGGCGCTACGATCTGTTCCAGATGCTGCGCCGTCTCGACGCGCAGGGCGGCGAACGCTACCGTTTAGGCCGCGCGCCGCTGCCGCGCTTTGAGCCGCTGCGCATCGGCCAGCAGCCGTCGATGGCCTTCGCGCCGTCAACGCTCGCCGCGGTGAAACCGCGCGACAACACGCCGCTGTACGATGTGTCGATTTTAAGCTTCGGCCTGTTTGGCCCGAACGGCCCGCTGCCGATGCACCTGACCGAATATGCGCGCGAGCGTTTGTATCATCATCAGGACGACAGCCTGAGCGCGTTCGCGGATCTGTTTCATCACCGCCTGACGCTGCTGTTCTACCGCGCCTGGGCCGACGCCCAGCCGACCGCGTCGCTCGACCGCACTGACGGGCCGCGCATTGAAAAATATCTCGCCTCGCTTATCGGCATGGGCCAGCCGGGGCAGATGGAAAAGGGCAGCCTCAGCCACCACGCGCGCTATTCGCTGGTCGGCCATTTGACGCGCAACGGGCGCGACGCCGAAGGGCTTGAAAAAATTCTGCGCCACTATTTCCACGTGCCGGTGACGATTGTGCAGAACATCCCGCAGTGGATGCCGTTAACCGAGCGTGAGAAAGCGCGTCTCGGCGCGGGCCGCCGGATGCCGCGTCTCGGCGAGGCAGCGTTCCTCGGCGTGGCGGTGCGCGACGTGCAGCATAAATTTCGCATTGAGCTCGGCCCGCTGGATGAAGAGACCTATCAGCGTTTTCTGCCCGGCGAGCCGTGGGTCGAGGAGCTGCGCGACTGGGTGCGTCAGTATATGGGCATCGAGTATGAGTGGGAGGTGCGCGTTATCCTGCGCGCCGACGCGGTAAAAGGCGTCACGCCTGGCGGCACGGGCCGCCTCGGCTACAGCGCCTGGCTTGGCAAGCAGCCCACCCCGCAACCGCGCGGCGATCTGGTTTTTCGCGCGGAAAGTTAATCAGCTTCGCCCCGTTTGCTTTGTGCAATGGCGGGGCGAGGGATAACCAATTTATTGTCATGCCCGCCCGCGATTTTCTGAAAAATACCGGGCGTAAATTACATCAAACACCAGACTTCATGCCTGCCCCGTCTTCCGCCGTCTCCTGGCAGGAAACGGCCGGGGAGGGGCATTGTTATCTGACACACACTTCATCATCTTCAAACGGAACCGATCATGTCAGAAATCAGCCGTGCCGTACTGTTCGGCAAACTGGATACGCTGTTGTTTACCTCGCTGGAAAGCGCCACCTCCTTCTGCAAGCTGCGCGGCAACCCGTATGTGGAGCTGGCGCACTGGCTGCATCAGCTGATGCAGCAGCAGGACGGGGATTTACAACATCTGATCCGCCATTTTTCACTGGATGAAGAGGCGCTGAGCCGGGATATCGTGGCGGCGCTGGATCGCCTGCCGCGCGGCGCAAGTTCCGTTTCCGATCTCTCGGAGCATATCGACAGCGCGGTGGAGCGCGCGTGGGTGTACGGCTCGCTGAAATTTGGCGTGACGCGCATTCGCGGCGGGCATCTGCTGATCGGCATTCTGAAAACTTTTAACCTGGCGAACGTGCTGAAAGGCATCTCCAGCCAGTTCAACCGCATCAGCGCCGACCTGCTGGTCGAGCAGTTCGACTCCATCTTCGCGGGCAGCAAAGAGGCCCAGCAGGCGGTCGCCGCCGCGCCGGACGCCGCCGGCAACGCGCCGGTGCAGCAGGGCACGCTCGCGCAGTACGGCCAGGATCTCACCGCGCGTGCGCGTGAAGGCAAAATTGACCCGGTGGTCGGGCGCGATGAAGAGATCCGCCAGATGGTGGATATTCTGATGCGTCGCCGTCAGAACAACCCGCTGTTGACCGGTGAAGCGGGCGTGGGTAAAACCGCGGTCGTGGAAGGCCTGGCGCACCGTATCGCCGCAGGCGATGTCCCGGAGCCGCTGCAAAACGTGCAGCTGTGGCTGCTCGATATCGGCATGTTGCAGGCGGGCGCGGGCATGAAAGGCGAATTTGAAGCGCGTCTGCAGGGGCTTATCAATGAAGTGCAGTCCAGCGCCACGCCGATTGTGCTGTTTATCGATGAGATCCACACGCTTATCGGCGCGGGCGGCCAGCAGGGCACCGGCGATGCCGCTAACCTGCTGAAACCGGCGCTGGCGCGCGGTCAGCTGCGTACCATCGGCGCGACCACCTGGGCGGAATATAAAAAATACATCGAGAAAGACCCTGCCCTGACGCGCCGCTTCCAGACCGTGCAGGTGCATGAGCCGGATGAAGAAAAAGCCGTGCTGATGCTGCGCAGCACCGTCTCGCCGCTGGAGAAACATCACCGCGTGCTGCTGCTGGATGAAGCGGTCAGCGCGGCGGTGAAACTGTCGCACCGTTACATTCCGGCGCGCCAGCTGCCGGATAAAGCCGTCGCGCTGCTGGATACTGCCTGCGCGCGCGTCGCCGTCAGCCAGAGCGCGCCGCCGCCGCAGTTAGAAGATTGCCTGCACCGCATCGCGGCGCTGGAAGTGGAAGCGGAAATCGCCGAGCGCGAAGCGCGCGTGGCGGTGGGCGACGGCGAGCGCGTGGCGCGTCTGAACGCGGAGCGTGAAGCGCTGGAAGCCGAACGCGACGCCCTGACCGCCCGCTGGGAAGAAGAGCGCGCGCTGGTGGATGCGATTATCGCCCTGCGCGCCGAGCTGCATATGGCCGATGAAGAGGCTCAGCCTGCGCTGCGCGAGACGCTGGCGGAGCGCCAGAAGGCGCTGGCCGCCGTACAGGGCGACGCGCCGCTGCTGTTCGCCGCCGTGGACGCGAACGTCGTCGCGGCGGTGGTCTCCGACTGGACCGGCATCCCGCTGGGCCGCATGGTGAAAAATGAGATAGACGCGGTGCTGAAGCTTGCCGACACGCTAAACCAGCGCGTTATCGGCCAGCGTCACGGGCTTGAGCTTATCGCCAAACGCGTGCGCACCTCCCGCGCGCGCCTTGATGACCCGAACAAGCCGGTGGGCGTCTTTATGCTCTGCGGCCCGTCCGGCGTCGGTAAAACCGAAACCGCGCTGGCGCTCGCCGAATCGCTGTACGGCGGCGAGCAGAATGTTATCACCATCAACATGAGCGAGTTCCAGGAAGCGCATACGGTTTCCACGCTGAAAGGCGCGCCTCCGGGCTACGTGGGCTACGGCGAAGGCGGCGTGCTGACCGAAGCGGTGCGTCGTCGTCCTTACAGCGTCGTTCTGCTCGATGAGATTGAAAAAGCGCACCCGGACGTGCATGAGATTTTCTTCCAGGTGTTCGATAAAGGCTGGATGGAAGATGGCGAAGGGCGTCATATCGATTTCCGCAACACGATTATCATCCTGACGTCTAACGTCGGCACCGATCTTATCAGCGCCATGTGCGCCGACCCGGACCTGATGCCGGAGCCGGATGCGCTCAGTACGGCGCTGCGTCAGCCGCTTTTGCAGGTTTTTCCGCCTGCACTGCTGGGCCGATTGCTGGTTGTGCCGTATTATCCGTTAAGCGACGCGATGCTGGCCGAAATTGTGAAATTGCAGCTTAAGCGGATCCAGCGTCGTCTTGAGGAAAATCACGGTATTATTTCCGAATTCGACGACAGCGTAATTACCCAGATTGTGGCGCGTTGCACCGAGGTGGAATCCGGCGGCCGTATGGTCGATGCGATCCTTACCAACACCCTGCTGCCGCAGATGAGCCAGATACTGCTCACCGCCAGCGCGCAGGACGAGAAATATCGCCGTCTGCGCGTGACGTTCGAGCAGGGCGAGTTTCAGTGTCAGTTTGCGGCGTAACGCCATCATCAAGCAGAGAGTTTTCCAAACATGACGGATTACGAAAACAACCGGACTGTACCCAACGCCCTGCCGATTGGTTACCGTTTCAATGAGTTTGAAATTAAGGAAGTGATTGGTGGTGGCGGTTTCGGCATTGTCTATCGCGCCTGGGATCATCAGCTTGAGCGTACCATTGCGATTAAAGAGTTTATGCCGTCCTCGCTGGCGGTGCGTAATGACGACATGCGCCTGGTGTTGCGCAGCGACCGCTTCAGCAAAGCGTTTACCGCGGGCCTGAACAGCTTTATCCAGGAGGCGCGTCTGCTGGCGCGCTTCAACCACCCGAACCTGCTGCATGTGCTGCGCTTCTGGGTGCAAAACGACACCGCCTACATGGGCACCGTGTTCTACAGCGGCACCACGCTGTCGCGCCTGAGCAAACAGCACCCGGAGATGATCAACGAGGCGTGGATCCGCCGCACGCTGCCGATGCTGTTCGGGGCCATCAAAACGATTCATGACGAAGGCTACCTGCACCGCGATATCTCGCTGGATAACATCCAGATCCAGGATAACGGCCTGCCGGTGCTGCTGGATTTCGGCTCCGCGCGCCGCAGTATCGGCAACGTCTCCGATGAGACGGAAACCATGCTGCGTCCGGGCTTTGCGCCGATTGAACAATACACCGACGACAACGAAAGCGAGCAGGGCCCGTGGACCGATATCTACGCGCTCGGCGCGGTGCTGCATACGCTGATTATGGGCTCGCCGCCGCCGGTGAGCGTGGTGCGCAGCATCGCCGACAGCTACCGTCCGCTCGCCGAGCTGCGCCCGGAAGGCTATTCGCTGCCGCTGTTACAGGCCATCGACCGCGCGCTGGCGCTGAAAATGGAAGACCGTCCGCAGTCGATTGATGAATTCGCCGCGCTGATTGAAATGCCCGTTGCCGGGCTCGATGACGTCATGAGCGTCAAAAAGCCGGGCACCATGCTGGTGCCGGTGGAAGAAGAAGAGACCACGCCTGCCGCCGAGACCGGCTGGCGCCGCTACAAAATGCCGGGGCTGATTGCCGCAGGCGTGCTGGTGGGCCTGGTTGCCGGTGGGCTGCTGTTTGGCGGCAGCGGGGATAACCCCGCGCCGGAAACCGCCAGCAACGACAGCGCGCCGCGTGAACAAGCGCCTGCGCAGCCGCCGGTGCAGAACACCACGACCGCGCCGGCGACCACGACCACGACCACGCAGGACGCCGCGCCTGCGCAAAACGCGCCGGTACAGGGCGCGCTGGTGGCGCAGATCTACGTGCGCATGGGCGAGGGCGAGCAGCTGGCGCTTAACGGCAAAACGCAGACCGTGACGCCGGCTGAGAACGGCTTCGCCTCGCTGCAACTGCCGACCGGCGATTATGAGCTGACCATCAAAGGTCGCGGCCAGACCCGCAGTCAGACCATCAATGTCTCCCGTCCGGGTACCTGGCTTGTAAACCCGTAAGGATACCGGGAGGCGTTAGCGGCGGCGTATTACCCGCCGCCACCCCACGACGCCTCCCGTCCTGTCTCCGGCTTATACCTTCATAAAATGCCGGCAGGTGAATACCCGCTACAGGACAACACGTATGTACCACATCAAAATTGTCTCTATTTTCAAGGAATTCATCCCCCCTGCGCAGTTTGAGAGGATCATGCGTCCTGACATCGCCGCGCAGTGGATAATGTCTGTGCCGGATAACGCCGTGCGCTCGCTGTTTACGCGTTACGAGCTGTTTCAACCTTCTACCCGCGCGAATCCGTATCAGTCCGGGCGTGACTTACGCAAGCTGATTGCCGATGAATTCTGGCATGGCAATCTGGTGGCGATTGATGAAAGCTCGCGGCCCTGGTCACCCACCACCGAGCTTTACTACATTAATGAAAAAGGCGAACTGGAGCCGACCCACGCGCCCCGGTCGCTGATGTTTCCGTTGGGTTACATCATCGTTCGCTACGGCTCGATGGTGCGTGTCTATCGGACGCTTCCGCCGCCGACCGTCAGACCAACCCAGGTGGTGAAATCGAAAGCCGCAGCCGGCCCTGAGCTGGCGACGCCGGGCAAAGATATGAAGCAGACCGCCGCGCAGCTTAAAGCGATGACCAAGGCGGAACGCTGGCAGGCGCGAAAAGATCTCATCAGCAAGGGCAACAACAGCATTTACCCTGATGCGCAGATTGCCGCGAAGCGTCTTGCCGATAACAACATCGCCGTCGAAAAAGCCAAGCTTGCGGAGAATATCTATAAAACCACGAATCCGTTACAGGCGACGCCGGACGTGCCGGAGGGGTGGAAGGACATCAGTAATGATGTCGATGCTCTGAATAAATTTGGTCTGAAGAAAAATATGCTTTACGACAACGAAGAGGCACCTGATTTTCTGGCACGTGTCTATCAACCGGATACTGCCGTATTTGGTAATGACATGAACCCGACGTTAGTTTTCAGGGGGTCGAGAGCACCTGAATTCGTATCAATGTCCGAACCGATAAAAAATATCGCTGACTGGTCTAATAACGGCGCGCAGGGACTGGGAATGGAATCTGCCTATTACAGGAAGGCAGTCAATCTGGGGAACATACTGGCAAAATCCGGGCAGAATATTGATGTCGCCGGACACTCACTAGGGGGAGGCCTCGCCTCTGCGACCTCCATGGCGAGCGGTAAACCGGGCTGGACCTTCAACGCCGCCGGGCTGCATAGCAGCACCGTGGAAAAATATGGGGGCAGCATTCTGGGTAAAACCGATGATATCCAGGCCTACCGCGTTGAGGGCGAATTGCTGACGAAAGTGCAGGAAGTGAATGTCTGGGAAGATCTTAAGTCGATGGAAGGCCTCCCTGTGCCGACGCTTTTAAAAGAGGGCGTGTCGGCGTTCGCGCCAAATGCCGCAGGCATTCCACACGATTTGCCCGGTGGCACAGGAGGCGCGCTTGATCGCCACGGCATCGGGCAGGCGATTAACTGTATCGAGCAGCAAAAAGATGAGGATATTGCCATCATCGGGAGCCGCCTGTGAACAAACTCTTTTGGGGATGCCTCGCGCTGTGTTTTACCTTCATGATTCAGGGGTGTAAGCAAAATATGGATTTAAATCCGCAGGACTACTTTAGCGGCCAGCAACTGACGCTTGCTAAAGCTATCGAAGACGGCAAGGTTGAAGACGTCGAAAAACTCGCGCCGGAAACCGACCTGAATAAACCCGGCCAGCACGATATGACACTGTTGTTCTGGTCTATCATGAACGCCATCAACGATAAAAAAACGCCAGAACATTTGAAGGTTATTACCGTTCTCGTGAAGGCAGGAGCCGATCCGCTCCAGCCGCGCCCGGAGGGTAAAAGCAGCCCCGCCGAATATGTTTTGAAAGCCGACAGCGGCGACTGGATCAAGGCGATGCTCGACGGCGGCTTATCTCCGGACGCGAAAGATAAAACATTCCATGAGCCCATCATATTTCAGGCGATCAAAGCCAAAAATACTGACACGCTCAAAACCATGCTGGATGCGGGCGCGAATATCAACATCACTGATTCGCTCGGCAATACGCTGTTGATCGACGCGCTGGATTACGGGAAACACGACCATGTTCTGCTGTTGCTTGATCGCGGCGCCGACCCGGAAATCAAAGCCGACAATGGCTGGACGATGGGTAACCAACTGCAACGATTGTTGAATGGTGCTAAGGAAGGCAGCGAACATTATCAATCGCTGAACGAAATAAAAGAGAAGCTCATTGAGCACGGCGGAAAATGGCCGCCCGCCCCGGTTAAATAATTCCTGCACGACCTTACCCGCTGACGCGCCTGCATAATTCCTGATTATGCAGGCGATATCATTTCTGATGCCGCGGGTTTTCTCCCTTTCTGCTTTGCCGCTACGCACGCGATCGCATAAGACATTATGGAATGAAGACTATGCTCAACCGAATCACCGTTCAGCTCCCGGTCGAGGGGCTGCTTTTCTGGAAACTCTCCGGGCGCGAGGCGCTGTCGGAGCCGTTCATGTTCACCCTGACGCTGCTCGGCACCGACGCGCGGGCCGACCGCAGCGCGCTGCTGGGGCAGCCGGTGACGGTGACCATCCCGACCCAGGCGCTGATGACGCCGCGCTACCTTAACGGCAAGGTGACCCGCGTGGCGGTGAGCGCGGTGGAGCTCTCCGGCACGCGTTATGCCGCCTATGAGCTGACGGTGGAGCCGGACCTGTGGCCGATGCAGCGCGACCGCAACCTGCGCATCTTCCAGGGGCAGACGGTGCCGCAGATAGTGAAAACGCTGCTGGGTGAAAGCCGGGTGAACATGGAAGAGCGCCTTTCCGGCAGCTACCGCGTCTGGGAGTACTGCGTGCAGTACCAGGAGAGCAGTCTGGACTTTATCAGCCGCCTGCTGGAGCTGGAGGGCATCGCCTACCACTTCCGCCACGAGCAGGACCGCCACACGCTGGTGCTGACGGACGCGCCGGGCCAGTACGAGCCGTTCCCGGGCTACGAGACCATTCCGTACCATGTGACCCCTTCAGGCGGCAGCACAGACGAAGAGGGCATCAGCCAGTGGGCGCTGGAGGACAGCGTGACGCCGGGCATCTACAGCCTCGACGACTACGACTTCCGCAAGCCGAACGCCTGGCTGTTCCAGGCGCGGCAGAACCCGCTGTCGCCGCAGCCGGGGAGCATTGATGTTTACGACTGGCCGGGGCGTTTTGTGGAGCACGGTCACGGCGAGTTCTACGCCCGCATCCGCCAGGAGCGCTGGCAGGTGGAGCACCGCCAGACGCAGGGCACCGCGACGGCGCTCGGCATCGCGCCCGGCCACACCTTTGTGCTGCGCAACGCCCCGTTCTTCGGCGATAACGGCGAGTACCTCACCACCATCGCCCACTACCGCTTCGAGGAGAACCGCTACGCCAGCGGCCCGGACAGCAACACCCTGCACGAAATCCGCTTTGAGGTGATACCGGCGGACGTGCCGTACCGCCCGGCGCAGAAGACGCCGTGGCCGCGCACCTACGGCCCGCAGACGGCGAAGGTGGTGGGCCCGCAGGGCGAGAGCATCTGGACGGATAAATACGGCCGGGTGAAGGTGAAGTTCCACTGGGACCGCCTCGGCAAGGGCGACGACACCAGCTCCAGCTGGGTGCGCGTCTCCAGCGCCTGGGCGGGCCAGGGCTTCGGCGGGGTGCAGATACCGCGCGTGGGCGACGAAGTGGTGGTGGACTTCATCAACGGCGACCCGGACCGCCCGCTGATAACGGGGCGCGTGTACAACGAGGCCAGCATGCCGCCGTGGGCGCTGCCTGCCGCGGCGACACAGATGGGCTTTTTAAGCCGCTCGAAGGACGGCTCGCCGGACAACGCCAACGCCCTGCGCTTTGAGGACAAGGCGGGCGAGGAGCAGGTGTGGCTGCATGCTGAAAAGAACATGGATACCGAAATCGAGAACGATGAAACGCATTCGGTAGGCAGCAACCGCACCAAAACCATTGGCGCGAATGAAACCACGACGGTGAAGAAAAACCGCACGGAAACGGTCGTGGAAAATGAAACGATCACGGTGCATCAGAACCGCACAGAGACGGTGGATGGCAATGAAACCATCACTATTCATTCCAACCGTACCGAGACGGTCGATCAGAACGAAGACGTGCGTATCGGGCAAAACCAGAGCGTGACCGTTAACGGTGCGCAGACGCTGCGCGTCGATAAGACCAAAACCGAAACCATCGCGCTCGCCTCCATGCTGAACGTCGGTCTCGCGCAAAACACCAATATTGGCGCGGCGTATGTGCTGAACGTCGGCGCAGGCTGGATGACCAACGTCGGCGCGATGCAGATGCATAACGTGGCGCTCAAATATTCGGTGAACTCCGGTAAAGATCTCAGCCTGTCAGCGGGCACCACGGCGGATTTCAGCGCGGAAGACAAAATCACGCTGGTCTGCGGGGAATCGATGATTGTGCTGGAACAGAACGGCACCATTACGCTTAGCGCCAACAAAATAAAGATGGTCGGCGAAAAGGTCATCGACATCGACGGTACGGAAATCAATATCAACTGATATGGAAAACTTCACCAATCTCAGCGCCTTTCCGGCCATGCTGTTTGATTCGTTCGACCAGAACGATCACGGCTTCAGCACCGTTGTCGCCAGGGTCAGTTACGATCTCGATATCGCCACGGGCGCGCTGACGCTGTGCGACGATCAGGGCGAACTTGTTGAACAGGATCTCCATTACGGCGAGCCGGGCTACAGTAGCGTCCGGTTTGAAAGCGATCTGGCGCCCTATAAACCCTGGATGGATGTCGTCATTAACGCCAGCGCCTGGGCACCGCAGGATAAACCCGCGCGCAGCTTTACGGTGGGCGCGCAGATTGGCGACACGACTCGCCTGTTACGTATTAACGGGCCACGCGAGTGGTGGAACGTGATGGCAGGCTGGCGGCTGACCGATCCTGAACCCCTCCAGACGCTGGAGCTGCGCTACGAATATGCGGCGGGCGGGATGTATACGTTGCCGGATGATCAGGTGGTCGCAGCCCAGGAAAACACGGTCGGGATGGGCTGGTACCCGCGCGAGGTCAGACAGCACCTCAAAAAAGACCGGCTGCCCGCCCCGCAAATTGAGTGGATCACCCAGCCGGTGAAAAAGATTGATGAAGCGGGCCTGGCCGCCGGGTTTGGTTTCTATGGCCGCGGCTGGAAAGGACGCATTGAGCACGCCGGTACCTATGACGAAAACTGGAAGCAGAACCGTCATCCTTTTTTGCCGAAGGATTTTCGCTTTGACTACTGGTGCGGCGCGCATCCGCTGTTGCAGTTTCCGCTGCCTGCGCCTTTAAGCGCGATACCGGTGACACTGAAATATCTCATCTCTGCGCGTGACAAAGCCGATCAGGAGATTCGCTTTCAGGTGCCGGTGGAAAGCCTGTTTGTTTTTATCATGACGCAGAAAGGGGCCGGGGTCGCGCAGGACATGACGCTCGACACGCTGGTGGTGGATGTGCCCGCGCGTAAAGTGCATTGCAGCTATCGCACGGTAATCTCAGAGCTGATGGAGCCGGTGATGACCGAGCTGCGCTTTGTCGCGCGTGAAGAACGTCACGCGCAGGTCGCGCGTGCGCGGCAACTGCTGAGCGATTGCGAGTCGGCAGACTTTTTGCCGCTGCCCCCGTCGCTGTTAAACCTGAAGGAAAAAAGAGGCGCGCATGGCTGAGAACTTTGCCGCCCGTAAAAACGGGAAATATAAGCTGGTCTGCCTGGCCCCCGATATGTGCTTTACTCCGGGCATCCAGCCGCCGGTGCCTTACCCGGTGACCGCCACGCTGGAACCCTCAAAAAGCACCGTTGATTCGGTGAATTTTGGCCGTAATCCCGCTTTTGTTTATAACCAGAGCTTTGTGCCAACCACGATTGGCGATGCGGCGGGGCGCAATAAAGGCGTGGTCAGCGGTACGGTGGAGGGCGACTGCTGGTCTCTCGAACACAGCCCGGATACCAACGTCGGCGGGCGTCCGCTCAACCGCGTGCAGGATACGTTTGCCATGAACGGCAAAGCCAACGGCGGCCGTGGCGGAAACTTCACCAAGAAAGAGACCTGGGAGCGGCGTAAGGCGCTTATCGCGAAAGGTAAACAGAGCAGCGACCCAAAAGCGCAGGCGGCGGCACAGCGGCTTGAGCAGAATAACGTGGCGGTGGAGAAGGCACGTCTGGCGGATTACGTGTATGAACCCCGCGATCCGTCGAAACCGACTCCTGAGATCCCGGCAGGCTGGAAAGATATCTCTAACGACCCGCAGGCGCTCGCCAAATATAACCTTTCGCCGAACGACTTGCGTGCTAATGGCGCGCCGCAGTTTCGTGCGCGGATGTATGAGCCAGACGAAGCGGTGTTTGGCAAGGATATGAAACCTTCGGTGGTCTTTCGCGGCACGCAATCGGGGCCGGACTGGGGCGTCAATGCCAAACAGGCGTTCGGTGTCAGCAACCCGTATTATAAAAAAGCGGTTGAAATTGGCGCCTCTCTGAAAAGATCTCCCGCGCCCGTTGACTGTGTCGGCCATTCCCTGGGCGGCGGGCTCGCCTCCGCCTGTTCGCGCGCCGGCAATAAGCCGGGCTGGACGTTCAACGCGGCGGGCCTTAACAGCGGAACGGTTGAGAAATACGGCGGCAAAGTGCTTGAGAAGAGCGTCACGTCAGAGAACATCAACGCCTACCGCGTTAAAGGTGAAGTGTTAACCGGCCTGCAGGAGCCTGGCGTGCTGGGCACGATAGGCGTGGTCGGGGCGCTTGGCGCGCTGGGCGCAAAGCTCGGCGGGGTGTTTGGCGGCATTATTGGCGCGGGCGTAGGGTTAGTTATTGCCGCGCTACCCGCAGCAGTGGGCATCAAACACGATATGTCGGGCGGCCAGGGCAACCCAATAAACCGCCATTTTATGAGCCAGGTCATTCCCTGTATCGAAGCAGAAAAAGCAGAGGATGAGGCTATACTGATGGCTTTATAAGGAGATCAGAATGAAGACGTTCCGAAGGCTAATTTGCAGTCTCCTCGCAGGACTGGCACTCTTTTCTGTCGTAATACCTGGTCATGGAAGTACAAATATGAAACAAGCAGCGCCGGAAGTTTATTTTAGCGGTACGCAATTACAGCTTGCTCAGGCTATTGCTGAGCATAATCTTGCCGAAGTAAAGGCATTAGCCAAAAGCACAAACTTAAATAAACCTGGCAGCCAGGAAATGACATTGCTGATGTACGCACTATTAGAGGCGACCAATGGCGATGCGACATCGCTGGAGATTGTGACGGCGCTTGTGAAAGCGGGCGCGGATCCACTTCAGGATATCCCGGATTTCGGCAGCCCGGCTGCGGTGATGGCAAGCTCCAACAACCCTGCCTATATCAAAGCGCTGATTGAAGGCGGCCTTAGCCCCAACGCCATGACCAACTACCAGCCTTTAATTTTTAATTCAGCTTCAGATAATTCATTTTCCGTCATGAAATATCTACTATCGGCAGGGGCTGATGTTAATAAAACCGACAGTGCCGGGAAAACGGTATTAATGGTGGCATTAGCAGGCATGGAGCTGGATCAGGTTGAATATTTACTCAATTATGGTGCCAACCCGAATATTGAAAACCAGAACGGCCTGAATTTTGGGAAGCTACTGGCTGACGCCATCGAGCGTGAAAAAGACAGCAATAAAAGAACGACGGATAAGTTAGAAGAGGTGCGTCAACTCGCTATTCGCAAGGGTTTACACTGGCCACCCGCTGCTGATTAATTTATTTTCTTATTCTATCGCTCCTGTCCGGGGCGATATTTACTTTTGAGATGCGTCCGGTTCTGATGGGTATTTAATGCTAAATACCATTGTTTACTATTATGCAAGGTAACGTTATTACCGGCACATTTTAAAAAGATATTATTGCGTTTATTGCGCAACACAATAAACCCGAACGCTTTTATTAAGAACACGCAATCCATCGCAGGGAATTTACATGGCGACAGGAAATACTATCGGTAAATTACAATATGCGCCGGCACCGAAAGGCAAGGTCGCGGCTGGCAGCGCTAACCCGCCTAAAAAGAAAAGCTGGTGGGGCGACTGGGGCGATATTGTCCATACCGGGCTGGATGTTTTAGGAGCGGTGCCGGTACTGGGCGTCGTCGCCGATGGCGCGAACGCGGCGATTTATGCCGCTGAAGGCGACTACGGCAACGCGGCGTTATCCGCGGCCTCCGCGGCGGCGAACTTCGTTCCGGGCGGCGGCGCGGCATTTAAAGCCGGTAAAATGGCGGTGAAAGCCGGTAAAGCGATAGAAGCGGCCAGCGCGACGAAAGGGCTGGTAAAAGAAACCGCGAAACTCGCCGAAAAATCCGCGTTTAAAGCCGAAAAAGCGGCAGCCAAAGTCGAAGGCAAAGCCGCCAAAGAAGGCGCGGAAGACGCGGTCAAAGCCAAAAAAGCGGGCAGTGAAAAGGGCGGCAGCGATAAAGGCAAGGCGAAAAAAGAGACCGAGCCGTGCAAAATCCCGAATACCGCCGCGGTCGAGCCGCTGGTCGGCAGCCCGGTCAACGCTATTCTGGGTATCAAAGTCCTGTTCGGCAGTGAAGATAACGACTTTTCCTTCCCGGCATCCATGCCGCTTAACTGGCAACGCTACTATTTTTCCGATGAAATCGGCAACGGCTGGCTCGGGCAGGGGTGGTTTTTACCGCTGTCGCTGGAGGTTCGCGCGCAGGATGACATCCTGCTGTTTATCGAGGAACAGGGGCGCGAAATCGAGTTCCCGTGGCCAGAGCCGGGCCACCCGCCGAGGCTGCACCGTTATGAACAGCTTTCGCTTTCGCAGCCACAGCCGGGCGAGTTTCGTATTTTTACCGCCGATGAAGCGCGCTGCTGGCATTTTACGCACCAGGCGCAGCCGGGCCGCTGGCTGCTCACAGCGATAAGCGACCGGCATGACAACCGCCTGACGCTGCACTACAACGCGCATCATCAGCCTGAGCAGATAACCGACAGCGCCGGACGGCGGTTTATCGTCCATTTCGCCAGGCTTACGCTTGCGGATAACGACACGGTTGAACGTATCGTCGGCGTCAGCGTCTGTCACCCCTCCGACCCGCTCAACGCCGAAAGCCTGTGCCGCTACGACTACTCGCCGCAGGGCGATCTCATCGCCGTCAGGAATGGCCAGGGCGAGGTGCTGCGCGAATTCCGTTACCGCAACCACATCATGGTGGCGCACCGCCGCGCGGGCGAAATGGAGTGTTTCTACCACTACGATAAACACGATCCCTCCGGGAAAGTGCTGGCGCATCGCGACAGTCTCGGCGGCGAATGGCGGTTTGAGTATGGCGCGGCCAGCACCACGGTGACCGATGCATTAGGGCGCGTGACGCGGTACGAGTATGACGACAACCATGAGCTGCTGGCCTATCAGGACGCCGCTGGCGGCTATACCCGGTTCCGTCGCAACGTTCGCGGGCAAATGACGCAGCTGACCGACCCGGCGGGCCGCGTCACGCGCTACCGTTACGATGAGCGCGGCAACTGTACCGCCGTGACCGAGCCGGACGGACAGATGACGCGCATCGACTACCACGAACGCTGGAACCTGCCGGTGCGCGTCACCGATATGCAGGGCGGCACACGCGAATACGCCTATGACGTGGCCGGTAACCTGATTCGTTTTATGGATGAGCTGGGCCGTATCACGGAATATAACCACGACGATCGCGGCAACCTGGTGCGCATTCGCGATGCGGCGGCGGGTATTCAGCGCCTCTCCTGGAACAGCGCCAACTTTCTTATCAGCCATACGGATTGTTCCGGGCGTACCACCACTTTCGGCTATGACAAATATGGCTGGCTGAAAGAGCAGATTGACGCGGCGGGCAACCGCACCCTGATAAACAACCGGCAGGATGGCCTGCCGCTGAGCATTGTTCACCCGGATGGCGCGACGGAGACCTTTGAGTTTGACCGCTGGCAGCGCCTTACCGCCTGGCGCGACGCGCAGGGGCAACTTACGCAATGGAAACTGGCGCCGGATGGCCTGCCGCTGGCGCGTATTGATGCGCTCGGGCATCAGGTGAAATATGAATATGACCTGGCGCGCCGCCTGATCACGCTGATCAATGAAAACGGCGCGCGTTATGAGATGGAATATGACCTGCGCGACTCGCTCATCCGCGAGACCGGGTTTGACGGCTGCACCACCCGCTACCGCTATGACGCGGGCGGTTTCCCGACGGTGCGCGAGGAAGAAGGCAACGGAGACGGCACCGTCATCCGCACGCATTACCAGCGTGACGAGGCCGGGAGGCTGCTGGAAAAACTGGTCGCGCGCGGCGGCGAGGCGCAATGGCAGCGCACCCGTTACCGGTATGATTCCCTTGGGCGGTTGATTGCGGGCATCAACCACGGCGGCCGCGTGGAGCTGGAGTGGGACGCCGCCGGCCAGCTGACGCTCGAACGTAACCTTATTCGCGGCGTCCGCCACGAATTACGTCATCAGTATGACGAGCTCGGCAACCGCACCGTCACCACCCTGCCGGATGGCCGCGAGCTGAAAAACTTCTACTACGGCAGCGGTCACCGTATTCAGGTGAACCTCGGCAGCCGGGTTATCAGCGAAAGCGAGCGCGATGTGCTGCACCGGGAAATCCGCCGCACGCAGGGCACCATCAGCAGCGAGTATGTCCATGATGAAATGGGGCGGCTGGTCAGCCAGCGCGCGGGGCGTAACGGGAAAATCGCGGTCGCGCGTGATTACGCCTGGCGGCGCGACGGCCAGCTGTTGCAGATGGTGGATAAATATACGGGCGAGCATCGCTACGACTACGATGCGCTGGGCCGCCTGACCCGCGCCCGCGAAGAGCATTTCGCCTTTGACCCGGCCCATAACCTTCTGAGCGACAACGGCGCGGCACCGCTGCACGATAACCGCCTGCGCGTGTATGAAGACAAACGCTGGGATTACGATAATTTCGGCAACGTCACCACCAAACATATCGCCCGGCATACCACGCAGCGGTTCCGGTGGAACGCGGAGCATCAGCTCGCGGAATCCGTCACGGTTCGTAACGGCGCGGAGCAGCGCACCACCTATGGTTATGACGCTTTCGGCAGACGCAGCTGGAAGCAGGACGCGTTTGGCGTGACGACCTTTGTGTGGGACGGCAACCGCCTGCTGAGTGAATCACGCGGCGGGCGCAGTCACCTGTGGATTTACGAAGACGACAGCTTCGCGCCGCTGGCGCAAATCAGCCTCTGTAAGGGCGACACCGAACACGACGCAGAGGTGTACTGGTATCACAACGATGTGTCGGGGATGCCGCGCGAGCTGACGGGCGCGGGCGGCGAAATCGCCTGGCGGGCCGAATACCGCGCCTGGGGCAACACGATTCGCGTGGAACACATTGAGACACGCGCCGGCGAGCCGGTTTATCAGCCGTTACGCTACCAGGGGCAGTATTTTGATGCCGAGACGGGTTTGCACTATAACCGCTTCCGCTACTATGATCCGGACGCGGGGCGCTTTATCAGCCAGGACCCGATAGGGCTCGCGGGCGGGATAAATCTTTACCAGTATGCGCCGAACCCGCTGGTGTGGGTGGATCCGCTGGGGTTAAGAAAAAAATGTAACGCTAAACGTACTAAACATGTGCCAAATCGTCATATCAGGCGACATAATAATATAGGAAACAGTAAGTTTAGTTTGAAAGAGAGAACGAAGTTACAAGCGAAAAGTAAATATAGAAAACCGAGCCAATACAGGAAAATTGAAAATCGCACAATGAAAAACCCTAGTAGAATAATACATCAAGGTGATGGTAGGATAAGATATGAGAAAGAATATGATCGTGTTATTGGCACACGAGGTGAAAAAGGCCATGTGACTATATATGATCCATCCAAAGATAAAATTGTTACATCTTATCCAGCTCACTTAGAGGATTAATAATGCTTGATTTATCATATTTGTCCGATGATATTGGAAATGGCCCCTCTCTGATTTTAAATGACAGAGTTGTCAGGAAGTTAGAGGATTCATTTTTGTTTTTAAAAGAAAAGACGGGCGTATACGTTGATCCTTATGGTAAAACTCGTATTTATCCAGAGCATCAAAAAATTTTAATAAAATATCTGGAAAGTAAAAATAAGGACGATGATATTGCTGCTTTTGTAGCGTTTCTATTGAGTTCTATTTCTCAAGATGAGGTAATCATTGCCGATGGTGATTAAAATCATCAGCGACTAAGGTAATGAGTTTGTATAAGCCATCTCTCAATGAGATGGCTCGTTTTTTAATTGCAATTAAAGTTGACCCATTAAGCCTGCAGGAATGCTGTTTTAATTAAACTGAATTATTTAAAAGAATAACGGATTTTTGAGTTCTAAGTATAAGCCGCAAACGCCGTAAGATTTTTTATGCAATAAGATAAAAATATAAAGACCGAATACCGCGTCTGGGGCAACACGCTTCGCGTGGAACACACTGAGACACGCGCCGGTGAGCCGGTGTATCAGCCGTTGCGCTACCAGGGGCAGTATTTTGATGCCGAGACGGGTTTGCACTATAACCGCTTCCGCTACTATGATCCGGATGCGGGGCGCTTTATCAGTCAGGACCCGCCAGGGCTCGCGGGCGGGATAAACCTTTACCAGTATGCGCCGAACCCGCTGGTGTGGGTGGATCCGCTGGGGTTAGCTCGTGGAAAGACATATATTGTTACGCGTAACATGAGCGCAGCTGAAGCTGACCTGACCAAAAATGCTGGGGGATTAGTTCCAGGAATGACTAATGGTCGTACTGACCGACGGGCAAAGTGGGTTAATATTGATAGTGCCAATTATGATGCAACTACTAATCCTAAGCCTACCCATCAAGCCCGTTTTGAAATTACTCAAGAAGGATACGATATACTTAATGGTGCGAAAGTTACTGATGCTGGAAGAGAATCAGCCCAAACAAAAAATATTCTTTCCAAACCGAACGAGCCAGGAGCGAGAGGCATCGGATCTGACATGATAGATGATTTCAATAAGCATATAAAAGCGTTAGTGTAGAGGAAATCCAAAAATGCAAAAAGAAAAGAAAGAGATAATTGTTTGTGTCGATAAGATATTCAAAAATTACTTTTCTTGTTTAATGCAAAAGGAGATTGAAGATAATATTTATTTTGATAATTTTGAATATTCTCTTTGTGATGATAATACGACACAATTATTTTTCAAAAAAAGTGAAGATGAAACCTTTTGTGAGTGGGATTTAGACTTACAACCTGAAGACCCTCATTATAAATATGATCCTGACACAACGATTCTCCTTATAGATAAATATCCATTGCTGAACGTCTATGATGAACAGGTTTTTCATCATATCATTTTTACGGTTAACTCTGTAACAACAGTTCCTGAGATAAACCAATATAATCGTATAAATGCATTTATGAAGATGTATTGTTTCTTCCAGTTATCAAATATGAAGATAAATGAGAAAGATGCATCTGAATTTATAAAATATAGAAGATTTCTGTTTCAATATTTTTTGATTTCCCAACCCGTTAATGAAGAAACTTTAAATGCATTTGCTATAAGTGATTCGGGAAAAATCATTCACACCGCTTCAAATATTGCATTAAAAGATTATGCCTCTGACTATTATGACTTCTATATAGAAAATTATGAGAAAGTATCAGCAGAAATTGCTATTGATAAAGACAAAATAGAAGCTGCTAGGTGTTTACATCTGTCTCTTATCGATATGATTGAGAATGGTGGCTTCGCGCTGAAAATTCCCTCTCCAGATGTTTCTATCGATATGAAGCTGGTCAACGATTCAAGCTATTTCATTAAGGCTTACCTGGATAATAAGCAGATCATCATACGCGATGTTGTCAATCTTCTTAATCAGGGAAATTTCCACAGTGAATATTGTCTGAATTTCATCTTACAGAACTTTTTGATTTATATACTCAGTAAGGGTTTCGGAGAGATCTATCAATTCTTAAATTCATTTTCTGAATTAGAGCAGAAGCGCGAGATCGTCAATCTTTTATTTAAGAATGCTATTTTTATTAAAGCAATCATGGATGAGGAGCTAATTGTCTGGGATGATATTAAAGACATAACCTGTTTATTTGATGAAAAAGTGAAAGAAATGTATAGGATAACATTATAATCATAGAGCTTTAAAAGAGGTGCTCTAACTTATTAGTGCACTAATCATGCATTTGTTCTTTCTGAGCTTATAACGTATAAGCTAGTCAAAAAGTATTGGTAAGGTTTTATATGGATGACATGATGGTTTACCCAGGAACTCTTATGGATGACGAATGTGGCATGAGAGTAATTAAATGCTATATCTATAAGTTCGCAAAGGAAAGAATAGAAAGAAAGCAACAATATGACGTTAATTTGAAAAGAAAAACTGAGAAGAGATTTTTTTGGTTTCATACGGTAAGACCAATATGGACTCGTTTCCACACCATTAATAACCAGCTTGCAGTAAAAGATTTTATTACTTTACATCAGGGAGTAAAAAATAAGATTGTTTATTTTATGCCTCAATACTTTCCTGAGAATATGCAATTCCATAAAAGGAAATCGTTAGTTTACTATGCCCCAATAGAAGCCGTGATTGAATATTTTAAACACTTGGGTGAAAGCGATTTACAGAATATTACTATAATAGACACTCATTTTTGTTGGTTTTATGATGTTTTTGAGGATGAGGCTAAAAACTCAGAAAGTAATATGGATGTAGTGGCATATTATTATTCGAAACCGGTGCCGCGGGTCCTGACAGAATAGTATCGGCTGATGGTAAAAGAAGCATCCGCTATGGGAATCATGAAATGAACAGTAAACTAACAAAGCATCATTATCACGAAGAAATATGGACATTAGATACGGCTAATAATGTGATGAATGTAGATAACGTTGTTGTTAGGGTGCCTATTTTAAAATGACAAAAATAACCATATTAGAAATTACAGGAAATAAGGTTTCTTTTTCTTCATCATTAGGCGATGCGTTAGCAATTTGGAATGGTGAGCGTCCCAGGAAGAATGACTGCTATGATGTTGAAATTGATATTGATGATTTTTTTGAATGGGGGGTAAACATAAATTATACGGCATATGAAGAATCGTCAATAGAAGTGGTTGATGGTATTTTTAAAGGCGTGGCGAAAGTTTTGAATTATGAGAATGATGGCGTATTAAGTGTTATGCTCGGAGATGCTGTTGTTTTATTAGAAGCTGCTTCTCCTCAAGATACTGGGGAGTACATCGTTTTTTTTACCTCTGTGGATCATGTAAAGTTATACCCAGTCCATATATAACTTTAGCCCTCATAAAGGATGGTTTATGAGAAATGGGATAGATTTCACTTTTTATTTACCTATTATCAATGGCTTGTTACAGAGCAAGAATAACCTATCCACTAAATTTGATTATGTTTGTTGTAACGATATTTATTAGTAAAAGTTACATCCCTGCCATACCGCGCATTCAAGGACTGATATGATGCCTTTAACGCTCATGCTGCTTCATCCCAAAAAGTTCTTACTTTTTCTGGCTCTTTGTAGCCTGAGTGCGTTCGCTGATGAAAGGTTTTCCGGCCAGTGGGAAGGCGAGAATGCGGCAGGATCTGTGCTAACGCTGGACCTGAAGCAAAACGCGCAGATGATAAACGGCACTTACTGTTACATCACGCAGCACGGCAAGCGTATCGACTGCGCCGCGCCTGGGGAGACGAATTTGCGCGGTACCAGTACGGGTAACCGGGCCGATGTGGCGTTTGATTCCACTTTTGGCGGCGTTAACGGGCAGGCGAGTCTTGAGGTTGAAGGCGACAGGATGACGTGGCGGCTCATCAAGATTCCTGTAAAAGGTGGCTATTATGCGCCGCAAACATTTACCCTGACTCGTAACCATGATGGTACCCAATCCAGGTAACAGTATTACACTGATAAACCGCTATCTGCTGCCTGTCCGACATTAATAAGATGATCCATAGTGAATAAATGAAACCCCAACGTCAGACATTAAGGATAATATGATTTTCATTCGCCATACCGGAAAGGTCATTACCGCTGCGTTAATAACGATGTTAATGCTTAGCGGCGCTTCAGCTAATACACCTTCCGCCAGCCTCTGGCAGTTTATTGGTGCGATGCGGTCATCCTTAGCGGATATCAACGTCGCCACGCTTAATCGCGCGCCTTTAACATTCCAACTGGATTCTCAGAACGAATACATCAATTTTTACCGGGCGAGAGATGTCGCGTTTACTGCGTCAGGGAAACTGACCGATATTGAATTACGGCTGAGCAGAGATCCGCAGGAGAAAACGCTGCTGTGGGTATCGCACTGGCAGGGGCGATGCCTGACGCTTAACGACATCAAACAGCATTACCCCGTATTGACGATAACCGACACCCCGCGCGGTCATTCGCAAAACGAAGTAACCAGCTACACCTCGCCTGCCGGTGCGTCTGGCGAGGCAGTCACGTTCAGCTTTAGTGAGAAAACGCCTGAGTGCCTGAGTAACGTCATTATTAGCCGGGATAAGTAATGCCCGGCGCGGCCTGAGTGATGATGCTGGCACGACGCACCGCGCTCGCCGCTGAGCCCACCGCCACACCCGCAACAGCCTCTATCATCCAGAATCTCGCAGAAAACCTCTTGCGCGCCGGGGTAAATAATCCGTTATTTACCCTACCCACCATAATTAGTGGTTCCCCTAAGCTAAATATTAACCTTTCATATAAAAAGCCTTTCTCAGCGCGGTAAGTAAAAGAAAATTCTCTTTCTTTCATGAATATTTCAGCGCGTTATTAGTGATGCTCTCCATAAAAATAGTGCGCGAGTCGTCAGAATTTATCCCAGCCATCAATCCTTACAGACAGTGGAATCAGATTAGTCTGTATATTCAGAATAATGGCGGTTTTTCGATGAGTCACTTATTGGTATATTTGCACAGCAAGCGCGTGGCGTTTGTATAGCGTCTTTTTTACCGCTTCGTTACCTGACATTTCCTGATATGGCTTAACCTCGATCGAGGCTATGGCAGCGGTAGCCGTATTATGAAATTTCATGTCGCCTGCAATATGAAATTAACTAAAACTGCAAAGTGTTTCTGGCAGAGTGTCTGCTGCGCGGCCAGAAGCCTGAAAGGTATGCGTCATTTGCTGCTGTGCTGTGATTTACGGGCATAGCCAGGTGGATGTCTCCGGCTCTGGTATGCACCGCATATACACATAGGGATGGAAGTTATGCTCAACCGAATCACCGTTCAGCTCCCGGTCGAGGGGCTGCTTTTCTGGAAACTCTCCGGGCGCGAGGCGCTGTCGGAGCCGTTCATGTTCACCCTGACGCTGCTCGGCACCGACGCGCGGGCCGACCGCAGCGCGCTGCTGGGGCAGCCGGTGACGGTGACCATCCCGACCCAGGCGCTGATGACGCCGCGCTACCTTAACGGCAAGGTGACCCGCGTGGCGGTGAGCGCGGTGGAGCTCTCCGGCACGCGTTATGCCGCCTATGAGCTGACGGTGGAGCCGGACCTGTGGCCGATGCAGCGCGACCGCAACCTGCGCATCTTCCAGGGGCAGACGGTGCCGCAGATAGTGAAAACGCTGCTGGGTGAAAGCCGGGTGAACATGGAAGAGCGCCTTTCCGGCAGCTACCGCGTCTGGGAGTACTGCGTGCAGTACCAGGAGAGCAGTCTGGACTTTATCAGCCGCCTGCTGGAGCTGGAGGGCATCGCCTACCACTTCCGCCACGAGCAGGACCGCCACACGCTGGTGCTGACGGACGCGCCGGGCCAGTACGAGCCGTTCCCGGGCTACGAGACCATTCCGTACCACGTCACGCCGTCCGGTGGTTCAACTGACGAAGAGGGCATCAGCCAGTGGGCGCTGGAAGACAGCGTGACGCCGGGCATCTACAGCCTCGACGACTATGACTTCCGCAAGCCCAACGCGTGGCTGTTCCAGGCGCGGCAGAATCCGCTGTCGCCGCAGCCGGGGAGCATTGACGTCTACGACTGGCCGGGCCGCTTTGTGGAGCACGGTCACGGCGAGTTCTACGCCCGTATCCGCCAGGAGCGCTGGCAGGTGGAGCACCGCCAGACCCAGGGCACCGCGACGGCGCTCGGTATCGCGCCCGGCCACACCTTTGTGCTGCGCAACGCCCCGTTCTTCGGCGACAACGGCGAGTACCTCACCACCATCGCCCACTACCGCTTCGAGGAGAACCGCTACGCCAGCGGCCCGGACAGCAACACCCTGCACGAAATCCGCTTTGAGGTGATACCGGCGGACGTGCCGTACCGCCCGGCGCAGAAGACGCCGTGGCCGCGCACCTACGGCCCGCAGACGGCGAAGGTGGTGGGCCCGCAGGGCGAGAGCATCTGGACGGATAAATACGGCCGGGTGAAGGTGAAGTTCCACTGGGACCGCCTCGGCAAGGGCGACGACACCAGCTCCAGCTGGGTGCGCGTCTCCAGCGCCTGGGCGGGCCAGGGCTTCGGCGGGGTGCAGATACCGCGCGTGGGCGACGAAGTGGTGGTGGACTTCATCAACGGCGACCCGGACCGCCCGCTGATAACGGGGCGCGTGTACAACGAGGCCAGCATGCCGCCGTGGGCGCTGCCTGCCGCGGCGACACAGATGGGCTTTTTAAGCCGCTCGAAGGACGGCTCGCCGGACAACGCCAACGCCCTGCGCTTTGAGGACAAGGCCGGTGAGGAGCAGGTGTGGCTGCAGGCCGAGCGCAACCTTGATACCAAAGTGAAAAAAGATGAAACCCACAGCGTCGGCGGCTCGCGGATACTTTCTGTAAAGCAGGACTACACCGGCAAGGTTGAAGGCAAACAAGAACACGCCATTCAGATGAGCCGCAATGAGCTGGTCGGCGGGCAGTACGACATCAAAGGCCAGGGCACGGTGACCGTTTCTTCCGCGACTGGCATTCGCCTCGTCACGGGCGATTCGGTGCTGGAAATGAGCGCGAACGGCGAGGTCAATCTCTACTGTACAAAATTCGCGATCAACGCCAGCGGCACAGGGCAAATCAATACCGGCGGCACGCTCGATCTGAACCTTAAGAATGAACCGGACAAAGCGTCAAACGTCGCGCCGACGCCTGGGGATATCCAGAACGAAGTGGCAAAAACATTTAATTCCGACGGAGAGGGACAGGCATGAGCCAGGTGAAATATACGTTATCAGAAGGGACGCTGACGCTGCCGGAAGCCGTGCAGGATCGCAGCATGACGATATTGTCACTGCCGAAAGCGGGTGCCTCCCTGGTGCTGACCCGCGCCTGGGACGTCAAGCCTGGCGAAGAAGAGACTTACCTGAAAAGCCAGGTCGCCAAAATCAAACGTGACATGAAAAAGTTCACGGGTGATGAAGTCACTGATACGCAGGTGGGCGGCAGGCCCGCGCGGGAAGTCGCCATGCGTTTTGAAAACCACGGCGTGACGGTTTATGAACAGCTCGCCACCACCATGCTTGACGATCACCTGCTGATAATGGCGATGAGCCGCACCGCGCCGTTTGATGACGACGCGCTGGCGGTATGGGAATCCATTAAAGCGGGTCTGGAATTTACGCCTGGAGAGGGAGCGTAAGCGTGTCCGAACTGTTAGCTGCCCGTATAGATGATCCGCTCATCCACAGCTCTCTGCTCGCCGATGTCGTCAGTGGCGCGGTGGAGGGGGCTATCTGTCTTGCCGCCATAACGGCGGGTTCGGCGATGATGGGCACGGGGCTGGGTACGGTTGCGGGCGTTGTATTGATTGCGGCCGTATTCACCACGGGTATTGCAGAGGACGCCGGCGATCTGGTGGGGCAAGGCGTCGATGCTGTGCTGGATTTCTTCGGCTGGCTCGGCCCGCCGGATGCGATTATCAAGACAGGCTCTCACAACGTACGCATTATGGAAAAAGCCGCCGCGCGCGCGGCGGGCACGGTTGATCACAACTATCTCAATACGCCCATCCCGCAAGAGAGCTTTGGCGATCAGGCGAAGGCATTTGCGATAGGCACCGCGGTTGCCATTCTCGAAGTGGCGCAGTTTACCCTGCACCCGCTGGATAACCTGGCGGCAGGAGCAAGCGCCATCGCCAGCAGCGGCTGGGACGGAGTAAAAAAATTCGCGGGCAGCGTCTGGGATAACTTCACGCAACCCGTCGTGGCGGGTGCCAGCCCGTACGCTAAGGCGGCGCCGGGCGATATCGTGGTGTGTACCAAAGGCCATACGGTGACCGGCACCAACTACCTGGCGGAAGGCTCGAAAAAAGTGCTGATCAATGGCCAGCCCGCGAGCCGCAACGGCGATCGCAGCACCTGCGAAGCCAAAGTCAAAGTTAAAGAAAACACGCGCGTGCGCATCGGCGGCGAAAGCATCGTGGTGCGCGATATCCGCAGCGGTAAGAATTTCTGGGCGCGGCTTATTGGCAACACCATCGGCAGCCTTGGGCCGGCGATTATCCGCAACCTCAGCAAAGGGATGCTGAAGACACTCTTCAGCCGCCAGATCATGAAAACCTTTTGCTGCCAGTTTGCCGCCGATCTCGGCATGGGCCTGACGACATTCGGGCTGATTCAGGCAGGCAAAGTGGGCAGCGAGGCGCGCCAGACGCAGCACCCGGTGGATATCGCCAGCGGCGCGAAAATTCTCGCGGGCGGCGAAGACCGCGATTTCACGCTGGAAGATCGCATTCCGCTCATCTGGCAGCGTGTCTACAACAGCCGCAATCTGGCGACCGGTATGCTCGGCACCGGCTGGCTCCTGCCGTTTGAGACCCGCTTCTTCCGCCTTGAGAACAATCAGTTTATCTGGCGCGATATGTCGGGCCGCGAGCTGGGCTTCGGCGAGCTGACCCCCGGCGACGTGGTGGATTATCTCGAAGACGGCGTCACGCTCTATTACACCGTCAGCGGCACGCTGATGCTCCAGATGACGAGCGGCGAATACCACGTCTACGAACCGGACCCGACGCGTCCGGGCGAGTGGCGGCTGTTCCGCATCTACGATCGTCATGAGAACTGCCAGTACTACAGCTGGGATGAACACGGCAGGCTGGCGCGGATTTCCGGCGACAACGAAGCGCTGGATGTCGAACTCGCGTATGAGAAAACGCATGGCCGCCTCGCCAGCGTGCATCAGGTGTGCAACGGCGAGCGCCGCCTGCTGGTGACTTACGGTTATAACGAACACGGCCAGTTGATCGAGGTCATCGACGCGGACGGCATCGTCACGCGCCGCTTCGGCTGGGATCGCGCCAGCGACATGATGGGCTAGCACAGCTACGCCACGAACCTGAGCGTGCATTATCAGTGGCAGCCCGCCGCCGATGCGCCGAACTGGCGCGTGTGCGCTTATCAGGTGCTGGACGACCAGGACAACGTGCTGGAGCGCTGGCGCATCGACGCCGACGAGGCGAAACGCTGCGCCACGGTCAGCTGCGACGCGGGTTTCTCGACGCGCCACTGCTGGGATTTCCTCTACCGCATCACGGAATACACCGACCGCCACGGCGGCGTGTGGCGCTACGAGTGGGCGGATTATGCCGAGCTGCTGAAAGCGGCCACCACGCCGGACGGCAGCCGCTGGGTATACGGCCACGACGAGCACGGCAACCTGACGGAAGTGCGCGACCCGCTCGGTAACAGCACGTTCACCACGTGGCACCCGGTGTTCGCCTTCCCGGTGAAGGAAGTGCTGCCGGACGGCGCCACCTGGCAGTACGAATACAACCCGCGCGGCGATGTGGTCTCGCTCACCGACCCGAAAGGCGGCGTGACGCGCTTTGAGTGGAACGAGCAGGGCGACCTGGTTCAGCAGACCGACGCGCTGAACAACACGCACCGGTTCTGGTGGAACGAGCGCGGGCAGCTGGTGCGCGACGAGGACTGCTCCGGCAACCAGAGCCAGCGGCTTTATGACGCGGCGGGGCGACCGCTGAGCGCCAGTGACGCCGAAGGCAACACCGACCGCTGGACGCTGACTGCGGCAGGGCGTCTGCGCACCTGGCGGCGGGCGGACGGCCGCGAGACGCACTACGAATATGACAGCGCCGGGCTGCTGTGCGGGCAGGACGACGACGGGCTGCGCGAGCGTAAGGTGACGCGCAACGCGCGCGGCCAGGTGGTGAGCGCCGCCGACCCGGCAGGCCACCTGACGCGCCTGCGCTACGACCGCTTCGGCCGCCTGACGACGCTGGTGAACCCGAACCGCGAGAGCTGGCGGTTTGAGTATGACGCCGCAGGCCGCCTGACGGGCCAGCGGGATTACGCGGGCCGCCTGACGGAATACCGCCACGACGCGCTGGGCCGGGTGACGGAGGTGATTCGCCATCCGCTGCCGGGCAGCGCGGACGCGCCGCTGGTGACTGCCTTTGAATATGACGTGCTGGGGCGTCTCACTGCCCGGGAAACCGCGGAGCACCGCACCGAGTACCGCCACAACACGCTGTCGCTGGAAATCCGCCGCGCCACGCGCGCCGAATGGCGTCAGGCGCTGCTGGAAGAGCGCGAGCCTGCGTGGGACGCCGTACTCATCTTCACCCGCAACGCCGCGGGCGAGCTGGTGAGCGAGGAGAACCACGGCGGGAAGTTTGAGTATGAATACGACGCGCTGGGTAATCTCAGCAGCACGCTTTACCCGGATGGCCGGGAGCTCGCCACGCTGCGCTACGGCACCGGCCACCTGCTGGAGATGCAGCTGCGCCACGGCGGGGCAATGCACACGCTGGCGGCGTACGGCCGCGACCGGATGCACAGGGAAATCTCCCGCAGCCAGGGCGTGCTCTCACAGGAAACGCGATATGACTCCGCCGGACGCGTCACGCAGCGCACGGTGCTTGACGCCCGTCGCGAACTGGTGTTCGAGCGCCGCTACCGGTGGGACCGCACCGACCAGATAGTCCAGCAGATACACACCGACACCACGCCCGCAACGCCGGGCGAAAAATACAGCCAGTACCTGTGGGGCTACGATGCCGCCGGTCAGGTCACGAAAGCCGTTGAGCCGCAGAAGGAAGAACGTTTCTTCTGGGACGCCGCGGGCAACCGCACGGAGGCGCACCGCAACCCGGTGTGGCACAACCTGCTGCTGCGCCTCGACGGGCTGAAGCTGGACTATGACGGGTTCGGGCGGCTGATTCAGCGGCGGGACAAGTCTGGCGTTATCCAGCACTTTGCCTATGACGATGAGCAGCGGGTAAAAGAGATTCGATTTGAGGGGAACACGGAGTTCCGCCGGGTGGAGTACCGCTATGACCCGCTGGGGCGCAGGACGCATAAGGTGCTCTGGCGTTACGGTGAGAAAGCCCCGGAAACCATTCGCTTCGACTGGCAGGGTCTGCAACTGGCGGGCGAGCAGAGCGACCGCGAGCCGGACCACTACGTTCAGTACGTCTACACCGAAGGCAGCTATGAGCCGCTGGCGCGCATCGACAGTGTTTTCGACGACTGCGAGATTTACTGGTACCACACCGAACTGAACGGCCTGCCGGAGCGGGTGACGGACGCGGACGGGCAGACGGTCTGGCGCGGGCAGTTCAGCACCTGGGGTGACACGGAGCGCGAACTCAGCGTACCGCAGTGGCAGGTGCCACAAAACCTGCGCTTCCAGGGCCAGTACCTCGACCGCGAAAGCAGCCTGCACTACAACCTGTTCCGCTATTACGACCCGGTCGCCGGGCGTTACACCCAGATGGACCCGATTGGGTTAGCGGGCGGGATGAACACGTATTCCTACGTGGGTGATCCGCTGACGAATATTGATCCATGGGGACTGGATGTTAAGAAATGCATGGGCGTAAACGCTTCAGGCCATCATGTACCTTCAGTGCGTAAATCGAAAGGCCGGCCTTTTGAAGTATCAAGATCAGATAAAACACGTCCAACCTTATTCCCTAAAGGTAACAACCCTGAGCATGATCATTGGCGCTTACATGATGCTGAAAGAGATGTGATAGGACCTAGGCAGGGTGATTTTCCAGGTTCAGATAAAGAGTTGTTTGATGCTTACAGGGTAGCATACTCAAAACTTGATGATATAAAGGTTGACGTAAAATCTCCAAACGGTACCTACACCTTAGGTAAAGATGTAACACCAGTTAAGGCTGTGGATTTAATAGAAGCTTGGCTTAAAGAACAGGAGTTAATGTGATGACTAATCAAAAACTTAAAGAAATAGAAATTTTTTTAGCAAAACCGGATTTTTTTGATTTTTTGAAAACACTGGATATTGATGAAGCATTAGATTTGAGAGATGAGCCAAAATTTGATAGCTGCTGGATGGATAATTTCAATCTTTTAAAAGGTGAAAGCTTTGATGCATCGGATATTGCACAGATTGATTCCCTGCGTGAAAAAGCTTTTAAACTATCGTTCAGAGTAATAAATGATTCTGAAATTGCATCAAGAATATCGGATGATATTGAACTAATTGCAAAAAATATAATAATCGGAAAAGAGGACAGTTGGGCTGTTTCAACTTTATGGGCAGCATATAAAAGTGGGAAATTCCCTGTTTAAATTTTAGGCGGGAATTCCCGCCATTTTATATATGAAGATATTAAAATGATAAACAGTCTAATTTTTGTCTGAGTCCAGAGCGAGCTATTAGTTAAAAACGGTCGTGCTTGGGTTACAACCTCTTCAGCCGCCTGCCGGAATACCGCCACAACACGCTGTCGCTGGAAATCCGCCGCGCCACCCGCGCCGAATGGCGGCAGGCGCTGCTGGAAGAGCGGGAGCCTGAGTGGGACGCCGTGCTGGTTTTCACCCGCAACGCCGCGGGCGAGCTGGTGAGCGAGGAGAACCACGGCGGGAAGTTTGAATACGAGTATGACGCACTCGGCAACCTCAGCAGCACAACATTCCCGGATGGCCGGGAGCTTGCCACGCTGCGTTACGGCACCGGCCATCTGCTGGAGATGCAGCTGCGCCACGGCGGAGCCACCCACACGCTGGCGGCGTACGGCCGCGACCGTCTGCACCGGGAAATCTCCCGCAGTCAGGGCGTGCTCTCGCAGGAGACCCGTTACGACGCCGCAGGGCGCGTCACGCAACGCACGGTGCTGGACGCCCGCCGGGAGCTGGTGTTCGAGCGCCGCTACCGCTGGGACCGCACCGACCAGATAGTCCAGCAGATACACACCGACACCATGCCCGCAACGCCGGGCGAAAAATACAGCCAGTACCTGTGGGGCTACGATGCCGCCGGTCAGGTCACGAAAGCCGTTGAGCCGCAGAAGGAAGAACGTTTCTTCTGGGACGCCGCGGGCAACCGCACGGAGGCGCACCGCAACCCGGTGTGGCACAACCTGCTGCTGCGCCTCGACGGGCTGAAGCTGGACTATGACGGGTTCGGGCGGCTGATTCAGCGGCGGGACAAGTCTGGCGTTATCCAGCACTTTGCCTATGACGATGAGCAGCGGGTAAAAGAGATTCGATTTGAGGGGAACACGGAGTTCCGCCGGGTGGAGTACCGCTATGACCCGCTGGGGCGCAGGACGCATAAGGTGCTCTGGCGTTACGGTGAGAAAGCCCCGGAAACCATTCGCTTCGACTGGCAGGGTCTGCAACTGGCGGGCGAGCAGAGCGACCGCGAGCCGGACCACTACGTTCAGTACGTCTACACCGAAGGCAGCTATGAGCCGCTGGCGCGCGTCGACAGTGTTTTCGACGACTGCGAATTTACTGGTACCACACCGGACTCAACGGCCTGCCGGAGCGGGTGACGGACGCGGACGGGCAGATCGTCTGGCGCGGACAGTTCAGCACCTGGGGCGAAACCGAACGCGAACTCAGCGTGCCGAAGTGGCAGGTGCCGCAGAACCTGCGCTTCCAGGGCCAGTACCTCGACCGGGAAAGCGGCCTGCACTACAACCTTTTCCGCTACTACGACCCGGTGGCCGGGCGTTACACCCAGATGGACCCGATTGGGTTAGCGGGCGGGCTGAATACGTATTCTTACGTGGGTGATCCGCTGGTGTGGGTGGATCCGTTGGGGTTGATGTGCGCTGTTGCTAAACCTGAAAAAGTAGTAAATGATCTAAAAAACTTTGAAGGGAAAAATTTCCATTTTGGAAATGAGACTTTTAAATTAGATAAAGCAGGTATGAAACACATTTTGGAAAGGCATCACCCTGAATATTGGGATGGCTCTGTTAAAGCAAAACAAAGCTATTTTCCCAAGAAAATGAGTATAGATGATATTTCTAATGCTATAGAAGATGTCATGAAACAGAATCGTGACATACTTATTGATAAAGGTACGATTGGTAAGTATCAAATAACTGGCGTGTCAGATGGCATTGAATATGTTGTTGGGTTTAAAAATGGTAGAATAGGACAATTTTATCCAAAATGAATTCTTATATTTCTATAAAATCTTATGTTAAATGTGGTGAAGACTATATCGATTTTTTTGACTTCACCGGGCCAGTAAAAGATCCTGATTATATCGATGGAGCATTAGAGCTATCGGTTAATGGAGTAAATCTTATTGATAAATCTATGTACGATTATATCGATGACTTATGGAGTTACCTTGCAGAAGGTTTGTCTATAGTCAGTAAAGGTAAAACTTTTAAAACTTATTTCCCGGATCAACCGATTGAAGTTAATTTAGTCCCTGTTAAAAATATCATTTTAGTTAGTGTTAACTGTCATTCAGAAGTAAAAGTATCGGTAAATAAAGATGATTTCTTGATAGCAATGGCTGAGCATGCAAAAAAATTCTTTGAACACTTGAAATTAATCCTTCCCTCTTCAGATAAATCATCTGATCTATCGATATCATATTTAAATGATGTTTTAATGAGGCATCATTGATATTAATATCGTTAGGAAAAGGAAGGTCTTCCTTCCTTTGTTACCTATTAAAAAGCGAAAGGATATTAATCCTAAATCTCCCATGCTTAATTTTTTATGATTATTTTATACATTATCGCTAATTTCCCACATGATTAGGCGAGGAGAACCACGGCGGGAAATTTGAGTATGAGTACGACGCGCTCGGCAACCTCAGCAGCACTACGTTCCCTAGATCTATTAGGGAATGATTTTGCGATACGGTTGGCGAAAGGTTCTGCGGAAGTGTTATTTGACGCACCTGTTCCAGCAGGTGCGATAAATGTCATTAAATAGGTAAGCTATGAGTAATAATAACTTTGATTTTAATGAAGTGATTATTGATGTGGTAGAAAAAATCAGACTCGCAGATGAGTTAGATGAAACTACTATTAATCGATTATACGAATCACTTGATAAAGTTAGTACTGTTTATGAAAGTGAGGAGTTTATCCCAAAATTGCTGGCGTATGATCTTTTAGTTCTTCATGATAATCTTGAGGGAGCTTTGGAGTGTTATTCTGGAGAGGATGAGGTAAAAATTTCAAAAATTAACTCAAGAATAAAAGAATACATCGAAAAGATATTTCTGAATTGAATATAAAGAGCCGGGGCGGATATTAATCCTTCCCGGGTTAGAAAGTATCGTCATTTAATAATCTGAAGGGTAATATTTGGAAATACGAAAATTGCATTTTTAGGAGACTAATATTAAAGATATTTATAATGAGCTTGATAAATTAATTAGCGAAAGTGGTGAAGATGCCCAGGGAAGTGGTCCAGCCGCTGATGAAAAAATTAGACTTTATGAGCAAGAGCTTGAAGTGCAGTTCCCTTACACTTACAAACTCTTCTTAGAGAAATACGGGACGCTGTCGTTTAATGGAGAATCATTTTATGGGATCTCAAAGTTAGGTTTAGGCGCACAATCCGCTCCTGATGTCAGGTATACTACTCTTAAGGCCAGAGAACTTGGTGATATTGATAATAATATGGTTTTGATAAAATCGTCTGGTTACGGGCCACTATTTTCTATTGACTTGTCTGTTTATAAGAATGGAGAAGCAGTAGTTATAAAAACGGACTTGTCATTTAAAAGAGATGGCAGTAAAAATCGTAGCCAGGAGTTTTGCTGAGTTCTTGATTAATGAAGTAAAAGAATCTTTGGAATATTAGTGAAATTTTAAGAGGTATGTGTATCGGTTTAATATAATACCTATAACTCTTATATAACAGCTTTTTATTTTATTGATGGTCTATCATAAAGCTATAGATATTATTACGTTAATTTATGATGTTTCAGGAGGGTGTATTATTAATGTTACTAACACTACTCGATGTTGAAAATAAACTACATATGAGATTTGCTCCTTTTCAGGGTGAAATGGATGATTTAATTCTGAAAAAAAGAAATAGCCCTCTTGCTAACTTAGCAAAGCTGGAGTCAGAGCTTAATATTAAAATATGTAATGATTTTCTATCCTTTTTAAATAGTTACGATCTCGATAGCTTTTCTCTTGGGAATGTTGCTTTTGGTTCCGGTGAAAATTATATAAATACCTTGCTTGAGCTAAATAAAAATAATGATTTTAACCATTGGTGGGTTGGTAACAAAAGACCTGAAGGTGTCATTTTAATTGCTATTTCTGACCCTTATACTATTTTACTGAATAATAATGACAATAAGGTTTATGGTATTACTGGGGAATCCTATCAATATCAAGAAAATGAGATTTCAAAAAATTTTGAATTATTTGTAAGAGGGGTCGGTACACTCTTTTTAAAAGAAGGTACCGCTTCAGAGGTTGCAGTTGCAGTTGGTGCTGTAAATCAAGATTTTTGGCAGAGTCTGTAAAATTATAACTGCCATCATAAAGTATGGCAGTTATAGAGTTTCCTTTACCGCATCATGAGACGTGCAGCCCACCTTGATGGTGTTGTGACGGGCTTCGAGTGACAATATTTCTTTGATTATGTATAGGTTTTTATAAATGAAAGAAATACAAGATCTGGTGAAAAAATTAAGCGCATCGAAGGAACATGAGGTTGTATGGTTAGGGCCTACAGATGAACAACAGGTTAAAAAATTAGAAAATGCGTTAAACCTTAGTCTGCCTGAAGATTTTAATTTTTTCTTAACAGAAACCGGCGGCGGCGGGGTTGTCGAGCAGGAAATTTCAGGTATAGAAGATAATAATGCATTGGATGAATTTGGCGGCACGGTATATTATGACACTACCTATTGCAGAGATGAATACAGTCTACCTGAAGATCTAGCTGTAATATATTTTAAAGATGATGAAATTTGTTGGTGTTTAGATTGCTCAGCCGAAAATTTTGGCAAGGTAGTGAGTTACGATTTAATTTCATGTAAAAATCACTCAATACTTCATAACTCTTTTAAAGAGTTTCTCACGGAATATGTGACTTTAAGGACCTAATTTCAAAATAGCATATTGTTTTTTGGATTTAATAATTAAAGCTTTTTCAATTTCGGTGGCTGCTACCAACTATGGTAGACAGCTGCTGGTGACCTGAGCATACGCAGCTATTTTTTGCTGCAAAAACCACTTTATTCAATCTGTGCCGCCTGACGGAAACGCGCTTCGACTCTGTCGAGCGCGTCACACAGCGCACGGTGCTGGACGCCCGCCGTGAACTGGTGTTCGAGCGCCGCTACCGGTGGGACCGCACCGACCAGATAGTCCAGCAGATACACACCGACACCACGCCCGCAACGCCGGGCGAAAAATACAGCCAGTACCTGTGGGGCTACGATGCCGCCGGTCAGGTCACGAAAGCCGTTGAGCCGCAGAAGGAAGAACGTTTCTTCTGGGACGCCGCGGGCAACCGCACGGAGGCGCACCGCAACCCGGTGTGGCACAACCTGCTGCTGCGCCTCGACGGGCTGAAGCTGGACTATGACGGGTTCGGGCGGCTGATTCAGCGGCGGGACAAGTCTGGCGTTATCCAGCACTTTGCCTATGACGATGAGCAGCGGGTAAAAGAGATTCGATTTGAGGGGAACACGGAGTTCCGCCGGGTGGAGTACCGCTATGACCCGCTGGGGCGCAGGACGCATAAGGTGCTCTGGCGTTACGCTGAGAAAGCCCCGGAAACCATCCGCTTCGACTGGCAGGGCCTGCAACTGGCGGGTGAACAGAGCGACCGCGAGCCGGACCACTACGTTCAGTACGTTTATACCGAGGGCAGCTACGAACCGCTGGCGCGCGTCGACAGCGTTTTCGACGACTGCGAAATTTACTGGTACCACACCGGACTCAACGGCCTGCCGGAGCGGGTGACCGACGCGGACGGCCAGACCGTCTGGCGCGGGCAGTTCAGCACCTGGGGCGAAACCGAACGCGAACTCAGCGTGCCGCAGTGGCAGGTGCCGCAGAACCTGCGCTTCCAGGGCCAGTACCTCGACCGCGAAAGCGGCCTGCACTACAACCTGTTCCGCTACTACGACCCGGTGGCGGGGCGTTACACCCAGATGGATCCGATTGGGTTAGCGGGCGGGATGAACACGTATTCCTACGTGGGTGATCCGCTGGTGTGGGTGGATCCGCTGGGGTTAGCCCCGTGCTTCGCAAATGCTCAAAACAAACAGTTTTGGAAAAATGATCCGATAACATTCCAAGGAAATAAAGTTTATCAGCGGGATGACTTATTCGATCCTAATTTAATGACTACATGGCGTGACAAAGGGAAAATAATTCGCGGTACGAATGTCGAGCGAATGGCTACAGGTCGTGCCCCTGTCGGATATGATGGAAATGCCGTCAACTTGCACCATATGCTGCAGACTCAGGATGGGCCAATTGCAGAGATGAGTCAAACTTTCCATAAAACCAATCATGGTATAATACATATTAATCCAAATACGATTCCTTCAGGGATCAATAGAGCTGAATTTGACGCATGGCGTAAACAATATTGGATAAACAGAGCAGAGGATTTCTTATGAACAGAGAAGAAATAGTAAAACTGTTTGAAAAACACTCAGATTTAGTAAACATGGGTACGTCTGATGATGCTCCCGATAATAGTTGGGTAGAGGCCGCCGAGAAGGCATTATCAGTAAATCTTCCAGCTGATTATATATGGTTTTTAAAGAACTATGGTGGAGGGGAGATTTGTGGTGAAGAGATATATAGTATTTATTGTCTGCCATTTAATGATGCTGTAGGTGGCGATATTGTTTATCAGAATACAATAGCAAACAATAATCTTGATGTAGGGAAAATTGTGTTATCCAATACAGATTTTGGTGAGGAGTTTTTTTTCGATGTCAAAGACATGGAAAAGGTCTATGTATCAACTGGATCTAATCGAGAGCTATACGCCAGTAATTTCTTGGAATATCTTAAAAAACGTTTGCTTTCATATGTCTAACTCTTGATGTATTTTGAGGGAGTTAAACTAACTAATAAGCCGATAAAATTACTAATCTTATCGGCTTAAATTAATCATTGAATCGACGTATCCATATCTTTCTTACAACCTTGCTATGCAAACGTAAATTATTCGAAACGTTCTTTAAATAAGTGAGTTTTTAAAACTTATTAATGGCCAGGTGACGGAGGTGATTCGCCATCCGCTGCCGGGCAGCCCGGACGCGCCGCTGGTCACGGCGTTTGAATATGACGTGCTGGGGCGTCTCACCGCCCGGGAAACCGCGGAGCACCGCACCGAGTACCGCCACAACACGCTGTCGCTGGAAATCCGCCGCGCCACGCGCGCCGAATGGCGTCAGGCGCTGCTGGAAGAGCGCGAGCCTGCGTGGGACGCCGTACTCATCTTCACCCGCAACGCCGCGGGCGAGCTGGTGAGCGAGGAGAACCACGGCGGGAAGTTTGAGTATGAATACGACGCGCTGGGTAATCTCAGCAGCACGCTTTACCCGGATGGCCGGGAGCTCGCCACGCTGCGCTACGGCACCGGCCACCTGCTGGAGATGCAGCTGCGCCACGGCGGGGCCATGCACACGCTGGCGGCGTACGGCCGCGACCGGCTGCACCGGGAAATCTCGCGCAGTCAGGGCGTGCTCTCGCAGGAAACGCGCTACGACGCTGTTGGCCGCGTCACACAGCGCACGGTGCTGGACGCCCGCCGTGAACTGGTGTTTGAGCGCCGCTACCGCTGGGACCGCACCGACCAGATAGTCCAGCAGATACACACCGACACCATGCCCGCAACGCCGGGCGAAAAATACAGCCAGTACCTGTGGGGCTACGATGCCGCCGGTCAGGTCACGAAAGCCGTTGAGCCGCAGAAGGAAGAACGTTTCTTCTGGGACGCCGCGGGCAACCGCACGGAGGCGCACCGCAACCCGGTGTGGCACAACCTGCTGCTGCGCCTCGACGGGCTGAAGCTGGACTATGACGGGTTCGGGCGGCTGATTCAGCGGCGGGACAAGTCTGGCGTTATCCAGCACTTTGCCTATGACGATGAGCAGCGGGTAAAAGAGATTCGCTTTGAGGGGAACGCTGAGTTCCGCATGGTGGAGTACCGCTACGACCCGCTTGGCCGACGTACTCACAAGATTCTGTGGCGTTACGGTGAGAAAGACCCGGAGACCATCCGCTTCGACTGGCAGGGCCTGCAACTGGCGGGCGAGCAGAGCGACCGCGACCCGGACCACTACGTTCAGTACGTTTACACCGAGGGCAGTTATGAGCCGCTGGCGCGCGTCGACAGCATTTTCGACGACTGTGAAATTTACTGGTACCACACCGAACTCAACGGCCTGCCGGAGCGGGTGACCGACGCGGACGGGCAGACCGTCTGGCGCGGGCAGTTCAGCACATGGGGCGAAACCGAGCGCGAACTCAGCGTGCCGCAGTGGCAGGTGCCGCAGAACCTGCGCTTCCAGGGTCAGTACCTCGACCGCGACAAATTTGTAGGGAACAAATTTGAATACGCGTAGCGTACCCCGTAGGGGCGAGCCACAGGGATGTGGCGAGTAGTGCGGACTTCACTACAACCTGTTCCGCTATTACGACCCGGTTGCGGGGCGTTACACCCAGATGGACCCGATTGGGTTAGCGGGCGGAATTAATACCTACAGCTACGTGGGTGATCCGCTGGGGTTAGTTGCATGTTATAAGTCTCCACATGACAATGTCTTTTACAGAACTATGTCAAAAGAAGATTTTGCTGTTTTACAAAAAACAGGACGTATGCCCGGGACCACCGAAACCACAATTTCACCGACTCGTGAGTTTTCAGAAAACTATGAAGGAATACTTGTACAATTTAATTTAAAACCGGGTACTCGAGCGCAGTTAGAAGGTATTGGAATTAGAGATAGCTCTGATCTTGCTGCTCAACTCATCCTAATATGCCGAGGCCATTAAAATCAAAAGGTTGGGTTTTTACTAATGCGCCCTTTAAAGGCGAGGGAGACCAAATTAATATTGGTCCTGGCAGAGAAGGTGGGGCTGCATTAAAAATATTTAACGATGGTATCGATTCTTTTAATATGTTGAGGCAATAATGAATTCAGAGCAAAAGAACTTAGTGCTTTCTGTGGTTAATAATAAACCACTCCGAGCTGGAAAAATAACAGATGAAGAATTTCTAAAGCTTTTTCCATGTACTCAGGGAAATGTTGAGGATTTTGTAAATGACATTTTAAAAAACGCGCATTCTTCCAAGGATCCGAAAGAAGTTGAATATGCGTTATATATTAGCTTTCACTTTACATTTACAAGTAAGCATGAAGATATCTTGATACATCTTTTGGATGATGATCTTCATTATAAACATGATGATGTTGTGCGGGCTTTAGTTAAAATAAAGGCTAAAAGCGATAATGCAGTAAATGTACTATATAAATGTGCTTTATCTGAATACGATTATTTGGCTGATGACAGAGAGGATGGTAATTATACGTTGGCATGGAATTGTATATACGCTCTAGTGAAAATAGGTTCAAATTACGCTATTGAGAAATTAAAAGCATTGTCAAAAAATCCCATCCCTGAAATAAAGAACAAAGCAGTGCAGGTTGGAAAATCTTACGGTGTTTTAGATTAAAAAATAAATTTTATAAGGACGTTCTTGAGGGAGAAGCGAAATTGTTAAAAGCTTCGACTGGCAGGGTTTACAGCTCGCCGGTGAACAGAGCGACCGCGAGCCGGACCACTACGTTCAGTACGTTTACACCGAAGGCAGCTACGAGCCGCTGGCGCGCATCGACAGCGTTTTCGACGACTGTGAAATTTACTGGTACCACACCGAACTCAACGGCCTGCCGGAGCGGGTGACGGACGCGGACGGCCAGACCGTCTGGCGCGGGCAGTTCAGCACCTGGGGCGAAACGGAACGCGAACTCAGCGTACCGCAGTGGCAGGTGCCACAGAACCTGCGCTTCCAGGGCCAGTACTTCGACCGTGTCAAATTTATTGGGAACAAACAATTTCTCAAGCAGATAAATTTGAACGCATTAATGTGACGTTTGATGGATATATGAGATAGAGAACCCCAATAGGGAAGGTTAAATTCCTGGATGATGACGGCGTAATGGGTACTCATACGCTTCCACACTCAGGAGGCGTAACAGCACTGTCATCACTGGCTCATAAAGGATTGATTACTTTTGCAAAAAACGAAGGATGTTGAATTTTATCTTAATATTTTAAGAAGATGGTCTTCCAAAAGATTACCATTTGGCCCATTCGACCTACCATTTTAAGGGGGAACTTATGGAACTTACTGAAAAATATGCAGTGTGGTATTCAACTTGTGCAGGCTATGAGTTAGTTCAAAATTATTTTTACAAAGAAAATGGGACGTCTAAATTTGAAAAAGATTGTGGTTTAAAAAAACGATTTATTGATTATGACCATGCCATTTCAATATGGTATGGGAAAGAGCACGGAGATTTGGGAGATATTGGTCCTGATAATCCGGCTATTGATAATGGCTTTCTTTTTATTACAACTCCTGTTGCGGAGAGGCTTTACGCATTAGGTGTGGAGAAAATTAGTTATATATTTGCTATACCTGATTTTGAATATGATAACGTAAGTAAGAAGAAGAATGTTATGATATTTTTGGATAACATCATTTGTTCTCAGAAATCCTCCTCTTGGTTAGATGATATTTTAAATGATATGTAAAGAGTAAGCGATTTTGAATATAAGATAATTTAATTATATTTATAGGATTCGCATACATAATATAATTGCAGAGCATCAAAAACGATTCAGTGTGTTGGGTATTGATGTGTATTCAACTAGCCTGACAACTTTTAAAGGTAAGTCTGCTGCATGACCATTAGGAATTCGTTATATTAAAATATATAAGTGTATATTTGTTGACATGCCTCCTTATAACCCAGTTTATCATCAAAATTAGTAGGTAATTATGAAAGTATCACTAACAATTGCTGTTGACGATAGGAAGCTATCCAAAACTTACAATAAACTCTATCCAGAAATGAAAATTTTGACAACACAGTTGTCTTCATATGAACCTACACATCCTATAGGTGAAATGATAACAGTTATAGTAACGGACACGGAAAAGGATGGGTACTTTAGAGAGGATAGTCAAGATGGTGCTTTTACCTATTTTTTCGGTATGGAGGCCGTGCATGATGAAGCTTTGTTGAAGACTAAGCTTTTTGACTATCTTGAAAAAGCTATCGAGAAAACAGCGCTTACAATACCTGATCATGAAAAATATAAAATGATATTTTCTCAGTGGAAGAAAGAACACATGTAATGGCGCATCGGTGACCGAAGGAGCTGCCCTGTCTTTTAACTCATCGCAACAAAAGCAGAAACTTTAAATTTTTTAACCATCATCAGATTATGCCTTCAGATGAAAACCTGAGCCAAAATCTGATTAATAAGTATGATGTTGTTAGGGGGGTCTTTTAATCATAACCAGCACTTTAATGCCAGAGGCTTTTAAAATGATGAACAATAAGGTTCATATATGGATAGGGAATAACTTTTCATCGGCAGATGACTATATGCGTTATTTTGAATTAGATTATTCTACCGATGGCGATATAGACGATCCCGATTATCAAGTATGCGGATTCTGTAAGGAACTGGGTATCAAATGGTACGATGAAGATTTTATTGGCATTATACGCAGAGAAAGTAAAGCAGTTCCGTTAGATGATCTGCTTGAAGAAGCTGCTGTAGACGAGGGGGAGAAAGAAAATGTTAAAGCGAAATGTAATGCATCAGGAATTCAAAAAGCGAATGCTTTAGTATGGTATGCTGATTCCGCATTGGCTGTGAAGCCAGATCCATCAGTTAGCTGTAATGGTTTAAAGTACATTGGCCTGTTTGAAGGCGATTGATGTAATGATATTAAAAAACGTTTTGAATTTAATGATGCTTTTAACAAACCACTAATGTGTAAGTATAGGGTATCTCTTAGCGATAATAAAAAAATCAAATATCTTGCGAATTATTTTTTTAAAAATGCCTTTCCCAGAGGAGCGCTCCCCCATGGTTGAACTGGTCGATCCCGAAAAACAGATAAGTCACATCGAATGGGCAAAATTTACAAAATGCTTTCCAGTATCCCTGCCGGAATCCTTCAAAGCGCATTATTTAAGAATAAATGGGGGTTACTTAGCCGAAGAGGACGTTGAGGCAGACCGGTGGGGAATGCCGGTAGGTGGTTTTAACCCGATCAAGTATGGGCCGCTTCCCATTGAAACACTCATTAATGACATATTCAGCATTTCGCCTGCTGAGAGCGAATATGGCCCATGGCATAAAAAGGAGTTTATTCCTTTCGCTTATGATAATGGCGGCAATCCTTTTTTTCTTTCATTAAAAGCAAGCGATTACGGCCATATCTATCTCTACGCCCAAGATGGCGATGCCCTCTTTGAGGTTGCAGAGTCATTTGATGATTTTATAAGAGCATTATACCGGCTTTAAATGTGCTTATTTTCAGGATAAAGGCGAGATAGCGTCCGGCGGTTTTTCCTTTTCCGTTGTCTCACAAGCTTTATCAGCCTGATTTCCCCTGACGCTTTTTATCAATTAATGCTTATCTGTTACCGCATCGGTTATATTGCCTGATCATATGCACAGTAAAATCTTAAGAAAATAGAGAATTATCGCTGCTATTGCATAACCACAGGGCATATAACTTATTGTCTGTATTGAATAAATTTCACATAAACCAGGAAATTGTCCTCAGGGCTTTTAATTGCCCGACGAAACGCGTTATCCTCTGCCGGAAATGCGGTTTATCTTAACGCAAATACACCCAGCATAAATGTGCGATTTTTAATATGGCGGTCGCCCGTGCGGCGTCGTGTTTTCTTTTTTTAACAGGTAGCAGAGCGTGTTACGCCCAAAATAGATAAAGACTGAGTTATGAATTTATTCCCCGTTAGTGACAGTAACGAAAGTGAATTAACCTTTGTCGTTTCCCGAGCCTCTGCCAATGCGGATGATAAGGTCCATGCCGTCGCCGCCCGCATCGTCAGAGAAATGGAAACCTCCCTGCCCGAATTCCGTCTGGAATCCACGGAGATGACCGTGATCGACGGCGAACCGGCGGTCGATATGTTTTATCAGTATATGGAAGACAATACGCCGGTGTTTCAGCGCCAGACGGTGATTCTGATAAACGATGCGCAGGAAGGTAAAAAGATGGTGAGCTATATCGGCACCTGCATCGGTGAATTTCTGGATTCACACCACTGGCAGTATCAGGAAATTATGCAGAGCATCAAGTTTCATCGTCAGCGGAAAAGCGCCTGAAGGCAATGGAGAGCGCAGGGAAGGGATGAAAGAGCGCCGCCCGAATGAGCGGCGCAGAGCATTACGCTTTTTTCGCTTCTTCAGCGGCTTTCACGATAACCGCGAACGCGTCCGCTTTCAGAGAGGCACCGCCTACCAGCGCGCCGTCGATGTCCGGCTGGGTGAACAGCTCTGCCGCGTTAGCCGCGTTCACAGAACCGCCGTACTGAATGATAACCTGCTCGGCGATTTTCGCGTCGGCTTTGGCGATGTGGTCACGGATGAATTTGTGAACCGCCTGTGCCTGCGCCGGAGTGGCGGATTTGCCGGTACCGATAGCCCATACCGGTTCGTAAGCAATCACAACGCCTTCAAACGCCGCGGCGCCCTGGGTTTTCAGCACAGCGTCGATCTGACGTGCGCAGACTTCTTCCGTTTTGCCTGCTTCGTTTTCAGCTTCGGTTTCACCGATGCACAGTACCGGCACCAGACCCTGCGCTTTCAGCACGGCGAATTTTTTCGCGATCAGCTCGTCAGATTCCGCGTGGTAAGTACGACGCTCGGAGTGGCCGATAATGATGTATTTCGCGCCGATATCTTTAAGCATTTCAGCGGAAGTTTCACCGGTGAACGCGCCGGAGAGGTTAACGTCAACGTTCTGGGCACCAAGAATGATGTGGCTGCCAGCAGCGGCTTGCTTTGCCAGATCCAGATACATCGCCGGCGGGGCGATCGCTACGTCGCAGCCAGATACGCCAGCCAGCTCTTTACGCAGGTTAGCTACCAGCTCGTTTACCATGTGGCGGCTGCCGTTCAGTTTCCAGTTACCCATCACTAAAGGATGTCGCATTTTCATTCTCCACGCGCTAAGCGAATTAAGGATTATTGCTGCCCGTCAGGCAGCGTGGTCTGTGAAACAGTATAGAGATTCGTACCCGGAAAGGCTTTGCTTTTTGTCATTTATTGCTCCCTTCCAGCGTTTGCGATAACGCAAGCTTAATCGGTTCAACCGCGAAGGTAAGACCCTTTTCGCCGCTGTCTGCGACAATATAGCGAATCGCGCCTTCGGCCTGGCTGAAGTAGCGTTTGCCCTTGCCCTCGGTAAGCAAACGCGTCAGCCGCTGCTGGCTTTGCGCTTTGCTGATTTTCGGCGTGAAACTCCGCAGCAGCGCGGCCATATACTCCAGCGCTTTGGCTTTCGCCGCTTTTTGCTCCGGCCCCTGAATAGGCAGCCAGGTCATCTGAATACTTTTGATTTTCAGCGTGCCGCGCTCCAGCGCCGTGGAGGCATAGAGATTTTCATTAATCTTGCTGGCTGCGCGCACCAGATTGATTTTGTCGCCTTTCACGTCGATGGCGCGAAATTCATTGAGCGGGAGCGTGGGGTTATCGGCGTTGAAGCGTTCGCGAAACTGGGAAATGGAGAGATCAAAAGTGGGCGAGCCGGGCAGCAGATAGGGCGCGGTCGGCGTCAGTGTATCCGGGTCGGTTTCGGCATCGGCGAAGCACGCCGCCAGCGGCAGCGTCAGAAAAAGAAGATAAAACAGCGGCTTCATGATTCACCTTTCCCGGTTGCGTATCACAGCGATTAAAACCAGATCGGGCTGGCTTGTCAAAACCCGTCCGCACCAGGGTAAACTGTGCGCCACGCACACAGTAAGGTTTTAGCTATGACCCTTCAGCAGTGGTTGTTCTCTTTTAAAGGCCGTATTGGCCGTCGTGATTTCTGGGTATGGATGGCGCTCTGGGTGGCGTCGATGATTATCCTTTTTACCCTCACTGGCAATGATTTGCTCAATACGCAGACCGCCGCGTTTATGCTGGTTTGTCTGCTCTGGCCGACGGCGGCGGTGGTGGTGAAACGCCTGCACGACCGCGGCAAATCCGGCGCGTGGGCGCTGTTAATGATCCTCGCGTGGATGCTGCTCGCCGGTAACTGGGCGGTGCTGGGCGGCGTCTGGCAGTGGGCCGTGGGGCGCTTCATCCCGACGCTCATCATGGTGATGATGGTGCTGGACCTGGGCGCGTTTCTTGGCACCCAGGGCGAAAACAAATACGGCAAAGACACGCTGGATGTGAAGTACCGCTGATTACCAGTAGTGCTCCGCCGTCATATGCCCCGGACGGCGGCGCAGGTGTTTCGCCATCTGGCGCGTATCTTTGAGCAACTGCTGCGTATCGCGCACCATCTGCGGGTTCCCGCACAGCATCACATGGCTGGTCGCGGTGTCCATCGGCAGCCCGACCGCCTCTTCCAGCGCGCCGCTCTCAATCAGCGCCGGCACGCGTCCGGTCAGCGAGCCGGAGACCGTTTCACGGCTTACCACCGTCTGCACCCGTAGCTTGCCGTCGTAGCGCTGTTGCAGCTCCAGCATCAGCGGTAAGTAGCTCAAATCCTGGGCGTAACGCACCGCATGCACCAGCACGATATTTTTAAAGCGCTCGAGATCGTTGCCTTCCTGTAAAATCGACAGATACGGGCCGATGGCCGTGCCGGTCGCCAGCATCCATAACGTCTCGCACTCGGGAATTTCTTCCAGCACGAAAAAGCCCGCCGCGTCGCTTACCACCATCACTTCATCACCGGGCTGCATCGCGTGCAGCCGCGGGCTGAGTTTGCCCTCCGGCACCGTCACCAGATAAAACTCCAGATCCGGGTTGCCCGGCGCGTTGACGTAAGAATAGGCGCGCTGCACGCGCTCACCGTCAATCTCAAGGCCAAGCTTGGTGAATTGTCCGGCGGTGAAAGGCGCGACAGGGGCGTGAACCACGAGACTGAAGAGAGAATCGGTCCAGTGCTGAACCCGAACCACTTTACCTGTAACCCAATCCGCCATGTTTCGCTCCTGTGTTAACTGATGCTTTATCTTCGCCAGCGCCGCGCATCATTTCCAGCCCGTGCGGGCCGGAAAGCTCGTTCCGACAAACGATTAAAGAATGTGTGTCTGGATCTCCGGGTCTTTGCGGTCGAGATAGTGAATCGACTGAATGCGACGAATGGTGCGTGATTTGCCGCGGATCAGCAGCGTCTCGGTGGTGGCGATATTGCCCTTGCGGGTGATGCCATCCAGCAGATCGCCTTTGGTGATGCCGGTCGCTGAGAAAATCACGTTATCGTTGTGCGCCATTTCATCCAGTTTCAGCACATTGCCCTCCGTGATGCCCATCGCCTGACAGCGCGCCAGCTCCTGCTCGCCGATGCGGCGATTTTCCGGCGTGTCGCCTTTCACAACGTGGCGCGCCAGCAGTCGGCCCTGCATATCGCCATCCAGCGCGCGGATCACCGCCGCCGACACCACGCCTTCCGGCGCGCCGCCGATGCCGTAAAGCACGTCGACTTCGCTGTCCGGCATACAGGTGAGAATAGACGCCGCCACGTCGCCGTCGGGAATCGCGAAAACGCGCACGCCGAGCTGCTGCATCTGTGCGATAACCGCATCGTGGCGCGGCTTGGCGAGAATAGTGACGGTGAGTTCACTAAGCGGTTTATCGAGCGCCGCGGCGATGTTCTTCAGGTTCTGCTCAAGCGGCAGGTTGAGATCGATAACGCCTTTCGCGCCAGGACCGACAATCAGCTTTTCCATATACATATCGGGCGCGTTCAGGAAGCTGCCTTTATCGCCTACCGCCAGCACCGCCAGCGCGTTGGCCTGGCCCATCGCCGTCATGCGCGTGCCTTCGATAGGATCAACGGCGATATCAACCGCGTCGCCGTTGCCGGTGCCGACCTTCTCGCCGATATAGAGCATCGGCGCTTCATCGATTTCGCCTTCGCCAATCACAATCTGCCCGTCGATATCGACTTTATTGAGCATAATGCGCATGGCGTTAACGGCCGCGCCGTCAGCGAGGTTTTTATCGCCGCGTCCCAGCCACTTGTACCCGGCCAGCGCCGCCGCTTCGGTGACGCGTGAAAATTCGATGGCAAGTTCTCGTTTCATGACTCTTTTCCGCAAGATTAACTGCGTCGGAGTGTAGCACAGAGCGGGTAACGGCTGTTACGGAGGGCTGACCGGTGGGAGAGGAAACAGAAGCGCTACGCGGCCACCGAAGCTACTTCTGGAAGGCTTTTTTTAAGCTGATCCTTGAGAGCAGTTCAGTCAGTGAAAGGACCATGGTGGAGCGCACCACCTGCTGGTAGCGCTGCTGTTGCATCTGGATAAGCTGCGGATCGCTGCTTTCAAGCGCGGGCGGCGCCGGAGGCAGCGCGACGACGCAGTGCAGTTCGCCGAAGGGGCCGAGAATTTCGTCGTCGGTAAAGGCGTAGTCATTGCCGTCGTGATTGAGTTCTTCACGCAGCGCCATCAGGAGTTCGCAGTCTTCATATTCGGCGCGGCTTATCACGCCGAGCCCGTAAATCAGCTTCAGGCGCACGGAGAGATCGCCCAGCGGGCCGCTGCCGTCGAGCAACGGCTCAACGGCATATTTGACCGCGTAGTCGTCTTTACGGAACACCTGCAACACCAGAATATTGACCGCCTCGGTGAGCAACTCTACGGCTGCGATCAAAAAACTTCTTACGGTTTTGCCAGCATTCAGACGCTCAAGCACACGGTTTTCAAAGGCCTGGGTTTCTTCCATCATTGCCTGCATATCTGACACATCATCAGCGGGCGCAGACTCAGCCGCGCCCGTTATTCATTACGCTGTTGCGTTATACGCGTTTACTGCCAAAGCCACGACATCGCTGTTGGCGTCCAGACCGGAAATCTGCGCCAGCGCGGCCTGCGGGCCTTTATCGGCGATAAGCTGCGCCAGCTCCTGCGCCTGCGGATCGTCTTCGCTGCGGAAATGCATCGCGGCGGCGATACCCAGTACCAGATTCTGATGCGGTAGGCCATATTCCAGCGTGCCCAGCAGCGGTTTAATCAGACGGTCGCCCGCGCTCAGTTTGCGCAGCGGCTGACGGCCAACGCGCTCCACATCGTCTTTCAGGTACGGGTTTTCAAAACGGCTAAGGATTTTCTCGATATACGCGGCATGTTTCGCGTCATCAAAGCCGTAGCGTTTAATCAGTACCGCGCCGCTCTCTTCCATCGCGCCGCGCACCACCAGACGAATTTTCTCATCCAGAATCGCGTCGCGAATGGTCTGATGACCGGCCTGTTTTCCGAGGTAGGCGGTTATAGCATGCCCGGTGTTCAGGGTGAAGAGCTTGCGTTCAACAAATGCCATCAGATTGTCGGTCAGCTCCATGCCTGCGATGGTCGGCAGCTCGCCTTTGAACTGAGTTTTATCGACAATCCACTCGCTGAAGGTTTCCACGGTGACTTCCAGCGGATCGTGCGCGGCGGATGCCGACGGCGGCACGATACGGTCAACGGCCGAGTCAACAAAACCGACGTGGCTTTCCACCCAGGCTTTGTCGCCCTCTGCGAGCGCGTTAAAGACATGCGTTTTCAGCTGGCTGGTGCCGCGCACCATGTTTTCACAGGCGATGATATTGAGCGGGCGCTCGTTGCCCTGCGCTTTACGCAGCGCCAGACCTTTGGCAATCGCCGGAGCGATGCGCTCCAGTACCACCGGGCCAACGGCGGTCGTCACGAGATCGACCGTGGCGATAAGCGTCACGACATCCTCGCTGGTGCTGTTAACCGCATCCACGCCGGAAACGGTATCAATCTGCTCCTGCTCGCCCACCACGCGCACCTGATAGCTGTGGCGCGCGTTTAACGCGTCCAGCACCGTCTGGTTCACGTCGGCGAACGTCAGGCCAATGCCTGCGTCAGCGAGCAGTTTGCCAATAAAGCCACGACCAATATTACCTGCGCCAAAATGTAATGCTTTCATGGGAATACCTTCTTACTTAAAGCGGAACTGTATCGCCCGAGAGGACGGGGGAAAGGGTGCTGCGTGCGACCTCCCTTTCCCTTGCCCTCTCCCTGAGCGGGAGAGTCAGGGTTGCCCTGGTGGAGCACAATTATCTCAATAGCTTCTCAATGAGAAAGAGAGGGACAGTGTCCCTCTCTGCACGGTCTTACGCCACGGTTTTACCGGAAAGCAGCGCCAGTACTTCATCGACGCTGTCGGTGTGCGCCAGGCGCTCAATCACGCTTTCATCATCCAGCGCGTTGGTCAGGCTGGTGATGACCTGAATATGCTCGTTATTACGCGCCGCGATACCAATCACCAGACGGGCGATATCGTCTTCTTCTTCACCGAAACGCACGCCCTGCGGATACTGGCAGAATACGACGCCGGTTTTCAGCACGCGATCTTTGGCTTCGACGGTGCCGTGCGGAACCGCGATAGACTCGCCGAGATAAGTCGGGGTGAGTTTTTCGCGCTCCAGCATCGCGTCCACATATTCCGGCTGCACGTAACCGCCTTTCACCAGCTGTTCACCCGCAAAGCGAATCGCTTCTTCTTTAGTCGCGGCCTGACGGCCAAGGAAGATGTTGTCCGCGCTGAGCTTAAACAGGTGGCTGTCGTTGGCATCAAAGCTGTCCTGCAGGCTGGTGCGCACTTTCTCTTCGTTCTGCGAATGACGCTGCGCGGCCACCAGACGTTCGGTCAGTCCAGCGTACAGGCCGCTGTCCAGGAAGTTGGTCAGCGAAATGTGCTGCGCGTGCGGTGCCTGGCGCATGGCGCGCTCAGTTAAATCGCGGTGGGTAATAACCAGATCCACATCGCCCGGCAGGCTGTTAATCGCGCTGTTGGTAACGGAAATATGGCTCAGGCCCGCGTCCTGCACTTTCTTACGCAGTACGCCTGCGCCCATCGCGCTGGAACCCATACCGGCGTCGCAGGCGACAATGATTTTACGCACGTGGCTCAGGTCGTTGCTCAGATCCGCGCTCGCTGCGGTCGCGGCACCTTTAGACTGCGCTTTCATATCCTGCATGCGACGGGTCGCAGCATCGATATCGTCTTCTTCTTTTACTTTGCTGGTTTTCAGCAGGATAGCGGCGACCACGAAGGAGACGGCCATCGCGGCGAAAATCGCCACCAGGTTTGCGAAGTACGCGCCTTTCGGCGTCATCGCCAGTACCGCCAGGATAGAGCCCGGAGACGCCGGAGAAACCAGGCCGCCGTTCAGTACGGTCAGGCAGAAGACGCCAGTCATACCGCCCAGGATAACGGCGATGATCAGACGCGGGTTCATCAGCACATACGGGAAGTAGATTTCGTGGATACCGCCCAGGAAGTGGATGATAGCCGCGCCGCCCGCAGACTGTTTGGCGCTGCCGCGGCCAAAGAACATGTACGCCAGCAGGATGCCCATACCCGGACCCGGGTTGGCTTCAATCAGGAAGAAAATAGATTTGCCGAGTTCATGCGACTGCTGAATGCCCAGCGGCGAGAAGATGCCGTGGTTGATGGCGTTGTTGAGGAACAGGATTTTCGCCGGTTCAACAAAAATCGACGCCAGCGGCAGCATGTCGTGAACCACCATAAAGTTCACGCCAGCAGCCAGCACTTTGGAGAGCACTTCGACCGCCGGGCCAATGCCGAGGAACGCCAGAATCGCGAGGATCATACCGATGATGCCCGCGGAGAAGTTGTTCACCAGCATTTCAAAGCCGGATTTGATTTTGCCGTCGACCGAGGCGTCGAATTTCTTGATGCAGAAGCCGCCGAGCGGGCCTGCGATCATCGCGCCCAGGAACATCGGGATGTCCGCGCCGACGATAACGCCCATGGTGGTAATCGCGCCCACCACGCCGCCACGCTCGCCGCCAACCAGCTTACCGCCGGTATAACCGATAAGCAGCGGCAGCAGGTAGCTGATCATCGGGCCGACCAGCTTCGCCAGCGTCTCGTTTGGCCACCATCCTGTGGGAATAAATAACGCGGTAATAATACCCCAGGCGATAAACGCGCCGATGTTAGGCATTACCATATTGCTGAGAAAGCGACCAAAGCTTTGCACTTTGATCTTGATATCGGATGACATAGAACACCCCTTCTTATGTTTACGCGCAGGCTTGCGGCCCGAGGTTTATTGTTAACGTGGCGGCAGAGGTAGCCGGACCCATGCTCTGATGACGCGAAATCTGGCACTGAATCGCGATGGTGTCCAGACAGGCACTTTAAGTGTGATCGCGATCACGCGATGTCGGGGTGATCGGGGTAAAGTTGCGTGATTTGAATCACAAAAAAGACGTGTAAAAAAAAGACAATGCGCAAAATGTCGCCATAAACGCCCTTTAAATGTGAATAAAGTCACACTTTCTTTCGGCATGTTTGTTATTGGTTTGTGATGTTAATCACAAAATATTTCCCAGGAATAATCCGAACAGGCGGCGTACATTTTTTACTCATACTCACAAGGCGAGTCTGTAAGAAAGTTACAGCCGGACAATGACAGAAAAAGGCGGCGGTAAAGCACAGCTCGCCGTACGTTTTAGCGCGCCGTCGCGCCTCCTTTTGGCGTATCCTGACCCATACTTACCCTTACCCTGGCGATAACGTATAAGGACCCGGCATGAAACTTATCGGTAGTTACACCAGCCCGTTTGTACGCAAAATCTCCGTCATGTTGCTCGAAAAAGGCATCGTGTTTGAGTTCGTGAATGAATCGCCCTATGCCGAACAGAACGGCATGGCGCAGTACAACCCGCTCGGGAAAGTGCCGGCGCTGGTGACCGACGAGGGCGAAACCTGGTTTGATTCGCCCATCATCGCGCAGTATATCGAGCTGCTGGACGCGCAACCGGCGCTGGTGCCGCAAGAACCGCGCGCTGCGCTAAAAGTGCGCCAGCTGGAGGCGCTCGCCGACGGCATTATGGACGCGGCGCTGGTCTCGGTGCGCGAGCAGGCGCGCCCGCCTGAGCAGCAGTCGGAAAATGAGCTGCTGCGCCAGCGGGAGAAAATCAACCGCGGCCTCGATGCGCTGGAAGGGTATGTGGCTGACGGCACGCTAAAGGCTGAGGAACTGACGCTTGCCACCATCGCCACCGCCTGCGCCATTGGCTATCTCAATTTCCGTCGCGTGGCGCCGGGCTGGTGCGCGCAGCGTCCGCATCTGGTGAAACTGGTGGAAGCGCTCTTTGCCCGCGACAGCTTCGCGCGTACCGAGCCGCCCAGCGCCTGAGCGGGCGTGAACCGCCCTTTATTGCGCTGACCGGGCGCGGGGACTGAACTGCCCCGCGTTTCCTGCTAAATTATCGCCACGTTTTATCCAGGTTTATGCACGCCATGACGACCGATTCCCGTCTGCTTTACAGTCAGCTTCCCGCCACCGACCGCCTGCTGCGCGACAGCGCGTTCCAGCCGTTGCTGGACACCTACGGCCATACCCGCGTGGTCAACACCCTTCGCGCGATGCAGGAGGCGGCGCGGCTCGCCATTCGCGAGCGCCAGGCGCTGCCCTCATGGTGCGATGACTGGGCCGCGGCGGCGGCCGGGCGGCTGGCGCGCGGTTCGCAAAGCGCGCTGCGCCCGGTCTTTAACCTTACCGGCACGGTGCTGCACACCAATCTTGGCCGCGCGTTGCAGGCGGAAGAAGCGGTTGAGGCGGTCGCCCGCGCCATGCGCTCGCCCGTGACGCTGGAGTATGACGCCGAAGGCGGCGAGCGCGGCCACCGCGACCGCGCGCTGGCGGAGCTACTCTGTGAGCTTACCGGCGCGGAAGACGCCTGTATCGTTAATAACAACGCGGCGGCGGTGTTGCTGATGCTGGCGGCGCTGGGCGCAGGCAAAGAGGTGATTGTGTCGCGTGGCGAGCTGGTAGAGATTGGCGGCGCGTTTCGTATCCCGGATGTGATGCGCCAGGCGGGCTGTCAGCTGGTGGAAGTGGGCACGACCAACCGCACACACCTGCGCGATTATCTCGATGCGGTCGGCGAGCAGACCGCGCTGCTAATGAAAGTGCACACCAGCAATTACCAGATTGAAGGCTTTACCAAAGCCGTGGACGCCGCCGAGCTGGCGCAGGCGTCGACGCTGCCGGTGATTGTCGATCTCGGCAGCGGTTCGCTTATCGATCTCAGTCAGTATGGGCTGCCAAAAGAGCCGATGCCGCAGGAGGCGCTCGCCGCCGGGGCGAGTCTTGTGAGCTTTTCCGGCGATAAACTGCCGGGCGGGCCGCAGGCGGGGATTATCGTCGGCAAAAAGTCACTCATTGCGGCGCTTCAGAAACACCCGCTCAAGCGCGCGCTGCGCGCCGATAAAATGACGCTGGCGGCGCTCGACGCCACGCTGCGCCTTTATCTGCACCCGGAAAAACTCGCACAACGGCTGCCGACGCTGCGGCTGCTGACGCGCCAGGCGTCTGACATTAACGAACAGGCGCAGCGCCTGCGCCCGGCGCTGGAAACCCGCTACGGCGATGAATTTCAGATAGACGTGATGCCCTGCCTGTCGCAGATTGGCAGCGGCTCGCTGCCGGTCGACCGGCTTCCGGGGGCGGCGCTCACGTTCACCCCGCGCGACGGGCGCGGCAGCCGTCTGGAGGCGCTCGCCGCACGCTGGCGTCGCCTGCCGGTGCCGGTTATCGGGCGCCTGGGCGACGGGCGGTTATGGCTCGATTTACGCTGCCTTGAAGATGAGGCAGGACTGATGGAGATGTTGTTGCAATGATTATCGCCACCGCCGGGCACGTGGACCACGGCAAAACCACGCTGCTTGAAGCGCTTACCGGCATTAACGCCGACCGTCTGCCGGAAGAGAAAAAGCGCGGCATGACTATCGATCTCGGTTACGCCTACTGGCCGCAGCCGGACGGGCGCGTCATCGGCTTTATCGACGTGCCGGGCCATGAGAAATTCCTCGCTAATATGCTGGCGGGCGTGGGCGGCATCGATCATGCGCTGCTGATGGTGGCGTGCGATGACGGCGTGATGGCCCAGACGCGCGAGCACCTGGCGATTTTGCAGCTGACCGGCCAGCCGACGCTCACCGTGGCGCTCACCAAAGCCGACCGGGTGGATGACGCGCGCCTCGCGCAGGTGAAAGCGCAGGTGATGGCCACGCTGAGCGATTATGGCTGGCATGACGCCACGCTGTTCGTCACGGCGGCCACCGAAGGCGTGGGCGTTGATGCGCTGCGCGACCATCTGCGCCAGTTGCCTGAGCGCACGCACCCTGCCGGGCAGCGCTTTCGCCTGGCGGTCGATCGCGCGTTTACCGTCAAGGGCGCGGGCCTGGTCGTTACCGGCACGGCGCTCTCTGGCGAGGTGAATGTCGGCGATACGCTCTACCTGACCGGCGCGAATACGCCGATGCGCGTGCGCGGCCTGCATGCGCAGAATCAGCCGACGGAACGCGCATTCGCCGGTCAGCGCATCGCGCTGAATATTAGCGGCGACGCGCAGAAAGCGGATATCCGGCGCGGCGACTGGCTGCTCAGCGACGCACCGCCGCAGGCCGCAGAGCGGGTTATCGTCACGCTCGACCGCCATGCGCCGCTGCAACAGTGGCAGCCGCTGCATATTCACCATGCGGCAAGCCACGTCACCGGGCGCGTTTCGTTACTGGAAGATGATCTGGCGGAGCTGGTATTCGACACGCCGCTGTTCCTGGCCGATAACGACCAGCTGGTGCTGCGCGACATTAGCGCGCGCCAGACGCTCGCAGGCGCGCGCGTCGTCACGCTGGAAACCCCGCGGCGCGGCAAACGCCAGCCGGAGTTCCTCGCGTTTCTCAACGAACTGGCGAGTGCCAGAACCGAAGCCGACGCGCTGCGGCTCCATGCCTCGCGCGGCGCGGTCGCGCTGGCGACATTCGGCTGGGCGCGCCAGCTCTCTGCGGCATCGCTCGACGCGCTGGCGGGCAGTGGGGACTATCTCCAGGCGAACGGTTATCTGTTAAGCAGCGCGCTCGCGGCGCGCTGGCAGGAGAAACTGCTCGCCACGCTCGCCCGCTACCATGAAACGCACAGCGAAGAGCCCGGCCCCGGCCGCGAACGGCTGCGTCGCATGGCGCTCCCTTCCGAGCCGGAACCGCTGGTGCTGGCGCTGATCGAGAGGATGCGCCGTGACGGACAACTCGCGAGCCGCGAAGGCTGGCTGCATCTGCCGGGCCATAAGGCCGGTTTCAGTGAGGCTCAGCAGGCGCTGTGGGGGAAAATCCAGGGACTGTTTGGCGACGAGCCCTGGTGGGTGCGCGATCTGGCGCGCGAAGCGGGCGAAGAAGAACAGGCGATGCGCCAGCTGTTGCGGCTCGCCGCGCAGCAGGGCTTTATCACGGCGATCGTCAAAGATCGCTACTACCGTCACGATCGCATTGTGGCGTTCGCCGATCTGATCCGCACGCTCGATCGCGAAAAAGGCGCGACCGTCGCTGCCGATTTCCGCGACAGCCTGAACGTGGGCCGTAAACTGGCGATTCAGATTCTGGAATATTTCGACCGCATCGGCTTTACCCGCCGTCGCGGTAATGAACATCTGTTGCGTGACAGCGCGCTGTTTAATTCCGCACTGTAAAAAATAACGAAATGGGGGAATGTATATTTATGAAATATATATTCCCCGCTCTTTAATCACTCCATGAATAATTACGAGAAATTCCGCTAACTGTTTTATTTTATGGTGCTTTCTGGCAACCAATTCGTCGTAATTCGCGGCAACTCGCTTTTTTCACTCTGCCATGCGGTGTATTTTCGAAAGCTCATTTCATTCATTAAGGATAATGAGTATGACCGCGTCTGTTTTTTATATTCCCTCCATTAATATGATTGGCATGAATAGTCTCGATGAAGCGCTGAAAACGGCCAGCGAATATGGCTACCGCAACGCGCTGATTGTGACAGACGGTATGTTGTCAGCGCTGGGCATGGCCGGCCAGCTCAAGGAAATGCTGTCGCAGAAAGGCATTAACAGCGTGATTTTCGACGGCACCCACCCGAACCCGACCACGGAAAACGTGGAAGCGGGCTTAAGTATGCTGCGCGCGCACCGCTGTGACTGCGTGATTTCGCTCGGCGGCGGCTCGCCGCACGACTGCGCCAAAGGCATCGCGCTGGTAGCGGCTAACGGCGGCGATATTCGCGATTTCGAAGGCGTTGACCGCTCCCGCAAACCGCAACTGCCGATGATCGCCATCAACACCACGGCGGGCACGGCATCTGAGATGACGCGTTTTTGCATCATCACCGATCAGGAGCGCCATGTGAAAATGGCCATTGTCGATAAACACGTGACGCCGGTGATGTCGGTAAACGATCCGGCGCTGATGATGGGGATGCCGAGATCGCTGACCGCCGCGACAGGTATGGATGCGCTGACCCACGCTATCGAAGCGTATGTCTCCACCGCCGCCACGCCGGTCACTGACGCCTGCGCGCTGAAAGCCATTAGCATGATTGCGCAAACGCTGCCGCAGGCGGTGGAAGAGGGGGATGATGTCGCGGCGCGCGAGGCGATGGCCTGGGCGCAGTTCATGGCGGGAATGGCGTTTAATAACGCCTCGCTCGGGTATGTCCACGCGATGGCGCATCAGCTCGGCGGTTTTTACGATCTGCCGCACGGCGTTTGCAACGCCATCCTGCTGCCGCATGTACAGCGCTTCAACAGCAGCGTGGCGGCGCACCGGCTGCGCGACTGCGCGCAGGCGATGGGCGTTAACGTTCGCGCCATGAGCGACGCTGAAGGCGCGAATGCCTGTATCGAGGCGATTTGCGCGCTGGCTCGCCGGGTGCATATTCCAGCCGGTTTACGCGAGCTGAGAGTGCGTGAAAATGACATTGCTCAGCTGGCGGAAAACGCGCTTAAGGACGCCTGCGGATTAACCAATCCGGTACAAGCAAGCCACGCGGAGATCATGGCGATTTATCGTGCGGCGATGTAACGCTTAAGCCCCGCTGCGGCGGGGCTACTGTTGTTTCGCGAGCCACACCGCGCCCAGGCGTCCGGCCTGGTTACCGAGCTGGCAGGGCTGAATGGGCACCCGCAACGCATCCCAGAAGTTATATTTTTCAAGCGTGCGTTCAAGCATCGGGTAGAGTTCTTTTTGCTGGCTGATGCCGCCGCCAATCAGCACCACCTGCGGATCGTAGAGCGACACCACGCTATAGACGCCGCGCGCCAGATAACCGACCCAGCGCTCCACCACTTCACGCAGATGCACATCGCCGCCCATACGCTCGAAAATTTCTTTGCCATGCAGCGGCGCATCTGACGGCAGCGACAGCGCCTGGCGGCTCGCCTCCACCAGCCCGCGCGCGGAGGCGATCTGATGCATATTCTCGCCGTTGTCGCCAACCGGGATCACGCCAAATTCGCCCGCGCGGAAATGTGCGCCGCGCAAAAGTTCGCGGTTCAGTATCAGCCCACCGCCAATGCCGGTGCCGATGGTCATGCAGATAAACGACTCGTAGCGCTGACCGGCACCGCGCCACATCTCGCCAAGCGCCGCGCAGTTCGCATCGTTTTCCACCGTGACCGGCAGCGACGTTAACTCGCCAAACAGGTCCAGCAGATTGCAGCCGTCGAGAAACGTCAGCGCGCCCGCCTTCGGCACATGGCCGGTATGCGGATTGATATAGCCAGGAAAACTGACGCCGATACCGGCTATCTCGTCGCGCTTTTGATAATGCTCAACGGTCTCGCGCCAGGCGTTTTTAAACGCGTCAGGATCGTAGTGCGTGTCATATTCGTCGCTGGAAAGCTCCTCGCCCTCCTCGGTGATCAGGCCGTGTTTGATATGCGTGCCGCCGACGTCAAAACCGATAAACTTACGCATGGTCATTCCTTCTGTGACAAACCGGGTTCCGCTTTTGAGTATGGCGTACCTGCGAAAACGCAACGTAAAGGAAGGTAATCTGCCGCTATTTATGGTGAATACCGCGCATGTCGTGATTGTGGTTAAGTAACGGCGGATGTGAACAGAGGCGGTGGCGTGGATATTTCAGGTTTTGTGCTGGCGATTGCGCCGGTGGCACTCTCCCCCGGTGCCAGCTTTACGCTGGCGATGAACAATGTTATCCACCGGGGGATTACGGGCGTGTTCAGCGTTATCACAGGCACGCTTATCGGCATTTATATTCACGCCTCGCTGGTGGGGCTTGGCGTCACGCAACTGCTGGTGCGCTACCCGGCCGTGATGAAAACTTTACAGCTTACAGGCACGCTCTATTTGCTCTGGCTGGCGCTGCGGCTTGTCGTAAGCGGCATTCAGGCCTGGCGGCGTCCGCAGCACACAACAGGCCGCGGCGCGGGCGTGAAAGAGGCGCTGCTGGCGAATCTTTTTAATATCAAAGCGATTCTGCTCTGGCTGACGGTGGTGCCCGCGTTTGCCGGAACGGCCTTCACGCACTATCTGCTGCTCGCCAGCATCCATGTCGCCATTATGGCGTCCTGGCTGCTGCTGTGCGGCGGCGCGATAGTGCTGACCACGCGCCGCTTTTCGGTGCGCTGGCTGAAGGTCGTTGTCGATACCGGCGGCGGGCTGTTTCTGTTTTTCCTCACGCTCTCCGCTGCGCTGGCGATGCTGAAATAGGCGGGTGAGGCGTTAACGGCATTCGTCTATCCAGACGCGCATTTCGCCTTCGCCGCGGTTGGCCCAGCTAAACCACGGTATAAAGGTCAGCGTTTGCGGCGTGGCCTGCGCCGGAGAGCGGTCATACTGCCAGAGTGGCCGCGATTCGGGCTGTGGGCTCGCCTGTCGCCAGCCCTCAGCCTGAATTAAGACCTGACGGGCGAAAATGCCTTTTCCTTCCCGTTCGTGGAACGTTGATGTGGCGGGCAGTTGCAGGTTATGGAGCTCGCTGCCGTTGTCCGCCTCTTCCAGACAGTAAATCAGCGGCCCGCGCTGAATCGCTACTTTGCCTGCGACATGGCGCACCAGCGGGTTGCCGTAGACGCGGCGCACCGGCATGGGCAGTGTCAGCGTCAGCGTATCGCCTTCGTGCCAGGTGCGCGTCAGCCAGAGATACCCTTTACGAATATCGCCTTCACAGGGGCGACCGTTCAGCATTACGCGCGGCGCGTCGCACCAGTCCGGCAGGCGCAGCGCCAGCGTGTGTTCAACCGGCCGAGGCGAATCGATATGAATGCGCACCTCTTCATGCCACGGGAAATCGCCGCTGATACGTAATCGCAGCGTGCTGTCACCGACCGGCAACTGAACGTTGTTGCCGATGTAGAGGTTGATAAACAGCGCATCTTCGCGCGCGGTGTAGATGTAATGTCCGAGCGAAGTGAGCAGCCGCGCGATATTCGGTGGACAGCAGGCACAGCCAAACCAGCGCTGGCGGACAGGCTTAACGTGATCGTAGATATGATTAAATTTCAGCGTTTTCGGATGCACTTCCAGTGGATTGACGTAAAAGAAGTGTTTGCCATCCAGCGCCATCCCTCCGAGCACAGTGTTATACAGCGCACGCTCCATGACGTCGGCATACTGGCTGTCGCCTTCCATCTCCAGCATCCGGCGGGCGAACATGATCAGGCCTATCGAGGCGCAGCTTTCCGCATAGACTGTGTCGTTGGGCAGATCGTAATCAGTGCTGAACGCTTCTCCACTGCTCTGGGAACCGATACCGCCAGTGATATAAAGCTGGCGGCGCGCCATATTTTCCCATAACCGCAGGCAGGCCCGGCGTTTTTCTTCGTCGCCGCTCAGGCGCGCCAGATGCGCGACGCCTGTCATGAGATAGACGAAGCGCACCGCGTGGCCCACGGCGCGCGTCTGCTCTGCCAGCGGCTGGTGCGCCTGGCTGTAGGCTTTATCCTGCACCATCCAGGCCGGCCCATAAGTGTTCCAGTAAGAGGTGCGGCCGCGTTTTTCGTATTCGATATCGTAAAAGTGCGGCTGCGTCCCGCGCTGCTCGACAAAGTAGCGTGCCAGCGCCTGGTAGCGCGGCTCCTGCGTGGCTTCATACAGGCGCATCAATGCCAGTTCAATTTCCGGATGACCGGGATAGCCGTGAAGCTGATTCTCACCGGGACCGAAAACCTGACAGAGGTGATCGGCAAGACGGCACACTACGCCCAGCAGGCGGCGTTTGCCGGTGGCCTGCCAGAACGCGACGCCTGCCTCAATCATATGACCGGCACAATAGAGTTCGTGGCATTCAGCGAGGTTGGTCCAGCGCTCGCCAGGCGCTTTTACGGTGAAATAGGTGTTCAGATAGCCGTCGTCGCATTGCGCCGCCGCAACCAGTTCAATCACCTCATCGGCGGTTTTTTCAAGCGTGGCATCCGGCTTCTGGCACAGAGACCAGGCTACGGCCTCCAGCCATTTCGCCACATCGCTGTCCTGAAAGACCATGCCATAGAACTCGCCGTGCTCAAGACCCGCGGCTATCCGAAAGTTGGTAATGGCGTGGCTCGGCTCCGCCTCGGGAAGGCGATCGTTAAGCGCGTCCCACTGATACGGGATTACTACGTCCCGCACCAGTTGCTGATACTGGCCGAGAAACGGATCGGTGATTTTCAGATGATGCAGGGAGATTTCATGCACGTCTGGTTGAGTCATGATGATTTCCTTCAGGAGGGTTGCACGTGGCGCTGGCGCAAATCGCCGGAAATGCGCGCCATCAGCGGATTATTGAGTTTGCACCAGCGAATCGTGATCGCCAGCAGCAGATGAAACAACGCAGGCAGCAGGCTCTCCATGGCCGTCATCCCCTGGAGCGACGCGGCCGTCTGGTTTCCGGCACCGGGTTGATAGGCCACTACAATAAATACCAGGCTGATAATGCCGGCGCTGGACGCCCAGGCGAGCTTGATGAAAAAGAGGTTAAACGCGAAATTTATTCCCGACGAACGCACGCCGGTTTTCCACTCGCCGTAATCGTCGGCAAACGCCATCAGGGAAAAGTGCAGCGGCAGCGTGAAGCCGAGAATAATGCCGTTGCCGAGGATAACGGCAAGCCAAAGGTGCTGATGCGCCGGGCTTGCGGGCAGTAGCCACATCGCGACGGCCAACGCCGCCAGGATAAGATTAGTATGCAAATAGAGCTTAACGGTGTCGACACGGCGCGACAGCGGGCTAACTATCATCGCACCGGCAATGGCGGCGAACGTCACCATGGTGAAAAACAGCGAGGTATAAGCAGTGCTGCCCTGAAGCACATAGGTGATGAAGTACATATACCCGCCGCCGCGAATGTTAAACACGTTAATCAGCAGGAATGACATCACCAGCATCAGTAGAAGCTGATCGTTATTACGCAGCCCGGCAAAATGCTCGCGCAGCGTAAATTTCCCCATCAGCGCCAGCGAGACGCGTTCGCGCACCCAAAAGAAGCAGCACAGGAACATCACGACCGCCACGGCGCACAGCACGCCAACGCCGAGTTGCCAGCCGCGGGCGGCGTTGCCCTCGCCCAGCGCTTTGACGAGCCATGGCAACCCTACCGAGACCAGAAACCCTGCCACGCCGCATAACACAAAGCGCCAGGATTGACAGGCCAGCACTTCGTGATGACGCGTGGTCATGGTGTTGATCAACGCGCAATAAGGCACGTTGATGGCGGTATAGCTGACAGACAGCAAAAGATATGTCCCGAATGCCCAGGCGATTTTGACGCCCGTACTGGCTTCCGGCACGGTAAACGTGAGTACGCCAATAACGCCGATGGGCACTGCCACCCACAGCTGCCACGGGCGAAAGCGTCCCCAGCGGCTCTGCGTGCGGTCGGCGATAACGCCCATTACCGGGTCGGAGATGGCGTCGAAAACGCGCAGGGCTATAAACAGCGTGCCCACCAGCGCGGGAGTCAGCCCAAAAACATCGGTGTAAAAGAAGGTCAGAAAATTCATGATCAGGCAGGTAATAATCGTGCCGCCCGCGTCGCCTAATCCGTAGCCTATTTTTTCCCGCAGCGACAGCTTTTCACTCACAGCGGCGACGGAAATATCCGCTGTCGTAACAGAAGTAGCATTCATGATTAACGCCTCGCGTTATCGGATAAGTTATGCCAGAAATAAAACCGCTTATTTGCCGGGGTAAAGTGTCACTGGCCAGTCACGTTATTTATTCTGCATGCGATACGCCGGGCAACAAGGCAACGGGAAAGTATAAAAAAGGGACGATTCCGACCTGCTGGCAAAATTGTGAAGCAGATCCCCTCGCGCTTAAAAAAATCCTCGCCCGCCGCTTCAGCCGCTAAGATCGGATAAAATGATTCGCGTGGTCATGGTGTTATATGTTTGAAATTAATATTAATTTACCGGTGAAAGTGCAAAACGGCGGGCGCTTTATCTCCCGTGGTGTTGGCCAGCACCCTGCGCGCAGGCTCGACTCATGGGAAATCATTTTTGTTGAAAAAGGGACGCTTACGATCCGCGAAGAAGAGACGATTTTTGAGGTTAACGCGGGAGAAAGCTTACTATTATGGCCAGGAAGAGAACATCAGGGCGTTGGCATATTTCCAGCGGATCTGAAATTTTACTGGCTGCATTTTGAGTATTATCCTCAAGCTCAAAATAAAACGGGCTGCGATTTATCTTTATTGTCCGTTCCTCAACATTGTCGGGCGCGCGAGCCGCAGCATATTATTTCGCTGTTTCGTCAGTTTCTGAATGAGCAGGAAAATGTCACGCGCACGCTGGCGCTGGAAATTATTTTGTTATTAATACTCCAGCAACTGTGCGCCAGCGCAGACGATGTGCAACCCACAGAGGGCAGTGGCGCGGCGCTCGCCTGGAAGGCTCAACAGCTTATCCGTACGCAATATCATCTGCCGCTCTCTACCTCAACCCTCGCCGCGAGCCTGCACTGCAACGCGGATTACCTGGGGCGCGTCTATCGCCAGACGTTTCGCCTGACCATCACCGAGGCGGTGCAGCATCAGCGGGTCATCGCCGCGGAAAAACAGCTGATTAACGACTCGCTCTCGCTTTGCGAAGTAGCCAAAAATTGTGGTTTTCCAGATGTCGGCTATTTCCGGCGGGTTTTTCGCCGTCATCACGGCCTCACTCCGGCTGCCTGGAAAAAGCGATACTGCAAAGAGCATATCAACTCCGACTAAACATTTATCCCGTTGATGTAATGGAACAAATCATTACGGAAGGGGGATCGCAGAAGGGAAATGTTCATGGTGGCGGGTGTTCGCGTCTGTTGTTGCCGATGGTAACCTTGCCTGGTGCCGTTCTGTCTTAAGTCGTTGTCGGTATATCAGGAGGAAAGAAGCTGTGGTGATTAAGGAGATTGTTGTGAGCAGAATTTCTCGCGAGCCGTCCGGTGAGCCGATTCGTTGCCCCGAGGCGCTTAACATACCTTCTCAACTGTTACGTACACCTCGCGTCTGCAGTAAGGGAGAATATTCTTCTGACCAGCAAAAAAAGGATGTGTTGCATGACGCGCTGGGTCTGTGGGGCGTTAACGCTGAGGATGGCCTGAGTTATGAGCGCAGTTTGCGTAGCGAGTGGTAAGCAATGGGCATGCTCGCCGTTTTTGATACCAATATCTTGATCGATCTTTTTAGCGGTCACGAAAAGGCACGGCAAACGTTAGGGCGATTTCCGGAAAATCGTGCCATTAGCCTGATTACCTGGATCGAAGTGATGGTAGGCGCGCGTAAGCATCATCAGGAACAACAAACACGTGAGGTCCTGGCTACTTTTACTGTCTTGCCGGTGTCATTATCCGTCGCGGAACGCAGCGTAGAAATTCGCCGACAGTGCGGAATGAAATTACCAGATGCCATTATTCTTGCTACTGCGCAGGTGCACTCGCGCATGTTGCTTACGCGCAACAGCAAGGATTTTGAAGGGGTAACAGGAGCCGAAATTCCCTATGTTCTGAACTAGCCCGCCCTGAACGAGCGGGCTACAGACAAGGTTTACTCACCCTCTCCCGGGAACAGGAACGGGTTGATGGAGCTTCTGGCGAAGCCTTCCTGCTCCATGCGGGCGTCAAGCACCAGCGAGGCGAGGTCATCTGCCACCGGCTCCACGTTCGGGTCTTTTTCCTGATACAGGATCTTCAGGTAAGTCCCGCAGTCGCCGCAGCTTTCGGCTTTAATGGCCGCCTGCTCGCTCTCCAGCGACCAGTAGTGCAAATCGCGGGTTTGCTCGCAGTTGCTGCATTTAACGCGCACCACGTGCCATTCCGTTTCGCACAGGTTGCAGTGCAGGTAGCGCAGCCCCTGGCTTGAGCCAATATGCACCATGCTGGAGACCGGAATGCTGCCGCAGACCGGGCAGAACTGGCGCGCTTCGCCATATTCCGCCCGCGCTTTGCCGGGGATAAGGCTCGCCATCTGCGCCCAGTAGAGCGACAGCGCTGCCCAGATAAACGGGGCTTTGTCGCTGCTCACCGCGCTGAAATCGGCGCTGAACAGGGCACTCGCCATGGTTTCCAGCTCCTGCGCCGAGGCTTTTTCGAGATTTTCGATAACCGCCAGCGCCGGGCCGCTCATCTCCGGTTTCAGCTCGGCAATCAGCGACTGCAACAGCTTCTGCCAGTGACTATCGCGCGGCAGCACGTGAATATCGAGCGGAGGCTTGCCCTGTTCCGCGGCTGCTTTGATGCGGGCCGTCAAATCCATCTCCAGGGGGTGGTCATAGAGCACCACCTCCTGGGCATGCGCGATAAGCGCGGCAAAACGCAGGTAATCGCCCAGCGGATTATTTTCAGCCAGCTCGCGCAGGCGTGCGGCGCGGCGGTTATAGAGATTTTTCAGTCTGGGGAACAATAACGGCGGAATCACTTCCGCCGTACGTTTATCGCTCTTCTCCAGCTGGTCTTGCGGGATGATGCGAATACTCATTCAGATGATTTTTCCTGTTTCTCGCGCACTTCGCGATACCAGCGCGGGTGGTGTTTCTTCGCCCAGGTTTTGGTAACCCAGCCTTCCACCATGGCGGTAATGGTGCCTTTGACCCACAGGGCCGCGTAAATATGCACCATGATAACCACAATTAAGGCCACCGCGGCAAATGAATGCGCCAGCAGCGCCAGGCGAATCACCGGGATGGGGAACATCGGCGCGAACCACGGACGCCAGATAACCACGCCGCTTGCCAGTAACAGCAGAAGCAGCAGGATGGCCGCCCAGAAGACGCACTTCTGACCGAAATTATAGCGCCCGGTATCGCCCACTTCCTCGTTCATGGCGATTTTGTGGATGTTTTTTGCCCACAGAATATCGTCACGGTTAATGAGGTTGTGGTGCCAGTAACGGAAAAACATCAGCATAAACGAAACGAACATCACCACCCCAACGAAGGGGTGGAGGATGCGCGCCAGCTGCGGCGTGCCAAGAATGTTCATCAGCCAGTTGAAGGAGGGGAAAAAGAACCCCAGCCCGCTCACCGCCGCCAGCACGAAGGCGAAGGCGGTGATCCAGTGGTTGATTCGCTCTGGCGCGCTGTAGCGCACGATGGTGTCACGTCTTTTCATTTACGCACCTCATCATCGTCATGGTGCAGATTGTCTTCATCTTCTTCGGCGCGGTTTGGACCAATACCGACGTAGTGGAAGACGCTGGCTGCGAAGGTCGCCGCAAAGCCGATGGCGGCGAGCGGTTTCCAGATGCCTTTCCAGAACTTAACGGCTTCGCTGATTTCCGGGTTCTCCGGCAGACCGTGGTACAGATTCGGCTTGTCGTTGTGGTGCAGCACGTACATCACGTGCGTACCGCCAACGCCTGCCGGATCGTACAGGCCCGCGTTTTCGTAACCACGGGTTTTCAGCTCCGCCACGCGCTCGCCAGCCAGCTGTTTCATATCCTCTTTGGTGCCAAAGTGGATAGCGCCGGTCGGACAGGTCTTCACGCACGCCGGCTCCTGGCCCACGGTTACGCGATCCACGCACAGGGTGCATTTGTAGACGCGGTTATCTTCCGGGTTCAGGCGTGGGACGTCGAACGGACAGCCCGCGATGCAGTAGCCGCAGCCGATGCACTGTTCAGACTGAAAATCGACGATACCGTTGGCATACTGAATGATAGCGCCTTCCGACGGGCACGCCTTCAGGCAGCCCGGATCGGCGCAGTGCATACAGCCATCCTTGCGGATAAGCCATTCCAGTTTGTCGTTCTGCTCCACTTCCGAGAAGCGCATCACGGTCCAGGACTTGGCGGTCAGATCCGCCGGGTTGTCATACACCCCGACGTTATGACCGACTTCGTCACGCAGATCGTTCCACTCGGAACAGGCCACCTGACAGGCTTTACAGCCGATACAGGTGGTCACGTCGATAAGCTTCGCCACTTCCTGCTGGTGGTCCCGCGCCTGAGGCGCGGGCGTGAAACCGTTAGTCGCGGAACGACGGATAATGTCTTGCGATTGATAAGCCATGAGTCGTCTCCGTTACACCTTTTCCACGTTCACCAGGAACGCCTTAAATTCCGGCGTCTGGGTGTTGGCGTCGCCCACGAACGGCGTCAGCGTGTTGGCGATAAAGCCTTTCTTCGCGACCCCTTCGTAACCCCAGTGGATTGGAATACCGATGGTATCCACCTGTTTGCCGTTCACGTTGAGCGTGCGAATACGCTTGGTCACCACCGCCTTGGCTTTGATATAGCCGCGGTTGGAGGAGACTTTCACGGTATCGCCCTGCGCGATGCCAAGCTTACCGGCGAGTTTCTCGCCGATTTCCACAAACTGTTCCGGCTGCGCGATGGCGTTTAACAGCGCGTGCTTGGTCCAGTAGTGGAAATGCTCGGTCAGACGGTACGTGGTGCCGACATACGGGAACTTATCCGCTTTGCCCATCGCTTCCAGATCGCCTTTGAACACGCGCGCCGCCGGGTTAGACACCACGTTCGGGTGCAGCGGGTTGGTGCCAAGCGGCGTCTCGAACGGCTCGTAGTGTTCCGGGAACGGGCCTTCCGCCATTTTGTCGATGGCGAACAGGCGGCCCATGCCTTCCGGCTGCATGATAAACGGACCGACATCGCTGCCCGGAGGGGCGGTGCTGTAGTCCGGAATATCGGCGCCGACCCACTTGCCGTTGGCGTAAGAGAGAAGCTGACGTTTCGGGTCCCACGGTTTGCCCTGCGGATCCGCGGAGGCGCGGTTATACAGAATGCGGCGGTTCAGCGGCCACGCCCATGCCCAGCCCAGCGTATTGCCAAGGCCTGACGGGTCGGCGTTGTCGCGGCGCGCCATCTGGTTGCCGTCCGGCGTCCAGCTACCCGCGAAGATCCAGCAGCCGCTTGAGGTGGTACCGTCGTCACGCAGATGCGCGAAGGTGCCCAGCTGATCGCCTTTCTTCGCCAGCACGTTGCCGGTCACCGGATCGATGATATCCGCCAGCGCTTTACCGTTGCTCTCCATGGCCACTTCTTCCGGCGACGGGTTTTCCGGCGTCGAATAGTTCCAGCTCATGTTAAGGACTTGTTCCGGGCATGCGCCGCCCTGCTCGGCGTACATCTTACGCAGGCGCAGGAAGATACCAGCCAGGATTTCGCCGTCGTTCAGCGCTTCGCCCGGCGCGTCCTGACCTTTCCAGTGCCACTGCAGCCAGCGGCCGGAGTTCACGATAGATCCGTTCTCTTCGGCAAAGCAGGTGGACGGCAGGCGGAACACTTCGGTCTGAATGCTCGCCGGATCGACATCGTTCTGCTCGCCGTGGTTCTGCCAGAAGGTAGAGGTCTCGGTATTGAGCGGATCGATAGTCACCAGGAACTTCAGTTTTGAGAGTGAAGCGACCACTTTGTTTTTGTTCGGGAACGAGGCGACCGGGTTAAAGCCCTGGCAGATGTAGCCGTTGACTTTGCCCTGGTGCATCATCTCGAAATATTGCAGGACGTCGTAGCCTTTATCCCACTTCGGCAGCCAGTCGAAGCCCCAGTTGTTCTCCGCCGTCGCTTTGTCGCCATAGAAGGCTTTCATCAGCGAAACGAAGAATTTCGGGTAGTTGCCCCAGTAGTTCACCTGGCCTTCCAGCAGCGGTTTCGGCGTGTTGGCAGTCAGGTAAGTTTGCAGATCGGCCTGTTTTTCGCTTGGCAGCGACATGTAGCCGGTCAGGCTCTGGCTCAGCAGACCGAGGTCGGTCAGGCCCTGAATGTTGGAGTGTCCGCGAAGCGCATTCACGCCGCCACCCGCCATACCCATGTTGCCCAGCAGCAGCTGGATCATGGCCATAGTACGGATGTTCTGGGCGCCCACGGAGTGCTGCGTCCAGCCGAGCGCATACAGGAACGACGCGGTTTTGTCGTGTACGCTGGTTTCGGCGATGTATTCGCACACCTTCAGGAAATCGGCTTTCGGCGTACCACAGATATTCTCAACGACATCCGGCGTGTAGCGGGAGACGTGCGTTTTCAGCAGGTTCCAGACGCAGCGCGGGTGCGAGAGCGTGGTATCGCGTTTTGCGAAGCCTTTTTCGTCCAGCTCATAATGCCAGCTGGTTTTGTCATATTTGCGTTTTTCCGCGTCGTAGCCGGTGAACAGGCCGTCATCGAAACCGTAATCTTCACGCACGATCAGGCTGGCGTTGGTGTAGGCCTCGACATATTCGCGGTTAAACTTGTTGTTGTTCAGCAGGTACAGCAGTACGCCTGACAGGAAAGCGATGTCAGTACCGGAACGGATAGGCGTATAGAAATCGGCCACCGACGCCGTGCGCGTAAAGCGCGGGTCAATAACGATAAGCTTCGCGCCATTATGGATCTTGGCTTCCATCGCCCAGCGGAATCCCACCGGATGCGCTTCTGCCGCGTTCCCACCCATCACGACGATGAGGTTGGCGTTCTTCATATCAACCCAGTGGTTGGTCATCGCACCGCGACCAAATGTTGGAGCAAGACTTGCTACCGTTGGTCCGTGTCAGACACGCGCCTGGTTATCCACGGCTAACATGCCGAGGGCGCGGGTAAATTTCTGGGTTAAATAGCCGGTTTCGTTACTGGAAGCGGAGGCGCACAGCATACCGGTGGAGAGCCAGCGGTTAACGGTGGTGCCTTCGGCGTTTTGCGCGATAAAGTTCGCGTCGCGGTCTTCTTTCATCAGCTTCGCGATGCGATTAAACGCCTCGTCCCAGCTGATGCGCTGCCATTTATCGGAGCCAGGCGCGCGGTATTCAGGATATTTCAGACGCGATTCGGAGTGGATGAAATCCACCAGACCTGCGCCTTTCGGGCAAAGCGCCCCGCGGTTGACCGGATGATCCGGGTCCCCTTCGATGTGGAAAATCGAGGATTTCGCGTTTTTCGCGCCGTCGCCGAGGCTATACATCAACAGCCCACAGCCGACGGAGCAGTACGTACAGGTATTACGGGTTTCGCGGGTGCGCAGCAGTTTATATTGCCGTGTTTCCGCCAGCGCGACGCTGGGAGCAAATCCCAGTGCGGCTGCCGTGGTGCCTGCCATACCGCCAGCGCAGATCTTAAAGAACTGCCTTCTGCTGACCTGCATGGATTGCTCCTTGTTCAGACATTGTCACAAAGTAAGTCGTATGGTTTTTCTTTTGCGGATGCCGCCGCAACGGTTCACAATCGTAATTCCCTTCTTAACGAGGAGGGATTAGGGGCAACAGAATACCACAATGTTGCTGAGGCTGTTTCAGACGGTTAATAAAAAGTGAATAAGAACCATCCAGAACTGTTGCAAAACGTGACCGATGTCACGGCCGCTCGTTCCCTTCCGCTCTGGAAAAGAGAGAACCTCACCACCACCGAGCCGGACTGGCTGGCGGAAGAAGTGCCGGTAGCGCTGGTCTACAACGGTATCTCGCACGTCGTGATGATGGCGTCTCCCAAAGATTTGGAAATCTTCGCCCTTGGATTTTCGTTATCGGAAGGAATTGTCGAATCTTCACACGAAATTTACGGCATGGATATTATCCATGGGTGTAATGGTATCGAAATTCAGGTGGAACTTTCCAGTCGTCGCTTTATGGAGTTGAAAGCGCGCCGCCGCAATCTGGCGGGGCGAACTGGCTGCGGCGTCTGCGGTGTGGAACAGCTTAACGATATTGTGCGTCCTCTGGCTCCGCTGCCCTTCACGCAAACTTTCTCGCTCGATAACCTCGACGGCGCGCTGCGTCAGCTCGCCAGCGTCCAGCCTGTCGGCGAGCTCACCGGCTGTACGCACGCCGCCGCCTGGCTGACCCCGCAGGGCGACATTGCGGGCGGGCATGAAGATGTCGGGCGTCACGTGGCGCTCGATAAACTGCTCGGCCGACGCGCGCGTGAAGCGTGGCAGCAGGGCGCGGTGCTGGTGTCGAGTCGCGCCAGCTATGAAATGGTGCAGAAAGCCGCGACCTGTGGCGTTGAAATTCTCTTTGCGGTCTCCGCCGCCACCACGCTCGCCGTGGAGGTCGCCGAGCGCTGCAACCTGACGCTGGTGGGCTTTTCACGCCCCGGCCGCGCGACGATTTACACGCATCCCCAGCGCCTGATCGCAGGCGATAAAAACGCGTAATTGTTATTCAGTTTTTCTGAAAAACAATGGCAAATCCTTCCGCTTTTGGTTTCCGGTGTGCAGGTCTACTATTACACACATCGAAGGCAATTTGCCTTCTCCCTCACATCAAAACGGAAGGAATTTCACAATGAACACTATCAAATCTTTTGTTGCAGTTATGACGCTTGCTACCGCTTTCGGCGCTTTCGCTGGCCAGTCCATCACCGCGACCGATACCACGCTTTCTGGCGCAGAAGCTAAAATCGCCGCGCAGGCCGAGCAGATGGGCGCGACGTACAAAATCACCGAAGCGTTCACCGGCAACCAGGTCCACATGACTGCCGAACTGAACAAATAAGCCAGAAGTTGTCGAAAGAGCGCCTGCGGGCGCTTTTTTATGGCATGCCCGCCAGACGCAGCAGTGCGGTAACCACCGCCGCCGCAACAATCACCACGATTAACGGTGCCTTGCGCCAGGCCAGAAAGAGCGCGAACCCCACACCCAGCACCCTCGCCATACCCGCAAAGCTTTCACCTTCGTAAAACGTCGCCGCCAGCGCCACGGCAAACAGTAACGTCGTTGCCGCATCAGAGAGCAGCGCCTGCGCGCGTTCGCTCAGCGCCAGTTTGTTACCGAGTTTCGCCCCGCCAAAGCGCATCAGATACGTGCCGACAGAGAGCACGGCGATCCCGGCCAGAATCATCATGGTACTCGCCATTATTTCTTCCTCGTGAGTAAGCCTGCCAGCGAGAGCAGCACCGGCAGCCCGACCGGTGCGAACGGCACGGCGGCAAGCGAGAGCGCCGCGCCGCTGCCTGCGCGGATAAGCGTGGTTCTGTTTTTCAGGGCAGGGAGTACCAGCGCAAGTAAAATCGCCGGGAAAACGGCGTCAAGACCGATGGTTTCCGGCGCGGGCAGCAGCGTACCCATCGCCACGCCGATCACAACGCCAAGCGGCCAGCACAGCGCCACGCCAAGCCCGCACAGCCAGTACGCCGCTTTACGCGTTTCAGGCGTCTGTTGCGATAACCCGAACACCACGCTTTCATCATTCATGATGTGTGAGCCCAGCAATCTTTTTGCGCCACGGCCCACCAGATCCCGCACCGTGATGCCAAACGGCAGATGGCGCGCGTTAACCAGCAGCCCCGCCGCCGCCGCGGCCAGCGGATTACCGCCGCTCGCGACGATGCCGATAAAAATAAACTCCGACGCGCCTGCCAGTACCGCGATGGACAACAGCAGCGGCACCCACATCGCGAAGCCATAAGCCATCGCGAGCGTGCCATAAGAAATCCCGACCACGCCAACGGCCAGACAGACCAGCACAATAGCCTTTATAATGTCGCCTTTAAGGCAGGCGAACCGGTGCAGAATCATACGTTTTTCACCTATAACGAACGAATGAACATTATAATGAACATGCCGCTGTCTATTTTCAACACGAGCGTTCGTTCATTTTAACGAACGAGGGAACCCGACATGACACAGCCCATTACCGTGATTGCTCAAAGCCTGGTGCGCGAACGTACGCGCGCCGGGTTGTCGCTGGCCGAAGTGGCTCGCCGCGCGGGGATCGCCAAATCCACGCTGTCGCAGCTGGAAGCCGGTAACGGTAATCCGAGCCTGGAGACGCTCTGGGCGCTATGCGTGGCGCTCGATATTCCTTTTGCCCGCCTGATGGAACCGCAGGCCAACCAAACGCAGGTGATCCGCCGCGGTGAAGGGCCGAAAGTCGTTGCGGAACTCGCCAATTACCAGGCGATTTTGCTGGCGACCTGCCCGCCGGGCGCGCGTCGCGATATCTACCTGCTGCTGACGCAGCCGGAAGGCGAGCGTCTGTCACAGCCGCACCCGGCGGGCTCGGTGGAACATATCATCGTGACGCAGGGGCGCGCGCTGGTCGGGCTCGCGGAAGCGCCGGAAGAGCTGCACGCCGGGGATTACATCTGTTACCCGGCCGATCGGGCGCACGTTTTTCGCGCGCTGGAGCCGGATACTCAGGCAATTCTGGTGGCGGAACAGAATTAAGCCCTACAGAATCTGTGGACGCCTGCGCCACCCCAGGCGACACTCTTACGCATCATGCAATCAGGCACTTAACTTATGTCGCTTAAAGCAATCGCCGCACAACTTGGCCTCTCCGTCACCACCGTCAGCCGCGCGCTGAACGGCTACGACGACGTTTCTCAGGAAACCCGCGCGCGGGTGGAGGCTGAAGCGGCGCGACGCGGCTACCGGCCAAACACGTTCGCGCGTCGCCTGAAAATGGGCAAAATCGACGCTGTCGGGCTGGTCTTTCCCGTGCATCCCGTGCCGCTCAATAACAGCGTCTTTATGGAGATGGTGGGTGAGATAAGCCGCGAACTGGCGCAACATGAGGTCGATTTGCTGCTGATTGCCGATGACGATCTCGCAGACAGCCACAGCTATATGCGTCTGGTGCAAAGCCGCCGCGTGGACGCGCTGATTGTGGCGCATACGCTCGATAACGACCCACGTTTGCAGCAGCTTCAGACGGTGAACTTTCCTTTCCTGGCCCTCGGGCGCAGCCGGTTGCCGCAACCCTACGCCTGGTTTGATTTCGATAACTACGCCGGTACGCATCAGGCCACCGAGCGGTTAATCCGCCTCGGCCACCGGCGCATCGCGATGCTTGGCGAGCACAACAGCCAGGCGTTTATCACCCAGCGCCGCGAGGGCTGGCGAGACGCGCTGAAAGCGCATCAGCTTGATGAAAGCGGCCTGCGGATGCTGCCGCCCACCCGCCGCGCGGGCTATAAAGCGGTGCTGGAACTGATGGCGCTGCCCGCCCCGCCGACGGCCATTGTGACCGACTGCAACTCGCTCGGCGACGGGGCCGCGATGGCGCTGCAAACGCTTAATCGCTTACAGGGCGAAGGGGCGGTTTCGCTGGTGGTCTATGACGGTCTGCCGCCTGACAGCATCGTGGAGATGGATGTGGCGGCGGTCATTCAGTCCACGCGCGAAGGCGTGGGGCGGCAAATCGCCGACATGGTGCAGCGCCTCATCGGGGGCGAGCCGGCAGAACAGCTTCAGGTGCTCTGGCAACCCGATTTTCTGGAAGGCAGTACGCTTCATCCCGCTGACTAAACCCTCGGCATTTTCTTAAGCAAAATTCCGTGCAGATCACACATCCGAAACGTTTTGGTTGGCATCCGAAACGTTTCGGATCAACAGTAAAAGCATTCTTTTACCGGAGATGCTTTTATGGAAACCCGCATTCATCGACTCACCAGCCTCACAACCGATGTTGTTATCAAAACGCACCCGTTCGCTGAAATTCTCTACTGGGGGCCGCATCTGGCGCACTTTTCGCAGCAGGATTGTGCGAGCCTCGTGCGCCCGGTGGCTAATGGCCGTCTGGATACCGATTCACCCGTCACGTTAATGGCGGAGAACGGCCACGGGCTGTTTGGCGCGCCGGGGCTGGAAGGGCACCGCAACGGGCTGGACGCCTCGCCGATGTTTACCACGCAGGACGTCAACCAGAACGGGCAGACGCTGGTGATTACCAGTGAAGACGCCACCGCCGGGCTGCGGCTCGTGAGCGAGCTTTCGCTCAGCGACAGCGGCGTGCTGAAAGTGCGCCACGGCCTGACCAATCTGCGCGACGGCGCCTGGCAGGTGGATCGTTTCGCGGTCACGCTGCCGGTGGCGGAGCGGGCGTTTGAAGTGATGGCGTTTCATGGCCGCTGGATACGTGAGTTCCAGCCGCACCGCGTGACGTTAAGCCATGATGGCTTTGTGCTGGAGAACCGCCGCGGGCGCACCTCGCACGAGCATTTCCCGGCGCTTATCGCCGGTACGCCGGGTTTTGGCGAGCAGCACGGCGACGTCTGGGGCGTGCATCTTGGGTGGAGCGGCAACCACCGGCTGAAGTGCGAAGCGAAAACCGACGGGCGGCGCTATCTCCAGGCCGAGGCGCTCTATCTGCCGGGCGAAATGGCGCTGGCGACCGGCGAGACGCTGCACACGCCCTGGCTCTACGCAAGCCACTCCACGCGCGGTCTGAACGGCATGAGCCAGCAGTTTCACCGCTTTCTGCGTGAGGAAATCATCCGTTTTCCTGGCAACAAACCGCGCCCGGTGCACCTCAACACCTGGGAGGGGATCTACTTCGACCATCAGCCGGAATACATCATGCAGATGGCGACCAGGGCCGCGGCGCTCGGTGTGGAGCGCTTTATCATTGACGACGGCTGGTTTAAGGGCCGCAACGACGACCACGCGGCGCTCGGCGACTGGTATCTCGATGAGCAGAAATACCCGGACGGCCTGATGCCGGTGATTAATCACGTGAAAAGTCTCGGGATGGAGTTCGGCATCTGGGTGGAGCCGGAGATGATCAACCCCGATTCCGATCTTTACCGCGCGCACCCGGACTGGGTGCTGGCGCTGCCGGGCTACCCGAAAACCACCGGACGCCATCAGTGGGTGCTTAATCTCAACATTTCTGCCGCCTTCGATTACCTGCTGGAACGCATGAGCTGGCTTCTGGGCGAGCATCCGGTTGATTACGTGAAGTGGGACATGAACCGCGAGCTGGTGCAGCCGGGCCACGCGGGCAAAGCGGCGGCAGACGCCCAGACGCGTCAGTTCTATCGCCTGCTGGATGTGCTGCGCGCGCGTTTCCCGCACGTTGAATTTGAGTCCTGCGCGTCCGGCGGCGGGCGTATCGATTTCGAAGTGCTGACGCGCACGCACCGCTTCTGGGCCTCCGACAACAACGACGCGCTGGAGCGCAACACCATCCAGCGCGGCATGAGCTACTTCTTCCCGCCGGAAGTGATGGGCGCGCATATCGGCAACCCGCGCTGCCATGCGACGTTCCGCCAGCACAGCATTGAGTTTCGCGGCCTGACGGCGCTGTTCGGTCATATGGGCCTGGAGCTGGACCCGGTCAGCGCTGGCGAGCAGGAGGCGGCGGGCTATCAGCGCTATGCCGCGCTTTATAAGGAATGGCGTGAGCTGATCCACACCGGAGACCTGTGGCGCGTAGAGATGCCGGACGCCGCCACGCAGGTGCAGGGCGTCGTCAGTCAGGATAAGACGCAGGGGCTGTTTCTGGTAAGCCAGCTGGCGATGCCGGATTACACGCTGCCAGGCGCGCTGCGCGTGCCGGGGCTCGATCCGCAGGCCCGTTACCAGGTGCGGCTGGTGGATCATCCGAATATTCAGTTGACCGGCGAAGGCGGCCACACCATGCGCAAACTGCCGGGCTGGATGAGCGAGCCTGTCAGCGCCAGCGGCGAATGGCTGGCGCAGGCGGGGCTGCAACTGCCGGTGCTCGACCCGGAAACTGCGATGCTTATCGCGTTTGAGCGCGTGTAACAGGCGGGCGCCGTGAAAGCGGCGCCTCAATGGTCTGGTCTTATAAGGGCGACAATAATGAAAAATACCGTCTGTACCCGGAAACATAACCCGAACTTCTGGATCTTTGGTCTCTTCTTCTTTTTCTACTTCTTCATCATGGCCACCTGCTTTCCGTTTCTGCCTATCTGGCTGTCGGATGTGATTGGCCTGAACAAAACCAATACCGGCATTGTGTTCTCCTGTATGTCGCTGTTCGCCATTGCGTTTCAGCCGGTGCTGGGCGTGATTTCCGACAAGCTGGGCTTAAAAAAACATCTGCTGTGGATTATCACCACCTTGCTGGTGCTGTTCGCGCCGTTCTTCCTGTGGGTGTTCGGGCCGTTGCTGAAGGTGAATATCTGGCTCGGCGCGCTGATGGGCGGGCTGTATATCGGCTTTTGCTTCTCCTCCGGTGCCGGGGCGATTGAGGCATACATTGAGCGCGTGAGCCGCAGCAGCGGTTTTGAATATGGCAAGGCGCGCATGTTTGGCTGCCTCGGCTGGGGGCTGTGCGCCTCGACGGCGGGGATGCTGTTTAACGTCAACCCGGCCATCGTGTTCTGGATGGGGTCCAGCGCGGCGCTGGTGCTGATGGGGCTGCTGCTGTTCGCGCGTCCCCGCGCCAGTCAGACGGCGCAGGTGATGAACGCGCTCGGCGCCAACCAGCCGCAGGTGACGGCGAAAATGGCGCTGAGTCTGTTCCGTCTGCCGAAACTGTGGATGTTTATTCTCTATGTGGTCGGCGTGGCGTGCGTGTATGACGTGTTCGACCAGCAGTTCGCCACGTTTTTTAAATCGTTCTTCCCGACGCCGCAGGCGGGCACGCAGGCGTTTGGTTTCGCCACCACAGCCGGTGAGTTGTGTAACGCCATCATTATGTTCTGCTCGCCGTGGATCATTAACCGCATCGGCGCGAAAAACACGCTGCTGATTGCGGGCACGATTATGGCCACGCGTATTATCGGCTCGGCGTTTGCCACGAACGTTTATGAAATCGTGGCGCTGAAAATGCTGCACGCGCTGGAAGTGCCGTTCCTGCTGGTGGGCGCGTTTAAATACATTACCGGCGTGTTCGACACGCGCCTGTCGGCGACCATTTATCTGATTGGTTTTCAGTTTGCCAAGCAGATGGCGGCGATTTTCCTCTCCGCCTTCGCCGGTACGATGTATGACCGGATAGGGTTTCAGGATACGTATCTGATTCTCGGCAGCTTTGTGCTGGCGATAACGGTGGTGTCGGCGTTTACGCTCACAAACACGCGGCAGGCGATGGTGTCAGAAGAGACGGTGAAGGCGTAAGGTTGGCGTTTATCATTTATAACCGTAATGACGGCGGGTGCGCGTTGATTACCCGCCCTACATCACACACGGCATTGCATTAACCGTAGGGCGGGTAAGCGGAGCGCACCCGCCAGTTCCCAAATTAAATCTCTCGTAGGGCGGGTAAGCGGAGCGCACCCGCCATTCCCCAGGTTAAATCTCTCGTAGGACGGGTAAGCGAAGCGCACCCGCCATTCATACACACCCACGCTCACTCCAGATAAAACACGTTTTTCAACTCCTGACTCACCGGGCTGTTATCCGGGTTGGACGGCATAATCTCGCGCATATGCCTCCACCAGCGCTGGCACACCTCGGTTTGCGCCACGGCGTTCCAGCGCGCCTCGCTCTCTATCTCGACCGTCGCGAAGAGCAAATGACGCTGCGCATCAAGCCAGATGGCGTAATGGTGCGCGCCATGCGCTTTCAACACCGCTTCAAGCTCTGGCCAGATGGGGGAATGGCGGCGCTGATACTCGTCGTGCGCGTCGGGGTTTACCTGCATTACAAACGCTTTGCGGATCATAACGCCTCCAGATAGAGCTCGCGGACCTCGTCGCGTGAAGCGACGCGCGGGTTGCACGGCGCGCAAGGGTCAGCCAGCGCGTTATCAAGCCAGCCTTCGATATCCGCTTTCGTCACACCAAGCTGGCTGAAGCCGGAAGGAATGCCGACACGCGCCGACAGCGCGCGGATCGCGTTGATGGCTTCATGGCTCGCCTGTTCATCGCTCATGTCACGGGTATCGACGCCCATCGCCTGCGCCACGCGCGCAAACCGCTTCACGGCGCGCGGGCGGTTAAAATTTTCAATAACGGGCAGCAAAATCGCGTTGCAGACGCCGTGCGGCAGGTTGTGCGTCGCGCCCGGCTGGTGCGCCAGCGCGTGTACCAGGCCTAAGCCCGCGCTGTTAAACGCCATGCCCGCCAGATACTGACCGCACGCCATCTGCTCGCGCGCCTCCAGATTGTGCCCGTCCTCCACCGCCTTTGGCAGCCACTCGTTAATCAGGCGAATCGCCTCCAGCGCGTTGGCGTCGGTCAGCGGGTGCGCACCCACCGAGACAAACGCCTCGACCGCGTGGGTCAGCGCGTCCATGCCGGTCGCGGCGGTGATGGCGGGCGGAATATCCAGCATCACGCTTGCGTCATCCACGGCGATATCGGGGATCAGATTCGGGTCGATAATCACCTCTTTGACCCGTCGCGCCTCGTTGGTGATCACCGCATTGCTGGTCATTTCCGCCGCCGTTCCGGCCGTGGTGTTAATCGCCACCAGCGGTGCGCCAGGGTTTTTGACATGACCTACGCCCGCGTAATCGATGGATGCGCCCGGATTGGCGGTGAGAATTTTGATGGCTTTAGCGGTGTCGATGGGGCTGCCGCCGCCGAAGGCAATCAGGTAGTCGCATTGCGCATTGCGCCAGATTGCGAAGCCGCGCTGCACCAGCGCTTCGGTGGGGTTCGGAAAAACGTCATCAAACAGCTCGTATGAAAGCTGATGCGTATCCAGTGCGGCAAAGAGGCTATCGAGCAGGCCGAGTTTAACCAGTTGTCCGTCGGTGACGATAAGCGCCTTGCCCCAGGCTTTATTCGCCACCAGTTTCACCATGTCTTCGATAGCGCCTGCGCCATGCAGGCTAATTTTGGGCAGTGCCAACATAAAGCTCATGCAGCTTCTCCTTGCTTTTACGGTAATGGCGGGTGCGCTTTGCTTACCCGCCCTACGGGTGTATTCACGGCGGCGGGTGCGCGTTGCTTACCCGCCCTACGGTTGTATTCACGCTGGCGGGTGCGCTTTGCTTACCCGTCCTACGGTTGTATTCACGCTGGCGGGTGCGCGTTGCTTACCCGCCTTACATTGATGATGGGTAGGGTGGGTAAGCGCAGCGCACCCACCGTCTGCCTCCACACACCCGCCCGCTTACAGCGCGATGGCACCCGCGTGCGGCGTCACGCCAAAACGCTCGCCGAGCGCAATCAACTCCTCGCGCGTGATGGTCTGTTTCATGCCGCCCATCGACAACACCTTGACCAGGATCTCGGCGGATTTCTCGGCGGTATCGATAAGCCCGAACGCCTCATCGAGCGTCGGCCCGGTGCCGAAAATCCCGTGATGCGGCCACAGCACCAGCGTGTGGGTTTTCATCTGCGCCGACGTGGCGCTGCCGATGCCATCGGTGCCCGGCACCATCCACGGCACAATGCCGATGCCGTCCGGGAACACCACCAGGCATTCGGTGCTGCCTTCCCACAACAGGCGCGTAAAGCGCGCTTCATCCAGCTCCAGCACAAAGCTCAGCGCAATCAGGTTCGTGGCGTGGCAGTGCATAATCACACGGTCCTTGCCGCCGGAGACCGCTTTGCGTACCGCGTGCGACTGAAAATGCGACGCCAGCTCCGATGTCGGCAGGCCGCCGTTACTGAGCCCCCAGTGAATGTGATACGCCATGCCGTCATCGGTGATTTGCAGCAGCACCAGCGTGTCTGCCGGGTCGAGCTGCACGTTACGGAAAAACTTCCCGGAGCCGGTCACGAGAAACCAGCAGCCCGCGAGTTCCGTGCGCGGCTGGCTCAGCTCCACGCAGCGTGGCGCGGGGTAAAACTCGTCGCGGTAAGGCTCTACGTCGGCTGCGTCAAGGCGCAGGCTCACATTGCCGCCGTTGCGTTCGTCCCAGCCTTTCAGCCACATATCGCTGGTGGCTTTAACCATCCCCTGAACAAACCAGGAAGAGAGAATGCGTTGCATGAGTGCTCCTTAGCGCATGCTTAATACATGTTGTTCATAGTGGCGGACGGCGGAGAGCCACGCGGCATCGGCTGGCGTGTCGTGGCGCTCGCAATACATCTCCCAGACGGCCTGCCACGGCAGCGATTTTTGCTCTTCGAGCAGCGCCAGACGCGCGGTGTAATCGCCTTCAAGCTCCAGCTGACGCAGTTGCGCGGTCGGCTCCAGCAGCGCGCGCAGCAGCGCTTTTTTCATATTGCGGGTGCCAATCACCCACGCCGCGATGCGGTTGATGGAGGCGTCGAAGAAATCGAGGCCGATATGCACGCGGTCGAACAGGTCATGGCGAATAATTTCACCGGCGATGGCCTGGGTTTCGTCATCCAGCAGCACGACATGATCGCTGTCCCAGCGCACCGGGCGGCTCACGTGCAGCAGCAGGCGCGGCACGTAGAGTATCGCGGCGGAGATTTTGTCGGAGATCACTTCCGTCGGGTGGAAATGGCCGGCGTCGAGGCACAGCGCGGTCTGGCGGCTTGCGGCATAGCCCAGGTAAAACTCGTTCGAGCCGACGGTGTAGCTCTCCGCACCGATGCCGAACAGCTTGCTCTCTACCGCGTCGATGTGGTGCGCCGGGTTGAGTTTTTCGCGGATAACCTCATCCAGCGCGGCGAGCAGACGGCGTCGCGGCGCCAGGCGGTCCACCGGCGTATCTTTCATGCCGTCCGGGATCCAGATGTTCATTACCGACGGTGTGCCGAGCTGTTCGCCAAACGACGCCGACACGCGGCGGCTCGCCTGGCAGTGTTCAATCCAGAACTGGCGAATTTCCGGGTTGGGGTGCGAGAGCGTAAAGCCGTCGGCGCTCAGCGGGTGCGAGAAGCACGACGGGTTGAAATCCAGCCCCAGCTGGTGCTCGCGCGCCCACGCCACCCAGTTCGCGAAGTGTGCCGGTTTGATCTCATTGCGGGCGACCGGCGTGTCGGATTCCAGATAGATGGCGTGCAGGTTCAGGCGTTTGGGGCCGGGGATCAGGCGCAGCGCCTGGTCAAGATCGGCGCGCAGCTCTTCGGCGTTGCGCGCCTTGCCCGGATAGTTGCCGGTCGCCTGAATGCCGCCGGTGAGCTGCCCCTGCGGGTTTTCAAACCCGGCCACGTCGTCGCCCTGCCAGCAGTGCATGGAAACCGGCAGGCGGTCGAGCTGGCGTAGCGCGGCTTCGGCATCGACGCCAACGGCGGCGAAGCGCTGCTTCGCCAGTTCCCAGGCCTGATGAATGTGAGTGGTCATGCGTAAAGCTCCTTCCTGATTTGACGGGACGGCGATACCCGCGCCGCGTGGCGCGCTATTTCGCTGTCCGTCTGAGGGTGAAAAGGGGTCAGCGTCTGGCTGGCGGTGACCACGCGGCGAAACGCGTCGACATCGGCGATATCATCCAGCGCCATCAACTGGCAGCCGATATTGCCGAGCGTGGAGGCTTCCACCGGGCCTGCCAGCACCGGAATGCCGCAGGCATCGGCGCAGAGCTGATTCAGCAGCGGGTTCTGGCTGCCGCCGCCGACAATGTGCAGCACCGTGAACGGCCGCCCGCGCAGGGCGGTGAGCTCTTCCAGCACGCGGGCGTAGAGCAGCGCCAGGCTGTCAAAAACACAGCGCGCCAGCTCTGCCGCGCTTTGCGGCGCAGGCTCGCCGCGCTCCAGGCAGGCGGCCTGAATTTCGCGGCTCATGTTTTCCGGGTTGATAAAGCGGTCGTCATTCGGGTTCACCACAAAGCGGCAGGGCGCAAGCGCGCGCGCCTCGTCGATAAGCGCGGGCAGATCGGTAATCTGCTGCTCCTGACAGACGCGCTGCAACAGCCACAGCCCCATGATGTTTTTCAGCACCCGGTAGCGCCCTTCGGCACCGCCTTCGTTGGTGATATTGGCCGCGAGCGCGCGGTCATCGGTGTACGGCGTTTTGCTCTCAAAACCCATCAACGACCAAGTGCCGGAGGAAAGGTACGCCGCGTCCGGCGTCGCCAGCGGCGCGGCGATCACGGCGCTGGCGGTGTCGTGCGTCGCCACAGAAACCACCGGCACTTCGACGCCCTGCGCGCTGCGCCAGTGGCCGATCACGTTGCCCGGATGCGTCGGCGCGCCGAGCCAGTGGTGCGGCACACCCGCCCAGTCGAGCAGCGTCTCGTCCCAGTTATCGGTGTTGATGTTAATAAGCTGCGTGGTAGTGGCGTTGGTGTAATCCCAGTTCAGCGCGCCGGTGAGCCGGTAGCAGAGGTAATCCGGGATGAGCAGCGCATGCGCCACGCGGTCAACCAGCTCCGGCTGCTGCTCCACCAGCGCGCGAAACTGATACAGCGTGTTAAACGGCAGAAACTGAATGCCGGTGCGGCGGTAAATCGCCTCGCGGCCCATTTGCTGCTCCGCGCGGGCCATAATGCCGTCGGTGCGGCTGTCGCGATACGACACCGGCAGGCCGACGCGCTCGCCGCGCGCATCCAGCAGCACATAATCGACGCCCCAGGTGTCGATGCCGATGCTGTCGATAGCGACGCCGCGCGCGCAGGCTTTCTCCAGCCCCGTGCGCACTTCACGCTCCAGCGCGTCCACATCCCAGGTGTCGAAGCCGTCCACGCGACGCAGGCCGTTGGCGAAACGATGGATTTCCTCAAGCGTCAGGCGCTGTCCGTGGCTGTCGTAGCGGGCCAGCATCACGCGGCCGCTGGACGCTCCCAGATCGACCGCGACGCTATGGCGAATAGTCATGGTTGGGGTCCTTGTTGGAATCTCTGACGCCAGTCTAGGGAGCGGCGCGGCGGCGCACCTTCACTCCACGGACAGTGCGTTAAACGCGCTGGCAAGGAGGCAAAGATGAACGTGAGGGAGTTCACAAAATGGCGTCTGGCCGCCTGGCTGACAGGGGTGTGAGCCGCGCCGCATTTCCAGAAATTTCACGGTGTTTCTTAAAAAACCGACAGGCTTTGCGCGTTTTGGCGTCGAAAATTTAAGGTGTCAGTGAGAACCGTTATCTACTATCAGGCAGGTTTCACAGAATGCGGGGGCAATGATGACGGTACTACAGAGCGTTGATTTTTTCCCATCCGGCGCGGCGTCGGTGACCATTGAACCGCGTCTGCCGCAGGCGGCTTTTCCTGAACATCATCATGATTTCTATGAAATTGTCATCGTTGAGCACGGCACCGGCACGCATGTGTTTAATGGTCAGCCGTATACGCTCAGCGGCGGCTCCGTCTGCTTTGTGCGCGACCACGATCGTCATCTCTACGAGCACACCGAAAACCTCTGCCTGACCAATGTGCTGTATCGCTCGCCGCAGGCGTTCAGTTTCCTGTCGGGGCTTGAAAAGCTCCTGCCGCAGGAGCAGGACGGCCACTACCCGTCGCACTGGCGCGTCAGCCAGCAGACGCTGCATCAGGCCCGCCCGCTGGTCGGGCAACTGGAAGCGCTGCGAGAAAGCAGCGACGTCCACGCCATCGCCAGCATGGAGATGCTCTTTATGCAGCTGCTGATTTTGCTGCGTAGCGGCGCGCATGCGCAGGGCGACGGCCGCCCTGATGAACGGCTGAACCAGCTTATCGCCTGGCTTGAGGAACATTACGCGGAAGAGATTTGCTGGGAGCAGCTCGCCGACCATCACCGGCTGTCGCTGCGCACGCTGCACCGCCAGCTTAAGCAGCGCACCGGGCTGACGCCGCAGCGCTACCTTAACCGCCTGCGCCTGATGAAAGCGCGCTATCTGTTGCGCCACAGCGAAGAGAGCGTCACGGATATCGCCTATCAGTGCGGCTTTGGCGACAGCAACCACTTCTCCACGCTCTTCCGGCGCGAGTTTTCGTGGTCGCCGCGTGAGATTCGTCAGGGGCGCGACGGGCAAATCCAGTAACGCGAAGGAAATCACCGTTTTCCGCGGCGAAAAAACGCATACTTTGCAGCCATTTGCCCCGGAGATACGCTGTGGCCTCTCAGTTAGTGCTCAGGAAAGCGGATTTCTTCGCGACACCCACCCAGCCGGTCGTCGTGGCGGATCGCTACCCGCAAAACGTTTTTGCCGAGCATACCCACGAGTTCTGCGAACTGGTGCTGGTGTGGCGCGGCAACGGGCTGCATGTGCTGAATGACAGGCCTTACCGCATCACCTGCGGCGATCTCTTTTATATCCGCGCCGAAGACCGCCACAGCTACCAGTCGGTTAACGATCTGGTGCTACATAACATCATCTACTGCCCCGAACGCCTGCAACTGAACGTCAACTGGCGCGATCTGCTTGAAAACCCGCGCGGCGTGAACGGCGACCCGCGCTGGCGGCTCAGCAGCCAGGGCATGGTGCAGGCGCGTCAGGTGATTGACCAGCTTGAGCATGAAAGCCCGAAGCAAGACGCGCTCTCGCACTGCCTGGCCGAAAGCCTCTTTTTACAGCTGGCGATTACGCTGCGCCGTCATCGTTACCAGCCATCGGGCGGTACGGGGCCGGGCGAGGGCGAAACGCTCGATCTGCTGATGGCCGCGCTCGGCAACAGCCTCGACGTACCGTTCGATTTACAGCACTTTTGCAGCCATTATCAGATTGCCGAACGCCCGCTGCGCCAGCTGTTCCGCCAGCAGACGGGCATGACCATCAGCCAGTACCTGCGCCAGTTACGCATTTGCCAGGCGCAGTATCTGCTGCGCCACACCTCGTTGCTGATAAGCGAAATCGCCGCGCGCTGCGGCTTTGAAGACAGTAACTATTTCTCGGTGGTGTTTACCCGTGAAACGGGCGTGACGCCACGGGTGTGGCGTCAGCAGTGGGGTGCGATGGCCGGTTAGTTGGTCGCCATGCCCAGCCCGACGATATTCGCCGCCACGATAATCACCACGCAGCCCAGGCTCAGCACGCTGACCGGGCGACGCCCGGCGGCTTTCCACTCGCGCAGCAGCAGCCCGACGATGCCGCCGCACAGCACGTAAAAACTCATGTGCAGCATCCAGCTGATGTAGTCATACTGCGCCGGGATGCGCGCATGGCCCCAGGCGTAGAAAAAGAACTGCAAATACCACATCAGCCCGCCGAGCGCCGAGAGCAGCACGTTGCTGATAAGCAGCGGTTTCGCCAGCGAGAAATCGGCTTTAATCGACAGATTTTTCACCTTCGCGAGGCGGATAAAGCAGAAGCCGAGGTTAATCAGCGCGCCGCCGCCCATGATAACGACATAGCTTGGCAGCGCGACGTAGAGCGGATCGACGCCCAGCGCGGCGGCGGCTTCATGCATCGGCTTCGCGGCGTCCATCGCAAACGACATGCCTGCGGAGAAAACGCCGCACAGCACCGCCAGCACCAGCCCTTTCTTCAGGTTAAACTCTTCGGCTTTGATGCCCATCTGGCGCTCTTTCAGCTGGCCTGCGCGGGTGACAATGGCGACGCCAACGAGCGCGACGAACACGCCAAGCAGCGTCATCCGCCCGCCGGCGGTGCCGACGAGCACACCGAATTTGCCGTTCAGCAGCGGCGTCATCAGCGTACCGACAATCAGCGTAATACCAATCGCGATACCGATGCCCATCGACATACCGAGATAGCGCATGGTCAGGCCGTAGTTAATGTTGCCGATGCCCCACATCGCGCCAAACAGAAACACCGGCAGCAGCGTGGCGGCGCTGAACGAGCGGTAGTAGGCCCAGAAATCGGGCAGCAGCAGCGCGCTGACCACCCAGGGTAAAATCAGCCAGGACACCACGCCGCCCACTGACCACATGGTCTCCCAGGACCAGTGCCGTACCTTCTTAAACGGCGCATAAAAGCAGGCGGCGCTCGCCGCGCCAATCAAATGCCACAGTATGCCCATGGTTATTGCGTTACTCATGCTGTCGTCCTCGTTTCCGTCATAGCACCAGACAGGAGCGAAAGCCGCCCCCTAACCGAATCGAGTCTATTGAGGCGCTCACGCTTTCACCTTCGGGGCGCTGCCGCGAAGCGTTAACGGGTGGCAAAAAACAGCGAGTAAGCCGAACGGGGATCACACTTTATGGTGAATTCAGACGATGCCTAAGCGTTGGAAATATGTGCGAAAAACGGCGCAGGGTGTCCATTTTTGGCTAATATTGCGTTAAGTTATAACCATATAAAAACTGCGGCATTGATAAACATTTTCAATATCATTTAATTAACTATAATGAACCCACTGCTTACGCGGCGTTAACACCTATGCCGCCCGACAATAATGGAGATGATGAATATGAGTTACACACTGCCATCCCTGCCGTACGCATACGACGCCCTGGAACCGCATTTCGACAAGCAGACGATGGAAATCCATCACACCAAACACCACCAGACCTACGTCAACAACGCTAACGCGGCGCTGGAAAGCCTGCCGGAGCTGGCGAATCTGCCGGTTGAAGAGCTGATCACCAAACTGGATCAGGTTCCGGCGGACAAGAAAACCGTTCTGCGTAACAACGCGGGCGGCCACGCGAACCACAGCCTGTTCTGGAAAGGCCTGAAAAAAGGCACTACCCTGCAGGGCGACCTGAAAGCGGCTATCGAGCGCGATTTCGGCTCCGTTGAGAAATTCAAAGAAGAGTTCGAGAAAGCAGCAGCGACCCGTTTCGGCTCTGGCTGGGCGTGGCTGGTGCTGAAAGGCGACAAACTGGCTGTCGTTTCCACCGCAAACCAGGATTCCCCGCTGATGGGCGAAGCTATCTCCGGCGCTTCCGGCTACCCGATCCTGGGCCTGGACGTGTGGGAGCACGCGTACTACCTGAAATTCCAGAACCGTCGTCCGGACTACATCAAAGAGTTCTGGAACGTGGTGAACTGGGACGAAGCTGCAGCGCGTTTCGCTTCTCAGAAATAAGGTTGCAACCTGACCTGTAAAAAGCGAGCCTGATGGCTCGCTTTTTTTATATCCGCAAAAGGAGGCGCGTATGTATTTCCCGGTGCAGGTGTATCTCGGCAAAATCCGCGACTATGAAGGCAGCAGGCCCAGCGCCATCGGCAAAGTGCAGGTGGAGGGCGAGTTGTCACTTACCAGCCGCGGGCTGGTTGGCGATCAGCAGGCGGAGAAGAAAATTCACGGCGGGGCGGACCGCGCGCTGTGCCACTACCCGCGCGAGCATTATGCCGTCTGGGCGCGTGAATACCCGGAACAGGCGGAGTGGTTCGCGCCGCCCGCATTTGGCGAGAATCTCTCAACGCTGGGGCTTACGGAAGAGAACGCGTTTATCGGCGATATCTTTCGCTGGGGCGAGGCGCTGATACAGATCACCCAGCCGCGTTCGCCGTGCTTTAAGGTTAATTTTCACTCGGGGATTAGCGAGCTTGCCGGCCGGATGCAGGATACCGCGCGCTGCGGCTGGCTCTACCGGGTGATCGGCGAAGGGAAGGTGTTTAGCGACGCGCCGCTGGAGCTGGTGTCGCGGGTGAGCGCCATTTCCGTGCGCGAGGCCGCCGCGATTGCGTGGCATACGCCATTCGATGACGAGCAGTATCACCGGCTCCTGAGCGCAGGCGGGCTTTCCGCCAGTTGGGCAAAAACGCTGCAAAACCGGCGTCTTAGCGGGAAGATCGAGAGTTTTTCGCGCAGGTTGTGGGGTAGAGGGTAGCAGGCGGGTTATCCGAAAATCGTTGGTGGGTGCGCTTTGCTTACCCACCCTGCGGGAAATGGGGCGGCGTTTTTTGGTGGGTGCGCTTCGCTTACCCGCCCTACGGAAAAATAGGTATTTATAAATGGTAGGGCGGGTAAGCGCAGCGCACCCGCCGTCGTCACTTACCCGACACGACTTACCCCGCCACCCTCACATCATCAACATTTACGCCGCGTCATCCTGCTCAGGTTTCGCGCTGGCGGCAGGCAGATCCGCTAAAACGGACGTAAATTCCGGCGACGGCACCAGCGATTCGCGCGTGATCTCCTTAATCGACTTCGCACCGGTCAGCGTCATCGCCACCCGCATCTCTTTCTCAATCAGATTCAGCAGGTTCGCCACGCCTTTCTCGCCGTGGGTCGCGAGCGCGTAAAGGTACGCGCGGCCCAGCAGCACGCTGTCGGCACCGAGCGCAATCATACGCACCACATCCAGCCCGTTGCGGATGCCGCTGTCGGCGAGGATGGTGATGTCGCCCTTCACCGCATCGGCGATGGCGGGAAGCGCGCGGGCGGACGAGAGCACGCCATCAAGCTGGCGGCCGCCGTGGTTGGAGACCACAATCCCGTCGGCGCCGAAGCGCACCGCGTCGCGGGCATCTTCCGGGTCAAGGATCCCCTTGATCACCATCGGGCCGTCCCAGAATTCGCGGATCCACTCCAGGTCTTTCCACGAGATAGACGGGTCGAAATTGTTCGCCAGCCAGCCGATGTAATCTTCAAGCCCGGTCGGCTTGCCAAGGTACGCGGAAATATTGCCGAGATCGTGCGGACGGCCATTCAGGCCTACGTCCCACGCCCACTGCGGGTGCGTCACCGCCTGCCAGTAGCGGCGCATGGCGGCATTGGTGCCGCTCATACCGGAATGGGCGTCGCGGTAACGCGCGCCGGGTGTGGGCATATCAACGGTAAACACCAGCGTTGAGCAGCCCGCCGCCTTGGCGCGCTCCAGCGCGTTACGCATAAAACCGCGGTCGCGCAGCACGTAGAGCTGAAACCACATCGGGCGGTTCATCACTGGCGCGACTTCTTCAATGGGGCAGACGGACACCGTCGAGAGCGTAAACGGAATGCCTTTCGCCGAGGCCGCGCGCGCCGCCTGAACTTCGCCGCGACGCGCGTACATGCCGCACAAGCCGACCGGCCCCAGCGCGACGGGCATCGAGAGCGTTTCGTTAAACAGCGTCGTCTCAAGGCTCAAATCCGACATATTTTTCAGCACGCGCTGGCGCAGCGCTACCTGCGAGAGATCTTCCACGTTGCGCTTAAGGGTATATTCCGCGTAGGCCCCGCCGTCGATATAGTGAAACAGAAACGGCGGCAGGATACGCTGCGCCGCTGCGCGATAGTCGCTGGCTGCGGAAATAATCATTCTTTATTCTCCCTGGAAGGTTGCATAACGTCGTCGGGCAGGCGGGTGACACGCGCCTGGCGGGCGACATCTTCATCAAGCTGTTTAATCGTGGAGTGGACAAAGCCGAGGTGGCGCAGCGTCGCGTTGCGCGCCCGTTCGGCATCGCCGGTTTCAATCGCCTCCAGCATCTCGCGGTGCTGGCCGGTGAGCTGCGCGAAAATCGGCTGTTGCAGATACATCCGCTGACGGCTCTCCATCACCGACGACTGCAGCAGATCGAAAAAGCCGCGCATGGTCTGGAGCAGCACCACGTTGTGCGACGCCTCGGCAATCGCCAGGTGAAAACGCACGTCGGCCTGCGAGGCGAGATCCGGGTCGTCGCGCTCGGTAAACTGCAACATCGCGTCGAAGCAGTAGCGCAGCTTTTCTTTATCCTGCGCGGTGGCGCGCAGCGCCGCATACCACGCGGTGCTGGCCTCAATGGCGTGGCGCGCCTCTAAAATGTCGTAGCGATAACCCGGATCGTCCGCCATCAGGTGACGGATGGGCTGGACGATGCGCTGTTCCGACCACGGCTCCAGCTGATAGCGCACAAAGGTGCCGCCGCCGCGACGGCTTATCAGCAGCCCGTCGCGAATCAAAATCTGTAACGCTTCGCGCAGTGAATTACGCGAGACGCCAAGCTCCTGCGCGAGCTGTCGCTCAGAGGGCAGGCGCATTCCGGCTTCCAGCCCGCGCTCGGTGATGAGCGCACGAATGCGCTCCACCAGATGGTCGGCCAGTCGCCGGGTCATCAATGTCATGGGATCATCCAGGTAAAGTAATAAGCCTGAAGCAGCGTGATAAGCCCCACCATGCAGGTGAACGCCAGGCTGTGCTTCACGGTAAAACGGAAAAGATCGGACTCTTTGCCCACCAGCCCCACCGCCGCGCAGGCGATAGCAATGGACTGCGGCGAAATCATCTTGCCGGTCACGCCGCCGGTGGTATTTGCCGCTACCATCAGAATATCTGAGACGCCGGTCTGCTGGGCGGCCGTGGCCTGGAGTGCTGCAAAGAGCGCGTTCGACGACGTATCTGAGCCGGTCAGGAACACGCCAAGCCAGCCGAGGAACGGCGAGAAGAACGGAAACGCGCTGCCGGTGTGCGCGAGCGCGAGCGCCAGCGTCGAGGAGAGCCCGGAGTAGTTAGAGATAAACGCGAACGCCAGCACCATGCCGATGGAGTAAATCGGCAACGCCAGCTCTTTCATGGTCTGGCCGAAGGTTTCTACAGCGGCTTTCGGCTTCATGCGCAGCCAGATAATCGAGATGATAGCCGCCACGAAAATCGCGGTGCCGGTGGCGGAGAGCCAGTCGAATTTGTAGACCGCGGCATAGGACGTGGCCTTTGCGACGACCGGCGGCATGCGGGCCACGAGGCCATCGAGATACGGCACGGAGACGTTAAACACCAGGTCTGAGAGCGGGCCGCCTTTGGCGAACAGCGCTTTAAACGGCGGAATGCTCCAGAGCGTCACCGTGGCGGTCAGGAACAGGAACGGCGTCCAGGCGCGCACCACCTGGCCTGCGGTGTAATGCTTGCGCGCCAGCGTCTGATCGACCACCGAGGCGCCCATATCGCCGAAGCGGAAAATACGCACCGGCTGCCAGCGTTTGAGAAACAGCGTCAGGCAGACCAGCGACACCAGCGAGGAGATAATGTCCGGCAGCTCCGGCCCGATAAAGTTCGAGCTTAAATACTGGGCGATGGCGAACGAGCCGCCTGCCACCAGCACCGCGGGCCAGGTCTCTTTAATGCCGCGCCAGCCGTCCATAATCGCCATGATCCAGAACAGTACGATAATGGTCAGGAACGGCAACTGACGGCCCACCATCTGGCCAATCTGGAAGCTGTCGAGGCCGGTCACCTGGCCTGCCACCAGAATCGGAATGCCCATCGCGCCAAACGCTACCGGCGCGGTATTCACAATCAGGCACAGGCCCGCGGCGTAAAGGGGGTTAAAGCCCAGCCCCACCAGTAACGCGGCGGTGATCGCCACCGGCGCGCCGAAGCCTGCGGCCCCTTCCAGAAACGCGCCGAAGGAGAAACCGACAATCAGCATTTGCAGACGCTGGTCCGGCGTGATGGAGAGAATCGACGAACGGATGATGTCGAACTGCCCGGTTTTCACCGAAATTTTATAAACGAACACCGCGGCGATGATAATCCACGCGATAGGCCACAGGCCGTAGAAGAAACCATAAATCACGGACGCGAACGCGCGCTCCGCCGGCATTTTGTAGAAAAAGAGCGCCACCAGCAGCGCGATGGCGACGGTAATGGTCGCCGCCATGTAGCCTTTCAGCTTGAGCTTAATCAGCGCGAAAAAGAAAAACAGGATCGGCAAAGCGGCAATCAGGCTCGAAAGCCAGAGATTCCCTGCCGGGTCATAATTCTGCTGCCAGAGGTGCATAGCGAATCTCCTGCGGGCCTTCATTCGTGCCAGAAGTCTGTGCTTCTGTTAGCGCGGATTTGTAAAAGTGGCCCAACCAATGTGTTGTTGTAGGGTGAATGACAACAAAAGGTTAACTATTTGTTAGGTATCAGCAACATGTTGGTTGCACTTTTTTGGGGTTTTGTGAGTGGGTGGTAAGTTTGCGAGGGAATTGGTTGGGCCAATTCAGGCGGTGTCTGGCGAATTATCATCACTCGCGCCGGGAAACGAGAAAACGTGGAAGACGTCTCGCAATACCTACACATAAACCGCTTCGCTCTCGTTGATAGCAGTAAAATCATCTTCGATTCCAGCGGCGGGAAGCCCGGAAGGTATGACAGAGAATGATGCCGGAGAGTGACTATGTGCAGGGAAGCGCGTCATGTTTGAATTAATTTTTCATCCGGTCGCGGCGGAAGAACTTTACGCGCTTGATCCCGTCATGCAGGCGAAAGTATTGAGAGGGCTGGAAAAGCTTGAACGAGAAGGCTTCCGGCTGCGTTATCCTGATTCGCGTGCGCTGAGCGGGGGCTTGTACGAACTGCGGGTTGGCGGTAAAGATATTGCTCGTACGTTTTTTGCTTATGCAGCCGGCCAGCGTATTTTTATTTTGCGTACTTTTATAAAAAAGACGCAAAAAACGCCGCTACGTGAATTCGAAATTGCACTCAAACGATTGGAGGAGCTCAGCCATGACGGTTAAAGGTATCACCTTTGCACAGGTGAAAGCGCGCGCCTTTGAAAACGCAGCGGTTCAGGCAGCTTACGAGCAACAAATACGTGAAGAAGAGCTAAGCGCCCTGCTTATTGCGATGCGTACACAGGCAGGCCTCACAAAAAACGATGTGGCTGAAAAAATGGGTGTTTCACTGCCGGAGGTCAGCCAGCTTGAAGATAATGCGCATGGGGCAAGCGTCGACACGCTTCGGAATTATGCTCAGGCTTGTGGCGTTACGTTAAAACTTTCTCCTGGTTAAACACGGCCGCCAGGTGGCGGCCCGCCGATCAAAACTCGCTTTTCGCAAAGCCGGTCATCTCTTTCAGGCCCATTTCACGGCCCAGCGCGGTCATCGGGTGAACGACCACCAGCCCGCGCACGCTTTTCTTCAGCTTGCCCATATCGGCCTGCTCTTTTTTGGTGATAGCGCGTTTAAACGGCATCGCCATCAGCTTCTGCGCTTCTTTGCTGAGCTTGTCCGTACGCACATCTTTCAGGCGCGCGATTTCCGCTTCCAGCGTGGCGATCTCCTGCTCCAGCTCCGCGTATTTATCGGCGGCTTCCGTCAGGGAAACGGCGGCCTGCTGGTGACGCAGGGCATCAAGGCGGTCGCTCAGGCGTTTAATTTCAGCTTTTTCAATCTCTTTCATTCACACAAACCATCAGAAAAGGGGGTATTGCTGCAAAGGATACACTAATTGCGGGGGACGAATGAAAAAAGCGGGAAAAGTCTCCCGCCCGAAGGCGGGAGAAAAGGGAGATACCAATGAGGTTAACGCTTACTCTTTGTCGTGCTCTTCCCAGGCCATGGCGCGTTTAACCGCCTTGCGCCAGCCTTCGTAGCGGTAGTTACGCTCGGTGGTTTCAATACCGGGGCGGAATTCACGCTCAATCACCGCTTTTTCCTGCAGTTCGTCCAGATTCTGCCAGTAGCCGACCGCAAGACCCGCCAGATAGGCTGCGCCCAGCGCGGTGACTTCTCGGACTTCCGGGCGCTCCACGCGGGTGCCAAGAATGTCAGACTGGAACTGCATCAGGAAGTTGTTCGCCACCGCGCCGCCATCCACGCGCAGGGCGTGCAGACGAATGCCGGAGTCCGCCTGCATCGCTTCCAGCACGTCGCGGGTCTGGTAGGCGATGGATTCCAGCGTGGCTCGAATGATGTGATTCGAGTTCACGCCGCGGGTGAGGCCGAAAATCGCGCCGCGGGCATACGGGTCCCAGTACGGCGCGCCGAGGCCGGTAAACGCCGGTACCACATAGACGCCGTTGGTGTCTTTCACTTTGGTGGCGAAATATTCGGAGTCAAACGCGTCGCTGATGAGCTTCATTTCGTCGCGCAGCCACTGAATCGACGCGCCCGCCATAAACACCGCGCCTTCCAGCGCATAGTTCACTTCACCGCGCGGGCCGCAGGCGATGGTGGTCAGCAGACCGTGGGTGGACGCCACCGCTTTTTCGCCGGTGTTCATCAGCATAAAGCAGCCGGTGCCGTAGGTGTTTTTCGCCATCCCTTCTTTCACGCAGAGCTGGCCAAACAGCGCCGCCTGCTGGTCGCCCGCGATACCGGCGATAGGAATACGGGTGCCTCCTTTACCGCCAATGTTGGTCTGGCCGTACACTTCAGACGACTTACGCACCTGCGGCAGCATGGCGCGCGGAATATCCAGCGCCTCCAGCATTCTGTCATCCCAGTCAAGCTCATGGATGTTGAACAGCATGGTGCGCGAGGCGTTGGTGTAGTCGGTTACATGCACGCGGCCCTGGGTCATTTTCCAGATAAGCCAGGTATCGACGGTGCCGAACAGCAGCTCGCCGCGCTTCGCGCGCTCGCGGGCGCCGTCGACGTGGTCAAGGATCCACTTCACTTTGGTGCCGGAGAAGTACGGGTCGATTACGAGGCCCGTCGCCTGGCGCACGTAATCTTCCATGCCGTCGCGTTTCAGCTTCTCGCAAATCTCGGAGGTACGGCGGCATTGCCAGACAATCGCGTTATGAATCGGTTTGCCGGTTTCACGCTCCCAGACCACCGCCGTTTCGCGCTGGTTAGTAATGCCGATAGCGGCAATCTGATCGGAACTGATATCCGCTTTCGCGAGGGCTTCTACCAGCGTGGAGCTCTGGGAGGCCCAGATTTCCATCGGGTCGTGTTCTACCCAGCCTGGACGCGGGTAGATTTGTTCAAATTCACGCTGGGAGACGCTGACGATGTTGGCGTCATGATCCAGCACGACGGCGCGGGAGCTGGTCGTGCCCTGGTCGAGCGCAACGATATATTTTTTTTCTGTAGTCATCATTTTTATCCCGTAAATCGGTTACAGCGAAGCTTTCTGTTGTGCGCTGCTGGCAGAAGGTTTATCCGCTTCTGGCTCGCAGGTGTCGCACGGTAAATGGCGGCCAATCAGTTTGCGGTAGCCAAACGCGCCAAGCGCCGCGCCGACGACCGGGCCCAGGGCCGGCACCAGGAAGTAAGGAATGTCACGCCCGCCGGTAAAGGCCACGTTACCCCAGCCTGCGAGCCACGCGAACGCCTTCGGTCCTAAATCGCGCGCCGGGTTCATGGCGAAGCCGGTGAGCGGGCCCATTGACGCGCCAATAACCGCAATCAGCAGGCCAATCAGCAGCGGCGCCAGCGGACCACGCGGAATGCCGTTGCCGTCGTCGGTCAGCGCCAGGATAACGCCCATCAGAATGGCGGTAATGATCATTTCAACCGCAAACGCCTGAACCAGGTTGATATGCGGGTTTGGATAAGTCGAGAAAATACCGGCCAGATCGAGACTTTCGACGCTGCCGCGAACCATGTGGTGAGTCTGTTCGTAATCGAGGAAGAGATTGTAGTAAAGCCCGTAAACTAACGCCGCTGCGCAAAAGGCGCCGGCAAACTGAGAAATAATAAAAGGAACCACTTTGCGCCCGTCGAAACAGGCAAACAGCCACAACGCGATGGTTACCGCCGGGTTAAGATGCGCGCCGGAAACGCCTGCGGTCAGGTAGATGGCCATCGCCACGCCCAGACCCCAGATGATGCTGATTTCCCACTGACCGAAACTGGCTCCTGCCACTTTCAGCGCCGCCACGCAGCCCACACCGAAGAAAATCAACAACCCGGTACCGAGGAATTCGGCGATGCACTCGCCTTTTAAGGTTGATGTTTGACTCATAATCGGGTCCTGAAGGCTAATTGATGATTATTGTAAGCATGGTGTCGAAGACGACCACGATGTCATGTAGACATGGTGTTAACTTATCGTTAACGAACAAAAACGAGAAATATCGAAATTAAAATGTGTGTGTCACGTCAAGAAAATGAGCGTTTTCGCGCTCGATAGCGTGTTTTTCGGACAGGATGAAGTGAGAGCTGAATCATTTCATTAACGCATATGTTAACAATTTACCGTAGCGTGTCGTGAATACACTCGGTTTAGACTGAAAAAGCGCGCAAACCGCAATCCGTGCGGGTTGTCGCTGGACAGGGGCACAAGGGCTTCATACAATCGGGACTAGTGTTGTGCGCACAGATTAATTTAAGGCGTCGCCGGGCACCGGGACGAGGATAGTTATCCATCAACGCCTTGCAATTCAGGAGAGGTAGGACGATGTCATTTGAAGTGTTTGAGAAACTGGAAGCCAAAGTTCAGCAGGCTGTTGATACTATCACCCTGCTGCAGATGGAAATCGAAGAGCTGAAAGACAAGAACAATCAACTTGCTCAGGAAGTTCAGAATGCCCAGGGCAGCCGCGAAGCGCTGGAGCAGGAAAACCACCAGCTGCGCGAACAGCAGCATGTCTGGCAGGAGCGCCTGCAGGCGCTGCTGGGAAAAATGGAAGAAGTGTGATTACCGCACTTTGAACCAAAAAGAACGGGCGCTCAGGGCGCCCGTTTTTGTTACTCGATATCCAGAGGATCTTCAGAAAGGATAATACCGGTATTGTCGGCGTAGAGGTGGTCGCCGGAGAAGAAGGTCACGCCGCCGAAATTGACGCGCACGTCGCTTTCGCCGATGCCTTCGCCCGCAGCACCCACCGGGATCGCCGCCAGCGCCTGGATGCCGACATCCAGCTCCGCCAGATCGTCCACCTGACGCACCGCGCCGTAGACGACAAGCCCTTCCCATTCATTCTGCACCGCAAGGCGCGCCAGTTCCGCATCGATCAGGGCGCGGCGTACCGAACCGCCGCCATCGACCAGTAAAACGCGTCCGCGGCCATTTTCTTCGAGCAGCTCATACAGCAACCCGTTGTCCTCGAAACATTTCACCGTGATGATTTGCCCGCCAAAAGAAGAGCGACCGCCGAAGTTGGAGAACAGAGGCTCCACAACGTTGACCTCTTCCTGGTAGATGTCACAAAGCTCAGAAGTATCGTATTTCATAGGTTTAACGTTCAGTTGCTGCAAGAACTGTCAGTATATCGCTTAACGCGCGCTGTTGGCAAAATCATCAATTGTTAATTGATGCGGGTCAGTTAACGCAGCTGCTGGCTGACGATAAGCCCGATGATAAACAGCAGATTAACCAGCAGCGCCGCTTTCACGGTGCGCTCAAGCATTGGGCGCATCGCCGCAGGCTCGGTTTCGCGCAGCACAAAGCGCGCCTGACGCGCCAGCAGCGGGGTAGCGAGCAGGAACAGCCAGCCCCACAGGCTGTGCAGCCACAGCAGATTAAACGCCGCGAGGCAGACCAGCGCGCCCGCCAGCAGCGCCACATGGTAACGGCGGGCGGCGACGGGGCCGAGGCGCACCGCCAGCGTGTTTTTGCCGTTGCGGCGATCGCTGTCGATATCGCGCAGATTATTAATATTGAGCACCGCCGCCGCCAGCAGTCCGCAGGCGGTCGCAGGCAGCCAGACCGGCGCAATCAGCGTGTGAGCCTGGAGATACCAGCTGCCGAGCACGCTCAGCCAGCCGAAGAAAATCAGCACAGAGACATCGCCAAGCCCCATATAACCGTAAGGACGCGTGCCGACGGTATAGGTAATGGCGGCGAGGATAGAGAGCGCGCCAAGCGCCAGGAACCCGAGCACGTCGGCCATGCTGTGACAGGCGACATAGACCAGCGCCAGCCCGGACACGCAAATCAGCGCCACGGTGAGCTGAATGGCGCGCTTCATCTGCGGTGCGGTAATCGCGCCTTTCTGCATGCCGCGCAGCGGGCCGAGGCGGTCCGGCTGATCGCTGCCTTTGACGGCGTCGCCATAATCGTTGGCAAGGTTAGAGAGAATTTGCAGCAGCCCGGCGGTCAGCAGCGCCAGCAGCGTAATCACGGGATCGAAATAGCCCTGCCAGCCGGCGAGCGCGCTGCCGACCAGAATGGCGGAAAACGCCAGCGGCAGCGTGCGTGGCCGCAGGCTTTCAAGCCAGGCCTGAGTGCGATTTACTGCGTGTGTCGATGTATTCATAAGCGGATCTGAGCCAATAAAAATGAGGGCTTGCCTGCCTGACGAAGCTGCGGATGGCTGGCGTCGCCTGCATAACCCGGCGCAAACGCCGGGAACAGACTGACCGCCTTACCGCACCTCACATCGGCGGGCAAAAGCCCTCACCAAAAGTGATGAAAATGCGTTGAGCGCGATTATAAGATAAAACGGCTCAGATCTTCATCTGCGACCAGCGCATCCAGGTGTTTGCTCACATAATCCGCGTCGATAGTAATCGTCTGGCCGCCCAGATCGCTCGCGTCATAGGAGATATCTTCCATCAGACGCTCAAGCACCGTATGCAGACGGCGCGCGCCGATGTTTTCCGTGGTTTCATTCACCTGCCACGCCGCCTGCGCGATGCGCTTAATGCCGTCGTCGGTGAATTCAATATGCACGCCTTCGGTTTCCATCAGCGCTTTGTACTGCACGGTGACAGAGGCGTTCGGCTCGGTCAGGATGCGCTCGAAATCTTCCGCGGTCAGCGCCTGCAGCTCAACGCGGATCGGCAGACGGCCCTGCAGTTCAGGGATCAGATCGGATGGGCTCGCCACCTGGAACGCGCCGGAGGCGATAAACAGGATGTGGTCGGTTTTCACCATGCCGTGTTTGGTGGAGACGGTGCAGCCTTCCACCAGCGGCAGCAGGTCGCGCTGTACACCTTCGCGGGAAACGTCCGGGCCGGAGACATTGCCGCGCTTACAGATTTTATCGATCTCGTCGATAAACACGATGCCGTGCTGCTCAACGGCTTCGATAGCCTGCTCTTTCAGCTCTTCCGGGTTCACCAGTTTGGCGGCTTCTTCTTCCACCAGCAGTTTCATCGCGTCTTTGATTTTCAGCTTGCGCGGTTTTTGCTTCTGGCCGCCCAGGTTCTGGAACATAGACTGCAGCTGGCTGGTCATCTCTTCCATGCCCGGAGGCGCCATGATTTCAACGCCCATCGGCGCTGCGGCGAGGTTGATTTCAATCTCTTTGTCGTCGAGCTCGCCTTCACGCAGTTTTTTGCGGAACGCCTGACGCGCGGCGGACGGCTCCTGCTGCTGCTCCGGCTGGCCCCAGTTGTTTTTAGCTGGCGGGATCAGCACGTCGAGAATGCGCTCTTCGGCCATCTCTTCGGCGCGGTAGCGGTTTTTCTCAATCGACTGCATACGCACCATTTTGATGGCGGAATCGGTCAGATCGCGGATGATGGAATCCACTTCTTTACCGACATAGCCCACTTCGGTGAATTTCGTCGCTTCCACTTTGATGAATGGCGCGTTGGCGAGTTTCGCCAGACGACGGGCGATTTCGGTTTTACCGACGCCGGTCGGGCCAATCATCAGAATGTTTTTCGGGGTCACTTCATGACGCAGCTCTTCGTTCAGCTGCATACGGCGCCAGCGGTTACGCAGCGCGATAGCGACAGAACGCTTCGCCGCGTCCTGGCCGATAATGTGTTTGTCGAGTTCGCTGACAATCTCGCGTGGGGTCATTTCAGACATGTGAGGTCCTTACGCTTTGGAGTTCAATTCTTCGATAGTGAGGAAGTGGTTGGTGTAGATGCAGATATCGCCTGCAATCCCCAGCGACTTCTCGACGATGTCACGAGCGCCAAGCTCGGTGTTTTCCAGCAGCGCGCGTGCCGCAGCCTGCGCGTAAGGCCCGCCGGAGCCAATGGCGATAAGATCGTTTTCCGGCTGCACGACGTCACCGTTGCCGGTAATAATCAGCGAGGCGTTTTCGTCGGCTACCGCCAGCAGCGCTTCGAGGCGGCGCAGCATACGGTCGGTACGCCAGTCTTTCGCCAGTTCCACGGCGGCTTTCACCAGATGGCCCTGGTGCATTTCCAGTTTACGTTCGAAGAGTTCGAAGAGGGTAAAGGCGTCGGCAGTGCCGCCCGCGAAGCCCGCGATAACTTTATCGTTATACAGACGGCGGACTTTTTTCACGTTGCCTTTCATTACGGTGTTGCCCAGGGTGGCCTGGCCGTCGCCACCGATCACTACCTGGCCGTTGCGGCGCACACTTACTATTGTTGTCACGAGCAAACCCCTTATTGCATAAGCTGAAGACAGCGCCCTGCGGGTGATGCAGGGCAGAATGCAATTATAGATGGGGGATGTTTCGGGGGTTTCAACCCCCGGAGGCGAGACGAATGCAGTTTGAGTGACCCGCCATCTTCAGGCGGTTGAGCGTGCCGTCGGCGTTGTCTTTGCCTTTGATAGGGCCAATGACCACGCGGTTCCAGCCATTGTTGGACGTAATGCGCGAGTCGAATCCTTCAAACGCCAGCTGCGCGCGCACGGTTTCGGCCTGCTCGGTGCCTTTAAACGAACCGCACTGCACCATCCAGCGGCGCTCGTCTTTCTTCTCGGCGGGCTTCGCGGCTTCCGTCTCTCGCGTTACCGGCGCGGTTTGCGCGGGCTTGCTCTGGGCGGTTTCACGCTGCGTGGTATGCGGCGGCGTCTGGAGCAGATCCTGATACGGCGCGTTGGTTGTCTGCTGCTGGCGCGGCGGTTGAGCAGGCTGCGTGGTGGTACGCGCGGGCTGCTGCGTCTGCACGGTGCGGGTCTGCGGCTGCTGATATCGCGTTTCTGTGCGCGGGGCTTCCGTGCGCGGCGTTTCCACACGCGGCGCGGTGCGTACCGGCTGCTGCGCGGTGTTATTCCACTGCTGCATCTGCTGCTGTTGCTGAAGCTGCTTCTGGCGTTGCAGCGTCTGCTGACGCTGCGCCGGGGTCTGTTCGTTCCACGGCACTTCGCTAAGCTGCGTCGGCTGACGGCGCATATCTGCCTGCATCTGGTCGAGCAACTGACGCTGTTCGTCGGTCAGCTGATCCTGATTCATGATTTCGCCACCGGCGGATGGCTCGGTCGGCTTCAGCACGCCTGGCTGGCGGCTTTCCAGCTCTTTGATATAGCGCCAGCGCTCTTCAGGCTTGGGCGGCAGGCCGTTGCCGGTGACTTTATGGCCCGGCAGAGTTTCCGACTCTTCTTTTTTATGATGCGTAATAAAGTACAGACCGCCAATAAAGGCGACCAGCGCCGCCGCTGCGATAGCGACCATCGCCGGTGAAACAGCAGGCAGGTTACGTTGCTTTTTGCGGGTGTTGGTTTTCTTGCGCCGCGCGGGCGTCGGCTGTCCGCGGCGTACATAATCTCGTTGTGCCACTATCGTTTCGCTGTATCCATTCGTTAACAGCCCGCCATGTTACTTAAGGGACGGGCCTTTGACCAGATAAGGAGTCTTAAAGGCGGTTAATTTCGCGGCTTCGGCGCGCGCGTGGTGCCGCGCAGCACCAGTTCGCAGTCCAGCAGACGCGAGCCGCTGCTGACGGTGTGTCCGTTGAGCTGGCTGAGCAACAGCAGCATCGCCTCCCGACCAATATCAAAACGCGGCTGCGCCACGGTGGTGAGCGGCGGATCGCAAAACTCGGCTAAAGCGATGTTATCAAAGCCGATAATGGAGAGATCGTCAGGCACGCGAAAGCCGCGGCGTTTCGCCATCGACAACGCGCCGAGCGCCATCACGTCGCTGTGGCAGAAAATCGCCGTCGGCGGTTGCGGCAGGTTTAACAGCTGTTCCAGCGCGTTCGCGCCCGCTTCATAGGTGAAATCGCCGCGGGCGATATAGTGCGGGTCTACTGTCATACCGCTGCGGCGCAGCGCCTGAACGTAGCCCTGCAGACGGTAATGACACAGCGGCATCTCTTCCGGCCCGGCGATACAGGCGATCCGCTGATGCCCCAGCTCATGCAGATAATTGACGGCGTTGAACGCGGCGGTGAGGTTGTCGATATGCACCGTCGGCAGTTCCAGTTCCGGCGCGAATTCGTTCGCCATGACCATGGGCGGCAGATTGCGCTGCTCTTCTTTGCTGGCGTCAAACGGCAGGCGCGAGCCCAGCAGCAGCATGCCGTCTATCTGTTTGGTGATGATGAGGTCGATGAAGGTTTTTTCCTGCTGATTCTGGTGCGCGCAGTCGCCAATCAGCACCAGATAACCCTGTTCCGCCGCAGTGACTTCAATGCCACGAATGATTTCGCTGAAAAACGGATCGCAGATGTCCGGGACAATCACCAGAATGGTGCGCGATTCGTTGCGCTTCAGGTTGCGGTTGAGCGAACCGGGCAGATAACCCACGTCAATGGCGGCCTGCTCCACACGGTTGCGGGTGGCCTGTGAGACTTTCTCGGGATTCATTAACGCACGGGATACCGTCGCCGTTGAAACCCTGGCGCGAACGGCGACATCTTTCATGGTTGCGGCAGCAACCTGCTTTCTGGACTTCACTTCATCTCCTCGTAGCGGTCCGCGGGCGCAGACTCGTCCTGTAATCTGACACGCCTCACATTCTTATCAGATATTAGGCGTGTCGGTTACAAAAATTACATCGAAGATGTGACGGATATTAAATTTTACGATCCGTTTCGCAGAAGCGGGGCGCGGTTCAGCCTTCGGTCGGGTCGACGTCGAGCGTCCACTTCACTTTACGCGCGGCGGGGAGCGTACCTATCAGCGGCAGGCTGCCGGAGACAATACGCTGGAGCTGCAAACGCGACGGGTGTTGCAGCAGCAACTGCCAGCGATAGCGTCCGCCGCGTTTGGGCTGCAGCGCAGGCACCGGGCCGAGCAGCCAGAGTTTCTGATCCGCAAGCGGGCTTGCCTGGAGCAGATTGCGCAGTTGCTGGAGAAACGCGGGAGCGTCCTGGTTATGGTGATCTTCCGCGCGGATCAAAATATGGCTGCTGTAGGGCGGAAGCGAGACGCTGCCGCGCTCCGCGAGCGCCTGATCGGCAAAGGCGTCATAACCCTGATGCAGCAGCGTCTGCAATAAAGGATGTTCCGGGTGGTGCGTCTGGAGAACCACTTCACCCTGTTTCCCTGCGCGCCCGGCGCGGCCCGCCACCTGCGTGTAGAGCTGGGCGAAACGCTCCGCCGAGCGGAAATCGGCGCAGAACAGCGCGCCGTCGACATCCAGCAGCGCCACCAGCGTCACATCCGGGAAGTGATGGCCTTTGGCGAGCATCTGGGTGCCGATAAGAATACGCGCGCCGCCACGGTGAACTTCCGCCAGTTGCTCTTCAAGCGCGCCTTTGCGGCTGGTGGTGTCGCGGTCGATACGCGACAGCGGCACGCCGGGGAACAGCGGTGCCAGGCTCTGCTCCAGTTGCTCGGTGCCAAGCCCTACCGGCACCAGATGCGTGGAGCCGCACTGCGGGCACTGGCGCGGCACGGGGCGCTGGCTGTCACAGTGATGGCAGCGCAGCTGATGCTGTGACTGATGCAGCGTGTAGTAGTGATCGCAGCGGGGGCATTCGGCTATCCAGCCACAGTCGTGGCAGAGCAGCGCGGGCGCGAAGCCGCGGCGGTTAAGAAACAGAATGACCTGATTATCCGCCTGCAAATGCTGGCGCATCCGGGCGACCAGCGCAGGCGCAAGGCCCGCCTGTAACGGCTGGCCTTTCAGATCCAGCACGTGCTGCTGCGCCGGGCGCGCGTTGCCCGCGCGGTGCGTCAGCTTCAGCACGCGGTATTTACGCTGGCGCACGTTGTGCAGCGTTTCGAGGGCGGGCGTCGCGGAGCCTAAGATAATCGGGATCTGCTCGCTGTGCGCCCGGTAGACCGCCAGATCGCGCGCGTGATAGCGCCAGCCTTCCTGCTGTTTATAAGAGCTGTCGTGCTCTTCATCGATAACAATCACGCCGAGATTTTTAAAGGGCGTAAACAGCGCCGAGCGCGTGCCGATGACAATCGCCGCCTCGCCGCTTTTGGCTTTCAGCCAGGCCGCCAGCCGTTCGCTGTCGTTCAGCGCCGAGTGAAGCACTTCGACGGGCGCGTTGAAACGCTCACGAAAGCGGGCGATGGTCTGGGGCGTCAGGCCGATTTCCGGCACCAGCACCAGCGCCTGTTTGCCCTGCGCGAGCGTGTTTTCGAGCACGCTTAAATAGACTTCGGTTTTGCCGGAGCCGGTCACGCCCGCCAGCAGCCAGGCGCAGAAGTTATCGGCTTCGCCGCGAATGGCACCCACCGCCGTCGCCTGCTCGGTGTTAAGCCGCAGCCTGTCGCCGGATACCGAAAACTGACCGCGCCAGTCAGCGACCGGCGGCAGCTCGCTGCCCAGTTCGCACAGCCCTTTGGCGCGCAGCGCCTGCAGCGCGGCGTCATTAAACGCCATCTGCGCCACTTCATGCCGCCAGAGTCTGCCCTGGCGCAGCGCCGCCAGCGCCTGCTGCTGCTTTGGCGAACGCTTCAGGCTGTTGAGATCGACCGCCTGGCCCTCTTCGGTGGCGAACCAGTACCAGAGCGGCGCATGGCTTGCGGGTTTGCCCTGGCGCAACAGCACCGGCAGCGCGTGGAACAGCACTTCGCCAATCGGGTGATGATAATAATCGGCCGCCCACAGCAGCATACGCCAGAGCACAGGCGGGTAGAGCGATTCGCTGTCCAGCACCTCCACCACGCTTTTCAGCTCATCAAGCGGTAGCTCGCTCTCATTGCCTACCGCCACGACCACACCGACGCGCTGCTGGCGACCGAACGGCACGCGCACGCGACAGCCTGCCGCCGCCGTCATGGCATCGGGCAGCAGATAGTCAAAGGTGCGGGCAAGCGGAACGGGCAGAGCGACGCGGGCGACAGGCATGAAGGCATCCGGGCTGATAAAAGTAGCGTGATAGTGTACACTGTGTGTTCATAAATTTGCGGATCAGTTTGCATGGGGCGGTTATTTTCTGTATGATTCGCCGCCTTTGATGCCCTTTAAAAGTATCAAACCGACTTTATCAACATCGCGTGGTGTCTGGCGTAAGGGCTGGAAGAGCGACGCGGCCTTAACTGAGGTTTCCCATGAAAAAAGATATTCACCCGAAATATGTTGAAATCACCGCTACCTGCTCCTGCGGTAACGTGATCAAAACTCGCTCCACCGTTGGCCACGACCTGAACCTGGACGTGTGCGGCAACTGCCACCCGTTCTTCACTGGTAAACAGCGTGTTGTTGATACCGGTGGTCGTGTTGAGCGTTTCAACAAACGCTTCAGCATCCCGGGCAGCAAATAAGTTTCCCGAAAAAAGGCGCCAGACGGCGCCTTTTTTGTTGCTCCCGAGCATAAAACAAAGGCGCCTGTGGGCGCCTTTGTCGTTGATGCGAATCAGTATTCCCAGGTATCCGGGTCGATACCCATTTCACGCATGATTACCTTGGCCTCTTCGGGGATCTCATCGCTGCGCTCTTTGCGCAGGTCATCGTCGTCCGGCAAGGGCTGGCCGGTAAAGGCGTGAAGGAAAGCCTCGCACAGCAGCTCGCTGTTAGTGGCATGGCGCAGGTTATTCACCTGACGACGGGTGCGTTCATCGGTGAGGATTTTTAACACCTTCAGAGGAATGGAAACCGTAATTTTTTTGACCTGTTCACTCTTCTTGCCGTGCTCAGCGTAGGGGCTGATATATTCGCCGTTCCATTCAGCCATGAGATACCTTTAATCCTCTCAGTCATTAGAAAAAGATTAAAACCGGATAGGTCTCACGGTCTTAACCCGATAGTCTGTTGTTCAGCAGCGTAGAATAATACCGTGACTTCCGTACCGATGCTGCATCACTACCCTATAAAACACATAATTTTAACGGCTAATCCTGTTTTGCTCAATCTATACGCAAAGAAGTTTAGATGTCCAGATGTATTGACGTCTATATTGGCAATGTTTACTCTGTCCCTCACTTTTCTCCGATAATGCCAGGAAACGACTCCTCATGACGCGTAAACAGGCCACCATCGCAGTGCGCAGCGGGCTCAATGACGACGAGCAGTACGGCTGCGTCGTTCCGCCGATTCACCTCTCCAGCACCTACAACTTCACCGGTTTTAATGAGCCGCGCGCGCATGACTATTCTCGGCGCGGCAACCCGACGCGCGATGTGGTTCAGCGCGCGCTGGCGGAGCTGGAAGGCGGCGCGGGTGCCGTGCTGACTAACACCGGCATGTCGGCGATCCATCTGGTGACGACCGTTTTCCTGAAGCCTGGCGATCTGCTGGTGGCCCCGCACGACTGCTACGGCGGCAGCTATCGCCTTTTTGACAGCCTCGCGAAGCGCGGCTGTTATCGCGTCAAATTTGTCGATCAGGGGGATGAGGCGGCGCTGAAAGCGGCGCTTGCCGAACAACCGAAACTGGTGCTGGTGGAAAGCCCGAGCAATCCCTTGTTGCGTGTGGTGGATATTGCGAAAATTTGCGAACTTTCGCGCGCGGCCGGAGCCATAAGTGTGGTGGATAATACGTTCCTGAGTCCGGCGTTGCAGAATCCGCTGGCGCTGGGGGCCGATCTGGTTCTGCACTCCTGCACCAAATACCTCAACGGGCACTCCGATGTGGTGGCGGGCGTGGTGATTGCGAAAGATCCTGACACCGTTACCGAGCTTGCCTGGTGGGCCAATAACATCGGTGTGACCGGCGGCGCGTTCGACAGCTACCTGCTGCTGCGCGGCCTGCGTACATTGAGCCCACGTATGGAAGTGGCGCAGCGTAACGCCAGCGCGATTGTCGATTTCCTTAAGCAGCAGCCGCGGGTGAAAAAGTTGTATCATCCGTCGCTGCCGGAGAATGCGGGGCATGAAATAGCCGCACGTCAGCAAAAGGGCTTCGGCGCGATGCTGAGTTTTGAGCTGGATGGCGACGAACAGACGCTGCGCCGTTTTCTGGGCGCGCTGGAGCTGTTCACGCTGGCAGAATCGCTGGGCGGCGTGGAAAGCCTGATTTCTCACGCCGCGACGATGACCCACGCGGGCATGGCGCCGGAAGCGCGCGCCGCGGCGGGGATTTCCGAGACGCTGCTGCGTATTTCAACCGGTATTGAAGATAGCGAAGATTTAATTGCCGACCTGGAAAAAGCATTCCAGGCGGCGGGCTAAGGGGTAAGCATGAGTGTTACAGCGCCTGCAGGGACGAACGGTCGTCAGCTGCACAAATTTGGCGGCAGCAGTCTCGCCGACGTGAAATGTTACCTGCGCGTGGCGGGTATCATGGCCGACTATTCCCGCGCCGGGGATATGATGGTGGTGTCCGCGGCGGGCAGCACGACCAACCAGCTGATTAGCTGGCTGAAGTTAAGCCAGAGCGATCGTCTCTCCGCGCATCAGGTGCAACAGGCGCTGCGCCGTTATCAGAGCGAGCTTATCGCCGGGCTGCTGCCTGCCGCGGTTGCCGACGGGCTTATCAGCGAATTTATTCACGATCTTGAGCGCCTGGCCGCGCTGCTGGACGGCACTATCACCGACGCGGTTTACGCCGAAGTGGTCGGCCACGGCGAAATCTGGTCCGCGCGCCTGATGGCCGCCGTGCTCAATCAGCAGGGCATTGACGCCGCCTGGCTCGACGCGCGTGATTTCCTGCGCGCAGAGCGCGCCGCGCAGCCGCAGGTAAACGAAGGCCTTTCTTTCCCGCTGTTGCAGCAGTTGCTGGTTCAGCATCCGAATAAACGTTTAGTCGTCACCGGGTTTATCTGTCGCAACGACGCGGGTGAAACCGTGCTGCTTGGCCGTAACGGCTCCGACTATTCAGCAACGCAAATCGGCGCGCTGGCGGGTGTCTCGCGCGTCACCATCTGGAGCGACGTGGCGGGCGTTTACAGCGCCGACCCGCGCAAAGTCAAAGATGCCTGCCTGCTGCCACTGCTGCGCCTTGACGAAGCGAGCGAGCTGGCGCGCCTGGCCGCGCCTGTGCTGCACGCCCGCACGTTGCAGCCGGTTTCCGGCAGCGATATCGATTTACAGCTGCGTTGCAGCTACAGCCCGGAGCAAGGCTCCACGCGCATTGAGCGCGTGCTGGCTTCCGGCACCGGCGCACGTATCGTCACCAGCCATGACGACGTTTGTCTTATCGAATTCGAAGTGCCGTCGCACCAGGATTTCAAACTGGCGTATAAAGAGGTTGATGCGCTCTTAAGACGCGCACAGCTGCGTCCGCTGTCGGTCGGCGTGCATCCCGACCGCCGCCTGCTGCAACTCTGCTATACCTCAGAAGTGGTTGGCAGCGCGCTCAAACTGCTGGAAGACGCCGCGCTGCCGGGCGAGCTGCGCCTGCGTGAAGGGCTGGCGCTCGTGGCGCTGGTAGGGGCGGGCGTGTGTCGCAACCCGCTGCACAGCCACCGTTTCTGGCAGCAGCTCAAAGATCAGCCGGTAGAGTTTATCTGGCAGTCGGAAGAGGCCATTAGCCTGGTGGCGGTGCTGCGTACCGGCCCGACGGAGAGCCTGATCCAGGGACTGCACCAGTCGCTGTTCCGCGCCGAAAAACGCATCGGGCTGATGCTGTTCGGCAAAGGGAATATCGGCTCGCGCTGGCTTGAACTGTTCGCACGCGAGCAGGAGACGCTCTCTGCCCGCACCGGCCTTGAGTTTGTGCTGGCGGGCGTGGTGGACAGCCGCCGCAGCCTGCTCAATTACGACGGTCTTGACGCGAGCCGCGCGCTGGCGTTCTTCAATGATGAAGCGGTGGAGCAGGATGAAGAGTCATTGTTCCTGTGGATGCGCGCGCACCCGTATGACGATTTAGTGGTGCTGGACGTGACCGCAAGCCAGGATCTGGCGGACCAGTATCTCGATTTCGCCAGCTACGGTTTCCACGTCATCAGCGCCAATAAACTGGCGGGCGCGAGTAACAGCCAGAACTACCGCCAGATCCGCGATGCGTTTGCGAAAACGGGCCGTCACTGGCTCTATAACGCGACCGTTGGCGCCGGGCTGCCGGTCAACCACACGGTGCGCGATCTGCGCGACAGCGGCGATTCGATTCTCTCCATCAGTGGGATTTTCTCCGGCACGCTGTCATGGCTGTTTTTGCAGTTCGACGGGACGGTGCCGTTTACCGAACTGGTGGATCAGGCGTGGCAGCAGGGGCTGACGGAGCCAGACCCGCGCGTGGATCTCTCCGGTAAGGATGTGATGCGCAAGTTAGTTATCCTGGCGCGCGAGGCGGGCTACGATATCGAGCCCGATCAGGTGCGCGTGGAGTCGCTGGTGCCGGCCGGGTGCGAAGAGGGCTCGGTGGATCACTTCTTTGAATATGGCGACGCGCTGAACGAGCAGATGGTGCAGCGTCTTGAGGCGGCGCGCGAGCTGGGCCTGGTGCTGCGTTATGTGGCGCGTTTTGACGCCAACGGCAAGGCGCGCGTCGGCGTCGAGGCGGTGCGTCCAGAGCATCCGCTGGCGTCATTGCTGCCGTGCGATAACGTGTTCGCCATTGAAAGCCGCTGGTATCGCGATAACCCGTTAGTTATCCGCGGGCCCGGTGCCGGGCGCGACGTGACCGCCGGGGCGATTCAGTCGGATCTTAACCGTCTGGCGCAGTTGCTCTGATTTCACCGTGGTGGGTGCGCTGCGCTTACCCACCCTACGGGCTGTTCTGCTTTTATTGTGGTGGGTGCGCTGCGCTTACCCACCCTACCTAACTCATACGTTTTGTTGTGTAGGGCGGGTAAGCGCAGCGCACCCGCCATGCCAGATAACACCCCATGCCTTTCTTCCGCTGTACAACCTTTGCGCATTTCCCCGTCATGAAGCTTTTTCAACTTCGCTGAAAAATACTCACATCAAGTGATGATTTACCTGTTGACGCCATCCGGCTTTTCCGTCATTTTTACATCTGGACGTCTAAACGTATAGAAGTCAACACACGCGACCACGACACAGCGATTGATGAGGTAAGGTATGAGCTTTTTTCACGCCAACCAGCGGGAGGCCCTGAATCAGAGCCTCGCAGAAGTGCAGGGACAGATTAACGTCTCCTTTGAGTTTTTCCCGCCGCGCACCAGTGAAATGGAGCAGACCCTCTGGTCCTCTATCGATCGCTTAAGCAGCCTGAAGCCGAAATTTGTGTCAGTCACCTACGGCGCTAACTCCGGGGAGCGCGACCGCACCCACAGCATCATCAAAGGCATTAAAGACCGCACCGGCCTTGAAGCCGCGCCGCACCTCACCTGCGTCGACGCGACGCCTGATGAGCTGCGCACCATCGCGCGCGACTACTGGAACAACGGCATTCGCCACATCGTCGCGCTGCGCGGCGACCTGCCTGCTGGCAGCGGCAAACCGGAAATGTACGCCAGCGATCTGGTGGCGCTGTTAAAAGAGGTGGCCGATTTCGATATCTCCGTCGCGGCGTACCCGGAAGTGCACCCGGAGGCGAAAAGCGCGCAGGCGGATCTGCTGAATCTGCGCCGTAAAATCGACGCGGGCGCTAACCGCGCCATCACACAGTTCTTCTTTGATGTCGAAAGCTATCTGCGCTTTCGCGACCGCTGCGCCGCGACGGGCATCGATGTGGAAATCATCCCTGGCATTCTGCCGGTCTCCAACTTTAAGCAGGCGAAAAAGTTTGCTGACATGACCAACGTGCGCATTCCGTCCTGGATGTCGCAGATGTTTGCCGGGCTTGATGACGACGCCGAAACCCGCAAACTGGTTGGCGCTAACATCGCGATGGACATGGTGAAGATTTTAAGCCGCGAAGGTGTAAAAGATTTCCACTTCTATACCCTTAACCGCGCGGAAATGAGCTACGCCATCTGTCACACGCTGGGCGTGCGTCCGGCGCTGGAACTGAAAACAGCGTAATGCTATTGCGAGGATGACAAGGAGGCGCGAGCCTCCTTTTTTGTCTGGCGCTAACCAGAGTGTTACTAAATATATATTTCAGGGTTTTTATAAACCTGTACAAGCGAAATATGCCTTGTACAGGTTATTTTCTCTTAAGCTAAATCACCGTGCTTTTTACCTTTGCGGGCAGGCGTTTTAAACCCGTCACTGCTATTTATGACGCTTAGCCTGCATATTATTATTGCTGGTTTTTTATTATTAAAAATACCAGGGCTGGTAGCTATCGTAGCGATATAAAAATACACGTTATGCCTTATTCATTATTGCCGATATGCTGTGTAAGAAACCTTCCTGGACAGCAATAATGATTAGCAAGATAACGAATATTTTAAAAAACGACGCGGCGTTCTCAGCGATAAAAGCGCATATGGCGGTTATTCTTTTCCGCCCCGACGGCACGATTGTGGAAGCGAATCCGGCTTTCCAGGCGGCTATGGGATATTCGCTTAATGAACTGGTGGGTAAGCATCATCGTATGTTCTGCGCGCCGGAATATGCCGCCAGCCCTGAATATAAGCAGTTCTGGCAACGGCTTGGGCGCGGCGAAACCTTTAGCGATAAATTCCAGCGCTATAAAAAAGATGGCAGCGAAATGTGGCTGGAGGCGAATTATATTCCGGTCCCCGGTAAAAATAACAACGTAGAGTATGTTCTTAAACTGGCGCGTGATATCTCAGGAAGGATCCATGACGCGCTGAACAAAGACGCCATCCTCAAGGCGGCGCACCGCTCTATGGCAATCATTGAATTTACGCCGGACGGACATATTGTTTCGGCGAACGAGAACTTCTGTAAAGCTTCCGGATACACGCTGAACGAAATTATCGGCAAGCATCACCGTATCTTCTGCGAGCGCGACTACGCGATGAGCGCAGAGTATGCTGATTTCTGGCGCAAACTGAACCACGGGGAATTCGCCTCCGGGGATTTTCGCCGCGTCACTAAACATCGTCATGAACTCTGGCTGCGCGCCAGTTACAGCCCCGTTTTTGACGATAAAGGCCGCCTCTATCGCGTGGTGAAATTCGCCTATGACGTGACGGCGGAAGTACAGAAAAGCCGCGATGAGCGTCAGGCGACGGAAAGAGCGGAAGCGGTCTCCCGCGAGACGCTGACCAAAACGGTTGAGATCAGAAAGACCTTAGATGACTGCGTCACGGCAATGGAGAATATCCAAAGCAATATGGAGCAGGTTATCGGCATCGTCACCAACCTGAAAAACGACTCGGAAAGCATTATGGACCTGTCATCGGTGATTGCGCAGATAGCGACGCAGACCAAATTGCTGTCACTCAACGCCTCGGTGGAAGCGGCGCGCGCGGGCGATTCCGGTAAAGGTTTTTCTGTGGTCGCAACCGAAGTGAAATCACTGGCTGACCGTATCGATGACGCGACCGGGAAAATAACGCGCATCACTGAGAAAAACGATAACCTGACGAAAAGCGCGCTGGATTCTATCTGCCGCAGCGGTAAAGAGGTGGCGTCCACGACGGCTATTTCGCGCGAGGCGCTGATGCTGACCAAAGAGATTGAAGGCTACGCTAAAAATATTCTCGAAGCCGTTAACGCGATTGGCAAAGTCATTAACGCCTGACGCCAGCCCGCGTCGTCGCGCATAACCGTCATGTCTGTCGTGGCATAACGACTTATTTTGTCAGTGCGAATCGTCAACATCTCGGTTCCGTTTATCACCGGAACCGGTTGTTTATTTTAACGAAATGATTCGTCGCTATTTGTGTATTTTTCTGCGAAACGTCTGATATAACCGCACGCTTTTTGCGGTTGTTAATTTTTTGTTTTAATAATTTTAAAAGTTTAATTGATGCGTTAAAATAATCAGCTAAATTTTCAATGATAGTTGATTGTGATGTCTAAAATAACGCTCAGCAGAAAGCACGCACCGGCTTTCTCGCTTATTGCTTTACTTGTCAGTTCAGCCGCTTATGCGGAAAACACCACGGAAAAAACCGATGTCCTGCTGATTGGCGGCGGCATCATGAGCGCGTCGCTCGGTACGGTCCTTCAGGAGATCCAGCCAGACTGGAAACAGCTGATGGTGGAAAAACTGGACGGCGTGGCGCTTGAATCTTCCAACGGCTGGAATAACGCAGGCACCGGCCACTCCGCGAACATGGAGCTGAACTATACGCCGGAGCGTGAAGACGGTTCGATTGACGTGACCAAAGCGCTGGAAATCAATGAAGCGTTTATGATTTCTCGTCAGTTCTGGTCTTCTCAGGTGAAGCGTGGCGTACTTAACGATCCGCACTCCTTTATTAACTCCACGCCGCACATGAGCTTTGTCTGGGGCGATAAAAATGTGGAGTACCTGACCAAACGTTACCAGGCGTTGCAGCAGACTACGCTGTTCCAGGGGATGCAGTTCTCCACCGATCAGCAGCAAATCAAAAAATGGGCACCGCTGATTATTGAAGGCCGCGATCCGAAGCAGAAAGTCGCTGCGACCTGGACGCCGGTCGGCACCGACGTCAACTACGGCGAAATCACCCGTCAGCTGGTGGGCAGCCTGAAAAAAACCAGCAACTTCAAGCTGGAAACTTCCTCTGAAGTTACCGATTTTAAACGCAACGCCGATAACTCCTGGCACGTCACGATAACCGACGTAAACAGCGGGAAAGAGCACGCCGTGGACGCGAAATATGTGTTCATCGGCGCAGGCGGCGGCGCGCTGAAGCTGCTGCAAAAAACCGGTATTCCTGAAGCGGATAACTACGCAGGCTTCCCGGTTGGCGGCTCGTTCCTGGTGTCTGAGAACCCGGAAATCGCCCGTCAGCATGGCGAAAAAGTCTATGGTCAGGCATCCGTTGGCGCGCCGCCGATGTCCGTGCCGCACCTCGACGCCCGTTTCCTGGACGGCAAACGCGTGGTGCTGTTCGGGCCGTTCGCGACGTTCTCCACCAAGTTCCTGAAAAACGGTTCGTTCTTCGATCTGCTGAGCACCACCACCACCAGCAACTTCATGCCGATGACCGATGTGGGCCTCGATAATTTCGATCTGGTGAAATACCTGATTGGTCAGGTCATGCTGAGCGATGAAGACCGCTTTGAAGCGTTGAAAGAGTACTACCCGACGGCGCGTAAAGAGGACTGGAAGCTTATCCAGGCGGGTCAGCGTGTGCAGATCATCAAGAAAGATCCTGAGAAAGGCGGCGTGCTGAAGCTGGGTACTGAAATCGTCACCGACCAGCAGAAAACCCTGGCGGCGCTGCTTGGCGCATCGCCTGGCGCGTCCACGGCGGCCCCTATCTCTATTAACGTTATCAAGCAGCTCTTCCCGGAGCAGTTCAAATCTGAAGCCTGGCAGAGCAAACTGCGTGAGATCGTGCCGAGCTATGGTCAGAAGCTGAACGGCAACGTGGCGCTGACCCAGCAGGTATGGGACGAGACGGCAGCGACGCTGCAGCTCACCAAACCGCCGGTTATCCAGATGAAAGATGCGAAGCCCGCCACACCGGAAGCCAAACCGGCGCAGGCATCCAGCCCGCAGCACGATATGGCGCTGTAACCCTAAGCGTGTAATGTAAAAAAGGAGGCCACGGGCCTCCTTTTTTATGGTGCGCATGTTATTAGGGCTTGCTGTTAGATAAACAACGAAAAGATTAACCCGCTATGCCTGGATTTTCTCATTTCTTGTTCTGACTTCTATTCAGAATAAAAATAATATGCTTTTGCTGGTGCGTTAATATTTTTAAATTTGCGCGTTATTGCCCGTGCATTCAGTGTTAATTCTGCTGTGTTTTATTTTTTTATGATTAATAAGGGTTGTGATTTCCTGGTATTTAGGAAATTGGCCCGGTATTTTTCATGCCGTTATTTTTAAAGATCTTTTTTAGCGTGACTGTATCTAATCATCGAACCTGTTATAGGTTCGTCTATTGTTGTTGGAAGTGGGCTTTTTATAATGCCACCATCATCGTAACGCGGTTAATAACGTTGCTTATTAGTATTGCCCTGACGCTCTAATGATAACGAATCCATTAACCGTCCAGGGCGGAATTTTATAGCAGATGATCACCAGCTTTGTCCTGATACGCAGGGCGCATTCGGGGCGAAAATTATATTCACAGGCTGTGAATATAGTCCGGCTATTTTGATAAATAGCTTAACTTTTAATGTAATTAGGATGATATATGAAAAAGTTAGCACTTGGCCTTTCTTTAGCTGCGGCAATGGGATTTGCCGTGACCGCGCAGGCTGCTTCCACCGGCACAATTACCTTTGAAGGAGAGCTGACCGCAACTTCATGCGACGTAAATGTTGACGGCCAGGGTTCTGATGCGACCATTACACTGCCAACCATGGGGATTAATCAGCTTGATGCGGCCGGTAAAACGGCGGGCCGCACCAATTTTGTGATGGATCTGACTAACTGTGCGGGCACGCTGAAAACCGTGGCGGCCTACTTTGAAGCGGGCGCGTCTGTCGATCCGGTCACGGGTCGTCTGAAAAACGCCACGGGTGCAGACAATGCCACCAAAGTCAGCCTCCAGCTGCGCGACGGCTCCAGCACTTCCTACGACGTGATTAAAGCGGGCGACGCCAGCCAGTCCACCAAAACCACCTTTGTCACGTATGACGCCACCGAAGGCACCGCCACGCTGCCTTACGCAGTGGAATATTACGCAGAAGACGCCACCACGGCCGGTAAGGTTAACAGCAGCGTCGTTTATTCACTGATGTATAAGTAAAAAATGCGACAGGAGGGGCATCCCTCCTGTATTTCTTCAAGGGAGTGAATCACATGGCGAATACCCTTTCCTGGAAAAGCGCATTCTTCATACTGGTGATGGGGTTTGCCTGCCCGGCGGCCATCGCCAGTATCGTTATTACCGGTACCCGCGTGATTTATCCGAGCGATGCGCCAGAGGTTAGCGTAAAACTCGATAATAAAGGCACCTCGCCCGTATTGATTCAAAGCTGGATCGATAACGGCAATGCCGACGCCGTGCCGGAAACCATACAAGTGCCGTTTATTTTAACCCCACCGATTAACCGGGTTGAGCCAGATAAAGGCCAGACGCTGCGTATTACATTTACCGGTAAATTATTGCCCGCCGATCGCGAATCGGTTTACTGGCTTAACGTGCTGGAAATTCCTGCTAAAAAAGCGACGCTCAGCGATAACTATTTACAGGTCGCGTTTCGCTCGCGCATTAAATTATTCCTTCGCCCTGCAGGGCTTGAAGGCAATGCCAATGACGCGGTTAACCATGTCACCTGGCGCGCCAATGGACAGACTATCGAAGCGGCAAACCCCACGCCCTATTTTATTTCCCTGGTCAATCTGACAGTGAACGGGAAAACCCTCGATGCCGACATGATTGCGCCGAAATCGACCATGACAATAAAACTGCCTGGCAGTCCGGGAAATAAACTCGCAGGCGTCTTTGTGAATGATTATGGCGCGCTGAATGAATTCGAGGCGACGCTGAAATAAGCCGTCGCTCTGTTTATTCAACTATCACCGTAAAAGAGAAGCGCGATGAAAAACAGGTTTCGCCAGGGAGAGGCAGCGACGTTCTCTCCAGGCATAATGGCTGTGATTATTTGTCTGCTGGCGACGCCGGGGAAGGCACAGGAGTTGCCGGGAAAGTCTGAACAAGAACCGGTCGATATCGCTGAGCATGTCGAATTCGATAATATCTTCCTCAACCTGGAAAATAAAAATTCGGTAGATTTAAGCCGTTTCGCTAATGGCGCGGCGGCGCTGCCGGGACGCTATCGTGCGCTGGTTTATATCAACGGCCAGGCGACGCTCACCAGTGAAATCGATGTCGTGGCGCAGCCGGATAAAACCAGCCGGGTGTGCCTGACATCTGACCTCATTAAAACGATCCCATTTAATTATGAAAAGCTGCCTAAGGATTTCCTGACGCCGTTTCAGCAGGGTGAACAGTGCCTTGATCTGGAGAAAAAGCTTCCGCATTCGGAAATCGCCTTTGATACCAGCGAACAGCGGCTCGATATTTCCGTGCCGCAAATCTACCTGCTGCATAACGCACGCGGCAGCGTTAACCCGGAGCTATGGGACAGCGGTATTCCTGCGCTGATGCTCGGGTATAACATGAATGGTTATTCCAGCCACGCGAATGGCAAAACGCTCGATTCCTTTTATTCAAGCCTTGAAGGCGGCCTGAACGTCGGTGCCTGGTATCTTCGTCATAACGGCTATTACAGCTATATGGAAGAGGGCGAGCGGCAATACAGCAGCATCAGCACCTATTTGCAACGCGATATTCCGGTAATCAAAGGACGCGCGTTGATCGGGGAAACCAGCACCCAGGGGCAGGTGTTTGACACGCTGCCTTTCAAAGGCGTGCAGGTCGCGAGCGACGAGCGCATGCTGCCGGAATCGCAGCGCGGTTACGCGCCGGATATCCGCGGCGTCGCCCGTACTAACGCCCGCGTGACGGTGCGTCAGAGCGGGCAGACCATTTATGAAACCACCGTCGCGCCCGGCGAATTCGCGATTAACGATCTCTACCCGACCGGCTACGGCGGCAATCTTGACGTAACGGTTTATGAAGCCGACGGCAGCGAACAACATTTCCAGGTGCCTTATGCCTCGGTGGCGCAGCAGTTACGCCCCGGCGCGCTGCGTTATTCCGTGGTCGCAGGCGAATATCGCAACGATTCGCTGCGCACCAAACCGGCGCTGTATCAGGCCACTTACCAGTACGGGATCTCCAACCGCCTGACGAGTTACGGCGGCGTGCAGGTGAGCCAGGGCTATTACGCGCTGCTGTTCGGGATGGCTTTCGGTACGCCCATCGGCTCGCTGGCGCTGGACGTCACGCAGGCGCGCACGCATCTGGATAACGGCACCTCTTTCCTGGGCCAGCGTCGGGCCGACAGCCTGAGCGGGCAGAGCTATAAAATCAGCTTCAGCAAAGATATCACGGAGACGCGCAGCAACATTTCGCTGGCGGCGTATCGCTTCGCGACCAGTCAGTATATGGATTTCCAGACCGCCATGCTGACGCGCGACGCGGTCGATCGCGGCGAGTCGCCAGACAATATCCTGCGCATGAAAAATCAGTTCGTGGCAACGGTCAGCCAGGGGCTCGATGACGGCTGGGGACAGTTTTATCTCAGCGGCTCGTTACAGGATTACTGGAATAAAGCGGGCTCCGATAAACAGTTCCAGGTGGGTTACAACAACAACTATAAAAGCCTGACGTATGGCGTGACGGTGAGCCGCACCTACAGCAAAGAGAACGAAGGGCAGACGAACTATTTGCTGACGATGAGCTTCCCGCTGGGCGAGGGCTTCGAACAGCATACGCCACACGCGCATATCGATTTGACGCGCGACAGCAACGGCCACGACGGGCAGCAGGTCGGCGTTTCCGGTTCGCTTGGCGATTATAACCAGATGAACTACAGCGTGACCGCGATGAACGGCGATCAGGGACAAGGCACCAGCGGTTCGTTTAACGCCGACTACCGCAGCCAGGTTACCTCAGTGAGTGGCGGCTACAGCGTGGGCGATCACTACAGTAGCGTGTCGCTTGGCGCGACCGGCACCATTCTTGGCCATTCCGGTGGGCTGACATTTACACCCTATACCTCGGACACTTTCGCGCTGGTTGAGGCGAAAGGCGCGCGCGGCGCGGCGGTGTCGTCCTATCCTGGCGTGTTTGTGGATGGACGTGGCTATGCCGCTGTGCCGTATCTCGACCCGTACCAGTTCAACGACATCACGGTCGATCCGAAAACCGCGCCGGTGAATGTAGAGCTGGAGAACACCTCGCAGAAAGTAGCGCCGTATCTTGGGGCAGTGGTGAAGCTCACCTACAAAACCAATACCGGCACACCGGTACTCATCGCGTCGAACTATCAGGGCGAACCGGTGCCGTTCGGCGCGGTGGTGTTTGATGCCGAAGGCAATCAGGTGGGCTCGGCAGGACAGGGCGGGCTGGTTTATGCCCGCGTTGGCAACAACCAGGGCCAGCTTACGGTTAAGTGGGGCGAGAGTGTAGGGATGCAGTGTCTTATCAGCTACTTGCTGATGCCGCAGGCGGAGGGACAGCGCCAGTCGATTCAGCGTTTCGAGACGCCGTGTCTGCCGCCCTCAGGCGTGGCGTCGTCTTCATCGCCGCTGCAACTCTCCATCGACCGGCGTCGACAGGCTGCGCTCACGGCCGGATAACGTCGGCCTGACGGGCCGGCCAATCACCTATTTCCTGTGACGGGAATGATGCACTGTAAAGAGGGAATTATGGCTGTAAGGAAAACCGTTTTATCTCTCGGAGCCGGGATGCTTCTGCTGCTGCTATTCAGCAGAGACGCGCTGGCTTCTACCTCCTGTTCTTATCACACCGGATCGCACGCGGTGAACGTGACGCTGCCGATTAACGGGACGATTTCCGTCGGCTCTGACGCCTCTGACGGGCGCACGCTCTACCGGTTGCATTACATGCCCAGCGCGCCGGTCAAGATTGACTGTCTCTCGACCGACAGCATTCCGTACGACGTTTCGTATGATTATCACTGGACCAGCACGCCGCACGCGCTCTCACCGTGGAGCGGCTCGCCGTTCCCCAACAAAGTCTGGGGCACTAACCTGCCGGGCGTGGGGGTCGCGGTATGGGCGCAGGGTGACAAAAACATCGCTATTCCGGGAACCTATTACATCGATACCATTCGACCTGAACCCAATCAGAACGTGAACCATACGGTAAACAGTGAGTTCTGGCTCTATCTCATCAAAACCGGCCCTATTCAGCCGGGATATGTGAACGGCCAGGATCTGCCGTCGATGGCGATTGACTTCATCGCGTCAGGCGCCGCTGGCAGTCCGCTTAACGCGCTGAAAATCAATTTTACTGGTTCGGTCAATATCGCCGCGCTCTCCTGTACCACGCCGGATGTGAACGTGAAGCTTGGCACCTGGAGCGCGGAGAATGATTTCAGCGGCGTAGGAAGCGGGACAGAGTGGCGCGATGCGTCGATTACCCTGACCAACTGCCCGCGCGCCTGGGGTATTCGTACCAATATTGACGCGAATGATAGCGGCATCACGACGATGGGTAACGCCTCGCCAAACCCGGTGTGGATCACGATGAAGCCTTCCACGACGGTGATTGATGCGAACAACGGTATCTTCTCCGTGACGCCTGGCAGCGACAGCGCCAGCGGGATCGGGATTCAGATAGCCAAAGGCAACGTGTCGGATGCGACGCATGAGCCAATGGCGCTGAACACCTATACCAATAACTACTGGAATCTGAGCACGGATGATGTCAACACGCACCGCATTCCGTTTGTGGCGCGTTATGTCCAAACGGAAGACCGTATGCGCCCCGGCAAGGCAAATGGCGCGATTACGTTTACGGTGCTCTATTACTGACGCTGACCGTTGCGCCCATAAAAAAAGCCCCGGCATGCCGGGGCTTTTTATCCTCTGAGGCGCGACATCAGCCTGTGTTGCGCATCCCTGCCGCGACGCCTGCAATGGTGACCATCAGCGCCTGTTCAACGCACGGATCGGCGGGTTTGCCTTCTTCTTCCGCCAGACGTGAACGGTGCAGCAGCTCTGCCTGAAGCACGTTCAGCGGGTCAGTGTAGATATTACGCAGCTGGATGGACTCGGCAATCCACGGCAGGTCCGCCATCAGATGCGAGTCGTTGGCGATATCCAGCACCACTTTGATGTCGGCTTCCAGCAACTGACGCAGCTCACGGCCGAGCGGCCAGAGTTCCTTTTTCACCAGACGCTGATCGTAATATTCCGCCAGCCACAGATCCGCTTTGGCGAAGACCATTTCCAGCATGCCGAGGCGCGTGGAGAAGAACGGCCAGTCGCGGCACATGGTTTCCAGCTCGTCCTGTTTGCCGTCTTCCACCACTTTTTGCAGCGCGGCGCCCGCGCCAAGCCAGGCGGGCAGCATCAGACGGTTTTGCGTCCAGGCGAAAATCCACGGAATGGCGCGCAGCGATTCCACGCCGCCAGTCGGGCGACGCTTGGCGGGACGTGAACCGAGCGGCAGTTTGCCAAGTTCTTGTTCTGGCGTTGCCGAGCGGAAGTACGGCACGAAATCGTTGTTTTCACGCACATAGCCGCGGTACATGGTGCAGGAGATGTCGGAAAGCTCATCCATGATGTGACGCCAGGCGGCTTTCGGCTCCGGCGGCGGCAGCAGGTTGGCTTCCAGAATCGCGCTGGTGTAGAGCGACAGGCTGCTGATGGTGACTTCCGGCAGGCCGTATTTAAAGCGGATCATCTCGCCCTGTTCGGTCACGCGCAGGCCGCCTTTCAGGCTGCCCGGCGGCTGGGAGAGCAGCGCCGCGTGGGCCGGCGCGCCGCCGCGGCCAATAGAGCCGCCGCGACCGTGGAACAGCGTCAGCGCGATGCCTGCTTTCTCGCAGGTTTTGATCAGCGCGTCCTGCGCCTGGTACTGCGCCCAGGACGCGGCCATCACGCCCGCGTCTTTCGCGGAGTCGGAATAGCCAATCATCACCATCTGTTTGCCCTGAATAAAGCCGCGATACCAGTCGATATTCAGCAACTGGGTCATCACGTCGTTGGCGTTGTTCAGGTCGTCGAGCGTTTCAAACAGCGGAGCAACCGGCAGCGCAAAGCCAATGCCCGCTTCTTTCAGCAGCAGGTGAACGGCCAGCACGTCGGATGGCGTTTTCGCCATGGAAATCACATAAGCGGCGATCGAGCCTTTCGGCGCTTCGGCGATGACTTTGCAGGTTTCCAGCACTTCGCGGGTGTTGTCGCTCGGCTCCCACTGGCGTGGCAGCAGCGGACGTTTGGAGTTCAGTTCGCGAATCAGGAACGCCTGTTTATCGGCTTCCGACCAGCTTTCGTAGTCGCCAATGCCGAGATAACGGGTCAGCTCGCCCAGCGCTTCGGTGTGGCGGGTACTCTCCTGACGGATGTCGATACGCACCAGCGGCACGCCGAAGGCTTTAACGCGGCGCAGCGTGTCGAGCAGTTCGCCGTTGGCGATGATCCCAAGACCACAGGCGACGAGCGATTCATAACAGGCGTAGAGCGGCTCCCAGAGCTGTTCGTTCTGCGTCAGCAGGCCCTGCGGCTTCGGCAGTTTCTGGCCTTTCAGGCGCGCTTCGAGCCAGGCCTGGGTTGCGAGCAGCTGCGCGCGCAGCCCTTTCAGCAGGTAACGGTAAGGCTCCTGTGCGCCCTCGGTGCCGACATATTCGCGCAGCGCATCGCTACATTCGACCATCGAGAGTTCGGAAATCAGCACCTGAATATCTTTCAGAAACAGGTCGGTCGCTTTCCAGCGGCTCAGCAGCAGGACGTGACGGGTGATATCCGCGGTGACGTTCGGGTTGCCGTCGCGGTCGCCGCCCATCCAGGAGGTGAAACGCACCGGCACGAAATCCACCGGCAGTTTGTAATCGAGATGCGCTTCGAGCTGTTCATTCAGCTCGCGCAGATAATTCGGCACGCCTTCCCAGAGGCTGTTTTCCACCACGGCGAAGCCCCATTTGGCTTCGTCCACCGGGCTCGGACGGTTTTTGCGAATTTCATCGGTGTGCCAGGACTGCGCGATAAGCTGGCGCAGGCGGCGCATGATCTGGTTGCGCTCGTAATCAGCGATATCTTTGTGGTCGAGCTGTTTTAAGCAGTTATTCACTTCGACCATTTTGTGAATAAGCGTGCGGCGGGTGATCTCGGTCGGGTGCGCGGTCAGCACCAGTTCCAGCGACAACGCCTCCACGGCCTGACGAATCGCGGTTTCGTTGATGTCAGGCTGGTCTTTAAGCTTGCGCAGGGTGCGGGCGATAATTTCCGGGTTGCTGGCGGCTTCGCCTTTCGGCGAAATGCTGTGGTATTGCTCGGCGGTGTTGGCCAGGTTCAGGAACTGGCTGAACGCGCGGGCCACCGGCAGCAGTTCATCGTTGGAAAGGTTTTGCAGCGTGGTTAACAGCGCCTGGCGGTCTGCTTCATTGCCAGCACGGGACGACTTCGACAACTTGCGGATTGTTTCTACGCGGTCAAGGATGTTTTCTCCCAGCGCATCCTTGATGGTATCCCCGAGCAACTTGCCGAGCATACTGACATTGCTTCGCAAAGCGGAATATTGTTCGTTCATATAACCCCAGACACCCCATCTCAATTATGTTTAATACCCGTCGTCTTTCGCGCCGCAGGCGCGTTGGCCGCGCCTGGCGACCCCGGTCACTTACCGATGTAAGCTCCCGGGGCTCACCAGGCTTGCCGCCTTCCTGCAACACGAAATCCTTGGGTATAGGTTCTGCAAAAAATCAGGACACCGAAAAGCGATAGCTTTTACTTACGTCCGAAAGTTCAGGCTTGAATGACTTCTTACTTTATAAAGCCACGTGAAATCCCGTTCGTCAATTGCTGCGAAATCGCTTCAGCAGGTGAATAAAGTGCGGCAATTTATGAAAGTTAATTCACGTTATTGCAGATAAGTAACGCTTATGAAGATAGCGTGCAGGCGAGCGGCGCGATGTGCAGTCACACGCGCTGCGGCAGGGCGTAAAAGCAGTGAAATGGGCTGCATGTGACGAGCGGACTGGCGGGTGCGCATGGCTTACCCGCCCTGGGGGGTCGGATGTGGGTTTTCGTAGGGTGGATAAGCGCAGCGCATCCACCGTGATATTCAGGGCATTCAGTGCCAGCAGAAGTGATGCACCACCTGCGAAATCAGCTCACGGGTCGGCTTGATAAACCGCGTTTCCAGATATTCATCCGGCTGGTGAGCCTGATTAATCGAGCCGGGGCCTAACACCAGCGTCGGGCAAATCGTCTGAATAAACGGCGCTTCGGTGCAGTAGTTCACCACATCGGTTTGCGCGCCGAGCAGATTTTCCACCACCTGCACCAGCTTATGATCTGGCGGACATTCGTAGCCAGGGATTGGCGGATGCAGATCAAACACCGTCAGACGGCCCGGCCAGCGCAGGCTTACCGGCTCCAGCGCCTCGTTCAGAAGCCCGCTTAAATCGTCGAGCGTCATGCCCGGCAGCGGACGAATATCCATATGCAGCTCGCAGCAGGCGCAAATGCGGTTCGACGCGTCTCCGCCATGAATGTGGCCGAGGTTAAGCGTCGGGTAAGGCACCGTAAACGCGTCATAGTGATAGCGTTCTTTGAGCGAATCGCGCAGCTGCATAATGCGCCCGATGGCGTCATGCATCAGCTCGATGGCATTCACGCCGCGCTCCGGGTCGCTGGAGTGGCCGGATTGCCCCTGCACGCGAATGGCGCTGGAGATATGGCCTTTATGGGCGCGGATGGGCTGGAGCGACGTCGGCTCGCCGATGATGGCGCAGTCTGGTCGCAACGCGGTGGTTTCAGCGAAATAGCGTGCCCCCGCCATGCTTGTCTCTTCATCCGCGGTCGCCAGGATGTAGAGCGGTTTTTTCAGCTGCGTCACATCCACGTCACGCAGCGCATCAAGAATAAACGCGAAAAAGCCTTTCATGTCGGCGGTGCCAAGCCCGAACAGTTTGTTGTCATGCTCGGTCAGCGTGAAAGGGTCGCGCGTCCAGCGTCCGTCGTCGAAAGGCACGGTATCGGTATGTCCGGCCAGCAGCAGGCCGCCCGCACCGCTGCCGGTGCTCGCCAGCATATTGAATTTATTGCGTGTACCGGGAACCGGCTGCACTTCGACCTGGAAGCCGAGACTGCCAAACCAGTCCGCCAACAAATTGATTAAAGTCGCATTGCTCTGATCGAGCGCGCTGTCGGTGGCGCTGATGGAAGGTGTGGCGATAAGCGCGCGGTAAATCTCAATAAAAGGCGGTAATTTCATTTTCACTGTTGACAGACCTCAGGTCGTGATAGTATCAATATTCATGCAGTATTTATGAATAAAAATACATTAACGTTGAGCGTAAGGGAACCGCCGGGTTCCGGTGAAGACGATACGCTCGCGGACGCGGCAACGGCCCGGAGGCCCGCGCCTGAAATACATGACGGTAGAAGGTATCCAGCCCCGATGTTGAACACGCTGATTGTTGGCGCCAGTGGTTATGCCGGCGCAGAGCTTGCGACCTACGTGAATCGCCATCCGCATATGAACATAACCGCATTGACGGTCTCAGCGCAAAGCAATGATGCGGGAAAGTTAATCTCCGATCTGCATCCGCAGCTGAAAGGCGTGCTTGACCTGCCGCTGCAGCCGATGAGCGACATTCGCGAGTTCACCGACGGCGTGGATGTGGTGTTTCTCGCTACCGCCCATGAAGTCAGCCACGATCTCGCGCCGCAGTTTCTTGACACGGGCTGCGTAGTATTCGACCTCTCCGGCGCCTTTCGCGTTAACGACGCCGCGTTCTACGACAAATTTTACGGATTCACGCACCAGCACCCGGAGCTGCTGGCGCAGGCGGTGTATGGCCTGGCGGAGTGGAATCGCGATGCGCTGAAGGAAGCGACGCTGGTGGCGGTGCCGGGATGCTACCCGACCGCGGCGCAGCTTTCGCTGAAACCGCTGATTGACGCGGGTTTGCTGGATCTCAACCAGTGGCCGGTGATTAACGCTACCAGCGGCGTGAGCGGCGCGGGGCGAAAAGCGGCTATCTCCAACAGCTTCTGCGAAGTGAGCCTTCAGCCTTACGGCATTTTTACGCATCGCCATCAGCCGGAAATCGCGAGCCATCTGGGCGCGGAGGTGATCTTCACGCCGCACCTCGGCAGCTTCCCGCGCGGCATTCTGGAAACCATCACCTGCCGCCTGAAGCCGGGGGTGAGCGCGCAGCAAGTCGCCGCCACCTTCCAGGACGCTTACGGGGACAAACCGCTGGTGCGGCTGTATGACAAAGGCGTGCCCGCGCTGAAAAACGTGGTGGGTCTGCCGTTTTGCGACATCGGTTTCGCCGTGCAGGGCGAACATCTGATCGTGGTCGCCACGGAAGATAACCTGCTGAAAGGGGCCGCCGCGCAGGCGGTGCAGTGTATGAATATTCGTTTTGGCTTCGCCGAAACGCAGTCACTTATTTAACCGAGTCAGGTGTGATGATGAACCCGTTAATCATTAAGTTAGGCGGTGTGTTGCTCGACAGCGAAGAGGCGCTGGAGCGTCTTTTTACCGCCCTCGTTAACTACCGCAAGGAGCATCAGCGCCCGCTGGTCATCGTTCACGGCGGCGGCTGCCTCGTTGACGACCTGATGAAGCAGCTCAACCTGCCGGTGAAAAAGAAAGACGGCCTGCGCGTCACGCCTGCCGATCAAATCGACATTATTACCGGCGCGCTGGCGGGCACCGCCAACAAGACGCTCCTCGCCTGGGCGAAAAAACACGGTATTGCCTCCGTCGGCCTGTTCCTGGGCGACGGCGACAGCGTCAGCGTGACGCCGCTGGATGAAGAACTGGGCCATGTGGGCCAGGCGCATCCGGGGTCGCCGAAGCTGATTAACACGCTGCTGGAAAACGGCTTTATGCCGGTGATTAGCTCGATTGGCGTCACCGATACCGGCGACCTGATGAACGTGAACGCCGACCAGGCGGCCACGGCACTTGCGGCGACGCTTGGCGCGGATCTGATTCTGCTCTCTGACGTCAGCGGCATTCTGGACGGCAAAGGCCAGCGCATCGCTGAGATGACCTCTGCGAAAGCCGAGCAGCTTATCGCCCAGGGCATCATCACCGACGGGATGATCGTTAAAGTGCATGCGGCGCTGGACGCCGCCCGCACGCTGGGCCGCCCGGTGGACATCGCCTCCTGGCGCCACGCGGAGCAGTTGCCCGCTCTCTTTAATGGCGTGTCCATCGGCACGCGCATTTTGGCCTGATTACAAATTTTTAAAGGAAAAAGACAATGCAAAATCACGGCATCAAAAAAGTGGTTCTCGCTTACTCCGGCGGCCTCGACACCTCTGCCATCATTCCGTGGCTGAAAGAAAACTATGAAGGCTGCGACGTGGTCGCCTGCGTGGTCGATATCGGCCAGGATCGTGACGATCTGAAAGGCGTTGAGCAGAAAGCGCTGCGCTCCGGCGCGTCCGAGTGCTATGTGGTCGATGCGCGTGAAGAGTTCATCAAAGATTACGTGTACCCGGTGCTGCAAACCGGCGCGCTGTACGAAGGCAGCTATCTGCTGGGCACCTCAATGGCGCGTCCGCTGATCGCCAAAGCGCTGGTGGACGTGGCGAAGAAAGTGGGCGCCGACGCGCTGTGTCACGGCGCGACGGGTAAAGGCAACGACCAGGTGCGTTTTGAATCCGCCTGGGCGGCGCTGGCCCCGCACCTGAAAGTTATCGCCCCGTGGCGTGAGTGGAACCTGCGTTCCCGTGAAGCGCTGCTGGATTACCTGAAAGCGCGCGATATCCCGACCACCGCGTCGCTTGAGAAAATCTACAGCCGCGACGAGAACGCCTGGCATATCTCTACCGAAGGCGGCGTGCTGGAAAGCCCGTGGAATGCCCCGAACCAGGATTGCTGGGTCTGGACGGTCGATCCTAAAGACGCGCCCGATGAGGCGGAGCAGGTGACCGTGACCGTTGAGAAAGGCAACGTGGTTGCGGTTAACGGCGAGCATCTGACCCCGTTTGGCTGCCTGGAAGTGCTGAACAAAATCGGCGCGAAGCATGGCGTGGGCCGTATCGATATCGTGGAAAACCGTCTGGTGGGTATTAAATCCCGCGGCTGCTACGAAACCCCGGGGGGCACCATTATGATGGCGGCGCTGCGCGGCGTTGAGCAACTGGTGCTGGATCGCGACAGCTTTAAATGGCGCGAGCAGGTGGGCCTTGAGATGTCTTATGTCGTGTACGACGGCCGCTGGTTCGCCCCGCTGCGTCAGTCCCTGCAGGCGGCGGCGCAGTCGCTGGCTGAGCAGGTGAGCGGCGAAGTGGTGCTGGAACTCTATAAAGGCCGTGTGACCGCGATTCAGAAGAAATCGACCAACAGCCTGTATAACGAAGAGTTCGCGACCTTCGGCGAAGATGAAGTGTATGACCACAGCCACGCGGGCGGCTTTATCCGTCTGTTCTCGCTCTCTTCACGCATCCGTGCGCTGAATGAGCTGAAGAAGTAATCTGCTGTTGCGTGGATGGCGGGTGCGCTGACGCTTACCCGCCCTACGCGCGGTAAGGGGAGCACAGGTAAGCGAAGCGCCCCGTCGCATAAAAGCAGCACAACATTTGTAGGGCGGGCAAGCGAAACGCCCCGTCGTAGTTTGTAGGGCGGGTAAGCGAAGCGCACCCGCATTTAAGAGATAACCAGAACAGTCGTAGTGCGGGGAAGCAAAGCACCCCCGCCATTGCAAGACAGATAACGGAGCGGATTATGGCACTTTGGGGCGGACGTTTTACTCAGGCGGCAGACGGGCGGTTTAAACAATTTAATGACTCTCTGCGCTTTGATTACCGACTCGCCGAGCAGGACATTATCGGCTCCGTAGCCTGGTCTAAAGCGCTGGTTACGGTCGGCGTACTGACCGCGCAGGAGCAGAGCCAGCTTGAAGGCGCGCTCAATACGCTGCTGGAAGAGGTGCTGGAAAACCCGCACGCGATTCTGGAAAGCGACGCGGAAGATATTCACAGCTGGGTGGAAGGCAAGCTTATCGACAAAGTCGGCCCGCTCGGCAAAAAACTGCATACCGGACGCAGCCGTAACGATCAGGTCGCGACTGACCTGAAACTCTGGTGCAAAACCCAGGTGCATGCGCTGCTGAGCGCCACGCGTCAGCTCCAGCAGGCGCTGGTGGCCACCGCCGAGGAAAACCAGGATGCGGTGATGCCGGGTTACACCCACCTGCAACGCGCCCAGCCGGTGACGTTTGCGCACTGGTGCCTGGCGTATGTCGAAATGCTGGCGCGCGATGAAAGCCGCCTGAAAGATACGCTGAAACGTCTCGATGTCAGCCCGCTCGGCAGCGGCGCGCTCGCCGGTACGGCGTATGAGATCGACCGTGAACAACTGGCGGGCTGGCTCGGTTTCGCAAGCGCCACGCGCAACAGCCTGGACAGCGTTTCCGATCGCGACCATGTGCTGGAGCTGCTGTCGGACGCCGCCATCAGCATGGTGCATCTGTCGCGTTTCGCCGAAGACCTGATTTTCTTTAACTCCGGCGAAGCGGGGTTTGTCGAGCTGTCCGATCGCGTGACGTCTGGCTCCTCGTTAATGCCGCAGAAGAAAAACCCGGACGCGCTGGAGCTTATTCGCGGCAAGTGTGGCCGCGTGCAGGGCGCGCTCACCGGCATGATGATGACGCTCAAAGGCCTGCCGCTCGCGTACAACAAAGACATGCAGGAAGATAAAGAAGGGCTGTTCGACGCGCTCGACACCTGGCTTGATTGCCTGCATATGGCAGCGCTGGTGCTGGACGGCATTCAGGTGAAACGTCCGCGTTGCCAGGAAGCCGCGCAGCAGGGCTACGCTAACGCCACGGAGCTGGCGGATTACCTGGTCGCTAAAGGCGTGCCGTTCCGCGAAGCGCACCACATTGTGGGCGAGGCGGTGGTAGAGGCGATTCGTCAGGGCAAACCGCTGGAAGATCTGGCGCTCGGCGACCTGCAAAAATTCAGCCCGGTAATCAGTGACGATGTGTACCCGGTGCTGTCGCTTCAGTCGTGTCTTGATAAGCGCGCGGCGCAGGGCGGCGTGTCGCCGGTGCAGGTGGCGCAGGCCATTAGCGCGGCGAAAGCGCGACTGGCATAATAGCGAATGGCAGAAGAAAGCCCGGCGGATGTCGGGCTTTTTTTATGCGTCCCGAAACGCAGGCAAAAAAAAGCGGACTTACTGTCCGCTAAATAGTTCACGTTGGCTTTAGTTATACGGCTAACAGAGAGACTCTGTGTGCGGGTTATCACTCAGTGAGGGTAAGGAGTGATGTTCTCCGCGGCTGAGGCTATTATTCACTTTCGTGCTTGATAGGGATAATCGTTGGTTGCTATGCTATCTATCGCCATGAACTATCATGGCGGCGGAGGATGAAGAATGAATATTCGTGATCTTGAATACCTGGTGGCCCTTGCCGAACATCGCCATTTCCGGCGTGCGGCGGACGCCTGCCACGTGAGTCAGCCAACCCTGAGCGGTCAAATCCGTAAGCTTGAAGATGAACTCGGCGTAATGCTGCTGGAACGCACCAGCCGCAAAGTGCTGTTCACGCAGGCGGGGCTGCTGCTGGTAGACCAGGCGCGTACCGTTTTACGTGAAGTCAAAGTGCTGAAGGAGATGGCGAGCCAGCAGGGCGAAACCATGTCAGGCCCGCTGCATATAGGCCTTATTCCGACCATCAGCCCTTATCTGCTGCCGCAAATCATCCCGATGCTGCACCAGACCTTCCCCAAACTCGAAATGTATCTGCATGAAGCGCAGACGCATCAACTGCTGGCCCAGCTCGACAGCGGCAAGCTCGACTGCGCTATCCTTGCGCTGGTGAAAGAGAGCGAAGCCTTTATCGAAGTGCCGCTGTTTGATGAGCCGATGCTGCTGGCGGTCTATGAAGATCACCCGTGGGCCGGACGCGACCGCGTGCCGATGGGCGAACTGGCGGGCGAAAAACTGCTGATGCTGGAAGACGGCCACTGCCTGCGCGATCAGGCGATGGGCTTTTGCTTCGAAGCGGGCGCGGATGAAGACACGCATTTCCGCGCGACCAGTCTTGAAACGCTGCGCAATATGGTGGCGGCAGGCAGCGGCATTACGCTTTTGCCTGCGCTCGCCGTGCCGCCGGAGCGCCATCGCGACGGCGTCGTTTATCTGCCCTGCGTGAAGCCGGAGCCGCGGCGCACCATTGGTCTGGTGTATCGTCCGGGCTCGCCGCTGCGCAGCCGCTATGAGCAGCTCGCAGAGGCCATCCGTAAACAGATGGATGGCCGCTTCGACAGCGCGTTAAAACAGGCGGTTTAAGCCGTTCAGCGCGGCGACCCGATAGGCTTCCGCCATCGTCGGGTAGTTAAAGGTGGTGTTAACGAAGTACTCAATGGTGTTACCGCCACCTTTCTGCTCCATAATCGCCTGGCCGATATGAATAATCTCGGCCGCGCGCTCCCCAAAGCAGTGGATCCCCAGAATCTCTTTGGTTTCGCGGTGGAACAAAATCTTCAGCGTGCCCACGTTCATGCCCACAATTTGCGCGCGCGCCAGGTGTTTAAACTGCGCACGTCCCACTTCGTAAGGCACTTTCATGGCGGTGAGCTGCTGTTCGGTTTTGCCGACGGAGCTGATTTCCGGAATGGTGTAGATGCCGGTTGGAATATCTTCCACCAGGTGCGCCGACGCTACGCCCTGCACTAATGCCTGCGCGGCGATGCGGCCCTGATCATAGGCGGCGGAAGCCAGGCTCGGATAACCGATCACATCGCCCACGGCGTAGATGTGTGGCAACGCGGTCTGGTACATGCTGTTGACTTTCAGCAGCCCGCGGCTATCGGCCTCCAGCCCGATATTCTCCAGCGCCAGCGAATCGGTGTTGCCGGTGCGTCCGTTGGCATAGAGCAGGCAGTCAGCTTTCACTTTCTTGCCTGATTTCAGGTGCACAATCACGCCGTCATCCACGCCCTCGATACGCTCATACTCTTCGTTGTGGCGAATCACCACGCCGCTGTTCCAGAAGTGGTATGAGAGTGAATCGGACATCTCCTGATCGAGAAACGCCAGCAGGCGGTCGCGGGTGTTGATGAGATCCACCTTGACGTTCATCCCGCGAAAAATCGACGCATATTCACAGCCGATGACGCCCGCACCGTAAATAATCACGTGGCGCGGCTCATGGTGCATGCTGAGGATGGAGTCGCTGTCGTAGATGCGCGAGTGGGTGAAATCCACATCGTCCGGGTGATAGGGACGCGAACCGCAGGCAATCACGAATTTTTCTGCGGTCAGGATCTCTATCGAGCCGTCGTGACAGGTCAGCTCAATCGTATGCTCGTCAATAAAACGCGCGTCGCCTTGCAGGATCTGGCAGCGGTTGCGCTCATAAAAGCCCTGGCGCATGTTGGTCTGCTGATTGATCACGTTGTCGGCGTGGTTGAGGATGTCGGCGAAAGAGGAACGGAGAGGACGGGAGTGGGCGCTGTATAACGGGTTCTGGTTAAATTCAATGATACGGCTGACGGCGTGGCGTAGCGCTTTTGACGGGATGGTGCCCCAGTGGGTGCAACCGCCGCCGACATTATGGTAGCGCTCTATTACGGCTACCGTGGCGCCCTGTTTCACCAGGCCCATTGCAGCGCCTTCGCCGCCAGGGCCAGAGCCAATCACTATTACATCATAATCGTAGGTTTGTGGCATGGTAAGGCTTACCTTGTTCTTATACATAAAAGCAACAGAATAGTAACATCACCCAAAGAATAACCCAATTCTCCCTGTGCGTTTTGCCATCTCTGGTAGCCTCCGCTTCGTAAACAATCATTCACAATCCGTTATAAACCCGGTAGTTTTAAAACTGGTATAGTGCCGTTTCAACAGGAAGGAATCAGGCAACGTGATGGGCGTCAGAGCGCAACAAAAAGAACGAACCCGGCGGTCGCTGGTGGAAGCCGCGTTTAGTCAGCTAAGCGCGGAAAGAAGTTTTGCCAGCCTGAGCCTGCGCGAAGTGGCGCGCGAGGCCGGTATCGCGCCGACCTCGTTTTACCGGCACTTTCGCGATGTGGATGAACTGGGTCTGACGATGGTGGATGAAAGCGGGCTGATGCTGCGCCAGCTGATGCGCCAGGCGCGCCAGCGCATCGCCAAAGGCGGCAGCGTGATCCGCACGTCGGTCTCCACCTTTATGGAGTTTATCGGCAATAACCCGAACGCCTTCCGGCTGCTGCTGCGCGAGCGCTCCGGCACGTCTGCGGCGTTTCGCGCCGCCGTGGCGCGTGAAATCCAGCATTTCATCGCGGAACTTGCCGATTATCTGGAACTCGAAAATCATATGCCGCGCGCGTTTACCGAGGCTCAGGCGGAGGCGATGGTGACCATTGTCTTTAGCGCTGGCGCTGAGGCGCTGGATGTGAGCCCGGAACAGCGCGGGCAATTAGAAGAGCGACTGGTCTTGCAACTGCGCATGATTTCCAAAGGCGCTTACTACTGGTACCGTCGCGAACAAGAAAAGATGGCGCAAAATTCCGATAAGTGAAGGACAAGCAATGAGAAACACGACACAAGAAAAGGGTACGCTGCTGCTGGCGCTGTTAGCCGGCCTGTCAATTAACGGCACCTGCGCGGCGCTGTTTAGCTCCATCGTGCCTTTCTCGATTTTCCCGATTATTTCCCTGGCGCTGACGGTGTACTGTCTGCATCAGCGTTACCTTAACCGCACGATGCCGGTGGGCCTGCCTGGCATCGCCGCCGCCTGCTTTATTCTGGGCGTGCTGCTGTACAGCGCTGTGGTGCGCGCCGAATACCCGGCGATTGGTTCTAACTTCCTGCCGTCGGTGTTATCGGTGGTGCTGCTGTTCTGGATTGGTTTTCGCCTGCGTCAGCGCAAGGCGCGCTACGAAGAGTAAAGAAAGGGCGCCGCGGCGCCCTTTTTATTAGCGGCGCGTTAACAGCACGCCGCATTCCATGTGGTGGGTGTAAGGGAACTGATCGAACAGCGCGAGGCGCTCAACGCGGTGCGTCTGGCTTAGCGTGTCGAGGTTCTTGCAAAGTGTTTGCGGGTTGCAGGAGATATAAAGGATACGCGGATACGCCTGCACCATTTTGACCGTTTCCTGATCCAGCCCGCTGCGCGGCGGATCGACAAAGATCGTCTCGCACTGATAGCTTTTCAGGTCGATCCCCTGCAGGCGGTTAAATTCACGCACGCCATTCATCGCCTGGGTAAATTCTTCCGCCGCCATGCGGATAATCTGTACGTTGTCGATGTGGTTGGCCGCAATGTTGTATTGCGCGGCGGCGACGGACGGCTTGGCGATTTCTGTCGCCAGCACGCGGTTAAAGTTGCGCGCCAGCGCCAGCGAGAAGTTGCCGTTACCGCAGTAAAGCTCCAGCAGATCGCCCTTTGAACCCTGCGTGACATCCAGCGCCCATTCCAGCATATGAATGTTCATCGCCGCGTTCGGCTGGGTAAAGCTGTTCTCCACCTGGCGGTAAATCATCTCTGTGCCCGCGACCGGCAGGCGCTCGTCGATGTAATCCTGATCGAGCATGATTTTGGTTTTCGTCGCGCGGCCAATGAAGTGGACGTCGAAGCCGTCGGCGCGCAGCGCGTCGCGAAGACGCGTCGCCTCTTCACGCCAGGCGTCATCCAGCGCGCGGTGATAGAGCAGCGAGACGACCGCCTGCTGGCTACGGGTGGTCAGGTAGTCAATCTGGAACAGCTTATGGCGCAGCGTGCGATTGTCGCGAATGCCCGCGATCATGCGCGGCATCAGGGCGTTAATCAGCTCGCTCGCCGCCGGGAAACTGTCGACGCGAATACGGCTGCGCGTCTCCTGATCGAAAATGATGTGGTAGAGGTCGTCGCCGTCATGCCAGAGGCGGAACTCGGCGCGCATGCGGTAGTGGCTTACCGGCGAGCGGAACACCTCCGGCGCTGGCGCGGCGAAAGGCGCCATCATGCTTTGCAGGCGCTCTGTTTTTTCGGCCAGCTGTGCGTCGTATTGATCAATAGGGAGATGTTCAGGGGTCATCATGCGTCCTGGAGTGATAAAAATTTACGCCGGGATTGTAGGGAATGCGGGCGTGATGTCCAGCGTTGATTGTTTTTGCATCATCACAGATGGAAGTCTGGACTTCTGTCTGGCGCTCCATGTAGCATGCCGTTTCCGGTCTCCTGTGAGTGAAAAGGGAATCCAGTGCGAATCTGGAGCTGACGCGCAGCGGTAAAGACAGGTGGGATGAACGCGTTCGCAGACACTGCCGGCCCGCCGGTGGGAAGTCCTCATCCGTAACACACCTCCAAGCCCGAAGACCTGCCGGAGTCACGTCGCATCTCGCGCGCTTATCGCGTTCTATTAAGTGCGCCTGCGGCATCCTATACGTTAAGCGGATGCTTATATTAATGATGATAAAAAAAATCTCGCTGCTGACGGCGCTTTCCGTCACGGCGTTTTCTGGCTGGGCGCAGGATAGCGGCTCAGATTCTCTGGTGGTGACCGCCAACCGTTTTCAGCAACCGGTCAATACCGTGCTGGCGCCGACGTCAGTGGTGACGCGGGAAGATATCGAACGCTGGCAGGCAAACACAGTAATTGATGTTATGCGTCGCCTGCCGGGCGTGGATACTGCCCAAAGCGGCGGAATGGGGCAGCTTTCCTCCCTGTTTATTCGGGGAACGAACTCCAGTCATGTTCTTATTCTTGTCGATGGCATCCGTCTGAACCAGGCGGGGGTAACGGGGTCGTCCGATCTTAGCCAGTTCCCGCTAGCTCTGGTGCAGCGCATTGAATATATTCGCGGACCACGCTCTGCGGTCTATGGATCTGATGCGATTGGTGGGGTAGTGAACATTATCACCACCCGTGCGAAGGATGGCACGACGTTGAACGCGGGGATAGGTTCGCATAGCTACCAAAATTATGGCGGCAGTACCCAGCAGACTATAGGAGACAATACACGCGTGACGCTGGCGGGTGATTATACCTATACCAGAGGCTTTGACGTGGTTGCTGAGGGTAACAACGGTGGTCTTGCTCAGACCGATCGTGATGGCTTTATGAATAAAACACTCTACGGCGCGCTTGAGCATGCTTTTTCTGACCAGTGGACTGGTTTTGTTCGCGGCTATGGCTACAGCAATCGTACGGCCTATGATGGCTATTACAATTCCTTTACGCCTGACGTTTTGGTTGATACCCGTCAACTCTATAGCCAGACCTGGGATGCGGGGCTGCGCTTCAATAACGACCTCTTCCACTCACAGTTACTTTCCAGCTACAGCCACAGCAAAGATTATAATTACGATCCGCATCTGGGGCGTTATGACTCCACGGCTACGCTTGATGAGATCAAACAGTACAACGTTCAGTGGACCAACGCCGTTGATGTTGGCCACGGCAATATCGGCGCAGGTGTTGACTGGCAGAAGCAGAGCACCGAACCGGGTACAAGCTATGTCACGAACGGTTATGACCTGCGTAACACCGGCGTTTATCTGACGGCGTTGCAGAAGTTTGGCGATGTTACGCTTGAAGGAGCAGTCCGTAGCGACGATAACTCCCAGTTTGGCCGTCATGGTACCTGGCAGAGCAGCGCGGCCTGGGAGTTTATTGAAGGGTATCGATTCATTGCCTCTTATGGCACGGCCTATAAAGCGCCTAATCTTGGACAGCTTTACGGTTTCTATGGCAATGACCGTCTCGATCCTGAAGAGAGTAAACAGTGGGAAGGCGCGTTTGAAGGTCTTACCGCTGGCGTAAACTGGCGTGTATCCGCGTATCGCAATGACGTTGATAACCTGATCGACTTTAATAACAACCTGCAGGAATATTACAACGTAGGTAAAGCGCGTATTAAAGGCGTAGAAGCCACGGCATCTTTTGATACTGGCCCGCTGACTCATACACTCGGTTACGACTATGTGGATGCTCGCAATGCGGCAACAAATGCATTGTTGGTGCGCCGGGCTAAGCAGCAGGTTAAATATCAGCTGGATACACAACTTTATGATTTTGACTGGAGTCTTACGTATCATTATCTGGGCACTCGTTACGATACTGACTTTGGCACCTATCCTAATCAAAAAGTGAAGCTCGGCGGCGTCAGCCTGTGGGATGTCGCGGTTTCATATCCGGTCACCTCTCACCTTACAGTTCGTGGTAAAATAGCTAACCTGTTCGATAAAGATTACGAGACGGTTTATGGCTACCAAACTGCAGGACGGGAGTACAACTTGTCAGGCAGCTACACCTTCTGAGGCTCGCCCAACCATCCTGGTTTTTGACTCCGGCGTGGGTGGGCTTTCTGTTTATGATGAGATCCGGCAGCTCCTGCCGGATCTGCATTACATCTATGCCTTCGATAACGTTGCATTTCCTTACGGCGAAAAGAGCGAAGCGTTTATCGTTGAGCGCGTTGTCGAGATTGTGACTGCCGTTCAGGCGCGCTACCCCCTGGCGCTCGCCGTTATCGCCTGCAACTCTGCCAGTACGGTATCTCTCCCTGCCTTGCGTGAAAAATTCGCGTTTCCTGTGGTGGGCGTAGTGCCTGCTATCAAACCGGCTGCGCGTCTGACGGCGAACGGTGTGGTAGGGCTGCTCGCGACCCGCGGAACCGTTAAGCGTCCTTATACGCATGAGCTGATTGCGCGCTTCGCCAATGAATGCCAGATAGAAATGCTGGGCTCGGCGGAGCTGGTGGAAATTGCTGAGGCGAAACTGCACGGCGAACCGGTCTCTCTGGAGGCGCTGCGCCGCGTGCTGCGCCCGTGGCTGCGTATGCCGGAGCCGCCGGATACCGTTGTGCTCGGTTGTACGCACTTCCCGCTACTGGCCGAAGAACTGTTGCAGGTGCTGCCGGAAGGCACACGGCTGGTGGACTCGGGCGCGGCGATTGCCAGACGCACCGCGTGGCTGCTGGAGCATGAAGCACCGGATGCGTGTTCTTCTGATGAGAATATTGCTTACTGTATGGCATTAACGCCGGAAGTTGCGCAGTTAATGTCCGTTTTGCAGCGTTATGGGTTCAATAAGCTCGAAAAACTGCCACTCTAAAGGTGTTTTGCACAAAAAAGAGACGGTTGAAAACTTTTTTGAAATTAGGGGTTGTCAGGCGGAAAGAACTCCCTATAATGCGCCTCCAC